>BNJU01001135.1_pt1 | contig 132397 bp, 214 predicted proteins | sample 8539281 | NCBI WGS metagenome assembly BNJU01 (sample SAMD00202456, study PRJDB9452) | human saliva metagenome | isolation source: human saliva | place: Japan
TCAGTTACGTTGCTGGGTCGTCAGACGGCAGGGCTGAGCCTCAAGGTCTGCGAGCGCGCGGTATCGTGTTCTTCTGTTATGGCTGTTTTGTCGTCGCTGCATCGCTCATCGTCCGATTCCCTTCACGATGTGTACCTTCGGTCGGATTTCGACGCGTGCGCGATGGGCGTCTTGCAATGCTGCGACATATGGTATACTTGTTGACTTTTAGCACGTTAGAGCATTGAAGAAGGCAAGCTCACGCGTGGTGCAGGGACCACACGCATGGAGGATGCAATGAAGAGGACTACTTGATCGTCGCGCCGCGACGTCGCGCTCGCGCGCGCTTTTCGCGCTGTCAGGATGCGGCCTGAAGGCGGAGGTCATCGCCGTCGGCCGACCGAAGGCAAAAAAAAAAAAAAAAAAAGCCGGATCGCATCACGGGTTCGACCAGGAATACCCGTTCACGCTCGTCGGCGACGACGGCCAGTACACGGGCTTCGATCTCGAGCTCGCCAAAGAGGTCTGCGGCGCGCAACGGTTGAAACTTCAAGGCCCAGCCGTTAACTGATGGACGCCGAGCCCAACGGCGGCGCTGTCACATGCCTGCGGAACGGGTTCACGAAGGAAGGCCGAGAAGAACTATACGCTCTTCGAGCCGTATATGCTGAATGGCCAGGTCGTAGTCGTGAAAGTCGATAAGGCCTCCGAATACGGCACGCCGGACGCGCTTTGCGGGCAAGATTTGTCGACCCAGGTCGATTCCTCCCGCCCTCGAGGTTCTGCAGGGCGCTGGCGTCGCCCTGAACGCTCTTTCGCCGGCGGCGCCGTGAACCAGGTCAGCGACTACAACGCCGCGTTCGTTGATCTTCAGATGGCGCGACGCTGTGGCCTGCGACCTCTCCATCGCCGGTATCAGATGTCCGGTGCGAATCCCGAGCGCATACGCGGTGCTCAAGGATACGCTGTCCGACAGCACTACGCGGTCGGTTTCGCTAAGGCAACATTGAGCTCGCCGACGCCGTCACCGAAACGTTGCGCGAAATGAACGTCATTTTGGCACGGCTTAAGGCGCTCATTACAAATATGCTGAATATGGTACTTCCTATGAGAATCATTACAGGCACGGTACTGAGGCGCAGAATCGCGGGCGACGCACGCCGCCCGCGATTCGTGCGTTCGGGCGCGTGGACGCGGTAACGCGCGTTTTCGCAGCGCGACTCTGAATCGAGGGTGCGTCCATGGCGATTTCGACCATGCTGTCCATGCTTGGGCAGGCTTCGTCATAACGCCGAGGATATTCTTCCTGACGCTGGATCGACCGCCGCCGCTCGGTACCGGTCGCGCTTGCGCGCACGAGCAGGACCGCCGATTTCTGATCACGAAGTTCCACATTCCATCATGCGCGGCACCCTCTGCCGATGCTGCAGATGTTCGCCGATTCACTTGCGCCGTACTACGTCTTCGGCATCGAGCTTCCTGCGGCCTGAAGTTCACGGCCACCATCGCGGTCGCGTTCGTCGTCAACTACGCGGCGTATTTCGCGGAAATCTATCGCAGCGGCATCCGTCCGTTCCGCGCGGCCAGTACGAGGCGGCTGCGGTCTTGAAGCCATTCGCGCGCCCAAACGTTCATGAAGATCGTGCTTCCCAGGTCACTCTGCCGTATCCTTCCTACCGGCAACGAGGTCGTCACGCTGGTGAAAGACACGTCGCTCGCGTTCTCCATCGGCGTCATGGAGATACTTCCTCGGCGAAGGCCATCGCGGCCTCGAGGTCAACATGCCCGTCTGCGTTCGCTGCGTGCGTTCTACTGGGCCTTCTGCCCGATCATCGAATTCCGCTGCGGACGCATCGAAAGAAGTCGACTACTACCATGACCAGCTTGCGCGATCGGCGCCGCCCGACGGCTGGCCGGATCGCCGATGCGTCGAGTGTCGGCACGGCGGAGTGTTCGTCGCCGCGCCGCCGCGCGCGGGCTTGTCGGACAAGGACTGTCGCCCTGTCCAGCGCAAAGGAGCAATCAAATGCCTGAGAATCGCCCGTCCTGCATCTTGACATGTCAAGAAGAGCTTCTGGCGCGTCGATGTTCAGCGATATCCGATCGACGTCGAAACGCACAGGTCGTTGCTATCATCGCCCGTCGGCGGCGGCAAGTCGACGCTTCTGCGCGCGACGCTGCTCGAAACGATTCGGGCGCGAGTTTTCCATGGCGACCTCGAGGTGGCTGGGTCACAAGGCATGGACGCCTCGTATGCGGGCAAGGGACGAAGCAGGCGAAGTCTCGCTCGGCCATCTGGTCTTCCACCAACCAGTTTCTGCCACACACCGCGAACATCTCCGACGCGCTGATTTCACGTGCCCAATCGCGATCGGGCGGAGTTTCGAGGTGCGCGCTGTTTATCGTGAAGATGGGGCTTCAAGCGCGCGAATCCAAGGTTCCCGCGAGCTGGAGGCCAGCAGCAGCGCACAAGACATCGCGCGCGCCCTCTGCATGGATCCTGACATCGTGTTCTTTTTCGACGAACCGACGAGCGCGCTCGATCCGGAGCTCACGGGCGAGGTGCTCAAGGTCATCAAGAACCTTGGTGCCGAGAAGATGACGATGGTCACCGTCACGCACGATGCAGTTCGCCCGCGATGTGGCCGATCGCACGTTCATGGACGGCGGCGTCACCGTCGAAGAAGGCGCGTCCGAAGATCTGATCAACAATCCGAAACATGAACGCACCCGCGTTTCCCTTCTCGCGTTTGAGCGAGTGATCTCGCGTCGCCGGTCTTTGAGAAAGAAGAGGTCGCATTGCGCGGGCCTCTTCGGTGGTGTATGCGGAAAACGCCGGGTCTCGTCACCCTTCGGCTTCAGCATGCCGTGGCCGCTGCCGTTGCGGCGGTAGACCACCTGCACGTCGTTGCTGTCGCAAAATGGTGTAGACGAAGAAGTCGTGGCCCAGAAGATCGATCTGGCTGAGCGCCTCCTTCGGTCATCATCGGCGAGCATTCGACTTCCTTCACGCGATGATCCTTGTCATCCGAAAGCTCTTCCATGAGCTTGTCGAAATCGGTCGGTTCGACGGTGCGCCTTCGGCGCCCTTCGCGGTCTCGCGATGCGGCGGTCGGGGATCACGCGGGTCTTGTAATTTGCGTAGCTGGCGCACGACCCGGCGGCGGCGATATCGATGGCGGCGTACATATGTCGGTGTCGCGCCTTCGACGCGATGATGGGCCCCTAGGGCGCAGGGCATTTCGCAGATGGTGAACGACATGGATTTCAATACGGAGTATACCCCCGGCTTCGATCGAATAATCGTCGAGGACCTTTCATCGCGCTGCCGATTTTCCGATCGCGTAGTCGCGCAGAGAATCGGTGACGGTGATGCGACGACCGGTGACCTTGATGTTCATAGGCTCCATCCTTCTTTCGATGCCTTTGTTGAAAACCATGGTACCATCCGTCGTTGCGGGGCGGGTTCAGCTGCCCGCCCGATCTGTCCGAGCTTCCGCATCTCTCCGCGTCACGCGTCAAGAGGCGTGTTCCTGAGGACGCGCGCTGCGTGAATGAGTGGCGGATAGCCCTGATAAATGAGCCGACGCAAGTGTGTGGTACCATCTTATGTCGGTTATTTCCAGGTCATCTGCATGCATAGGAAGAGGCGAATATGTCAGGCATTCCGGGCGGGCTACCACCACATCGTAAGGCCGCGTAGACGCGAAGCGCTCGGCTTTGTTCAGCAAGCTTTCCCGCAACATCACTGTTGCTGGGCGAAGGCGGCGCGACCCGAACCCTGAGTAGAACAACGCGTCCTCGCCGTTGCCATCGATAAGGCTAAGGCTGGCTCCGCTGCCCAAGGACAAGATCAAGACCGCCATCGACAAGGCGTTCGCACCGCAAAGACGCCGCGACCTACGAGACCCGACCTACGAAGCGCTACGGTCCGCCGGCGTCGCCATCCCCTGCGAAGCCCCTGACCGACAACCGCACTGCACTGCTGGGCAGCCGATGTGTCCGCTGGGGCATTCTGCCATGCGGGCGGCAACTCTGGGCAATTTCCCGGCCCGCCGCGTTCCAGTTCGATCGCAAGGGCCAGATCATGGTCGACAAGATCATCAAGAGCGGTAGAAGGTCGCCGATAAGGAAAAACGCCGTCGACGAAGCCACTTAACGATGGCCAAGTCGCCGAAGCGGGCGGCAGGACTACGAGGACGCGGGCTAGAATGGATCGGTTCATATGGCGCCGACCGAGCCTGAGTGGTCGTCAAGCAAAGGCCCCTGAACGAAGCCGGCATCGAGACCAAGGGCGCTGGAGCTCACGACATTCCGCAGAATCCTGCCGAGGTCAGCGCTGCCGACGCCAAGAAAGCCGCGGTCTCATCGACCGTCTCGAAGAGCCTGAAGACCCTCCAGAACGTTCATCACACGATGGACATCACCGATGAACGCGCGCGCGCAAAGCGCCGCGGCGCTCGACGAAGAGGAATACCGCGGTCATATGCGAGGGCGGCGGAGAGCAATTCCGCCGTTTTTTTCGTGCCGCTGAAATCGTGTGATAGAATAGCGAACAAATGTTTGATATTCCATTCATAGAGAAGAGGTTCCGCACGGGATAGCCGCTCGTCCTGCGTGATTCTCGGAAGACCCGGTGAACACGGGCGAATCGTCCGCCAAAGCGGCGGGCGTCTCTCCTGCCTTTGCATACGGATGCATCTCGACGCCGCTGAACACCGATCTTTCCCAGCGCCTCGCAGGACATACGACCAGATGTCCTGGCAACAGTTCGGCGCTATGAGCCGAGTTGCCTCGGCATCGAGACGGTCTGCCTGGCGTCAACGTCCAGAGCGCGTTCGCCACGGGCAGGCGTGGTGCGGCCCGCGGCGTCGCCCAGTTCGATACCGCGGGCACCGTCGCAGACTGGGTACATACGACCGCGAAGGCGGCGCTGATAAGGGTCTTGTGTGGAATACATGGCGCAGCAGTTGCTTGCTGCCTGAACCGCCTCGCCCTGACCACTTCCGCCGATGCGCCGAAGCAGGCCATATGTTTGTCACGCATGAGCTCCACGTGGAGGAGGGTTGCGATGATCGCATTTTGAACGGCGTCGTTGCCGGAAGAACCAGAGCACCGCATTCATCGATGTGGAGGCGTCGGGTTTATGGTCGGCATGTCCGCAGACGATCTTTTCCTGACTGCTCACGGTGAGCGTGCTCGTGCATAATTTATCTTGCTGCACGGGAAGATGCCATGACGCCTACGGGTTCCTCCGTTGGAATCCAAAGCGCCTTCGAAAAGCCCATCGGGGTCTCGCGTCATTCCTGATCGCGCTGGCGGCTCTTTCCACGTTCATACCCGGAATTCATCGCCGCGGTGGCAAGCTCGATATGGCATGTCCAAAGTTCCTGGACCGGAAGGAAGATGGTTCTGCGGATCATTCTAGCTGTTGGCCCTTGCCGATGCGTCGGTGGACGACCTGTCTTTTGATGCATGCGCCAGAGCAGGCGGCCTGTTTGGTGGCAGTGAAAGAAGCCCTGCTTCGCTATGGGGTTCACGTCCGCCGAGGCCGATGTCGCGCCCAAGGATGCCCTGAAACGCTCGGTCACGGACAGCGCCTTGCTACAATATGCGCTGCGTCGCCTGGGCGATTAGGCATCGCGCCTGAACGCAGAGGTTTTCGGCATCGACCTCTGCTTGGGTGCACCGGCGTGCGACGAGGTCTGGTAGATTGGTTCTGCTTAAGGATCGCATGAGGTGTTAGCGCGCTGACGCGTGGCGCGGCGTTCAGAGAGTCGGGCAGGTCTGTTTCGATCGAATCGTTTCAACCGCGCGACGGCGATGCTCGTTCGTGCGGGGTACCGCGATAGACGATGATGGACAAGGTGAGAAGGGTTCGCGCTGTGTGGCATCGGACGGGAGCCGTGGGATCGCCAGCGCATAGAGGGCCTGTTCGGAGGTATGCCCGCTGGCGCTCGGTTTACGCGCTACGCGTCCGTTCCGGTCCGCGCGTCGTCGCGCCTGAGCTGACCGAAGACGACTCGCCCTCGACCGCTCCTCTTCGCCCGAAGCGCCTGATCGACTATTCGGGCAGACGCACCGGTGTTTTCCATTCTGATCCAGCCAGCGCCAACAAGCGAATGGCGTGGATCATGTCTTGTTCAGCGGGCCCGCCCGGCAAGACGACGCTGGTGACCTCTGTGGTCGCCAATGAGCTGATGCCAACATCCGCACGACAAGCGGCCCGCTATCGCCCGCCCAGGGACCTTGTGCCATCCTCACCAACCTCGAAGACGGCGATGTGCTCGTCGACGAGATCCATCGACCGAATCGCCAGGTCGAGGAGGTGCTCTCACCCGCGCTCGAAGATTACGCTCGATATCGTCGTGGGAAGGGGTCCTGCGGCCCGCAGCATCAGGCTGGATCTTCCGGCAAGCCACGCTTGTCGGGCGCCACGACGCGCACCGGCTTGACGGCCCGCTGGTGATCGTTTCGGCATCGCGCTCGCCTGAACTACTACACGCCTGAGGAGCTGAGCGATAGTCGCCCGCGCGCCCGCCGGTATTCTGGCGTTCCCCACGATGCCGATCATGCCATTGAAATCGCCCGCAGCCGAGGACGCCGCGACTTGCGAAACCGCCTGTCACAAACGAGTGCGCGATTGGCGCAGGTACGGGACGGCATCATCGACGAAGACGTGGCGGCGCAGGCCTTAAGCTTCTTCGAGGTCGACTCCCCGGGCCTTGATGCTCGACAACCGCATCCTCGAACTGCGTTTCCCGTTCGAGGCCGCGCCGGGCTTTCACGTTGGCGTCCGCCTGTCCGAGGATCAGACACGGTGGAAGACGTCTACGAGCCAGTTCCTTATCCAGCAAGGTTCGATCATCTGTACGCCCAAAGGCCGTCTGGCCACCGATCGCGCGTACGAGCACATGGAATCAAGAGGTCCTGATGTCAGCAGACTACCTGATGCGCATGCTCATCCAGTTCTTCCAGGCCGTCACGCGCGCCGCGGAAGAGGGTTAGCGCCGCCCTGACGAAGCCGCCGAGGCGCTAGAGAATGCGATGTCCGGGGCCATCGATATGGATGCCAACGCATGCTGGGGCTTGAGCGACGAGCTGGCCTCGATCGCATCGGTATCCGCACCGATCCGCGCGTCGTAGTCACTCCAGTGATCACCGTCTGAAGCGACGTATCTGGACGAGGCTGGCGCGGCCTGATCGCCGACTCGTCGCCGCAATCCGACGCCTTGCCGACGCCTTCGATATCGACCGCATCGATCACGAGGCCCCGCCCGGAAGATCTCGATCTCAGATGCGCGATATGCCCGCGCCGACGGCATCGAGTGGCCGATCCGAAAGCCAGGCGCGTCTCGCCCCGTAGGCCGCATCGTCCCGTCTGCCTTATCTGGATCGTCCGGAACGAAAACTTTCCTGCAGACTCGATATCGCCGTGCGCGGCGAAAACTGGGGTATAGTTCAGTGCCGCTTACGAGCGCGGATGAGCCTTCTGTCATCCGCACTGCTGGATTGCGCGAGGTCTTCTTGGCGATAATCGAACTGCATAGACGTCCGTTGCAGCATGGTCGCTTTGAGTGCGCCCCTGTGTGGCGGCGTAGAGGTGAATGGCCGTTACTGAATGCTTCTCGGAGACGGGAAGAGAAAGAGGCCGAAGATGGCAGAAGGTACTGTCAATGGTTCAGCCTCGAGAAGCGGGTTCATCTTCAGGCGGATGGCGAAGATCTCGTTCATTTCTGAGATCAAGATGGAGCCGGTTACAAGACCTCGAAGAGTGGCGCTCGCGTCTGCTCGAGGTCACAACCGCTCTAACGGCAAGCTCCAGGCGACAACGTCTCCTGTAAGTCTTCACGCGACCATCATAGATGTTGATCGACGGCACACGTCGCCGATCAGGAATGCTCGTCCCGGACGTCCTGGGCGGCATTCCTGCTTCCTTTTTCGGGACCGAAATCAGATGCCTATTGTCCGCGCTTGCATCAGGGCACATATCACGCATCGCTGAGTGGCATGACCGCTTGCCCGTCCCAAGCGCTCGCAGAAGGCCAGGAGTCGGCGGACGACCCGTGCTCACGTCGTCGAGGTGCACGCCGCCCTCGCGCTCGATCAGGAAATCTCGATGAGGAACAGATCGCACCTAAGCTTCGTCGTACGCCGTCCTCGGGCGCGTGTTATTGCCGACCATGAGCACTGCGCGCTTAGCGCCGGCGCGTTCGAGCGCCTCGGCAGAACGCGAGTTGCGGGCTTCACGGCGCGCCGTGTCGTAGGTCGTCGCGAACTCGAAGTCGCTCGACTGCTTCTCCCGCCCACCTCACACGGGCTTCGACGGCCGGCAGCGCGAAAGAAGCGCATCGGTGACGGCCAGCGACATCCCTTGTCTTCGCTGCTTTGCCGGCGGCGATGCGTGGTTCGCGCGACGTTCGCACCCAGGTCGAATCCATGCAGGTATTCTCGAGCAGCGGTTCGAACCATGCGTGCATGCCTGCGGGCCCCGAACGCCTTCCAGAACGCATCGGCGTTCAGCACGTCCGTCCCCGAACGCTCCCATATCGCCCGTCGACGCGAATATATTCGACCGCGATTTCGCATCAAGTCCCTTGCGCTCGAAAAACGCGTCCAAGGTTTAAGCGTATCCGCCGAGGAATTCCGTCGATTCCATCGAGCAGCGTTCCATCCAAGTCGAAGAAGACCGTCGAATAGGGTCGAGGTCGACCGTCGACTCAGTGGCCTGCGGCCGCAGAGGCGGAGGTTGCATGCACGGAGTTCGAATGCGCATAAGCCGGCGTGGGCAGGTCTGAATCGGCAAGGGCCTCAGGTGCCGCAGGTGCCGCGGAAACCGTGGCTTGTCTCTCTCGCGATGTCGTTCATAATATGCATCCAACTAAAAGCCCATCGCTTTCGAGCATAGACCTCGCCGGATGCCGCACCCGCCATGCATCCATGTGCGGTACCTCTAGATGTGCGCGAAGGTGTCGGCCGTCCTATCGCGGATACCATATTCAGATTGAGCGGGCGAAGACGACCCGCGAAAAGCCGAATCGAGGCATGGCGTCACGGCCCCCTCGACAGGCGGGCGGCGCCTGCGCGATCGCGGGGAAGAAACGCACAACCGCCCATTGCGGCATCCACAGATTCGAACCAGGGCGAGGCCAGGTCATGAAGTTTTTCTGCACGCATGCTGCGGCCCTGCACCGGGAGCTCCCCTGCGTCTGCTCCTCGAAGAGGGGCAGATCTCCATCGCGGCATGAATTCCAACATCCAGCCGAAGACCGAATACGACCATCGGTTGATGCCGCGTTTCGCATCTTCGCGCGGGATCAGATCGAAGTCATCGAATATGCTCCATGACGCGCATGCGGGCGACGCGCGTCGGACGTACGGCCCAGTTCCGAACGCGCCCCGACCGCTGCTGCGTTTGCCATCGGCTGCGCCTCCGAACAGCTGCCGCTCATGCGGCCGCGGGGCATCGATTCGACGGCTCACCACGCTGACCGTGAGCCCGTACCAACACATCGTCATCGGCGAAGAGCTCGCCGATGTGCCGCGCACGGACTTTGCGCCGGTGTTCCACGACCATCGCGAGAACTGAGGTTACCGCGCCGCAGCCGCGAGATGGGCGGCTGTATCGCCAGGACTACTTCGCGGTGAAGCTCGGCGTGGAGGCCGACGACGAACGTGCCATGCGCAGCGCGGCGGAGCGCCACCCGCGCGAAGGCCGAGCGCGAGATACGCCTGCGCCGATCAAGGCCTGAAGGAACGGAACTGGCGGCCAGGCGGCGCGAGAAGCAGGAATACGCTCAGCCGCGCGCGCCAGAGGGCTGCGCGCTGAAGGAGTACAAGAAGACGCATGCGAACCGATTTGATTACGACCTGCCTGAACGCCGCTGCATCGCGCAGGAACCTGCGCCCGTGCGCGACGCCCGCAGGCTGCTGGCCGCATCATACGCGCTCGTCCGACCGCATCTTCCGCGATGAAATATTCGAACCCGGCGACCTGCTGGTCGCCAACAGCATCGCGCACCGCGTCGGCGCGCCTTCTGACGCGGGCAGCGCACGGCGGCGAAGCCGAGGTCTTCCTTCTGCGCGAGCGCTTGACGTGGACGGCGTCGACGCACGGCCGTATCAAAGCTCGCGTCCCGCAAACGCCCGAAGCCGGGCGCCATCGTGATTTCGCCGACGGCGAAGGGGCCGGCGCTCGCCGAGATCATCGACTGCTTGGAAGGCGGTAAGGGAAACGTGATCGCGCGCTTCTCCACCGAACGCCCCTCGCTCGACGAGGCGCTGCATGCCGTCGGGCGCACGCCGTTGCCGCCCTACATCGCACTATCGCCGGCGACGAGGAGATGTACTCAGACCGTCTCATTCCCCACGACGAGAAGCGCCGCCGCCTGACGGCCGGGCTCCACTCACGCCCGGAGTCACCGAACGCCTGCGCGCCATAGGGCGTCGCATGGAAGACCGTCGAGCTCGAGGTCGGCCCGACACCTCCGCATCGTGGACGAGGACGACCCGACGCAGCACACGATGCACACCGAGCATTACACGGTACCGCAGGAGGTACGGATGCATGCGATGCCCGCCACGCGCGCGGCGGGCGCGTACCGTGCCGCACGACGAGCGTCCGGTCGCCCGAAAGCGCATTTGACGGCGAGGCGGGCCGCTCAGGGCGCGCGACCACGAGACGACGTCCTCTATATTCTTCCCGCTTCGAATTCGGCAGTCGTGGACGGTCTCATCACGAACTCTCCATGCGCCGCGCTCCACGCTCGCGATGCGCCGGCTTCAGCGCTCTTTCTCCACGTGCGAAAACGTGCGGGTTTGCGTCGGCACGCCATCGAACCGCCACCGCATGCTGTCGCGCCCGGCGATGCCATGCTGTTCATTTCAGGGCGCGCGCCGGCACGCCTGTCCTGTGGCGTGGTGGGGGTCGGTAAATCGCATCGCATTCGCGTGGCGAGCGACGATCGGGATGCACTGCAGATCAGGAGGATCGATGTCGCTTTCGACGTCACGGTGGCGTAGCGTCTCTGCGGCGTCGCCCGTGCGCTTTCGTTCGAAAACGGCGCACGGCACGGTGCGCACGCGCCGATGTTCATGCCGGTGGGGCACGCATGCTGACGGTCAAGGGCACCACGCCTGACCAGCTGCATGCTGAACAGCCAGGTCGTGCTCGCGAACACGTACCATCTCTACATGCGTCCCGCGTCGACGTCGGAAGAGGCCGGCGGATCCAGCGGTTCATGAACTACGACGGCCGATGCTCAGTGATTCGAGTGGTGCTTCCAGCCGTTCAGCCTCGACCACTGATGAAGACCGAGTGACGGCGTCACGTTCCCAGCGCGCGCGACTACGACGGCAGCGCGCACCGCTGGACGCCCGAATCCAACATGATTATCCAACAGCGCATCGGCGCCGATATCTGCATGCAGCTCGACCAGTGCATCGGCTATCCGTGCGAGAAGAGGACGTCGCGGCGCGTCGACTGGGCGAGAAGGCGGCTGTTGCGACGCTCATACGCGCATCGACCAGGCGCTCTTCGCCATCGTGCAGGGGCAAGTGCACCCCGACCTGCGTCTTGAAAGCGTGCGTCGCCCGTCGACGATGCGGAAAGCCGTCGTCGGGCGGCTGGGCTTCCAGGGCTTCGGCATGCGGTATTCCGTCGGCGAGCCCCACGACGATGTTCGAAACGCTCGGCCAGGTCACAGCGCTGTTCCGATGACCGCCCGCGTTATCTGATGGGCGTCGGCAACCCGACGACTCTCGTGCGCGCCGTGCGCGAGGGCGTGATACGTTCGACCGCGTGCCGCCGACGCGCGGGACGCGCGGCACGGCGTTTTCGCCGGCGTATGAATACGTCGCAACGCCATCACAAGCGCGACTTCACGCCGCTCGATCATGCCTGGCGACCGTCCGGTCTGCGCCGCGGCAGCACACGCGCGCCTACCTGCGGCATCTCGTCATGAAAGAGATGCTCGGCGGAATCCTCGCGTCCGTCCAACCCGCATTTCCTGATCAGGCCTCGATGTCGCGCACGCGAAGCGATCCTCGCGGAACCTACGAGGAGTTCTATCGCGCTTTGGATGGCTTTCCGGCCGCGAACGACCACCGATCCGATCGCGCACGGTCGGCGGCGGCCGCGAACGGCTGTCGATTCAGCAGCGAATGGCCGCCGAGGGTCGGGCGGCACATCGCTCACTGCGTATACTCTGTAAAGCCCGCCGCGGTCGATCGCGGCATGCAGGGAAACCAACTCACAGCCTAGCGAGGAGTTAGAAGCAGATATGAGCGAGTATCTCATCGTCGAAGAACCGTGCAGCGCGCGCAGCGCGCCCGCCGCCCGTCGCAACTCTATGGCTGCTCATCGCCATCGATCGTTCTGGTCCTCGGCTCCATCTTTCCCGTTCCGGCGCGCCCCAGGACCGCATCAACCACGCCTCGACATCCAGGGCGGCCTGTCGGTCGTCTTGAGCGCGAGAACAGCACCGATGGTTCCGATGTCTCGTCGAACGACATGCGGAGAAGTCGTGTCCATCATCGAGCGTTGTGCCGCCCTCGGCGCGTCTGAGGCGGTCGCCGCTTCAGGCGATAACCAGATCCTCGTGCAGATCCGCATCTCCGACACCCAGGAGGCCCTCAACACGATCGCACAAGACCGCAGCCGCGTGCGCGCGCCTGACTCCTTCCGCACCGACGCCGATGTGGCCAAGAAGATCGATGCCGGCGAATACATGACGCAGAAGACCGCGACTGACGCGTACGGCACCACGCCGCCGACCGGCGAAAGCGAGCTTGCGGGCATGACCGTCGAGCCGGGCACCTACATCGCCCATCGTCACGCGACGGCTACTCGAGCGCACCACGGTCGACCGCGCAAAGCGAAACGTCTGCGGACCATCGCGCGGTCACACCTCGTTTGGAACAGCAGCGAAGGCGGCAAGGCCTTCGCCGAGGCGTGTCCACCTGACCTTCGCGCAGCCTACCAAGGGTGCGCAGAGATCGTCAACATCCTCGACGGTGTGGTGCAGAGCGCGCGCGCCGTCCAGTCGGCGATTCCGACGGCAGGGCGCTGCCCATCACCGGCAACTACATCGCCTCGACGAGGCGAAGTCGCTGCAGACCGTGCTCGAGTCCGCCTCGCCGCCTCATCGACTTTCGAATTGAGCAGGCGCAGACCGTCGGCCCGACGCGGTCAGGACGCCCTGCATTCCGGCGTGCGCTCGCCGCCGCCGTCGCCCGCTGCCCGTCATCAGGCGTTGCATCTCCTCGTGTTCTATCGCGGCCCGGCTTCACCACCGCCGCCGCCATGCCCGTGCGTTCGGGCAGCGCTCTACCTGGGTATTCGCGGGCTTTTCGCGCTCGCCTGTCTCGCTGTCGCTGGTCGGGCATCGCGGGCATCGTGCTCACCATCGGCAGGCTGCCGACCCGTCGATCCTCGCGCTGGAGCGGTTCCGCGAAGAGATCCGCACGGGCAGGAAGCGCGCGCGCCGCATCCATCACCGGGTGCGTGCGTGTCACGGCATTCTGACTCGATCGGACGCCGACCCCGTCACGCTCGTGTCCGCGCTCACGCTGTTCTTCCTGGCTTCCGCGTCGGTCAGCGTTTCGCGACGCTCGCGCGCGCATCTTCTGCGACAGTAACGCATGATAAAGTTGCTGTTCGCAGGCGCCTATCATCCGCGCCGGCGTCGCGGTGCGTCGCATCGCGCCGCCAGTCCGGGCTTTGGGCGCGAAGGACTGCGAGAACGCGGCCCGCATTTCGAAGGCTGGTCCTCCCGTTAGCGCCTGGAGCAATACAGATTCTCGGCCGCTTCCAGATCGCGCGCGCACTGCGATCGGCTACCGCAAGGCTACGCCTCGCAGCTTGCGCGCCGTCGCCATCGTGGCGGTCGTGGGCCCTCATCGGCATCCGCGGCATCGAATTCGGCATCGAATCTGTGGCGCAGGCACTCGGTTTCGTTCCAGCACACGAGACGTGACCACTCGAGTACAGCTGGTGCGCGACGCGTTCGCCGATGTGGGCGAGGGCGATGCCGTCAGTCCAGACGCATCCGCCGACGGCGCCGGAAGGCTTCCTCGTGCGCACCACCACCACGTCGGCCGAGGATGCCAGACGGTCGCCAACCAGGCCGCCGGGTCGTTCGGCTGGTCGACCGACAGCCTGAGGTCAGCTTTGCCCATCGCATCCCGATCAGTGTCGCGTCATCAAGCGCGGCGGCGGTCGCCCGCTTCCTGGCTCCCGCCTCGTGCCTCATCATCATCTACATCTCGCTGCGGCTCGGCGACTATGCAAGATGGGCGGCCACCGCCGTCGTGGCGCTGCTGCACGACCTGGATCCTCGCGCTCGGCATCTACGCCCCTGCTTGTGCGTCGAGGCCGAACAACCACTGGCGGGCCATATCCTGACGAGATCCTGGGCTATTATTCGCCTCCACGATACGGGTGGTCGTGTCTCCACCGCATCGTCGAGAAACATGCTGACGAATCCATCAAGTGCACCCTCATGGCGTCCATGGCGAAACCATTCGATCAATCGAGGCCTGATGCGCCTCGATGACACATCGTTCACCTCGTCGATCCCCGCCGCCGCGGTGCTCCTCGCGCGGCGAGACGCTGAAGTGACTCTGCGCTTCGCCATGACGATCATTGCCCGCCGCCGGCGTATTCGTCCTATGCGATCGCCACGCAGCTGACGCCGTCTGAAGACGCGTACCGAAGAGCGCTTTTCCGCACGCCGCGCAAGCAGCATGGCGACGAGGTCCAGCAGCGTGTGCTCAATCTGCTCTTCCTGCGAGGCGCGAAGACTCGACGGTGCTGTGGAACGCCGCGGCGCATGCTGCGACCGAAGGCGCGTTTGCGTCCGGCGCTGTCGCGACCGAGGCGGCCGAACGGCTGGATCCGACGCGCCTCGAAGCGCAGGGTCGAAGAAGGCCCCGTCCGCAGGCAAGACGTCTTCTCCAAGGGTGCACTCGCGCACCTCGAATTCACTCATTACCGCAGGCAGCAGGCAGGTGGTGATCCTATGTGCGTGCAGAGGCACGGCGAGGAGCGCCCTGAACTTCGCGCCGCGCGTCGAGGAGGTGCCAGCTTCGTTCGAGGACGAGACAGTATGATCCGATGTGATCTCGAATTCCTGGGCCCGCCCATCCACTGAAGCGCAGCGCCACGCGGTTCTTCTTCCCGTGGATCGAGGGCCATCCCGCCAAGTCGTCCGGGCGAGGCCGAGCGATCCCCGAAGCCACGCCGTTTTCGACGAGGACGGCCAACCGTCCGAGCTCGGAGTCAGTGACGAAGGTACTGCGCCGAGGTCATGCGTGATTTCCGTCGAAGCTACGATGGCGATACTCCACCCACTGTCTCGAATAGACGATGGCGCGGCGGATCGAGGGCATGCCCGAACGTCCTTCTTGCATGGGAAAGGGATGTCAGATGGCGCATGACTGCAAGACGCATGCAAGGAGCCTATGGCCACTTCCGGGAAGCCGAAATGCATCATGAACGATCTATCTCGGCGATGTCCGCAAAGTCGTACCTGAAAAGCGAGAACCGTTAACCGCAATCCGCGCTGGAGTGCGTCTGAGGCGGCTGCTGGAATTAATACGCCGTCCGGAGAAACAGCGGGAAGGCTTGCTCGGGAAGCGTACTTTCGTAGCGAGGGACGATCGCTCTGGCGCTGATGCGTGCGCATATCTGGTTTATTCCCCACGCGATTTCGCGCGGACGAGCCGCGTATGCCGTCGATGCGGGCGCGCGTGCGCTCTTCACGCCGCTGAAGCAGGTCAGGCGGCCAGTCGTCGGGGGAGTCGTGGCTTCGCCGAGTGGCGACCGACGCCGCCGCCAGTCCGCACGCGCGCACGCTCGTCGCTCGCGGCATCCGCCGCGTCCGCCACACGCGCTGACATGACGAGCCATCCGCGCTCAATGTACCAGGAACACAGTGCGAACTTCGATTGGCTGCCAGAAGCCTCGCGGTAGACGTCTCGTCCCGGATCGTGCCGAACCAGAGAGTCGCCGCCGTTCTCGATGGCGGCGAAGTCTGAACGCTGGACGCGCGGCCGGCCGCGCCGCCGCGCCCGTCGGTGGTCGCGCAGACAGCTCGCGCCGGACGCGTCAGACTGATAGTCGAGCACGGTCTGTACGCCTCGATCGTCCATATGACTCTTTCACCGCAGCACGTCTATGCGCGCTGATGGCGATACCGAGCGCGATCAGAGCACGTGCAAGCGCTTGCGGCGTCGCGGCGCGAATAGGGAGAGCGGATGCATCCGCGCGCCCTGTCGGCCTCCAGGCGGCGAAAGCGTGCATCTCATGGCGGCCGAGAGAGCTCCCCGCATGGCGGAACACGCTCGTGAACAGGGGAACGAGCAGCGAAAGAGACTGGCGCGCACGCCCTTGACCGGGCTTCCCATGAGGTCTGCTGCGGCTGATCTTGCGCCTGGCGGATGCAGCACGAATTGCTGGCGTGGTCTCGAGGCAGGAATCGCAGCGTGCGATGCCGAAGATGATGCTGAGCGTGCGCCGCATGCCGCAGCGCTCGAAGTGCCTGAGGATCTTTCTCGATCCTTCGGGCCGATCGAGCGCCATCGTGGCTGGTCGTGACAAGGCTCATTCCCGGGCATCGACGCAGCGCGATGCGCAGGCGATGAAGGCGCACGATCGCGCCCCGCCGGTCGGGATGTGGATGAATCCGACGTCGACCAACGGACTTCCCGCCCGCACGGTGAAGAGGTTCAGCACGGCGGCGAGCAGCGCGATGATCAGCAGCGGCGCCAGCGATTTCCGTGCGTTGCCGACGGGTGCATCCGCGCGAGACCGCATACATGAGCATATACGCCAGAATTCGCGATGACGCCGAGCTGCGCGAAGTCCCTGCGCGCTGCCAGGGATGATTCCGGCGTAGACGCAGCCGAACAGAAAGCTTCGCGCGGGTGTGTCGAGCCCATGGACGAAGCCTCGTTCCCCGAGAGCTCTCCCTCCAGCGAGAATGCGGTCTCAGCGCGCCCGCTCGCGCGCGCACACGTCCGCGATGGCGCGCAGCGAGCGTCGGTTCGTCATAGAGCACGGTCCGCATCGAGCGGCAGGCCTTGAGCCTGCAGGGCCTCCGCAAGACGTTAGCTGCAGGGGCGGCCCAGGGCCCATGGATTTGAGTCTCGCGCGCGCAGGAATATTTCGGCAGGCGTGCCGACGGCGAACAGGCGCTTCGTTCATCGCGGCGGATGGTCGCAGAGCCGCGCGCGTCCATGCGGTGCGAGACGCGACGAAGCGAGATCGGTCCTGGTCGTGGAAGGCGCGGATGGTCGAGGAACTCCGCCCGCGCTCAGTCGAGCCCGTGCAGGCTCATCCAACACGAGCATGCGCGGGCGCATGGCGAGCATCGCCGGGCGAAGGCGACGCGGCGCCGTCGTCCGCCGGAAAAGCCTGAACGGGCTCGCCGTGCGACGATTTCCGCCGCATCGAGCCCTGACGCGCAAGCGCATCGACGATGCGGCTGCTCTGACTCGGCAACGCAGTCCGGTGCCCAGGTCAGCGCTGAAGGCCACGTGCGCCATGCACGCAGGCCGCGGTTATTGCGCTGGGGTATTGGAAACACGACACCGATCTCTCACGCGCATCGGTGCGTGCGTTCGCGTGTCGGCGAAGGCCTGTCGCGCACGAGCACGTGTCCGATCGTCGGGTGCGATGCCGTGCAAGCGCTGGATAAGCGTCGATTTTCCGGACCCGCATGTCCTGCGATGCCGAAGGACTCGTGAGCGCGACGGTCAGTCGATATCGCGCAGCGCCCAGGTCCCGGACGGGTCAAGCCGCGCCCTGCAGCTTCGAGGAATGGCGCATCTCCCTGTTCGATCTGCGCGCGCACGTTTCGAGGCGATACAGGTGAAACGACAGGCACTCGATGCGGACGAGGGCACTGCGGCTGCGGCAGTCGAAGCTCGTCGCCAGCCGCATCCGTGCGTCCGCATCGGCTTCTGCGGGCCGCATTTTCGCGCGCGCAGCGGTGGACGACGAGGTCTGCGCGTCGCTGTCGCCGCGCGGTGGTGGCACCGCGGCGGTGATGCCGGCCGCTGCGGCGATGCCGCGAGCGTCCGAGCGCCCTCCGCTCGGAAGATGCAGGCTGGCCTATGCGGGCGGCCTTCGGCACCATCTCGGCGTGCGCCCGAAATCCGCAAGTGCGTCGCGCTCAGACGACGTATCGTACGCCGATGACATCGATGCTGCGGCGCGAGGCTCGAGCGAAAAGCGTGCTTCGCGAACGGCATCCAGTGTCTCAGTTCGGCCAGCATATCCGCCTGGGCCGAACATCTTCGGCAGCGCTCTGCGACGATGCGCCCTCGGTTCATGACGACGATGTGGTCGGCCCCGGCGGCCTCGTCCGGCGAAAATGCGATCGCGACGATAGCCGCGCCGCGCGCGTTGAGGTCTTTGCAGACGCGCATGAGCCCTGCGCGCCGTGCGCGGATCGAGCATCGCGGTCGCGTCGCAGGATCTGACTCTGTCCGTGCGCGCACGCCGGCGATGGCGACACGCTGCCGCTCTCGTCCGGTCGAGCGCGCGATGGTCCGCGGTCTTTCGTGTCGACGAGCCCTGACTCGCCAGGGGCGTCTCCGGCACTGCGCCCGTCTGTGCAGGCGTCGACTTAGGCCCGTGGGCGAACGCCCGCGATGTCACTGTTTCACGCGCGACGCCGATCTGGTCGTCGGGACTCTGTACGCGCGCCCGCGGTCGAACGGATGAGGGAAGGTGGCGTCCGTGCATCGGACGTGTCGTGTCCGTCGATGCGCACCGCGCCCTCACCGGGGACGTAGAGCAGCGCGTTCCAGGTGCTTGGCAGAGCGGATTTGCCCGATCCATTCCCGCGCCGAGCACGCAGGACGAATCTCCGCCGGCATCCAGATGCAGGCTGCTGGACGCTGTCAGAGCGCATGCTCCGTTCCGCGTAGGTGAATATGACGTCTGCGCAGTCGACTCTCATGATCGCTTCCTGCGAGGGCGAGGTCTCGCCGAGGGTTCTGCATGGTCCTCATATCTGCGTCCCTTCACCCGGCCTTCTTAGTGTGATCAGGTCCTGATACCGCTTGCACACCGCGAGCGCCAAGAGGGGAGCGAGAGGCGGCCGCCAGCGCTGATGAACGACGACGGCCGGCAGCATGAGCGGGCAGGATGGCGTCGGCCGATCCGGTAGCAGTAGTGCGTCCATCACGCCGAGCGCTGGTATGGAGGCAAGCGTGCTGTTGACGTTTCGCACCACGACGTATCGAGATTGAGCAGGCCTGACGCGCCTTGAACGCGAAACGCTTGTCGATAAGTGGGATGCGGAAGGATGAAGCAGAGCGCCGCGACGTAGTTCATGTGCCCGCGCACCGATCCAGTCGCCGCGACGATCAGGCCTTTGATCGCCGCAAGCAGCGCGACGACCATGCCGGGACCGGAGCGACGCGAACCGGCGACCATCGATGCCGCGAGCGACCGGGTCACTGAAGTCCGCGCCGAAGATCGGGAACTGGACGAACGAGAGGAGTGCCGCAGCGCGGCGAGTCCATCGTCACCAATTGCCGGGTGTCCCACCCGCCGGTGTTTGATGGACGCGATAGCGAGACTGTTCGGCAGTTGCATCACCTGCCTCTTTCCATCCGGACTTTAACCGTTGGTCCCGGATTCGCACCGGTCAACCTCGGGACTCAGAACCAACGAGCGCGGTGTCGGACTTCGAGGCGGGCCGTCTGCCCGATCTTCCCGTCAGCGCCAGTGGAGAATTTCACCTCGCCCTGAAACAGCGCCCCGATACTAGCACCGTATGGCTGGCGCTCCTAGCCGGGTATCCAGATGCGTGATGGGCGCGGCGATGCTGCCGCGCCGGCTCGTGACGATTTCTCTGAGCGTGCGCGTGCGTCGGCCATCGCGGGCGTACGTTGAGCGGCGCTCGCTAGGGGAGAGGATGCGTTTCGACTCGATGCGACGCGACGGGTGCGCCGCGCATGCCTCAGCCGCTCGAACTGTCACGGAATGTTCGCCTTCTTTCCGAGAACGAACCCGCTGAAATTCAGGCTCCCGCTATACCCTGACATCGTCTAAGACGTATGCGCAGTCTGTAACGATGCAACGCGATTTGAGCCGACACGAAACGTGGTTTCGGGCTTTGCACGCGTACGCGCAGGCGGATTCGATGCGGCCATGCGAAGAAGGAGCATGGATATCGTCCGGAATCATCGATGCGGTTGACGGGCCCGTCTGGGCGTTCCCATGATCGTGCTTCCTGGAAGCCATCTGTTCCTGACGGCGCGCGCACGATTCATCCAGCGCAAGCCGCCGCTCGCCACCGTCTCTCCATCACGAAGGATCCCGATGCCGAAGGGTATATCAGCCAATTCTGGTGCGCTGACCACAGGCGCTTTCGGCCACCACGTCGCACGGGCGGCATCGTCGGCGTGGCGACGGCCATCCTCGGGCGGGCCCCGCCGTGCTCTGGATGTGGCGACCGGCGTCTTCGGGCATCGCGACGAAGTCATTCTGAAACCGGCGGCGGCTCGGGCACGGCGTGAGGGACCACGGCAGATGCTGCACGGCGCATGTGCGCATGGCGCGTCGCGTCCGACGGTTCCGTTCCGCATGGGCGAAGGGCGGTGGTGCTGCGCTGTTCGCCGCCATCGCGTCGTTCGGTCGGCTCGGCCGTGCAGTCGAATTTCATGACGACGGTCATCCTCGCGAATGCGCCGGGCATTCCGTCTGCATCGGGCCCGCATCGTGATCAGTGGTCTCCATCGTCACTCTCGCAGGCGTGACCGTGATTTCAGGCGTGCGCAGAAGCTCGTGCCGCGATGGCAATCGCCTATGCGTATGGGCTGCATCATGATCATCGGTATGAACTTTGATTTCGTCATGGCCCGCCATCGGCTCATCTTCACGGCGGCCTTGATCCGCGCTCGGCGTTCGGCGGTCTGCCCGGCTCCGGCTGACAGGCGGCTATCCAGTTCGGCTGCCCGCGGTCTGTTCTCCAACGAATCGGGCTGGCCTGCGCCCATCGTGGCGTCGGCCCTTCCGCGCAATCCTGCGCGTCAGGGCGCTCGTGTCCATGACCGCACCTTCTGGGACACCGTCGTCATCTGCGCGCTCACGGGCATCGTGCTCGTAAGTCCGCGATGCTCCGCTGCGCATTCGAGGTCGTCGACCAGATCGCTCCGGCTCGATTACCGCAGGGCGCGCAGCCGACGAGCGCGGCCTTCGCGTCCATCCATGCCGTGGGAACCCCCATCCTGGTCGTCGGCATGAGTCCTGTTCTCGTATTCGACGATTCTCGGCTGGAGCTATTACGGCAACCGCTGCGCGGCCTATCTTCGCAAGCATGCCCGTGCGACCGCACCAGGGTGCTGCACGTGCTCGCGGCCTTCATGGGATCGGCTTGGCGTCGCCAATGTCGTCGGAACGCGTCCGATGCTAGCGAACGCGCTGATGGCAGTGCCCAACATCATCGTCGTGCTGCTGCTGTCGGGACCTGATCGCCCGCGAGACGCGCCACTGTAGTCTGCAGCGGCAACCCTGGACGAGGCCTCCACCGAGATTCCCCAGCACGCGGATAGTAGGATTCGCCGCGCAGGCGCTACGCCTTCCTGCGCCGCTTTCGTGCTCTTGCACGCTATGGGACACGGTGTTCAAAAATTAGCCACCTGTGTCTAACAGATTGGACGGAATGCGGAGGCGGTGGGGGAATGTCGTGAGCACGTCGAACGCCGAGGATCGGCGCATCGCACGCACAAGGCGGCGTTGCGCGATGCCTGATCGCGCTTATGCGACGAACGTGGGCTCGACGGGTTCACCATCAACGACCTCTGCGAGCCGACCCTCGCTGGCGTTCACAAGCACTACAAGGACAAAAGACGACCTGCTCGCTCCCTCAAGACGACGAGTTCTTGAGGAGCTTGAGCTGCTGCAGCCCACCTCGAGAGTCTGGCGGTCATATCGGTCGGGCCTATGCGCTCGCGCCGCCCGCTCGCCCGCTGTCGTCGAGGCTCTTCGACTACCTGCGCGGCCAAGCGGAGTTCCTCCAGGCCGTCATGGGCGAGGCGGCGACCCGTCGTTCGGCGGCCGCTGCGCACCGTACGTGCGACATCTTCCATCCTCGCGCTGCTGCATGCGCGCTACCGCGCCGACCGCACCGCCTTCGTGGACTCACTACGTCGCGTTCTACGCCAATGCGTACCTGGGCGTCACTCTGCCGCTGATGAGAAACCGGCATGGAGGGATCTCCGAGGAGATGGCGCGCATCGCGGTGCGCCTGCTCTTCATCAAGCGGCGCGAATCCATCCAAGCTGTAAGCATCGCTGCCACCAAGGAGCTTTCTGCGAGCGATACGGAAGAGAACATGTCGGATACGACCGAGACCGCGGATCGCCAGATCGAACAACGGTCGAGCTGCAGGCCGCGCGGACCCAGCGACGGCCGCCGCGCGAGGCTGGCGGGCTCGGCGCGTCGGCTGCCGCGCGCCGAGGAACCGTCGCGACCGACGCGCAGGCCAGCGGATCTCGCCTGCGACATGGCGCGGCTGCGGCGGACGCGGGCCGCAAGCCCCCTCGTCGGATGGATCGCGGTTATTGAACCGTCGGCCGCCGCGGATGCTGCGGCTCCTCTGCCGCCTCGTCCGTGCGCCGCATCGGCATCGACGTCGGCTCCACCACGGTGAAGGTGGCCGTGCTCTGACGATGCGTTCGCCATCGAGCATCTGTGCTACCGCCGCCACGCATGCCGACATCCGCGCGACCATCGTCGAAGTGCCTCGAGGAAGCCGCCGAGAAGTATCCCGATACGCCCAATGACCATGGCGATCACGGCTCGCGGCCTTCTGCTCGCGCAGTGGCTCGGCATCGAATTCGTCCAGGAAGTCATCGCCTCCAAGCCGCTGTGTCCACCTACATCCCGCAGACCGACGTCTCGTCATCGAGCTCGGCGGCGAGGACGCTAAGATCATCTATTTTCGACGAGGGCATCGAGCAGCGCATGAACGGCACGTGCGCCGGCGGCACGGGCGCTTTTCATCGATCAGATGGCGACCCTGCTCAACACCGATGCGACCGGCCTGAACGAGCTCGCGAAGGGCTGCAGGACCATCTATCGATCGTAAGCCGCTGCGGCGTGTTCGCCAAGACCGACGTGCAGCCGCTCATCAACGAGGGCGCCCATCGCGAAGACATCGCGGCATCCATCTTCCAGGCCGTCGTGACGCAGACCATCTCCGCCTGGCATGCGGTCGTCCGATTCGCGGCACCGTTGCCTTCCTCGGCGGTCCTCTCCAGTATCTCCGAGCTCGACAAGCGCTTCTGCAGATCGCTCGATCTGGACGACGAACGCGCGCTGCGTCCGAAGAACGCCCATCTTTCGTCGCGTCGGGCGGCCGCCGTCTGCGGACGCCGAACGCTCGAGCGCATCGCCTGCGTGCTCGACCGTCTGCGCAACCTGGGCGACATTCAGGGCAGCGAAGTCGTGCGTCTGCCTCCGCTGTCCTCGCGAGCGAAGACGAGTACCGAGAGTTCAAAGACCGTCACGACCGGAGACGCGTCCAGCGCGGCGCGCCCATGCGCCTATTCCGGGCACGGCGTATCTGGGCATCGATGCCGGATCGACCACGTTCAAGGCGGCGCTCATCGGCCCGCGACGGCGAGCTTCTGCTGAGCACACCACGAACAACCGCGGCGACGTGCCTCGGAACCGCCAAGCAGACCGTCGCGATGCTCTGCGGCGACATGCCGGTCGATGCCGAGACGGGCGAGCCGTCTGCGGATCGGCCACGTCACGGTCACGGATACGGCGAAGGCCTTCTGCTCGAGGCGTTGGAACCTCGACCCGAAATCGAGACGGTCGCGCACCTGCGGTTCGCAGGAGATGCCGCCGGGCGTCGAATTCATCCTCGACATCGGCGGCCAGGGACATGAAGTGCCTGCGCGTCAAGGACGGCGATCATCGGCGCATCATGCTCAACGAGGCATGCTCGTCGGGTTGCGAAGCCTATCGAAAAGCTTCGCGACCAGCCTGAACCTCTAGACATCATGTCGTTCGCGCAGACGGCGAACGCGGCCAATCATCCGGTCGATCTGGGCAGCCGCTGACGTCTTCATGAACAGCCGCGTCAAGCGAGGCGCAGAAGGAAGGCGCCACCGTCGGCGACATCGCGGCGGGCCTGGCTATTTCGGTCGTGAAGAATGCCCTGTTCAAAGTCATCAAGATCCGCGACCCCCGAGCGAGGTCGGCACGAAGGTCATCGTGCAGGGCGGCACGTTCTGAACGACGCCGTGCTGCGCGTTGAGCAGCTCGCCGAGGTCAGGGGCCGTGCGTCCCGACATCGCAGGCCTCGCGGGAGCCCACGGCGCCGCGCTCTGGCCCGGGATCGCGCCGCGGGCGAAGGCGCACGCACGAAGATGCTGTCGCTTTCCGAAATCGAATCGCTGCGCCCCGCGCAGAAGTCAGCGCGTTGCAAGGGCTGCTCCAACAACCGCCTGCTCACGATCAGCGACGACTTCGGCCGCGACGCCGCCACCCGGCAAGCATCGCCGCTTCATCACGGGCAACCGCTGCGAAAAGGGCATCGGCCTTGCACACGAAGCGTCTCGAGCGCGCCGAACCTCTACGAATACAAGAACCATCGCCTCTTCGACTACGAGCCGCTGCCTGCCGACGCTGCTCCGCGCGGCACCGTGGGCATTCCGCGCGCGCTCAACATGTACGAGAACTACCCGTTCTGGTTCACGTTCTTCACGCAGCTGGGCTATCGCGTCGTGATCTCGGACGACACGACGCCGGCCACCTACGAGGAAGGCATCGAGTCCATGCCTTCCGAAAGCGTGTGCTATCCGGCGAAGCTTTCGCACGGCCATGTGATGAACCTGCTCGTGAAGGGCCTCGACTTCATCTGGATGCCCTGCGCCAAGTGGGAGCGCCAGGAAGACGCGGCGCGGGCAATCATTACAACCGCCCGATCGTCGCATCGTATTCCGAGGCTCTGCGCCTGAATGTCGATGAGCTCAACGAAAGCGAGACGGCGTTCCTGAATCCGTGGCTTCCTACGATCAGAAGGAGAAGCTCAAAGACCGCCTGTTCGTCGAGCTGTACGAGAATTTCCTCCGATGCGACCTGCCGCCATGCCGTCCGCACCCTCGCGGGCCGACGTGGCCGCCGCCGTCGAGGCCGCATGGGCCGAGGACGAGGCGTTCAAGGAAGACATGCATGCCAAGGGCGTCAGAGACCCTCGCGTGGATGGAAGAGACCGGGACGCACGGCATCGTGCTTGCCGCCGCCCGTACCACAACGACCCCGAGATCAACCATGCCATCCCGAGCTTCTGACGGGTTTCGGCCTGGCGGTCCTGACCGAGGATTCGGTTGCCCATCTCGGCGAGGCTCGAGCGTCCGATCCGCGTCGTCGACCAGTGGATGTACCATCACGCGCCTCTATGCCGCCGCCAGGTGTGCACGCAGCGCAACGACCTGGATCTGGTGCAGCTCGGAGCTGGCTGCGGCCTCGATGCGCTCACGACCGACGAGGTGCAGGGAGATTCTCGAGGAATCCGGCAAGATCGCCACCGTGCTCAAAATCGATCAGGTGTCGAATCTGGGCGCGATCCGCATCCGCATCCGCTCGCTGCTCGCAGCCCTGAAGGACCAGGCCGATCGCCGCGCCGAAGAAGCCGCCGCGCGTCCGGGCGCGTTGGGCTGCCGACGGTGGGCGAGCACGGCGCGTACCCGACCGACGTCGAGGTCTCGGATGCCGAGATGCGTCGGCATGCGGCGCATGCGAAGGAGCGCATGGCGGGCAAAGACCGGCGCGACCGAGGCCGCCGCGGCGGCGGAGATCGCGCAGTCCCAAGGAGCCTTCGCCGACTTCCGTCTCAAGCAGCGCGAGGCCGAATCCACCGAGTTCGCCAAGGTCTCGTTCACCGAGGAGATGAAGGAGGCGGGCTATACGATTCTCGCGCCGCAGATGGCACCGTATCACTTCGAGATCCTGCAGCCTATCTTCACGCGCTTCGGATACAACCTGGAGCTTCTGCCGAGCGTGGACACCGGCGCGGTGGACGCGGGACTGAAAGTACGTCAATAACGACATCTGCTATCCATCGATCCTGGTCACAGGTCAGATCATGGAAGCCGTCACGAGCGGCCGCTACGATACCGACAAACTTGCCGTGCTCATCTCGCAGACTGGCGGCGGATGCCGCGCGACCAACTACATAGCGCTCATCCGAAAGGCGCTCAAGGCGGCGGGGCTCCGGGCACGTGCCCGTCATCTCGCTCGCCTTCAAGAAGCTCGACGAGAGCAATCCGGGCTTCAGGTCACGCCGAAGATGCTGCTCCAGGCCATCTACGCCATCGTCTACGGCGACCTGCTCATGCAGTGCCTCTACCGCACGCGCCCCTACGAGATCGAGAAGGGCTCGGCCCAGCATCTGTTCGACACCTGGATGGCCACGTGCAAGGCGCAGATGCTCGAGGGCGTGACGTACAAGACCTACAAGCGCACGATCCGCGCATCGTGGAGGATTTCGACACGCTGCCGCTTGCGGGCGAGGGCACCAAGCCGCGCGTGGGCGTGGTGGGCGAGATCCTCGTGAAGTTTCATCCGACGGCGAACAATCAGGTCGTGGATGTGATCGAGGCCGAAGGATGCGAGGCCGTGGTGCCGGGGCTGACCGAGTTCTTCCTGTTCGGCATCGCGGGCGCCATCTTCCAGAAGGATCCGCTGGGACGCTCGGCCAAGGGTGCCGTCGGAAGCCGCATCGCGTTGCGCGTCGTCGACCGCATCCGCAAGCCGCTTTTCGACGCGCTTGACGCATCGGCGCGTTTCGAACGTCCGACCGACATCTACACGCTTGCCGATTACGCGAGCGACATCCTGAGCCTGTGCAACTCCATGGGCGAGGGATGGCTGCTCACGGCCGAGATGGTGGAGCTCATCCGTAGCGGCGCGCCCAATATCGTGTGCGCGCAGCCGTTCGCGTGCCTGCCGAATCACGTGGTGGGCAAGGCCGTCATCAAGGAGCTGCGTCGCCGCTACAGCCAGAGCAACATTGTCGCGGTCGACTACGATCCGGGTGCGTCCGAGGTCAACCAGCTCAACCGCATCAAGCTCATGATCAGCGTCGCGAAGGCGAATCTGGCCGAAGAACGCGGCGAGGCCCCGGTCTATGCGCGGGCCGAGCGCGAAGCTGCGACCGTCGAGCTGCAGGATTCGTTCGACGTGTCGACGACCCAGGGGTGCGGCGTCGTGCTCGACGTGGATGCCATCAGCCGGCGCGTGGCCGAGGAGCTTGCGCGCGAGGATGCCGCTTGCGAAGCCTATGACGGCAGGGAGGTTGGTGCCGGCAGGGTCGTTTGATTCTCAGCCTTAGGCGTTGCAGGCCGAGGCGTTGCGGCAGGATGAGGCGTTGCTGCAGGTCAAGACGTTGCGGCAGACCGATGCGTTTCTGCAGGTCAAGGCGTTGCTGACCGAGGATTTGCTGTAGGTCAAGGCATTGTTGACTGGGGCTTCGCTGTGGGTCGAGGCGCTGTGGACCGATGAGCTGCGGATCGAGGTCCTGCATGTTGAAGCGCCGCAGACAGAGGTGCTGCGGGCCGAGGTATCTCTTGGCCATAGACCATGTGGGCCGAGATGTCTCTTCGGTCGTAGGGTGCACGGATGCACAGATCGAGGGATATATGCGGCTGCAGGTCGACGCGTTGCTGCAGAATGAGTTGTTGCTGCAGGTCAAGACATTGCGGATCCGCTTCCGTCGGGCGGTCTTGGTCGGCTTATGACGGGTTGCACGTGATTCATGACGGGACGTATGCGCTTTGTTATGACGAGTTGTATGTGCTGTACCGCCCAACTGCCAAAAATCGAGGAGCTAGTGGGATTTTTCAAGTGGTTTTTCTCCTCTATCTGCTTCTCGTAAGTCGATATATTGTTATTAAAAATACTTTTTACAACAATATATTGTATATACAAAATGAGCTAGATCGGCGCTGTGATTCGAAATCCCGTCTTCGAACCCCTAAGCTCCTCGATTTTTGGCAGTTGGGCAGGAATCGCACGCGAATTTTCGTTCAACGACGATTTTTGACAGGTAGGGGCTCTCGATAGACGAGGAGGCTCTCGATAGGCAAGGGCGTTCCTGCGGGCGCAGCTCGTCAAAGGCGGCCGCTCGGCTGCATCAAGGCGCGCTACTCGACGGTGATCGCTCGTTCCTGGAATCCGACGTCGGCGCGGGCGTCGTGCCTTTCCTGAAAAAGCACCTCTTGAAAAAGCGCGTTTCGGCAAATCGTGGTATTGGTGTTTCTGCGATACGTGCAGGGCGACGACTCGTTCGAGCCCGACTGTGCAGAAGGCTCCTGAGTTCGCAGGCCCCCTGTTCGTTGGACAGATGCCCGCGATCCGAGCCGATACGGGCGATGACCGAATATGGGTACGGCCCTTTTTCGAGCATGTGGAGATCGTGGTTTCTCTCGATCGCAAGAATGCGACATCCTTGCAGATGGACATGTGCTGCCGAGGTCACGCGATGCCGTATCGGTCATGCAATCCGAGAACGTCGTGCGTAGCGGCTGCGGCATCGATGCACGTAGCAGCCGTGGCATCGACGCATGTAGCGGCCGTGGCATCGACGTACGTGGCGGTCGCGGCGCCGATGCGCGCAGAAGGCGCATTGTCCTGCGAGGCGAATCCGATGTTGTCGCATATATCTGGATTGCCCGGCACCGAATGCGGTCAATCTATCGGCGCCACGCATGGGTATGGTGCATGCAGGTGAATCGTCTCGAGCGATCGAAGCGCGCGCGTTCCTGCCGCATTCGTCGGCGATGCGCTCGTACGCATTGAGCGGACCTCTTTCCCTGCCGACTTCGCCCGAGCTCGTCTCGAAAAGCGGAACCCATAGGATGCGACGGCATCATGCGAGGTGAGAAATGGAAACACGTCGATGCCCGCCAATGTGAGCTCGCTCGAATCGTCGAACGGCTGCGCCCGAGCATCAAGGCTTGCGAGCGCGTCTGCGATGTCCCGGCTTGCGCGCACGACGGATGGATCGGCGAAGACCTGCGGATGCGCACCCATCTTCGCGAGCCCGCGCAACACCACGCCGAGTCCCTTCGTATGGTCGGTATGCTCGTGCGTGACCAGGACTCCCTCGATGCGGAGGGGGTCGAAGCTCGCCTCTGAGCAACGCTGCAGGAACGTCTTCTTCGAGATGCCGCAATCTATGAGCAGCGCGCGTCCGGTTTCCGCATCCTCCACGACGGAAGCGTTGCCGATGGCTGCCGCTCGCGAACACATGAAGCCTCAGCATGCCGTCCTCCGCTCGTTGGTTGTGATTCTCTCGATCACAGGGTCTCACTATGATCGCAGGGCCTCACTATAAACGAAGGCGGAGTTCGGGAAACGAGCGAGCGTTCGTCGGCTCGATGCGTATAATGGCCGCATGCTCGGAACCATCTACATCTGCCCTACGCCCATCGGCAATCTCTCGGCGACATCACGCTGCGCACGCTCGATGCCCTGCGCGACGCCGACGTCGTCTGCGCCGAAGACACGCGCGTGACGGGCAGGCTGCTCGCCCATTTCGGCATCGAGAAGCGCGTCGAGCGTCTGGACGAGGCGGTCATCGCGCAAAGGGCCCCTCGTATCGTCGAACGCGTCGAGGCGGGCGAAACCATCGCGTTCTGCGCGCGACGCCGCATGCCGGGCGTGTCCGACCCGGCGCGCGGCTCATCGCCAGCGCAGGCCCGAGGCGTTCCCTGCGTCGCTGCCCGGCGCTTCCGCGGCCGCGACCGCCTACGTGGCGAGCGGCATCGCCGCGCCCCCGCTACTATTTCGGCGGGTTCTTCCCTCGTAAACAGGGAGAACGTCGCGACGCGCTCAAGGCGCTCGCCACGCTCGATGCCGCGCTCGTCTTCTATGAAAGCCTCGCATCGCGTGGTCGCCGCGCTCGAAGCCGTCGCCCATGTCTTTCCCGAACGCGACGTCGCGGTCTGTCGCGAGCTCACGAAGCTGCACGAGGAAGTGTTCAGGGTTCCGCGAGGACGCTGCGCGAATTCTCTGAGCGCGAGGCGCAGTGGCGCCATCGGGAGAATCGCTCTGGTCGTCGGCCCGCCGACTCCGGACGAGGCCGATCGGGACCAAGAAGAGCTTCGGCACGCCGCCGCCGACCGCACCCGCGAGCTCCCTGTCCGACCCTTCCGTCTCGAAGAAAGACATCGTGCGCATGCTGAAATCGGAGTTCGGCATGGGGCGGAACGAAGCGTACGAGCTCGTGCACGCGCTCTGATCCCCGCGCGTTCCGGCGCTTGGGATCCATTGCGCGCGTTGCCGTCACGTCGCAACGGGTGCGACGTCGTCATCTCGATGCATGCCGGGCCGGACAACCGAAGTGCCGACGACGGCAGGCAACGCCCATCCCGTCGCGCGCAGTGCATCCGAGCAGCGCGCGGTCATGGGTAAGAGCCATCGCTGACGTGGATCGTGACGCCTCGGAAGAGTTAACCGGGCTTCGCCTCGTTCCTGCTACACTGGGTCCAACGATACGGGCTTCGCCTCGCGGCCATGCGGGCTCGCCTCGCTGACCGCGCGACTACGCGACGGCACGCGAATCGCGATCGTTTCTGCGTCGTGCGACGCGAAGGTCTCGCTGACGCGAAGCACGGGGCGCTCCGTCACGAAACGACGTCAGGAGGTTTCCCCGGCGGGTTCCCTACATCCCTGGGCCGTCGCGGCTCTCGTATGCATGGTGTGCGCGATGTATACAGGCGCAAAACGCACCGATTAGCAGAGGCGGGAACGTCTGCGCATCCCGCCGATGCACCCAATGAACCTCCATACGGCATCGATATAATGCCGCCTGAAACGGTCGTCGTTTCGGGCGGCGTATGTCGCTTCGAAGCATCTCGAGATGGGAGCCGTCATGCCTGAGCTCGTCTTTCGGCACAAGAAGGATTCCCTGCCCGTACTGCCAGAGGGTCATGCGCTGGATCGATGCCGAATGGGCCGGGCGCGCGCCCATTGCGTATCGCGACATCGTTACCGAGCCCGCCGCGGCCGAGGCACTCGTGCGGGTCGGCGGCAAACGCCAGGTGCCGTGCCTGTTCGTCGACGGTACGCCGATGTACGAATCGGGCGACATCGTCGCGTACCTCGCGTCCCTCGAATAGTCCGGAGGGAATCCATGAACGATTTCACGTTCCAGTGTCCCACGCGGTCTCGTCTTCGGCCGGCAGGCCCCTCGACCAGGTGGGGGACGCTCTAGCTGAGTGCGGGTTCTCGCATGCGCTCGTCGTGTACGGCCGCGGTTCGCCGAACGGTCCGCATCCTCGACCGCATGCGCACGCAGCTCGTTTCGGCGGGCATCGCCGTGACCGAGCAGGGCGGAGCGCGCCCAACCCCGAGGTCGCATCTCGTGCAAGGAGGGAATCCGCGTCGCGCGGGAAGCCAGATCGACGTCGTGCTCGCCGTCGGAGGCGGCAGCGTCATCGATGCGGCGAAGGCCATCGCGTTCGGCGTTCCGTACGAAGTGGCGACGTCTGGGATTTCTTCTGCAAGAAGGCGCAGATCGGATCCGCTCCCTGCCCGTAGCCGCGGTGCTCACCATCCCGGCCGCCGGTTCGAAGCTCTCGGATTCGTGCGTCATCAGCAACGATGAGCCTCGGTGCGAAGAACGGCGTGAACTGCGCCCTCTTCCGTCCTTTCGTCGCGTTCATGGATCCGCAGGTCACGTTCTCGCCCTCCGTATCAGACGGCTGCGGGCGTGACCGACATGATCGCGCACATCTGCGAGCGCTTCTTCAGCGGCGTGGGCGCCGTGCCTGTGACCGACAACATCGCGTGCGGGCTCATCCGCGCACTGATGGACGAGACGCCGCGCGCGCTGGCGAAACCCGATGATTACGATGCGCGCGCAACATCATGTGGGCAGGCATGCTCGCCCACAACGGTCTTGCAGGATGCGGTCGCGCCCTCGCATGCGGGCAGCGCGCGGGTGGATGGGAAAGCCATGCGCTCGAGCATGCGCTTTCCGCCTTCGATATGACCATCACGCATGGGCGGGCCTCGCCGTCATGATGCCGGCGTGGATGCGCTATGTCTGGCGCGACGATCCGGACCGCTTCCTGCTCTTCGCGCGCGAAGTGTTCGATATCGAACCGGTTCAGGAAGGCGACGAGGGCTTCGTGAGCGAAACGCAGGCGGTCGAAGACGCCGTCGAGGCCCTGCATCGACCTGTTGGCCCTCGTTCTTCGCCAGCATGGGATGCCCGTGCGCCCAGGCGGCTTTCGGGCTTTCCGAGGAATGCGTGGACGATCTCACGGCGAAGGTCATCGCCGCGAAGGGCGAACCGTTCGGTGCCTTCAAGAGGCTCGATGCCGACGACGTCCGCGCCATCTACCGATCCGCATTCTGAGAACGTCGCGCATGCGAACGCATCGGCGCGTCGTCGGGGATCGCATCGTCGGGCCGTCGGGATCGCGCCATCGGGGAGGGCGACGCCCGGGTGACGCCGCTTCCTATCCTGTCGGGGATCGCGCCGTCGGGAGATGCGCCATCGGGAGTCCGCCCTTCACGTGAACGGGTCCGATGGGCGCATCGCCTGCGGTACAATACCCAGGTTTCATTCGATCGCGCAGGCGGTGCCATCAGCCGCGACGCGCACGATACCGGAGGGGCGCCATCAGTCGCTCCGGTGGAAAGAGGCGCCCCTGTGTCCAGCCCACCTATTCCTTCACCACGCCGATCTACTACGTGAACGCTGCGCCTCATCTGGGCACGGCCTACACGACCGTCGCCGCGGACGCGGTTGCCCGCTACCAGCGCATGAACGGCTATGACGTCGCGTTCGTCACCGGTCTTGACGAGCACGGCCAGAAGGTCGCCGAAACCGCCGAGAAGCACGGCATGACCCCGCAGGAATGGTGCGATTCCACGCTGCCCTGCCTTCATGGACGCCTGGAGATGCTGATATCGCCTTCACCGACTTCGTGCGCACGAGCTCCGATCGCCAGACGCACCGTGCAGACGTTCTGGAACGACCTTACGAGAAAAGGCTACCTCTACAAGGGCGCCTACGAGGGCTGGTACTGCGTCCATGAAGAAACCTACTATGCCGAAAGCGACCTGAGACCGACGATGCGGGCGCGTTCATCTGCCCGGATTGCAAAGCGTCCGGTCGCGTCGCATGTCGTCGAGCGAGGAGAACTGGTTCTTCAAGCTTTCGGAATTCCAGGACCGCCTCCTCGAGTTCTACTGAGGCCCATCCCGATTTCATCCCGCCCCGAGACGCGTCGCAACGAAGTCGTCGCGTTCGTCAAGGGTGGCCTGCAGGATCTGTCCATCTCGCGTTCCCACCTTCGACTGGGGCATTCCGCTGACCTTCGACGAGGGCCATGTCTGCTGCGTCTGGGCGGATGCCCCTGCTTTGCATACCTGATCGGCATCGGCTACGCCGACCTCGACCGCCCCGGCGAATTGATGCGCGCTGGCCCATGCAGTATCACTTCGTCGGCAAAGACATCACGCGCTTCCATTGCGTCATCTGGCCTGCGATGCCTCGCGGCCGCCGGCCTGCCCGTCACGCATACGGTCTTCGGCCACGGCTTCCTCACGGTGGGCGGCGAGAAGATGAGCAAATCCAGGCAACGGCATCAGGCCCGCCGATCTCGTGTCCGTGTACGGATCCGACGCCTATCGCTACTATTTTCCTCCGACGTGCGCTTCGGCGCCGACGGCAACGTCTCTGTCGAGCGCATGACCCAGGTCTACACGCCGATTTGGCGAATACCTGGGGCAATCTCTGCAGCCGCGTCTTCAACATGGTGGGAAGTACTTCGACGGCACGGTGCCGCAGGTTCCCTCGGGATTCGCCCATGTGGAAAAACCCGCTGCGCGATATCGCGGACGTGTACTGAGACGTTCGATTCCTGCATGGCCGACGTGAACTTCACCGACAGTGCGCGGCCGTTCAGGAATTGGCGAGCCGCGTGAACCTCTATGTCGAGCAGAGCGCGCCGTGGAATCTGGCGAAGTCCGAAGAAAACGGCAGGCGAGCTGGCATTCGTGCGTACAACGCGCTTGAGGCCTGCCGTATCCTGGCGCTCTACTTTGCGCCGTTCATGCCGCGCACGTCCGCCGAGGTGTTCCGCCGCTTTGGGGTTGGGCGACATCGCCGCCGTCGACGACATCGAGGCCGCGACCGCCTGAGCCAGCTGCCTGCCGGCAACGAGGTCGAGAAGGGCGATCCGCTCTTCCCGCGCCTCAAAGTCGAAGACATTCAGCTCTAGCCTGCGGCGAACGAACCCGTGCAGAACGCGTGCCCGGACGCGCCCGACGGCGCGGCGGGGATATGCGGCTCGAACCGGTCGGCGACGCATCGGCATCGCGCGGCTCGAACCTACCTTCCAGCGCGCCGGCGGCGTGTCGCCGATCCAATCGATCCCGGAAGGCGAGGCCGGGCATCATGGCATGGCGACGCGCTGTTCCGCAAGAAGCGCCGCTGGGGCATCGGCAGTGGCGCGGCCTGCGCTTGAAGGCCCCTGTCGCCGATTCCCATACGCATCTCGATATGTTGTCCCGACCCGGCGCTGCGCCGCTAGCTGCGCGGTCGGGCGGGTGGATTTCATCTGCACGGTGTGCGATCCGTCCGAGGACGCCCGCCGCACCCTACGAGAGCCTTCCTCTGTGGCGCTCGGAAGCGCTCAGGCGCCCTGCCGGATGTGTCGCCGCCACGCGACGCTCCATCGAGCGCGCGAGGCAAGAGGCGGCATCCGACCCTGCAGGCGCTCGGCGTCGAGGCGATTCCCGGCAGCGACGATCTTCGGCCGACGAGTCCGCGTCCCAACGCTGCCCCTGCGACGTGGCTGTTCCTCGCGTGCGCGTGGCCTGCGGCGTGCATCCGCATAACGCGCATGCGTGGTCGGCTTCCCTGAGGCGGAGCTCTCCGCCTGCTTGCGCGTCCCGAGACCTCGGTGCTCGGGGAAGCAGGCCTCGACTATTATTACGACCTGTCGCCGCGCGACATGCAGCGCGAGGTGTTCCGCCGTCAGGTGGAAATCGCCCCATCACGGGCCTGCCGCTCATGCTCCATCTGCGCGATGCGGCTCAGACGGGCCGGCACGAGCGCAGCGCCCACGAAGACGCGTTCGATATCCTCGAGTCGACGGGATGGCCTGCGGCAGGCGTGCTCATCCATTGCTGCAGCGTCGGTCCGGACGAATTGAGTCATGGATCGAACGCGGCGCGTTCGCCGCGTTCGGCGGCGCGCTCACGTTCAAGAACGCCGATGCGATCCGTGCGTCATGCGCGATCGTGCCCCGCGGACGCCTGCTGTTCGAGACCGACGCTCCTACGACCCCCGGTGCCGTTCCGCGGCCAGGAGAACGGCTCCGACCATATCGTGTCTCACGGCGCATCGGGCCGCCGCGGTCTGGGCGCGATCTCCGCGTCCCGCGCGCGCTTCCCGTCCGAGGTGCGCGAGACGACGCTCGGCTTCGAGGATCGCGGCCCGACCTCCTGGCAGCTGTCGCAGGGGCGAACCATGTATGAGCGGAAGCGCGTCCTCGTCATAGTCGGTTCGGCGCGGGCGCACGGCGTGAGCGCACGGTATGGCGCGAAGCGGTCGTCCCTGAGGCGAAGAGCGTCGGATCGGACGTTCGCATGTGGAATGTCGCAGACCATCCGGTCGAAGGGTGCATCGCCTCGCGAGCGGTGCCGAGGGCCGTTTTGCTGCTTCCGGCGCGATGCCATGGACGGCCTGTTCGAGGAGCTTGCATCCTGCGATGCGGTCGAGGTGATCGCCCCGGTGTTCTTCTCCGGTCCGACGGCCCAGTTCAGGCCGTGCTCGATCGGTTCCAGCCGCTATGGGAGCGTTGTATCGGCCCTGCGGGCAGCGCAGACCCCGCCGAAGTGAAGCGGCCGGCGCGGCTGCACGTCATCGGAAGCGGCGGCGATCCCCATGGCTTCGATCCGCTCGCGACCATCGTGCGCTCGGCATTCGGATCGGCAGGATTCAGGCTCGTCGATGTCATCGACGCCGTCGGATGGGGACAGTCCTCCGCACGCGTTTCCGACATGGATCCCTCGCGCAGGAGATGCGGCTCGTCGCGCCTTTGCGCACGTGATCGTTCGTCCCGTATGAAAGGTATCGTCTCATGACCAGGTTCTCCCCGCTTGCGACTCCTTCCGCCACGCGCGCCGCGCTCGCGCGCCATGGCTTGGCGGCCAAGAAGGCCCTCGGGCAGAACTTCCTCATACACGATGCGATCGTCGGGAAGATCTGCGAGCTTGCGCAGGTGGATGCCGGGAGATGACGTGCTCGAGGTCGGGCCGGGCATCGGCACGCTGACGGTCGCGCTGTGCGCACGCGCGCGGGCGGTGCATGCGATAGAGCGCGATCGGGATCTTGCCCCTGTGCTCGAGGAAAGCTGCTGGAACTTCGATAACTTCACGCTCCATATGGGCGATGCGTTGCAGGTCGGCAGCGATGATCTGGCGGCTTCGCGCCACGAAGCTCGTGGCCAATCTTCCGTATGCCGTCGCGGCCACGCTCGTGCTCGATTTCTTCGATCGATTCCCGTCGATGCGCAGCATGACGGTCGTGTGCAGAGCGAAGTGGCCGACCGCATGGCGGCGTCTCCCGGCACGAAGGATTACGCCGCGTATTCGGTGAAGCTCGCCTGCGTGCGCAGGCGACCGGGCGTTTCGAGGTCGCACCCTCGAACTTCGTGCCGGCGCCGCACGTATCATCCGCCGTCATCAGGCTCGATAGAGTGCAGGACCATGCGCTTGACGATGTCGCGCTCGCGTCCGTCGCGGCGGATGCGGCGTTTCGCCGCGCGGCGCAAGACGATCGCGAATTCTATGAAGGCCTATTTTCGCGCGTCCGGGATCGCGGCATCTCGAGGCGGCGGATATCGTGCATGCACTTGAAAACGGCGGGCATAGACGCGCAGGCGGGGAGACGCTGTCGTTGGACGAGTTCATCGCCTTGGGACGCGCATGCGCGTCCTGCGGCGGCTGGGAATAAGGCCATATGTGGTTTAACCTCAGAAACGCGGACAACGCCTGCTGAGCGTGTGAAAAATTTCACCTCACATTGCCCTATTCGGCTTGAAGGAAACCGTCTATATGGAGCTTGAAAAGCAGGTTCATGTCATCGATGACATTCGCGGCGAACTCGCTCTCGCACTGAAACGCGCGTGAAGGTACGCGCGAATATGGGACGCTCGAAGATCGTCGAAAGCGAAGGCCTGCTCATTCAGGCGCATCCCCGCTCTTCGTTCTCGAGGTCGATCGCAGGCGCGCCGCACCGCACGCCAGTCGTACCAGTACGTCGACGTTCTGACCGGCATGGTCGAGCTGTTCGACACCGAGACGGGCATGCTGATCTTCACCCTCGGCGCGAAGATGCGTCGCTCGAGGATGCGTCCGACGCCGCCGACGACGAAGACGACGAGTAGCGTTCGCGAACGACGCTGACCCATACGCGTCCGCCGTTCGAAGCGATCGCGCACGTTCACGATGCGGTTCTGAAATCAAACGAGCGCCTTCCACCCCTCATCGGAGGGACGGAGGCGGCTCGCATTCTGCGGATGCCGGACGGGCATGCCCCTAGGCCTGCATCGTTCGGTGCTCATCGAGCCTGCGGCAGTGAGCGCGGCCATGCCGGTCAGGCCGAGATTATCCTGAGCACGACCTCGATGGCGAAGACGAGCACGAAGCGAACGCGCGAAGTTAAGGCGCGCGATGTTCGAGTCGTTGAATGCGAAGACGAACGCCATCGATGATGCCGACCAGGGCACGCATTGGAAAAGGAGCGTGTAGCCGAGGTACGCCCACATGCTCAGGGGTTGGTGATTTGAGCTTGAGCGATCTCGCGCCTTCGTCAGGGCTCTGGCATGCCGATGCCTTTCTTGCACGAGGACGCGGCCCTCGCGTCCTTCCTTCAGGAACGCAGACGATGATACCGAAACCATGCGGCGCACGCCAACGGATCTCCCGTCAAGCGGCTTGATGAGCATGGTTTGAGACGGCGGCCCCGCGGTCTTTTCGTCGGCGGGTTCGTGCGCATCGGCCGACTCGTAGCGCCCGTACCGGATGAAATTCCTCCGCATAGCGCAGGCCGGCGAGGAAGAGCGCGCTGCCAAGCCCTACGCAGAAGAATGCGATGAAGAAGCGACGGCGCGCGCAGGCGCGCAGGGACGCTCCTCAGCTACCGCGAACGCTATGATCGCGGTAGGTCTTCGGCGTGAAGAAGGACAGCGGGTTGTTGTCGTCGGTTCTCATGCGCACGATGCGGCGACGGTTCTTCACGGTCATCTTCTGGAACATCATGCCGAAGGGCACGAACACGATAAGCGTGAGCGCAACGAGCAGCGCCGAGAGGTGCGATGGGTATCCTGACGCCGAAGCGCAGGACCATGAGCCCTGCGGCGAGCCGGACGACGGCGGATATGCGCGACAAGCGTGCGACGAGTAGCCATGGAAGCCTTCTTCTTGCAGGCTGCGATGCGAACGCGGTCTGCATCCCCCTTATAGATCGAAGAGCTGTATACAGCATACCCCGATTGCGCGATGGCAGAGGCGGTCGTGCGCGGCGCACCCCATTCTCGACATATCGTGACATGAAAAGGCCCCGGGACGATCGTTCCGGGGCCTTGAAACATTTCTGGTGGAGATGATGGATTCGAACCCACGACCCCACGTTGCGAACGTGATGCTCTCCCAGCTGAGCTACATCCCCCAGAAATCGGCAAGACAGTATTTTTGCGCTCGGCTGCATGTCGTTGTCAACGGATACGTCGCGCAACCGTAAATCCATAACCCCGCAAGGCTGCGGAGCGACGGTTCGCGTCGACGGCGCACGGGTCCGTCCGCGACGCCATGCAACGCCGGCATGTCGCATCGGACGCGCTCAGTTCTGTTCGGGACACGCGCGCCAGGCTCTGAAAACCATGCGCGCACGACCGTTTCCGCACCGGCATTCCGAAGATGCCGCGGATCCGAGCATCGGCGGCACGGAACTCTCACGAAAAGCCTAGAGAGTTCGCTTCGGCTTCCTCGCAAGGTCGCTTTAGTCGTGCCGTACGTGTTCCATCTGGTGGTACAAAAGAAACCTATCAGGTTTGCGGGGTGCGCCGCTACGGGTATCGGGCATGTTTTTCCGCGATGGGGAATACCGCATGGCATTCTGTTCCGCGCAATGCTACAATGACCACGATCCATCGCCGCGGTTCGCATGGCATGCCCGACTGTCCCCCTCTGAACCGCAGGTGCTGGAGCGCAAGGAGAAAAGCTTCATAGAAAGGTATCCGATGGCCGAAGAGAAGAAGGCATGACCGATACGGGCACGAAACAGTGCCAAAAGGAGGAAGATGCCGAAGAAGAAGAAATTTTCATCATCGTCGGCGTCGTGGCTGTGGTTCTCGTCGCGGCCGGTGCCGGCTTCATGGTCTGGCACGAGCAGCCGACGCATTCTGCAAACGCGATCTGCCATACGCCGTGGATGCGTACGTCGACCACTACGTCGACGGCTCCACCGACGCGTACGCGACGAGCTCGCATCCGATCAGGAGAAGAACTCGATGATGGCGTACATGACGCACACAAGCTCGCCAACCGCTGCCTCGACTGCCAGGCCGTTCCGACGATCGGCGAGCAGGTCACCGAAAGGCATGCACTGGATCACGCGGCAACTACGAAGTCCTGGGCAGAACTGCGGTGGGCGACACCATCCCTGGGCCGAGCGCTCGACCGACGATCTGGTCAAGGCGCGCAACCTGATCTCCGGCAACGAGCCCTGCTCGAACCTGCGCGTCACAGCGCTCCGGGCGACTCGAGACTACGACGCGCGACGAGCTGTCCGCTGACCGCCGGCTCGAGCGACACGCGCAACCCGCATCTCGCCCAGCACGGCGAAGTCGCCTGCAGCGAGTGCCAACGCGCACAGCCAGTCCGTCAACGCGTGCAGCCAGTGCCACAGCGACGCGCCGATTCCGGATGGTTGGCTGTCCGTGTCCGACTACGCCAGCGAAGACCAAGCTCCAAGAGCTTTCCGATAGCGTTTCCGGTTCAGGGGAGGCCCGCTCGGCGGGCTTTCCTTTTGCTGTGAATAGAATCTAGAAAGAAGGCTCGCGTGCCAATGCGAGCGGGCACCTGATACCATCGAGAACGCGGCAGGGGCGTCCGATATCGTTAGAGCCGTCGCGATCCGGAATCGTTCGCGACGCGCCGAGGATGCGCAGGGCTCGCGTATCGCGCAGATGGCGCCGGGCTTTCTTCCGGGCGCACGAGAAAAAGGCATATGAACACCCAGGCCAAACGACGTCTTATCGTGGTGACGCTGGTCATCGTCGCCGTGCTCTGCGGTCATTCTCGCCATATCGGGGAGCAGCTCCGCGGCCAAGACGGTCTCTGTCGCCGAAGCGGCGGAACGATCGCTCGTCGGCACGCGCGCGTGGAAGTCACCGGCTCCGTCGATACGACAACTCGTACAGCATCGACAACGCGTGCTCGCCGTCGATATCCACGATGCCGACGCCGAACGACGGCGCGATCAGCGTGCATGTATCCCACGACGGCTCGGCCGCATCCACGTTCGGCAACGGCGTCCAGGCCATCTGCACCGGCGAGCTATGGACGAAGGCGGCACCCCTGACGGTCGTCTGCAGCCGAGCTCGTCACCAGTGTCCCTCGAAATACGAGAACGCATCCGAAGCCCCTGACCGTCTCGCGTCTGATCACCACTGACAGCATCCTCGACAAGCCCGTCAAGGTGGCCGGCGTCGCCAAGCCCGGCACGTTAGTAGTTGCGGGCGAATCCGATATCCGCTTCTCCTGCTCGATGCCGACGATCAGATCCTCCGAAGTCTCCGCTCAAGTTCGACGGCGGTATCTCGAGGGGATCGGCGAGGCACGTCCGTCGTCCCGACCGCTCCGCTGTCGAGCGGGACGCACGTTCGCCTGTACCACCGATATCGCACAGGAGGTTAGCACGCGCAGTCACTTCGGTCTTATCGGCCTGGTCGTGGCCTTGATGGCTGCGCCATCCATCGTCTGCCCCATCGCCGGCCGCGGGCTCGAGGTGCGCGGCAGGCGAAGCCGCCGAAACCGTCTCGTGGGCGGGCTGCGTCGTCGTCCTGACGGCCGTCAGCCCTACCGTCTGCTGCGGGCATCTCGTCTTCTGCTTCCTCACGGGACTCATCCATCGTACGTCTTTGCTCGAACGCAAGGCCTCCGGATCCATGAGTGCGTCTGACGACATCAGCGGCCTGTGGGCGCACGCAGGTTCGCTTCACCGCCGATCTGGCTGTATCTCGCTCTATAACGCGACGATCGCCGCACGCGCTGCGCCATCCTGACTCCATGGATCGACATGGCGCTCGCGACCTCGCAGGTCGTTCCTGCTCGCGTTCGTATCCCTTTCGCTGTTCTCCGAAAGCAACATGCCCTTCACGGTGACGGCCGCCCCTACGTGGACGAGGCAGGGCACCTGACGTCGGCGGCGAATGCGGCGGCATGTCGCCTCTGCTCGAGCATTGGGCGCAGGCCATTCATCCGCCGACGCTCTTCGGGGCTACGCGGGCCTCACCATTTCCACGCCATCGCGGCGCTATACTCGGGCGATTCCGGCAAGAAATGGGTCGTGCGTTCCAACGGCTGGCGCGGTCTTCAGCTGGCTGTTCCTCGGCATCGGCATCGGGCTCGGCGCGATATGCGGCTGTCGCCGCTCGCTCGGGCGCGGTTATTGGCATGGGACCCGGTCGAGAAGTGCGATCCCGTCCTGGATGGTCGCGCCTCGCCCTCGTCCATTGCTTCACCGTGATCGCCGCCGCGCGGCGTCCGCGCTGAGCCGCGCGCGACGCTCGCGTTCTCGTTCGTCGTGCGGCAATCTTCATCACGCGGTCCGGCGTGGTGCAATCCGTCCATTCCTTCGCGCAGGATCCGGTCTCGCCTCGTCATCCCCGGCCTGATCATCGCCCGTGCTCGGTGCCGTCTCGCTCGCAGGCGTCGGGCTGCCGGAAGCGCTTCGAATCCGACGACGACATCCAGTCCATGATGTCGAAGAACGCGGCGTACTATTTCAATAACGTGATCGATGGTCGTCTTCACGCCATGACTGACCCACTGACCGTCTCGAGCGCGCTTTCCGTCCTGGCTGCCTTCGGCGGCCAGGAGCCTCTGCCGCCCAGACGTGCACGCGATCGCGCGTCCGGTCGGCATCTTCTCGCCTGATCATCGCCGTCGCCCGTTGCTTTGCCCAGATCACCGACCGTGCGCGGTTCGCATCCCAGATCAAGATTCCCGCCATCGCCGCGACGGCCATATGCCCGTCGCGCTGTTCGCGTACTTCGTCGCGCGCCTGCATCGGCCCAGGTCGCCGGTCGCCGGCGGCGGGGTCTGATCGGCGACGCTCGCGCAGGAAGGTCCGCGTGGTACAACGGGCTCGCCGTCGTCGGCTTCGCGGTCGCGGCGCTGCTGTTCTGCACGACGCTCATGATGGTCGTGCGCTCCGCTTTCCGCCGCGCCAGGCGACGGGCGCCCGTCCGATCGCCGCGTTCTTCGGCCTCTTCCGAACCAACCCGTCCAAGCACGGCGGCTTCCTGTCGCATGTCGCGATGGCGCTCATTCTGGTCGGCCTCGTCTGCAACATGTTCGTCACCGAAACCTCCCAGTACCTCGCGTTCGATCAGGATGCCGATACGGCTGAAGACGTGACGGTCTCTGGAACTACGGGCTCCATTACGTGACGAGCCTCGGTCGAGCAGAACGAGGCGAGCGACGGCCACCTACACCGTCGTCTTCGACGTGACCGACGAGAAGACCGGCAAGGACCTCGGCGAGGGTGAGCCCGTCCATCGACATGAACCTCGCGACGATGGAAACCAAGCTCAACGCCCTCGATCATCCATATGCGGCCGACCAAGATCTCTTCGTGGTCTACCGCGGCGCTCAGCAATTCGGGGCGAGCTGGCGATCGATGTCAAGATCAACCCGCTCATCGTCCGTGCACGGCTTCTTCCCTGCTCATGCTGGGCGGCCATCGCGCTGTTCACGGGCATCGCAGGCGCGGGCGCAACGACGGATCGTCCACCGACGTGATGAAGACACACGCTCGTCCAGGCCGTCGGCGCACCGGGCGAAGCGCCCGTCAGCGAAAGAGGATGGGGGCCGCCGCAGCGAAGGACTCGACTCGGGAAGGGCGGGACGCGGGCGCGAAGGCCCGGACGCGAAAGGTCTCTTCGGTAGGGTAGACTACGCGCACGACCGAAGCCACCGTCGCACATAAGCTCACCAGCGTACGAGCCGGTCGCGCGCCCGACGGCGTCCTGTCTGATGTCGCCCGAAGCGCGTTCGTACGATCTTCGGCCCGAACGGCGCCGGCAAATCCACGCTTCTGCGCACGCTCGCCACGTTGACGAAGCCGACGGCGGCACCGCGACGATCCACGGCTTGACATCAAGGAAGACCCTGATCGCGTGCGCGGCTCCACTCGCATGATCTCGCACCGGCCGATGCTGTATCCGACCTACGGCGTTCGAGAACCTCTGTTCGTCGCGCGCCTCTACGGTATCGATGACGCTGAGGCTCAGGTGCGAACGATGCTTGCGGCCGTCGAGCTGATCATCGCCGCTTCGATGCGCGCGCACGGTCTCTCGCGCGGCGTGACCCAGCGTCTGTCGATCGCTGCGCCCCGCTCAACGATCCGTCGTCGTCTGGACGAGCCGTACGCTGGCCTCGATCCGCATGCGGTCGAGATCTTCGACTTCCTGATCGCGCGTTGCGCGAGGCCGCATATTCGCCGCGGTGAGCTACGACCTGCAGAAGGGCTTCGAGTGCGCGCACGCACGCGTTGGCTGGCAGCCTGCGGCCGCATCGTTTCGTTCTCTCCGCGAGAAGACCTCGACCTCGGCGAGTTTCCTCGGAGCCTCACTCGCTCGGACCGTCGGGATGGGGGTATTCTGACGGCATCTTCCGTCTCGCCGGCGCGTCCTCCACCTGGCGAGCCACCGCACGCTTCAGCCAGTGATCTGCGCCAGGAGATGCAACACCAAGAAAGTGCTCACGTCGATGGGGGCCTATGCGCTGCCGTGCTCGTCGCGTACGGCGCGGCGCTCGCGCAGTCGACCAGCCGCCTTGACGTGCCCAGCTTCCGGGGGCCTTTCTGGGCGGTTATCCTGTTCACGAGCCTGCTCGGGCCTCAACCGTTCGTTCTCCTACGAGAAGGAGCAGGGCGCGCTCGACAGCATACTGCTCGTGCCGATGGACCGTTCGGTCATCTTCCTCGCGAAGGCGACGGCCAACCCGCTGTTCCTGCTCGTGATCGGCTCATCCGTCAGCGCCTTTTCTTCTTCTGAGCACGGTAACCGCGGCATCGAGCTGGCCTCCCTGCCGTGCCAGCTCATCGTGATCGATCGGCATCGCCGGCGTGGGCACGCTGCCGTCCACGGTGACCGCTCAACACGCGAGCAGCGACGCCGCGCTCGCCGTCCTGTTCATCCGCTGGCGTTTCCCTGCCATGGGCCTGCGTCGCCGCGACGACGTGCGCGGCGGTCGGACAGGCGGGTACATGCGCCGTTCGCGACGTCCCGTCGCGCTCGCGGGCGGATACGATGTCGTGATGACGCTAGTTGTCCTGGCGCTCTACGATTTCGTCGTGCGCGCAGAACGATGGGAGCGCAGGCTCCAAGAGCCGGAGCGAAACGACAAGCGCGCGCCGGGAATCGCGGCGTGCTGATGATGCGATCGCGCCGGCGGCGCTGGCGTGGGCGCGCTCTGGCCGCGGGGATTCGTGCTCGCTTGCACGCCCCAGTGGTCAACGGTGCGGGGTGAACGAACTTGCGGTCATCAACGGCGTGGTCGTGACCAACAAGCTCCTGCTGTGTCGCAGAAGATCTTCTGGCACGTGCGTCGCGCTGCGGCGGCGTCGTTCATGCCGTGTCTGGCGCATTGCTCCGTGCGCGTCCTCATGACGCACGCACGCGCCTCGATGCGCGGGCGAAGGTCGCCATGGAGATCGGCCTGCTTCGTGGTCTGCACGATGGTCTCGCATCTTCTGGACGCGCTTCTGAATGGGGCGTCTGGTGGATGGGAGCCGCGCGACCACGGCATCTCATTCTGATGATGCTCATCTCGCGTATTTCATCCTGCGCAACGCCGTCGAAGATCCTGAACGCCGCGCGCGCTATGCGGCCGTCTTCGGGCCGCTTTCGCGTTCGCGGACTGTGCTGGTCAGCTTCGCCATCACGCGCCTCGTGCCGTCGAGCCTGCATCCGGTGGTAGTTCGCACCGATTCCGGATTGTCTCCGAGATGCTGCTGCTGCTTTTTAGCTTTCGGTGTTCGGCATGGCCATAGTTCGCGTACAGGCTGTTCCGCTTCCGCCTGCGGTACAGGGTCGCGAAGATCTGATCGAGAACCAACGAGGCTGGAGGACTAGATGGACCCGGTATTGGAAGAGATCTATTCGACGGTTCTGCGCTGCGCTGTTCAGTCATCGCTGCATACGGCCTGATGTTCTAGTCGTCGTTGGGATATGTGGGCTGCGTCCGACGAGCTCAAAGAGCACGGAGAAAGAAAGCTCGCCCTTTGAGGAGTATCTGGGATCGGCCTCGTCCGACGACGTCACCGCCAGCATCCGGCAGCTGCGTTTCCGCCCTGCGCCCGTCGGACGCGTCCGAGGCTCGAGCGTTCCGGCGTTTCCGTCACGTGCGAAAGGATGAACGAGCAGCTCTGATACCTGCGGCAGGCCTGGGAACCTGTTTCCCGCCGGCCACGGGCGCAGCCCAAAGAGATGCTGCCCGTGCTCGACGAGCCCGTTATCCAGTACGTGGTGAAGAAGGCCTGGCCTCCGGCGCCGACGAGGTCGTGGTCATCAGCAATCGGAGCAAGACGTCCATCGAGCGGTACTTCGCCCGATGCGGCGCTCGAAGGCACGCTGCGCGCGGCGGCAAGCATGCCTGGCCGAGGCCGTCTCCCATGCGGGGCGCTGAACGTGTCGTTCGCATACCAGGACGCCCGCTCGGGCCTGGGCATGCGGTGCGCTGCGTGCCGCACTGCGGCGGCGAGCGCCCTTCGTGATGCTCGGCGACGTCGTCGTGCCGGAAACGACATCTGCCCGCGCTTGCTCGATGTGTCGCGCGCGCATGGCGGTGTGAGGCGTGATCGCCGTCGTCCCCGTTCCCGATGACGAGGTGAGCCGTTTCGGCATCATCGCGGATCGAGCCGTCGGCGATGGCGTGGCGGCGCTCGATTCCCTGGTGAAAGCTGCATCGCGAGATGCTCGAACCTCGCGGTCTTCGCCGCTACCCTGCTCAGTCCTCGGGTCATGGAGTTTGCCGACGCGAAGCCGCCGGTGAGCGGCGAACCAGCTCACCGACGCGCTCGATGCCGTGCTCTGCCGAAGAGTGAGATGCGGTGGTCATTTCGCCCGAGCAAGGCTACGATACGGGACGGTGGAACCTGGGTCGCCGCGAACGCCGCCATGCTCGCGCGTCGGGACGACTGCGCATAACGATGAGTTTTACGAGGTCGGAGCCCGTCCATGCAGCCAGGCGCTCGACGGAGGGGATGTGCATCCATGAGCATCGATCTGATAATTTCAACGCGTTCGGCACGCGTCCGCGCAAAGGTCAGGACGTCCGCTCCGACCGACGGCCCCATGCGCGCGCGGACGGTGCGACCGACGCGCCCGCGCGCCGCCTTCGTCGAATCGTTCGGCGCCGATCGTCCGGCCGATATCGAATCCGACGAGCGTCGCTGGTCCTGGGTCGAGATCGATCTGGTGCCATCAGGCATAACACGTATGCGAACAAGCGCTGCCTGAAGCCGGGCACGCGCCTGATGGCTGTCGTGAAGGCCGATGGCTACGGGCACGGCGCCGTGCAGGGTGGCGCGGACGGCGCTTTTCCGCCGGCGCGAGCCAGCTGGCCGTCGCCACGGTGGACGAGGGCATCGAGCTTCGTCGCGCGGGCATTGCGGCCCCTGATCCTCATCCTGTCGGAGCCGCCCGCCTCCGCCGCGCCCTCCTGCTTCAGTCATCGACATCATGCCGTCCGTCCACACGCCTGAATTCGCCATCGCCTATGCGGATCTCCGCCGATGCGACGGGATGCGCGCGCCGTACCATCTGGCGCTCAATACGCGGCATGAACCGCATCGGCGTGCGCCACGACGAGGCCGTCGATTCGCCCGCCAGATCTTCCTGTCCACCGTGCGCTGACCAGGTCGGCATCGTTCACGCATTTCGCCACGGCCGACTGCGCTGAGACGCTCGACTTTCAACTCTGCAGTTCCGCCGCTTCGCAGATGCCATCGAGAGGCATGCGGGTCGCAGGCATCGACCCCGGCATCGCATTGCGCGAATTCGCCGCGCTCCTGCGGTATCCCGAACGCACATGGACATGGTGCGCATGGGCATTTCCCTGCATGGCTTCCATCCGTGCCTCCTGAGACGCGCGCGCAGCCGTAGCTGAAGCCGGCGATGAGCGTGCATGCGCATCACCGCGGTCAACGCGCGCAGCTTCCGAAGGGGTGGGTTACGGCCTGCACTATCGCAGCACGGGCAGCGTGCATCTGCACGGTGCCGGTCGGTACGCTGACGGCTTCGCCGCGCGCTGGGCCGCACTTTTCGATTTCATCTACGGCGGCCGCCGCTGCCATCAGGTGGGCAACATCTGCGTGTGACCAGAGCATGTTCGAGGTCGACATGCGCTCGCTCGGCACGCGTCCGCGCCTCGATCCCCAGGTGGGGGATGAGGTCGTCGCATCGGCGAGAAGGATGGCCTTTCGGCCGGTGCGTGAGCTCTCAGCGATGTGCTGGGCACCATCCCGTACGAGGTCTGCTGCGCGCTTGTGATGCGCATGCCGAAGGTGTAGCCGTCCGATGAGCATCCGACTGACCATTTCAAGACCATCCGGCCCGTGGGAACCGAGGGTCCTCAGCAGCTGCTTTTGAGGAAATCTCCGATGCCGTGTGGGCTCTGCTCTGTCGCTGCGAGCTCGCCGAAGGCCGCGAACGCCGTGCCCGGCTTCGGCAATGCGCGCGCGCATCGCGCTGGTGGGCGAGGCTCCCGGCCGCAACGAGGATCTCGCAGGGCAAGCCCTTCGTCGGCGGCGGCGGGAAGTACTCGACCGAGCTTCTGGGCCATGTGGGCCCATGCGCGAAGAGGTCTCATCGCGAACGTGCTGAAGCGCCGGCCGCTTTCCAATCGCAATCCCCGGTCCCGAGGAAATCGAGGTCTGCACGCCGTTTCTGCGCGACCAGGTACGCACCATCGAACCGGAATACCTCGTGACGATGCAACCTCCACGAAGTTCGTCCTACCGTAGCCGAGCGCGGCATCACGGGACTGCGCGCGGTCGGTCCATGTCACAGGGCCGTTCAAAGTGTTTCCGTCTTCCATCCGGCGGCGGCCATCTACGATCGCAGCAAAGCGGGATGTCGGAAGCCGACTTCGCGCGCTCGGACGCTCATGCTGGGCAAACGAACCCATCGATCCCCTTCGGGTGCGGAGTGACGGCGAGGAAGGAACGCGCGTCGCAGACGGAAGGCGCCGCGCCCGATGACGGATTCGACGCTAGGCGCTCATCTGCAGCAGGGGTGGCGCGACATGGACCCTCGGATCGACCGCAGCGCACGCGCGTTGCTCGCCGCGCCCGGCAACCCCGCAGGACGCCCTATCCTATCGTGCATGTCGCCGGCACGAACGGCAAAGGTTCCACCAGCGCCTTCGTAGCCGGCATCCTGCAGGCGGTCACGGCTACGATACGCTTTTTCACCGCCGTTCATTCTGCGTTTCAACGAGCGCATCCAGGTGAACCGCGTCGACATCTCCGACGGGGAGCTCGACGAGGTCGCGCGCGTGTGCGCGATGCGGCCGCATCGATCGACGCGCATCCGACGGCCTTCGAGCTCATCACCGCGGTCGCGCTGAACACTTCCGACGCCGCGGGCAGACGCGGTCGTGCTGAGGTGGGCTCGGCGGTAGCTCGACGCCATTTGAACGTCGTCATGCCTGCGGCCCTGCGCTCATCACGCCCATCGCGTCGACCATAGGCCATCCTGGGCGATACGCTCGCGCAGATCGCCGTCGAGAAGGCAGGCATCGTGAAGCCGGGCTGCCGGTGGTCCGTATCGTCATGGCGCCCGGGGCGCAGGCCGTCATCGAAGACGCCTGCCGCGCGGCGGCTCCGTGCCTGTCTCCTCCGCGCTTCGGACGCACCCATGCGCGTCAGGAGGGGTTTCTCCAGGTGTTCTCTACGACGGCATCGCCGATGCGCCTTTCGCTTGGGGACCTACCAGCCTTGCAACGCCGCTCATGGGCGATCGAGGTCGCGCGCGTCCTGCGCACGCGCCTCGCCATCTCGGACGACGCCATCAAGTCAGGGGCCTCAGCGACGCGCTGGCCCGGACAGGCTCGAACTGTGAGCCGCTTCGCCGACGACTATCGTCGACGGCGGCCATAACGAGCAGGCGCGGCCATGCCCGCATCTTCCTCAGGGCGTATTTTCGCACCGCACGGTCACGTTCGTGGCGGGCATGCTGAAGGACAAGCGGTATCGCGATATGGTCGCTCTCGTCGCGCCGCTTGCGGCAGGTCTGCACTGCGTGGCCGTCCCGAGCCCTGAGCGGCAGCTGCCGGCGGCCGACCTTGCTCAAGAGTTCGTCCGCCGGGCGTCGCCGATAGCGTGGCCTGCGCATCCATCGCGGACGGCGTGCATCGCGCGCGCGTCGAGGCGTCGCCTGACGATGTCGTCTGCCGCTTCGGATCGCTCTATTCCACTCCGAGGGTCATGGAAGCTCTCGGGTCGAGCCGCCGCGACGCTTGATCGATGCGTGCGGAGCGAGAATCGACAAAGCCGGGACGGACGAAAGGTATGCCAGCGCATGCGCATCCTCATCGTCGAAGACTGATGCCGCCTCGCGTACAGATCGTCGATCGTTCGAACGCGGTCGATACGCCCGCCGCGCGATCGATCTCGCCCGATCAGATGGACGTTCCGCCGCAACGCTGATCCGGCCTTGGTTCTGCCTCGATGTGAACCTCCAGATGCGCAGGAACCACGGCGAGCGCTCAGTTTCCGCGCATGGGCTCGCATCGGTGAAGCGCGATGGCATCACGTTCTATCCGGGGCTCCAGCGCGTCGAATGGGATGGTCGCGTCGTCGAGCTTTCGCGGTCGAGTCGAGCCTCTTCGCCTGTTTGATGAAGGCGTATCCGAAACGCGTCGCGCAGCGATCTCTACATGGCGCCGGGACGACGAGAGCACGTCGAAGCCAACACCTTGAACGTCAACATCCGGCGCCTCGGCGACTGCTTCGCGCGTGCGGGCATTCCGTCGAGATCGGGTCGCGCACCGCATGACCGCCTCCATCGATGCGGAGACGGGTCATGCAGGCTTCTTCCAGGACCATCTGATATCATCGCGCTGTTTCCTCTCGAACTGTCGCCATCGCGCTCGCATCCGCTCGTCGATCGGCTTCGCATCGGCCGCAGGGCATCGCCTACTTCCTGTTCGTCTCGGTCTTCGTCCTGGCTGCGTTCCTCGATCGTGCGTTTCACGCGCAAGCACGTTCATGAAAGCCTGAAGCGGTGCGTGCTGCCGATCTGCTCGAGCGCCATGGGTCCGATCGTGACCGCGGTACGTCGCGCGCGGGCGGATGCATATCGCAGCTATCAGCGTCGCCTGAAACGAACGGACGAGGGAGTGCTGCGGTGGCGGACGCACGTCATGCAGGGGGTTCACACCGATGAAGACGCCGGTCAGCGCTCCTGCGCCCACGGTGCAGAAGGATCCGGACGCATCGATTCGTTCGACGCGCTGTGCGAGCTCGACCGCATGCAGGGACAGCTCGATCTGGCCTTGAGCTTCGTGCGCATGGAGCGTGCATGGCATCGATCTCGCCATCGAAGACGTGCCTCAAACGGACGGTCGATGCCGCCATCGCCAAGCGAGCGACGCCCTTCGTCCAGAAAGAGGTCTTTCCCGCCGTGATATCGATGCCGGCCTGCGCGTGCGCACCGATGGAAATGGCCGCCTTCGTCATCGAGCAGATGCTGCATAACGCGGTGAAGTATTCGGACGCCGTCGACGATCGAGGTCGGCGCGATGGCGTCGGATGCCGGCGTGACGCTTTTCCATCGTCGATCACGGCATCGGCTGCCGGAGCGCGACCCGCCGCGCATCTTCGATCTGTATTTCACGGCAGCAACGGCGCGACCACGACCAGTCGTCGGGCATCGGGCTGTACGTCGCGAAGCCACGCTGCTGACGAGCTCGGACTCATGCATCGAGGTTGAATCGCAGCTCGGGGCGGGGGACGCATGCGCATCACGTTCTGACGGCATTGCGATGCGACGCCCGCTCGCATGTGACATGTCGCGTCACCTTCGTCACGCCATTCGATGGCGGCTCGGCGCGCGGTTCCGTACGCTTCTTGCATCGGATCGGAAAAGGAGTTCAGGTATGGCGATCCTCACTATCGACCATGCAAGCAAGATATACGCACCGACGTTCAGGTACGCGCCGTGAACGACCCGTCCATGAACATGGAGGAAGGCGAGCCCGCCGCCATGCGTAGCGCCTCGCTCGGGCAAGTCCCGCTGCTCAACCTCATATCCGGCATCCTTCCTCTCAGCTCGGGCGAGATTCTGCATCGACGGGCGCGGCATATCCCGCCCTAGAGAGATCGCAGGCCGCCGAGTTCCGTCGCAACGAGCTCTGCCTCGTCTTCCAAGATTTCAATCTGGTCGATACGCTGACCGTTCGCGAGAACATCATGCTTCCGCTCATGATGCGCCGCGTGCCGCCGGCCCGCATGAAGGCGGAGGCGGTCGCCGTGGCCGAAAGCCTCGGCATCGCGGCGGTCCTCGACAAGCGGACGTTCGAGGTTTCGGGCGGTCAGGCCCAGCGCGCCGCCATCGCCCGCGCGATCATCCATCACCCCCGTCTGCTTCTGGCGGACGAGCCTACGGAAATCTCGACTCGGCGGCGGCCGAGAGCGTCATGCGCATCTTCTCCGACCTCAATGCGAGGAGGAAGACCTCCACGATCGTCGTCACGCACGACGCGAAGACGGCGAGCTTTCTGCACGCGCGGTCTTCATCAAGGACGGGCGCATTCTGGAGGAGCTGTACCGCGAAGGGGATAGGCTCGCGTTCTACGACGAGATCCTGAACGTGCTCAAGTTCATGGGGGCGAAATAAGATGGATTTCTTCACGTTCTCTCTCAACAACGTCCTGCGCGATAAGGGAAAGCTATGTCGCATTCTGGCTGAGCAGCGTGTTCTCGATCGTGGTCTTCTGTGTTCTCGGCCAACATGACCACCCCCAGCTTGCGCAGAGCGAAAGCATACAAGATATCATGCGGGTCGCGGCCGCTTCATCGCCGTGTATTCGCTCGGGTCTCTCGGACTTTCGCTCAACGCCTTCGAAGCGCAAGCGCCGCCAGTACGGGGCGCTTCGCACGATGGGCATGACGAAGCGCCAGGTCGCGCTATCCATCATGCCTCGAAAGTCTGTTGATCGGCGCGAGCGCCATCGCCGTCGGCCTGATCGTCGGCCCTCGTCTTCGGGCATCTCATGGTCCTGCTTGATGGCGCGGATCATCCGCATCGAAGATGTCGCGTACCAGTTCCCGATCGTATCCATCGCAGACTGCGGTGACGTTCCGTCATCTTCCTGGTGGCGAGCGCGGTGCAGGCGCGTGATATGCAGGCGCCCCTATCGTCGAGCTGCTTGCCTCCAGGTCGACGAAAGCCGCGGCATGTGAGTCTTCGAAAGCCCCCTTGCCGTCCTCGGCATCGCTTTTGCTCGCGTGCGGCTGCGGCGCCTGCCTGTCGGCGTCATCCCGCCCGTGCGCGCATTCCTGGAACCGCATGACGAGCTTGCCGGCATCATCCCCTGGTTCATCGTCGGATGCACGTTCGCCGGGATCTTCCTGTCTCATCGCCAGTTCTCGTTCCTCGTGCTGTGGCTTTGCGCGTTCGCGCGCTACTACCTCGAGGAAGGTAACGCCATCTGGATGTCCGGCCTGCGCGATCGGATCAGCGGGATCGGTCATGACGATGTTCGTGCCCACCGTCATGCTCTGCGATGTCGTTCAGCGCCATCATCGTGTCGCTGGCGTTCGTCACGACGGTTCGTGCGGACGTCTCGCAGGACATCCCCTTCGGCATCGGGTACTTCTCGTATGGCGACAACGCGCGCGAATCGTCGGATATCGACGAGATCGAAACGCAGCTCGATGCCAACGGCGTGGGGCGTATGCGGAGGATTCATACGGCATGCCGCAGACCGAGAAGACGATCTTCGGCACCAAACTTCATCGCTCAGAGCGCCTACGAGAGGCATCGGGCACGACGCTTGCGCTCGACGACGGCCAGGCGGTCGGTATCTCCGGGCACGCCTGATTCCGAGGATTCGGTCGAGGCGCCGAACGGCGTTTCGTTCGAGGTCGTCGGCACGTCCGCGCCCGTGCTCGACGATGCGAAGCGTTTCGGCAGCTACGTGAGTGACCGATGCCGACTGGCAGCGGCTGCATGAGGCGGCGGGCTTGTGAACGTGCGGGCCTTCATATTCGATGTCGGACGACGAGGGTCAGGCCTCAAGAGGTGCGCACGGCCTGCGAAAGCGTGCGCGAGACCATCGGATCTCGGCCTGAGCGGGGATTTCTTCATCCCGCGTATCGAGACCATCGTCCTGCAGGAATACTACATGAGATATACACGCACATCTCGTTCCATGCTCTCCATCGTCTTCATCGTGGCGTCGATCAGCCTCATCTACTCCGGCTTCTGTCCGACGTGCGCGAGAACCTGCCCGTCATGCGCAACCTGAACCGCATGGGGACTGTCCGTCGCACAGGTGCTGCGCATCCAGAAACGCCAGCTTCAGGTGCCTTTCTGCCGCCGATCGGCTTCGCGGTCGTGCTGACGGGCTTCGCGATGGCGTTCCTCGCGAGCGTCGATGCGGCGAGCGCGCACATCTTCGTGCGCATGGCCGCGACCATAGGCCCGCTCATCGTGCTCGAGGCTATGCTCTTCGCGGTGCTGAACGGCAGATTCGAAGCACAGGTGAGGCGCTTCGTTCGCCTCAGGACTGAGGGCCGGCCGTCCCGGATCCGATTCCCAAGAAGGCGGCCCGCCCGATGGAGTCTCCCTGATACCAACTTTCGGTACACGACCAGGGCTTCGATTTCTCCCAGAACTTCGATATAGTGGCATCGAGGAAGGCGAGGGCTTGCGGCAAGAAAGCGAGCCCCGCCCCGGTCTAGGATGAACCCCACCGTGGGCAGGAAGCTCGCAGCGAGCTTCAGAGCTTTCGCGTCAACGGACGCGAATCTTTGTTCACCCGGCAATCTAGAGCTCCCTCTAAATTTGCATCGGTCCATCGCAAATGCGGCAATCGGAAGCAAGGCTCTGCAAAGAGCATAATCGAGTCTATGGGGAAAATAAACCCTTGAACTTTTGGACTCATAATGATTTTTCGAACCGAACTGGCGGAAGGGGAAAGCGATGCCGAACGCAAAGCGATGTGGCGCGTTTCGTGCGCGAAGGCATGCGCGACAAGACATCTGCCGCGCGCTTGGCCGAGATCGTCAAGACGTTCCGACGCAACGAGGTCGGCTGCAGCATGACGCCCGGCAAAGCTCGTCGTCCTGCTCGAAGACCTGGGTCCCCACCTTCATCAAGCTCGGCCAGATCCTCTGCGCGGTCGGACATGCTTCCCCAGGAATACTGCGCACGGCGCTCCAATCGCTTCGATCCTCTACCACGCCCGAGCTTTTCGAGGCCATCGCCGCCCTGTCTCGAACGACGCTTACGGCGGCGACTACCGCGAGGTGTTCGCATCCATCGACGAAGAACCGCTCGGGTCGGCCTCCATCGCGAGGTCCATCGCGCTGTTCTGAGCAAGAACGGCCGCGAGGTGTCGCTGCCGGTGCGCCGTCATCACGTGCGCGAGGACATGCTGCGCGACATCCAGCTCATGCGCCGCGCCGCCGACCTGCTCAACCTGGACCGGCGTGCCTATGATGGGCCTCGGTCATGGACGGCATGGACATGGACGCGGTCATCGATGAGTTCGACCGCACGGTGCGCGAGGAAATCGACTTCGGCGCCGAGCGCGCAACCCGCAGCGCTTCGGATCGTTCGTCGCAGCGACGACGGCATCACCTGCCCGCGCGTCTACCGCGAGTATTCGGGCGACACCGTCCTTGTCATGGAATTCGTCCGCGGCGTGTCGGTCGAGGACGTGAGCTCGTTGCGCGCCTGCGGCTACGATCTCGAGGAACTCGGCGACCGCATCGCCGGCAGCTACATGCGCCAGATGGTGGAGGAAGGTTTCACCACGCCGACCCGCATTCGGCGAACCTGATCGTGCGCCCGGCGCTGCGCGATCGCGCCGGCGATGCGTGCGACCCCGATCGGCCCGATGCGAACGCGCATGATCCAGGCGAGGTCGTCTGGATCGACTGCGGCATGATGGGCGAGCTGTCCCCGCACGAACGCACGCTCTTCCTCGAGATGATGAAGGCGATGGTCTATCGCGACGAGCATCGCCTGACCGATCTGTTCATCGAGTGGGGAAGCGTGTCCGACGCGCCGGGCAGGCGCCTGAACTACGGGCAGCTGCTCCAAGACCTCACGCGCCTGGTCGATCGCTACAGCGCCGAAGACGTCAACAGCATGGATCTTGCGGCCCTGCTCAACGACATCATGAAGATCCTCGAATCCGCCCACGTCAGCATGCCTCAGAGCTTCGTCATGCTCGTGCGCGGCCTGGCGACGCTCCCAGGCATGCTCATCACGCTCACGCCCGAGATCAGCATCTCGCCGTGGTGGACCGCTACGTGCGCTCCTACGCGTTCCGATCGTTCGATCCCTTCTCCGACGTCACGCGCCGCGTCCGCGAGGCGTCCAAGGCGGGCGAGCGCATCGTCGAGCTGCCCGTGCGCGTGTCCAACGTGCTCGATATGGTGAGAAGGGCCGTTTGCGCATGAGCATGGACTCTCCGACGCGTCCGAGCCGATGCGCCCTGCTCAGCTACATCATCGATCGCATGAGCCTGTCCATGATCGCGGCGGGCTGTTCATCGGGTCGTCCATCATCTATGCGACGGGCCTCGAGCCGCAGCTGTTCGGCGTGCCCGTCATCGGATTCCTCGGCTTTCTCGGCGCTGCGTTCTTGAGCATCTACATCATCTGGAACATCCATCGCCGCCCGCGCGGATAGAAGCCTCATGGACACGCTCTTCACCGATATCGACAACCGTGCGAAATACGCCGTCGCGCCGCTTGCGGTGCGCATGCGCCCGCGCTCGCTTTCCGAGCTGCGCGGGCAGAAGGACGCGGTCGGCCCGGGCAGCTGGCTCGCCCTCGCCATCACGGCCGACGCGCTTTCGTCCGTGATCCCTGTTCGGGCCGGCGTGGCACCGGCAGATCAGCATCGCCCGCATCATCGCCGAGACGACGCGCCCGCGTTCGTGGAAGTTTCCGCGATCGGCGGCACGGTCGCCGATCTGCGCAGGGAAATCTCCGCGGCGGAGCGCAGGCTCGCGTCTGCGGGACGAAGATGATCTCTCGTGGACGAGATCCACCGTTTCAGCCGCAGCCAGCAGGACGCGCTCCTGCATGCGGTCGAGAACCGCGTCGTCATCCTCGTGGGCGCCACGACCGAGAACCCGTTCTTCGAAGTGAATTCGGCGCTCATCCGCGTTCGCGCATCGTGGAGCTGCACGCCTGTCGGATGCCGACATCGCGTCCATCCTGGATGCGGCCTCGCCGACGAACGCGGGCTGCGGCCGTTTCGCGTTCGCGGACGGCGCCGCCCGTGCCATCGTCGAGCTTTCGGGAGGCGATGCGCGCGGGGCGCTCACCACGCTCGAGCTTGCGAGCCAGCTGGCGGAATCCGAGGGACGGAAGGCGGGTGCCGATGCGCCGTACCCGGTCACGCCGGATATGGTCGTCGTCGTCGCCGCGCCGCGCGCTTCCTTACGACAAGGGCAAGGACATGCACCACGACGTGGTCAGCGCATTCATCAAAGTCCATGCGCGGCGGCGATCCGGATGCAGCCCTCTATTGGATGGCGCGCATGCTGGAAGGCGGCGAAGACCCGGGAGTTCATCGCGCGGCGCATCTATATCCTGGCGAGCGAAGACATCGGCAACGCGGATCCTCAGGCGCTGCTCGTGGCCGAGGCCGCCTTCCGCGCGGTCGAGGTCGTCGGCCTGCCCGAATGCCGCATCAATCTGGCGCAGGCGGCCATCTATATGGCGCTCGCGCCCAAGAGCAACGCCGCCGAGGCGGGCATCGACGCGGCCCTCGCCGAGGTGCGCCGCGGTCCGCGGCGCGACGTGCCCAGCCATCTGCGCGACCGCCATCGCCCCGGGTCCGAATCCTACGATGCCTACCGCCATCCGCACGACTATTCCGGGCATTGGGTCGACCAGCGCTATCTGCCCGAGGGCCTCGAGCGCGGCTGCTTCTTCGAACCCGGCGAATCGGGTTGGGAAGCATATCGCGTGGATGCCGTCAGGCGCGATAGATTCGCATCCGACGCGTGATACACTCGGTGGACACGAACTGAGGAGATCTGCGACTACCCTAGCTTCCCATCGTTTACGCCCTTGGTGGGCGTCGCTCTCATCTGGGCCTTGATCGAGCTCGTCCGGCTTTTTGCGCAGCATGCGCGGCATGGTGAAGACACGAACGCGAACGTCGCCCCCCTCATGGGGCGCGTCAACGACATGGTGGCCGACGCGGCTCCTGCCGCCAAGCGCATCGATCCGATGCTCGAGCGCGTGAACCTCACGGTGGATGCCGCCAACCTCGAGCTCATGCGCGTCGACGGGATCCTTGAGAACGTGGATGCCATCACCGGGCATGTCGCCAACGCCGCTTCCGCGGTGGACGATGTCGCCACGACGCCTTCCCGCATGGTCAACAACGTGGTCGAGGCGGTGCGCGGCGCGGTCGGCGCGAAGAGGCGTCGGACGAATCGGTCGGGTTCGCCGCCGAGGCGGCCGCGGCTTCCGAGGCGTGCGCGCCAACGGCCGATCGCGAAAGGGTCCAAGGCCGCCAAGGATCAGGCATCCAGAGACGTCCAGGTTCCCCTGGCGCCCTCCGCGGCCGTGCTCCGACGTCGAAAGCGAGCGTGCATAAGATCCTATGGACCGCCAGCTGCCCTCGTCTATCAGGACGGATACCGCCAAGCGTCATTTCTATCAGGTCTGGTCCATTATCGGCATCGTGCTCATCATCGCTGCCGCAGGGTATGTGTCGGGCGTGCTGTCGACGCCGATCGCCATCGTCGTGTGGGCGGCGATCTCGTGCTCATCCCGCAAAGCCCGTCGCATTCTTCGAAGCGCACGGCATCCCGCGCGTCCCTGGGCACGGCCCCCTGTCGTACCTGCTCTTCGCGCTTGTGCTGGGGCCTGAGCATCGTCATGTTCTCGCCGGCCTTCGGTCTGGGCGATCAGCTGAGCAGCCTCATCGCATCCCGTGCCGTCGTATGTGCAGGAAGCGACCCGCATGTGGAACGATTTTCTCGGCCCGCTACGCCAGACATCATGCAGAACACGCGCGTGTCCGAATGGGTCGATTCCATGTCGTCGTCGCTCATCTCCTGGGCGAACGATTTTCGCGGCATCTTTCGGCCACCGGCATCGTCGAGTTCGGCGCCGGCCTCGCGAATTCGCTCATGATCATCGGCTTCGCGCTTGTCGTGGCGTTCTGGCTGCTCATGGAGCTGCCGGCCCTCAGCCGCGAGATGGCGCGCCTCGTGCCCGAATCGCGCAGGGAAGGCTTCGACATGCTGCGCCGCACCACGACGCGCATCATCGACGGCTATCTGCTCGCCACGCTCGCGGTCTGCACGATCGTCGGCATCGCGTGCGGCATCCTCTACATCGTCGCAGGCGTTCCGAACGCGGGCATCCTCGCCATCATCGTGGGCGTCTTCAACGTCATCCCCGTCATCGGGCATTGGATCGGCCTCATCCTGGTCGTGGTCATCGCCGCGTTCACGAATCCCGTGCTTGCGCTCGTCGTGTTCATCGGCACGATCGTCATCCAAGAAGCGGTCTATACCTTCGTGCAGCCCAAGCTTATGGCCAACTCGGTCGACGTGCATCCGGTGCTCGTCATCTTGGCCCTGTTCATCGGCAGCGCGGCCGGATCGGCCGTCCAAGGTCTGTTCGGAAGCGTCGTGGGCATGCTCATCTCCATCCCCGTGGCGGCGCTTGCGAAGGCCCTGTTCGTCTACTACTACGAGCACGGCACGGGTCTGCAGGTCGTGGCCGAAGACGGCGTCTTCTTCAAAGGCTCGCCCTCGTCGCAGGAGGTTCCCGGCACGAAGCCGGACGCCGTGGCCGACGCCATCGCCCCCGCCCCCAAGCCTAAGAAGCCGACGGGCGCCGCGGCATGGCTGACGACGTCCATCTCGCCCGCCCTCACGGGCAAGCTCGGCGGCGACGGCAAAGGCTCCGCGCGCAAGGCCGGCCGTTCGAGCGCATCCTACCGCCATGAGCGCGGCGACGCCGATGCGGCGCCGACGCTTCGACGCAGGGACGTGCCGAAGCGAATCCCGACCGCACCGACGTCGGGCTCGATGTCTCGGTGTCGCGCCGCCAGAAGTAGGGCGTCGTCCCTTCCCGCATGACGCAGGCGGCAGGGCGGACGTTCCCGCTCGCATGAAGCCGGAAGCGGCGCTCCTTTCCGCATGAAACCGGAGGGAGGGCCGTCTTTCTCTTGCATAAAGAATCTAGGATGCTCGTGTCCGCTCCGTGCAAACGCGCACGTCTAGGCGCAGGCGCGCAAGGCGCTGCGATACAATGCCCGAATGACCAGACGGCAGTACGCCTTCGGGCGCGTAGGGAGAGTGAGTTACCCGCGAAATACATGACCACCGCGGAAATTGCGAGAAGTATCTGCGATTCTTCGAGGAAAAGGCTGCAAGCGCCTGCCTTCCTCGTCGCTGATCCCCGACGACCCGAGCCTTCTGCTCACGGAGCGCCGGCATGGTCCAGTTCAAGCCCCTACTGCATCGTCAAGGAATTCGACCCGAACTACATCGGCGCCACCACCGTCCAGAAGTGCGTGCGCACCAACGATATCGACATCATCGGCACGACGGGCCGCCATCTGAGCTTCTTCGAGATGCTCGGCAACTTCAGCTTCGGCGTCTACTCAGCACGAGATGTGCACCTGGGCCTATGAGTTCTCGACCGAGGTGCTCGAGCTTCCCAAGGACCGCCTCTACTTCACCGTGTTCGAAGACGACGACGAGACCATCGAGATCTGGAAATCCCTCGGTGTTCCCGAAAGCCATATCACCCGTCTGGGCGAGGACGACACTTTTCTGGCGCGCCGGTCCCACCGGCTCCGTGCGGCCCTGCTCCGAGATCTATTTCGATCAGGGTCCCGATTTCGAGGGCGATGCCCCGGCGACGACGGCGACCGCTTCCTCGAGTTCTGGAACCGCGTCTTCACCCAGTTCGACGGTCAGGACGGCACGCTCGCGCCGCTTCCCACGAAGAACATCGATACGGGCATGGGCGCTGAACGCATGGCCGCCATCATGCAGGGCGTCCAGTCCAACTACGAGACCGACGTGCTGCGACCTGGTCGCCGTCGGAGAGCGCCTCCGGCGCGTCCTATCGGGCGGCACGAACGCGACCGCCGGCGACGGCGCGCAGGCCAGGTGGATCTTTTCGCTGCGCATCTGCGCCGATCACAGCCGCAGCGTCGCCTTCATGATCGCCGACGGCATCCTGCCGTCAACGAAGGCCGCGGCTACGTGCTGCGCCGCCTGCTGCGCCGCCGTCATGCACGGCCATAAGCTCGGCATCGAAGGCCCGTTCCTCGGCGAATACCTTGCGAAGATCATCGAGCTCATGGGCGACGTCTATCCCGAAATCGTCGACAACCGCGAGCTCGTCGAGCGCATCATCCTCTCCGAGGAGGAGCGCTGGCCGCACGCACGCGCACGGGCCAGGCTCACCTGGTCGACGAGCTTTCCGCGCTGGACGGCTCCGTCCTTCCCGCCAGACGGCCTTCACGCTTCATGACACCTACGGGTTCCCTGATCGAGCTGACCGAGGAGATCTGCTCGAAAGCGGCGTCACGGTCGATCATGCGGGCTCGACGCCCTGCGATGGAAGAGCAGCGTTCCGCGCCCGCGCCGCCACCAGGGCGACGCCGAGGCCGCGTGGAGCACCCTACGGCGTGCATGCGCCGAGACCCTGAGGAAGTCGGCGCCAGCATCTTCGTGGGCTACGATCATACCGAAGCCGCCTCTTCCATCGTCGCCCTCATCAAGGACGGCGCGCGCGTCGCCCGCATCGAGCAGGGCGAAGAGGCCGAGCTCGTGCTTGCGAAGACTCCATTCTACGCCGAGATGGGCGGCGAGGTCGGCGACACGGGCACCATCGAGGGCGCCGGCGGCTACGCGCAGGTCGAAGACACCAAGGCTCCCGAAGCGGGTCTCATCTGCCATCGCGTGAAGGTCGTCAAGAGGTCTCTGTCGGTGGGAGAGGACGTCGCCGCCGCTGTGGACGCCGACCGTCGCGCGCGCATCACGCGCAACCATACCGCGACGCACATCCTGCATGCCGCGTTGCGCCAGGTCTTGGGCGATCACGTCAACCAAGCCGGCAGCTATGTCGGTCCCCGACCGCCTGCGATTCGACTTCGCGCATTTCGCGCCGATGACGGCCGACGAGATCAAGCAGGTCGAAGACCTCGCGAATGCGGTCATCATGTCCGCCACCGATATGAATATCTACGAGACCTCGCTCGATGAGGCGCGCGCATCCGGCGTGACGGCGCTGTCTCGGCGAGAAGTACGGCGACACGGTACGTCGTCGAGGCCGGCGGCTTCTCCCGCGAGCCTGCGGCGGCTGCCATCGTGCGCAATACGGCCGAAATCGGCCTGCTGAAGGTCGTCGCCGAGACGAGCGTCGCCGCCAAACGCGCCGAATCGAGGCGGTGACCAGCTATGCCGCGCTCGACTATCTGAACGCCCGCGCCGCCGAGCTGGACGCCGCGGCGTCCGCGCTCAAGTCCGCTCCGCTCGACGTCGCCGCGCGCGTCGCCGCGAACCCTGGCGACTATCAGGAATTCGAAGCCGAGGCGCGCCGTGCCGAGCAGGCGGCCGCTCGAATCCGATGCGTCGGCGTATCTGGACGCGATGGTCGATGGGTATCCGCTGATCGTGATCCGTGTGGACGGGCTCGACGGCGGCGCCATGCGCAACGTCTGGGACGTCGTCCGCGCACGCATGCCGAAGCCTCGGCGCGCTCGTGCTCGGCGCCGTGACCGATGGCAAGCCGATCATCATGGCCGCCGCTTCCGACGAGGCCGTGGCTGCGGGCTTCAATGCCAAAGACGTCATCAAGCAGGCGTCCTCCCACATCAAGGGAGGCGGAGGCGGCAAGCCGACGATGGCTCAGGCCGGCGGCAGGACGCATCCGGCATGGATGCCGCGCTCGAGGCGGCCCGCGCGTTCCTCGGCGCCTAGGAACGTCGCGCACGTGAGGTACATGGCCCTCGATATCGGCGACGCGCGCATCGGCATCGCGATCAGCGATCCCGCCGGTCGCGTCGCGTCGCCGCTCAAGGTCCTTCCCGCGGCCGAGGGTCTCGGGCACGCGGCACCCTTCCGCATGCTCGTCGAAGATTGGATGCCCGATGCTCTGGTCTGCGGGCTTCCTTCACCCTCGCCGGAGCAGGGGCCCCAGGCCGCTTCCTCAAAGAGCGTGCTCAGCGCATCGCGAAAGCCTGCGACCCTGCCCTTTATTTTTCCGACGAACGCCTGAGCTCGTCCGAGGCCAAGAGATTTTTGCGTGAAGGGGGCTAGGACGAGCGGGCGATGCGCGGTAAAGTGGACATGATCGCAGCGAGTATATTTCTCCAGTCGTGGCTTGATTCGAACCCGGCTTCGAAGGGCGCAGCTCCTGCGCAGGGTCACGACGCTTCCGGAGCAACGTTAGGATCTGCATGCCCTGCAGGCAGATTACGTACAGCAACCATCCGAACCATCGTGCCCGTGCGGTGCATGCCCAAGGCGAGCGCCAATTCAAAACCTACGACACGTCTCACATCCGGCCGCGCAAGAGCAAGGTCCCCTACGCGGTAGGCGCCATCATCGCCATCGTCGTCCTGGCCATCTCCGCGTTCACCGCCACGTCGCTTCTGCGCGATGCTCTGCGGAAGCCGAGGACATCGACGGCTCGCAGGTCGCCGTCGCCGCCGACGTCAAGGTCACCATTCCCGACGGGTCGACGGCCTCGAATACCGCGAAGCTTCTGGAGTCGTCCGGGCGTTCCCGACGCCGACGAGTTTCTGGCCCTATGCGAAGGGCGCCGGGCTGGATTCCGGTTCGTCGGGCGTGTACACGTTCACCGCGGGCATGACGCTCGAGCAGGTCGCCAGACCATCGTGTCGGGCGCCTCGAGCGCCGACACGCTCACCATCCCGGAAGGCTATACGGTCGCGCAGATCGCGTCCGCCGTCGAGAAGTCGACTCCGGTTCGATCACGGCGGACGATTTTCACGAAGCAGGCCGTCGCATCCAACCACGTGTCCGATTACCGTTTCTTTCCGACGCCTCATGACGATTCCCTCGAAGGATTCCTCTTCCGAAGACCCTACGATCTTTCAGGGCGAAGACGGCTGACGACGTCATCCGCATGATGCTCGATCAGTATGCGACCGAGGTCGCCTGCTCGACTATTCGTATCCCACTTCGAAGGGCTTAGCGCCTACCAGGTGCTCGTGATGGCGTCCGTCATCGAGAGGAGGCGGCGCCCGATGCCAACCATCCCGATGAACGCGCGCAGGTCTCTTCCGTCTTCTACAACCGCCTTGCGGCCGATATGGCGCTGCAGTCCGACGCCACGATGGGTATGCTGACGGGCGGGAGGTCACGCCCGAGGATCTTCAGACCGAGCCCGTACAACACGTATCTCAACAAGGGTCTTCCGCAGGGCTCTATCTGCAATCCGAGCATCGAATCGCTCAAGGCCGCCTGCAATCCCGCGACGACCGATTACCTGTACTTCTTTCATCGTGAACGAGAAGGGTATTCCGACCACGCGTTCTCGAAGACGCTCGACGAGCATAACGCCGCCATCGCTGCGTACCAGAGTACACGGCCTCGAAGACGTCGTAGTTCCGCCGCGCCCCTGTTTCGCATGCATTCTTCCGTCCTGACAGGCATTTCACGCGTGTGACCGCCATCGATCCGGCACGCGACCTGAGGGATGCCGCATCTCCTGCGTGCTGCTCGACATGGATAACACGCTCGTCGCGCGCGATACCCATGCGGCGCCTGACGACGTGAGGGGCGTGGCTCGAAGGGGCTCGGCGCCTACGGCGTGCGCGCCTGCATCCTTTCGAACAACTGCTCATGCGAGCGCGTGCGCACGCGCGCGATCTCGGCTTCCTATCGTGGCGAAGCGTATGCAAGCCGCCGCCGTTTTCCTACGGGCGTGCAGTGCGCCTGATGAAACCGCAGGAAGCGACCGTCGATAGGCGACCAGCTGACCGACGTGCTGGGCGCGCATCTGCATCGGCATGCGCGCGTTCTACGTCGATCCTCTCTGCACGGCCGACCTCGCCCATATGCACGTGCTGCGCGCCGTCGACCGCCGTCATCCTCGCCGGCATGGATGCCGAGTCGTAGCCGCCGTCCGAGCGCTCTGTGTCGATGCTGTTCCAGCCTATGCTGCGTCTTAGATGCACGTTTTCCTGTGCTACAATCGCTCGCGAACGTGGGAGTGGGAGAGGGATGCGCATCGACGTCACGCGACATTCGGCGGACCGCCACATAGCGGTTATCGAGGGAATGCCTGCGGGCATCGCCCTCGCAGCGCTCCGATGCGCAGACCGATCTCGATCGCGCGGCGAGCTCTGCTTTTTCTGCTCCACACCCGATGCGCCCCAGGTCCTTCCGCGTGCAACCGTGCTGTCAGGGCTTGCCGCGATCGGTCTTCCGCCGCGCCGTTTCTGCTCGAAGTCGATTTCGCCGGCACCGCACTTTTTCCGGAGCCCTCGACGCCCACAGCTGCGCAGACGCCGCGCTTCGGCACGGCCGACCTGGCATTCTTCCTGCGCATGAACGAAGACGACTGCGCGTCCGCCCTGCAGGCCGTCACGCTGCGCCATGCGATCGTGCGCGCGGCCGCCGCGTTCGCCGCCCGGGCGTTTCTGGCCGAGCTGGGCGTCGATGTCGCTCGTCTCTTCGCGCATAGGCTCGGTCGAGCTTCGCGACCTGACGCGCAGAAGGCGGCGCTGTTCGCGCCGCTCGATATCGAGACGTCCGCCGCGCTGCCCCGATCCGCAGGCTTCGCGCCTCGCGGTCGAGGCGCTCGACGCCGCACGCACGGCAGGCGAGCCCTTCCCGGTGCGTTCTGCATCGTGGCGGCAGGCTGCGTGCCCGGCCTGGGATCCGCGACCGATCCCGTCCGCGGCGCTTTGCGGCGCTCATCGCCGCGGCCGTCGCGGGCGCGCTTCGGTGTCGTCGGTCGCGTTCGGCGATGCATCCGCGCATGCATCGGACGGCGCATTTCCGATCGCGTCAGGCCGATCGCACGCGCGGGCTTCACCCTATGCGCGCAACGTGCGAGGGAGGCGTGGCAGGCGGCATGTCCACCGGCGTCCCTGATCGTCTGCATCTCACCGTTTTGCCTTGCGCTATCAGGGAGAGCATATTCTTTCGAGCATCGATCTGACCACGCTCGAGCGGCGGCGTCGCCCGATGCCCCGGCATCGCGTGCCTTGCGCCGTTCTCTTCCGTATGCGCGGAATCCGCGGTCGCCTGCGTGTTGGCCGAAAGCCTACGTGCGCAGCGTTCGGCGAAGGGCTTTCCGATGTCGCGCGCGTTGGATGCCCATCGTGCGCGCATCAAGACGGCGTCGAGGTGAGCGGCACGCCAACGCTCAAGACCAATGTCTTTCTCGTCGGCATCATGGGGGTCGGACACGATCGCACGGCGATTGCCCGCGCGTTGGCGTGGCCGCCGTCGACGTCGATCTCATATGCGCAATATGTATCATCGGGATCTCGTCGCGCCTGTTCAAAGACATGGGTGAAGAAAAAGTTTCGCGCATGCGAGGTGCATGCGCTTGCGGCGTGCGCCGATCTGGGACCAGCCATCGTGCATGCAGCGAAGGCGCTGTCGCCACGCCCGAAGCGCAGGCGCATCCGACGGAGCGCGGCTTCGCCATCTGCCTCGATTCTTCGTGCGACGGCGCGATAAGGCGCATCAGAGCCTCGCGCACGCGTCCCTGCTGCGCGCGAGATGCGACGCGCATTCGATCAGCGGACGCGCGTCGTCCGATGCTCGAGGAGGTGGCCTGCGCCTGCGTCGACGTCGAAGGGCTGTCGACGACGAGGCCTGCGCCCGTGTGACGGCGGTTCTGAAAGGACGGGGCATCTACGTGACTAGCCGATGAGAGGCAGTTGTTGTCCCAAACGTTTTCCTTCGGCACGAAGACGACGCAGTGCTTCGACGGGCAGATTAGCGCGCGAAGGACGGTACGGATCGGCGTCAGCGAGGCGGCCGCGCCTCGCGACGACCATGCGCGGTCGTTCGTGGATTCGCGCCTGTTTCTGTAGCAGTGCAAGACGGAGCGCCGCAGCGCCGCCGACGATTCGAAAGGAAGCTTGCCGATGACCAGATTGGAACGCATGCGCGATGATGGCAGCCGAAGGGTCGCCGACTTTACCGCCGCGATCTGTCGAACGTGAAGTGGCTGACCGGTGGGAGGACGTCTTCGACGACGAGCCGGCGCACCTGCCTTCGTCACGCCGAAGACGGCGGTCCTGCATACTGACTCGCGCTATGCGGATGCCTGCCGCGTGGCGGCCGATGCGGGAGTGGACTGTCGACGAGGAACGCATGACGCATGTAGCGCTGGGCGCGTCGCGCGTCGTTCGCGGCGCCATGAGGCGCGGGGCGCGCAACGCGAGGCGCGATCTGTGCGGCTCGGCGTCGAGATGCGCGCCGAACTGGGTGAATTCCGCCGTCTTTGAAGAGGCGTTCGCCGCCGCGGACTGGTTGCGGCGTTCGTGGGACGGTCGATGCCGTCAAGCGGCTGCGCGCGCGTGAAGGACACGAAGCCGAGATCGAGCGTCTGCGTCGGCCCAGGCCATCACCGACGGCGTTCCGGAATACGCCAATCGGCTTCATGCGCGCGGGCATGACCGAGCGCGAGGTGGCTTTCGAGCTTGAGCAGACGATCGCAAGATGGGCGCGGAAGACCTCGCGTTCGCATCCATCGTCGCATCGGGCGCCAACGGGCGTCGCCGCACAGCATCCCGGGCGACAGGCGCCTGGAGGACGGCGATCTGTGGTCATGGGACTTTGGCGCGCGGGCGTGCGGCTCTGCTCCGATATGACGCGCACGTCGTCGGGGCTGGCTCGACCGGCGGACGCGGGCGATCTTCGATGCCGTGCGGGCGCGCGAGCAAGAGACGGTCGAATACCATGCCCTCGGCGTGACCGGCCGCGTCTGCGAGCGCGCGGAATACGTGCTGGCAGCACAGTTCGCGGCAAGATGGGACATGGGCTCGGGCATGGGGTCGGACGTCATCCACGAGCTCTGCTCTCTCCGCGAAACGAGGCGCCGCTCGAGGCCGGTAACGTCGTGACCGTGGGCGGGCGTACCTGAGCGGGAAGCGGGATGCGGCTCGAGGACTTCAGCGTGGTAACTGCTGATGGTTTTGAGGTTTTTCACCGCATCGACCCACGAACTGGTTATAATTTAGCGCCGTGAATTCAGCCGGTGGGACGACTTGCGGACACGAGGTCTTCGAGGCGCGCGCCTGGCGTATAGGAAAGGAACGGTCGGCGGCAGCCATCTCCGCCTGCCGATTTCAAGAACGGCTATGTGCATCGTCTACAACGGCAAAGTGCAAGATCGCTGAATTTCCAGCACGTCCAAGCCGGGAAGCGCGTTCGTGCATGAATGCGCGATATCCGTAGCGGCCGCGTGCTTTTCCGACACGGTGAACGTGACTTTCAAAGTTCGAGACACGCTCCGTCTCGAGCAGTCCACGATGCAACCCCTCTACAACGACTGGCGTGGATTTCACTTCATGGACCCGCAGGCTACGAGCAGATTTCCTGCCGGCCGACCAGGTGGGCGCCAAACGCTCGGTGGCTGAGAGAAGAAGCGACGAGGTCACGCTCGAAATACGCCGCCGATGGCGAGCTGCTCGGCGTCGAGCCGAGATGTTCGTCGAGCTCCACGGTCGCCGACACCGAACCGGGCTTCGAGGGCGACACCGTCCAGTTCAGCCTACGCTCGAGACCGGCGCCGGGTGAAGGTCCCGATGTATGCGAACGTCGGCGGCATCCTCCAGAATCGACACGCGCGACGTTAACGTGTTTTAAACGTATGGGAGACTACGCACGCCGTTGTAAGGTTGTCGCGCAACCTGCTGCGCAACTGTCGTATGACATCGCCGCGTCCCAGCGACAGGCGATCCACTGTCCGGCTCACGCAGGCGAGCTGCGTCTTCGATATTCGGGCGAGAAACTGACTGGATTTCGAGGGTGCGGTTCAAGCAGGTCGGACGGTTTTCTTGCTGCGTGGTAAGACTTCTACGCGCGTATCCTGTGCATGCCGCCCTGATTGCCGAATTCGCGTCCGTTTTCCTCACGCAGGCGTTGACGGTGGGCTCGCGAGCGGGTTGGGGCGGGAGCAAGGCTTCATTCTATCGGTTCGCATTCGTCAATCTGCCTGGCGGCGTTCCGCTTGCATCAAAGAGCAAGAAAATAGGGAGGGTATGGCCCATCTCGACGAAATCCGATGCCGTGTCAAAATATGGCTGTTGAGAGAATCTCGAACCTTATGTCGCATCGTACTTCCTGGCAGAACACCTTATGCGATGCACTATTTGGTTGCCGGTACAACTTATATCTCAATATGCGCCCTATAGCGTATACAGCTCGTGAGCGTGGGGAGGTTTGACTTGTGTAACTTCGGCGCGACCCGCGCGAGCGGGCGGTTGGGCTAGATGAGAGTTGGGCTGAGACGCGAGAAGACGAACCTGCATGATGACGATCGATGCAACGGTAAATTCGCGCACGGCATGACGACAAGGAAGGCAGCTCGCTGTTCATTCTTCAATCAGAACGGACATCGGATGCAGGTCGCGTTCGCGTCGTCATGACGTCGGCGACATTTCACGATCGCCCGGCGCGCTGCGAGGAGGCGGGCCTGGCTGACGGTCATGCAGCGGTCCGTGACGCCTGTCCATCTCCTCCCGGATGCGCCGCGCAGTCGCTGGGGAGCGTGTTGCGCCGCCGAGGATACTGAAAGGCAGCGCCGGGCGGATGCGCACTGTGCGGGCAGCCTGCGCGGGAATCCCGACAGGATCGCGGCGAGCGAGCGCCAAAGGCGGGAACGATCCGTCGAAATACGCTGTGGCAGCGTAGATGGCGGCGTCGTTTGAATCTGAATCAGCGAGCGCGCGCAATAGCGGTATCGAGCGGAGGTTGGACTGCCTGCCGTTCCTCGCCGATCGACGGTGCTCCGCCATGCGAGACGAACGGAGGAGCAGCGCCGCCGCGCTGGAGATGCAGGTTGCACCATGCGCCTGCCCGGTGCATCGGTTCGGACTCGTCGCAGCCATGATGCGGAGATGATGGAAGCCAGAGTACGACCGATGCGCCATATGGACGACGAAAGAAGGAGTGTAGCGGCGGTAGTGGTCTTCGAGGCGCGGGTCATCGGGTCTTCTCAGAGTCCAGGAATGGCGCGATCTCTTCATCGGAAACAGGTTCGTAGGCGCGTTTGCCTGCCCGAGAGCGTATGAGGCGCCAGCACGGCTTGTCGTCGCTCGCGCGTACCGCCTGATACGAGACCCATGCACCGCTTCTTGCGGGCCGCCTGCACCCTGGGCGCAGGTTCAGCAGAAAGTCGCGCGTTTGACATCGCATCGTCGTGCGAATTCGGCTTCTTGTTCGGAGTGGAAAGGTGCCTCCCCACATCGCACGCATCATCCGCGATGGCTCCGTCTTTTCAGGAGCTGCGATTTTCCAGAGTGTATGTGCAGGCTGACGCTGTCAACGACGCCGAGGGCAGGGTGTGGAGATGTTCGTTTGCGCTTATCCTGTCTCCATCCCGAAGACGTTAGTGAAGACGTGGCTCAAAGCAAGCGCCTCCAACAGATGCTGATCCGGACGGGATGGATTCCATGCTAGGATGCTGAAGCGTGGAGGCGCATATGGCTACGCGCTGAGAGAGAAGGTTTTCCGCCGAGGGCTCCAAGATGGCTATCGGTTTCCGGCGTTTGCATCGCGAGGCAGCGCAGCTCTACGGCGCATCAGCGAGCTCCGACCTTCAGGCGTGGGGAAGTCGCTAGGGCTGCGTTCGATGCGAGTCCCAGAAACCATCTCCGCTGCCGACATCGCATCGAAGTGTCTCTGGCGCACGGGCGTTTCGCGTCGTCAGGCACGGGAGTTCGCATCGGCTGATCGTCGAGCCTTTGCAGTGCGCGATCCTCTGGTCAGTGCTCGCACCATGGCTGCACTTTTGCGCTAATGTCTACCAGAAAGCTGGCGCGCGCGTTTCCGACGCGCTGCTGCGTATAATGATCGGCGCTATCGACTGCGCGGGGAAGCGCGGCGAGGAACTCGTCTCGAAGAGGGTGGCTGTCGCCAGGTTTGTCAGCTCATGGATACCTGCACCGTGACGTGCGAGCGACGGGCGACCTTGCGCTTGCCGGGTGGGCGATGCGCTGTCTGCGAAAGATGGACGATCGGCTGCTGGTGCGAGCGCGCTGCTAACGCCACGTTAGACACCGCCACCGAGGTTTCTGGACTGAAACCCACGCCGCACGTGCGGAGCGCGTGTACTGACGCGTACAGTCTCTCCATGCTGACTGCGGTCAGACCCTGGTCGAGCTACGCACTGGCCGAACGTCGTATCATCAGCGCTTCACGGCGTGCGCCAGAAAGAACGGCGCGTGCAGGTCTTCCGTCTTCTGGAGTGCCTGAACGACGTCCGCAGCGTCATTGACAGCGCCAAGGCGGTCCAGGCCTGCGGCGGCTGGTTCGAGCTTGACCGTCTACGCACCGTCTCGCGTTTGCGCTGGATGCCTGTATCGAATACGCGCCCGCGGCTCAAGAGTCGTGGCGCCGGCTCCATCGCCATCAAAGCGGACATGGCGGAGCTTCCGCTCACGCGCGCCTGAACAGAGCGCGCAGCGTCTGGAATGCCGAAGGTACGGGCCTGCCGGGTCCACCCTGCGTGCCACTCGTCGGCGGCGTGGCGCCACCAGCATCCTCAAGGCACCGCGAGGCGGCGTCGCCGTAGTGACGGCGCGATGCCGCGCGCGCCTTCGCAACCATCCCGCGGTCAGGAAACCGTCGTCGCGCGCCGACAGTCCGCGAGGCTACGTGATGCGATCGACCTGGTCTGGCAATCGCCGATTGCTGGGAAGGGTCCGCAAGCGCGTGCGCTGCAACCGCGGCGTGACGTCTTCGCTCGCCGCATGAAGGTCTTCGCCATCAGGTGCGGCGGCGCGATGTGGAAAACCTGCGACTGGCCCGAGCTTCAGTCCGGCGACCGAATCGCTAGACCGAAGTGCTGGTGAAATCCCCGGTGCCGCTAGGGTCGGCTGTCGCGCTCGTCACTTTGGCCGCAGATCGATCGGCACGCGCAGGCCGTCCTCGACATGTCTCTCGCGAGCTCCCGTTGGGCACCGTTTCAAATGAAGGACTACCTGTGCGGCTACTGGCGGCAGGCGCGGTCCGATCGGCCCTGACGCGTCTTCAGGAAGGTCGTCGGCGCGTCCGACTTTCAGCGTGCCGCGCCTTTACGACATGCCATGCTCCCGCCCTCGCTCGTCTTACCACACCTACGATGAAGTGCCGGAGGAATCGGGACCTCGCCCAATGCGAGAGCAAGGACGACGTCGCATGCGCCCTCTTCCCGAACGAGGCGCCGCTGCTGGCCAGCATCGTCGCCGCTGAAGGTCGGGAGTTGCTGCTCGAGCACGGTCAAAACCGAACCGAGAGGACGATTACGGGAGATGATCAGCCAGATTACGCCTTGCGACAGGCTCGCGAGATGCAGCGTGAGATTCCGGCGTGCGACGAAATCACCGTCAGGGCAGCATGCGCACGTCGCGCCAGGATGCCGGCGCGCTCACTGCGGCCTCGCGCACCGCAGCTGCCCAGTCACTGGCAGCGGCTCTGCTCACGCCCACCGCGACGCGCCTGCTGAGGAAGATGCCGTCCTGCCCAGCTGGGTGAAGGTACGCTCGATGGTCGGCGCTTCCGCCTTGCGGCGAGCTGCCTGTCGTCAGGTGGGCGACGAGGTCCTGCGGCGGTGACGCTCTGCATCGTCGAGCATGAAGGCTCATGAATGAAATCAGCGCGCGAGATGGGCGTCAGTGCGCGGATCTGCATCGAAAGAGATGCCTCGCCGAGTCTGAATACGGCACGGCGCTCTTCTATATGCGCACCGTATCGCTGAGCGCCGCACGGGCAGGGCGCGATCGCATGTTCAGAAGATCCTTATCGCCAATCGCGGCGAAGTGGCCCTGCGTATCATGCGCGCGGCGCGAGCTGGGCATGAAGACAGTCGCGGTGGGCCTGTTCGAGGGCCGACCGCACGCCGCTGCCCGTGCGCTTCGCCGACGCGCGGTCTGCATCGGACCTGCGCCTGCGGCGTGTACGCTGGTCGCTGTCGATATCATTGCGGCGGCAGACGGGCTGCGGCTGCGCAGCAGTTGACGCAAAACGGTTAGCGGCTTCGCGCTGAATGCCGACTTCGCGCATCGGCGACGATCGTCTGTCGTGCCGTCGCGCCGACTGCATCGAACGCACGCAAACCGGCTGCCGCCGCGAGACGATGACCGCCTGCGATTCCACCGTTCCGGCTCTGCAGCGGCGTGATCGAAGACCGTCAGAGGACGCGCGCCTTCGCCGATCGCGTCGGCTGCCGGTGCTCATCAGGCGTCGTACGGCGGCGGCGACGGCGCATGCGCGGTGCGGCCGAAGAGACTCTGGACGGCGCGTTCTCGGCACTGCGCCGAGGCCGGCAGCGTTCGGCAACGGAGACGTCTACCTGGAAAAGCTCGTGCTGCGCCCGCGCCACGCTAAATCGGGAGGTTCTGGCGCGCCATCGCTCAAGGCGCGCATCTCGCTCGGCGCATCAGGCTGCTCGTAGAGCGCCGCCATCGACGCTGCTCGAGCGCCGTCGCCGCTCGTCCAAGCGTCGCGCGATGGGTGTCGCCGCCATCAAAGGCGTGCTGCGGTCGGCTGCACCAATGGCCGGCTCTGATCAGTCCTGCTCGACAGGTCCAGCCAAATTCTACTTCGCCGGAGACGCGTGCGGTGGAGCATCCCGTCGCGAGCAGATCACCGGTGTGGAACGTCATACGAAACAGCTGCGTATCTGCGGCCGGGCGAGCCCGATGCGGTGCTCGCGCGCCGTTCTCTTCAGACGGCTTACGCCTATCGAGTTCACGCATCAACGCCGAGGATTCCGGACAACGATTTCCGTCCAGGCGGCACCATCACGCGTTTCGTACCGACACGGTCGGCGTGCGCATCCGAGGACACTACCTCACCAAGGTGCAGGGTATTCTCGCCCTGATGGGATTCCATGTCGCCGAGCACCATCGTCTGGGGATCCGTTCGCGAGAGCACTCAGCGCGCCGCCGCGCGGCGCCTCGACGGAGGTCGCCGTCGCGCACCCGACCACGATCCCGTTCCACAAGCGCGTGCTCGATGCGGCGTCTTCGGGCGGAAGGCGCGCACCGACTTCATCGACATCGCGTTCGCGCAGCACGCGCGCGTCTGAAAGCGGCGTCCTCGGACGGATAATCCGTTTCCGGAATCGCCCATCGCTTCGAAAAGAGAGAGAGTCGCCGGGGCGACGATCACGGCTGCGGTGAGAGCGCGGCGTGCCCGAATGTCGCTGCGGGCTGGCATGGCCTCGGCTTGGCGCGGCTGCGGGCGGGCATGGCTTCGTCCGGGTGACTCTGCTGCCTGATGCGGTCAGGCGATCCGGCTCCTCGCGTCTTTCTTCAATGAACGCGCGCGCGCCTTCGATTGCGAGCAACCGCGGTACAGCCTGAGCAACTGCGGCATATACGGGGCTCCGCAGAAAGGACAGCTTCATCGCGAAGAACGCAACGTATATCGACGGCCTCGGCCTCGCGCCGGGCGTTATAGCGCTCATCGTTTCCCTCGCGGCGAAACATCGAAGGCGTGGCCAGCGTCGGCGCGTCGATCCTCGCTGAGAGGCTTCGTTCGCGCTTCGCGCTCAGGGCGCCCAGCCTGCTGCCTCCTGCGGTCGACGCGTCACGATGGATGGCGCAGACTCGAATGGCGTGCCGTCCATATCGACATCGAGTGGCGAGGTTATCCCGAAATGTGAGCCGAGGTCCGCACGGCGATCGACGTGGATATGCGGTCGCAACGCAGGTCGGCTTCGCCGTCGCGTCGGTCGACGTCGTCGTGACGGCATCGTCTTCGGAGAATAAGGGTCGGCGCCATGGGAGAAAAGCCAGAGCGTCAGGCTCTGCTTCGGCCGTCGTTCGGCGGCCTCGATCCGCTATCGTCGAAGCGATAATCGTAAACGGCGCCGGTGGGCGCGGTCCTCGAAAGAGGGCGATCTTCGCAGGAAGCCGGTCTCGCCCGAATACTGAGTCGTCTTCTGCTGCTGGGCTTTTCCGCCCATCGTGCGAAATCGACACGCATCATCGGCGAACGCTCTGCAGATGGGCCGTCAACCCGCATGCGCGCGGATTGATCCTGACTTCTGCGCATCACCGTGTATGAGATGAAATATGCGACGTCGACGCGGTGCCGGTCCCCGTGCACACCACACCACACGCCATAGCAGAAACCGTCGAGCGCTTGAGGAATTCGGCGGAGACTGTCTACCGCTTCATCAACGGCCTGCATCGTGCCCGCGTCGCGCGCGATCTGGACGATGACAGGCATCGGTCTCGGCTCGGTTCCGATGCGGCGTCCGCGCCCGATAATTGCCGCGTCCGCTCGAGCCGGCGGAATCCCTGCGGCCGGCGGGTCTGCAAAGATGGGGTCGAGTCCGAGACCCATCAAAACGGTCGAAGGAACCGCTGCATACCGCCGAGCCCGAGGTATCGGCGGCTCGTCCGCCGACGGCTGCAGCTCCGGCTGCTCCGGGAATCGCCGCCGTTGCGCTCGGTCGGAAACTAAGGACGTTTCCCTCTGGAAGATCAGCGTGGGTTTCACGGGGATACGCGATCGCCTGACGGCGATGCGACAGCCCGGAATCGAAGAGGCGTGACTCGACGTGACGCGCTTGCGCTCTATGGCGGGCCGTGAAGCTCCGGCATATGCAGCAGCGTGATGCCTTCTGGAACGCTGACCAGCTCTCGATGATGATGCTGTCGCTGGCGGTCCTGCCCGCGTCGTCGTAAAGCCATCGGCGACGATACGGCGTCGGTCGATCGAGAGGAGGGACGGCGGCGCGGGCCTGTGGAGCCTGCCAGGCCGCTGCGCCTGGTTATTCGCGCTTGGCTCGATCGGTCTCGGCCGATCTTAAGACGCTCACGGACGATCAGCTCGCACGTCATCGCCCGATGAGATTCGCGGGCAGATCCATCACGACGTCGAACAACGGCGGCCCACATCGGCCCGACCTCGGCGATGGTCGACTCCTGTCTCTCGCGACCACGCCGTCATGCGATTGCCCAGCGGCAAGCTCGGTCTTCGACGTGGGGCGTCAGGCTTATGCGCATAAGCTCGTCACGGACGCGCGAAGGGCTTCGATACGCTCCGAACTTTCGCATCGGGCTTTCCGAAGCCGTCCGAAAGCCCCTAGGCACGTGCGTCCTCGGGTCGCGCATCCGATTCGCTTTCGGTCGCGCTCGGCTGCGCAGTGGCCCGCGACAGCGCAAACCATGAAGGTAGCTGGCTGCTCATCGGCGATGCCGCGCTGTTCGGGCGGTACAGCGTGAGGCGCTTGGAACGACATCGGCCAGACGCAGCCAGATGGCGTCGTCTGAACGACAACTTGAGATGTCCGACTTCACGCAGCGTCGGCGCCATAAAGCGCTTCACCTCGGCCCGCACGCGCGCCTCCCGCGCCCTACACCGCGCGCAGGACCAGCTGCAGGAGCGTCTGGAATCGGGCGGGAGGAGCGTCGCGCGGCTTCCTGAGCATCATGGCCGCGGCCCTGAAAGACTCCATCAAAGCGTTCATCTGTTCGACGAGATGCTGCTGGCAGAGCGACTCCGGGCTCGTCAATGCACCGCTCTATATCGGCAGCATCGCGGTAGCGCTTCAGAGCATCACTTTCCGCCGTGCTGGATTCAGGACGTCGCGCATTGCTCATCGCTGTGGTCACGAAGAAGGGCCGCTGGCTGCGGCCGGCCGAGGCGACAGCATATTCCGTGAGCATCAGCGTCGACATACGCGCAGCGAAGCCCCTCGCGTCAGCACTAATGCGGTCCGACGTACGAACGTGTTTCCGATGCGCTCGTGCGCGAGCGAAGGACAACGAAAACGCGTCGATGGCTGTCACGGCCGCGATGAAGGACGGCACCGACCCTGGCGAAGTTCGTTCGATTCCCCGATCGATTTCATCGACGTGGGCATCGCCGCGCCGTCGGTCTTGCGAAGCAGTCTTGCCGCGAGCAGCGACGGTCGTCGTCGCTCTATTCCACGTTCCTGCAACGCGCATCGACCAGATGATCATCGACGCTCTGCCCGACTGCGTGGTCTTCGCCGTGATCGCGGCGGGCTCGTCGAGCTGACGGCTCCCGCACGCATCAGTCGGCTTCGATTCCCTGGTCTGCACGCTGGTCCCCTATGCGCGTGCTCGCGCCTAGACGAGGCGGAACTCGTATCCGCCCACGCACAGCCCTGGCGTTGGACGGCCCCGTCGCCTGCGCTATCCGCGCGCGGGCCAGGTCGCGTCGCTTCCAGACGACCTTCAGGCCGGGCGTGTCGCGCCTGGTGCGGGAAGGCTCCGATGTCCGCGCTGCTCGCGTTCAGGCTGGTGCAGGAGGCCGGGCGCGGCCGACGCGCTCGAGCCGCAGGGCTTTCGGTGCGCGCGTCGTGGATATGCGCTGGGTGAAACCGCTCTGACGTGCCGTCATGTCCGCCGCGCGCGCTGCGGCTTATCGTGACCCTCGAGAGGCTCATCCAGGGCGGCGTCAGGCGGTCATGCACGAGGTTATCGATCATCGCGACCTGGCGCGCATTCCCGACATGATGACCAGCGCCACGGCGAGTTCGTTCAGCAAGACGGGTGCGCTGCTGCATCGTCGATAGGCATCGATGCCGACGGCATCGCGCGATCAGTCGCCGAACCTGTCGGTCACGCTCGCGAAGCTGCGATGTCGCCGCATCGCCTATCGGGCGCGCGAGGCGCTGCGCGCGAAGCGCGCCGGCTGGATGACGAGCTCGTCGATCGCGGCATATCGACAGAAGCCGTCCTGCGCGCGGTGCTCGCGCGCAGGTCCAGGTGGAACGACGCGTTCGCCGAGCGCGGTTCGGTCGCTCCCGATGCCGACCTATCGGTCGAGGCCGACTGACCGCATACGCGCGGGCCTGTCGAAAAGGGCGCTCGATGCTCGAGCGGGCGGGTCGAGGATGGCCTGCATCGATATCAACGCAGCTCGACCGGCGGATTCAGCAACTGCCTCCGGCGCGGCGAGGGCGTCGCACCGTGGACGTGAACTCGGCGTGCCCGCTAGGCAGGTGCGCCGATCCCGCGCACGCGCGTCTTCCGACGCGCAATATCCGCGGCCGACCCTGCCGATCTCGGCGCTCCGTTCGATGTCGTGGTGACGGCCCTGTTCATCGGGCTCTGCGTCGCTCGCCGGGGTGTTCGCCCGGCTGTACCATGACGGGCAGCGTCATATCGCGCTCATGAAGCCCCCAGTTCGAAAAGCGCACGACGAGACCGACCAGCATCGTCACCGACGAGGCGGTGCGCCTGCGTGCGAGTCGAAGAGGTGAAAGCTGGCGCTCGCGGAGGCGGGCTTCACCGTCTCGGGCGTCGTCAAGGCCCATCACCGGCACGAGGAAATATCGAGTACCTGGTGCGCGCGACGTTCGCCGTGTGGCGCGGCAGGTTCGAACAGGTGGCTGTGCGGGTTATCGAAGAAGCGAGACGGTAGTTCCGCACGGCGGCATCGGGGCGCTGCGCAGAAACGGCGCGACTGAAACAGAGCGCCGCCATCGCCATCGGTGCCGCCTCTGATCACAAGCCGACAGAGGCCGCCGAAGCCGTGCAGGCGGCGTGCCGACCGATCTTAGATGACGGCAGAACGGGGTCTTCCTGCTCGCGCGGCGCTGGCGCGCACTTCCTGGTTCTTGACCCGGCGCTCTCCGGCAACGACGAGGTGGCGAAAGCTGTCACATGACCGATCCCTCGCCGATCACCGTTTCTCCGCCGAGGATGCTCGCGCGAATAGATGGTACATGGTCTTCGATGGTGGGATGGCGGCTTGATGCCCTGTAAACTAGCCCTGCGCGTCGAAAGCGCGCCGGGCGTCGACGCCTGGTAGATCTTCCGTGATCGCGCACCCGCGGTGGTCGCCGATGACGACGCCGGTCGCGCGGATGATGGTATTCGCCGATCGTGGCGCCCCGCGTTGATGTCGCGCCGGTGCCGCTGTGCCGTACTCGCTCATGATGCGCGGATCAGGGCACGTTCTGCGAGATACAGCTCATGCGCGAGGGCGGTAGACGTAGATGGCGAAGATCCGGATGCAGAAGATGATCCTCCTTCCTTGCTCTGCGCCGCCGGATCGCCGTCGAAGGCGCGCACGATCGCTTCAGAAGCGGGTCCACACGCGGCAGGGCGGCGGTGAACGTCGAGCAGATCTCGCTCGCGCTTGTCAACGTCGTGTTGACCGATCGCATCGCCGTCGCGGAAGCAGCGCCTCCGCACCTGTTCGTGCGCGCGCATTCACCTTCAACAGCGTGTCGCCGATGAAGTACGCGGGACCCGACCGCACGGGACCTCGTCCCCCGAAAATAGCGAACATGACGCGCGGACGTTCTTCACGATGTTGATGATGGCGGTGCGGCTGGGAAGTGACGCAGGGGATCAGTGAAGAGTCCTGCAGTCGTACTGGGCGATCTGGTCGAGCGATCCCGTCGAGCTTCTCATTGAACATCGTACTCGTTTCTTCTGGTAGAGGACTAGACGGACGATGATGCGAACTGCGACGCGGCGAGGCCGGCGTCTGAGGGTCCTTCGATCGAGCGGCGCCTCGTCGCACGGGGTGCTATGGAACGATGCGCTCCATGACGTGTGCTGGGACTCGCGGGATGTTCGGCGGGGTCGGGAGATGGCGTCGCAACGGCTTCGATGGTCGATCAGGATGCTTTCGTCGGTCTTTCTGCGCCCGATGCGATGATGGCGCATCGGGCGAGCCGGCGCGCAGCTCACTCCCATCGGCCGTGCGCATGCGGCGGCGACGTTGATGCGGGCGGCCTCGATTTTCTCGAGGACGATGTCGTCGAGTCCGGTGACCGTCGCGATGACGGGGATGTCGATCAGACCGAGATGCGCTGACGCGACAGGGTGGGGAGTTCACGACGACGCCCGCCGCCCATGTCGGATTCGGCGCGCGAGCTCGACCGACGCGTGCCCGTGGATGCTCACCAGACCTCGGTACGACCGCCGATCATCGCGATCAGTGCTTTGGTGATATGGGCTGACAGGTGAACGGGTAGACAGACGGCGCGGCATCGGCGTCGCAATTGCGGATGACGGCGATGGTTGAAGATCAGGGACTTGAGCGTGCGGCCGAAGAGATGGATATGCTGCGCGGCGGTCGGTAACCTCGGGCGCAGCAGTTCGGCCCTGCGATGAGATGCCGCTGATCTGCTTTCGGGGCCAGCGGGCGCGGTGAGGCCTCGATGTCTTCGATCATCTTGAGGTCGCGGCGCGGGATCGTATTCGAGGGCGATGAAATCGGACATGGGTCATCTGCTGACAGTTCGTGCGAGGTGCTGCGTCGCCTGCGGCGGACGATCTCGATCAAGCGGGTTCGTCAGGGGTCATCAGAGGCATGGCGTTGAGTGAGCACGTCTATCGGAAAGGTGCCGTGCGCGTAGCGGCGCGTGGTTTGGAGGAGCATTATATAATGCGCGTTCGCATGCCGAGCGTCCGTTGCGATTCTTCTCATTTCGTTACGCATCGTTTTCATTTGCGAAAAAGTGCTACGATTTGAAATAACGTAATACCGGGCCATCAGGAACAGGATGGTCCGGTATGCGAAGGCGCTCGGTCAGGGAAGAGGCCGCGTGCGCATCTCGACGAGCGCTCCCTCATCGCGCGGGCCTTCCGACCGGAAAGGGATGCGCCCATCATATTCCGAAGGCTGCGGTCAGTCCACCTGCGGCGTTTTCGGCGCCGTAATAGATCCCCATTTGGGGATTCGCCATCAAGAAGGTGCCGAGACGATTGCCGCGCGAAAAGTGCCCCTGCTCGGCATCGCGGCGGCGTTCTGCTTCCCTCTCCATGATGTTCAACATTCCCATTCCGGGCGGATCGACGGGGCCACTCTGCGTCTGCGCGACGTTGGTCGCCGTGCTGTTCGGCCCCTGGGCCGCCACGATCGCGGTATCCATCGCGCTCATCATCCAACCGTGCTCTTCGGCGACGGCGGCATTCTGGCCCTGGGCGCCAACTGCTTCAACACGTGCGTCGATCAGCCGTTCGTGGGCTACGGCATCTGCTCGCTCTCGCGGCGCTCCTCCGACCTGAGGCGCGAGCTCATCGCCGCAGAGCATCGGCGCGTCGATCGCGCCGCTTTGTGCCGCGCTGGGTTCATCGGCATTCACTGCACCGTACCGCCGGCGCGGCGCTGCCCGTACCCCCTTTCGGTTTCAGTTTCAGGCTACTCATCGGGCACCTCGCGTCTGGGGCGGTCAGAAGTCATCTTCAGGCGGGCATTCTCGCGTTCCGTCGCACGGTTTCCCGGATTCGGCCTCGAAGATGCCGTCCGCACGTCGGGCGCGCGCTCTCGCGCCGGCGTTCGCGCTGATCGCCGCTCTCGTGGTGCCCCGCGCTCGGGCCTTATCGCCACGGGCGACGCCTGGGGGAATGGGGTGCGGAAGACCTCGCGGATCTTGTCGGCTACCGCCCGCCGGCTTCGAGGGTTGGGAATGGGCGGCTGCCATGCCGATGATTCCATCGGCGCCACATCCGACCGTCGGATACATAGTGAGCGCCATCATCGGCGTTGCGCTGCTTGTGATCGCATTTCCGCCTGTTTCGCGTTCGCGTCAAAGCCGAGTCGATTCGACGGCCTTCGAGAGCCGCGCAGCGCTCGCAGGTTTCCGTATGGACGCGCCGATGCCCGCGCAGCAGGTACAATCCGAGCGTGAGGGCGCGGCATGGTCGGCCTCACGCTCGGATACGGGCATACTGGGGAGATCGTGAAAGAATGAGAGGCAGGGCCGAGACCGTCTGCAGCGCATCCGCGTATGGAACGCCCTGCCGCCATCAGCTTCTTGCGTCCGAGACTTCGATGCCTCCACATGACCGCGATCGCTCATCTCGGGAAGCCATGTCGTCCATCGCGACGGTGCTTTCCCAGTTCAGGCGATGACGCGCGTAGCTCCGTTTTTCTCCGACAGCGCCGTGACTCTTCGTCACTTTCGCCTGCATCCTCATGACATCGCTTTCGACGAACTTCGTGTTCACGCTCATCGTGACTTGCGGGCGTGCTCGACGTCTCTGCTGCTCGGCGGCGCATCTCAAGCGCGTCGTGGGCGTCGTGCTCGTTTCATCGACGCTCACTCTGCGCTCATGGCCCCGCCGCCTTCTTCGGGCGAGCCCACTCCGGCCGTTCTGCCGTCCGTCAAGGTGCTCATATCGGTCTCCATCGCGTTGACGCCGTGACCGCGCCTGTAACCAGCTCACATCCGCTCTGCGACGTTTTCGCGCTGCGAGCCTCTTCATCTGACCATGGATCGGCGCTCAGGGAACATCGTGCGTCTCGAGGGGAAGTCGCGCTCGAAAGTCCTCACCGCGCTGAGCTGCGCAGCGTGGTAGCCGCGCGCAAAGGGGCGATGCGGTGGGCGGCGTCTCGGGGTCGTGTTCCTGAAATCGAAGGAATCCGCCGACGTCACCTTCGATGCCATGCGCTGCCGAGATTCGACGAGGGCCCGAATACGCGACGCGCAGGGCCCTGCGCGACCTGCGGTCGATACATGCTGGATCTGTACTGGTCGCGTGCCTTGCGGCCGCGTTACTGTGCTGGGACTGATGCCCGATGTTTCGAGACCTATCCGGCGCGGACGCAGAGCCGCCGATCGCGCTGGAAGGAATCGGCGCGATGCGCTCGACCCGTCCCGACGCGGACAGGAAGCCGCCCGCCCGACTACGATGCCCCATGCGTCGCGCACGCCGCTCATGGAATTCCGCGATTTCTGCTTCGCCTGACCGGCGAGCCCGTCTCTCGCAGCATCGACCTGTCGATCGCCATCGGCGACAGCGCGGTGCTGATGGGGACAACGGCGAGTCGACGTCTGCGCGCGATGAACAGGCTCGTGTTCGCTGCATGCCGGAAAGCTATCGGTTTCGACGGCGTCGAGGTGGATGCGCGCGATGAAGGACGCGTCCTTCGCCAAGCGATCCACCAGCGCGTGAGGTTCATCTTCCAGGGATTCCGACGCTCAGCTCTTCTGTTCGAGCGTCGAGATGGATCAGCGTTCGGTCCTCGTCAGATGGGGCTTTCCGAGGCGGAGACCGCGCGCAGGGTCGACGATGCTAACTCGATGATGGGCCTCGACCGCCTGCGTTCGCGCGCCGCACCTGTCCGGCGGCGAAGAAGAAAGTCGCGATGCTCATCATGGCGCAGATCGACTGCGCTACCGCTGATGAGCCTCTCAGCGGGCTCGATCGGAAAGACTGCGCCGGTGGCTGCTCAGGGTTTCTTCAAGGGCTGAGGCGGCCGGCAAGACGCTCGTCATCGCGACGCACGGTCAAAACCTCGCGGACGGGTCGCGGATTGCTTCGATATGGGCGCCATGCGTGGGTATGTCGACACGCGACGTGCGCTGTATCAACACGCCTGAGCGGGCAGGGCATCCGCGGCAACGTTCCCGCGCGTGCGGGCAGCGATACGCGCGGGCGAACGCTACGCATGCGTTCGATCTGAGGAGACGATTCGCTTCATAATCCCGATGAATGATGGATGAACGTTCATTCGTGTGGCCGCCGCGTTCCCGTTCTTTCGGCGTCGAATATTCCTATGGTCGGGCCAACCCTCTCGCAAGAGGTAATTCGCATGGGTCTCTCTCGCAACGAGAAGGTCATGGTCGTCGTGCTGCGCCGGCACGCTGCTCGTGGTCCTCAGTCAGACGTTCTGTCTGCTGGCGCTGCGCGATCATGGCTGATCGGTACGACGACGGTTCAGTGGCTGACATCGGGATATGCTTTCTGGTTGACGTCGTCATGCCCTGAGCTTTGTTCGTCGGTCGGTTCAGCACGAGCTGTTCGTGGGAGGGCTGTCGGTGTTCGCCCTCGGCTCCCTCGTCGCGCACCGCCGGCGTTCCCGTGCGCTCGGGCGCGTGATCGCAGGCGTGCGGGCCGGCGTGGTCGCCGATGGTCGCCACGCATCATCCTGCTCTTCCCGCGCGAGCTCCGCGAGTTCAGCCATCGGGCATCGTCGGCCTGGTCATCAGCTTCGCTCCTGCCGTGGCCCCTCGATCTCAGGCATTCTCATCGATTCGGTCGGCTGTGCGCTCTTCGTAATCGATGGTCGTGCTCATGCCATCGCCCGTCGTCATCGATCGCCGGTTCTTCCTCAAGCGGAAGAGCTTCGAACGCGTCGTTCGACGTTCCTTCCGTCATCCTGCTCGCCTGCGGCATGGTGTGGGCTGCTCTACAGGCTTTCCACGTTCGCCTCGGGCAACCCTGTCGTATCCGCTCTGCTCGATCGTGGGCTTGGCGCTTCTCCGGCGTGTTCGCGCGTCGTCAGCTCGCGCTCAGTCGCCGATACTGCGCGTGGGCGTGCCAGATCCGCGAATACCGTATCGGCGTCATCGCGAGTCGCGCTGCCGCCAGCCGCCGTGTTCAGGCTGCTCGGTCGTCATGCCGCTCTACGTCAAGGCGATGCTTGGTGGATCAGCCACGTATCAGGCCTGGTCAGTGCTTTCGGGTGCTGCCATCAGCGCTGGTATGAGCGTCGTTGCCGGCCGTCTGTTCGACAATTACAGCGCACGCCATCGCGCTTTCCGGAGCGCCGTCGCCGCTGCGCAACCTGCCAGTCTTGCCGCGTGCAGCATCGCACCTCGATCATCATCGTCGCCGTGCCCTCACGCTCATCGGTCATCGGCGTGCGGTGCGTCATGATGCCGATCAGCACCTGGGGCATCAATGCGCGCCAACGACATGGTCACGCACGCGATCTCCTCCACGATCAATCAGGTGGGCATCTCGTTCGGAACGGCGTTCATCGTGAGCCTGACGGCCGGGCGCGACGGTCGTATCCGCATCCGACGCGGCCATACGGACGTTCGCGAGGCGACCGCATGCGCGTTCATCGGCGTATCCGCGCTCATGGTCGCCGTCTTTCTCATCATCTGCTTCTCATGGAAAGGATGCGAGGGCGGCTCCTTCGCCGCTTCTCGGACGAGGCGCCCGTCGCGATCTCGCTCAAACCGGCGCTCAGATGGGTCGTTTCCGACGTCATGGACCGCGCCTGCGCGAACGTCTGAGATGGCACGGTGGGCGATGCCCTGGCGATCTGCAGCGCAGCAGCGGCAGCCTGCCCGTCACGGACGGCGCCGGCGCGATCGTCAGCTTCATCTCCGACGGCGATGTGATGTAAGTATCTGGGCAGCGAGGACTTCACGTTCTCCGACGGCTCGACGGTCTTCCGCGTCGGCGAGGATCGCACATTCAGGATCGTCTGGATGCGTGCGCGCCTGAACGTCGTAAATCGCCACCAAGCGCGTGATCGCGGTCGAGTGCGGGCATGGCGCTGGGAAGGCCTGCAAGATCCTGGCCGAGCGCCGCATCAAAAAGCTCCCGTCATCTCGGCCGGACGCTCGTCAGATCCATCAGCAGTCCGCAACGTCGTGCGCGCTAGCCTCTGGATGCGGGCGGCTTCCCGAATGGGTGAGCTAAGACCGTTTGAAGCAGGGCGGGCTCGAAGCAGAAAGCATCGCGCCCACGCCGCCCTGCGACCGCTGCACTGCCGCATCGAGCCGCTTGCGCGGCACGCCGCCGTGCCGCGCATGCATGTCCTGTCGAACAACCGTGCCCGAACGGCGGGGCGCGGTTGTCTTTCATCCGGGAAGGGTATACTGCGGGTTTCTATGTCACATGTCCGAGCGACCCGCCATCCGCGGTGGCCGCGAAAAAGGCTGCGGGCAGGAGACCTCAGGCAGGAAACGCAATGGAGAGCTATGACGAAGTCAGCATCAAGACCCTGCTCGACGCAGGCCTGCACTTCGGGCATCAGACCCGTCCGCTGGAACCCCAAGATGAAGCCGTACATCTTCGGCGCATGGCGATATCTCATCATCGACCTCAAGCGGACCCTCGTCGGCCTGGACAGCGCGTACACGTTTCGTGTCCAGACCGCGTCAAGGGCGGCATCATCCTCGTCGGCGCAGAAGCGGGCCAGGAATCCATCGCCACGCAGGCCGACCGCTGCGGCAGCGCCTACGTCAACTCCGCTGGCTCGGCGGCATGCTCACGACTTCGTGACCATCCGCTCCCGCGATCAAGCGCATGGAAGAGCTCGAGGCCAAGAAGCCGACGGCACCATGGCGCTTCTGCCCAGAAAGGAGCAGACCCTGCGCGCAGGAGCTCGCCAAGCTGCAGACCAACCTCAACAGCATCCGCAACATGGCCAGCTTCCGACGCCATCTTCGTCGTGGACGCAACCGCGAGCGGCTCGCCATGCATGAGGCCAAGCGCCTCGGCATCCCCGTGGTCGGCAGCGCTCGACACCAGCTGCGATCCGACGACGTCAGATACGGCATCCCGCGAACGACGACGCCATCCGCTCAGTCAACCTGCTGTCCACCTTCGTGGCCGACGCCATCGTCGACGCCACGGGCATCCCGAGCATCAGAGCAGATGACCGCCGCAGCCAGCCAGGCTCCCGCCGCCGGAAGCCGCCCCCGTCGCGAAGCCGCTACGCGACCGACGCCCTGCTGCCGAATAATCCTGCGGCGCCCTGCGTCGTACGTTCGAAATCAGCGCCCCGAGCCACGGGCGCGTCTCCTCTGAAAGGATAAATGGCAGCTATTACCGCCGCTATGGTCAAAAGAGCTCCGCGAGAAATGACCGACGCCGCCGCGATGGGTGCAAGAGGCCATGGTCGAGGCTGAAGGCGACATGGAAAAGGCCGTCGACGTCCTGCGTACGCAGCCTGGCCGCCGTGGCCCAGAAAGGCCCGGGCGCGCCACAACGAGAGCACCCGTCATGGCGCTCGTGTCGATGACGCAAGGTCGGCGCCCTGGTCGAGCTCAGCTGCGAGACCGACTTCGTCAGCTAGACGACAAAGTTCAAGGCGTTCGCCGAGAAGATCGCCCGCGCCGCCATCGCCGCCAAGCCCGCCGACCTCGAAGCCCTCAAGGCCGCCGAGCTCGAAGGCGAGACCGTCAAACCATCGTCACCGAATGCATCCACATCACCGGGCGAGAACACGCAGCTCACCTTCTGCCGTCCTCGAAGGCGGCGTGGTCGCCTCTCTATCCACATGGGCGGCAAGATGGGCGTTCTCGTGCTCTCTTCGACATGGACATCGACGCCTCCTCCGCCGAGTTCGTCCCAGTACGGCCGCGACGTCGCGATGCGGGTCGTTTACCGTCGCGATTCGTCTCCGCGAAGACGTCCCCGCCGTCGTCGAGCGTAGGATGGGCATCTGCAAGGCCCAGGCGGCCGAATCCGGCCGAGGCCATCAGGAAAGATCATACCGGTCGCATGAGAGTTCTACAAGGGCAGTGCCTGACCGGGCAGGAGTTCGTGAAGAGTTCCGATCGAGACGATCGCGTCCTACACGCCGCCGTCGCCAGCAGCTCAGCGGTTCCATCAAAGTCACGGCTTCGAGCGCTTCACGCTCGAGAAACCGCCTAAGTTTTTCTTGCCGGCGCATCGTCGCTGTTGTTTTTGGCGGTCGACCATCTGGGTCGGCCCTCGTTTTCTCGTACAATCATCCTATCCGTGCGCAGAAGGCCATGCGGCCTCATCGGGGCGATGCGGCGATGGGCTGACCATCTCGCAGCTCGTTGCGTGCGAAAGGAATACCTAGAAGATGAGGAAGGTCATGTCGAAAGAGATGATCGTCGTCGAGGCGAGCACCCGCTTTCCGGCGAAAGTCGAGATTTCGGCGCGAAGAACTCCGCGCTCAAGCTCGTGGCCGCCTCCATTCTTGGCCGGGGCAGATCCATCATCCATAACGTTCCGCTCATATCCGATACTCTGCCCGTCATGTCGAGGGTGCTCGAGCACCTGGGCGCGTCAGTGACGCGCGAAATACCCTCTGGTCATCGACACCGAGGGACGTCGACACGTGGAAGGCGTACGAGGCTGGTCTCAAGATGCGTGCATCCATCGCGGTCCTCGGTCCGCTGCTCGCGCGTTTCGGACGGGCGCGCGTCGCCATGCGAGGCGGCTGCAGCCTGGGCGCCCGCAAGATCGAGTATGCACTGGCCGGCCTCGGGCGCTCGGCGTCCATTTCGAGACCGTTCACGGCGATATCGAAGCCACGACGCCGAACGGGCTGCGTGGCGCCTACATCGCTCGACTTCCCGAGCGTCGGGCGACGAGAACGATGATGGCCGCACGTCACCGCAGAAGGCGAGACGGTGCGAAAACGCCCGCAGAACCTGGGATCGTCGATTTGGCCGACGTAGCCAGCGCCATGGGCGCGCGCGTCTTCGGTGCCGGATCGTCACGATCACGGTGGAGGCGTGGCGCTTTCGTCCCTGCATCCCTGCGAGCACGACGGTGGGCGACGTATCGAAAGCAGGAACCTTCCTCATGGGAGGGCGCTCATGCGGACCCCGTCGTCGCGCGCGGCATCGATCAGGCTTCCTGCGCATGGCGCTCGCGAAGTTCGGCGCAATGCGGCTGCACGGTGGATATCGGCGACGACTGGATCGGCGTCGGGCGCACCCGTCCGCTGCGGGCGGTCGAAATCGAACGCTGCCGCATCCGGGTTTCTGACCGACCTCCAGGCGCAGTTCATGCTGCTCGCCGCCGTTGCCGAGCGGCTCCGTCATCACCGAGAACGTGTTCGAGAACCGTTTTCATGTTCGCTGCGGAGATCGTCCGCATAGGGCGCCAACGTCACGATCGAGGACCATCATGCGGTGGTGGAAGGCGTGAGCGGGCTCCAAAGGCACAGGTGTGAAAGCGACCGATCTGCGGTGCGGCGCGGCGTCTCGTGCTGGCCGGCGTCTTCGCCGAAAGGCACGACGCAGGGTGCATGCCATCCACCGCTCGATCGCGGATAGCGAAGACTACGTGGGCAGCTCGCAGCGCTCGGCGCCCGTCTGCGCCGCAGCCCGACGACGAGTTCGAAGAAATAGGCGGGCGGGTCCTCGGTGAAACGTCCCTCGAGCTCAGATTTCAAGCGCACGTCGCGCCTGGTTCGAAATGCGACGGTCGACAACCGAGATTCCGCGCGCACGCAGCGATCCGTCGTGCTGCCGGGCGATCGCGTCTTTCGCAACGAGCAGCGCGCCCGCGTGGCCCAGCAGGGAAATCAATCAGATGCTGCCGAACGTCGCATCGCGCGAGTCGTCGCGCGACTACACAGGCCGACATGTCTCGTCGCGAATACTCGAGCGCGAAGCGCCGGACGTACGCGCGCCGAGTGCTGAGGCGCCGCGGCTGCGGTGATCGCAGCCCTGATCGTCGCGTCCGTCGTCGGATCCTTCACCTACCTGCGCTCCGTCGATGCCGATTTGAAGCCCCAGGACGCCGAGTCTCTTCCGCGGCGCTTTCCGCGGACGGGTGCGGCCGCCGGGACGGCGCTCCGTTCTACGTTGATCGCCGCCGACTTCGCTTCGGGCGAATCCGAGATACGCGACGCGCTCGTGCTGCGCGCGCATCGACCGGGCATCCTCCACGATCACGCTTGTCAACATCCGACGGGATGTCGGGCGACCTTGGCCGACGGATCCACGTCGACCATGAGCGCGGTGCGCGCCGCCGATGGCGATGCAGGCCTGGTGGATGCCGTCGAGAATCTGCAGGGCGTGGAGATCGCGCACTACATGCACATACCGACGATGCGGGACGCGTCCCTGATCGATGGATGGGCGGCATCGATGCCGATCTGCCGGTCATGGAAGACGCGGTGCGAAGGCTGCAGCCGACGAGCCGAGCCAGTCGCGCGCACCGGACCAAGCATCTCGAGCGGCCAGAGGCCGTTCCGCCTGTCAGGCCCTCGATGTCGGTCGCGACCGGGCGGCGCAGGCGGGCGCATCGATGCCGTGGCCATCGGGAGCTCTTCCGCGCGTTCGCCGATGAATCGTCGTTCGGATTCGTCATGAAGCTCGACACGGTCGGGCACAGCCTGACGTCGGACGCCAGAACAGCAGGATCTGCGCGCCCTCCGCCGACCTGCGCGGCCTGCGCGATGCGACCGTCTACGAGGCGACGCTTCCCGTCTCCGCATCCGCCGCAGAGGGTGCCTCCACGTTGAAATCGTCCTCATGGGACGATATGCGCTCGCGCATCGATCGGGGACAGAAGCCCGTGCTCGATGCCAGGACGTGATCCGCCTCGGTCGACGCTCGTCGTTCACCGTCACGGTGAACAACGGCAACCGACATCGAGCGCGGCCGCCGAGCGCGCTCCGTTCTCCAGATCCAACGGGTTCGAGGTGGAATCCGTCGGCAACGCGCGTCGCGGGCGGTGTACGACGAGACGCTCGTCGTGTACCAGAACAAGGACAATGCCGAAGAAGCCGCGGCCGTGGTCGCGGCGCTGGGCGTGGGGCGCGCCGTCTACGACCCCGTGTACTATTCCTTCTCGACCGATATCCTTGCCGTCATCGGCAGGATTGGAATCAGTGCCGACAGGCTGCGGCATCCGCAGAGGTCTTATGACGAACGATATCTACCGGGCGCTCGATCCCGTCGCCTTTCGCGATCAGCCCCTGCAGGTCAGGTGGTACGGCATCGCGTCATCCTCGGGTTCCTCTTCGCCGCGGTCGTCGTCTCGCGCATCTCAAGCGCTGGCGCGTCGCTATCGGCGAAGATCCACTGTACACGATCATCCTCTGCGTGTTCCGTGGGCCTCTACGTCAGCGCGCGCCTCGGATACTGCTTCTTCTAGCGACGGCGAATACCTGCCGCAACCCGATCAAGATCCTCGCGGTCAACGAGGGAGCGGCATGAGCTTCCACGGCGGCATGATCGGCGTGCTTCTCGGCGGCGCGATGGCGGCGCATGAGCACCTGTCCGTTCATGACCTTGCCGACCTTGGAGCCATCGCCGCGCCGATCGGCCTGTTCTTCGGACGTTCGCGCCAATTTCGTCAACAGCGGCGAGCTTTGGGGATCGGTGACCCGATCTGCCCTGGGCGTCGTCGTCGGCGGCGCGGCGGGCGGCATGCCGCGCCATCCGTCCCAGCTCTACGAAGCGTTGCTCAAGCGTCGTCATCTTCATCAGTGCTCATGATCTCGCGCGCAGGACCCGCCGCTGTTCCGCAGCACGTATCTGAGCGCGTCGCGGTGCTCTACGGTCCTTCCGCTTCTCGATCAGATTCATCCGCCAGCCTGACGCTGCAGATCGGCTATCTGCGGGCGATTGGTTCACGATAGGCGCTGCTCTCTCTACCCGGTGCTGGTCGCGGGCGTGGCGCTGCTCCGCGTGGTCTGCGCGCAGCGCCTTCCGCAACGGGGGCGCCGCAGCCGGTGGAAGACGCGGGCATGACGGAGGCGTAAGGGCTGAGAGGCCTCCTTTTCCGCGCCGTTTCGCTATCGATGGTTTGTGTGCGGCATGCGGGGATGGGGGCGCACGTTCGCAAGTGTGATACAGTTGCCCACGAAATAATGCGGCGCCCCGCGAAGGCTTCGCGCACGGCGCATGAATCGAGACTGGGAGCACGATCGCCGATATAGAAGCGCGTGTCTCGCGTGCTGGACGTAGTGCGCCGAGCCTTCAGGCCGACGGCGGCGACCTCGAACTCGTCGGCATCACCGATGACGGCATCGTGCCCGTTCGCCTGCAAGGCGCGTGCAACGGCTGCGCGCTCAGCTCGCTGACTATCGCCAACGGTGTCGAACGCATCCTGAAAGAGCACGTTCCCGAGGTTGCGAAGGTCATCTCCATTTAATTTCGACTGCGTTTTGATACAGTTTGCGGGCCGGCGCCATGCGTTCGGCCCGTTTTTCGTGGAGCCCTTTTCGGGTTTCGTGCGAATCGAACGGGCCGTCAAGGCAGCGCGTGCGGCGTATCCGATCAGCGTTTCCTGCGCCATGGACGCCCGAGGGCGCGCATGCATGCGCTGATTGACGTCGTCTTGATGAGGGAAACACGATGTTCGCGGGTGATTCGCATGGCATGTTGGGATGACGCGGATGCGACGCGGACATGCGGAGCTACTGCCCCATTGCCTGGGACGATTATTGCCCGAGCCGACTGCAGATATGCCGCATGCGAAACCCGCAGCATCGCGTGGCCGTCGGTTTCGAGATGCTCGATAACCCCGATGTCGATCGCAGCATTCCCGTGAAGACGGTGCCGTTCGTGCATGTTCTTCATCAATCCACGGTCCCAAGGTGGGAAGCGGGCGGTATCCGCGCGCGCGAGCATGCCGAGCTCAGAGGGCGTCTGGGCCCCTATCGCCATTGATGTCAGCATAGTCCGCAGCGAGGCCGTCGAGGCCCTCGTTTTCATCTAGGAGTGACGTTCATGGATCAGTCGCAGTCATCGGCGGAGGTGCATCGGGCATCGATGCGCGATCTGCGCCCGGCAGGCAGGGCGCGGGTCACCGTCTTCCGAGGCGTGACCGACCGCATCAGCAAGACCATCCTCGCGACGGGCAACGGACGCTGCAACTGAAAACAGCCGACATCATGAGCTCGGACTGCAATCGTCCGGACTTCGATGCAGGCCGCCATGGACGCGCTCCCGCCGAGAGGTGCAGCTCTTTCTTCTCGGATGCGGGGCTTCAGCGCATCCAAGGACGAAGGGCGCATCTATCGCTTTACGCACAAGCGGCGAGCGTGGCTGACGTGCTGCGCCTCTGCCTCGACGAGGCGGGCGTGCGCATCAGGTGCGGGCTGCCCGTGCGTTGCGCCCGTGCCGCGCGAGACGGCCGCTGGGATATGGTTGCGGCCGATGGCGGCAGAAATCGCTTCAGATTCCCGCCATCGTCGCCGTAGGAGGCGGCCCTGCAGCGGGCTCGTGCCGGACGATATCCGCGTCAAAATGCCAGCCGGTCTGCCGCCCTCAAGACGACGACGACCAATATCAAAGAGGCTGTCCGGGCATCCGCGTCGGGCTCGCCTGTATCGACGATGATCCGACGGTTGCGCGACGCTGGATGGATGTCGTCGATCCGGTTCAGAGCGATTATCACGGTCCTGAAACCTACGGCGAAGTGCGTTTTCACGCACTACGGCATCTCGGGCATCGCGACCTTCGACGTATCGCGCTCCGTCCCCGGCAGATGGTCTTCATCGACTTTCGCTTCGATATGGAACCGCAGGACAAAGGTCGATTTCATCTTCGGACAGGCGCAGGCGCATCCGGCGCGCACGGCCGTCAGGTCGTGGGCAGGCTTTTGCCGTCGCGTGTCGCGCGGGCCCGTGAGTCTCGGCGGCGAGCTGACCCTGACAGGCCGATCATCGCCGAGCAGGAGGCCGTGGTGCTCGCCATGGTGTCCGAGTCGTTCGGCCCTGAAGGTCAAAGGCATCGCCGATCCTAGAAATCGCAGAGTCACACGTGGCGGATTCAACGTCAGAGACTTCAATCCGCTGACGATGGAATGCGCTGCATCCCGGTCTCCTACGTGACGGGCGAGGCTCTTGACGTGGACGGGCGCTGCGGCGGGTACAACCTGCATTGGGCCTGGACGAGCGGCATGCTGGCAGGCAGCGCCGCCGCCGGCGCGCAGCTTCTCTTCGAATAGCGCGGAACCGCCATGTTGGAGATACGCAGACTTGCGCTCCTCGATTTCGGTCTTGAAGGCGGGGAAAGGGAATCGCGCGTGCGGCCATCGCACGGGTGCTGGGCGTCGACAGCCTTCGGCTCTCAGGAGGCGTGAACATGCGTCGCGCGTGGATGCGCCGGAAGAAGGCGCATGTGCGCTTCGTGGGCACGTTCGCGGTCGATGTTCCGGATGCGGTCGAGCGTCGGGTGCTCGCCCGTCCATCGAAGGGTCCGGCGCGTATATCCGCGTACGAGGAACCGACGCCGTATCGCGTGGCCGACGTTTCGAATACGGACGCTCCTCGTCCGATCGTGGTCGGCTTCAGCCGCAGGGATGTTCGCCGCGCTCGTGCTTGCCAGGCGGGATGCGTCCCGATCGTGCTCGAACGGGGCGACGACGCCCATGCGCGCGCGAGCGGTGCGCGTGCGTTCGAGGGAGGGCGGCGCGCTGGATGCAGTCGAGACGTCAGTTCCGGAGAAGGCAGGGCGAGGCACGTTTCGGACGGCAAGCTCGACCAATATCAAGGACCCGCGGTGTCGCACCGTGCTGGAGGCGTTCGCCGCGGCGGCGCGCGCGAAAAGATTCTATGGAAGGCGAAAGCCCCATATCGGCACCGACCTGCTGCCGATATCGTGGCGACCTGCGGTTCCGCATCGAGTCGCTGGGCGGCGGTGCGCTTCCGCGCGCATGAGCGAAGCTGCCGATGCGCGACGGCGGTCTGCGGCGTGGGACGTGCGCGACGGGCGGACGGAGAGAGATACGCGATTCCCGCGCGCGACGTGATCGTGGCATCGCGGGCATTCCGCGCGCGATACCTTCGGATGATTCACGGCCGGGGAGTTCGTCTTCGAGCGCGAGCCGTTCCTATGGGCGTGCATCGAGCATCCGCAGAAGCTCGTGGATTCGATCCAATACGGGCCTGCGGCCGGGCATCCGGCGCTCGGTGCGGCCGATTACAAGCTTGCGGTGCACCTGCCGAGCGGCCGCGGCGTGTACACGTTCTGCATGTGCCCGGGCGGCCGGGTGGCTGCGCGGCGATCCGAGGAGGGCGGCGTGTGCGTGAACAGCATGAGCACTTCGCGCGCGACGGCGACAACTGCAATGCGGCCTTGCTCGTGGAGGTGAGCGGGCGATCTGCCGGGCGACGACGTGTTCGCGGGCATCGAGCTGCAGCGGCGCGTCGAGGCGGCGGCGTACCGTGCCGGCGGCGGAGACTATCGCGCGCCTGCGCAGACCCTGGGCGATTTCCTGGAAGGAAAGGCGGCGGGTCCGTCGCGGACGGTCGTGCCGACGTACGCGCGCGGCGTTGCGTGGTGCGACCTGCATGACGTGCTGCCTGGGTTCATAGTCGACGCCATCAGGGAGGCCATCACCTCTGCTCGATGCGAAGATGCGCGGATTCGGCGATCGGACGCCGTACTGACGGCCGTCGAGGGCGCAGCTCGAGCCCCGTGCGCATCGTGCGCGATCGCGCTCGCTCCAGGCGCGCATGCGCGATACGCAAGCGTGAGCGCTATGCGGTTGGCGATGACGCCGACCGCGCCGAGCTCAGAGCAGCAGGCGCATCTTCCGTAGGGACGCACATGAGGTAGGACGCACGGGGACTTTTCCTGCGGGCGGGCCGCTACGCAGGCGGTATCATGTCTGCGGCGGTCGACGGCATGCGCGGCGGAAGCCGTGGTCGCGCGTATGCGGAAGGATAGATGCGGGCGCATCTGGCGTCAGGCATGGACGCCGACCAAAGACGACCAGACGACCAAAGACGACCAAAGACGACGCGAAGGGTTGGCACCCATGGATGGGCTGGTCAAGACCTGAAGGCCCTCGTCGGGGACGACAACGTCCTGATAGACGAGCCTATGAACGCGCATACGACGTTCGGAATCGGTGGTCCGGCGCGCTGCATGGTCGTCCCGCATGAGATCAACGAGGTCGCCAATGTCGTGCGCGCATGCCGCGATGCGGGCGTCGAACTGCGCGTCATCGGGCGAAGCGACCTGCTCGTGGCGGATGAGGGGCTCGACTGCGTCGTCATGCGCATCGCGGAGAACCTTTCGGACATCCTGGTGACGAAGAACCGTATCTTCGCCAGGCGGGCGCCACGAACGAAGAGGTCGCTCAGGCCGCGCTTGAGGCAGGCCTTGCCGGCTATGAATTCGCATGCGGGATTCCGGGAACCGTCGGAGGCGCGGCCATCATGAACGCCGGCGCGTACGACGGCGAGTTCATGGATGTGTGCGAGCAGGTCATCTGCGTGACGCCGGAAGGCGAGGTCGTGCGGTTCCCGCGCGGGGAAAGCCAATGGGGTACCGCCACGCATGATGGACGATCGCGGCTACGTGGTGGTGTCCGCGATGCTTGCGCTCAAGGAAGAGCGATGCGGATGCGATTCGTGCGCGCATGGACGATCTGCAGCGGAGGCGCGCGGACAAGCAGCCGCTCGACATGCCCGAGCGCAGGGTCGACGTTCAAACGTCCCGAGGATATTTCGCAGGCAAGGCTCATCCAGGATGCGGGTCTCAAAGGGATATGCGCATGGCGGAGGCGCAGGTGTCGAGAAGCACTCAGGATTCGTCGTGAATGCAGGCGGCGCGACGGCGGCGACGTGCGGGCGCTTATCGGCGGGTGCAGGGACGCGGTGGAAGCCGATTCCGGCGTGCGTCTGGAACCGAAGTCCGCTATGGGGCTTCGAGGGCGATTCGGTGGCGAGAGGCTGATTCCGCAACGACTGCCGCTTTCCGCGCAGCAAGGAAGATGGTTGAGCTATTTACGATCAATTCGCCCATCGTAGCTTTGCTGGCCATTCGAAGGCAAAGGAAAATAAGGCTTCACAGAAGCGTGCTGCGAAACCGTTTTAGAACAACGGCACATCTCCCTGGAGGAAGTCCTCGAATTCGTTGCTGCAGAACCGACCACCATGGCGCGCGCGTGAAAGCGTTCATCGAACTCGACGATTCCGCCCGTCTTTTTAACGCGTCCGCTCTTCACCTCTATCCGCCAGCGTTTCTCCACCGAAGGACACCACGAAATCGACCTCGATTCCTTCGCGCCACCAGTTGACGTCGAAGCCCTCCGACCTCGATCGGTTGAGGAGATAGGCACCGACGGCGCTCGACAAAGATGGCCCCGAGCGCTGGGATCGGTGAAGAGTTTTCCTCTTATGACCGTACGTTGCCGTCTGAAGACCGGTGTCATAGACGGCAAGACGCGGTGAACTCTGCCTTTGGCGAACAAGCAGGTCGTATTTCTGGAGGCCGCACAGCAGGCCCGCATCGGAAGAAGGTCGAGATGGTGCGCAATCGTCGATGTGCTTCCCTTGTCATCAAGCTGTCCCAGTATCTTGCGATAGGCGACTCCTGCGCAGAATACAGGAGCGCCGAGGTAAAAGCCGGCGCATCAGCGCTGGAGTTGCGAACATCAGCTAAAGACCGATGACGTCATTCGCGATGGCAGGATCGATGATCGATCCATTCATAGGGATACTGCATCAGGGGCTCATCTCCGATGAACGATAGACGTTCCCGGATAGCCGCCGAAATATGAATTCGTCAGAGAGTAGCGAAGAGCTTCCCGCATTCTCGATAGGGTCAGTGCGGACGGTGGATGAGTTCGAAGCGGCCTGCAAGAGTTCGCTGAGGCCATGCTGCATGAGCGTTGCCGATGAACCCGACGGCACCACGCGAGAGTCTATACCTCGCACGGGCGTCTTCATCCCACAGCTCGCTACGACCCGCGGACCAATTTCGAAAACATGCTGAATTTCATCCAGCACGAGTAGCGCGCTTCTGGTCTCCTTGAATGAGGTTGCGCCCGTTGCCAGTGTGCGCGCGCAATCAGGTGATTCGCCTCGAAACGTCACCTCTTCGACGATGGGGAATATCCGCGCGCAGGCTGCAAATCGCCGTGCTTTTGCCCGTTTGACGAGGCCGCATGACGATCTGCATGAAACGGCGGGGTTCGTTCATGCGTGAAGCTATGGTCGATACTATTTCGCGTTCGTAATGCGGCATGGCGTACCCCTGCCTTCTGGGTTCATGCCTGCATTGTACTCCTAGCTCGCAAATTTGCGAGATAAGCTCTCAAATTTGCGAGCTAGATTCCCTAGTTTGCGCCGATCGAGGGCCTCCGTATACTTGCTCCTACAGACTCGAACTGCTTAGTTCTCTGTTCTCTGCATAAAGCTGCGGAAGAGCGGAGCTCTCATGACGCATCTCGAGGCCCATTCGCCCAGCTCGGCGAAGTTCCCGATCATCTGGCAGGACGGCACGATATCGTTCGGCGTTTCGATCGCGTTCTCGGCCGCCTCGTCGTTCCGAGCTCACGACCATCCTTACGGGAGCCCGCGCTGAGCAAGACCACGCTGCTTTCACGCATCGCACCGGCGGTCGTCGGGTTGGTATGCGCGGAAGTGACGTGCGGGAAGGGATGCTCGACGATATCGAGATTCGTTCAAGGCGTGCGGCGCATCTTGTGCTATCGCCCGATCGCGTCACGCCCTAACGAGCGTCGCGTGTCGACGTCGCGTCCGTGGGTTTCGAGTTCGTCTCCGACAAAGGACAACTGGCGCCGTCGCATGCGAATTGATCCTCGACGATCTGGATAAAGACGGAAACAGGCGCCTTCATCACGGTCGACAGGTCACGGCAGCTGGTACGAGATGATTCGCCTCGCGACGGTCTACCAGCATTTCGTGAGGGAGGGACGCAAGGTCTCAGCTCGTGATGGCGGGGTTGCGCACAGCGTATCGTCCCTGATCAAAGACAAGACCGTTTCGTTTCTCCGTCGCGCTCAACGAGAAAGCGCTCGGCAGGGATCGACGATTTTCGGGTCGAGACGCTCGAAGACCATTGAAGGAACGGCGGGACGATCGAGGTTCCGGCCTCGAACGTGCGGTTGAAGCGGTGGACGGATTTTCCCTTCACGCTTCAGCTCGTCGGATATCGGATTTGGGATGAGAGCACGTCAAGCCAGGTCATTTCGATGATGATGACGTCGAGCGGGCACGCGGCCGCGCGCAGCGAGGTGGAATCGAGGTTCTCGGCGCCACATGCAACGAGCTTTCGGACGGGATATCGCATACGTGAGATGCCAGCTGCTGGAGGACGAGGGAGACAGCAAAAGCGGGCGATGTGGCCGCCCTTGCCGGCATCTCGACCTCTCTTGCCGCGCAGTATCGTCGCAGGCTCGATCGCGTAGAGGGTCATCGGGGCCGGAGGCGCGGCGTGGTCGGGTTCGACCTCCCGTATTTCCGCAATTCCTCGAAAGGCGGGTGAGCCGACGGCTGCTCTCGCCAGTCTGCATCGTTTGTCTCTTCCGTGAATCCGAACGATATGGTGAACATGTTCGAAGGGCTTTTAACTCGCTTCCCGCCTTTTCCAGAACCGCGCGCGTCGCGAATCCGCGGCAAAGCTGACCGCGAGCGCACGAGCCGCCACGCGACGTCGGTGGGGAAGTGGACGGCGAAATATAGCCTTGAAAAACGCGATGACGGCGGCAAGCGCGAACGGCGCGACGCGCAGCAGCGCAACGCACAGCCGCGCGCACCTTCGCGTCGTTCGGCGCGTCGAGGCCGATCGGCACGAGAGCCAGGAATGCGGCTCCCGCGAACGACGATCCCGCATGCATGGACGGAAACGACGGCGATGCGGGGATCCCTCACCACGCTCGTGGCGAGCGCGGGTCGAATAACGGCGGCCGCGGCCTCGCATGAGGTGCTTAGGCGATCTCTCCGAGCATCGCCCACGGCCGCAAAGCGTCACGAACATGCCGATTCCCCAGATCCTCGTGCTCTTCCGTGCGGCGAGCATGCAGCGCGATCGCTAGCCCCAGACGGCACCGGCGCTTCCGATGTGCGTGAAGAACGCCACGGTCGCATCGAGCGTCGGGTTCGCGAACGCACCATGGATGGCGTGCGGGACGCTCGCGTCCCAGGGCGTTATGGATTCAGCACCGCACGCCTACATCGCCTCGAGCGCCTGGGCGACGTCGGCCACAAATCGTCGGTTCCTTCGATGCCGCAGCTCAGACGCACCATCGAAGGCGAGATGCGCGCACTGAGCTCGCCGTCGGTCATCTGGCGATACGTCGAGCTGGCGGGATGCAGCGGCAGCTGCGCGCATCGGCCACGTGCGTCTCGATCGCGCACAGCGAGGCGCGGCCGCAGACCGTCTCCGCATCGGCGCGTCCGCCCGCGACATCGAAAGCTCACGACGCCGCACGTTCCGTTGAGGAAGGTACTTCCGCGAGCGCGTAGTCCGGGTCGCTTTCAAGCCCGGGGTAACGCACGACGGACTGCTGTCGGATGCCTCGAGGAACGATGCGACGGCAGGCCGTTCTGCAGTGCTGCGGCATGCGCACGTGCAGGCTTTCCAGCCCGAGGTTCGATAGAATGCGTTCTGAGGGCTCTGGATGGATCGAAATCGCGCAGGCTGCGATGTCGCCTTCGATGAAGGCTCCGCCAAACCGAACTTCTCTGCATACACGATGCCGTGGTACGACTCGTCCGGCTGCGTGAGGCCGAGAACCTGTCGCCCTGCGCCATCCAGTCGAATCGTCCGGCGTCCACGATAGCCCGCCCACGCCAGCAGCCGTGCCCGTCCATATGCTTGGTGGTCGAGTGCGTCACGATATCGGCGCCCCATTCGATCGGGGCGGCAGTTCACGGGCGTGGGGAAGGTGTTGTCGACGATGAGCGGCACGCCGTGGTCATGCGCGGCCTGCGCGAACGTCTCGATGTCGAGCACGGCGAGCGCAGGGTTCGCGATCGTTTCGCCGAAGACGGCGCTTGGTGTTGGGCCGGAAGGCCGCGTCCAGCTCTTCGCGCGATGCGATTCGGCGCGACGAAGGTTGCATTCGATGCCATCTTGCGCATCGTACTAGCGGGCGATCAGGTTGAACGTGCCGCCGTAGATGGTGGAGCTCGCCACCACGTGGTCGCGGTTTCAGCGATATTGAACAGCGCGAAGAAATTCGCCGCCTGCTGAGCTTGTGAGCATCGCCGCGCTGCCGCCCTCGAGCGCGCAGATCTTAGCCGCCACGGCATCGTTCGTGGGATTCTGCAGGCGGGTGTGGAAAGTAGCGGCTTCTTCAAAGATCGAACAAGCGTCCCATCTGGTCGGACGTATCGTGCTGAAAGGTGGTCGACTGGACGATGGGAATCTGCGCGGTTCCCCGTTGCCGGGTGTGCTAGCCGCCCTGGACGCAGGTCGTCTGGATTGATGACGGTCATAGCGGTCTCTATCGATTCGAGGCAGGTTTGCGACGCGACGGGCGCGTGCCGCCTGCAGGGTCCGAGTTCATGAATACGCGCATTATACGCGCGCTGCGGGCATGTGCGCGCCATCGCCGACAGTTGGACTACAATGTGCCGCAATGGCTCAGCGCGCGTCCGGGCCGTGCCACTGCGCCTCGATGTGCGGTGCAGCGGGCCGCGATGCATCATTCGAAAGGACACATGCCGTTACATCCGCATTCCCGACGCCCTTCCGCGGCGTCCATCCTCGAGCGAGAACATCTTCGTCATGACCGAGCATCAGGGCCATGCATCGGGACATCCGCCCGTTGCGCGTTCTTCTGCTCGATCTCGCCCACCAAAGGTCACTACCGAAACGCAGATCATGCGCAAGCTTTCCAACACGCCACTTCAGGTCCATATCGACCTCATGCGCATGAAGAGCCGCGCGTCCAAGAACGTGTCCGCCGAACATCTGGAGACCTTCTACCGCACCTTCGACGAGTACGCGACCGAACGCTGACGGCCTGATCATCACCGGCGCTCCCATCGAGACGCTGCGATTTCGAGCGGGTCGATTACTGGGACGAGCTCTGCGAGGTGTTCGACTGGTCGGTCGACCACGTGCACTCGCCTCTTCATCTGCTGGGGCGCCCAGGCTGCCATGAAACATTTCTACGGCGTGCCGAGTACATGCTCGATGGGGAAATGCTTCGGCGTGTTCGAAAACCGCCTGCCAGCCTTCGTCTCCGCTCGTACGCGGGTTCAGCGACATCTCGCATGCCTCATTCGCGCGCATGCCGAGGTGCACTACGAGGACATCGTCGCCAACCAGGACCTCGAAGGTCGTCGCGTTCTTCGGACGCATGCGGCGTGTCCATCGCGAGAGCACGAACAGCAAGCATCTTCGTGTTCGGCCATCCGAGTACGACCGCGATACGCTGAAGCTCGAATACGATCGCGATGTGGCGGCAGCCAAAAGACATCGCGGTGCCCGTCAACTACTATCCCGACGACGATCCGACCAAGCGTCCCGTCGTATCGTGGCGCGCAGAAGGCCAGCTGCTGTATTCCAACTGGCTGAACTACCACGTCTGCAGACCAGCCCTACGACCTGGCCGAGATGTAGAGAGCGCGCGTGGAGTTCATGTTCGGATGCGAAGGCGTCCATCTGGGATATCCGACGAAGAAGGTCCTCGACGGCGTGACGCTCGGCGTGCACGAAGGCGACAGGATCGGCGTCGTCGGTCAGAACGGCGAAGGAGTCGTCCCTGCTGAGCTGCTCGCGCGCTCGATCGAGCCTGACGAGAGCGCGACGACGCGCACGCGTGGGCTGCGCATGGGCGTGCTCGACGAGACCGATGCGCTCGACGATGCGTCCACCGTGAGAGAATCGATCGTCGGCGACGCGCCCGACCGTCTGGGCCTCCGACGCGCGCATTCGCGAGGTCGTGTCGAGCCTTGTCGCCGATATTCCGTGGAATGCCCAGGTGAGCACGCTCTCAGGCGGACAGCGCCGCCGCGTCGATCTAGCGCGGCAACAGTGGGCGACGACGACGTCCCTGCTTCTGGACGAACCGACGAAATCATCTGGACGCGCGGGCCATATCTGGCTCGCGCCCATCTGGCGCGCCGTTGCCGCGCGGTTCCAGCGCCCTGCTCGTGGTGACACGACCGCTGGTTCCTCGACGAGGTCTGCACGCGCATGTGGGAAGTGCACGCGGGCGCGTCATCCCTTCGAGCGGCTATTCCGCCTACACGCCGCACGACGCGTCGAGCGCGACCGCGGAGCGCGGACCGACAGCGTCGCCAGAACCTTGCGCGCAAGGGCTCGACTGGCTCTCTCGCGGCGCCCGCGCCACTCGACTGAAGCCCAGTTCCACGTCAGGCCGCCGAGGCCCTGATCAGCGACGTGCCGCCGATGCGCGATCCTCTCGAGCTCAAGACGCGCGATGCAGCGTCTGGGCAACAGGTCATCGACCTGACGGGCGTGAGCAGTGTCATTCGGGGACGCGCGGTCCTCAACGGCGTCGACTGGTCGGTCGGTCCCGGCGACCGCGTCGGCATCCTCGGCGAGAACGGCGCGGGCAAGACGGCTGCTCTGCGCGTCGTACAGCGTTTGCAGCGTCCCGACGCGGGCTTCGTGAAGATCAGCAAGACGGTGAAGTTCGCCGTGCTCGCAGCGCCTGGACGACTTGCCGAACAGGATGCGTATCGCGTGACCGAGGTGCTTTCGCGCTATCCGGCGCGCGTCGTGAGTGGACGGCAGGAGACCACGCCGCCAAGCTGCTGGAGAGGCTCGGGTTCTCGTCGAAGGCCTGTTCTCGCGCGTGGGCGATCTTTCGGGCGGTCAGAAGCGGCGTCTGCAGCTCATGCTCACGCTCATTCAGGACCCAACGTACTCATCTTAGACGAGCGGGTAACGACCTGGATACCGACATGCTCGCGATGCTCGAAGACGTGCTGGATACCTGGGCGGGCACGCTCATCGCGGTGACGCATGACCGGCATCTGATGGAGCGCGTGACCGACGACCAGTATGCGCTCATCGGCGGAAAGGTCGTGCAGTGCCCGCGCGGCGTGGACGATACCTGCCAGATGCTCGAAGAGCGCGACTCGTCTCTGCTGACATCTCGTTCGCAGACGTGATCGGATCAGGGATCCGTCTTTGGGTGCAGCGTGCGCAGGTTCGGATGAGGCTGCATCTTCGCGTGCACGCCCGTTCCCAGGGCCTTCGCATCGATCTCGACGCATCCGTCGTCCTCGAGTACGTCAGTGCGCTGCACTCGGATATGCCTGCGCCTCTTCAGGGTGCGCGTGCGTCCTGGATGCATGTCGCGTCTTCGGGCATGAGCCCGCATCATCGGATGCGCCTGCGTCTCGCGTCTCTCGAGACGCCGCGGATGCGCGAGCTGAAGAAACGGCTTAAGCCTGCAGCGCCGCATCAGATCACCGCGTCGAGCAAGGTGGATGCCGACGCGCGGAGATGAGTGACGCCATGACCCGACTGATTTTCGTTCTTCTGGGCGACTGCAGGCTGAGCTCGACGCGCGTGCTGCCGAGAGGAGGCCCTGGAGACGAGATGGCTGGAAGTTGCCGATGCGCTCGCGAGAGTGAGATTCGAGCACGCGATCGTCACGATTCAAGCCTGATGCAGAAACTGGCATCATACCAGGTAAAAAGCTGCCGCAACCTGCAGGTGCGAAATTGAACAGTCGGATTGGTAGTCTGCAACTGCGCGTTTCCTCACATTCAGGCCATCGAGCGCGAGGATCCGTATCAGCGAAGCGTGCGTTGCGGGCAGTGCGAAGCATCGCTTCGAGAAATCGGCGCTATAGGAAGATGTAAAATGAGGGAACGATCGCCATGATCCTCGCGGATAAGATCATCATGTGCGCAAGAAGGCTGGCATGTCTCAGGAGCAGCTGGCCGAGCGTCAGCGTTTTCTCGCCAGTCGGTTTCTAAATGGGAAGGATCCCAGTCGATGCCCGATGCATGGACGGCCGTCAAGCTGGCCGACCTCTTCAGGTTGAGTCTTGATTCCCTCATCCGCGACGATCTCGATGTGGAGGGATGGAGTCGAAAGCGCCTTCCGTTTCCACAGATGCGCCACCTCCGATGCGGACGGATGCTGCCCATCTCCGTCGTTCGACGAGGGCGAGATGCAGTTTTATCGACGCGACGGCTCGTGCGGCGTCCCGCGTAGCCTTCGGCGTCTGCCCGTGCATCCTCGCTTCGTCCCCATGTTCTCCTCGCGGGCGCGGGCACGAGACGGCAGCATCGCCCCTGACCGAAGACCAGGCTGGTTCCATCGGCATCGCCGTCCTTCTGCCTGTCGTTGCGCTGCTGTGGGATTGTTCATCGTATCGGGGCAGCGTTGAGCGGTTCCGAGCGCATCAAGAAGAATCCTATCGACACGGCATACGGCGTCGAGGGTATGGTTCCGCGAGCGCAAGAACGCCTTTTCCGGAACGCATCTGCGCAGATGGTGACAGGCGTCGCCCTGCGCAGCGGCGGCCGTTCCCGTGATTGCCGTGAACGCTCTCGAGGAGTCCGAAGCGAACGGCCTGTTTTCCGCTAGTCGTTCTTTTGATCATCAGTTTCTTTGGGCGTCGCTCTCATAGTCCATGCGTCGATCATCTGGGGCGTTTCGACGCCCTGCTCGAGAGAGGACTACCGTCGCTCCGTGAGAAGGTTCCAACAAGGCGTGGCGGGACCGTACTGGTCGGTCGTCCTGGTGCTCTATCTGCTTTCGAGCTTCGTCACGATGCATTGGGAGATCACGGTGGATCATCTGGCCCGTCGCCGGCGTCGCGTATTGGATGATGTTCCAGTTCCGCCACGCGTTCAATCGCTGAATGCGCGGGCGTTTTCGCATGCGGAGGGTGGGCAGGTTGCGCGGGGCGTTTCCGCGTGCTGGAGGTGGCAGGCTGCGCGACGCGTTTCTCGTTCAATCGTTGAACAACCAGGCATTTTCGCGTGCGCTGTCGAGCGAGTTGCGCGCGTTTCCGCATGCGTTCAACGTTGAATATCCGAGGCGTTTCCCGCATGATTCCTGCCGCCGCCTCGCGGCATGTTGTTCAGTTTTCTATCTCATGACAGGGGGTCTAGTCCGTCGGACACGCTCTTATTCCGCTGGCGCACGTTTCATCCATGGGCAGTATAGCCTCGACACCGAGCGCGCCTGTTGAGCCTGATATCCGCCGGACGGTTCCATCTATATGGATGAGTATAGATTTTGAGATCGGGCAGAGTGGAGAGGGCTCCGCAGTTCCATCTCATGGACGGGCGGGCAAGCGTAAGCCGCAGCGTAGCAGTCGAGCAGCCCTGAATGTGCCATCCATGGACAAAAGAGGTATAGCTTGAGTAGCGCACAGGATGACCGTGAGGACTGTGCCAGTACCATCCATGGATGAGGTGTGTGTGGCGCCCTTTTCGACCCTCGAAGGTACCTGACGCCGATGTCATCGCTGTTTAGAGAAATCTCGCGCATCATTTCTGTTGCACACGATGCAAACTGCCGTCAATCAAGCGTCACCTCTGCTGTGTGCAACAACATACGATCAGTGCCTGAAAGATATGCCCTTGCGAGGGTACATACGTGAAGTCTTTCGATGGCATCGAGTGAAGTTGGTTTGACCGCTGGCCTTCGGCGCATGACCGCATACGATCCGCACGGCCCCATTTCGCGACCCGCACGACCTGCGCGGTCGGCAACGCCCATGCAGCCCGCAGACCCACTGCCTGCATCGGCCCGCACACGGCCGCACGGCGCGCGCGACCTGGGCGGCCGACCGCCTTCGCTTCAGAATGCGGCGTCGGAACTACCTGCTGACCTCGGGCATCACGCATTCTGCGGGAAAGCTCCGGACACGGCGACGGAGAACGCGTCCTGCGCCCCGTCGAGCATGCGCACGCGGCAGGTGACGGCATCCGTCCAGGTAGCGGCGTCCTGCATCTTCGCGCCGGATTCTTCCACCAGAGCTTCGCGAAACTGGTCGTCGCATAGGGAACGCGGCAGGTCGCGTCTACGCAGCGCGAGATCGTCATGATCTTCGGCCCCGCGCGGCGGCTCTGGGCTGCTTGGGAATAGGCGCACGAGGCTCGCCCGTGCCGAGCAGCACCCGCGCAGCAACGCGCGTCATGCAGACCACGTCCTGGAGCGCGCACCCTGCGGGACCGAAAGCGTGGAAGCCCTGCGGTGCTTCTGAGGCTCCCCGTCGTCGGAATAGCGCGTCGTCCAGGCCCTCCGTCGCATCGCGCGCATCACGTCGCGTGAACGTTTGTGGCGCGCCATGCGGTTCGCGGCACGCACCTCCTCGATGAACGCGAGGGCTTCGCTTCATGCGGCGTGCGAGCTCGCGATGAAGCGGCTCTTTAGCGATCTCGACCTCGGCCGTGACGACCGGATATGGTGGCGTGAGCGTGCGCATGCGGTACTATAGCGCGCGGCGGCAGCTCGATGCAACCTGCAGGCGCGAGACATGCGGCGCGCCGTTCTGCTAGCATCCCCGCGAACGAGGCCGCACCGATTCTCGTGCAGAACGTGACACGTGGTACCGATAGCGCGGCGGCACGTGCTTCACGCGCACATCTTCCAGAACCAGCATCGCGCCTTCGAGCGCGCACAGTAGATGGATACGCGCCTGCCCGTAACGAAGCAGCTTCGACGCGAGCCTCAAACGCAGCAACGACGACTCGCGCAGACATCAGCGTCAGTCGGTAACTATCGCATGCTCACGGGCGACCGCCCGACGGGCCGATCTGCCTGCACTACCGGCAGCATCCAGAACCGCGTCGCTGGCGGTGCGTTGCCGGCGTGGAATTGCATGATCCTGATCGCCGACTACCAGGTCATCACCGACCGAGATACGCACCGAGCACATCCAGGACATCGTCTGGCAACATGGTGATGGACTACGTGGCCGCCCGGCATCGACCCTGCGCGTACGCCCATCTTCACGCATTCCGCTGTGCCCGCCGAAAAACCAGCTCGTGCTGCTACGTTCCTCTCGCTCGTGAGCGAGGCGGAGCTCCAGCGCAACACGGTGAGGCAGAGATGGAAGCGTCCCGGGTCCTGAGCTCACGGGGCTGCCGCTCACCTGTCCGGTCCACATCAGGCCTGCGACATCCTGTTCTGCAAGGCCAACGATCGTGCCTGCGTCGGCAAGACGTCAGCTGCCGGCATCGCGGTCACGCGCCAGATCGCCCGTCGATTCAACAAGCGCTGCGCGAAGGTGTTCCTCCCGGAACCCGAGGGCATCGTCCGACGCGATCGAGATTCCCGCCTGACGGCCGCATGAGATGTCGAGAGCTGCGGCAACTCCATCATGCCTGGCGCCACGGCGTGAGTGGAGACGGCGGCTCGTCAAGAAGTCCAAGACCGACTCGAGCGCATGATCACCTTCGACGGAAGGGCGCGGGCGTGCACGCAGCTTCTGACCACGGCGGCGCCTGCACCGGCCGCACGAGCGCGACATCGCCGAAGAGATCGGAGAAAGGCGGATCGGGGCAGCCCAAGCGTTATGCACGGAAAGCGTGAACGAAACTCCTCGCCTGCACCCGTGAGCGCCCGGCGCGCGCTGAGGGCGACCTCGACTACACTGAGCGATCGTCATCCGGCGAGAGCAACAAGGCGGGCCTGCGCTGTCGCCGAGCAGGACGCTCGCTTGAGTCCAGCGAGGCCCTGGGCATGGTGTATGAGAGTGAACGCCCTCCCAGCCTCACGCAGGCTGAGCGGTCTTCCGTGCGTCAGTGGATGCGAGCGACGTTCCGGCCGCCGCTGCCGGCGATGCGGTCAGCCGAAATGGAGTTTTCGGATCACCAGAAGCTTCGGGATGCCGTTCCTCGATCGGTGATCGCTTCGCGATCACCCGGTACACGTTGACGACGCGCGTCTGTCCCATGCGGTGCGCGCGGGTCGGTCGCTTGGTTCTGCGCCGCGCATTCCGCGAGGGATCCGCGCAGCACGCTTCCTGAGGCGCCGGGCTGATTGAGCTGCTCCGCCCGCCTTGAGGCGAGATGAGGAAAACCGGCGCGTCATCGTGGCGCGCGGAAGGCGTCGACGGAAGCGCGAGCGCTTCTGGGCGCGTCGTGATCCCGTGATGACGTAATGCTTCACGCCTGCTCGGAGCTTCGCTCCGATGATATCCCAGATAACTGGTGAACTGCGAGAATGGCGAGCATCTTCGCGCTGAGGCGATGCGGTGACGCGATGAGTGTAAACCGCGATCGCCCGCTCCTTCCGCGCCGCCGCCGCGGCGGTCGGCATAGAGCAGGCTTCGGGCCGAGGCGCGATCTGGCAGCAGGCGCGTGAGTTCGGCGAGTATCTCCACGGCTTCGGCCGTCGTCCCCTCTTCGCCTCGTGCGCGATCTTGCGTGCGACGAACTGCTCGTGCGCCTGATAGAGCGCGCGTTGCCCGCTTCCTCGAGCTGGCGAGCATGAGCGACCGGACTCATTTTTCGGGCCGTCGATCAGGACGTCTCGCGCACGGCGCTGCGCAGGTGAACGGGGCTACGCGGACAGGCCGTGCGGCCGCCGCCCTCGTGTCGAATCCCGCGATGGGCGCCTCGAACGCCCGCGAAGCGCGTGATCCCGAGCGGTCGGCACTCAGTGCAGTCGAAGATGCTCCAGACCTCGGAGACGCGGTTTTCGATCGGCGTTCCCGTCGAAGCGCGATGCGATGCGCGGCGTCTATGGCCTTCACGGATGCGGCCGCCTGCGTCTCGTGGTTCCTGCCGACTGGGCCTCTGCCTGAGCGCCTGCACGCCAGAAACGCATGCTCCGCGTAGTCTTCGATATCGCGCCCGAGCAGACTCGCGATGTGATGAATACATCGGCGGCCTGCGTTGCGCGCGCGCCTGCCCGCACGTCGGCGTCTCCTGCCACGACCGCGACGCGCAGATCGGGGCGAACCGTCTGGAATTCCGCCGCCCGGTTAGCATGACGGGCGACGCGGGGCAGACGACGAGGCTGGTCCTGTCGCCCGCGCCTCGTCGTCGCGGCGCGCGAGTAGCGAGGCGAGATGAGCTGAGCAGCGCTATATGAGCCCATGTCGGCGAGGATGCGCGCCGAATCGGTGATCCAAGGAGGTGGGACATCCGTCGAGATCCGGCCTCTTGGTAGGGCGCAGCGTCGCAGCAAGCCCGACGGGCACGCGGTAGGCGTCCTCGTCTATGGTCTTTGAAGGCGTCCATCACGCGTGATGAACGAGTGCCTCTTTCGCGCCGTCATCGGCAAAGCGCAGCCGAGCGCGAACGCATCGAAGGCCGGCGCCGTCGCGCGTCCGCGCGTCGAGCTGCGCCTTCGAAGCGTTGATGAGGCTTGCGGCACCGTCAGATGCGATGCCAGGTCCACGCCGGGCGATGCGGATGAGCGTGCCCGGTCCTTGGAGGCGGTGGTGGTCCTTGCGCCTGCGATAGCTCGCAGCAGGCGGAGAGTTCGTCGGCAGGCATGCCTTCACGACCTCGAAGCTGACGTCAATGAGCGATGACTTCAGCGAGGCCGACCAGCCACGCTCCGGGCAGACGGAGGAGGCCAGGCGGTTGAATTCGGGTGCGGCGAACACCTCGCCGATGCGTTGCAGCTCGGAGACGCCCTCGAAGGCCAGGCGGCCGAGCGCGTCCGTCTCGTCGTCGGGGATGGCGCAGACGCCGTCTTCCCGATCTCGGGGAAAGTGGCGGAGAACGATGTCGCGTGCGAGCCTCGCCGTTTCATCGGCGTAGTCCTGCCGTCCCGGAGCGTGGCGAAGAGCCGTGGACTGCGATCCGTCGCTGCGACGGACGGTAGCATTCCACGCCGCCGGCCCGCGATCGATATAGAACCTCGAGCGTGCAAGGGCGCGGGCGGAGCTCTGCAGTTGAGGCGGGAAGGCGCATCGTCGATGGCTCCGCCGAGCGGAGGCGGCGACGAGGGAACGAAGCGTTCGGCGTCGTCTTCGGTCAACAAGGAGCTGGCGCACGGGGCTTGCGTGGCACAGCCGAGCAGAAGTCGGCGGCCGCACGCATGGCGGGCGAGCGGCAGTGACGCATCGCCCTTCCAGGCGGTGAAGCGTCTCGACCGCAGTCCACGAAACTGCACCTGGTCCGGAACGGACGAGCTCCGAAACCGTTTCGGCAAGCTCGACGACGACGCAAAGCGGATCGGCTTCGACGACGGGGAGGTGGCCCGTCCGTGGCGCGAGGTTTCCTTCGATCCGTCGCGCAGCCGGGGAAGCCCTCTTCTTCGAAGAGCCGCACGAGCTCGTCTCGGCCCAGCGCGGAGATGTGCAGTGTCGCGCTCGATGCGGCGGCAGACCGAAACGCATTAGACGTGCGCATCCATCGTGCGCGACGGGATGTGCCACGCACGGTCGAGGAACGCGAGCACGTCCCGTCCGTGCGCCGAGAAGCTGCGCTCGAGCGGCATGGACGAATCTGAGCTTCTTGCCGTACGAGACGTATGCGCCTGCCTTCACGTTGCTGGAGACACATCGCGATGCTCGGCAGTGACGTGAGACCCATGCGCGCCGCGGATCTTGAAGCGCGCGCTCCATGCGCCGAGGTCGTAGGCAGAAGTTCGGAGAGAGAAGTCGATGCTGCCCGATCGTCTCCGTCCGTGCCGGCAGCGCACGCGCAGCGGGAGTCGCGCGGTCGAGATAGTCGGCGATGCACGACGACGTCTTGATGAAGCGGGTGGGTCGCAGCCTTCGTGACATCCTGCGTTACGGCGGTAGTCGAGCGCGACGGCTATGCGGTAAAGCTTACGTAGGGGCGTCCTGTCGGCGCAGGCCGCATCCGCGCATCCGCATGCGTATCCTGCGACCGATCCGTTCGATTCGTCCATACGGTGATGGATGCGTCCACCGACCCCGTCGACGTTGTCGTGCGTCGTCGATCGAAGCATGGTGACGGTGAGATGCTTGCGCGTGTAGGAAAAGGCGTCGGTTGATGCTGAAGAAAGGCCGCGCGGCTGATGGTGCGACGACGACTGAGCGCGAGCGATCCTCCCAGACGATGCAGGATGTTCTCTGAACCATCGGCGTCCGCTTGCGAGGTCGTCAGTTGTGCCGAAACCGGTGGTGGAAAGTGTCCGTCGTTTTCCGGTAAAGTCTGACCTGCATGTCCGCACCGAACTCGCCTGTTCCGATGGTCGACGTCGGCGCGCGCGCGCGGCGACGAACGCCTCGTTGAGCGGGATGGTCGCATCCGGACGCGCAGCGTCCGAAAACGAGGGCGCGCCGCGCCGGCAGTTCTGCGTACGGGTGTGAACTGGCTGACGATCAGGACGTCTCCTCCGATGTCGGTGCAAGGAGGTTGGCTTTGCCGTTTCCCGTCGTCGAAGATGCGCAGCCGCGCGATCTTGTCCAGAAACGAGAGAGCACGACTGACGCAGTCTGCGTCGTCTCAAAGTGCCCGATACCGGAGCAGGACGGCAGCAGCCGCGCCCGATGGAGCGCGTCTGACATCGCGGTCGATCGTGATGCGATGCGTGACGCGCATGGACAAGAGCCCTCGCCACGCCCCTCGCCCACCGGCGAAAGCAGCGGCGGCGTGCAGCCGTCTTCGTGACTCTTGACATGCGATACTCTGCTCGTAGGCGACCAGGAGTCACGCACAACGACCAGAAGCCGTGCTGTTCGACAACGACGGCACCTCGTCGACACGCTACGATTTGATTCTCGCGAGCTGCGCACTGCACCCGCGAGGTGCTGGGCGTCGGAGCTCTGAGAGAATGAAGCCCGCGGAGCAGCAGGGCCAGCCGCTCGACGACTGCAGACAGACGTGCATTCTGAGCGACGATCCGGAACCCGACGCCTGCTCCTCGACTCAGCCCGCGCGCACACCGCGCGCACCACGATCGCCGCAATCTCCGCCTTTCCGGCGTGCGCGAGGGCTGGCGCGCTCGCGGATGCAGGCTGCTATCATCGGCGTCGTCACGTCCAGAGACGCGTTGGCCTCGCGCAACGCGGTTTCCGAATCGAAGCCTGGACGGGCTACTTCTCCGCGCTGGTGGAAGGGAAGACACGGCGCGAAGCATAAGCCGATTCCGAGCGGTACGCGTACGGCGCGGCGCTTCGACATCGATCCTCGCCGGTGCGTCTGTGACTGTGCATTAGCTTCGACGATGCAGGCGCGGGCCGCTCACGCGCCGCGACCATAGCCGTGAGCCGTCGCCCTCCCCGCGAGAGTTTCGAGTGCCGAGCATCCCGATGCGATCCTGCGACACCTTCTGACGAGCACCGCGATGTCGTCCTCGCCGGCTTCCTCATATGGCGAGGAAAGAAAGGGCGAAGATGGAACTGCTCGAACGCATGCGTCGCCATTCTCCAGGACATCTGATGCGCCTCGCGGTGAAGACGTCCGATGAAATTCGCCACGTATCGTGCGCATTGGAGTGCCTCCAGCCATTGCCGCGCTTCTGCGCACGGCCGATATCGCCGCTCCATGCAGCCTCCACGAAATCTACGTGGTCATGCAGGCGCCCTCTGACGACCGAGTGCTGCTTCCATGCCTGCATGAAGAGCGCCATCCCTTATGTTCCTCTCTGGACTCGCCATACGGTTCCGAGCGATCGCGTCGCCAATATCGTCGGCCAGATCGGGAGCCCGACCGTGCTTGGCGGTCGAGATTTCTGCACCGTCGCGACCCGGGGGCCTTGTCATTCCTCGCGTGGAGCTTTGAGCGCATCGTGGCCGACGGCGTGCGCGCGCGGTGCCGTATCCGACAGAATCCGCCCGAGTCCGGAGAGGATCTCTGCTACATCCTGTTTCGTCGAGCGATGCGAGCGGGCGCGCCCAAGCGCGTGCGTGGCTCACGGTCGATTGCGTGGATAACTTCGCACGGTGGGCGCCGGACGCGGGCGGTGTACCGGCAAGGAGGGCCTGACTTTTCTTGAACAAGGGCATCCTTTTCCTCGTTCGATCCTCTCGATCTTCGGCCAGGTCACAAAGTCGTTTGGTCAGGCGGGCGGAAATGCTCTAGAGAAGCCTGACGAAGTCCGCACAAGACGATTTCGTGGAAAGACGGTTCCGGCGCGTTCATGGGATCGAAAGATGGACAGTGTGGGTGTCGACGCCTCGGTTCGTCGACGCATGCCTCGCCGAGTAGTACGTTCTGACGGCAAGCGCCGTGCTCAAGAACCTCAAGCTCTTCTGTCTCGGCGGCGAGGACCTTGACGAATGCGGCGGCCTGTCGTCTCGCTGAAACGCTTCGCAAGGCGGTCATCGGGAACACCTACCGGGCCGCTGGAATCGACGGTCGCCGCGACGAGCCGCGCGGTGACGCCCGAGATGGCCGAGGCCGGCTGCGCCCCTTGCCGTCCGCGCTGCCGAAGCCGGGCGCACGCGCACCGCGTCGTGGACGTGCGCACGGATCGGACGTGCCTGCTGGCCCGGCAGTGGCGTAGGATCGTCGTCGAGGGGCGACACGGTGTGCGAGGGCATCGTGGTCGCGAGGATCCGACGGCGAGCGCCCTCGGCGTTGCGGATCTGGTTAGGAAGGCGTGCGCCCGTGCCGCACGGGCGACGAAAGGCTGGCTGGACGCCGAGGGCATGCTGCATATATCGCGGGGCGTCTTGACCCGCAGGTGTCTCGACGGCCTGCGCTGAGCTGAGGCGATATCGAAGAGAACCTTCGGAGGCTCGATGCCGCCGAGACGGCTGCGGTCGTGCCTGCGATGCGGATCTGGCAGCGATGCACGCACCCGTCGCGCATGTGGTGCACGCCGAGGCGCGCGTCGAATCCGACTTCCGGGAAAGGGATTGAAGCTCAAAGGCGCTCAAGACCGAATCCTCCCGCCCTACCTATGATTCTGTAAGATCGCAGTTCCACGATGCGCTCGCGACGCCGGATGGCGAGGTCGGATCGCGTGGCCCTTTGCGGGCCCTGTAGACGAAGGGGCGCTTATTCGCCGACAACGCGCCTATCGGTTTCGCAGTACGTGCAGCCCTGAGACGAGGGGCGCCGTTCGGACAAAGGCGGCTGCGGCGCAGAGGGAGAATGGCTTCGCAGGCGATAGGCCGGCTTACGGGCAGGAAGAGGCTGACCCGTCGCGCTGGAAGATAGGCCTCCGGGCGTGGGCGGCCGGTCGGAGTAGGGATCGTATGCCGTCGTCGTCTTCCTGCTCTGCGCGCGCGGGCGGGATCCTGCCGGAGGGCGCTGCAGACGGCGCGGAGGGATTTGCGGTCTCGTTCCGTGCGCGTGCGGATCGCCGGGGTTCTTCCGCGCCGATGTCCCGTTGCCTGATTCCTCCGCACGATCCGCCTGGTCGTCAGCTGCGCTGGCCCTGTCTTCGTCCCCGGCTTTGGCATGCGGGGTTTGCCCGGCGTTTTCTTGCCACGAACCAGCGGTCCGGTTTTCCGTCTTTGCCGGTCGTAGGTGCGTTGTCCTCGTAGGCCATCCGTTCGAGCAAGGGTTCGACGTAGGCAATAGCGCCGATGCGCACCGTACCGCGCCCGTGCGAAGGCGAAAGGCGTCGAAAGACCCGCTCATCGCGAGAGCATGGCCGGTCTCATCGGTTTTGATGCAGGACGCACCGCGCGTCCCCGGTCTGGCGGGAAGGCCGCTCGGCACGTCGCGGCGATGATGAAGGCGCCCGCGTTCGCGCGCGCACGGCCGCTTCGATCCACGCGTCGAAAGGCGCGGCGACGAGCTGCCCTGAAAACCGGTGCGGATGGCATCGATGATGACGCAGCGCTTTGCAGCTTGATTCAAGCGCAGCGGATCGGGCAGACGAGGGACGCGTGCGCCATGCTCCTCGAGCTGTCAGCGCTGATCGCGGCAGTGCGTGCCGGCTGGGCGCGCGAGGTCGTGCGGTCTCGCGCAGATGACGCTACGGGCAGGCCGGCATCGGGCATATGCTCGTTGCGACCCATCCGTCCCTCCGTTGTTGTTGCTGCCGCAGAGCACGACCACTTGATGCGTCGTGCCCGACGGCGAGCACCGCCGCGTCCGCGTGGGGTTCGTCCGGTGCGGGCAGGAGCGATCGTTCGTTCTGCTCGTCTTGTTAGTCTCGGTCGGTTTCCCGTGTCGCGCGCAGCGCTTCTATCCTCGCGATGGCGCGTGCGATCCATGCCCCCGCCCGATCCATGAGGGTTGAAAGGCGCCCGTCTTCGGCGATCGCCTGCTCGAGTCTCACGACATCGGGCAGTCGAGCAGGGAGCCTCCCGCTGCGCCAGCGGCTGCAGCCGCGCAGCCGGTATGCCTCCACGAGCGCATCGAGTCCACGGGCGGCGTTCGCGGGGGCTGTGGAGGAAGCCGCGCACGGCGATTCCTGTTTCGGGTCCGAGAGGACGATAGGGCCCGATGCTAGCGGCGGCACCGGTGCAGAAAGACTGGCCTGATGAGCGCTGCGCGCACGATGCGCGCGCAAGTCGTTCGGCATGGCGTCGCGGATGCTCGCGTCCTCGCGGCTTCGATGCGACACGAGGCGACGTCCCACGCGCGATATGATGGCGAAGCAGCTGGTCGGTCCGTCCTCGTTCGTGCGCGCCAACGGTTCGTCGAAGAGCTGCGCGATCACGCGCCAGAACCGGTTGCGCGGATGCGCGTAGTAAGCCTTCCTCGCGCGACCGGGGCGAGGGCACCGTTCCCAGCACGAGCACCTGCGACCGTTCGTCGAACACGGGTTCGAATGGATGCGCAACATCTGCGCGGCGGGCATGCGGAGCCCTTCACGAGATTCTCTTTCTCCACGATGCAGTCATCCATGATAAAGCCTCGAGCAGGCGGACAGGCTATGGTCTGATTGGAAGGTTCCGGCAGGTGCGGCTTTTGGGACATGCAGGCGTCGCGGGGCATATAGAATGGTTACGTGCAAGAATGTTGCGAGCGCGAGAGGCGCGTTCCGTTTTTCCCGCCGCCTTCTTCCGCATGATCGTGTTTCAAAAGGTCGTGGCCCATGCTTGATGAACTGCATGTTCGAAACATAGCCTCATCGAAGACGCCGACTTCCGTCCGGGCGAGGGGCTGACCGTCGTCACAGGCGAGACGGTTCGCAAGTCCGCCTCCTGTCCGCGCTGAAGCTGCTGGTAGAGCGGGCCCGATACCGCAACGGTTCGCGAAGGGCACCGTTCGCCCAGGTGGAAGGTCAGTTCTTTTGAAGCGACCGTTCTGCTCCGGATGGCAGCGTCGTCGCGCGTCTCGGCGCCGGACGGACGCAGATCGCGTCATCCGATCGATGGCTCCATGGCGAGCATGCGCGAACTGTCCGAGCGCTTCGGCGTCACCGTCGATTTGTGCGAGCAGCCGAGCATCAGCATCTCATGCGCGCCGCGAACCATGCGGCTCACTGACGCCTGGGGCGCGTCGACGATCGCACCCGTTCTCTCCGAATATCCGAGTCGCTCTGTGAAACCGAAGCCGCCGTTGCGCGGCTCGAGACCTGCGCGAACGCAGCAAGGCATCGTCTGTCCAGGTGGAAGAGGCCCGCTCATCCTGAGCGCACCGATGAGGTGGCGCCTCGTCGGGAGAAATGACGAGGTCATGGATCGCCGCGTGCGTAGACGCTGGGAGCTTGCGCGCATCCGCCGTGGCGTATGACCGCATCGCCTCGGAGGGCGGTGCGCTGAGCTCATCAACGAGGGCTGCGGGCGCGCTCGAGGCTCTCGCCGGCGCGATCCGCCTTGGCGGGAAGCGCGGAGTCGTTGCGCGAGGCGGCGTATCTCATCGAAGACGCTCGAACGCGACGTGCGCATACCGCGATGCGATCGACAGGGACGCAGTTGCTTATCGACCTGCAGGAACGAGCTCGGCGCTCCGGGGGCTGATGCGCGTACGGCCGGCGCATGGAAGACGTCTTCGCCGCCCGAGCGCGAGCGTGGAGGAGATCGTGTCGCCCGTGGATCACGGTGCGAGCCGTCGCCCGCGCGCAGGCCGACGTCGACGAGGCCGAGATCCGCGCTCGTCTCGGCGGGCCCGACGCGCTCGATGAGGCCTGCGAGACGGCCGCGCCTTTCGAAGCGCGCGTCAACGAGCAGCTTTCCAGGCTCAATGTCGGGGGCGCAGCTCGTCTGTCGCGTCGTGCGGCTTTGATCGTGCGCGCTGGACCGCCTCGTCTCGACATCGATCGAATTCCCTTTACCGTGCGTCCGAATCCATGACGCCCCGGCCTCTGTCCCGCATCGCTTCCGGCGGCGAGATCAGCCGCGTCCGCTTGCCTGCAAGGTGGTGCTCGGAGCGGTGGATGATCGGGAGACGCTCGTGTTCGACGAGGTCGACGCCGGTGTCGGCGGGTCGGTGGCGAATGCGTTGCCGATGTGCTTGCGAATCTCTCGAAAACGCACCAGGTCATCGTTGTCACGCATCTGTGCAGGTTGCCGTGCGCGCCGACTCTCACTACGTGGTGCAGAAACAGGATGGAGAGGACGATCGCCCGTGACCCGTCTTTTTCTCTGTCGAAGGATACGCGCGTCTCGAGATCGCCCGCATGCTTTCAGGCGGTGCAGCGCGTGCGTCAGCCCATGCGCGCGAGCTGCTCGGGAGTCGCATAGGATGGCGCAGCGTAGCACAATGCCGCCTCATTGACAAAAATATCGCCGCTTAGGGGATTTTCGGAGTGAATTGCGGCATTTCAGCTCGATCGGCATCGGCGGTTCTTTCGCGCTGCGTTTCTCCAGGTCCGAGCATATTTCACGAAAATAGCTTCATCGCGGGCGCTCCGGCGCAATACCCCTAACCTCTGATTTTGGCAGTGAGGCGGATCGGCAAAATCCCCTAGCGGCGATTTGACGGATTCCGATCGTTCGATCGGATCCAGACCGCGAATCGCTCTCAACCCGTTGCCTGGACTCGGACACGAATCGCCTCGAACTCCTCGTGCGGGGAACGATGTCCTTGGACAGCGGTATCTGCAGTCGCAGAATGGCGAACTCCTCCGTGCGGGGAGCGATGCCGAAAGCGATCGCCAAAGCGCGACCGGATCCAGACTGCGAATCGCCTCGAATCCGTCGTCCGATCTGGGCCCCGACAACCAACGTCCTGCCTCGCCCGTCCGGCCCGACAATCAATCGTCTCGCAGCCCGTTGCCCGGATTCAGACAATCAATCGCCTCCGGCCCCTATCGTTCGCTCGGCTGAGCCCGGCCCTTGAACCGCCTCTGGATACCGCTGAATTCGTCCGCTGTGATGAACGGGGTTGCTGGCCACATGACGAAATATGAGGCCATGGGTATGGGGCCATGGGACGGGCGTGGGACGAGCTGCAGGGCTATAGTCACGACGAAAACGCAGGACTATGGCCGAAAGGGGTTAGACGCTTTCCTGGAGACTTTCCAGCGCATCACGATGTTCGGCGATGGTCATCCCCTTCCGCTTTGATGTGATCCTCTTTGTTGTTGTAGAACCCGACGCTCGCGCCGATCGCGGCTTCAAGCCGCTGGCCCTCTCTCAATTCGATGCTGCAATGCATCTCCGCCTTCATCTTCCCCGAAGAAGCTTCTTCGCAGGCGGCGGTTCTTTTCTGATGCATTGCCTAGAAAAGCTGAGGCCTGATAGGGAGTCGGGCCTCGAAGGGAGGGTGTACGGCGGTCATGCCGCCGCTTCTGCTGGGAAAGCAGGCAAGGGGATAAAGGGATGAAAAGGAGGGAGGAATCGCTTGCGGCACGTGAGTATAAACGTCGGGTTTTCAAGACCGTATGAACCGCCTGTGACGTCTCATGGAAGCGGTTTCGTCATGAAGTGAAGAGCGTCTCGCTACGCGTCCGGACGCTGGGATACAATCGAATCCCGGACGGTTCCAGACCCTGCGTTGCATCCGCACGCATTCGATATGACGTCGGCACGTGCAACAGAGGAGGGCTGGCAGATGCATCGAGCTCAGATTCATCGCGATATGCTGGTCCTTTCCGCTCTGATCGACTACCGTCTGGCTGAGCGCGGGGTGGACGTGGACGCCGACATGGAGTTCATGAGCTCGAAGACGACACCGTGTCCGATCTCCTGTCCATGGAGCAGATCGCAGCGCCGTACCTGGTCACGAACACCGAGGAATCTGCCGCGTCATGCCTTTCATCGCCGCATGGAAGATGCGGCCGCGGATATCGCTTCGAGCGCGCTCGCCGCGGCAACAGGACTTGCCCTCAGCACGTCATCTGCGCTGATCGGACCTTGCAGCCTCCGCTCGATCCATCTGACGAAGCGCCCTCTCGAACGCACGCGCGCCCAATACGAAGGCGCGGTCAGGCGTTCGTCGGCGCTCCTTCGACGCTGTTATCCTGCTCGACGGCATGCGCACCGTCCACGATATGGCCTGCGCCATCGAAGGAGCGCGCCGTGCGACGGATCGGCCCGTGTTCGCGTCGGTCACGCTCGATGCGGACGGAACGTCGACGGGCGCCTCTGAAAACTGCCGCTTCACGCATGGCCGCCGCCGACGTCGTCGGCACGCTCGTCGCTCGGCATCGACGCCTTGACGGATGCCGTCGCAACGCTCGCGCGCTCTGCACCCAGCCCTTCTCGCGCAGATCGACGTCGCCCAGCCGACGGAGGCCGAACGCCGCATGCGAAGCTCGGGCGCACGATCGAAGGGAATCCCTACCCGATCCCGACGGCTCGTTGATGTCGCCGTCGCCCCGCGTGCGGCCGGGGCCCACCTGCGTGCGGTCGGCGAGGCCACGCCCGCCTACACGGGTGCGCTCGCCGTCGTCTGCGCCGGCGCGCAGTCAGTCGGGAGGCACGCCTATGCGCTGCACGAAAGCGAAGAATCCTACGGCGAACTGCAGAAGGTCGTCGATCACCTGTTCCGATGATGCGCGTCGTGCGCCGCCTTGACGTCATCATCGCCGCGGAGATCCACGACATCCATCGACCTCATGTCCATCTGCGAGTTGCTTCCTCCTCGGATCGTTCACGCGCGATGCGCTCTGCGCAGCTGAACTCGTCGAGTGCCAGGCATGCCTGGGGATACGTCTACGGGACCGTGGAATAGTCGGGCATCCATGAACGCACACTACGTAGGGAGAAGGTCATCGTCGCCTGCGCGTTTCTGACGCTCTTCGTGAACATCGGTCTGAGCACCGTTCAACGTCTGCTATGCCCCTGGCGTGGTCGGCGAGGTGGGCGACGTCGGCGGCTCGCTCGTCCTTGCATTTGCGCACCCTGCTCATGAGGCAGTCATCGTCGTCGATCGGTGATTTCCATCTGTTCGACCTGCGGGTCAGCTTGCGCCGGGTTCGCGTTCACGGCTACGGGGTTCGCCGTGTACCCACCCTTCCGTCTTCCTTGCCGGAGGCGTGATCACGGGCCCTCGGTTACGGTCTGGGCGGTATGGTGGGCGTGACGATGCTATTCGCCGCTGGTACGCATCGCTTCAGCGCTAACCATCGGCTGGCGTCGGTGGGAAGCGGTCGCCGGTGGTCGTCCCTATCTGCGCGGTGCACCTGATCGAGGGCTTGTCGCTTTATCTCTTGTCGCATCCAGGCCTTTCGTCGCCCTCGTTATCGGCGTCATCGTGTTCCTGGCTACGCAGCCGTCCGGCGGACATGTATAAGCCGTTCGAACGCGACGACGGCACCGCACGGCGAAGCGCGGTGTCGTCGGACGCAACGATGTCGCCGCGGCCACGCGGAAGCTGCTGCTGGTCGCGGTCACCTTCGTCGGCATGCTCTGCGTGGGCGGCCCCAGCACCTTTCCATCCTCATGGGGAATGCGGCTGATTCGGTTTCGCCGCCGCCGTGCCTCTGCGCTCGGCGTGAGCCTGACCATAGCGGTAGTTCGTTTCGGGGAAGGTGTTCGACCGGTTCGGCACGGCGCACGGGTCGACCATCTTCTTCTATAGGCGTTCGTTTGCGGGCGGGATCTGCCTGCTCAGCACGCATCTCGAACCCGTCATGGTGCTCGCTGCGGTATTACGGTGCGGCGCCGCTCTCGGAACCGTGGGCGTGTCGGTATGGTCGATCGAGTTCGCCATCCGAAGAACTATGCGCGCTCCATCAAGACTTCCAGCTCGCGTATTCTCGCCGGCGGCTTCATCGCGAACACGTTCCCCGGTGCGCTTAAAGAGCTGGACCGCAGCCATATGGACACGTACGCGCTTTCTTTCCGTTCTGGCATTCGCCGCGATGGCCATCGTCGTCGGTATCTACGCGAGCCACAGGCTCGGGAACTGCGCCCGTCCGCCGCGTAGGCGCGTCATGCATGTGAGGAGCGAACGCTTTCGGTTCGCACCCATCGGCGTCTGTCGAACGAACGAGGATGCAGGCTGATGCATGCGCATAGCGCGAGCGATCGCGTGGCTTCGCAGTTCGGACCAACCCAGGACTGCGGACGAGCCCCCGGACTGCGGACGAGCCCTGGACTGCGGACGAGCCCCAGGCATATCAACGCTTTCGTAAGGGCCCGACGTCGCATCTGCGCTCGGGAAGGAATGCGGTGCGCTTGCAGGCGTTGCAATCGAGGATCGTCGCCGGAAGAAAGGGAGGCGCATGCCTCGCATGACCATCTGATCGTGCTGGCTTTCGCGCGACGTTCGCGCGCGAGGCGACCCGGACGCGGCATGTCATCATCGACCGTCGTCCGCGTCGTCGCCGCAACGTCTGCACCGAAGAGGTCGAAGGCATCCAGGTTCATCGCTTCGGCGCCCATCTTTCATCACCTCGTCGCGCGAGGCGGGATTACATGAACAGGTTCGCTGAGTTCAACAACTACGTGAACAGCCCCATCGCGTATTTTCCGCGGCGAAGTTTACAACATGCCCTTCAATGCGAACACGTTCTCGAGGATGTGGGGCGTGGTCACGCCCGACGAGGCGAAGGCGAAGATCGCCGCACGGACCGCCGACGAAGGCATCGAGAACCCCGAGAACCTCGAGGAGCAGGCGCTTTCCCTCGTCGCGCGACATCTTCGAAAAAGCTCGTGCGCGGCTACACCGAGAAGCAGTGGGAGCGCGACTGCCGCGATCCCGCGGCATCCATCATCCGCCGCCTGCCGTGCCGGTTCACGTACGATAACAACGTACTTCAACGATCGCTACCAGGGCATTCCCCATCGGGGCTATACGCGCATGGTCGAGCGCATGCTCGAAGGCATCGATGTGCGGCCGAACGTCGAATACCGCGACCCCATGCGTGATGAGCCCGACATCGCCGCGCGCATCGTGCACGCGGCCCATCGACGAGTTCTACGACTTCGATCTGGGAACGCTCGAGTACCGATCCTTGCGCTTTCGAGACGGAAGTCCTCGACGAGGAGAACCACGCAAGGCGTCGCCGTGTCAACCTACCCGACCGCGAGGGTTCTCGCACGCGCTGATCGAGCACAGACCTGAGTTCGGGCCGGCAGCCGAAGACGTCGTGACGCGCGAGTATCCCGCTTCATGGAAACCAGGGACGAACCGTACTATCCGATCGTCGACGCGCGCAACACGGCGCTGCACGAGAAGTGGCGCATCGCGCGGACGCCGACAAAGTCGTCTTTGCGGACGCGGGCGGATACAAGTACTACGATATGGGACGCGGTCCTTGCGGCCCGCCGAGCTCGCTCGCACGGAGCTGGGCGCAGCGTCCTGAAAGGCATCGGCGTTGAGCATCGAAGTAGGCATCTATCGTGATCAGGCCTGCTAGCGGAAGACCTGACGCCATCGTCGCACGCGTGCCGAGCTGCTCGACTGCGCCGAGCACGGCAGCTCTCGAAATTGGGAGAGGCATCTATCCGACCAGGGATTACGCATTCGACGTCATCGCGAACGGGGATAGTGTACGTCTCGAAGAGGACGACGCCATCTGCGCGAGCATGGTGTTCTCGCACACAGGCGCCCGAATACGCGGACGTTCCGCGGGAAGCACGCGGCCTCCGACGACGGAGTCTGTCAGCCGCACGCCTGCATCCCGTCCCAAGCTCACAAGCACTACGGCCTTCGCATGGTCGAGTCGCCAAGACGATATGCGAAGATCCCCGGGCGCGACGGTCATTCGCGATGGATATATTCTGAAGGCAATAGGCCCGCATCCCTGTATGCCAAAATGCGGATTCACGGTCGCGGGCACGGAGAGCTCGCCTGACTCTTCCACGTCGCAAAACGCAGACGTTCATGGAATGCTTCGTCGGCTGACCGACGTTTTCTAGAAAACCACCGATCGTCTGCGCAGACTAAGCGCTATGCCCGCGAAGTGGGCAGAGCGCTTTCGATGACACGGCGAAGGGTTGGGGAACGTGGACGGAACGCAGCGGGAGCAGTTCGGATCGAGGCTCGGCTTCATCCTCATCAGCGCAGGCTGCGCCATCGGCCTGGGCAACGTCTGGCGCTTCCCTATATCACAGGGCAGTACGGCGGCGCGGGCATTCGTCAGATGTACGTGCTCTTCCTGATCATGCTGAGCTCTGACATCATGGCTATGGAATTGCCGTCGGCGCGCGAGCCAGAGACACGGCGCGCTCGTTCGACGCCCCTCGAGCCGCCGGTTCCGCATGGCATCGCTGTCGGCGAGTGAGCATCGTCGGTTCACCTGCTCGCGATGTTCTATTCGACGCTTTGCCGCTGGATGGTCGCCATATCTTCAAGAGCGGCTCGGGCGTGTTCGCCGGACAGTCCGCCGAAAGCTGTCGGCGATGTTTTCAATGCGATGCTCTGTCAAACCCCGTCGAGCTGGTCTTCTGGACGCTCGTCATGGTCGCCATCGGCGTCGCCTGCACCGCGGGCGATGCCTGCGCGGCGGCGTCGAGCGCGTGACGAAGGTCATGATGGTGGCGTTGCTCGTGGTCCTCGCCGTGCTCTGCGTGCGCGCGGTCACGCTGCCGGGCGCCGAGGCGGGCCTTGAGTTCTACCTGGTACCCGACTTCGGCAAGCTCTTCTCGGGCGACACGGCGCCGGAGCGGTTCTCGACGTTCATCCAGGCTGCGTATGCGGCATTGGTCAAGCGTTCTTCACGCTTTCGGTCGGCTCGGCTCCATGTCCACTTCGGCGCCACATCGGCAAGGACCATACGCTGTTCGGCGAGGCGCTGCGCATCGGCGGGCTCGACAGTTCGTCGCGCCTGATGGCGGGCTCATCATCTTCCCGGCCTGCTTCGCGTTCGGCGTCACGCCCGACAGCAGCCCCGGCCTCGTGTTCGTCACGCTGCCGGGCGTCTTCAACCAGATGGGGCGGCCAGATCTGCTGCGCGCTCTTCGTTCTATGCGAGCTTCGGCGTCTTTCGACCGTCATCACGGTGTTCGAGAACATCTGAGCTTCACCGTCGATCAGTGGGGCATCTCGCAGGAAGGCTGTTGTGATCAACGCGTCTTGCTCGCCGTGCTTTGCCTGCCCCTGCGCACTCGGCTTCAACGTCTGGTCGGGTTTCGAGGTTCCGGCCCAGGGGAACATCAGGGCATCGACGACTTCATCGTCTCCAACAACCTGTTGCCGCTCGGCGCGCTGTGTTCCTTGCGTTCTGCATCGAGCGCGGCTGCGGGTTGGGACAGATTCATCGCGAGGCCGATACGGGCGCGGCGTCAGTTTCTCCGCGGCTGCGTCTGTACATGAAGTATCGTGCCCGTGCTTGTGCTCATCGTGATCGTCATGGGGTGGATTCCCGTGGTGAGCGCTTGTCGTGCATCGGCTCCGTTCGCCAACGGCAGCGACGTAGGCGGGACCGCAGGCATGAGAGATGCGGCTGCGTCGTCCGAGGCTTTCGGTGCGCCGGGCGGCGATGTGTTGCGCTGCGGCGGCCGCACCGCGTCGGTCGGCGGAACGTCGCGCGCGGCATCGGTGCCGCATCGGTAAACGTTCGATTCCCCTGTGCGCCCGGGGCGTTCAAGCTGTGCATGAATCTCAGAGGGAATGCCTGGCTCTCGTCTTGGCTTCATCCCTCATCAGCGCAGGCTGCGCCATCGGCTTGGGCAACGTCTGAGCGCTTCCCCATATCACCGCCAATACGGCGGAGCGGCGTTCGTGCCATCTCACATCCTGTTTCTCTGATGTTCAGCCTTCCGCTGCTGGTCATGGAATTTCTCCGTCGGCCGCGCGAGCCGGCAAGCATCGCGCGCAGCTTCGACGTGCTCGAACCCGCCGCACGAGTGGCATGCGTTCGGGCGGGATCGGCCTTTGCGGAAACCACCTGACCATGATGTTCTACACCGTCGTCGCGGGATGGATGCTCGTACAGTGGCGCAGCGCGACGGGCACCTTCGAAGGCCTTGACGCAGCGGGCGTCGGCGCTGTGTTCAACCAGCTGCTCGCCAGCCCCTCGAGCAGGTGTTCTGGCTTGCCGTGGTCGTGGGATCGGCCTGCCGTCACGGGAGCAGGGCTGCAGCGGGCGTCGAGCGCGTGACGAAGATCATGATGGGCGCGCGCTTCGTCGTCTGCTCATGCCTCGTGCGCGCGGTCACGCTGCCGGGCGCCGAGGGCGGTCTTGAGTTCTACCTGGTGCCCGACTTCGCGCAAGTCTTCGCAGGGGATGGTCTGGGCGCATATGTCTCGACCTCTCGGAAGCTGTGTACGCGGCGATGGCGGGCGTTCTTCACGCTGTCCATCGGTATCGGCTCCATGTCCATCTTCGGCAGCTAGGGCGATCGGCGCGACCGCCCTTGTTCGGCGAGGCCCTGCGCATCGGCGGTCTGGACACCGCGGTCGCTCGTGGCCGGACTCATCATCTTCCCGGCCTGCTTCGCGTTCGGCGTCACGCCGACAGCGGCCCCGGCCTCGTGTTCGTCACGCCGCCGGGCGTCTTCAACCAGATGTGGGGCGGCCAGCTCTGGGGAACGCTGTTCTTCCTATTCATGAGCTTCGCGGCCCCTCTCGAGCGTCATCAGCCGTGTTCGAGAACATCGTGGGATTCTCCATGAGACCAGTGGGGCTTTTCGCGCCGTCGTGCCGTCATCGTCAACGGCATCGCTTGCCTTTCGTGCCGTCGGTGCCGTGCATCCCGGATTCAACCTGTGGTCGGGCTACAGTTCGGCATCGGCAACGTCCAATCTCTCGAGGACTTCCTGCTGTCCAACAACATCCTGCTCGTCGGCGCACTCGTCTTCCTGCTGTTCTGCGTATCGAAGCGCGGCTGGGGCTGGGAGAGCTTCATCGCCGAGGCCGACGCGGCGAAGGCGCGCGGTTCCGAAGCCGCGCATGCCTACATGAAATCGTGCGTAGCCGCCCTGATCGTCGTCGGTCGTGGCAGGCTGATTCCCGTGCTCGCAACCTGACGGGAGGAAGCGCTATCACGCACGCGTGGGCGCATTCCGCGCAGCGCGCATCTCGTCGGAGACAAGCGAGGGGCGGCTGTCTCGCATCGGCTCCGCCCTCGTCGCCCCATGCGCGATGCTTCTGATATTCGGATCTTCATCGCCGGTCGCCATCCCGGCTCGTGGAGCCCTGCGCGTGACGTGACCGAAGAAGAATCGCGACGCCGTCTACCGCGTGCTTTGGCAGGCTGATCGCGTCCATCGAGGCCGTTTCGCGCTGCTGGCTTGCCGCCGTTTTCGTTCATCCAGGTGGAAGAGGTTCAGCAGCCGTGGTTCCTGCCGCCCGCGATGCTTGTCCTGTTGATCGGCGCGCTGCGTTCTGGATCTGAAGCGCTCTATCGCTTGAAGTAGGCGCCATTCCTCGTCTTCCGCATGGATCTCCGCAAGGTTTCCTCGACTTTCCGGCCGTTGACGCGCGTACGGGCCACGGTGCGGACAGCGCGATGAGCGTGATGTTCGGCAGCACCATGAAGCTGTTGAACATGCGGCAAGCTCCCAGACCAGATCGTTCGAGAGCAGCGATCCCAGGAAGATGAAGACGAGCGCTATGACGAAGAACGGCAGCAGCGCCCTTCTTGCCGAATAGGTATTACGACGTTCAGGCGGGCGAAGCGGGGTTCCAGCTCAGATCGTCGAGAACGCGAAGAACAGCAGGCAGATGGCGACGAACGCGTTTCCGAAGCCGGAAAAGGAAGAATTCGCTGAACGCGTACTGGGCCATGTTGGTCTTATTGATGCCGGCGGCAAGGCGTGGCATCCACGGTCAGTGCGCCGCCCACGTAGAGCGCGGAGATGACGACGAGCGCGGTCATCGGACGACGACGAAGGTGTCGACGAGGGACGCCGACCATGGCGTGACGCCTTGATCGTGGGGATCTTTTGACGTTCGCCATGGCGTGCGCGTGCGGGTGGAGCCCATGCCGGCCTCGCTCGAGAACAGGCCGCGCTTAGCGCCCCGCGAGGCTCGCGATGATTCCGACGTGACGCCGCCGATGGAGGCGTCGGGATTGAAGGCGCATTCGAAGATGAGGCCGATGGCGGAAGGCCTCGTCGCGTTCATGATGAGCGCACCAGGCCGCCGACCAGGTAGATGACCGCCATGACGGGCACGAGCTTTTTCCGCGACCGACGCGATGCGCTGATGCCGCCGATGAGGATGAACCCGGCGACCAGCACGATATGCACTCGATAAAGCCCAGGGGAATGCCGAAGGCGGTGCTGGACCGTCATCGCGATCGAATTGATTGGACCATGCTGCCCATGAACCCGAGCGCGAGGATGATGGCCACGGAGAAGAATCCGCCAGAATTTTCCGCCTGCGCCCTTGAAGGTCGAGCGGATGTAGACCGGGCCGCCGTGATCGGATCCGTCCGCGTCCACGGTGCGGGTCTTCTGCGTGGCAGACCTACGGCGTAGTTCGTCGACATGCCGAGGAAGGCGATGAGCCACATCCAGAAGATGGCGCCCGGGCCGCCGACGAGGATGGCTCCGCAGGCGCCGACGATGTTGCCGTGCCGACCTGCGGCGATGGCGGTGGCGAGCGCCTGGAACGAACTCATGCCGCTTGCGTGCCTTCCTCCGTTCGCGAGAACCTGCCGAACACGCGGCGCATGCTCTCGCCGAAGGCGGCACCTGCACAGACCGGTGCGGATGGTGAACACCAGCCCCGTTCCGATGAGCAGGAAGATGAGCACGTAATCTCAAAGGGTATTCGTTGATGGTTTGAACGACATGAAAGCAATGCGTCCATAGGAAGCGGCCTCCTTCTGCTCGTGAACTGACGATCTAGAAGGCCGTACTGAAAAGCTTGACCGAAGCTGCGGCAGATGAGTTCCTTCGCGGCGTCTCTGTCCGTTTGCCTGCGAGATTCGGCTGGTCGAAACCCGCCTTGCACCTTCGGCACCCATGTTAAGAGATTCTCCAGAGTTTTCTCCACCTTCGGTTTCTGCAGGGATCCTCAAGGCTTCAGCGAAAATCGCCTGGGCGCATTATGCGCGAGCATCGTCGGTTGCGCAATGGAAAACTCGACGGTCGTGGAACGGGGTCGGCGGCAGAGCTGTTCGGCGTTCCAGAGCGCTGGACGGCTCTGCCGCAGAGCATGACTGCAGCGATATGCCGCATCCCAGCGTGCTGGACGGTTTGGGCCGAGGCCTGCGCCCCATGAGGAAGCGCGTCGAGCGCATCGGACGATGCGCTGATTCGATAACGGTTCGGCAACGAATCGCCGATCACGGTCAACGGGAGATATTGGCGGGTCGAGCCGCGGTTCGCGCCTATACTCATAAGGATTGGCGTGTCCGGGAGAGAAGACCATGTCGCGAGAGATTCGATCGCCCGTCGCATGAGCGTCCGCATGCTCGCAGCAGCAGAAGAAGCGCCTCTAGCGTATCGGCATCCGTCAGCCGACCGTCCGGACGTCGCGCAATTGGCCCGAGCGACCGGCGTCTTCCCGTGCGGTCGGCGCGCATGGGGTCCAGAGGACCTCTGATCCTCGGGAACCTATGGACGTCACGCGTCCGGTCTGCGATCTATTCGCGCCGCGGCTTTCCTTTGCGGCGGCAGGTGTCGTCGCCGTCGGAACCATAGGCGTGGGAAGCGCGTATGCGCTATGCGCATCGGGATATCGCCGTGATGCTGAACGGCCAGGAGCTTACATTCCCCGTCGGCACGAGCGCTGCGCGCGGCGATGGAATCCGCAGGCATCGCGCCCAAGCCGGGCAACCTGCTTTCTGTGGCGCGCCATCGCCGCCGAAGGCGGCGGGACGACCACGACGGTCTCTCTGAACGGGGACGAAGCCGATCCCGACGACGTGCTCCGACCGCGAGCTGAGCAGTGGCGATGCGGCGACCGCTTTCCGACGGCGCCGACGTGACCGAGGACTTCACGACCGATAAAAGCAGATCGATCCCAAGCTCGTCTTCAAAGACGACGGATCGCAATCGGTGCAGTACGTATCGCAGGGGCGTGGCGGGAACGCAGGAGATCCGTACCGCAAGGTGTCGGGCGAAGTCGTCGAAGGCGACATGCTGTCCGAAGCCCAGGACACGCATTGTGACCTCCATCAACGGGAAAACCAGACGGCGACGCGAAGATCGTCGGCCTTTCCTTCCGACGACGGCCCCAGCGAATACACGCAGCGCTACCTGGACATCCTCAAGAATCTGGCGCCATGGCGACGTTTTTCAATATCGAGCGCAACATCGATTCCTCGGCGGCGATCTGTCGGCGAAGGTCATCCCGCCGGCCGTTCGATCGGCCGCCATACCTATTCGCATCCGCCGCTGACCACGCAATCGTCCGACCAGGGTCAAAGATGAGCTGCACACGCGACCTGATCGAAGGCGCTACGAACGTGCGACATCCGTGCTTTGGCCGCCTTATGGCGGCGCGATTTCAAAAGCGGGTCTGGCTGGAATCGGCAGGATTGCTGACCTCGAGATCCTTTTGGACGCAGGACACGCTCGACTGGAAGCAGCCGGGAGCCGACACGATCGCGCATAACGCCCCGTCCGCATCAGCCGGGCTCCATCATCCTGATGCATGACGGCGGCGGCAAACGCGATCAGGACCTCGATGCCCCGCCGAAGATCCTGAAGAGCCTGACCGACGACGGGTACAAGGTGGTGAGCATCCAGGAGCTGCTCGCCTGACACCTCCATACCGCACGCGGTGGCGGAAGGCAGCCACTTTGCCCGACGGAGCCGTCTGGCCGACCGAAATCGGAAGATCCGCACGGCGGCGGTTATTCACATCACCTGACGTCGCCCGAACGTGTATGGATAGCGGCACGCAGGCCGCGAGCAGCGCCGCGAGCAGCGCCAGCATGGAGGCAGATCGAATACGATCGGGCCTACGGCATAGCTCACCATGGCGGAGAACATGTCGTTGAAGCCGCAACAGCGTAAGGTCTGGCGATCTTGGCCAGGGGGTGATGAGCTTGCCTAGAATACCGAGGGATGACGGCAAGAGGAACCACGGCCACGGACATGACGGAGCGCAGCTTCGAGGGAAAAGCAACAGCGTGAACGCGGTCGCGCCCAGGCAGACGACGTATCCGACCAGCAGCAGACCGCAGACCGCTCCGACGGAATACGGGCAGGGACTCGCGAAGTCGATATCCGGTGGGCAGCCCTGCGCCGTCCCGCCGAGCATCGCGAGATAGATGCCGCATATGCTGCCGACGCACAGCAGATAGTACGTCGATGCGAACACCAGAGCCGCAGTCGTCTTCGCTAGCGGCACGCATGTTCCGTTTCCTCGTCGGCAAGACGACGGCCGCTGTGCGGTTCTGATACTCTCCCGCGTACACGCCCGATGCCGCGATGGCGGCGGCGAGATGACAAGCAGTAAAGCTCATCCAGTTGAAAATGCCATCCCATGCGCCGGCATAGCCGTATTCAATGGGCCAGGAGACTTTTCGGCCTTTTTCCGCCCAGTAGTCGTGTTCGGCCTGGTATAGAAGAACGCAGAGTAGTTGCTGAAGCTCGTGCGCGATCGCGGTTTTCGACCCTTCTTCGAGCTGCGCCCCGCGCGCCGCATCGAGGGCGGAACGGCGTCGGTCGCTGGTAATAGAGCTACAACCACGTTGCGCATCGCCGTGCCAGAATTGATGCCGTATCGCCTGACGATCTCTTCGCCGCTCATGCTGTTCAGTTCGAGGCCATTTTCATCCCAGCGGGTGAGCGCCTGGGTCGTAGGCGGCGAGGTCGGCGGATATCCGCCCGTCGTCGAGCACCCGGCTCGCCTGCTCTGCTCCGCGAACGGCCTGGTGCGCCGCTATCTCTTCCATCCACATGCGCGGTGTCGCCGTGCGCGCTCCTGCGGTCGCGATGTTGCCACGGCGATCGCGACGAGCAGGATCCACACGATGACGCATGCCGCCATGCCTGCGCGATTGTCGAGAATCTTTCTGATCTCGTAGGTGACGAGGTTCTCATCGCAGCCATCTTCCTATCTCGTCGTTGCGTCGCGGAATCACGTCCAACTACAGATCCTCGAGCGTCGGTTCCACGAGCCGGGCGTCCGGTCGAGGCGCGGCATCGGCCACCACGCGCATCACGGCGGCTGTCGGCGGCGACGCTACATTGGGCGACGGGCCATGCGTGTCGGTCATCGGTTCGACGCGGGCTCGCGCCGATGCGCATTCCCACAGCTGCCTCGGCGCCCGCGCGACGATCTGCTCCGGGCGTTCCGTCGAGCACGAGCGCGCTCGCATCACCAGGATGCGACTGGCGATGAATCTGCACATCGCTCACGATATGGGTGGAGGATCACGATCTTGTTCTGCGCAAAGCCGCGATGAGGTTTTCGAGCGTACGCGCTCTTGGGATCGAGGCCCGCCGTCGGTTCATCGAGCACGGTATCGCAGGGTGCGCTGATCATCGCCTGCGCTGTTCGCAGACGCTGCTATCATGCCGCGGAAGGTCTTCACCTTGCGCCGCGCGTCGTCGCTCAAGGCCGACACTCTTCCAAAGGAGCATGCCGCGCTTTTCGCCCGTCGCGGCTGTCGAGACCTTTAAGGCCGCCATCAACGGGCATGAAGTCGAGGGCGGTGAAGTTCGGGTAGCATCCAAGTCTTGCGGCAGATAGCCGAGAAGGTCCGATCCGTCATCCAGTTCCGCGATATCGCGGCCATCGAGTAGGATCTGCCCGCCCGTCGGCCGGAGCACGTCGCAGATCGGGCGCATGAGCATCCGAGGACGATAAGCCGCGCGGCCAGCACGCGGGCGGCGTTGTAACGGCATGCGCATTCGAGTTCGATCACGCCATGCTGGCTGCTTGAAAAGAGCGGCGGTACGCACACGAGCACCGAGGCGGCCGACATCAGCCCTACCGCCCAGCGTACAGGCGTTGCGTGTCCGCAGGAAAGCGCCGACCAGACCATGAGCGTGACGATGACGAGCTGCGCGCCCCATGACCACGAAGGCACGAAGCGAACCTAGGCGGCGACGAAGCCCGCATCGTCCAGGCGGCGCGCAGGGGCTTCGGAAACGCGAGCGCCTTCCTTCGCCATCGGGCAGCTTCGCAAGCGCTTCGTCGAGCGCCGCTTCCCGTTCGTCGCTTTCGCGTGCTGCCACGTCGAAGTCGAGGCGTACGGTTTCGAGCCTCTTGCGTCGGCTTGCGTCCACGCATGTGCTTCTTGCGATGCCTGCGAGGTATGCGATGGGCTTGCCGCGATCGCGATAGCCATGCGAGCGCGCGAATCGAAGGAACGTCTCCTGCGCGAGATCGGCCGCCTCGCATCCCGCCGGCGCGTGGCGCCTGCAGTATGCCAGCACCTCGCCGTAGCATTCCTCCACGATCGTGCGCGCCTGTTCCGGATCCAGACATCCAGATCGCTTCTCGGCATCCCATCACCTCCTCTACCTATTACAACGCAAGGACCGCTCGAAATGTGCGGCCCTTTGCGCGACGCTTCATCGATTCTCTCATGTCGCGAGGCGCGCTGCGTTC
>BNJU01003087.1_pt1 | contig 132362 bp, 152 predicted proteins | sample 8539281 | NCBI WGS metagenome assembly BNJU01 (sample SAMD00202456, study PRJDB9452) | human saliva metagenome | isolation source: human saliva | place: Japan
AAAGTGCTTTTGACTGACAGTTCCTTATCTTCAAAAAGTTTGAAAATATGTTGTGGAGGTTTTATGAGTACGCTCTATGGATAAAGACCGTGTTTGTAAAACCTCAAAAATCTAAGCTTTTGAACAAGCGTCTGCTTATTCCTATTTCTTTTGAAACTGCATTAGGGCACTTCGTAAAAGGGAATGTAAAAGCGGTCAGAAAAGTTATGATTTGCGGTTCTTCGGGTGGCGTTGGTTTATATGCAGTACAATTAGCTAAAATCATGGGAGCAACTGTTACAGGTGTATGTAGTAATCCCGTAATCTTGAGCTAGTGAAAACAAATGGGTGTGATTACGAGTGACTATAAAAAGAAGATTTTACGAGTGCAGACAAAAGTTTGAGTAATCATGAGGTGAATGGAAACTAGCAATTCCATGAAAAGACTATAAACAGATTTTGAAAACTAAAATGGAATTTTTATAGGTGTAGAAATGTGAAACAAGTAACTAAAGCACTTTTTCGTTCGTTTCACATCAGGGAATTTTTCTTATTTTGCTGGTCCTATGATGTCCCAAAAAGATTATTTATCTGATGCAAAAGAACTGGCAGAAACGGGTAAATTGATACCTTATATAGACAAAAATCTATTCTGTCAAGGATACAAAAGAATTCATTCGAGTATTATAACTTCTCACGCACAAGGAAAGTCGTTGTTTCTATGGATTTTGAATAACGGAAAAACTCCTAAAAATCTGAACAAGAAACAGTAATAATTATCAAAATAACAATTATATCGTTATAAGAGGTTCGTACAAACACTGTTTTGATAGTGTTTTAGTTTTTATCAACTTATATAAACATCATTTTTATGTTGTTTATATAAGTTAGCTCAGCAGAAAGGAGGTGAAATCATGAAGCACTTCTTTGAAAGCTGTGTTTACAGTTTAATGCTTTTAATGATGATTGTCAGATTAAAGGTCATTGTCAAGTCTATAGACAAAGTGCAAAGACGTTCTCAAACATGAAGTCTTGTTTTTGTGAATTGTCTGAAATGAAAACGTATGGAAAATGGTACAAATGGATGGATTTTTCCCGACTGTACGTTCTCAAGTTATGATTTTACAATCCGTGTATCTGATGAAGAACTAGTGCAGCTTTACAAGAATTGACTCGAAAAACAGCGTACTGCTATCTTGTTGCATTTCTTTTCAAGGCATGAAGACGAGAAATTTCAGAATGTATTTATGTATCACGTCTCCACTATCAATAGCAGACGGGATAGAGGGCTAAAGAAAATTACAAAACATTATTGAGCGAAAGGAAAGTAGAACGAATGAAAAAGATTATGCTTATCCCTCTTATGAACTCATTTGCAGAGCGACTAGCGGAGAGGAAAAAGGCAGTCAAAAGAAATATTAGATTTTTATAACGCCTATATCTTCAAAGTATGCTTACGGACTATGCTATCATGCAAATGGTACTGTCATATGCAAGTTGATGAAGAAACTAAAGGGAAATCCATGCGTAAATGATGAAAAGCTTGAAGTTTGAAATCAGAGTAAAGTGAGTCATTTAGCATGAACAAGGGAGATACACAGCTCATGTGCTATCTCCTTATCAGTTTTATATCATATCAAGGCTCATTCAATCGTGGTAAAATGCATGGTAAATGAATGTCTTTGCAATTATGAAATTGCTGTAGATGGTGTGTGTAGCAGATAATTCAAAAACTCATATAAAAGGACATATAAAATTTCAGACTCTCTATTTTTGCTTAGTTCGGCGTTGTTTTTTGCGCTGTTTCTGAAGTGCCAGCGCTTCTTTAGCAATAATACCAAGGCTGAGGCTGACAATACCTAGTCCCAAAAGACCGTAGATCATGGTAAAAATCTTTTCCCGATGGTCTTGGGCGTAAAATCCCATAGCCAATGGTGGTCAAGGTCGTGAGGATAAATAAAGGAGTCCATCACGGCTAACTTTTCCACCATCGTATAGAAAACCGTACCCAAAAACCAAGAGGGAGCTAAACTAGCTATCGTCCCTGCCCTCTTTCGCTTGAAAACCTGACGGATGATTCGAAAATAAATGTTTAAAACCAAAGATGAGCGAAAACATGGAGACCCTTTCTACAAATGATGTTAGCTGATAATCCTCCCGAACCTTAGTAGGATGTTTTTCTTCATAAATCCAGTTATAAAGATTCTGTCTAGTAGGATATCCCAATATCCTTACTGTCTCTGAGATACAGATTCTGTCTGATGATGTAGTTTAGGTGCATGTTTCTTTTTGTTGTTTTGAATACATAGATAGGCTCCTTTCCGGAGCCCCTATGGTAATCCAAGCTTGTATGTCTGCAATATTTCTGTTTAGGTCACATAAGCATGCCAAACTCTCCCAGCATAAATTAAATGCCAAGCAACAATAGGCATCGCATAAGTTCTTCCTTATTCATTGCACAGACACCTGTATTCGTTTCATTATACCATTTTTATTTGCATTTGATAGCCTCTTCCCATCTCTCCGTCATTTTAAATCCCTGACGGGCTAAGAAAACAGCTATAACTTACTTAATGACTCGCCGCAGCCGCAATTGTACCTCGAACAATGTTTTCCATATGTCCGAAATCTCCGTTAATGCCGAAATAGCACTATCTGCTGACGACAAGAGATACGCCGGAATGAGGCAAAATGACCAGCCCGAGATATACCGTAGCAGGGGGCGTGCAGAAAGCTGTGCACCGAGAGCTGCTCCACCTGTTTTCTCGCTGCGCGGGCAGCAATAGCATATGCTGCTGTGAAATTCACTGCTAAAATGAGATGATAATCCAGCGGAGCACTCAGATTCAGAACAATCAATGCAAATGCAAGCGCTGATGCTCGCTCGGAGTGCACCCGTATTCGCCATAACATCTTCCAGCTGATCCGGGATATTTGCAAAGGTTTGCGGAATAAACCGGCACCGCTCAGCATAAAATTAAGGACTGGAACAGGCATAAGGTAATGGTTGGCAAGTGCGGTCATCGCCCGCTGTAATCAGCACTACTGGCAAACACCGTGATTGCACAGACTCTCTCTGACCTGATCTTTCAATAAAGAGCTGTGATGCCTCCGGGTTATAAGACCAATCAAAACCGGGAAAAGCCAACTTGGTCGCGTAATCGAGATATTTTGGTACAGAGCCTCCCGAGGTAATCGGAAGGATGAAACTCATAACAAGCAAAAATACGTAGATTGCCAACACATCGTCAATTACCGCCAAAGGTATCAGTGTCCTTTGGTAACAGGTCCGTCTGTTTTATATTCTGACACAATGGATAACGCTGGTGCAGGTGCGTAGCTAGATGCAATACCGCCAAAAATCAAGCCAAGGGAAAAACAGGGATATCCATAAAATAAAAATAGCAGAAAAACGCAAGACTGACAACAGTAAAAGTCGCGAGTGACTGCGCCAAAGCAATCACAACAATCTGTTTACCGGAAGAACGCATCTTTCGCCAGATCATTTCACTGCCCAGCATCAGCCCCATACCGCATTCCATGAGCTCAATCAGTGATGATACATCGAGTTATCTAAAAATATCTTGTGTCAGCAGATTTACTGCATAGGGCCCTAAGAGCATTCCCGCAATTAAAAAACCTAAAACAGCGGGCATTTTAAATTTTGCTGCCACCTTCCCTAGCGATTACGCCAATCAGCACAACTGTCAATAAACGAATTAACATTTCAAACATTTCTAAATAGTCTCCTCTTCACAACGCCCACTTTTTAGAAACTCATCGTCTTCATCTTCTTCCGCTATAACACCGAATACAGCCCCCATCGTACCGGCCGATACCGCAACCGCCACTACTATAACAAGTCCTACAATACCTGCAAAAATCGGCATAATGTCGCAGGCACCTCCCAGCATAACCGCTTATTCTAAAAATAACACCCTCAGGTGTTACGTAACAATTCCATATAACTGGGCCAGCTGGATTTGAACCAGCGAATGCAGGAGTCAAAGTCCTGTGCCTTACCGCTTGGCGATGACCCATTAAAGGGTGGGTAATGGGATTCGAAACTCACGGCCTCCAGAGCCACAATCTGGCGCGCTAACCAACTGCGCTATACCCACCATAATATATCATATATTATGATAAAAAGCAGGGTGATGGGAATCGAACCCACGTATTCAGCTGGAAGGCTGATGTTCTACCATTGAACCACACCTGCATATCAGTGAGCCTGAAGGATTCGAACCCCTGACCCTCGGCTTAGAAGGCTGATGCTCTATCCAGCTGAGCTACAGACTCATATTATGTTTTTAGAAAACATATCGGGGTGACAGGATTCGAACCTGCGACCCCCTGGTCCCCAAACCAGGTACTCTAGCCAAACTGAGCCACACCCGATGATTATTTTTACATGTCTCTCTCAGACACATACAGCATTATATATGAGCGGCATTGCAATGTCAAGCATTTTTGATTTTTCAGAGAAAAATTGTTTTAACATCTAAAGCTCAAACAGCAGCATATAGTGTAATTTTACAATCCCTGTACAACTCTTTTATTGCCACCGGGGACTGTAAAACTCAAATCCCATAAACATACCTACTCAACTATAATTTATTTAAAATATTCGTGACCTCCATAAGAAAACAAATAAGTTAAAAGATGAATCAAACCATCCTACCGCATGGCTTGAAGAATAAGCTCTGTCCATAAAGTAAAGTGCGCCTCTTGAATAGTCCTCTCCCATCAGTGCATTATTTACACCTTTGATAGTGGCTTCGCTCACCTTAACTTTAAAAATCTCTTATCCCTTATAGGTGAAAAACTGTCCCTTGCTGAATATAACTCTGTTATAGTATTTTCAAAATGGCTTGAACGAACCCTGTTTAAAACCACATTGGCTACTATCGTTCTACCATAGACATCATTGTCACCTACCTCAGCTTCAACAATCCTTAGCAGATTATTATAATCCTCTACTGTAAGTGAAGATAATCCAAGTGCTACCCTACGTTCCTCAAGAAGTCTCTCCATTTTTTCATTTCCGGTCTCCTTTTGCTCTATTCGGGGCAAATTTGCAATATCCTCATCAACAGTTGTATTATCTAATCCGGCGTTATCCAAAATCTCGTCTGTCTCGTCTTCCATATCATCCTCAAAGGTTTCACCTTCTCCGGAATTTATGACATTAGCACTGACAGCATTTTTTCCGCTTCCCGCAAATCCATTGCTTGAAAATGCAACGACACTGATCACCGCACCACCTATTGTGAGCAGAGCCATCTGTCTGTACATCTTCTTTGTGAGTCTCATAGGTATTGCCATAATCTTCCCACAAATGGACTTTAAAAGCGATGTTATTCTTGGCATAAAGTCTCTCCTTTTTTAATACAAAAGTTAATTTTTGAATTATAGTAAGTGAGTAACTAAATGTCAACGATTTATTACAGAAGTTATCTATTTGTAAGTAATCTTTAATAATAATATAATATCGCTGTTAAAAAGTTTAAAAATGCCCTAAATAAGCACATCTTCGTTTAAAATTTATCATTTAACCACCTTAGTGCATACTCCGCATAAAAGTGTTGCTCCTATGTCCAAAGCGTTCTCATCTACATCAAAACCTTCATTATGAATCTGAATCAAACTGTTTGGAATGCTCTCATTTGAAGTTCCAAGATAAGCATATGCCCCCGGAATTTCCATAATGAATTCCGCAAAATTATCACCGCCTAAAGATATAGGTCTTACCTTTTGCCGCCTTTTTCTCCGAAAATATCCTTTACAATGCCTCTAACCTCTTCTGAAACCCTCTCATCATTTATAAGTGCCGACGTATAATCTGTCCAGATAACCTTTGCTTCCACCGTAAATCTTTGCAATATTTTTCAGCAGTCTCCTGCACCTTATCTCTTACTTCCTGCCTGGTCTTTGCGGGAGGTGGTTCTTGTTGTACCTTCTATAACTCCGCTGCCTGACACTATATTGTAAGATGTCTCGGAGTTTAATATTCCCACACCTATAACCACAGGGTCTATCGGTGATGTAGTCCCTTGTAACCAAAGCCTGTAATGCCACAACAGTCTGTGCGGCTATGTAAAGTGCATCTATACCCATCTGAGGAGTTGATACATGAGTAGCCTTTCCTCTATTTCTATTCTGAAATGGTCCACAGATGCATTGTTTATACCTGTAGTCACTCCGACCTCTCCACATCTTAAATCAGGTGCCACATGTAGTCCGAAAAATTCTTTCCATCCCTTTACTTCACCGTTTGCAATCATAGCCTGCGCACCCTGCACCTATTTCTTCACCCGGCTGGAAGATAAGTTTTACCGTTCCTGCAAACTTTTTCTCTGTTATTCGCAAGTATTATAGCCGCACCCAGTAAAGATGCATTGTGAACGTCATGACCGCAGGCATGCATAACACCTTCTGTTTTTTGAGCAATACGCTCTGTCATCTCTTTCAAGTATAGGAAGCGCATCTATATCGGCTCTGAGTGCCACAACTCTGTCCTTGCCTTCTCTGGTACTTCCCGATGTCCCTATATTGCTCTCAGACTCATCTGCTCCCGTATTCTTTTGCAGGCTCCGACTTTTCCTGTTCCTTTAATAAGTCCTATTACCCCTGTTTCGGCACTTCTGTAATGCTCTATACCCAGCTTATCAAGCTCTTCTTCTATTCTCGTAGCTGTACGATACTCCTTCATGCTGAGTTCCGGATGCAGATGGAAATCTCTTCAAGCTCCACTAAAGTTTCATGTATCTTTTTACTTCATTTAATATATCCATAAAGTCCTCTTTTTCATTCTATCCCTTTATCCCTACTTTATTAGTAGGAATTTAATTTATACTACTACCTTTTAAAAAGGGTCAAGAACAGTTTATGCTCTTAACCCTTTATATTGATTTTTAAGCTATTCAATTTTTGTAAAGCTTACCGCTCAGTACAAATCTTGCATCATCAAACTCATAACTACAGGTTGACAGGGTAAAGACCTTATCACCATATTCCGGATTCACATCTGATTTAAATGCAGATACTTCTTTTTAATGACTTTATCCAGTTATCAAATTCCGTACCGTCACTAAAATCAAGCTGCCATGCGTTCTCTTCCACATTTGCCACATGTCCGGCAAAGAAATCGATTCTATATACCGCATCTTCAGTTATCAAATATCCGTTCTTATGTTCATCAAAGAAATCCTGCTTTTTATAGCTCTTGAGTGCCGCAAACATACTTCCGTTTTTCATATGATGTCCGTATATTATGCTGTGCAGATCACTCAAATCACTTGGGTTTCTTGTGTCTAAAAATATAGCACCTGCCGGATTCTCTGTTCTGTCCACTCATATGATCCAGATAATATTCATTATCTGTTGTATGTACTATCGGATAATTTATTTCCGTATCAGGTACATAAATCCACCCTATAACATCACCGTTTACAGCCCTTAATCCTGCAAAAATCAACCTTCGGATATGGCTTTTTCTTCTTCGGTTTCTCTACAGTCTCTTCCGTATTATCACTTGACTGTGCCACCGTCTGCTCTATGGTATACTTATCTATTTCCTTATAAGTATCCACACCTTTTTATATTCACTTTGTATCTTTATAATATTATATCCTGCATATACCGCTATTGTTAAAAATATACAGCATAGCACTATTCGTATCTTGTCCTTCACTTTCTTCTCCTAATCATCACTATACGGCCTTTTACAATATTATTCCCTTTTACAAATAAAAAGCCATAAAAACTTTCTTAATGATTTTATAAAGTATAACATAGATACGAAAACTATCAAGAACAATTATATCTCGAGTATATAACTTATACCGCAGATATTGACGGAATCACCGTTATACAGCCTTATATTCTCCTCGTTCTCAAGCTTTCTGCCGTTTATATAAGTTCCGTTTCTGAGTTTAAATCTCTTGCATAAATTTCATTATCTTTCTCAAAGAATTTTAAATGCATTCTGCTCACTCCGTCAATATTAAGAACATAATCACATACTCTTTCCTGCTTTTCCTATAATAAAGGGTAAGTATGAGAGTTCAATGTCTTCCTTCCGTTTACCGTTCTTAAAAAATCTTCCCGAACTTTTTATCTTTATATCCGTGAGCAGTACGGTACTTCCTATTTCTTCATCAGGTACTGTAAATAAAGTCTTATCCTCGTTTTATATATGGCATTCACATTTTGACTCATAACCCTCAAATACCTTTTCAAGAAACTCCGATTCCTCATCCCTGAGCTTTCACTTTTTTTATTTTTTAAAAACACCACCGAAAATATTGAATTTAGTTTTATTTCTCTCTTTTTCGTCAACATTCTCAGGAATTATCTCTTCGCAAACAACCTGCTCCTTATCCGCCTTCTTTTAAATTACAGTCCAAAATTCCTTCTAAATCATTTATAGTGAAATCTCTTTTTGGCATTCCTTCAGTATCCCTGTATACCGTTATCAAGCATTCTTTATCTTCTTTGTTGATATTATTTAAAAATATTTTCCAATAATAATCTCATCTCTTCCTTATTATCTTCATTTCTTGGAATATATAAAAATGAGAATCTTTTAAGGTCCAAATCGGAAAAATATATTCGGGATCCAGTACTATTGATGATGCTTCAAGCAAAAATTCTTCCAATGATTTTTGTTGCTGCTATTATTTCGATAATAAACGATTTTATTTCTTCCACATTCAATGTTTTTTACTTCAAAAATTCTTGATACCGGCTGTAATGAGCTTATATCATAACAAATCTCCATTTTAGAGTTCATCCTTTTTATAAAAAGGCTTCAAGAAATTTTTGATATTGTTATGCTCTATCATACCCAGTTCAAAGGCATATTTGCTTTTTAACTCAAGCAAATATTTTTCCTCCGGCTCAAATATAAGCTGGTTACTCTTCAGATTCCTCTGATAACTGACCTTTAAGTCTTTCATATATCCCCTCCAATGCTGTAGTCGCTCTTATATAGCCCTCGGGATCATAGACAGCCACTCTGATACTCTGATTTCCCTGCTCCCCTTCGATGAAAAATTTATGTTCCTTTATTTTTACAGCTTTATTGCCCTTTAACTCAACTAAAGACTTTAACCTTTCCGTATCATATCCCATATTTTTCTCATCATGTGCCAATCTCTCAAGCAGTAAATGCATCTCGACACTGTCAACCGTTTCAGTATGTTTATCTATGCTGTATCCTATTATAAAAGCGATACCCATAAATATAAAAAATATAATATAAGTTATCTCCACTGTAAAACTTGCTCTCAAACTCTTCTTCATACACATAACCATATAATGCAATTTGCCATAGTTATAAAAGGAAGCATTGCCACTCTGACTCCTTTTATTCTACGCTTTTTATCATGTAATATAGGCTCATAAAAGAGCATATATTGAAACTATAAAAACCGATACAAAAAAATAAAAAGTATATTTCCCTTAAGCTCCCAGTATCGCTCCGCAACCTATAAATACAAGTGCATCTCCCTCTCCCAAGATATTAAACTTTGAAAGCGGCAATAATAAAAACCGCTGAGTATTCCAAGTACTGTATTCTTAATATCTATGCTGTTACCGATAATAAACTTATATATCTGAATATCTATAATCATTATATAAAATAAAACCACACCGAAAGTGTATATCTCTTTTTTTCTGATATCCTGAAAATGTAAAAATCAGCAAAAATATTATTAAAATCATCTTTTCCACAAGTTCAATACTCAATGTCTACCTCCACAGTAAGAACATACTCCCAAATGTTCCACATCCGAGAGCTTTACTCTTTGTACATAAGCTATGATTGCACTGCAATCAGGGTCACTGTGATATCTCGTGCCTGAAGGCATTATATAAACGCTTGTTCCTGCTCTGTTTCCACATCTTTCACATGGCTGATACCTCGCTCCGTTATCATTTCTTATACCTGCTATTTCAGACAAAGATACACAGCGCAAATCATTATAAAGATAGTGGCATCTTGGATCTAAATGATACCTGGTCGAGTTCCTGCCTATATAAACATATTCTTCATCATCCGAACTTCCGAATCCTTTCCCGCCATCTGCCCCTATCCACGCTCTTCTTGAAGCTACCACAGTCTGATTGATTGTATTTTTAAATATCCCTATCGGCAGTGAATACTTATAATCTATTCTTATACATATAGTCTCACCGTCGGACATACAGGTTGATAAAAGTCCGTGAATATTACTTATATTCTTATCTTTCACCTCGGTATTTATTTTTGCAACCACAAAGCTTCCTATTGCTCCACCTGCAAATACTCCCTTTACATTTTCCATAGCTTCATGATCATAATTTTCATTTTCTTCTTCTCTTGCATTACCTGTAAATCTGTAATATGTATATGCATACTGGCAGGAATCCTTACATACGGCTTCTGCAATTCCTCTGATTTTTCTATTGGTGTTCATCATATCAAAAGGCATTATAAGTACCGCCATAGCTATAATAAACAGGCTAAAGCACATGGCTGCCTCTACACTGAGAGAGGCTTTGTGCGCCCTCTTATACCTGCATGCTTGGAGAGCTTTCATTTTTTTATTTTTAAAATTTTTCATTATAAGAGGACATACAAAAACCTCCCTTCAATATATTTTTCTCCACTTTAACCTGCATCTCATAGCCTGATATAAGACCTGCAAACTCTTTGGAAAAAAATACGATATCTCACTGAACACTCTTCTTGCTCCACAGCTTATATTTGCATCAATACCGTATATCATATCCTTCATTAAAAAGTCGTTTTGGCTCACACCTATATCAAGCTGCATTATATCCATCATTCTGAAATTTCTTTTTACAGGATCTTCTATATATAAAAGCATTTTCAAATATCCCTCATAGTTGATACCACGTTCGGAATCATTATTGCCCAAAGCCCTGTTTTCCAAAACTTCAAATATCGTGTCAAGATCCGCCTTCCAATCGTCCTTCGTCTTTATTATAGGCACCTTGCCCCCTGATAAAAGACATTTGATATCTATAGCCGATTCCACCAAAGCCCATACCGCTATTATCAAAAACTTGACAAGAAATGTTATTTCAGGCAGACATATCACACCGCTGATTACCTCTGCAAGCTCTCCGGCTCTTTGCATCTTATCGGCATCGGATATGATATGCATATAGTTTAATCCCTCTCTTATTGCAAGAAGAGCTGCCACCGTGTTTTCAAGATTTTCCCTGTCCGAGTCCTTTTCCGTTTAATATATACTCAAGCTCATATGAAAGCGGAGTCTTTATATCATCTGTAAAGTCGGCAAAATATGTTCCGATATACTCATTTATAAGAAGTCTTTCTGCAAGATTTCTGCCTGTATATCCTCCTGTGACGGCATTTGAAGGAAGAGCGAGTCTGTTTATACTTTTTATTTGAAACCTCTCTGTTTTCAGGAATCACGAGAGAGAATATACCGTCGGAAATCAGTTCTTTTTAGTTGCTTTAGCTGATCTTCTTTAACTTCATCAGATATTCCATGTCTAAAGTTCATTCTCATCTCTGTAAGTGAATTTATATCATCACTCACATTATCCCAACCTTCGCTTATCTCATTTCCATGTTCATCTTCTTCATCATCTGATGCTTCCGCTATTCTTTCCTGCAGGATTTCAATATCGGCTTCCAGATGCTCGATCTCCCTACCATACTTTCAGAAAGTCCACCAAGTGCTGCCACCTCAAGTCTTCTTTCTCCGTCCTTATCTGCGTAGTCTTTAAACCTTGCCGTCTCTCCTTCGATATACGCCTTATTGTTTTCTGAGAGTTTTTGAAATACTTTTCGGCATTTTTCTTTTTATCTCTCTGATTTTTCACCGACAATTTATCAGCTTTCTTTTCATACTTTTTTTATAAGATCCGGAACTTTTTTTAATACCTTTTTCAGATTCTTACAAAGCTTTTTTTATCTCTGTGAGATTTCTTGCCTCAAGTGAGGATTTCATTTTCGGATCTTATTTTTCTCCTGCTCCGAAATATTTTCAGAAAGCCTTTTTAAAACCTTTTCAACTTCAATTGCTTCCCTTGAACTGAGTCCATAATCAGAGTAACCTTTTCCATACTCTTGGCATCTTCTATATCTTTCCAAAAGCTTATCGGGAGAACTGTCAAATATAGATTCAAAAGTTCCAAGGCCCATATAATCAATAATCTCCTGCTCAAGATACATTCCACCATTGTCATTTAAATATATTTTTCTTATTTAAATTCACCTGCGGATTTTGAATCCTGTACATTCCGCTGTTTTTTTATAAGGATCCATATATAAAAGCATCATATCTTTTATATTCTCATCACTGTAACTTTCCAGACCGAATATCCTGTAATTCTCCCAAAGCTTTTCTATGATATCTGCTAAAGACCGAATCAATTGCAGAGTCTCCCTGCCACCTGTAAATAAAATTTTTGCTCCCGATGTCCTTGCAGACTCCAAAAGTCCACATATTAAAGCACTGATACAGACAAATATCAGACATATAAAGACGGTAACGGAACCGCTTTTTTCTCAATTATATACCTCTTTTTGATTTCTTATTGATTTCCTTGAAGATATTATTCATAAGCTTACTGATATTTCCTTTAAATATAAGTACCAGACCTATCAAAACAACTAAAACCAAAAACGATCTCCACTACACCGACACCGTCTTCATTTTCCATAAAATCTTTCCAAAACTCCAACATACTTACTCCTCTCTATTTTTATAAAATTCACATTGCTTTTATCAAATCAATAAAATATCAACAATGCAGGTACAATTATTATCATCATCACTATAAGTAACATCATAAAAAGCGGTAAAAGCAGCTTTGTATTTAACTCCTCGCCTTCTCTTCTTGCCAAATTTATCCTCTCGTCCCATGCACTTTGTGACTCCATACTTAGGAGACTGTGCAGATTTGCAAGTCCGTTCCTTCTGTTTTGTTCTAAAAGTGATGCCAGCTTCATATATTGCCTAAGGCCACAGCTCCTGCCGAAATCCTTGTATACCGTATTCTCATATATTCCGGTTTTCAGTTTTGCCAGAGCCTTTACCATTTCCTCATAGGCATATCTTCTTTCATTGTTCTCTTTACATTCATTCTCATAATCTATAACTATGCTTTCCCATGACTGTCTGACAGAAAGTCCGGCACCTATAAATACTATCAGTTTTGAAACTATATCCGGATAATCCTTCATAAGCTCCCTTTTTCTCTTTTCTGTGCTACGCCTTTCTTTTTCCTTATCCTGCAAATATAAAAGTATCGCTATAACTGTTCCCATTATAGGGATAATATTAAAGTTAAACGCTTCGCCGTAGTGGTATATAAGCCTTTTTCCTTCATAAGTATCCGGCAGAGTATAACCGTCTTTTTGTGCTGATTCCTTATCGACATTTGCTATTTTATCAATCAGTCCCTTCAAAAGCCTTTCGTCATCCGACAATATTTTCGGACATACTGTTATGGGAATAATATAGCTTTCCTCGTAAGTTTCATAACTTAAGCTCACCTCTATATCAATATTTCTGTTTTCTTTGAGATTTTCATTATGTACATTTCCCAAAATGTCTATAAGTTCGCTCTCACCGAAATCCCATCTTACACTGAGTCCCAAATCGCTTATTTCATTTGTCAAATTCAAATCTGTGGTTATATTTTGCAGTGAAGAGTTTTCACCCGGAAGTGTTAAAAGTATCTCTTCCAGACCTTTTTTTATAGCCTCCTTTGCCTCATCTTTTGAATAAGTTCTCTTTGTTACAGGTATCTCTATTCTTTTGCGGCTTATCAAGTAGACCTTCAACCTCTATTTCCATCTCAGTATCATATTCATCCACACCCGGTCTGTTTATGTAATTATTTTCTACCGTATTTACCTTTAAAAAAGAATTGCAGATACCAAAAATCACAAAGCCTGTTATTACAATCAGCCAACTCTTTAAATTATTTAAAAAGATTACTCTCAAATACTTTTTCATATGCTATACCTCTATATTTAAAAAGTCTCTTCGAGATATAAATAGCAAACAGATAGACTATAAGTCCTATACTCATACAGGCTCTTCCGATAACGGTTGTATACATAATATTGAAAAACCCCGGTGAGCTTATATCAATATAAAACTATAAAAAAAGCGGAAATATATTCATAACGGTCTGTTCAAACCTCTTTTGCAGTCGTCATGGTTATTATCTCTTCCTTTATTCTCACCTTATCACCTATAACACCGACCGTATGAGCGATAATGTTTTCAAGTTCACTCCGCTTCTTTTTGCGATCCTTAGAACCTTTGCAAAGCTTCTTATATCTTCGCTGTGACTTCTGTAAGCCAGATCGTCAAATGCCCTTTCAACACTGATATTCATGTAAATAAGCTGATTTATATATTCAAATTCTTTTATTATCAGATTATCTTTAGTATATAAAAGTCTTAACTCCACCAAAGCTTCTTTTACGGAGTTTTCCAATGAATATCCGGCATTCAAAAAGTGATGAAAGTATCATTATCGCTTCCTTAAACTCAACCACAAGTCTGCGTTTTTTTGCTGCAATCAATTCTTTTCTTTTTTTAAATTGGGGTATAAAAAAACAGAATGGAAAAAGACAGAAAAAAATATGATTATACTTTTTATAGAATACATAAGAACCTATGGCTGCTGCCGATACGGCTAAAAAGCTGTATTTTTATCCACTCCGAAACGCTAAATCTGTAGCTGTTATAGTCTATAGCCTGCTGCGAACAATTTTTGTTTGTTTTTAAGTTCTCCGACTTTTTTATGTACCTTTTCTTCCATATCGAACTCATAGAGCTTATTAAGCCCAATCTCCCCATTTTCATAGGGCAAAACCTCCAAAATCTCAAGCATTCTTCTTTCTCCCTCTGAGTCTTCCAAGATGTATCAAAATATCCAATGCACTTGCTATCTGCGATCTGATAGCGGCCAGCGGCAGATCCGCACCGCTTAGCACCATTGTTTCAAGTCTTGAGAGCATATCCTTTGCACTGTTACCATGTCCTGTACTGAGCGAACCGTCATGTCCGGTATTCATAGCCTGCAACATATCAAGCGCTTCTCTTCCTCTGACTTCTCCAACTATTATCCTGTCGGGATTCATTCTAAGTGATGCCCTTATAAGATCTCCTATGCCGATACTTCCATCACCGCTTAAAGTCGCATTTTTTGTCTCAAGCCTTACTATATTTTTTATATGCATCAGCTGTAATTCCGCCGAATCCTCTATTGTAATAACTCTTTCCCCCTTAGGTATATAGCTTGAGAGTGCATTTAAAAAAGTGGTTTTTCCTGAGTTTGTGCCTCCTGAAATAAAAATATTATATCCTGAGCAAACCAGCATCTCCAAAAAATTTGCACATTCTTCAGATATTGTTCCGTATGATATCATTCTCTCCATGCTGATAACTTCAGGAAACTTTCTGATTGTAATAATCGGACCGTCAAGAGATATTGGCGGCAATACAATATGTACTCTTGAACCGTCTGAGAGTCTGGCATCTGCAATAGGCGAAGACACATTTACAACTCTGTTCACCTTACTTACGATCTGCTGAATCATATCTTCCAAAACCTCATTACTCACAAAGCTCTTATCCCATTTCATGACTTTTTCCACATTTTTTCCACAAATATATCATCTTTCCCTGTTTACCATTATCTCTGTAATGTCTTTGGAATCCAATAACTCCTGCAGTATATCCAGCCTTCTGAACGAATCAAAAGAGAATTTCTTATATTTATTTTTTTCTTCAAGAGGAATATAAAAAGAATGTTCCTTATGTACTATTTCACGATCTATTATTTCATATAATTCTTCATCTTCTATATTTCTAAGATCCGAGAGCTCATCTCTTATTTCTCTTTTCAGCTGCTCATAAATACTTTCACCCTGATTTGCGCTCTCATCTTCACGTTTAACCACCTGTATTCTAAAAATCTCATCATCTGTTATTTTTCTGTTTAACAAAAGCACCTCCATAATATAAAGCCTGCCAAAAAATATGGAGAAACAGGTATCAAATGCTTGTCACTTTTTCTGTATTCATAATATTTTTCAATTCTTCCGGCAGCAAGCACTCTCATACAATAGTTTATAAGCATTGTAATCCTGATTGCTAACTGATTAGTGAAAATCATATAAAGTAATGCGCCCGCTCCTGCCAGCACCAATGCTATAACAGTCACATTCACCCCGTCATATGTACCTAAAAATCCTATAACTAAAGAAAACAACTTTATATCTCCGGCTCCAAAAATCTAAGCCTGTAAAGAATTGAAAATAATATAATTGAAATAAAAACTCTGAATACAAACTCTACATGTAATATATATACTCCTATAAGAAAATATCCTAAAATAATAATATTCGGAACCTTCTTCCAAAGTATATCCGTCATTGCCGCAGCAAATAACATACTGCCCACTATATAATAAATCATAGGCCCTCAGCTGTATTTGAAACCTGTGAAAAATATTCACGCCGCTTTAATCTTGTAAAATTAAATATATCTGCGGAAATATCCTCCTTCGGCAATCTCATCTCATATATTTTGTGAATGATCTCCGCATATCCGTTTCGCCCCAGAAGTGATTTAAATTCTTTTATCTTTGTCATCTCCACACCGTTATTCTCTCCAATCACCGGACAGAATATCTTTTCTCACATATCCAAAATCTGCATGGATCTGCGGCCTATACTTCCAAAGTCGATTACAATAACTTCAAACAGATTTGCCGAAAGAATATCATTCATAAATTTTGTAAGCTCATTATCGGATAAATAAAACAAGTCTTCATTGTACCTCGCAGGTAGAACAATATTCAAATCCTCAACTCTGCTGATACATTCTCCCAGTTTAGCAAAGTTTAAATCTCCGGTTTTATAACCATAGAAAACATCAGACAGGTCTCTACTGTTTTCTTTTCTCAAAACAGAGAACAATGAATCATATTCATCAAAGGAAATAAGCAAAGAACTGTTTTTTCCTGTGAACAGAAGTAAGAATGAAATGCCACCGAAAGACTTGTTCTGCCACATCTGTTTATCGGAGAATAAACACCGTAGACTTTTGTATTTTTATTACCTGCCGTAAGTCCGAAAGAATTATTACCCGAAAAAAATCCCAGCAGTTCATCAACTATTATATGTACACCGCAAAATTTGAATATTGAACAGAAAAGTTCTGAAGAACCGGTATATTTAGACTCTACCATCGCATCATCTGACAGGAGAACGACCGGAAGTCCCGTATCTATACATTCATCCACATTGTCAATATCCGTGATAAATGCCACTGTCTCCATAGAAGAGCTTTCATTACTGTACATTTGGAATGAAGTATAAGCGACCGCTTTGAAAGGAATCCTATCCTCCTTAGAAAGAAAAATCAGATAATTTTTAAGGCAAAAGCGTATATCCGTATCAATCACCGCTATAATATGCCTCATAAAACTCCTATAGAATTATTTAAAGAAAGGTCCCCATAACACCTGTTAGAAAGGTGTTCTAATCTTTAGACTTTTATCATAATAAAAAGAGCATAAAAGTCAATGCTCTTTTTCAATGTTTCATATACAATTTATATATGGAATAAATGTGAATTTTTATACAAAAATTTATTTTACCCTGGGAATCTGCCTAACATCATAGGTTCTGTTCTCCATTAATTTGGCATTTACATCATTAGGCAAATCTGATTTCCCTATGCTGTGCATCGCTATTTCCACTACCGCCTTGGCATATTCCTTTTTATCACTTTCATAGTACCCAAAAGCTTACCTTCATTGATTGCTTCAAGGGCCTCCTTTGTTCCGTCTATACCGACAACCTTTATACCTTTTATATTATTGTTTCTTTCAATCGCATCTATGGCACCGAGTCCCATATCATCATTATTTGATATGACAAGGTCTATATTGTCGTAATTATTAAGCCACTCTTCCATAAGCGCGGAACCCCTGTGCTCTCTCCCAGTTTCCGATAGCACCGTTTAGCTTATTTATCGGAATATTGTTCTCCTGCAAAGTTTTTTTATAACCCATTCTGTCCTTACAAGAGAATCCTGATGACTCGGTTCACCCTCTAAAAAGCACATAATTTATCACACCGTCACCGTCTATATCTATGCTGTGAGGATTTTTCATTGTAGGCATTTATTATTATCTTGGCCTGCTCGATTCCTGCGGACTTCGGTCCTGCACCTACATAATAAATATTGTCCGCTCTGTTTAAGTCATCATCCACCGGTTTTCTGTTAAAGAATACTATCGGTATTTTTGCGCCGACCGCCGTTTCAATCATATTTGAAGCGGCAAATCTGTCAACGACATTTATAAGAAGTACATCATAGTCAAGAGATACAAATCTATCCACCTGATGATTTTTGAGTATTTTTGATTGTCTCTGGCATCCACCACCTCAAGATTTATCTTGATATCATGTTCTTTCTCATATTCCTTTACATACTCTTCAATTTCCTGTCTGACATTTGAAATAAATGTATCGTCAAATCTATACAGACAAAGACCTATCTTGATGACATTTTTCTTAGGCGATGCAACCCTACTCATCATAGATATACAGCCGACGACAAGAACAATTACCAAAATCGCCATGCTTATTATAAAACCTTGTTTTTTCATCTTCCTCCCACAGTGCTAGTCAATCGGGAACAGCCGTTTTATTATATCATCATTTTCCAGACTTTCCTTATCCACAAGCATATTTTCCATATCGATATTTGTCATATAGTTCGTCTTTTTTAAGTCCGCCATAAGCATTTCCACTGCCGAATATCCCTCGTCATACTCATTTAGAGTAGCTATCGCATCTATACTGCCCTCACTTAATTTATTTAAAAAGAATGTAGTTGCTCCTATGCAATAAAACCCGTGTATATGTTCCTTATAAACGCTGCTGCTCCAAGTATCTTACATATATTCTCAGTGCTTTTCTTATCAAGTGAGAATATAAAAGCGCTTTTTCTTACTGTGCACCAAATCTTCTATTGCCGTCCGAAACTCCTTTTTCATCTCCCTCTACAAGAATTATATTAGAAGATTGTTTTTGATTTCAAGAAATCTGTTTCTTTGACACACCTGCAAGATTCAAATCATTTACAAATACATAAACCGGTGAACTTCCGTCATACTTTTTCTTCAAATGCCGTATAAAAGCCTTTCAATCATATCTGTATAGTCAATATTTATAGTCCTCTTTGAGATATTTATACTTGGATTTGCACTTCCTATCTTAGCCGTATCAAATACATCCGTATCCTTTGACTTTAATACAACCACCGGTGACTTTATAAGATTGATTTTTAAATCATTTTTTTGCCAGCACAATAATACCGTCGACACCGTTTTTCCTCCTCGGACTCTATAAGCGTCTTCTGATTTATATTATTTAATGTAATCAGGTTTATATCTATATTGTATTTCTTTTGCGGCATCATCCACACCCTTTTTAAGATTGGCGTATTTACTTTCATCCTCACCGTCAAGTATCAAAGATACCTGATAAACTCTCGGTGTTTCTTCTTTTAATATCAAATTTGTCTGCGAAATTACAAAGAGTAAGATAATTGATACAAACCATATTATCCATATATATTTTTATCTGTCTTCATCATTCTCTCCATATACTACAGCAGGCAAATGAATTGTAATCTTTGTACCTTCATCAGGTTCCGATTCAACTTTCAACCCGTATTCACTTCCAAAAATACAGCTTTATTCTTTCATTTACATTTTTACACCGATACCGGATCCTTTTTGCTTGGAACAAAGTCTTTACTCAGTAAAGTTTCAACCATATCTTCACTCATTCCAAGCCCGTTGTCCGTTATCGTAAAATAAAGACTGTCATCCTCTTTAAATACTTTTACGTCTATCTCACCGTCACCGTCCATAAACTCCATTCCGTGATATATCGCATTTTCCACCAAGGGCTGAAGCATAGCTTTAGCGATGAATAAGAGCACTTCCTCATCCACATCTATACTGTATTCAAACCTGTTTTTAAAACGCATATTCTGTATCATCAGATAGTTTCTTACATGCTCCACCTCATCTTTTACAGTGATTATATTCTTTCCCTTGCTTAATGAAATCCTGAAAAACTTTGCAAGTGCCGTCACAATATTTACAGCCTTGTCGGAATTCTCGTTTTCAATCATCCAAACGATAATATCCAAAGTATTGTATAAGAAATGCGGATTTATCTGAGACTGCAATGTATCAAACTCGCTCTTTCTCTTGGCATTGTGCTCATCCACAAGATCCGACATCAATACCTTTATCCTGCCAAGCATGTTTTTAATGGACTTGCCGAGATGTTCCACCTCATAAGAACCGCTAGGTACTATCTCCACATCCAGATTTCCGCTCTCAATCTCTCTTACACTGCCGTCAAGACTCTTTTATAGGATTTGATATCTTATCGGAAATAAAGGCATTTATCATAGCCAGTAAAAATAAGAAAAGATCGGCAACGAAGAGTACAAAGAATCTGAACTTTATTCCGTCTACTCCAAGTGCCGCACTTGGTGTCACTCCCACAAGCTTCCAACCTGTATATCCTATTGTCCTTACATTGAGTGTAATATTCTTCCTGCCAAGATTTTTCAACTGTGATTCCGTCTTTTAAAGTGGCGGCATATTTATTATCTTCCTTAAATCGTCCCGAATATATCTCATTTTGTTTCGGATGCCATATGATATCACCACTATCATTGGTCAGATACACATAACCTCCGTTTCCCAAATTTACATTTGAAAATATCTCCTCAAAATACATATAGTTTAAGTTGATAAGAAGAAGTGCCTGTGTGGCTTACCCCTCATCAGTCACCTCCACCGCTCTTGAAAGAGAAATCACCCATGAATAGCTGCTTTCATTCCTGTCAAAGAGATCTCTGATATGCGGCATGGAAAAGTTGATATATTCACTTTCCGCCATACTTTTTTTAAAAAAATCCTTTTCCAAAACATTGCTGTTATCTTTAAGTCGTAATGCAGGCATGGACTCTATAAGCTCGCCCTTTCCGGATATCAAAGCTATATCATCTATCATATTGTCATTGTTGACATAGATAAGGTTCATACCCCTTTTTATATCATCATTTGATATATCCGTATTTTTTTGATAACATTATAATAAATGGAATCGGATACCTTCATGGCATTTCTAAGATATGAATCCACAGACTCACCAAGCTGTCCCTACAATACCCTGAGTTTTTCCTCAATAATGGTGGCATTTAAGCTGTTTGTAAATCTTTGAAATATTATAAGGCTTATAAGTGCTATGGCTATAATCGCTGTAACTGTAAAAGTACATGAAAAATAGAGCTTTGTATGCTCAAATTTTTTTATACTCAAGTTTTTTAAACTGAATTTCCCTTTTTCCATATACTAACCTTGCTGTCTGTACTTTGAAGGTGAAACCCCATACTTTTTCTTAAACACATAGCTGAAATAATTCTGATCCGCATAACCCACCATTTCCGCTATAATATATGTCTTTTCATCTGTAGTCTTTAAAAGCTCCACAGCCTTTTTGCAATCTGACATTGGTCAGGAAATTTACATAGGATATCCCCATATCCTTTTTAAAGTTTGTGGAAAACCTGGCAACGGAGACATGTAAATGTTTACAAAGTTTTTCAAGCGACAATTCCATATCCGCAAAGTTCTCTTCTATATGGGCCTTAGCCTCTTCAAGTACCTTTTTTTGATGTGAAAGCTCGATCTTCTCTTATCTTATGAGCGATATTTATGCTTGCTTCAAGCAGCCACTCTCTGAAACCGCCTGTGTCCTTTATCTTATCCAAAAGATCTATATAATCTGTAGCCGTCTTTGTAAGTACTGAAAGCTCAAGCCCGTAATCCTGTACCAGACTTATAATAATATTTATAACATTTATCATATAGGACTGATACTGACTTGAATGTACCTTTGATTCCTTAAGCTTTGATGCTATCTTTTCCACATATTCTGCTATACTTTCATCACTTCCGAACTTTAATATATTGATATATTCCTTTGCTTCAATATCTTCAAACTTCAGCTTATCCGACTTTACAGGCTCCATATCTTTTATATAAATAACTTCGCCGCTTCCTACGATACCTCTGTATCCGAGAGCCTCCTTTGCAAGAGTATATGACCTGTGAAGATCTGTAATATCCTTTACACTGATACCCAGACCTATGGTAAGGTTTACACCTATGGCTCTGTTTACATCTCGTATCGCCTCTGTAAGTATGGACATTATATAGTTTTTTGACATCTTCTCAGGAAGTCCTGTCAATATAACTATACTGGTTTCCGAATACATGGAAAAGACCTCCGCCTGTAATTTATATTTCAGGTTTTCAAGGAGGTTGACCTTTACAGATATAGGTATAAGTTCTTTATCAACTATACTGCTGTCCATATCATCTATGTGAACGGCGGCAACTATATATCTGTCTGCATTGTTTAAATTTATATCATATTCGGACATAGCATAATCTATCTCCGAAGCACTTATACTTCCATGTATAATACCGTTTAAAAACTGCTCCCCGAGTATAGGGATACTGGCTTGGTATCCTCTTCTGAGTCTTTCAATATCTCTCTTTTTATCAAGTTCCTCATCCATACTTTTATGTACTTTTCTGAGGATCTCCGTAAGCTCAACGGCGGAAACAGGCTTAAGCACATACTCTATTACGCCCATCTTAATGGCTTCTTTTGCATAGTCAAAATCATCAAATCCCGAAAAAATAATGGACTTTATAAGAGGATATCTTATATTTATTTCATTTATCAGCTCAAGTCCGTCCATATATGGCATTCTGATATCGGTAAATACCAGGTCCGGATTTAAATTTTCTATTTTCTCCAGTGCTTCAACACCGTTTTCGGCATCTCCAACAACTAAAAAACCTTCTTCTTCCCAGTTGATTTTTTTTATAATACTTTTTCTGACTTCTTCTTCGTCATCCACAAGTAAAATTTTGTAAAGTTCTCTCATATTAAAGTTCCAATACTATAGTGAAAGGTCCGTCATTTTCAAGGCTTACCTTCATATCCGCACCGAATACTCCGCATTCTGTATGAATATCCGACTTCTTGCCAAGTTCCACCATATACTCATAAAGTCTCTTTGCCTCATCCGGTGAGCCCGCACCTATAAAGCTCGGTCTGTTTCCCTCTTTGCAATTTGCCAGCAGCGTAAACTGTGATACAAGTAAAAGCTCACCGCCCACATCTTTTAATGAAAGGTTTGTTTTTTTCCGTTTTCATCTTCAAATATTCTAAGTTTGATAAAGCTTTATTAAAATACTTTTCAACGATTCTTTCATCATCATCTGCCGCTACACCTACCAAAACCAAAAGACCTTTATTTATCTTTCCTACTTCTTCACCGTCTATTTTTACATTTGCATGATTTACTCTTTGTATTACAAGCTTCATATTTCCTCCTAAAACGATCTTATCTCGTCTTCTTCATTGCTTATTTCTATGGACATTATTTTTACATAATATCCTCCGTCACCTACAGGTACCAGCACTCTGTCACCTTTTTTCTTCCCTATTATGGCCTTACCTATCGGTGACTCTATACTGAGCCTGCCTTCCAGTGAATCTCCTCTGATTGAAGTAACTATCTTGAACTTTTCACACTCGTCATCATCTTCAAAATAGAGTTCTACAACCTTGTCAATTCCGACCTGATCTTCTTTTGTCTTATCTTCATATACATGACAGAATCTAAGCATTCTCTCTAAATAGTTGATTCTGCTCTCATTCTTGTTTTTCTCTCTTTTTGCTGCATAATATTCAAAATTTTCAGATAGATCTCCATGTGCTCTGGCTTCCTTTACCGCCTCTATAAGTTTCGGTCTAAGCACAAGTTTTCTTTCTTCTATCTCCGCCTCTATCTTTTTAATATCATCTCTTGTAAGCGTCTCTGCCATAAAACCATCCATATACTTTTTTTATAAAACAAAAGAGTAGTAAAAACTACTCTTTTTAAACCCCAAAGTGACGGCTCTGCTTTATTGACGCCTAGCGAAGCTAGGTGGGTTACCTCACCTTGATATCTGCCTTCTACCTATAGAAGCTTGACATCCATCGAAGGTTATTTGGAATCCCATAAATCAAAATGTAGGTTCAAAATTGGCAAAGTTATCGCTCACCTCAGAATTTTTCTTCATAATAAAATTATAATACAAAATATATTTTTTTCAATATATTTCAATCAAAAAGTCCGGAAGTCATACAAAGTATTTCTTCCGGACTGAATTTTATCTTCCGATAACTTATGTTATCCAAATAGAAACTATTCAGTTCTTCTTTTTTTGAAGATACATAGTGCAGCAAGTGCACTTGATATAATCAACATCAAACTGTAAATCGGAGTTTCATCTTTATCTTCAGTCTTTGGAACTGACAGCGCCACTCTTGTATCTGATATGGATTTTGTTGTATCCTTGCTCAGTTGTACCTTCTGTGGCTGTGGAGTTTTCGGCTCGTCTGTTACGATTACCGGATTCTCGATTGCATTCATTGATGTTGTATTATTGTTTACGGTTGCCTTTCCCGGTCTTACAGTCGATGTTGTGTTTGAACCTGAACTGCCGCTTCCACCTCTGCTTGTGTTTGAGCTTGTCGCTATTGACGGGGTCGCTAAAGGTCTTGTAGGTCTTATTACTACATCCTCATCTCTTCCCGGTATAGTGATCTGGCTTGGGGTTGCCACTCTTATCGGAGTTGTAGGGGTTGTCGGTGTGGTAGGTGTTGTCGGTGTACTTGGATTTACCGGTGTTACAGGGTTTATCGGATTAATCGGGTTAATCGGATTTATCGGGCTTGGGTTTATAGGAGTTACAGGGGTTACAGGTCCCGGTATTACTACCACGCTTGGGTCCTTCTTATAGATGTATGTTACTTCTATTCTTCCTGTGCTGAATACTCCCGTTTCAGATCCCTGTACAGTTTGTAAGCTGTATCCGTCTATTGCCTTTGCCGCTGTTGCGTATGGCAGGCCGAGGCTTCTCGTTCCGTCAAGTATTTCATCACTTTCTATCGGTATTCCTGCAGTATTTACGTAACGGGCGATTACATCTCCTGCATCTCTTCTGCGATATACATATGTCACAGTCTGACTACCGCTTTGTAAATGTTCCTGTTGCGTTACCAGGTACACTTATCAGATCGTAATTGTCAAATACCTTTTGAACTTGTTGTATAGTTCTCTCCAAATCTTTCACTACCGTTAAGTACCTCAGGTGTATCTAAAGGTACATTTCCGTTCTCATCTATATGCTCTACTACAACATCTCCCGCATCATCACGCTTATAGATATAGTTTACAGTTATCGGATCCGCTGTAAATGTTCCTGTTGCGTTACCCGGTACTGTTATAAGAGTATATCCCGGTATGATCTTCGGTGTTGTTGTGTATGGCAAGCCTACATTATCTGTTCCTGTTATTGTATCAGGTGTCTCAATTCTGTTTCCATGATTGTCCAGATAATTTACTGTTACTCCGCCTGAGCGCTTTCTCTTATAAAGATATGTTACAGTTTGGCTTCCGCTTACAAATGTTCCTGTTGCGTTACACGGTACTGTATCTATCTCATAGTCTGAGTATATCTCAGGGGTTGTTGTATACGGTAATCCCAGCTTTCTGCTTCCGTCAAGTACTGTCGGTGTGCTTAAGTCACTGTTATCATATACTGATTTGTGGTATACGGTTACATCTCCCGCATCAGCTCTTCTATATACATAGGTTACTGTCTGTGGGCCCGGTGTGAATGTTCCTGTTGCGTTAGGCGGTACACTCACTAATGTGAAGTTCGGTATTGTCTTTGATGTAGTTGTGTATGGAAGTCCGAGCTTTCCTGTTCCGCTTTGTGTATCAGGAATATCTATCTCATTCCCGTCCTCATCTACATAAACGCTTGTCACATCTCCGGCAGGTATTCTTCTATATTCATAGATTACTGTCTGTGGTGTGTTTGTATATGTTCCGTTCTTATTTGCAGGTTGTGCTACCAACTCATAGTTAGGGATGTTCTTCTCTGTTGTTGTGTAGGCAAGTCCGAGTTTTCCGGCTCCTCCCATTACATCATCTGTATCCAGAGGTGTTCCAGTTCCCTGTTCTACATATTTTACAGTTATACTCTGAGCATCATTTCTCTTATACTCATATGTTACCACTGTTGTTCCTGTTGCCGGATATGTTCCGGTGTTGTTTGTAGGTGTAGGATTTACTACTGTAAAGTCGGTTATATTTTCAGGGCTTGTTGTATATGTAAGTCCTGACTTTCCTGCACCGCTTAAGTTCTCATCAGGTGCCAGAGGTGTACCTGTTCCCTGTTCTACATGGTGAACCAATACATTTCCCACATCATTTCTTCTATAAAGGTAAGTTACAGTCTGATTTCCTGTAGTATAGTTTCCGTTCTTATTTGTCGGTTGAGCTACCAATGTAAAGTTCGGAATACTATGCTCAGTAGTTGTATACGGTAATCCGAGCTTTCCGGTTCCACTCATTGTGGTATCCGGTACAAGCGGTGTTGTTGTTCCGTCAATATAGTGATGTACAACTACATCTCCTGCGTCATTTCTCTTGTACTCATATGTTACTACTGTTGTTCCTGTTGCCGGATATGTTCCTGTGTGGTCTGTAGGTGTAGCATTTACTACTGTATAGTTTGCTATATTTGCAGGGCTTGTTGTATATGGCAATCCTGCATTTCCTGCACCGTTTAGATTCTCATCAGGAGAAAGAGAGTTTGTTGTTCCCATCTCGTAATGATGTACTAAAACATTTCCGCATCTTTTCTCTTGTAGTAGTAGTTGACGGTCTGTGTTCCGCTTGTAAATGTTCCGTTTGCTGCAGGACTTACAGAAACAAAATCATAATCATTTATGTTCTTTTGTACTGTAGTAAAGGCTGTTCCAAGCTTTCCGGTTCCGTTCAAAGTTTCCTGAGTATCAAGCACTGCATTTGTACCCTGCTCAAGATAATTTACCACTACATTTCCGGCATCATTTCTCTTGTAGTAATAAGTTACTACCTGATTTCCGGTTGTATATGTTCCATTCTGATTTGCAGGTGTGCTCACCAATGTAAAGTTCGGAATGGTCTGTTCTGTAGTATTATATGGAGTTCCGAGTTTTCCTGTACCGCTCATTGTGATATCAGGTACAAGCGGTGTTGTAGTACCCTGTTCATAATGGTGTACTGTAACATCTCCTGCATTCTTTCTTCTGTACTCATATACTACCGTTGTTGTTCCCGTTGCAGGATATGTTCCTGTATGGTTTGCAGGTGTTGTACTTACCACCTCATAATCCGCAATTGTCTTCGGTGTAGTTGTATAGCCAAGTCCCGACTTTCCTGCTCCGCTCATTACTGTCTGAGTGTCAAGCTCTGTGCCGCTACCCTGCTCTACATATTTTACTACTACATCTCCTGCGGTCTTTCTTCTGTACTCATATACTACAGTCGTTGTTCCGCTACTTGGATATGTTCCTGTATGGTTTTGCAGGTGTTGTACTTACCACCTCATAATCCGTAATTGTCTTCGGTGTAGTTGTATAGCCAAGTCCCTGACTTTCCTGCTCCGCTCATTACTGTCTGAGTGTCAAGCTCTGTGCCGCTACCCTGCTCTACATATTTTACTACAATATCTCCAACATCTTTTCTCTTGTAGTAGTAGTTGACGGTCTGTGTTCCGCTTGTAAATGTTCCGTTTGCTGCAGGACTTACAGAAACAAAATCATAATCATTTATGTTCTTTTGTACTGTAGTAAAGGCTGTTCCAAGCTTTCCGGTTCCGTTCAAAGTTTCCTGAGTATCAAGCACTGCATTTGTACCCTGCTCAAGATAATTTACCACTACATTTCGCATCATTTCTCTTGTAGTAATAAGTTACTACCTGATTTCCAGTTGTATATGTTCCATTCTGATTTGCAGGTGTGCTCACCAATGTAAAGTTCAGAATAGTCTGTTCTGTAGTATTATATGGAGTTCCGAGTTTTTCCTGTACCGCTCATTGTGATATCAGGTACAAGCGGTGTTGTAGTACCCTGTTCATAATGGTGTACTGTAACATCTCCTGCATTCTTTCTTCTGTACTCATATACTACCGTTGTTGTTCCCTGTAGCAGGATATGTTCCTGTATGGTTTTGCAGGTGTTGTACTTACCACCTCATCAATCCGCAATTGTCTTCGGTGTAGTTGTATAGCCAAGTCCCGACTTTCCTGCTCCGCTCATTACTGTCTGAGTGTCAAGCTCTGTGCCGCTACCCTGCTCTACATATTTTTACTACTACATCTCCTGCGGTCTTTTCTTCTGTACTCATATACTACAGTCGTTGTTCCGCTACTTGGATATGTTCCTGTATGGTTTGCAGGTGTTGTACTTACCACCTCATAATCCGCAATTGTCTTCGGTGTAGTTGTATAGCCAAGTCCCGACTTTCCTGCTCCGCTCATTACTGTCTGAGTGTCAAGCTCTGTGCCGCTACCCTGCTCTACATATTTTACTACAATATCTCCAACATCTTTTCTCTTATAGTAGTAGTTGACGGTCTGTGTTCCGCTTGTAAATGTTCCGTTTGCTGCAGGACTTACAGAAACAAAATCATAATCATTTATGTTCTTTTGTACTGTAGTAAAGGCTGTTCCAAGCTTTCCTGTTCCGTTCAAAGTCTCCTGAGTATCAAGCACCGCATTTGTGCCCTGCTCAAGATAATTTACCACTACATTTCCGGCATTCTTTCTCTTATAGAAATAAGTTACTTCCTGCACTCCGGTAGTAAATGTACCTGTTGCATTTGTAGGTGCCGGTGTTGTGAGCTCAAAGTTTGCTATATCATTTTCTCTGCTCTGCGTTGTATATGGCAGACCGAGTTTTCTTGTTCCGTCAAGTTCTTCCTGTGAAGGTGAAGTTGCACCTGCCGGTGTATAAAGCTCTGTTGTCTGTCCTACTTCATAGTGATGTACTATAACTTTTCCTGCATTCTTTCTTCTGTACTCATAAGTTACTACAATATTTCCTGTAGTATAGTTTCCTGAATGATTTTGCAGGTGTTGTATTTACAATGTCGTAATTATCAAAGCTCTTTGCATCGGTTGTATATGCAAGTCCGAGTTTTCCGGTTCCGTCCATTGTTATAGGTCCTGCAACCAAGCTTCCCGGTGCTTTATAAAGCTCCTCTCCTGTATCCGCATCTTTGTAATGTACTGTAACGCTTCCTGCATTCTTTCTCTTGTAGTAATAAGTTACAGTCTGCTCTCCGCTTTGGAAAGTTCCCATTGCATTTGTAGGTGCAGGATTAACAAGCTCATAATTGCTGAGATCTGCAGACTTTTCCGTTGTCACATATGGAAGTCCAAGCTTTCCGCTTCCGTCAAGCTCTTCAGCTTGTGGTGAAGTTTTTCCTGCCGGTGTGTAAAGCTCTGTTGTTCCTCCAACTTCATAGTGATGTACTGTGACTTTTCCCGCATTCTTTCGTCTGTAGTAGTATGTAACTTCCTGTACTCCTGTAGTGAAATTACCGCTTGCATTTGTAGGTGCAGGAGTTGTCAGCTCAAAGTTTGCTATATCGTTTTCTCTGCTTGCAGTTGTATAAGGAAGTCCAAGCTTTCCGCTTCCGTCAAGTTCTTCAGCTTGTGGTGAAGTTTTTCCTGCCGGTGTGTAAAGCTCTGTTGTCTGCCCTGTTTCATAGTGGTGTACTACGACTTTTCCCGCATTCTTTCTCTTGTAGTAATAAATTACTTCCTGCTCTCCTGTAGTAAATGTTCCTGTCGGATTTGTAGGTGCAGGAGTTGTAAGCTCAAAGTTTGCTATATCATTTTCTCTGCTTGCAGTAGTATATGAAAGTCCAAGCTTATTTGTTCCGTCAAGTTCCTCAGGTCCTGCCGCAGTTGCACCCGGAGCTTTGTAAAGCTCTGTAGTTGTACCTACTTCATAATGATGCACTGTAACTTTTGCCTGCATTTTTCCTCTTATACTTATAAACAACAGTTGTATCTGTAGTCGCATAAGTACCGTTTGCATTTGCCGGAAGCTGTGTTGTATCCACCTCATAATTCGGATCTGTTGTAACCGCCGCTGTGGTATATGGTGTTCCCACACCTGCAGCAGTCGTTGTATCCGGTATAAGTTCGGTGTTATCATCAATCTTTATATGTTTTACCGTAAGATTTGAAGTCTGATTTTTCAAACCTATGTTTTTAACAGATTTAGTCTTTGTCTTTGTAAGGCTTACATCTGTTTTTGCCCAAGTACTTGTCTGTCCGCTAAACATTGTTGAGGCTGATGACTCTGTAGAGTTAAAATCCTGTCCTATTACCGAACTTGTACTTGGATTATTCGGAATGATTGTATCACTTGTTAATGTTTCAACAACCACATTGTAATTACCTGCATTTGTGATAATGTTTTTGAAAGCATAATCACCGTTTGCATCTGTTGTAGTTTCGGCAATAACATTTCCGTCTTTTAAAAGTTTTACCGGACGGTTTGCAATCAGCACATCTCCTGTATCATACTTTCCGTCATCATTGACATCATAGTATGCTTTTCCGGATACCTGATACTTGTAAATACCGACCTTTGAGTTGATTGCCTCATTTGCACCGTCAATATTGTTTCCATACCATGTTGCAATAGAGTTGTTACTTGTATCAGCTTCATCCAAATCTTTTGTGTCCGGCATTTTTACCTTGTAAGTAAAATACTCTTTGTCATCCCTTGCCAGCTTCACACCTGTATTCATTATAGCCTTAAACATTGTTACCTGACTCCAGTCTGAAATACCTGAAGCACTTACCCAGGTATTTGCAAGGTTCTCGGCAAATGTACCCTTAGGTGAATCTGTAGAATAGTAAACCGTATATCCTGCCGGAGCAGTTACAGGTCCTTGTAAAACAGTTGCAAATTTAGAACCGCGGTCTACATAATTTCCCGCATAGTCCTTTACCGTGTTCTTATCTCCCACATATGGGAAAATATCCAAGAAATTCAACTCTGTTGCATCCGCATTTGAGTTGTTGTAAGCCATGATACGATATTGAACTATCTCATCTTTTTCAGCTTTCATCTTTGCACGGTATGCACTGTCAGGCTCCGATTCAAGTTTTTCAACCTTGTTTATGATAACCGACTGTGGCGGTACGAAGTTGAACTTCCACTCTATTCTTGAAAGTCTGTCATTTGTACTTCCGTTCTCGTTTGAATCATAAATATCAAGGTAATTTGCAGTATCCTTTGAAAATACTGTGTGAGGATCCTTGCTGTTTACCTGATCCGTATTATTGGTCCATGAAAGTATGGCTTCAACTTTATGTTCTCCCGGCTCAAGACTTGAACTTGGAGTAAATGAAACCCTTATATTATCTCTCTTAAAAATTGCCTGCTGTTGCTTTTTGAAGGCAAAATTATTGAGATCGAAGATATATGCTTTCTTTCCCGTTCCTCCGTAATTGGCTACTTCGGTAGGATTTGCATCAACTGTAAAGTAAGGTGTTCCTCCGACTGTAATGCTGTTAAAGTTTAACTCCGGATCGACAACCATAACAAGCTTACCGTTTTCTACATCTCTGTCCTCGCTGAATATATATGAATTGTCATAGTTGACATTCATCTCATATTCCATGGTATTTCCGGTGTAGGCTATATTTGAAGAAGTATTGCCGTTGATCTTCTGACTTAATTTGTCAAGCTGCATCTGAGCATACTCTTCACGCATAATATATACCGCATTTGAGCTTATAGTTGTCCATACACCGTTGGAGTATGACTGTACCTTACCTGTATTTGTAACATTTGAGGATGAAGGTGAAGGATTTGCAGCAAGTCTGTTTTTCTCCTTTGTAAACTCTGCAGGTGTAAGCTGTGTCTCAACTACAAGACCTATAGCCTTCTCACCGTACTTTGATATTGTCACCTCGTTGTCAAATTCAAGTCTTACACTCTTATAGTGCTTAGGTGTCATGGCAATCGGTATGCTGTCTGTTGTCATAGCCGCATCATTATTTACCACTTCATACGGCACATTTGTCTGTATAACTTCCTCGCTGCCGTCATCATTTACACCGATCAGCTTGTTTTGAGCTATAAGCGCAATATTTGCGGCATCAAAATAACCGTTTTGTACACGGATTCCGTAACCTGTAAAAAGGCTTGGACTCCATGGCTCATCAATGATTGTATTTAATGTTGTTGTAGTATTTTGTACTACCGTAGTTCCCCAATACTGTCCTGCTGTAATTAAATAAGCATGTTTGTATTCTTCTTTTACAGGAACCGCATAATTGTAGCGAAGGTGATATTTATTTCCTTTAAGCTTTCTTACATAAGAATAATCCTTAAATACGCTACCGTTTCTCTCTGTTGTGGAATCTGCACTTCCGTCAGTGTTTACAAGTGCCGTTTTTACCGGGAAAGTCTGTCGTCCCACTGTGGTTCCGGTTCCATACTTTATGGTAAAAAGAGGCCTAAACTCATAGCCTGTTCTTGTAAAATCTTTTGTAATTGTATTGTCGGCCGAATTATAAGTCCAGCCTGCATTGTTCGGTAATGAAGCATCCCAAACCGATGTTGAAGGCAATGTAACGGTTACTCTAACCGGTCTCTTATCCAAACCTTCCGAATATACTACTCTCACTTCTCCATTGGTCGCGTTCTTTTTTCCGTTCATAATAGAGAATGTGATATCGTTTTGGTAATTTGGTGAAAATTTTGTATGTGTTGAATCAACATCCGCATCTACGATTGTTTCACCATAACCCATCTGTCTCGGATTAGTCTGACTGTTGTCGTTTCCTTCAATACCTGCCACATAGCCTGCAGCAGTAAAATTTTTGTTGTCGTTTACAATCTCCACTCCGTCTTTGTCGTGGAAAGTTGTCTTAATATTAACCTGCTCCCCTCCGGCAACATTCAAGTTTTTGAGAACTGCTCTAAACGGGAATGTAACAGGCGGTCCTGCCGTCAATTGTCTATAAGTAACTTTTATCTTATAGTATTGTGCATCGCTTGTGCTGTCAACTGTAACTCCTTGTATGAAGTTGGCTGTTGATACATCTGCTGCAGACGGTTCCTCAAATTTGTCTTTTGACAAATAAATGATTGAGTATGGCAGTGTATAACTTCCTACCGTACCTGAAATACCCGTCTGAATACTGTAAGATTCCTGTTTTCCTATCAGCGATGTTGTTTGACCGCTTACCGAGTATCCTATTTTTGTTGTAACTTGACTACCTATACCCGTTGCATGTGCGTCGATGGGCACAGAGGTAAATGTAATTATAAGTGCAAGTATGAATGACAGTACTCCGGTCAAACGTTTTCTTAATGTGTTGATATGTACTCCTCCTTCCGTTGTCCTGTTACTATTAAATATAGTAGGCGAAAAAAATATTTAACGGTACAATTATACTTTATTCTTATCTCGATTTCTACACTTTTTATTGTATAAAATCAATTTCGACAGTTTTCACTCCTAATAATAGGAATCATTCCTTCTTTATGTGATAATTTACAAAGAAAGGTGTTTATTGCTTTACATTTCTAAAAAAGGTATATAGGCCGAAGCTTATATACCTTTAAATCTTATTTAAATATATTTTCAAAATTTATTCAGGATATACAGTCTATCTTTTAGATATATCTGACAATACTTCATCAAGATACTTTAGCCGAAATATATTTTGCCATAGGCAAATTTATATCCAGATAGTTGCCACAGTCCTTTGCACAGGCTCCGGGAACCTCTCCTTCAAAAGTCCTTTATAAATCCGAACATCTCCTTAAGCAAAGGTATAATCTCATTTGACTCATGATTGCCCTTTAAAAAGCAGGTAAAATCCTGTTCTACATCCCATAGGTCCGAAATAGAATACTCTCTCCGTAATCTTTTGTGGTTTTCTTAAAAATGTTGCCCCCTAGATGCTCAATAGCATGAAGCTCCGCAGTATTTATTACCGGCTCAAAAAATTCGGCCTGGTCATTCTTATATCAAATGTGGTAACAATCTCTTCACCGACATTATCTTTTCTTGACACATAAACTCCCCGGCAAAGAAAGCTTTAGATGGTCTATTGTAAAAGCTTGTTATCTTTTCCATAAAATCTCCATTATATGTTTTTGTCTGCAGGTTTCTCATAGCATTGATTACACAAAGTACAGTTACACCTACATCAGCGAATACCGCTTCCCACATAGTACCAAAACCTATGGCGCAAGCAATAGGAAAATAAACAACACCCAAAGCAAATATAATATTTTGCTTTTGCAATGCTCATAGTTCTTTTTGCAAGTTTGATACCTCTTACTATATTGTAAAAGCTTATCATCCATTATAACCACATCCGCCGCTTCAATAGCTGCGTCGGAACCTATACCTCCCATTGCAATACCTATATCGGCTCTTGCCAAAACCGGAGCATCGTTTAATCCGTCACCTACAAATGCCAGTATTTTATTGTCATCAAGTTCCTCTTCCACCTTTTCAACCTTATCCTGTGGTAAAAGTTCAGAGTATGCATAGTCAATTCCCAGCTCATTTGCCACTACATCCGCGACCTCTTTTATATCGCCTGTAAGCATTACAGACTTTTCAACTCCGACACTCTTTAGTGCAATCAGGCTTTCACCTGCATCTTCCTTTATTCGATCATTTATTACAATCGATCCTAAGAATTTGCCTTCCTCAGCCACATAGACAACACTTCCGAATTCTTCACTTTTTTCAAAATCTATACTGTTTGAACTCATAAAGCTTGTCATTACCTACAAGAACCTCTTTGCCGTCAACTTTTTATACTGATACCATGTCCTGCAATCTCTTTTAAGTCACTTAATCTGTCTGAAAATATTTGTATTTTTCTTCCGATTCTGTTTTTCAGTTCTTCATATGCCTTTTTAATAGATATTGCTATAGGATGTGAAGAATACTCTTCCGCCATGCTGCCTTATAACTAATTCTTCTTCACCACATTATTTGGATGTAAGCTTACCACCTCAAAAACTCCCTTTGTTAAGGTACCGGTTTTATCAAACACAAAAGTCCTTACTCCGGCTAAAAGTTCAAGATAATTGCTTCCCTTTATGAGCACACCTATTTTTGACGATGCACCTATACCGCTGAAAAAGCTTAAAGGAATCGCTATAACAAATGCACAAGGACATGATACAACTAAGAATGTAAGTGCCCTGTAAATCCATGTGGCAAATCCTGTTCCCGAAATATAAAAGCAGGGAATAACTGCCAGTGCTATATTGCAAAAACAACTATAGGAGTATATATTCCTGCAAAACTTTGAGATAAAGTTTTCTGTCTTGATTTCTTTTGCTGCGGCATTTTCCACGAGGTCAGAATTTACTTGCTGTAGACTCACTAAACTCTTTTGTAACCTCAAGCTTTAAAAAGGCCGTCCTTATTTATACTACCGCTATATACTTGATCACCTGCATTTGCACTTCTTGGTACAGACTCACCTGTAAGTGCTGAAGTATCAAGCATTGCCTTTCCGGATACCACTATTCCGTCAAGCGGTATTATCTCACCGGCTTTTATCTGCATATGTGCCGACTTCCACGTCATGGATCACAGTTTCCACACCGTCTTCTTTTACAAGATTTGCATAATCAGGTCTTATATTCATCATATCGATATGGATTTTTCTGGATTTATTTACCGCCAGCGACTGTAAAAATTCACCCACCATATAAAGAGCATAACTCCGACAGCTTCGGATATTCACCTATTATAACTGCACCTACGGTAGCAATAGTCATAAGGAAGTTTTCATCAAAATACCTTACTCTTTTTATATTTGAGAAGGCTTTAGTAATACATCCTTTCCCACTATTATATATGCCGCTATGAACAGTCCGAAACTGATTATATTTGACATAGGAAAGTTTATTTTTGAAACTATGACGGCAATTATATAAAGACTTGCCCCCATAATTATTTTTACTTAACATCTTCTTTTGCTTATTGTTCATATTATCCTTCTATCTAATGAATACACCTGCATTAATTAAATTATGCTCTCTTTACCTCTACATCAGGCTCTTCAACCTTTATATTTCCATAGCCTTTTTCAATAATCTCATTCATCTTCTCAGCCCTCAGCCTCAAGAGTGCATTTTTAATGTCATAAAGTTGATATTTGCACTTGTATACCGTCAATGGCGGCAAGCTTTTTCTCAAGCTTTGCAGCACAATCAGCACAATCCAAACCTTCTAATTTATAAACTCTTTTCATTTCTTTTCTCCTTTAAAAATCTGTTTTACATCTATGAGAGACATGTACGATACCTGTTTCAAATATCTCCTTTACATGTTCGTCATCAAGTGAATAATATACTTCCTTACCTTCTCTTCTTGCTTTTAACAAAGCTGGCTTCCTTAGTGTACCAAGTTGATGTGATACCGCCGACTTTTGTCATTCCCAGCACTTCACAAATATCAAGTACATAACTCATGTACATTTAATGCCCAAGTATCTTTTATCCTTGTCGGATCTCCAAATACTTTAAAAAGCTTTGACAGGAATCTATCGTTTCAGCTTCAAGCATATTTATCTTTGCTCTGTCTATTGCCTCTTCTGCTTAAACTCTCTACTTCAACACACCTCCTTTAGTTGAATATCTATTCAACTGTTATGTTGCTATTATAGTTGAATATATATTCAACTGTCAAGTGTTATTTTTAAAATTTATAAAAGAATTTCAATCAAAAATCCAAGCTTAAATTTTACAATCTCATATAAGATCATAAAATAAAGCTGGTTTAAATTTTAAAACTTTATTATTTATTGAAATCTCTCCGCCTGTGACTTTATCAGCTCTACATCATCAAAGTAATTTATTCTCATAGCATTCTTTACTTCGAAAGTGTATTTGCGGCTTCATTTCTTGCCACTCACAGCTTTCCTTAAGCATCTCATAGATTGCCGGAATATCTTTTTCAAATTCCGCTCTTCTTGCTCTAATCGGTGCCAAGGTTTCTTCCATTATGCTTGCAAGGAACTTCTTTACCCTTCATATCTCCCTAATCCGCCACGTGTATAATGCTCTTTGAGCTCATCAAGTGACTTATAATCCGGAAGATACTCTGCAAAATGTTCAGGTCTTGAGAAGGCATCCAGATATGTAAATACCGTGTTACCTTCAAGATGTCCCGGGTCGCTTACCTTTATATGTAAAGGATCTGTGTACATAGTCTTTATTGCTGATGCCACCGTATCCGCGTCATCTGAAAGATAGATACAGTTGCCAAGAGACTTACTCATCTTTGCCTTACCGTCTGTACCCGGAAGTCTCTTAGCCGCATCTTCCTTTGGTATAAGCGCTTCAGGCTCTACCAAAGTCTCACCGTATACTGAATTAAACTTTCTTACTATCTCTGGTCTGCTCAATCATAGGAAGCTGATCCTCACCTACAGGTACTGTGGTTGCTTTAAATGCTGTAATATCCGATGCCTGTGATATAGGATATGTGAAAAATCCTACCGGAATACTGTTTTCAAAATTTCTAAGTCCTATCTCAGCCTTTACTGTAGGATTTCTTTGAAGTCTTGAAACTGTAACAAGATTCATATAATAAAATGCAAGCTCTGTAAGCTCCGGTACCATGGATTGTATAAATATATTGGACTTCTTAGGTCGATACCGCATGCCAGATAGTCAAGTACTACCTCTATAATATTTTGTCTCTACCTTTTCAGGGATTTTTCCATATTGTCGGTGAGTGCCTGAGCATCCGCCACCATTATAAAAATCTTTTTAAATTCTCCTGAATTTTGCAATTCAACTCTTCTTTTAAAGAGCCGATATAATGTCCCACATGTAACTTTTCCGTGGACGATCTCCTGTAAGATTATCTTATCCATTTATAACTTCTCCTTTGTCTCTAAGTATTGCCACCATGATGCTTAGGAATATCCATAAAAAATGGTGTTACCACAGGTAAGTTCAAATTTACGACAGCCTGATGGCATAGCAAATTACTGCAATAGCACATGCATACAAATATGGCGGCATTGTATTGTCTCTAAGATAAAACAGTCTTGTTCTGAGCGCTTCAACACTTGGGAAGTATAAAGTGACAGAATATAGGATATTGTAGCTATAGGTCCAAGAGTAAATAAAAATTGTATATACTCATTATGTGTTGCATCAAAGAACTGACCGGTTACACTTGTCATTTCTTCGTTTCTGAGTAAATCCGATATATAAGCGAAAGTATCCGGTCCGCTTCCGAAAATCTTGTGAAGCTGCGGGAATTTCATATACTCTTCCACGGCGGCTCTCATATATAACCTCTGAAAGTACCCCATGAATCATTAAATACAAAAATAATCTGCAAGAGCACCGTACTTTTCTTTAGCGGCAGTTACATCCGAGTTTATCTTCATTCCCATAAATACTATTGCCGCAAATATTATAACAAGTATTGCAAAGCCAGATATATCTTAAGCTTCTTAAAAGCGCTTCGTTGTCTCTTCTTTTTTCTTTCTTTTTGTATTCAAGTACATACATGATAATAACTACGATTGCAAAAGCAACAATGATTAAATCCAGATATTTAAAATCACTTATAAAATCGTACAAACCTGAAATACCAGCACTTTGCCCGCATAGCTTATATTTATCAGCTGTATTATCTTTATTCCCAGAAGATAAGTAAAAATCGTCAGTACAAATCTTCTTACACCCTTCCATGGTTCTGAATGCTCACAAAGGTACAAGTCCGAAAAATGCTGCAAGTGTAAGATAACCGTTATCGGAAGTACCCATTGTGAGTGCAATAAAAGTTCATAAAGCATTATTACATAGTAAAAACTATTTTTCCAATGCTCTCGCCTCTGCCGTTGTCACTTTTTAAACGGCGTAGTGATGAACAGAGTTCCGGCAATCGCAATATAAAATGCCAAACACTGCGGTATATGTATTTATATTTCCGATTGTTGAGTGAATATAGGCCACTGCTCGAGGCTTATCTTTCTCGTAAAATCCCAATATGTCCATATTGAAATAATCAGTGTATCAAACAAACATACAGGAATACTTGCAAGGAAGACTGTAAGTATACCTTGCCAAATGAAACATTCTGACTCACCGTAAAGTAAATTATCACACATATAGAAATAAGTAAGAGTCCCAGAATATCTTCCCTTATCACCTGTAATGGATTCCATTATAAATCTTCCCTGCAAATGCTGTAGAAAAGTGCACTCATCAGCCAGAATACCATTATACATATATCCCATATGCTGAATTCTTCTTTAGACCAAACGACAAACCCTTTTTATTCAGATTATCAAAGAAATTTTTAAATCCGCCTGCAAAACCGCATATATTACGATCAAAGCCAAAATCATTATTATTGAAAGAGTCAATACCGTATAATATTTTTGTCTGCAAGATGTCAAAATAAAAATCATTGTAGATCAAAGGGAAGATGGTAAACATAGCCATAACCCAAAGTCCGACTATCACATTTGATGCATTCATCAGCTTTCTTTTTAGATTTCATATAACCTCCATACCTACAGTCCTAAAAATACCGCTATAGGGTTCATTCTTGATAAAAATACCAAAAATCAGGCTGCATTCCAACATTTCCGAAAGATTCGCCCCCATCTTTGTTGTGAAAGAGCGATGATAAAAATACAGCCGACCAGAATATTATCAATGCAAAAATAAAACCTATAAAGCTCCCAAGCAACTGATTGACTCTCCAAAACCGGTATCTTGCTTAGAATCTTGTTACCTTTAAACAGTATTCAAGCACCAATCAAAACAAGTACAAATGAACCGATAAAACTTATAAATTGACAGTCATCTGGGTGACATAGCTTGCAATATAATCCGAAAAGTATATGCACCAAGCTTTATCATATACCTTTTCTGTCATCATTTTTCTTCAAAACATCTTTTGACCTTTTGTAGGTACATTCAACTTTATCATTGCTCTACTTCTTCCATCGGCATTTGATGAGTCCTCATGCATCTCATTAAGCCCTATTTTTTTCATAAATCGTAGTTAAAACAAATTGATTTATCTTGGTATTTTTGTTGCAACTCATTTTCTGAGATATGATTTACAAAATTCAAAAGCAATTACACTTGATATGAGCGCCAGCATTGTAATGGATATTTTTAAAAGGCCCTTCCTATACCCTCGCACTATCATTCCTATAAAAACAGTAATATACAGACCTCCAGAACATTAAAAACACAGTATATCCTAAAAATGCTCTCTCTTAGAATCAGTCTGCCTTCTTTATCATACTTCAGGGATTCATAAACCGAATATAGCCTTCACAACGCCCGGCCTTTCAGCAAGGTCTGCTGCATGATCTATAAGATTTCTGGCATTCTTTCTGGTCAATGCGTTTTATCCTCCTTCATATAATCCGCTCTTTCTTCACAGCATACTTTGCCTTGTTGTAAAGCACGCATTCTATCTCCTTTGCATAACTGAGGTGCATAGTTAATAAAATCGTCCACATCCATAGGAGCGTTATCCTCACCGTCTGCTTCCTCATCCGCTATATGAATATCTTCATCTTCCTTCTCTTCAATCTGAGCAGCTCTTCATTAGTTGTCTCGCTTTTTCTCACTTCTTTATCTTCTTCCTTTACAGTCTGTGATATAACAGGCTCAATCTTAATGGCCTCTTTTTCTTCTCTTTCACATCAGACTCAGGGTTTTGTTGTTTGCATGTACGGTAATGCTGTCCGAGCTTCCGATTTCCTGCATTTCAAACTGAAAATCTCGCCATATTCCTTCTTTAAAATATTTCGCTATGATTTCAAAGGTCCGATAATTCTTCAGTACTCTGCGGCTCTTTTTCCGTATCAGCTTCCTCAACAGCTTTCTCCTCGTGCCTCCTTGCTTTCTTCCTTCTCGAGGCTCCTTTGCTTTATCCTTCAGCTCAATATTTGCCACAATATTCTTTTCTCTTTACAGGAACCTCTTCCTCTCTCATAACAAGACTCATTCCATGCAAAAGATCGTTTGCTTCTATAAGGTTTGCAATGCCTTCGATTGTATCCGCAAATACTACAGTCTCTTACCGTCTCTGATAAACTCTATGAGTTTCCGCAATAGTATTATCATCAAGGTATCCGCATCAACTATAATAAGATCTTTGCCCTTTAATCTTATCAATAGAGTTCATCACTCCTTTTTGCATTAAGACTCTTTGCCTTGATTTTTCAATACTGTATGCTTTTATCTTTGTAAGTTCATTTACCTCTCTCAACACCTCTATAGCATTTTCAAGAGCCTTTTGTCCTGTTATACCCTCTACCATTATGGAGCCCGGTCTTCTCATCAAATATTCCTTCGGCTCTCTTGATTTTGGCGCTTTTGCTTTCATTACCTTTCCGTGCAGGTAAATCAACCTCCCTACTTTCATCATTTGCAGCCTCTTCCACTCTCTTCAATAACAACGGTATCGCCCTCTTCTTCATCTATGGATGAATCCGATTCTGCAATCTCTTCAGTTTTCCTTTTTCGCTTCCCCTTGAATATCTGTTTCTTCTGTTGTATCCTCTTGAATATCGTTTTCTTCTATCATAACGGTACCTTCATCCTCGGCTTCCACTTCTTTATACTCAGGCTCTATAAAGATTTCCTCAGGTTCTTCACCCTTCTTTACCTTTGTTACAAAAAGTTCTTTCTTCCTTTTGTGTAATAGATTTCTTCATCATCTACCACTTCCATTGTTGTTTCACTTTTTATACTGCTTTTGGACTACATCCTTTTTGTTCTTTTCTTTTGGCCATAACAGATGAAACTGTAGGTACACCCATGTCTATTTCATCGTCAAAATAGCTGTTTATTAAATCATCCTTATCAAATATAGGATTCTTCTTTTCCGGGACATAGTTTTCCAATACCTTTGTTGAGGCTGTTTCTGTAACTGTGATATTCTCTACAGGCGGTTCATCAGGTATCTCCTATGAAATCATCATCCTCATCACTTTGATCCGTATTACTTTGAATTACATCACTCTTATTTGCATTTGATATTTATCAAATCAATCTTATCATTTTTCTTCTTCGATATCCGATTCATCCGCAACATCATCTTCGTCTACTGAGCTTTGCCTACTTCATCAGCCTGCTCTTTTATATTTTTCACTGTCTTTGGTCTGCTCCGCTTTTAGAAAACCGTATCTTCTAAAACAGGCTCCGCAATATGTGAATCTTCAGATGTATCGTCATTGTCTGAAGACTTTCTTTCCTCTTCATCGCTTATCCATGTGTTTTGTACTTTATCCATGTCCCTCACGTTCATCTCTGCTTCCGTGAGTTTTTGGAAGTCCCATACTGTCAAAATGATTACTGATTCTGCTTTTTCTTCTTTCACCCATCACCGGTGGAGCATTAAATCTTCCCTGTTTGATTCTCTCCACTCTTTCCATATGTGCTCTGACCTCTTCATCTATCTCTCTCATGAGATGCATGATCGCCCTTCAGTCTTCATCTTATTCAGATTTTTCATTTGTGATTGCTATGGCTCTCTTGAGTTCTATTTCAAATTCCGGGTTCACGTTTTTCCCCCTTAAATGTTGTTTCTGATATCCTATTTTCGTTTACACCGACAGTCTTTGGAAAAAGCTCAGTATTTATGGAAGCCTCCTCATCAGAATTTCTTCCTCGTCAATCAGACTTATAGTAGTTCTTTTTCCTCTCTGGGTTTATATGCACTCATATCATCCAGATTAAGATTAGGATAATTCTCACTTTCATACTGCTTTTGCAAGCAGAGTTTAATCTGTCCTCATAGAACTCCTTGTTATCAACCTGCTCCTGCTGCTTTGAGCTTAAGGACAGCCTGTTGACTCCTTCAAAGCCGCGGCCTTTTCCACATACTCACCGACTCCGAATAAAAGCATTATTTCATCACAGGTCTTTATACAATCATCTATTCTTCCTGCACGAGCATAAAGCTGTGCGAGTTCATATTTCCACTGCTCGTCCATCTTCTCGATATCACTGTACTTCTCAAGAATTCTAATCTTCTTATGTATGTCTTCACCCTTTGCCACAGCAATATGATATTCCATAAGATATTTTCTGCTGTCTTGAGGTGATATCTCGATATATTCTCTGTAGTAAGCTTCAGCCTCCGCTATATCTCCCTCTTTTATCGCAAGCATGGTAAGCCTGTACAAAGCTCTTTTACCGACCGGTGCTCTGTCATAGGCCAAAAAGCAATACATCTCTGGCTTCCCTTATACTCATCGTTTTTCATAGACTTCTGAAACGGTTGTCAATAAGCCTGCATTATGAACTCTACTCCAGTCGATTGTATCGGTGATTCTCATGGCAGCCTTGTAGTCACCGCTTTTCACCAATTTATTCAGTTGTTCAACCTTTAAATTAAATTCATATTTATCCATGCTTGCACCAAACCTCAAGATTTTTACTTTTTGCACTAAAAGTGCTCTTCTTCCCTCAAGTGCCCTCAACAGAGTCACTTCGTCAATATATTCCAAATCCCCGCCTACAGGGACTCCGCTTGCTATCCTGCTCACCTCTATACCTGTGGGTTTTACAAGTTTTGCTATATACATTGCCGTAGTCTCACCCTCAAGTGTGGGTTTGTAGCAGTATAACTTCATCTACATCACCCTCAAGTCTTTTATCAGTTCCTTCAGCTTAATATCCGCGGACCTATTCCAAGCATAGGTGAAATTGCCCCGTGTAAAACATGATATACTCCATTATACTTTCCGGTCTTTTCATATGCCGCCAGATCCCTTGTGTTTTCCACTACCATTATGGTCTTATGATCTCTTTTTTCACTGGCACATATAGGACAGACTTCTCCGTCTGTCAAGGTATAGCATTCTTTGCAATAATTCACATTGCCCTTGGCATCTTTTATTGCCTTTGACAATGACTCTACCTGTTCACTTGACATTCCAATTATGTGAAAAGCAAGCCTTTGTGCGGACTTTGCTCCCACCCCCGGCAGCTTTGAAAGTTCCTCTATAAGCTTGCTGATATGACTGCTGTAATAATCCATTAGAATGGCAACTTTCCTGCTCCACCTGCAATGCCGCCCATCAGTGCGGAATGCTCTTCTTCCATCTTTCTGAGAGCCTCATTTGTAGCCGCCATTATCAAATCTTCTAACATTTCCACATCGTCAGGATCTACCACTTCTTTATCTATAGATACCTTTGTGATTTCCTTTTTTTACCGAAACGGTAATACTTACCGCACCGCCTCCGGCACTTGCGCTAAACTCCTTACCTTCAAAGGCCGCACTTTGCTCTTCCATCTGCTTTTGCATCTTCTGAGCCTGCTTCATCAACTGATTTATATTACCGGGCATCATGCCTCCACCGAAACCGCCACGCTTTGCCATAAATATCTCCTTACTGTTCTATAATAATGTCTGTGTTTATAACAGATTTTATCTCGTCTATCAGAAACATATCTTGTGTTTCTTACAACTATATTTTCTCTTAAAGAAATCCGGATTGCAATATCTTTTCCGTATTTTTCACTTAAAAATGTACGCAAATCAAGATTGTCGTCTCCCTTATTTCCCATATCGTAAAAACATCTTGTTAAAGAAAATAACATCGATACCGCCTTCTTTTTACCGGCTCTATCTCAGCTTCCTTATATACACTGCCCTGCCTTGCCGCCAAGATGTTCCACTATGCTGTTCCATTCTTCTTTTATTGCCATGAAATCATCATGGGTCGCTTTCAGGCTCTATGACTTCATCCTCTATCGGAATATCACCTTTTCTTCCTGACTTCTTTTGTACCGTATTAACAGGCCTTACTCCCGACTCAAGTCTTGAGAGTCTCTCAGCACACTGTCCAGATTATCCTCCATCTCAGGGAGTCATAAGTCTTATAAATTCAAGTTCCACACAACTCTTTTTGTGTGCCGTCTTTAATTTATTGGAAGCTCCGACAAATTTCTAATATACTGCATAGCGTTTCTTTGGAAACAGTATTTGCTTTTTCTTTTAAATTTTGTAAGTTCTGTTCCGACATGTCAACCAGCGAACTGTCATTTTGTGTGGACTTAAGTATCAGAATATTTCTCAGATACCATAGAAAATCCGTCACAAACTGCCCTATCTCTTTTCCGTCTATTATGGAATTATTCAAAAGATTCAACACTTCTATAGTATTGCCCTCAAGTACTCCGTCCAAAAGCTCATTAAATACACTTATATCTGAAGCCCCAAGTATATCCAGTACCGCTTCATAGCTTATCTTTTCATTTTGTAAAAGAAATACATTCATCCAAAAGGCTGAGTGCATCTCTCATAGCTCCGTCTGCAGACTTTGCAATATACTCAAGCGCCCTGTCTTCTATATCAACACCTTCACTCTTACACAGGCTCTTTAACCTTTCCGATATGGTGTCGATGCCTATTCTTTTAAAATCATATCTTTGGCATCTTGACAGCACTGTAACCGGCAGCTTATGTACCTCTGTGGTTGCCAGAATAAATATAACATATTGCGGCGGTTCTTCAAGAGTTTTTAAAAGTGCATTGAATGCTCCTGTAGAAAGCATATGCACCTCATCTATAATAAACACTTTGTACTTTCCGAAAGTTGGCGGATATTGTACCTGTTCCTTTATATCTCTTATATTGTCCACACCGTTATTGGAAGCCGCATCTATTTCCACTACATTTATGGAAGCTTCGCTTAATATTGACTTACAGGTTGGGCATTCATTACACGGTCCCGCATCTGTAGGATTTTCACAATTGAGTGCCCTTGCCATTATCTTGGCTATACTTGTTTTTCCTGTACCCCTTGTTCCGCAAAAAAGATATGCATGTGATATTCTTCCGGTCTTTAACTGATTTTTTTAAAGTTCTTGTTATAGCTTCCGACCTACTACCTCATCAAAAATTTGAAGGTCGAAAACTTCCTATATAATGCTGTATAAGCCATTTGCTTCCTTTCTATTTGTCGCCAAAGCTTATTCCCACAAGTCTTGCCTCTCTTACAAGTGAAGACTCGGGATCTACATATTTTAACTTGCCGGCAGACTCATTTAAAGCAATATCCGTAACCTCTGTTCCCTTTAATACCACAAGACGACCGAACTTTTTCCAAGTATAGTTCGGCTCCATGCACCAAAGCCTTGTAGAAAGTGCTCTGTCATAAGGATTCGGGTCTCCGCCTCTTTGAGTATGTCCCGGAACCGTCACTCTACATCCACATCTGTCTCACACTTAGCATATCTCCTATTTCATAACTTATGGAAGGATATCTGCCTGCGTCTTTCAGCTTCTTCTTTTTAATTCTTTTTGAAAGGGCCGCATCTTCCTTTGATATTGCGCCCTCTGCCACTGCAAGTATGGTAAACTTCTTGCCTTCCTTTTCTCTTATCTTTATAGCTTCGGCTATTTTTGATATCATAAGGTATTTCAGGTATCAAAATGATGTCCGCACCGCCTACAAGACCTGCGTACAGTGTAAGCCATCCCACCTTATGCCCCATTACTTACCCATGCAAAAGACTCTGCTGTGAGAAGCAGCTGTAGTATGTATACAGTCAATAGCATTTGTAGCTATTTCCATTGCACTTTGAAAACCGAATGTCATATCCGTACCGTAAAGATCATTATCTATAGTCTTTGGAAGTCCGATAACATTCAAGCCCTCTTCACTTAAAAGATTTGCCGTCTTTTTGTGATCCGTTTCCACCAAGCACCACAGACAATCAAGTTTCAACTTTTTATATGTGGACTTCATAGCTTCTACTTTATCCAATCCGTTTTGATCGGGCTCTCTCATAAGTTTGAAAGGCTGACGACTGGTTCCGAGCATAGTTCCGCCCGTTGTCAATATACCCGAAAAATCTGAAGGTTTCATTACTCTGTATTCCTCATACATAAGCCCCTTGTAGCCTTCAAGAAAACCTATTATTTCCACCTCTTTATCAGATTTGTAAAGACTCTTTGCCACACCGCGCATTGTTGCGTTTAAGGCCTGACAATCTCCTCCACTTGTTAGCATACCAACTCTCAGCATATATAACTCCTTTGCACAAAGTCGAAACAAATTCACTGCTTTTGCATTTAAGCATTGTCTTTAATTATAACCTAATTTTATTCATTATACAACAAAAAAAGCCCTTCCCAATAGCTCACTGTCTATCAAGTAGGACCTTCATGCGCCTTCAGGGACTCGAACCCTGGACAAATAGATTAAGAGTCTACTGCTCTACCAACTGAGCTAAAGGCGCTTTTTATTTTTTGTGTTCTGTGTTTTTTGAACACTTCGATATAATACAATATATAAAAGTTGTTGTCAACATGTTTTTTTAAAAACTTTAAAAGTATTTTTATTTTTTTCTTTTTATACAGTTAACTAATCTTGACAACCATTTATTGACTTTATCTATAAATAAACCTATAATTATATTAAAGGAGATAATTTATGGAATTTCAGACAATTGAGGCTTTTCGTGCACAGCCGAATTAAAGAGTTTTTCACAGGCTGCAAAATATTTATATCTGTCACAGTCAACTATAAGCTCACATGTTCAAAACTTAGAGGATGATTTGGGAAGAAAGCTGCTTTTAAGAACTACAAAGTCCATTACTCTCACACCTGAGGGTGAGACATTTCTCTCCTATGCCAGAAAAATAGTGGAGACCAAGGATCAGGCTGTACTCTCATTACAGCAGTCATCCAAAAAGTATGTTACATATAGGTGCTTCCTCCATACCTTCAGCTATCTTTTGCCGGAAATCATTGCAGGTTTTAAGAAAAATACCCCGAAATGCACTTCAGTATCTGGCAGGGAAGCAGTGACGAAATTGCGGAACTGCTACTTAGTGACAGCGTTGATATAGCTTTCACCGGCAAGACATAAAGCTCACCGCTTTGTGAGAGCTTGAAAGTATGTCCCGATCATCTTATGCTTGTTACACCTGCCACAGAGGGTATAAAAAGCTTAAAGAAAGCCGTGCAAAGATATCCGAAATCTTAAAAGTATCCTATGATCTTAAGATCAAACGGATCAGGCACGCAGTTTGTAGCCAGCAAACTTCTTGAAGAGCTCAGTATAAAGAAAAGTGATTTGAATGTAATTGCACAGACAAATGACCTTGAATCCATACAGCAGATGATAGTTCACGGTATGGGCATAAAGTATCTGCTCAAGATTTTCCACTCAGAATTTATTGGATAGCGACAAGGTGATAACATATCCAGCGATAATACAAATATGAGACATTTTTCATTACATTATATGAATATAAATCCATCCGACAATTAAGCTTTTCCTTGACTATGTGCAAAACTTAATAGATGAAGGTATTTACAACAGAACAAGAGCTGATGCAAATCGTTTCTGATTCACCGGCTATTTTTATTATTTTCATTTATAATATAATCTCTCTTCCAGAGCTTTTATCCAAATCTTTAAATCATCCAATCGGTCCTTTTTCCGTTTTTTTTTAAGTCTCTACAATCAATTTCTCTTTTTCCAACAGCCTTATAGCATGTTCCATATTCCACCTAAAATGGGAAGTCCTCATCTTATACCAGATAGTATCACCATGATTTGACTGTGATATTCCCTCATCCTTGTAACCGAATTCCTCATAAAATAATCTGAGTCCGTCTTTACAGGTGAGTACAATTCCTTTTCTTCCCCTTGCCTTGGAATCCTCTATTACCTTATTCATCACCTGATTTGCAAGCCCCTGACCTCTGTAAGGCTTTTTCCGTAACTACGGAGAATATCATCTGCCAATCCCATTTTCTTTATGCATAGAGGCATCATCATACATAATATCGGTAAGGTCCTCTTCATCTGTAGCCATACCGTTTATGAAACTCTTTATAATCCCATCCTCTTCCAGTATCCAAAAGCACTCCGGAAAACTTTCCATTCTCTTTTTTATGCTTTCCCTACCTGCCGCCTCTGATTTAGGATAAGATGCAGCTTCTATCTCAGCCAGTCTGTCCAAATCCTCCGCTTTTACATGTCTGATCATAACTCCTCCTTTAATTCATATAATATCCTGCGACTTCCGTCATGCAGATATACAATACCGAGCTTTTTAAACCCGTTATTTTCCAAAGCTCTTTGCATTGTGATATTGTCCTCATGTGTATCTATTCTCAACAGTCCGTCTTTCTTTTGTAAAATTTATTATTTCTCTTACAATTCTCTTTCACTTCCATCACTCGCCACTCTATGTATTATTCCATAGTCTTTACCACACGAAAAATCACGCTCATAGCTCTTTTCACGGCCTTTCATAAATGTAAAGCAGGCACAAATATGACCTTCTCTTTCAATTACATAGCATGCTTTATTCTCTATATCGTCTTACAAGCTTTTTACTTGGATAGAACTCTTCCACTGATGCGGATTGCCTGTTGTTTCATATATGTTCTCTTGCTTTTTATATATCGTCAAGAAGCCCTGTTTATATCTGAGAATTTTGCTCTCCTAATATTCATATTCTCTCCATTTAAAAAGGCATATTATAGACAAAGCCTATAACATGCCCTATATCTTTATGGTCCTACCGAGACCTTGATTCCAAGCTGTCCATATGGCCAGATAATATCCATTACATCATTGCTACAGCCACAACCTGCTGTAGGTACACCTTTTTGATAATTTCCGTGAATCATTATTGCACCGCCAAGTGCTGTATTCCATGGAGGACATACCTTCTTATCAATAGCTTGTAGATGGCATCCTTTTTCTTCCTGTGTAATAATTCCTGTTCCAAATCCTCTGTCGGCTGCCGCCTTGTCAGGGTAAGAAAGTCCAAGAGATAAATGATATGCACTCTTATCATTTCTTACACAGAATATAGTAATCGCCATTCGGAGTTGTTCTGTCCCCTGCTTTTGCTTTGTTCCGTTTGCTGAAAACTCTCCAAGACTGCATGGCCATTTACCCTACTACCTTATTGTCGGCTATAAGTGTAAGCTCCTTGCTTGTCTTGCTTACATAGATTCTTGTGGCAGGTTCACTCTGCTGCGGTGTGTAATTACTTGTAGTTACCTTTCTTACTGTTGCAGCGTATACACTAAAAGCTCATCAATCCGATAATCATTGATAAAACAGTAATGCTACAATGCTTTTCTCATCTTCATAAAAAGCCCTTTCTAAAAATATATTTAATTTATAAACATCGCATCCCCAAAGCTGAAAAATCTGTGTTCTCTTTTCACAGCCTCCTCATAAGCATGCAATATATTTTCTCTTCCTGCCAATGCGCTCACAGCATTACCAAAGTTGACTCCGGTAAGTGGAAGTTTGTAATAAGAGCATCCAAAACCTAAACTTATATCCGGGATATGAGAAATATCTGTCCACCCCGACTTTTTCTTCCAGATGTCCGTTTTTCATCCGCCGCGCTTTCTATAGTTCTGGTAGCTTGTGGTTTCCCACAAATTACTCTTTTACCTTTTTTCTCTTGCGCTGTTAATGATATCAGCAGCCTCTTTTGATATTTGAAAAACTCGGAATGCATATGATGCTCATTCACATCCGTTACCTTTACCGGCCTGAAAGTACCAAGTCCCACATGCAGAGTAACCTGCAAGTCTGATACCCTCTATTTTCTCAAGCAGCTCCTTTGTAAAATGCAAACCTGCCGTAGGTGCAGCCGCAGAGCCCTCATTCTTGCATATACTGTCTGATATCGGTTTTTATCCTTCCAACGCATGCGTAATATAGTGGAAAGCGGCATGGTTCCAAGCTTATCAAGATTTCTTCAAAAATCCCTTCAAACTCAAACTCGATTATTCTGTTACCTTCCTCCACAATATCCACTATTGTTCCTGAAAAGTAATCCGTCTCCGAAATCAATCTTCGCTCCGACCTTACATTTTTCCGGGTTTTACAAGGCATTTCCAGGCGGTCTTTGACTTTCTCTTTAAAGAAGTATTTCTATGCCGCTCCGGTATCCTTTTACACCCATAAAGTCTTGCAGGTATTACCTTGGTTTCATTAAGTACCAGGCAATCACCCTCATTTAAATAATCTATAATATCGAAAAATGCTTATGACTGATATCTCCGCTTACTTTATCAAGTACCAAAAGCCTTGAAGAAGCTCTGTCTTCAAGCGGATCCTGTGCAATAAGTTCCTGTGGTAAATCATACCAAAAATCTCTTACATCCATATCAGTTTCCGCTCTTTGTCTCCGATATGGATACATTGAGCTCCTCTTTACTCGTTTCTGTAATACTTTCCACAGTACTTTCCTCAACAGTTGTTTCTGAAGGTTGCTCTGAAGTTTCCACTGCAGCACCGCTCTCATTTGTAGACGCATTTTGCACCCAAATAGAATAAAGTGTTCCAAGCTGTATATCACTTGTTACTGCCGTTGCAAGGTCTTTTCTCATCTGTGCATCAAGAGCAATAATATCTTCCGACTTGGAAACCTCATCCACATACTGCCTCTCTTCAGCAGTCAACTTATCAGTCTCTACCATATAAAAGCATCCTTAGACTCTTCTTTTTACATATGCCCATGTAAGACATAGGTGCCTTTGTATCAATATCATGGAACTTTACATTTGAACTGATAAATACCACATATGAATTATCCTCATATCCCTTTTGTCACATAGGTAACAGTATCATCAAATGATTCGTACTCCTTTGCCTCATCTGTAAGTTTCTTGCCTCGCAAATCCGCAAGTCCGTCCTCATCGTTTCTTCCAAAAACATTGTACATTCTTCTGGCATCCGCATTTTACTTGCATGCTGATATGCCTTCACAAGCTCTATAATTCCCGGAATCGGATCCTTTTTGCATACCATATGTTTTTATAATCCGATAATACTTTTTCCTCTTCAGACATGGAGACTCGGCAACTGTAGTGGTCTCCTCGGTGCTTACCGCCTTGCTTGTATTGCTGCAGCTCTGTAGCCGCCATCATCACTGCCATCATACCTATTCCTGTTGTTATATTTCTCACAGATGCCTCTTTATAATTAATTTATAACCTTTTGATTCCGGTATTATTTTATCAAATATTATTGCAAAAAGCACCTATCAATTTATTATAAAATGATATAATTTTTGTAATATTTGTTTGTATCAATAGCGTATTGGATAACGCATCAGACTCCGACTCTGAAGACTGTGGGTTCGAATCCCACTGATACATTATTTTTATATGACATATAAGGAGGAAATATGTTAAAGAATGAGTTTTAAAAATCTTATTATCAAATAACATTCACGTATCCGGTCAAGATGTTTCAGAAAGTCTAGGTGTCTCAAGGACTGCCGTATGGAAGGCTATTTCCGCATTAAAAAAAGACGGCTACAATATAGAATCCGTCAATAACAAAGGCTATCTTCTTTTGGCAAAAAGCGATATTCTAAATCAAGTGGAAATAGAGCAAAATATAAATTCTTATAAACTCTCCAATGCACCACAGATAATATATCTGGATGAAGTCGACTCCACCAATAACTATGCCCGAATGATGGCAGACAAGATAAATTCCGACTTCCTTGTAGTAGCCGATATGCAAACTTTGGGAAAAGGCAGAATGGGAAGAAGTTGGAGTTCACCTGCCGGAACCGGTATCTTTATGAGCCTTTGTATAAAGCCTGAAATTGCTGTAGAAAAGGCTTCTATGATCACTTTGTAACCGCCATCTCCATTTGTGATGCTATAGAAGAGCTTTACCCTATAAGCTCCACCATCAAATGGCCAAATGAGTATAGTCATAAATTCAAAGAAAATATCAGGTATACTTACGGAAATGAGCTCTGATATGGACGGTATAAAATCATTATTTTCAGAATGGGTAAATGTTAATAATAAGGAATTTCCTGATGATAAAAGATATGGCATCATCTCTTTTACTGAAACCAGCATATTGATGGACAGGTCAAAATTGATTGCAGGTATTATATATCACTTCTATAAGAACTTTAATACTTTTAAAAACCGAGGATATGAGCGGACTTAAAGAAAAATTATGAGAAGCATTTGGCAAATATCGGTAAAGACGTGAAGATTCTTGACCCTAAAAGGTAGTTATCAAGCCGTAGCACTTGGAATTGATGAAACAGGTGCCTTGCTTGTAAATTCGAGGAAAAATAAAAAGAATTATCAGCGGTGAAGTCAGCGTACGTGGACTCTATGGCTATATATAAAATGAGCAGGGAAAACTGCTTTTTTGTAAGCAAAAATCGTTGACATACAACTCAAGATACAACACATAAAAAATAACCCTTGTAAAATCAAGGGTTATACTCAAGCTGCTGACGGGACTCGGACCCGTGACCTCCTCACTACCAATGAGGTGCGCTACCACCTGTGCCACAGCAGCATCTATGTAATACTAGCATAAACACAAATTGCTGTCAACTCTGAGTTTGGATGCCCAGCATTGCATAGCCCTTGACTTTTCTCTCTCACATGCTACTCTTTACTTAAATAATAAAAATATTGGAGGTACTATGTTTAGATAGCTGATAACAGATATATATGAATGATGAAAACAGTAAAATGATTGCTGAGGTTACTTTTCCCAAATTTGGATGATAACACAATAGTTATTGACCATACATTTGTGGATGACTCTCTTCGCGAGTCAGGGCGTTGCAGCCAAGCTTATGCTTGAGGTAATAGGACTATGCCAAATCAAATAATAAAAATAAAGGCTACATGTTCATATGCGGTAAAAATGGTTTGATAAAAACAGAGATGAATACAAAGACCTTTATATAGGATAAATATAAATTGTTACATCACTATTTTTCATTTCTGTCTTATTATTTAGCTTGATTTACTTATTACCTACCTGTATAATAGGATTATAAATTAAAGTAGGTGACTCATATGAAAATTTCAACTAAGGGCGATACTCACTCCTTGTTATGATTGATTTAACAGAAAAATACATCTGATGATTTTATACCATTACGAGATATTGCCAAAAGACAGGACATTTCAGAAAAATACCTTGAAAGTATAATAAAACTTCTTGTAAAGCATAAAGCTTGTTGTAGGACTGCGCAGTAAAGGCGGCGGCTGCAAACTAACCGGACACCCAAGCGATATTACAGTGGGTGAAGTGCTTAGAATTGCGGAAAGAAAATATAATGATTGATGATGAAGATACAGAAAGCATGTATCGTACAAGCGAATACCGCACATTATTGATATGTGAGTAATCTCTCAAAAATGATAAATGATTATTTTGATAATATTTCCATTGCCGATCTGATGGTAGAGGATCCTGAAATGACTTTGTGATTTAACATATCAACTTGTATCTGATAATTTTAAACTAATAACTGTCAAAATCTTTAGAGGTCTTGACAGTTTTTAAATTTACTATCCACCTTTGCTTGGGTGGATTTTTATTTTCCACCTTTTTATCTAAAATAGGTTATATTTTAATATAAAACTGCTAAACTATAAACAAACATATAGTTCGTAATTTTTAGAGGAAAATGATGAAAAAGATACAAAAGCAGCTTTATTATGTTCAGTTCTGTCTTTGGGTCTCATGGCCTGCTCCGGCAGTAAGCCTGAGGAAAAACAGAAAAAGTGAAACTCAGCTACCGAAACAACAAAAGGCAGCCGAAAAATCTGAGGACTCTCAAGAGAAAGTGCTGGTTGTTTATACAGGCAGAAGTGAAGCACTTAACAATGCCGTGATTCGGAATTTGAGAATGCAACCGGTATTAAAGTTGAAGTAGTTGTTGCAGGAACCGGAGAATTGTTAAAGAGAGCTCAGTCAGAGAAGGAAAATCCACTTGGTGATATTTTTTGGGCGGCAGATCAAACAATGCTCTCTTCTTCAAAAGAATTGTTTGAAGAATATGTGTCATCAGAAAATGACAATATGATAGAACCTGCTAAGAATACCACAGGATATTTCACACCTGCATTTGCAGATCCTACGGTTATGATCGTAAATAAAGATTTAGCCGGAGATATGAAGATTGAAGGATTTGCAGATTTATTAAACCCTGAACTTAAAGGAAAGATCGCTTTCGGTGATCCTGTTAACTCAAGTTCAGCTTTCCAATCATTGATGGCAATGCTCTACGGTATGGGAAAAGATCAAGATCCACTCTCTGATGAGTCATGGGCCTATGTTGATAAGTTCTTACAGAATTTAGACGGAAAGATGTGCAACAGTTCCAGCCAGGTTTATAAGGGAGTTGCAGAAGGCGAGTATATTGTAGGTTTAACTTGGGAAGATCCTGCTGCAAGCTATGTAAAAGACGGAGCTCCGGTAGAGGTTGTATTCCCTAAAGAGGGAGCTATTTTCCCGGGAGAATCAGTACAGATTTTAAAAAACTGCAAGCATCCGGAAAATGCAAAAAAATTTGTTGATTTTATGTTGTCTGAGCAAGTACAGTCTTATGTAGGTCAGAACTTGACCGTTAGACCATTAAGAGCAGATGTCAAATTAGCGGATTACATGAAACCACAAGCAGATATAAAGTTATTTGATAAATATGATGAAGGCTAGGGTTGCTGAACATAAGACTGAAATTACTACAATGTTCACAGAGCATATCGAAAGTTCAATGAACTAATGATTACATTTATTAAATATCAAAATTAATTAATAAAAACAAAAAGTGGGTTGAAGGGCTGTTGCAGTAAGGAAAATTTATCTCTAAAAAGCATCAAGCCCTTTTACCTTATTTAGGAGAAAAATATGAGTGTAGCAATAAATATTGAGAACGTGGTTAAAAAGATTCGGAAAAGATACCATTATAAACGGTTTGTCACTAAATATAAAAGAAGGTGAGTTTTTTACACTTCTCGGACCGTCAGGCTGTGGAAAAACAACTCTGTTACGAATGATTATCGGTTTTAATTCTATTGAAGGCGGAGAAATCAAGCTTGATGAAAAGCTTATCAACAATATACCTACCAGTAAAAGAAATATGGGTATGGTTTTTCAAAATTATGCCATCTTCCACATATGTCGGTAAAGGATAATGTTGCCTTCGGTTTTAAAACGTAAGAAAATGAGTAAACAGGAAATTGAGGAAAAAGTAGATGGATACTAAAAATCGTTAAGATTGATCATTTAAAAGACAGAATGCTGTAAAGCTCTCGGTGGACAACAGCAAAGAGTTGCTCTTTGCCAGACAATTGTCATACATCCGAAGTACTGTTGATGGATGAACCTCTAGTAATTTGGATGCAAAGCTCAGAGTTGAAATGAGAAATGCAATTAAACGTATTCAGCAACAAATTGGCATTACAACAGTTTATGTTACACACGATCAGGAGAGCACTTGCAGTATCCGACAGAATAGCCGTTATGAACGGAGGTGTTATACAGCAAATAGACACACCTAAGGAATTTATCAAAGAGACCGGCAAACACATTTGCTTAGCAACTTTTATCGGACAATCCAATATTTTGGGACGGTTATATGATGAAATCAATCGGACGAGGAATCAGATTTTGATGCATTTTTGCAATGAATAATTTGTCTGAAGAATGCGCAGACATGGAAGAAGTCAGTGTTTCCATCCGTCCCGAGAATTTATCTTAAGCAGGATAATAAAGACGGAATCAAAGGATTGTAATTAAGAGCAGTGTCTTTTAGGAATCAACACCAACTATTTTTATAGAACTTGAAAACGGCAAAGAGGTGGAATAATTCAAAGCTTCTGATGCATTGGAGCAATACCGGATGGCAGCACCGTCTATTTAAAATTTACAAACTGAAAAGATTAATGTATTTACAGGTGACGGTACAAAATTTGATTAAGGGGTGTAATATGAACGTTATAAAAGAAAAAAGCTGAATATATGGAGTGTATCCACCTTCGTTATTCTGGCTTTTGCTGTTTTATTCATTATTTATCCCATAGTTTTGATTTTATATAAAGTGTAATTTCAGGTTCCGGAAATTTAAGTTTTGTATTTTTACTAAAGTTTTTCATATTATTGGAGCACATTAATCAACAGCTTTAAAGAGTAACTATCGTGCAACTTTAATATCTACTCTTCTCGGCTTGATGATGGCTTATTTACTCGCTCCATTGTTATCATCGGAAATAAATACTTGAATATAATGATAGTCATGTCATATTTATCACCTCCTTTTATCGGAGCATATGCATGGATCAGTTGCTTGGTAGAAACGGATTTATAACACAGAGTGATAAATAATATTTTGCCAGTGAAATTTGCAGTAGTTATGGTTTTGCAGGTATAGTTTGGTTTTTCATTGCAATCATTTCCATGTGTATATGTACACCTCAGGCGCTCTTAAAAAGCCTTTGACAACTCTTTGGTAGAGGCTGCTGAAAGCCTTAGTTTGCAATCTATGGGACAGAGTGAGACTGATTATAGTACCTTTGGTAACACCTACATTGCCACTGCAAGTTCCTTACTTGTTTTTATGCGAGTTTTTCCGATTTTTGGAACTCCAATGCTTATCGGAGAAGGTTATAAAACTTTTCCCTGTTATGATTTATGGTCAGTTTATGGGAGAGTCAGTACAGATGATCATTTGCAGCTGCATTATGTAGATCATTATCGGTATTACCTTGCTTTATTTTTCTTACAACGCTTTTTGAGTGCTAAATTTACTTATTCAATGACAGCACTAAAACCTATGGAAGCGGTCAAAATCGGTGGAGTATATATACTGGTGCACCTTTTGGTATATGGTATAGTATTTGTAGCAATCCTTCCGCAACTAACTGTTATAACAACTTCGTTTTTGAAAACCGGCAGTGGCGGACTTTATACTAACGGTTTTACACTGGAAAATTATTACATACTTTTACTATCAAAAATAATAACTCCGCTATTTTAAACACCTATCTTTTTCGGATTTTTATAGCATAGTTATAGTTGTTGTTTTGGGTATTATAATTGCATACTTAAGTGCAGAAAACGTTCATTTTTACATCTACACTTGATACCTTAACTATGCCTTATATTATACCGGGCTCCGTACTAGGTATAGCATTCTTGTACGGATTTAACACCAAGCCTTTACTACTGAGCGGAACTGCTATAATAATGATTATTTCATTATCTGTCAGACGTATGCCATATACAATTCGTTCAAGTACTGCCATTATCGGTCAAATCAGCCCAAGTGTGGAGGAAGCAGCCGTAAGTCTTGGTTGTAATGAATTGCAATCATTTTTGAAGATAACGGTACCTATGATGCTGACAGGTGTCTTATCAGGAGCAATCATGAGCTGGGTCACTTTAATAAGTGAACTGAGTTCTTCTATAATTTATATACAAGTAAAACTCAGACTTGACAGTCGCAATCTATGCAAGTCATTATGAAACAGCTTCGGTAATGCAGCGGCTTATTCTACAACTACTAACAGTAACCAGCATTTTATCATTATTGATTTTTCTTTAAGTCAGTGGTAAAAAGCGATATCAGTATTTAATTATAAACGGAGGAAAGCATGAAAAGTATTACATATAAAAATATATAGAGTATTCATTTTTAGGTATGCTTTATCTATTATTGTCATATTATTTATCATGATGATAGCCTTTCTCTCCGTTAATTTTAAAGTAATTGAAAAATCTTGAAAAATAAAAAGAATACTCAAAAAGTTGTTACAAGTACTTGAAAAAACAGTTTTTAGTTTATGATTCTGAACTGGAGAATTTATCCACAGATGAAGATATTATTAGACTTTTTATCAGGTGGTGACAACAGTAAACTAAAGTAAAAGTTAATCAAACTTTGTATAGCTTTTGTAAACTGCCCAAAATTTAAAAGCAAATTTTTATTTTACTGAGATGAGGACCTCATACTAATATCTTCCAATTTATTTGAAAGGCAATAAAGAGCTGTTTTTGGAAAGTCGTGTATTGGAAAAGGTTAAATCCGCTCCTTTAAATCACACCTATATCACTAGCCGAGATGAATTATGACTATGAACAGGAATCAAGCACTGATGTTTGCTCATGCAATGGATGGTAAAGACACGGTTGGATACCTGATGTTTTTAGTAAGGATTTTTGAATATTTGTTTATGCGCTCTCTATGAGACAGTATTGTATTAACCGACAGATATGATCATATTATTTTTATACCGGGAAAAGAAATGCAGATTTAACCTTAAAAATATCCTGCAGATAAATATATGATAACTTTTCAAAAGACAGTGATATTGACATCAACGGAACAAGATATCAAGGACATATTAATACCTTTATTGACGGTCAATTTAGCATATATACTATGATATCCAAAGAGATCCAAAGGCGTTCTTTCTATTACGGTATATTGTTTATAATATTATCAGCGCTTATAATGCTTTTTATGATTCTATATTACCAAACGTTTCCGAAAAATGTCTGCCATTGAAGAACTGATTATATTGACTGATAAAATGAGTAAGGGAAACAAAGTAGATAATCCGATTATTTTGAAGAATTTAATATACTAATCTCATCATTTGATAAGATATTGTCAGAAAAAGAAACCTTACTATCAATTTCCGAGCTTTCGGAAAGAAAGCGTATTATGGAAATCAAGCAACTTGAAGAACAGTTTAATCCACATTTTTATTTAATATCCTCAAACTTTTAAAAAGTATCAAATTATGATTGACAAAGAAAAGGCGGTAGAGATGGTATTGGCATTTGCAGGGTTGATGCGTTATAGTATTTATTATGGAAGCTACTGTTGTAGCACTCGGAACAGATATTGAATACATTAACGACTATCTATGCTGCAAAAACTACGTTACAACAGACGTTTGACTTATAGTATTGATATACCAGATGAATTACAAGAATGTTTGATACCTAAGCTTTTATTGCAACCTATTGTTGAAAACTCTCTTTCTCACGGTTTAATTGATACTATTCATATAAAGATTGCAGCAAAACACATGGACGATATACTGATTATATCGGTAGAGGATAATGGCAAAGGGTATTGATTCCGCTAATTTACAGAGTGCTCCGAGACAGTCTGGAAAAGAGTCATATACAAAACATATCAGTTTATATAATTCACACAGAATTATTAAATTGCTTTACGGAAGTCAATATGGCCTTAAATAGACAGTTGTCATGGAACAGTGGTAAACATTAGATGACCTTTTACGTTTGAGAGTGAAGATGAATAAAGTATTGATAGTTGAAGATGAGGACATTATCCGAAAGGCTTGATGTTTATGGCAAAGTGGAGCCAATGACGACTGCGTTATAGTTGGAGAAGCGGTAAATGGAATGACAGTTAAGACAAATTGAAGAAAAAGACCGGATATAGTGATTGTCGATATACACATGCACTGAAAAAGACGGACTAAGTATGATGAGAAAGCATCCATATTTTACGGCTATGATGCTGTTATAATTTCAGGATATTCTGGGTTTTTCTATGCAAAAGCAATCAGTTTGGGAGTTTGTGAATATTGTATAAAAGCCTATTAACTTTAATGAGTTGTATCCCGATTTTAGAAAAATAATTGCAAAAGAAATCATTTGCAACGATTAGTCAAGAACAAAAACAAATTGATATAGAAAAAGCAAGACTACATCTCATTTCCGGTGAAGAAACAAGTCTCATTCAAATAAATATGTGACAATAATGCTTGAGTATACGCTCACGATATCAAAACAGATTGTCATTGACCGATATCAGTATAGAATGCGGTATGTCTTGCACTTACTTAAATACTAAGTTAAAACAATATACGGCTATAGCTTTGTGACTATTTGACAGATATCGTATTCAGCAAGCTGTAAAACTCTTAAACGACAGTACTTTAAAAAGTGTGATGAAAATAGCGGATACAGTGAGGTTTTCCGACTACAAATACTTCATAGTCTTTCCAAAAATACATGGCATTTCACCCGTGCGTTTATTGAAAGTGAACATTTCAAGAAGAAAACTTTGAATCTATATGAGCAGCAAAAAGCGGACATCGTTTTCGCTCGATGTCCGCTTTTCAATCCCTATCCCTCCGCCCGCTTCTTTGCTATCTCCACAATAACATCTATGCTTTTGTATTGACTGAACGCTAAACTCAAATCTTCCGTGGAAGTTCTCTGCCTGCAAATATATTAGGTGTAGGAAGTCCCATAAAGGATATCTTGGAACCGTCTGTTCCGCCTCTTATAGGATCTTTATTGTTATTCCAGATTTCTACGCCTTTTGCTGTACCCAATCTCCACACTCCTTGGATCATTCTTTATGCATATCTACCATATTGCAGTATTCATGCGTATCTCAAAAACTTTACTCCTGTCTGTATCATATCTTGAATTGATTTCTTCTAAATCTTTCTTACAGATGTCTTCTTATCCTCAAAAAGCTCACGGTTGTGATCTCTGATAATATAGACAAAGCTTGCATTCTCCACATCTCCATGCCTCTATCAAATGTATAAATCCTCTCTGCCTCTGTTGTTTTCAGGTACAGATAAAGAGGCATTGCCATCTGATATCTCTTGATATAGTAGTGCATTTATCATCTTATTCTTGGCATCACCGGATGTGCACTCTTACCTAAAATATCGATCTTGGCCTCTGCGGCATTAAAACATTCAAACTGTAATTCTACTACAGAACTTCCGTCCATGGTATAAAATAAATCACAGCCAAAAGTCTTCCACATCAAAATTGTTGGCTCGACCTATTTCCTCATCACATCCGAAAGCAACTCTGGGTTTACCATGCTTGTATGTGGATTCTCAATCAAATACTCCATAGCTGAAACAATCTCACAAACTCCTTGCTTATCATCAGCACCAAGCGTAGTTCGTCGTAGTGATAGAGTCTGACCACGTGAATAAGTGAGAACTCCTTGGGAAACACAAATCCGCTGTTTCCAGTGATATCCCTCCGTCATGGATTTTCATGTATCTGTGGTGAAATATTCTCAGCATTAAAAGCTGCTGTATCCACATGAAATACGTCCTACTACGAACGTTTTCCCACATTTGCAGGAACTGTTGCTGTAAGGATGCATTACTTCTTATTTATCTTAACATCTTCTACAGCCTATTCTTTTAACTCCTCACGCTAAAGCTCCTCCAAAATTCCATCTGTGAAGGTGTGGACGGAATAACTATCCACTGCCCTTACTCTCATCAGATCTTGTGTTTTTCTTTACATAGCGCAAAATCTATCTACAAATCTTTCCATTGTATCTGCTCTCTATAATTCCAATTAGAAGATTTATTCTGCTCATTGAACACAGAATCAGTATACTCTTTATATATAAGATGCTAAACTCTCATACTGATCTTCCCAAGTCTTATGCCTTCTTCAGCGTAGTATCAAAAATCTCTCGGCAAAATAGCATTCATTCATTCTAAGAGGCTCTGCCATCTTTCAATATCTTCTTCTTCATCATTGTCAAAAGGTATGAGTATTAAACAACTATTCATTGTCTGCTTTCAACACCTTTAAATAACTGCCTGTGATTTTCAAAATCATTTCAGCCTCCACCTTCAGACATTCTGTAAAAATATTCAAAAGGACCTCCCGTCATAAATAATATTTGCAAAAATGATTCGGTGACACCATAATGAGGATGTGACAATCTCAGTTATAAGATTCAATATGCTGAATATGCATATGACCGCTGAGATTCAGCTTTACATTGTATTTGGCATAAAAACTATTTCCTCCGCACTTTTTAATCTAAAACCTTCCGTAAACATATAAATTTTAGCTCAAGAAGATTTTGATGACTTTACCGCAAAGTATGTTTGGCATCGCACTTTTGATAATTCAAAAGAACCTATCAAGCCAAAGAAGACTTTCCCTTACTCACATAATTTGAATGACAGGAATTGGTATCAGCATTGTAAATATAAATCATCCCTAAGTGAAATATAGCTTCGGAATACTCATCATAGTACTCATAATTTTATAACCAGCAGTCGGCATATATCTCTGAAATCTTGCACACATGCTGTCAACCTTATATATTTCATTTCCAGCAATCCAAGCTTCTTTCTTAATCTATATCATGGTTTCGGGTATCAAATATATCGGTATACCCTCTTTCACTATACTGTTAAAGCTTTTTGTGAAAGTTCAAATAGCTTACTTTCTCTCCGTTAAAGTTAAATCACCAAGTAAGAGTACCAACTCCGGTCTTCTTTTTAACTTCATTGCAGAATGCATCCACTATTTCTTCAATATATGTCGTTTCCCTTACCGTCGCCCTTTTCCATTACATTTTGCAAAAGGCCTCTCCTCCGTCATTTATACTCTTTTGAAAGGTGAGTGGAGATCGGTATATCATAATATTCAAAGTTTTCTCACTCATACAAGATAACCTCTTAATCGTAGTCCTCCAAGAAGAGTGTTTTACCCCGTTTTCTTGTAGGCTATTACATGTATCCAAGCTGACATTTTCTACACTTACAATATTCTTCTCAATACTATGGATTTTTGGCAGTCAACTCTCTTTCATAAGTTTCTTTACTTCCGCCCTCATAGATCCCTTGTCACGGTCTCTGATATGAGCAATTATCAGTCAATCTGCAGGCACATCTTATAAAATTCAGCTCATTATACTTTGCCCAATGTATAATGTCCTCTTTCACTCACAAGATAAAAAGCGGTCTGATAAAGCTCCCATACCCTCAAAGTTTGTAGGGTGAAGTTTCGCATCATTGTCTGAATCTGGGCTCCATGTACCATTCCCCATACTCAATGGTTTCTATCAGCATCATCAAAATGATGTCCAGAGCAATCTTATTGCAGCCCAGCTCCTTTGCCTTGCATGCAGATGTCCTCTTCTCATTCTTGCAGAATGGCATGGCGATTTCATCCTCTGCCACAATATCATATATGGAAGATTCGACTCTACTATAGGGACGTCCAAAATCTTAGCATTATCTACTATAGTTTGATAATTTATATCATCATATCCCAGGTTCATCACAGGAATACCAACTCAAAAGTCCTCTTTCGCGCTCTTTAAAAGCTCCTGAAAGAGCTTTGCCATAAAGCATAAGATCCTTTCCTCCGGATATGCATGCCGCAATCTTATCACCGATCTTTTATAAGTTCGTATTCATTTTATGGCGGCGGTAGCTTTCTCCAGATACTCTTTCTAAACTTCTTTATAATAGCTTCTTTCGGTATCTCTGCTTCTGTTCGACTCATCTTTTTGCTTTCCTCTTTTTAGAAACTCATTTTAATTTAAGTTTTCATATAGGCCTCATATCCGCCTTTCAGATTATATATATTCTCATAACCCTGACTTTTCCAGTTCCTCAGTCAGATACTCAGTCTTGTGCCTGTAGCACTGCCAGACAGATATATCATCGGTTTTATCAAAATCTTTTATCTCTCAAGTATATCTTCTTCCGCTATATTAACAGAGTCCAGAATACTTCCTCTTTTGAATTCGATGTTCAGGCGCCTTCTGTCTATTATCTTTTTATTCTGCAACTCCATGGTAATTTTCTCCTGTTCATCGTACATTTGTTTCCTTACTATCAAATAGTCATCATTACTTCTATAATACGGGCGTGGAATAATCACTGCTTCTCATTCTTGCATAATCATCCTCATCCATATCACATCACAGATATACCTCTGCATCTTCGTCCTATATATAATTAATACAATAATCGTAAATCATGTTTCTTCCTGTCTCTGCTCTCTTCGTACACCTCCTGCTCATAATCCTCGGGCGCGTACTCTTTAAGCCGTATCTCTTCACCCTTTTCACAAAAGCTTTTTACCGCTAAAGTACGGCTTCAAAAAGCCAGATGCTGTAGCTCTCTCTTTTCTTGATAACGGAACCTTCAAGCTTGAGGCTCCATATCTATAATATCACTGTAATCTCTTTTATTTCATTCACTTAATGATTCTAATATACTATAGTATATACACAAGTCAAACAATCAGGCAGGAAACCTGCCGACACATATAAAAGAGCCCTAAGGGCTCTGAATAGATTTGTTAAATATTATTCCTGGGAAAACTCATCCTTGCTCCCTACTAGAAGTGGGCAAACAAAATCATCCGGAAGATCTTTCGCATTTGTTCGGGGCTATTCCGTTATCAGGATCTCAAGAGCCTCATCATATTCCCATCCGCAAACATCACGCACTCGCCGCTATTATGCCTCTGCTTTCCGATAAACCATGTAAGTACAATACTCGCAGCTACTCAGCTTCTCACCATCCTGTATTGCGAACTCAGCATGTGGCTTATCCTCAGCTTAAGTCCTTGTACTGCTTTCCCGAGGTTTGTTTCGATCATGATAAAGGATTGATAAGATGCTCGGGTGTCATGGATGATCTACGCTACCATTAACATGCAGCCTTATTTGACCATCAGCAGTTACTACGGGTACTGCTCTATAGCTGCATCTGTTGTGTTAGCCTTTAAAGAGCTGCATGGGACTCTCCCACAACATCAGTGTACCACACCATCATACTACTGAGATGCAATCTTTCCACGAGTGTGCACAACGATAAAAACTCATATTTCCTCCTTAGTTCTTTTAACTTTTTAATAAATCTCTAATTTCCTCCAGAAGAACAACATCATCAGCCTTTGCAGGTGCTTCCTCTACCTTAGCGTCCTCTTTCTTTTTTCTTAGTCTTCTCTATAGCTTTGCAAACATGAAGATACAGAATGCAATGATAGGAAATCAACTACATTTTGGATGAAAGATCCGTAGCGATAGCATTCTCAGCTACGTCGCTCATGTGCAGGGTAATAACATACTTAAGATCTGTAAGTTTCACCTCCTGTCAATATAGATATGATGCTAGGCATAATCAAATCATTTACCAAAGATGTGACAATCTTACAAAGGCCCCACCTATGATAACACCTATCCTATATCCAAAACATTACGCTTTAAACGCAAAACTCTTTGAAAATCTTTTAACATCTTGTCCTCCAATATCCGGTTGTGCTTGGAGCAATTTGCTCAAATCTCAAAATCATTAGATTTAATTTTGCACAACCACAATGTGCTACTATTGAACTAAAATATCAAAAAGTCAAGTACTAATAATGAAATTATTCCTGTTTTTATTAGTACACATTTACATATGACAAAATCAAAAAGAGGAATACCTCCTTAAGTATTCCTCTCGCATTAGATTTATCAGATGCCATGCGAGGCTTCGCTTCGCTCCACCTCAAGCCTATATAAATCTATTTAATTAACTGAGATTATTCCTCAAGACATGCCCAATCTACTGTGTAGTTAGATGTCTTAACCTTGTAATCATCTCCGTCCTTCTTTGTTCCGCTCTTAACCACTAGCATATTGTGTTAACAACATAAGCCTTATAGCCTGTTGGAAGACCTGTGAGCTTAAACTCTGTATAATCTAAAGTCTCCGTTTGACTTGAAGTGCTACGCCACCGTTACCGTAGCTGCAAGGCATCCTCTACAGATGACTTAGCAATAAACTTGTTATCGTGTAAACTGTCAAGGGATAACGATCTCAATCTTGCTGTCAGCATCAGCTGTTTACGCTTTCCACCAATATAGAACTTGTGATCTTCCATGCTGTTAAGACCAGCCCCTTATTAGAACCGTTCTTAGCGAACTCGATGTGTACTTTTCGCTATCAAGCTCTACAGTCTGCTTTCCTGTCTTCATAGAACCGTCATCGCTACCGAAGAAGTAAGCCTAAAGTTCTCCTGATGAGAACGTGCTGTCGTTAGCCTTTACAAATCTGGTTGTAGTTGTCGCCTGCATCATATGTACCGTCAGAATCTACCTTCTGAACGAGTCTTCTTTGACTGTAGCCTGAACCTACAGGTAGCTTCCATCTGAGTACAACGAATCCGCTGATCATTCTACCGTAGTTGTCGAACTGCTACTTCTTACCGTTTACTGTCTTGATTTCGTTAACTGTAGCTTTCCGTTACCGTCTGGTAGTACCAGTAATCGATCCATCCTCATACTTATCTCTCTGGAGGTAGTAACCAGGGTTACCTGAGACCAACCCTTTGAGATCTTGCACCATCCTCAGGTGTTGAGTAGTATAAGAATGAGTTAGAGTATGTAGCAATACCCTGTCTGACCGCCATCCTTAGCAAGTGTGTTAGATAATGTAACTGCTGTGATCCAACCAGCGTTCATGCGGCCATACTCATCGAAGCCATACTTTCTTCCGTTGATTGGTCTTACCTGTCTGGTTCTTCTCCTGCTTTCGCAAACGCTTGAAGTAGAACCATCTTGTCTGATCCTCATCCCAGTAGTTGTCACCAGGCTGAAAGGTCTAGCTGCCGATCATCCTTGATAGCGATCTCTTTCCATCCTTCTGCCATAGAACCATCGTTCTCGCTCCCGAAGAGTATTCAGCATCCTGCCAAGCGTTGTCATCATGCTGTGTCTCGTCGTCTTTTACCCATGCATACTCGCTTTCACCGTCGGTATTGAATGTGTACTTCTTACCGTTGATAGTCTTTTAAAGAAACGTCACCTGTAGATGAATCCTTCTCTTGTAAGCCTTACCGTTGGCTCCGAAGTAGTACCACCACTGGTTGGCTCGTTCTCTTCGCCTGCGTTCTCGTTGTCAACTGCAACCCAACGATTTGTAACCATAACACCGTTAACGTCAACATAGTATGTATCGTCGTTATCGTCGATAAGTGAATCTGTAGCCATCTCGCCATTGTCGTCAAGATAGAACCAGTAGTCACCCTGACTTCTGCCATGTCTCTGTTACTTTCTCTTCGTTTCTGTTATAATACCCATGTACCATGCTCTCCTGTTGCCAGCCTGTGCAGCAGCGAAAGCTGTCGCAGCTCCACCAACTGAGAGAACAGCTGCTGCTGAAATTAATGCAGCAATCTTTGTTTGCTTTTCTCATAATGAATGCATCTCCTTTTTGAAATCCTTTTTAAAATCTAATGCGTCCCGTAAAGGCTCTTATCAGTCCTTTATCTTAAGACAAAAGCTAGTATATAACTTTATTTTTATTACTTACAATATATTTTCTTTTTCTGATTTCTTACAAAAATATTACATTTCTGTTTTTCCGGGAGATATATGTATACTTATACCCCCTGTTATGCTAATATGTTCAATATAGATATATTTTATTGTTTTTGAACTTAATGTTTATTTTTATTATATTGGGAGCTTATATGAACAGATATGCATATTTACTCAGAGAAATATTTGAATGTAATACTATTACTCAAAGGGAGCTTGCAGATAAGTTAAACCTATCTCTTGGAAGCATCAACTCACTTATAAAAGATGCCATGGCGTTAAACTATTTATATAAGGAAGGAAGTAGTATGAGTCTTACCGAAGCCGGACTTGAATATCTATCTCCTTTTAAGGTGGAAAGTGCTATTATCAGGCTGCAGGCTTCGGGCTCAGATTTGTTCCGCTTACATTTGAAACGCCAAAGGGACTGCTTGAGGTATTCGGTGAGAGAATGATTGAGAGGCAAATCAAGCAACTCCATGAAGTGGGCGTATTTGACATAGTAATAGTTGTGGGATATTTAAAGGAGCATTTTGAATATCTTATAGATAAGTACAATGTAAAGCTTGTGTATAATCCTGACTATTCTACTAAGAACAATATTTCCACATTGCACTATGCATGTAAGTACATAGAAGATTCCAATGTATATATACTCTCTTCCGATAACTGGATGAGAGATAATATGTATCACAGCTATGAACCTTCTATGGTATTCTTCCATATATATGGAAGGAAATACAAATGAATGGGTACTTGATTTTCAATAAAAAGCGTGAAATAACAGCTATAAATGTAGGCGGTAGCGATGCCTATGTAATGTACGGACCTGTATATTTCAGCAAAGACTTTTCAAAAGAGTTTATGCCGATACTGGAAAGAGCATTTGCTACTCCGGGAAGCGATGACTGGTATTGGGAAAATGTACTTATGAGTGAAATACAAAAGAAAAACTCTACACTGCCTGCCATGCATATCAATCCACAACCTCAAAAATCAGGTCTATGAGTTTGAAAATCTGGAAAGACTTCAGAGCATTTGATGATAAATATAAGGAAAAACAGTGAAATGTGGCTCTTGAACTTATTGCAAAGGTTTTTAATATCCCTGAGAGTCGTATAAAAGGTCTGCGTACATTAAAAAGCCGGTATGACAAATAAATCTTTCCTTTTTGAAGTGGATGATAAGAGTTATATATGTAGAATACCCGGAAAGGGCACAGATGTACTTATAAACCGTTCAAATGAGTATGATTGCTATATGGCAGTCAAGGATTTGCATATTACGGAGAAAATAATTTATTTTGATAAGGAAAAGCGGTTATAAGATATCAAAGTTTTATGACGGTTCAAAAATGCCGACGCCTTTTAATAAGGAAGAAATGTCAAGATGTATGGAACTTTAAGGACTTTGCATGAAACTGATGTAAAGGTCAGCCATCGCTTTGATATAGCCGAGAGAATAGATTATTATACCGGACTCTGTGAAAAGAGCGGTGGAATATCTTTTGAAGATGTAGAAGAGGTTCACAAAAATATGATGCTCTTACTCGATTTACTTAAAGGAATGAAGTCTGAAAGTCGCCTCTGTCATATAGACAGTGTAGCCGATAATTTTATCATCACAGCAGATAATAAGATAAAACTTATTGACTGGGAATATGCCGGAATGGCGGATCCTGTTATAGATGTGGCGATGTGCGCTATATATTCTTATTATGATAAATCTCAGTGCTGATGAACTTTTTAGAATCTTATCTTAAAAAGAAAGCCTTTACAGATGAGTATAAGAAGCTGTATGCTTATATGGCACTCAGCGGTTATCTTTGGGCGCTATGGACGGTGTATAAGGCCAATGTAGGAAGAATTCGAGAGTACTCTTAAAATGTACAGATATGCAAAGGACTTTTTTTAAAGAAGTAATGAAGCTTTTAATAATGAGAAAAGCAGTCGGGATTTCCGACTGCTTTTAACTTGCAATAATTCAAATTTATTAATCTACACTCACTCTGATTCCGCTGCCTCTCTCGCTTGGCTGAACCAAAACCGTTACAGGCTCATTTCCCGACCATTCAAAATGAATAGGACTCTCCTCAAGCCCTGACCCGATGAAATGTCTTCCATGAGATATCCGCCTTTTATCTGTGGATCTCCCATTCCGTTCTTGCTGAACCAGCATATTACAGCATCCGGATCTACCGCAAGTGTATCTCTTGACTTCACGTTTGAAACCACAAGTGGGTTTCGTCTGAGAGCAATGCCACATAGGCATTATTTCCTCTACCCAACCAGTGTGGTTGTAGCAAGACCTTTTGTGAAAGTATACCCACACCCTAAAAATCTTACAGAGTAATCACAGTCGTTTGTAAATGCAAGTATATTCTCAGACTCTACTGAAAACCGTCTCACCCGGTGCCAGCTTATACACTACTACATGCTGTCCGTAGTTAGCATAGTATGTTGTGGAAGCTCCGTTTAAATGTACCTTCATAAGCGGTATATTCTCACCTGCAACTCTTCTTACAAGCTGTCCGAGTAATGCCTGTCCTATACTTCCACCCGGTCCAAGTAACATCTTTTCAAAAGTATAGTTCTTTCCGCCCGGATTTTCTCCTGCTATAAATGCACCTGCTTTTGCAATCAATGTGTCATTTCCTCACAGGTAACCTTAAGTGTCAACTCGTTAATAACTTCAAATGTCAGCATATTCCCTCCTTATTCGACTTGTACTCCGTAAAATCTGCAAAGTCCCGCCAAGTCTTTATTTACTCCGTTTCTATTGCATTAAACTTCCAAGCACCGTTGTGCAGATATACTTCTCCCATCATCATGGAGTTTATATTGTTGTAATATTCCTCTACAAGGAAAGAAGCTACCTCTGCGTTTGTCACCGGATCCACTATCTGTATGTATGCGTCTTTTAACATACCGAAATTAAGTGCTTTTTCAATTGCATCATTTATAGTCATTACAAAGACTATCTTTTTGTACAGCCGGATTTAATATGAAGTATCTATATCAAACACCCTGTAATACATTTGCCTCTTCAACATTTTTAAAAAGCACACTTCTCTCGGACTGCTCTCCTGTCCAGTAGAAACAAAGAAATCATCCCCACCACTTTTCCGTTTCCGGCGAGTAAAAAAGCTGAGACATCCACATCACAGGCTGAATTATTCACATTCCACCCGAAATTCACCTTTATCTTGTTTGAAGAAAAGGTAAGCGGGACTTTTTGCCCCTTTGAAACTCTCTTGCTTAATGCCGGCAATGTTATTCGCCTTACATCGGCATTTTGTCCAGTGCTTTGAGCCTGTCCGGTGTTTTGACTTACTGTAGTACTGCCTGCGGCGGCAGGATTTGGTGTACTTGGCGTCTGTGTTGCAGTGTTTGTGTTTCCTGTTTTTTTATAATAGGAAGTATTCAAAATATCTACATTGTCACTATTTAATACAACACCTTTTTTTTGGTTCAGATTCTCCAGTTGTTCCGCACCTATAGGTTTTGTTACATTCATCGGATACATACTCTTATTCACCCTCACTTTCTTTAAAGTAATAATATTTAAATTTTTAAATACTAATCATTTGATATCTTTCAATTCACATCAAGCTCCGAATGATAGGAGTAATTTCTATATTTTCAAGCAGTCTGTGAAAATCGGTCTCTTCCATTCTGTCCGGCACTATTTTCCGTATTCAGTATCTTAAATATTTCCTCACATCTGTCAATGCATTTTATCAAAAAGCTCCGGAAAGCTTTCATTTTGAATGAACACTCTTATTCCATGGATTTATCCAAAGTTCATGTTCAGATTTAGGGCTCCTTTTGCATCCGGTACTTCATCTGAGAGTATCTTCTGTGAAACTATAGGATTTTTAAAATAAGGATTCTATAGCATTTATCCTGTTTTTTTCTTTCTCCCCGTGGGATCGGCGAGAGTTCTTACTCCAAACCTCATTGCAAGTACCGATCTATGTACCATGGCAGGTGTTACTCTGAAATTATTCTTTATATGTAATCGGATAATAGGTTTTATTTATAACTCTTGCCAGAAAAATCCGAAACAAATTGTATCTCAAAACCGTTGAGTGCCAGAGTGGCTGCCTGATTAAATTCGAGGTTTTCTTCTTCTTATACTTTTTAAAATTATGGTATCTATATCATTTTTCAAGTGCCGCATGAAGTCCGTATACATAGGCGCTGTTTTTTCCGTTTTCATGCCCTATTCTTGCGTAAATATATGGATGACAGATATAATCACCCACATAGTGGCATAAAAAACCTGCAATATAGCTTATCGCCTGCTGCTGCTTTTGTTTTGATTCCATGGACTGTATTTCACAAAGTGCATTTGCAAAAAAATCGTTTACATGACTCTCATGCATATATGAACCGACATTTCTGTAATCCCTGTGCCTCAGTATCGGGATATTGTAAAAAAACATATCCGGCCCTTGAAGTCCAAGCTGATACAACCATCTGTATTTAGATATAATATATTTTAAACCCGAGTTTTCTAAGGCACCATATGCCTTTAACCCTAAAATATAGTGAGTTGTAAATCCCGGCATTTCCTACTCCTTAATATATTCTAAAACCCTTTCCAGATAAAAATCCGAAAAAGTCCTTCATAATCCTTGAAAATATTTTTTACTATATTCAAATCCTTATGTGCAAATCCTATGTCTGCAAGCTCTATCATTCCGGTATCAAACTCCGTATCTCCGGCAGCAAATATCTGTACCTTCTCTGTAGCATATCTCTTATAAAGCGCTTAATCGTATCCGCCTTGTTTAAATTTTCGGCATTACATACAGCTTATCTTTTATTGTACAAGACCTCTACTCTTTTCCAAGTCCAGTACGCTCTTTAAGATCTCTTACAAACCGCTTCCGACTCATCACATTTGTAAAGATAAATAAGTCATCAATATTTCTGCATTCAAACTTTCTTCTTTTATCTTTTGCAAAAATACATATGCTTTTTCTCTCTCTTCTAATGAAGGCTTTACTATATCAAGGCTTTCTTTATACCATTTATCCGACTTTATACCGTCTTTTAAAAAGTATTCCCCATTTGCACATAGTACATATTTTGGAGTAATACCAAAATCTATTCTACTGTATTGAATATAGGTTCTTGTGGTAACAGGTACTATAAGGAGCAGCTCATTTAACTTATGCAAAAAGCTCATATGAGTATTTTTGACATAAAGCTGTTCACCTCTCCGTTATAAAGCTCCACAGGTATCTTTTTCTTCTATATTCGTTTTCTTTGAATAGATCAAAGTATTGTCCAAATCTGTAAATAAAATATTCATATGGTTAGTTTAGCACTTTTTATAAAATAGTCATTTTAAAAAATTAAATATTAAAAAGCCCGGGAAGTTGCGATTCCCGAGGCTTTTCTTCTCAAGTCACTATCTCTTCTTAAATACCAAAAGCATTGCTCCGCATGAAGATATCAGTAATATCATATATTTGAAAAGGTCTGTATTATCCGAGGTCTTAGGTACCGGGAGTGGGCGTCTGTCTGATACAGTCTCCGCAGTAAACTTCTTCGGATCCTCTATGATAATTTCAGGTTTTACAGGCTCGACATTTATAACATCAGCCTTTATTTCTTCTTTTTTCTCTACAACTGTCTGTGTAGGTCTTATAGATGAGCTTGTGCCTGCGCCGCCTCTTCTTCCGTTTGAAGATGTGGCTATTGAAGGTGTAGCTATAGGTCTAATAATAATATCATTGTTTCTGTCACCCGGACGATTTATCTGGCTTGGTGTAGCCGGATGTAGCGGATCCGGATAGATTATAACACTTGGATCTTTAACATATACATAGTTGACTTCTATTTGTGCAGTTGAGAACAATCCGCTCTCGGCGCCTTCAACTCTCTCCAAATGATATCCTGCAATAGCTTTTGCACTTGTACTATAGGCAAGGCCAAGTTTTCTACTGCCGTCCAAAACTTCATCTGCATCCAGGGCAACTCCTGCCGGATTGATATAATGGGCAATTACATCTCCCTGCATCCCGTCTGCGATAGATATATGTTACTCTTTTGTGTTCCCGGATTAAATACTCCGTTCGCATTTGCAGGCATTGAAATCAAGTCATAGTAGTCAAATGACTTAAGCTCTGAAGTATAAGGTACTCCGATTTGCTCACTACCGTTTAAAAACAGTAGTCTCAACAAGCGAACATTTCCGTTCTCATCCAGATATTCAATAATAACATTTCCTGCATCCCGACGCTTATAAATATACTCAACATTTATAGGTGATGTTGTGAATACCCTGTTGCATTTGAGGATTTACCACAAGATCATAGTAAGGTATTGCCTTAGGTGATGTTGTATAATTAAGTCCAAGCTTATTTGCTCCGGAAATTGTATCGTCACTTTCTATGCTGTTTCCGTGAACATCCAAATATCTTACATTCACATCTCCTGCATCTTTTCTTCTGTACAAGTAGAGTCACAGTCTGTGCTCCATGAGTGAATACTCCTGTTGCATTTGCAGGCATCGTATCTAAATCGAAGTTTTGCGATATTTTTTCCGCACTGCTTGTATAGGCAAGTCCAAGCTTTTCGATACCGCTAAGTACTGTAGGCGCTACCAAATCACTTCCGTCATGTACAGACTTGTGATATATTGTCACATCCCCCGCATCATCTCTCTTATAGACATAATTTACAACTTGTGGAGCAATCGTAAATACTCCCGTTGCATTTGCAGGTGAATTTACAAGCACAAGACTTCCGATAGTCTTAGGTGCCGTAGTATATGGCAATCCAAGTTTATTTGTTCCTGAAAGTATGTCTCTTGCATCCAGTTCATTACCGTCTCTGTCGGTATACATTACTGTCACATCTCCGGCGTCATCTCTTCTGTATTCATAGGTAACAATATAGTTTGTTCCTGCCGTAAATGTTCCGATATGATTTGCAGGTGTAGGATTTACTACCGTAAAGTTTGCTATATTTGCAGGGCTTGTTGTATATCCAAGTCCGGCCTTACTTACTCCCGATAAATTCTCATCTGCTGCAAGAGAGTTGCTTGTTCCTACTTCAAAATGATGTACTGTTACATTTCCGGCATCATCTCTCTTGTAGTAGTATGTAACCACTGTAGTTCCGTTTGCCGGATATACACCTGTATTGTTTGCAGGTGTTGCATTTACTACTGTAAAGTTGGCAACAGTACCTGCATTTGTTGTATAGGCAAGTCCTGCCTTACCTGCTCCTGATAATATCTCATCAGGTAAGAGTGAATTGCTTGTTCCAACCTCAAAATGATGTACCAATACATTTCCGGCATCATTTCTACTGTAGTAATATGTAACCTCTGTAAGTCCTGTGGCAAGATAAGTTCCTGTATGTCCTGCAGGTGTAGCATTTACTACCGTATAATATGGTATGTTTTTCGGACTTGTTGTATATGTAAGTCCCGATCTCTCTGCTCCGGATAAATCCTCTGCAGGTGAGAGTATATTGTTTGTTCCGACTTCAAGATGATGTACTTTAACATCTCCGGCATCATCTCTCTTATACTTATAAACCACTTCTACAGGCGCATTTCCGAATGTCACTGTCGGATTTGCCGGTGAGCTTACAAGATGGAAGTGAGGAATATTCATGCTCTGTGTAGTATAAGTAGTTCCAAGCTTATTGGTTCCGTCCACTGTCACAGCCGCCGGTGTTCCTCCCGGAGTAGATGAATACAACTCATTGGTAGTTCCGTCTTCATAATAATGAATAATTATCGGTGAAGCACTATCTCTTTCATAGTAATAAATCAGCTCTGTAGGTGTAGAGGCAAATGTGACCAGCGTAGGATTCGGTGACTGATACAAATGATAATTTGCAATATCCGCCGACTCTCCTGTGACTGATATGTAAGTCCGAGCTTGTTTTGTACCGCTTTATAACTTCCGGTCCCGACAGTCCTCCCGGCTACCGGAGCGTAAAGCTCTGTGGTAGTACCCTTTTCATAGTGATGAACTGTAATATTTCCTGCATTTTTTCTTCTATAGGAATATGTTACCGAGGTTGTTCCGTCACCGAATACTCCGTTTGTAGGAGTGGTGCTGCTTACAAAATCATAATTGTCTACAGGAAGTACATTGCTGCTCCATGCAAGTCCCTCCTTATTTGTTCCTGATAAAACCGTAGGAGTGTTGATCATTACACTACTTCCAAGACTCTCAGGTCTTGTAAGATTTGCACCTGTATCAATATCTACATATTTTATAGTAACATCCGGTGCATCATTTCTTTCATAGAAATAAGTAACCGTCTTTGCCGTTGCATCAAATGTTCCGCTTGCAGGACCTGTAGGTGTTCCTACAAGGTGGTAATGAGGTATCGGATAGCTTCCTGCAGTACTTACATCTCTTCTGTAAGTCTGATAAGGTTTACCCATCTGTCTTGCACCTGAGAGCACTTCGGCCGCAGGTGTTGCTGTTGCCGAAACCGCATAAAGTTCATCGGTCTTTCCCGTTTCGTAGTGATGTACGGTTACATCTCCTGCATTTCTTCTTATGTAATGGTATGTAACTGTTGTATCTGCAGTATAACTTCCGTTTGCATTTGCAGGAAGATTTGCAGTATCCACTTCAAAATTCGGATCTGTAGTGATTGCCGCTGTTGTATATGCGGTGTCTCTCGGCTCTCTTGTAACCACATCGGCAACAAGATTGCTTCCGTCCTCATCCTTTATATGCTTTACAGTAAGATTATAAAAATCTGTCTTAAGTCCAAGGTTCTTGATGGCACTTGGATTATCTCTTGTTAAGCTTATATCCACAGTTGACCATGGTGTATTAGGTACCGGAGTCTGACCGGACTTGATTACGGATGCCCTTGTAGTAAATGAAGTAAAATCATTTCCAATCACAGTGGCAGTACTTGCCACATTTGGTGAAAGCAAGCTGTCGCTGGTCAAGTTCTCACATAGAGCTTATAATTTCCTGCATTGCTTAGCTTATTTGTAAAGGAAATATTTCCGTTTGAATCCGTTGTTCCAGATTCAACCACCGTCTCATTTCCCGTTGCATCAAGCTTTACAAGTATATATGGTCTGTTTGCAATATTTAAATCAGTGCTGTCATATGTTCCGTTATTATTTAAATCATAGAAGGCATGAGTTGCGATATTGTACTTATGAGTACCTACCTTTGAGTCGGTAAACTCATTTGCACCGTCAACATTATTTCCTCTCCATGAAGCTACGGAGTTATTTGCAGTATCTGCGGCGAGATTATCCTTGGTATCCGGCATCTCCACCTTATAATTAAAGAGTACCTCTTTCCTGCCGTTATACTCTGTCCCGACTTTAAATCGGTCCCTTAAACATGGTGACTGCTGACCAGTCCGTAATACTTGCGGCAGGTAACCATGTCGCTCCTATATTTCCTTCTATCGTTGCACTTGGAGCGTCTGTAGAGTAGTAAATATCAAACTTGGAGTTATTGGCGGTTACTCCCGATATAGCCTTCGGATATATTTTTGAATCCCTGTCAAGATAGTTTCCGCTGCCGTCTTTTACTATAAATTTATCATTTGCATATGGGAAAACATCCATTACATGAAGATTTTCCACTGGGTCATTGGTATTGTTCCATACTCTAACCTCGATAATCTAAGATATCTCCCTTATCGGCCTTTATGCTTGTTTGGTATACACTGTCTGTGGAAAGTTTTACTTTCTTTCCGAGTACCATTGCCTGTGGCGGTACAAAGGTGTAGTTATATGTCAATGTGGAAAGTCTGTCATTTGTATTGCCGTTGTTATTGGCATCATATGTGTCAAGGTAGTCTGCAGTATCTGAAGAATATATAATTCCCGGAGCTGCACTCGATGCGTCTGTGGTATTATTATCCCAGCTGAGTATTACCTTTATCTCATGTGAACCTCCATCCATACCGGCTGTCGGCTTAAAACGAAATATTCAAATGGTCGATTTTGTTCTCTGTATAGTTTCCAACCTGCAAATGTAGAACCCGGGAATGTCAATCCTGTAAGTTCAAACTCGTACGCTGTCTTTCCCACATTACCTTTATAATTTTGTATAACTGTAGGAGTTGGATTTAAAGTAAATAAATTGGCATTCATCTGCGGTTGCACACTGTCAAAAGCAAGGTCCGAATCGACTACAACCACCACATCTTGGGATTTATGGCAGCTCTCTGGGTCCCAAAGTATCTGTTATACCAGATACGTGGTGTTATCTTTTATAGTTCCTCCAACACCCTACGGTACTTTGTAGTGCGGAGGTACCGTTATACTCGTTCCGATATTTTGAAGATGCATGCTTGCATACGGATTTCTTAAATATGCATCAGTCAGTGAATAATCCCAGTTCATGACCGGCTGCATTTCTTTACTCTACCGAAAGTTTCTGACAAGCTTCCAATATACATCATTGGCATGAGCATTCAAATCGTTGATAAAACGCCGTATGTGTGGCAGGTGTAAGCTGTGTCCGAACGATAAAACCTACCGCATCCTCTTCAAACTGTGAGATGGTTATATCATCATCACATGTCTGAAATACCTGTACTCAGGCGGTGTGTGTAATGTGGTAGATACAGAGTTTGCTCTGTAATCTGTGGCATTACTCACCTGAACAGGTGTAATATTTGTAGCGATAGTGGTCCATGTAGTTCCGTTGTCGGAGCCGATAAGCTTATTGTGTGAAAGCTTTGCAAGTTCTGTCGCAGTGAATCTTTCAGGTCTGACTCTCAGTTCATATCCAGTGAGAAGACTTCTTGCCTGCGGCTCATCCTCTATCATTCTGAATGTAACACTGCTTGCAGTCTGCGGTCTTGTACCACCGAACTGATCCACACTTACCAAGTAGTTATATTTATAGTCCGCATCCCTCGGTACAAGATTTCCCTTATCTCCGAGTAATGACTTCCTTATACGAATTCTTCTTACATATGAAACATGATAGTACAACTCACCGCTTCTTCTTGTAGAGTTATCTAAAGTTCCGTCATCATTTACCAATGTAGTGACCTGTTGCATAATTATTTTCGTCCATGTAGGAGCTAAAGTAACAGGTTGATTTCCGTCCCACTTAAGCGAAAAAGGTGGCTGTACTACTGTTGCCAGCCCTCTGTCCACTATCTGTGTGATAGTTCTGTCTGTACTGTTATATGTCCAGTTCGAGTTGTTCGGAAGTGAAGGATCCCATACTGCGGTAGCCGGAAGAGTAATCTTAAACTCGACTTTTCTCTTATCCATACCCGCACCGGTATCCTGACGGTACTTGTGATACACCGCCGTTGGCTGTATTTGCAGGACCGCTGTAACCGTATCCGAACAAACTTGATACAAAGTCTGTCGACAGTCTGTCATTCGTGGCATTGGTTGCATCATCCGATATGTATTCGCTTTTTCTGTTGTTATTTGCAACTGTCGATGTGTCGGCTGACATAATTCCGACCGGATATGCCTTTGCAACAAACTGATCGTTTGAACTTGCAAGAGGCGCATCTGTAGCGGGATTTTTCCCTGCTTCAAAAAGTTTTACCGGAATATGGAATGTCTCACCGTTTTGCACTGCCGAATTCTTCAGCGTAGCCTTTATCGGTATTGCCGCATATCCTGTATCAAGCTCTTGAATAATTTATCTTTACAATATAATAGTTCGGGTCGTTATTATAATATTTACACTGCTTCACCTCGATGCCAATGTAGCATCACTGACAACAGGAGGTGACAACATACTCTTGTCAAAATACACATACGAAAACGGATTGTACAGTGTAGATACTGCTCCTGAAAGCGTATTTGTAAACTATAGTATGACTCTTTTGTGCTACTAAAGATGATATGTCTGCCCGGATAAACCGTACCTCCACATCCGTAGTTATCGCACTCACCTCCGGCACCCGTAGCATATAGCTCCCTCGGCAAGAAGTACCGACAGCAGTATTGAAAAATCAGTAATAAAAATAATGCAGTGATCTCATATTTCCTCCGTAATAAAAATCATGTATATTAAAAATGTTAATATTTGTCATATACAAAAACAAACTTTTTAACATCATTATCCTTTTTACATTTTATAGTAATCTAGGAATAATTACTATATGAATTACTTACAATATCTTTTCAACAGTTGTCTTTTAATCGTAAAAAGCCCGACACTATAGTCCGGCTTTCCTATTCCATCATACCCGTTTCTGTCTATATCTTTTTAGTAACTGTAATATTCTCTTCAATGTCTTCTATCTTGTCTTGTCCAATATTCAAAATCTTCCCATGCCTCATCTGTCCATGATTTAATCATCCAGATTTACCTCATGTGTTGTACCGCCTGTCCTCTCCATTTCAGCAATTGATCTTTTTAATCTGGATATTTTTCCGAGCTGTAGAAAGGATCATTATCCGCTGTGATTTCAAAGGAATTCTTCTCTCTCTAACAGCTTTTTGCAAATACACAAAAATGCTGTCGTCATACTCATTCCGATATCTGAACAAAATGAATCAAATTGCTTTTTCAGTTCTTCATCCATACGTATATTTACATTCGTCTGTGCCATAATATTTACTCCCTTTTTATATTATTTTTATATATTTTTATTTACAATGTCAATAATTTAAATATCAGCCCTCGGCAAATGCCGGAGGGTGAAATTATCTTTCTTCTTTTTCTTTAATGCAAGTACCATTGCTGCTGCGATCGAGCTCATAAGAATAAACATATCCTCTTACATCTCTTTCATCAGCTGTTTTTCGGTACAGCCAAAGCCTTTCTTTTGATTCTTATCAAATCCTATCTTCTTTGTATCGGTCTTATCTGTATTAATAACAGGCTTGTCTATAACAGGCTCCGGAGTAGTAACTCCTCCCTTTGAGTTTATATCATTTACTGTTACAGTCTTACCCGGTCTCACTACAGAATTTCCACCTGAAGATCCGCCTGAAGATCCACCTCTCTTTATATTTGAAGGTGTCAGTAGATGGTGTAGCTGTAGGCCTTATAATAATATCCCCGATCTCTTCCCGGAATATTTATCTGGTTTGGTGTAGCAATCCTTGAAGGATTCGGATTTACAGGTGTTGACGGATTAATATTACTTGGGTTAACAGGTATTGAAGGATTGATAACACTTGGAGTTACAGGATTGATGACACTTGGATTAACCGGTGTCACAGGAGTTAAAGGTCCCGGTATGATTACCGCACTTGGATCCTTCCTGTAAATGTATGTTACTACAATTTCTCCTGTTGTAAATATTCCTGTATTTGCACCCTGTATCAAGTATAAACTGTATCCGGCAATAGCCTTTTCAGTTGTTGCATACGGAAGTCCGAGGCTTCTTGTACCGTCAAGTACTTCGTCACTTTCTATCGGCAGTCCTGCAGTATTTAAGTAACGGGCAATTACATTTCCTGCATCTTTTCTCCTATATACATAGGTTACAGTCTGACTTCCGCTTACAAAAGTTCCGTTAGCATTAGTCGGTACCGATATTACATCAAAGTTATCAAATGACTTTTACACTTGAAGTATATGGCATTCCAAGTTTCTCTGTTCCGTCAAGTACCTCCGGAGTCTCAAGAGGAACGTTTCCGTTCTCATCCAAATGCTCTATAACAACATTTCCCGCATCCTGACGCTTATATATGTAGTCAACTGTTATAGGCGCTACTGTAAATACTCCGTTTGCATTGGTCGGTACTGTTATAAGATCATAATAAGGAATAGTCTTAGGTGATGTAGTATAGGGCAGTCCTACATTCTCTGTTCCTGTAATATCATCCGGTGTTTCAATACTGTTTCCATGATTGTCGAGATAATTTACTCTTACTCCTGCCGCTGTCTTTCTCTTATAGAGATAAGTTACTGTCTGGACACCGATTGCAAATGTTCCTGTTGCATTGGCAGGTACAGTATCTATCTCATAGTCTGAGTAAGTCTCAGCGCTTGTTGTGTATGGAAGTCCGAGTTTTCTTGTTCCGTCAAGTACCGTCGGTGCACTGAGGTCACTGTTATCATATTTTGACTTATGATAAACTGTAACATTTCCTGCATCGCTTCTTCTATATACATAGGTTACTGTTTGCGGTCCTGTTACAAATGTTCCAGTTGCATTTAAAGGTGTAGATACTAAAGTGAAATTAGGTATAGTTTTGGCTGAGGTGGTATAGGGCAATCCCAACTTTCCAAATCCTGACTGAACATCGAGTATCTATCTGATTTCCTTCATCATCCACATAAACTGTTGTCACATCTCCGGCAACCATTCTCCTATACTCATATATTACTGTTTGAGTTCCTGTTGCAAATGTTCCGTTCTTATTAACCGGCTGGGCTACCAATTCATAAGTTGCAATATTCTTCTCTGAAGTAGTATATGGCAATCCGAGTTTTCCGGCACCGTTTAATACATCGTCTGTATCAAGCTGTGTACCGCTTCCTTGCTCAAGATGCTTTACAATTACATTTCCTGCATCATTTCTTGTGTAATAATAGTTTACTACTACCGTTCCTGTTGCCGGATAATTTCCTGCATGGTCTGTAGGCGTAGCATTCACTACCGTAAAATTAGCTACCGTAGCCGGACTTGTTGTGTATGTAAGTCCAATCTTTCCTGCTCCCGATAAGTTCTCATCCGGAGAAACAGAATTGGTTGTTCCGTTCTCATAATGGTGTACCAGTACATTTCCTGCATCATTTCTCTTATAGTAATAAGTTACAGTTTGATTGCCTGTCTGGTATGTACCATTTTTGATTTGTCGGTACTGTTACTATGGTAAAGTTTGGTATTGTCTGGGCATTTGTTGTATATGGCAATCCAAGCTTACCTGTTCCGCCGAGTGTCATATCAGGTACCAGTTGAGTAGTGGTTCCCTGCTCATAGTGATGTACTATAACATCTCCGGCGTCTTTTCTCTTATATTTGTATATTACTGTCTGTGCAGTATTTCCATGTGTAAGAGTTGTCTCACCGCTTGCTCCCGGTGCTGTAGCTGATGCAGCTGCACTTACATCAACTCCGACATAATCATAATTCGGAATATCTGCAGCCTTATTTGTAAGATTTTCTGTAAGTCCCAGTTTACCTGTTCCTGAGATAGTAACTGCTGCAGGAGCGCTTGCACCTGCCGGCTTGTAAAGCTCTGTCGTTGTTCCGTCCTCATAGTGGTGAACTGTAATATTTGCCGCATCTTTTCTCTTATAGAAATATGTTACATTCTGTGGTGCGACCTTATATGTAAGTGTTGTTGCACCTGTAGATGTAGGTGCTGTAGGTGAAGAAGCTCCGCTTACATCAATACTTGCATACTCAAAATTGTTGATATCGGCCGCCTTATTTGTAAGGTTTTCTGTAAGTCCGAGCTTTTCTGTACCTGAGAAGTTTTCAGCACTCGGTGCTGCTGCTCCTGCCGGTGTATAAAGCTCTGTATTTTGTCCTACTTCATAGTGATGTACTGTAATATCACCTGCAGTTTTTCTCTTATACTTAAGTATTACAACATTTTGTCCCGGATTAAGTGTCCCTGTAAGCGGACGACCGTTTGTAAGATCAGGTTCCTGATACTCAAAATTTGTAACTCCCGCTAATGTAGCCGGTGGATTAACTGTGTACGCAGATCTGAATGCCTGAACACTGTCTGTATCGGCTACATTTCCACTTCCGTCATCAAGTGGAATAGGATTTCCTGCAGTATCCACATATCTGATCTTCAATGTTGAATTTGTTGCTTCAAGTGCCGCATTCGCAGTCTTTTTATCATTACTTGGTGTAACTGTTACACTTGCTTCAAATACAGGGTTGCCTGCCAGAGTACCGTTGTTAAAGTCATTACCTACTACTAAAGATGTAGATGTAACATGTATTCCACTTAATGTATCTCCAACTCCCGGTGTAACTATTACCTTATATGTACCCTGCCTTGCAATATTGTCAAATGAATAATCACCATTATTATCCGCAATAGTGGTCACAGGATTCCCATCCGCACCTATTACAGGTGTTCCGTCTGAATTGTATAATGCTACCGTTCTTCCGATTGCAGGTGCATCACCGTCAGTTGTCAGATATGTACCGTTTCCGGTGCCTCCTACAGGAGGTATATCATAGTATATCTTACCGCTGATTTTATACTTCTTCGGTACTACGGTATTTGCCAGAGCCTCAAATGCTCCTGTATAGCTGTCACCTGAGAATCCTGCAAAGGTATTTACAGCCTTGTCTGTAGTATCAAGAGGTACGGTATCCGGCATCTTCGCCTTAAATGTAATTGTATCCGTATTATGACTTCCAAGGCTGTAACCCGGCTTCATCTTCGCTCTGAACATTGTTACTGCAGACCAGTCGGTTACTGTTGATGTCCATGTAGCTCCCGTATAGTTTGCAGCTATATTTCCTTCAGTAACCGGAGTTGTACTGTATTCAAATATATAATTCGGATGTGTATCTACCGGTCCTGTAAGAGTTACCTTATATGTGGAACCTCTGTCGGCATAGTTTCCTCTCTGATCCGGAGCTATCGACTTATCTCCAACATGTGGCAATATATCAAAGAATGTAAATCCGCTAACCGCTGTAATAGAGTTATTAAATATATTCAGCTGATAATCTACCACCTGCTCACTGTCAGGAGTTGTAATGGATGAATACTGCACTGCCGCCGCATCCGCTCTCTTTGATCTCTTTGTAAGTATAAGTTCAAGAGGCGGCTGTATATATAATTTTCCTTTTTACTTGAGAATTTCTCTGTAGTATTACCGTCATTATCAAGATCAAGTGTATCGGCATAAAGTCCCGGAACACGTGTAGCTGCCGGTGCCTCCTCATTATTATCCCATGAGAAATAAGAATCTATAGTTCCCGGGACCTGCGGTAACATTTCTTGTAAACTTAAACTTAGGATATAAGTTTATATACTTCGTTGAACTGTTTCCTGCAGGTATGTTTATATCCGGCAAATCCCATATATATGCGGTCTTACCTGTGTTTTTAAAGTTATATTCGACTCTGTAATTACTCAAAACAGCAGGTGTAATTTCAGGTGTATAAGATGTACTTACATCAATACTCTGATATTCAAAACCCGGGTCGACAAGTACATAGTATTTAGGATTCTTTAAATCTCTTCCTCCGTCACCAAGATTATAATAATATCGTATATCATCATTGACCTGTACTATTTCATCTATATACTTTTGTACCGAGGTTACGATTTTGAGTGTAATGGTCAGACTCATATACATATTCCTTTGTCCATCTTGCATAATCTCTGCCTGTAAGTGTAGTAGCCGTATCTCCATAAAGTGTTGCTTTATTATAAGTTTCTACATAACTTGAAGCGTTATTTGGCTTTAGGAGCCAACTGAGCTTTTACATTATTATAAGCTCCCTGCTCCAAGCGGAACTTATATGTTAAATAAATAGCAGTTCCCGGTGCCTGTATCTCGATAGGATTATCAAATTTTAATTCTATCTTTTTATAATGTTTAGGTGCAGGCAGTGTAACTTCCGTAGATGTTGCTGTTATAGATACATTGGTAGCTATTATCTCTGTACTTCCGTCCGCCTTTGTTCCTATAAGTTTATTCTGTGAAAGTGCAGCCTGCTGTGCGGCACTCAAAACCGGTAAACTCTCATACGAGGTCGGTCCTGTTGCTCCCATCACATATCCTGTATTGTTGGAATATTTAATGTTATAGGATATAAAAATCCATATCTACTTCAGGAGTATCTTCAATAGTTTTTATTGTATGATGATAAGTACCCAAAGCAGGATATTGAGACGGGTTTCCGCTACTCCAACTCCATCCCGCACTCATAGTATAACTGTGTACAGATGTATCTTGAGCACCTAATAATATTACCCATGGTGAATTTGTACCTTTACTGAAGCTTAACCCGTAATCAGTCGGAGTGTGCCCGGATACGAAGTAAACTGTATAAATGCTTTAGACTTCTCAAGCGATGCCGCATCCAAGCTGCCGTCATCATTTACATACTGCCATGTAATTGGAAATTCCACCGTAACCGGTGCGGCATTTGTGCCTACAGGCTGATTGTTAAACTTTACATAAGTATAATTACTTGAAGCACCGTATGAAGAATATAATATATCTTTCCATAAGGTACCTGTAGCCGCATTGTACTGCCAACCTGCATTATAGGTATTTGCGGTGTCAAGGCTTGCATTGGCCGGTATCTTTATAGTAACTCTTGTCTTTCTTCTGTCTGCACCGATACTCGTATGTGTTGTACCATGAAATGTACCTGCAGCCGGCCAATCCGTTCTGTAAGAATAAAAATCTATCTGTGCAGAAAAATCATTTGAAAGTGTAGTATTATTTTGTAAATCACTGCTACCCTGTAAAAAGCTATAATACCTTGTGTAATTGTATGTTTCGCTGGTGTAACCTATCGGGTATGTCTTCGCAGTAAATGTATTATTTGTGCTTTCAAGCAATGTATCATTGGCATCATATACCTGCCAAGGTATAACATATGTTTCATTATTTGCCAATGAATGTTCCTTTATCTGTGCTTTAAAAGGTACTGTCTGAGTGGTACCTCCCGCCAGACTTCTGTATTTCATTGTAACAACATGATATTCGCTGTTACTTGTACTGTCTATATCTAAGAAATTTGAGTCCGGTCTGTTTATCCAAGTGGAAATATTTGATGTACCCACATTGTCAAACACTGCCTTTGGCAAATATAGCTTTGAATAAGCTCCCGGAAGACTTCTTGTTGCTGATGACATCGTAATATTTGCATAAAACGGTACTTCTTCACCAACATAGTAATCCGAATTTCCTCTGGCCGCTCTAGTAACCGCATCATATGTGACATTTGACAGTATATCGGGTCATCTTTTAAAAGCCGGTGGCCCCGCATATGCTGTAAACATATCGCCCATTGATAATAAAATCATAATAAACGACAATACAAACGCTAAAAAGCGTTTTCTAAACTGTTTCATTAAACCTCCTTATCAAAACATCTCTTATTACAAACCAAAATAAGAGTCATCCAAACGAATCACTCCAAAAATCTAGCTTTGCAATATTGCTTTTAATCATAACAACTCCTCCTTTCACTCTCTCACTATGTGTATAATCATAACATAAACAATTGATAAATTAAATATCATTTTAATTTTTGTTAATAAATTTTTATTGTTAATATTAAGATTTTTGATTTTTATACACCGCATTTTTATTTGAAGTTAAATTTTTTGAATTTTTCACATCAAAATAAAAAGCCCCTGACTTAAAGCCGGAGGCTGAAAAATTATCTTTCTTCTTTTTCTTGAATGCCAGTGCCATTGCAGCTGCGATTGAACTCATTAGAATAAATACATATCCTCTTACGTCCTTTCTGTCCTCTGTCTTTCGGTACTGCAAGTGCCACTCTTGTACTGCTTGGTACAGGGGTCACTTTCTGTGGCTGTGGATTCTTGTTAGCTGTTGGTGTGTCTATCAAGATCACAGGATTTTCTATTGCATTCTTTGATGTTACTTTGTTGTCTACACTTACCTGTCCCGGTCTTACACTTGAAGTTCCGCTTGAACCTGAACTGCCGCTTCCACCTCTGCTTGTGTTTGAGCTTGTCGCTATTGACGGTGTCGCTAAAGGTCTTGTAGGTCTTATAACTACATCCTCATCTCTTCCCGGTATTGTGATCTGGCTTGGGGTTGCCACTCTTATCGGGGTTGTAGGGGTAGTCGGTGTGGTAGGTGTTGTCGGTGTACTTGGATTTACCGGTGTTACAGGGGTTATCGGATTAATCGGGTTAATCGGATTTATCGGGCTTGGGTTTATAGGAGTTACAGGGGTTACAGGTCCCGGTATTACTACCACGCTTGGGTCCTTCTTATAGATGTATGTTACTTCTATTCTTCCTGAACTGAATACTCCTGTCTCTGCTCCCTGTACAAGGTATAAACTATATCCGTTTATTGCCTTTGCCGCTGTTGCGTATGGCAGACCGAGGCTTCTTGTTCCGTCAAGTATTTCATCACTTTCTATCGGTATTCCTGCAGTATCTACGTAATGGGCGATTACATCTCCTGCATCTCTTCTTCTGTACACATATGTTACAGTCTGACTTCCGCTTATAAATGTTCCTGTTGCGTTACTTGGTACACTTATCAGATCGTAATTGTCAAATACCTTTGAACTTGTTGTATAGTTCTCTCCAAGTTTCTCTCTTCCGTCAAGTACCTCAGGGCTCTCTAAAGGTACATTTCCGTTCTCATCTATATGCTCTACTACAACATCTCCCGCATCATCACGCTTATAGATATAGTTTACAGTTATAGGATCTACTGTAAATGTTCCGTTTGCGTTACCCGGTACTACTATAAGTGTGTAATTAGGTATAACCTTAGGGGTTGTTGTGTATGACATTATCTGTTCCTGTTATTGTATTAGGTGTCTCAATTCTGTTTCCATGATTGTCCAGATAATTTACTGTTACTCCACCTGACTGCTTTCTCTTGTATAGATATGTTACAGTTTGGCTTCCGCTTACATATGTTCCTGTTGCGTTAGACGGTACTGTATCTATCTCATAGTCTGAGTAAGTCTCAGGGCTTGTTGTATATGGTAATCCAAGCTTTCTGCTTCCGTCAAGTACTGTCGGTGTGCTTAAGTCGCTGTTATCATATACTGATTTTGTGGTATACGGTTACATCTCCCGCATCAGCTCTTCTATATACATAGGTTACTCTGTGGGCCTGTGTGAATGTTCCTGTTGCGTTAGGCGGTACACTCACTAATGTGAAGTTCGGTATTGTCTTTTGATGTAGTTGTGTATGAAGGCCCAGTTTTTCCTGTTCCGTTTTGGGTCTCGTATATCTATCTCATTTCCGTCCTCATCTACATATATAGTTGTCACATCTCCGGCAGGCATTCTTCTATATTCATAGATTACTGTCTGTGGTGTATTTGTATATGTTCCGTTCTTATTAGCAGGTTGTGCTACCAACTCGTAGTTAGATGTTCTTCTCTGTTGTTGTGTAAAGGAAGTCCGAGTTTTCCCTGACTCCTCATTACATCATCTGTATCCAGAGGTGTTCCTGTTCCCCTGTTCTACATATTTTTACAGTTATACTCTGAGCATCATTTCTTGTGTAAAGATATGTTACTCTGTTGTTCCTGTTGCAGGATATGTTCCTGTATGTCCTGTCGAGGGTTGCACTTACTACTGTAAAGTTTGTTACATTTGCAGGGCTTGTTGTATATGGAAGTCCGACTTTCCTGCACCACTTAAGTTTTCATCGTGTGATACAGATGTTGTTGTTCCCGCCTCATAGTGGTGTACTAATACACTTCCTGCATCATTTCTTCTATAGAAATAAGTTACAGTCTGGTTTCCTGTAGTATAGGTTCCGTTCTTGTTTGTCGGCTGGGCTACCAATGTAAAGTTCGGAATACTATGCTCTGTAGTTGTATATGGTAATCCAAGCTTTCCTGTTCCATTCATTGTGGTATCAGGTACAAGCGGTGTTGTAGTTCCCTCTTCATAGTGGTGTACTACTACATCTCCTGCATTGTTTCTTACATACTCATATGTTACTACTGTTGTTCCTGTACTAGGATATGTTCCTGTATGATCTGTCGGGGTTGTGCTTACTACTGTGTAGTTTGCTACTGTTGCTGCATTTGTTGTATATGGTAAGCCTGCCTTGCCGGCTCCGTTTAAGGTCTCATCAGGGGCTACTGATGTTGTTGTGCCCAGCTCTACGTGGTGTACCAATACATTTCCTGCATCATTTCTCTTATAGTAATAAGTTACTGTCTGATTACCGGTTGTATATGTTCCATTCTGATTTGCCGGTGTGCTCACCAGTGTAAAGTTCGGAATATTTTGATCTGTAGTTGTATATGGAAGTCCGAGCTTTCCTGTACCGTTCATTGTGATATCAGGTACGAGCGGTGTTGTTGTTCCATCCTCATAGTGATGTACTATAACATTTCCTGCATCGTTTCTCTTGTACTCATATGTTACTACTGTTGTTCCGGTATTTGGATATGTTCCTGTGTGGTCTGTAGGGGTTGTATTTACTACTGTGTAGTTTGCTACTGTTGCAGGGCTTGTTGTATATGTAAGTCCTGACTTTCCTACTCCGCTTAAGTTCTCATCAGGTGATACAGGGGTTGTTGTTCCCTGCTCGTAATGGTGAACTATAACATTTCCAACGTCTTTTCTTCTGTACTTATAGATAACAGTCTGTGGACTGTTTCCATGGGTAAGGGTTGTTGCTCCTGTTGCACTTGGGGTTGTGGCACTTGGCGCTCCGCTTACATCCACGCTTACAAACTCATAGTTTGCTATATCTGCCGACTTGTTTGTAAGGTTTTCATTTGTTCCAAGCTTTCCTGCTCCTGAGATGACCTCTGCACTTGGGCCGGCCGCTCCTGCAGGTGTGTAAAGCTCTGTTGTTGTTCCGTCCTCGTAGTGATGTATTGTTATATTTGAAGCATCTTTTTCTCTTGTAGTAATAGTTTACTACGATTGCCTGTCTGATATGTAACTGTAGTATCACCGCTTGCGTTCGGTGTGCTTGCACCTGCCGCTCCTGTTACGTCTACATTTACAAACTCATAGTTGGCTATATCCGCTTCCCTTATTTGTGAGGTTCTCGCTTAATCCGAGCTTTCCTGTTCCGTCGAAAGTCTGTGCACTTGGTGCTGCCGCTCCTGCCGGTGTATAAAGCTGATTTGTTGTTCCTACCTCATAGTGATTTACCGTGATATTTCCGAGTTCTGCGCTTATATACATAAGTTACAGTGATATCATTTCCTGCCGGCGGATAGTTTCCTGTATGGTTTGCAGGTGTTGCACTTACAAGCTCATAGTTTGCAAAGTATCGTGTTGTTGTATAGTAGACCAAGCTTTCCTGCTCCGTTCTTTGTCTCGTAGACTCTTAAGCGGAGTATTTGTTCCTGCTCTACGAAGTTTACTATAACATTTCCTGCATCTTTTCTCTTGTACTTATAGATTACTGTCTGTGCATTGTTTCCATGTGTAAGGGTTGTTGCTCCTGTGCTGCTTGGGCTTGTTGCACTTGGTGCTCCGCTTACATCAATTCCTACATATTCAAAAGTTTGCATATCAGCCGACTTGTTTGTAAGGTTTTCATTTGTTCCAAGCTTTCCTGCTCCTGAGATTGTCTCTGCACTTGGTGCAGCCGCTCCTGCAGGTGTGTAAAGCTCTGTTGTTGTTCCAACCTCTACGTGATGGACTGTTATATTTGCCGCATTCTTTCTTCTGTATCTATAGGTTACTGTCTGAGTTCCTGCTCTGTATGTAACTCCTGTAGCTCCTGTAGCTGTCGGGGTACTTGCTCCCGGTGCCGCAGTTACTTCAACGTTTACAAACTCGTAGTTTGCTATATCTGCTTCCTTGTTTGTGAGGGTTCTCAACAAGTCCAAGCTTTCCTGTTCCGTCAAAGGTCTGTGCACTGTGCAGCCGCTCCCGCCGGTGTGTAAAGCTGTGTACTTCCGCCCACCTCATAGTGGTTAACTACGATGTTTCGGCATTCTTTCTTCTGTACTTATAGATTACTGTCTGCGGTGCATTTCCATGTGTAAGAGTTGTTGCTCCTGTTGCACTTGGGGTTGTTGCACTTGCAGCACCACTCTACATCCACTCCTACAAACTCATAGTTAGCTATATCTGCTTCCTTATTTGTAAGGTTCTCTGTAAGTCCCAGCTTTCCGCCACCGTTTATTGTCTCGGTCCCGGAGTCGATGCTCCTGCCGGTGTGTAAAGTTCTGTTGTTGTTCCGTCAATGTAGTGATGTACTGTGATATTTGCTGCATCTTTTCTCTTGTAGTAATAATTTACTACCTGATTGCCTGCTATATATGTAGCTGTAGTTGCTCCGCTTGCATTCGGTGTGCTTGCACCGCTTGCTCCTGTTACATCCGCGCTTACATACTCGTAGTTGGCGATATCTGCCGCCTTATTTGTTAAGTTCTCACTTAATCCAAGCTTTCCGCTTCCGTTAAAGTTTTCAGGTCCTGCTGTCGCAGCTCCTGCCGGTTTGTAAAGCTGATTTGTTGTTCCCACCTCATAGTGGTTGACTGTTATATTTCCGGCATTCTTTCTTCTGTAAACATAAGTTACTGTGGATATCACTTCCTGCCGGCGGATAGTTTCCTGTATGATTTGTAGGTGTTGCAATTCTCAAGCTCATAGTTTGCGAGTATCAGTGTTGTTGTATATGGTAAACCGAGCTTTCCTGCTCCGTTCATTGTAACAGGACTCTTAAGTGGAGTGTTTGTTCCCTGTTCTACAAAGTTTACTATAACATTTCCTGCATCATTTCTCTTGTAGTAATAAGTTACTGTCTGTGTTCCCGGTTGGTATGTACCGTTTTGGTTTGTCGGCACTCGTTACTACCGTAAAAGTTTTGGAATTGTCGTGTTGTTGTGTTATATGGCATCCCAAGCTTGTTTGTTCCGTTTAATGTTACATCGTACAAGCTGTGTTGTTGTTCCTCACTCATAGTGATGTACTATCAAACATCTCCCGCATTTTTTCTCTTATAGTAATAAGTTACTGTCTGTGGGCTTGTTCCGTGAGTAAGTGTTGTTGCACCTGTCGATGTCGGTGTTGTCGCACTTGATGCTCCGGTAACATCTGTACTTACATACTCATAGTTTGCGATGTCTGCTACTCTGTTTGTAAGATTTTGTGTTGTTCCAAGCTTTCCTGCTCTCGAGATTGTCTCTGCACTGGTGCAGTCGCTCCCGCAGGGTATAAAGCTGTGTACTTCTCCCACTTCAGTGGTTCACCGTTATATTTGCAGCATCTTTTCTCTTGTATCTGTAGGTTACTGTCTGTGGTGCTGTTTGATATGTAACTGTGGTTTCACCTGTAGCTGTCGGCGATGTCGCTGAAGGTGCTCCTGTTACTTCCGTGCTTACATACTCGAAGTTGGCGATGTCCGCTTCTTTGTTTGTAAGATTTTCAGTCAGTCCCAGTTTTTCCGTTCCTACATAAGTTTCGCACTTGAGCTGCCGCTCCCTGCAGGGGTATAAAGCTGTGTACTTCCACCTACTTCATAGTGGTTTACTGTTATATTTCCTGCAGTCTTTCTCTTGTACTTTAATACTACGACATTCTGTCCCGGATTTAATGTTCCTGTAAGCGGTCTGCCGTTTGTAAGATCCGGCTCCGCATACTCATAATTAGCCACACCTGTAAGTGTTGTAGGCGGTGTTACCGTATATGGATCTCTAAAGCCGTGAACGCTGTCAGTATCGGCAACATTTCCGCTTCCGTTATCAAGCGGTATAGGATTGCCTGCCATATCTACATATTTTACTTTCAATGTAGAATTACTTGCCACAAGCGCAGCGTTTGCTGTTTTCTTATCATCACTTGGTGTAAGTGTAACACTTGTTTCAAATACAGGATTGCTTCCCTGAGTTCCGTTAGTAAAGTCATTTCCTATTATAAGTGATGTAGAGTTAACACGGTTTGGACTTATTGTATCTCCTATTCCCGGTGTTATCACTACTTTGTATGTTCCCGCTTTTGAGATGTTATCAAAATGCCGTAATCTCCGTTTGCATTGGCTGTGGTAGTCATCGGATTACCCCGATTCATCAAGTACCGGATTACCGTTGCATCATAGAGACTTACCGTTCTGCCTGCTGCAGGGTACGTCATCATCAGTTGTAAGATATGTACCGTTTCCGCTTCCGCCTGCAGGTGGAACATCATAGTAGATCTTACCGCTGATCTTATACTTCTTCGGTACTACTACGTTGCTGAGTGCCTCAAATGCACCTGTATAGCTGTCTCCGGCAAATCCCGCAAAGGTATTTACCGCTTTATTTGTAGTATCAAGTGGAGTAGTATCGAGCATCTTGCTCTGAATGTAATATCATCCGCCGCACCGCTTGCCAGTGTATAGCCCGGCTTCATCTTAAGTCTGAACATAGTAACCGCTGACCAGTCTGATACTGAGTGAAGTCCATGTAGCTCCTGCACAATTGGCGGCTATATTTCCTTCTGTAACAGGGGTTGTACTGTATTCATATGTATAGTTCGGATGAGGATCAAAGTGGACCTGTAAGTCCAAGTCTGTATGTTGAACCTCTATCCGCATAATGTCTCCTGCGATCGAGTGCAATTGCCTTTATCACCCACATGTGGCAGGATATCAAAGAATGTAAATCCACTAACTCCCTGTTATAGAGTTGTTGAAGATATTTAACTTATAGTCTACTATCTGCTCACTATCGAAAAGTGTTGTAAGTGTTGAATACAAAGTCTCGGCTGAATCCGCTCTCTTTGATCTCTTTGTAAGAATCAACTCTAAAGGAGGTGAGTGAAAGATATGTAGCCTTCTTACTACTAAACTCTCTGTGGTGTTTCCGTCATTATCAAGGTCAAGTACATCATCATAAAGTCCCGGTACCTTATCGGTTGCAGCTTCTTCATTATTATCCCATGACATATATAGTATCTATAGAGTTCTGACCACCTGCCATGTTCTTGGTAGTCTTAAACCTAGGATAAAAATCCTAAAAGTATAATAATTATTTCCCTTTGGAAGGTGGAATGTAGGGAAATCCCAGATGTAAGCTGTCTTTCCGGTATTCTTAAAGTTATATTCCACTCTGTAATTATTCATATGTGGACCGAATGTAGCCTGTCCGAATGAATTAGTTGTCATTCCTTTAAATTCCAATGCCGGATCTGTTAACATAAAGAACTTAGGATTCTTTCCACTCTCTACCTCTCTCGGGAAGATTGTAACGGAACTGTATACCGTCAGTCATAGCAAATTCTTCACCAAGATACTTAGTTCCAAGATTCTGATTCTGAGTAGTATGTGCATTTTCCTTTGCGTAGATCTTTACCCACCTAATCAAATGTCTACTCTGAGGAGTCCATTGATGCCCTGCTCCGTCATCTCCGAATGTATTTGCTCTGTTATAAGTATCTGTATAACCTTGCTCATTGTCAGGCTTTGTATCCAAAATAGCCTTCACATCATTATATGCATTTTCTGCCAAACGGAATTTATATGTTGCAGTCAATACATTTGCATTTGGAGCCTGTATTTCTATAGGATTTGTAAACTTAAGATTTATCTTTGTGTAGTGAGTAGGATTGGCAAATCTATCATTGTGAGAGTTCTCTGTAATTGATATATTAGTAATTACTTCCTCACTACCGTCAGGTTTTGTTCCTATAGCTGGTTGTTTGAAAGTGCAGCCTTTTGAGCGGCATCCAAAACAGGCACAGTCTGCTCTGTTCCGGCTGCATCAGATACCTTTCCGGTCGTATTTCCATATTTGATTTGGTATCCAACAAATTCATATCAACTCAGTGGGTATCAAGCAAGATAAAAGTCTTCCTTTTTGACCTAATACCGGATTTGTTGCAGGAGCTCCCAGATACCAAGACCAGTTTGTAGTAATGTCATATTTATGTATAGTGGACTCTTTCCTGTCATCAAATGTATAAACATATGGACTTGCATTTTTATAAACTGTAATACCTCTATCTGTTGCAGGAACAGGAGGATATGATGAATATCTGGCAAAAGACTTGATTTCTCTACAGATGCTCGATCTATTGACCCGTCATCATCTTACATAAGCCCAGGTTATAGGAATGTAACTTCGACAGGTGCATTTTAATGTTCCGGTAGGCTGATTATTATATCTTATGTAGAAACCTCACTGGTATATGTATTACTTGGATAATTCTTTTCTTTACTGATAGTATGGTTTACAGGATCATATGTCCATCCTGCGTTTCTACTGTCTGTAGTATCGAAGTTTTCATTTGCCGGAAGCTGTACCGTTACTCTGGTCTTTCTTCTGTCGGCACCTACTTGTGGAAAACTTGTACCATGATATGTACCGGTGCAGGGCCAGTTGGTTCTTCTTGTATAGAAGTCTACATAAGTGGATAATGTGTTTGAAAGTGAGTTGTCACTTTGTAAATCACTTGAACCCTGTACATACTGGTAGCTTCTTCTGTAGTTATAATCCTCGTTACCATATCCGATAGGATATGTCTTTGCAGTAAAAGTATTATTGGTACTCTCAAGCAAAGTATCATTTGCATCATATACCTGATATGGTATTACATAACTCTCATTATTTGCAAGTGAGAAATCTGCAATTTTTCCCTTAAAAGGCACTGTCTGTGTGGTACCACCGCCAAGGTTATTAAACTTAAGCTTAACTATGTGGTACTCAGCATCTGATGAGCTGTCTATATTCAAATAATTAGTACTTGGTCTGTTTATCCAGGTAGAAATATTGGTAGCATTTACCGTTGGAAAAATCTTCTTCGGTAAGTATAGCTTTCCGTATGCACCCGGTATACTCCTTGTAATGGAAGATACAGTAATATTTGCATAATACGAAACCTCCTCACCTACGTAAAAGTCGCTGTTTCTCTACTGTTGACCACACTTCTGTCATATGTGACTTCCGCAATAATATCGGGATCGTTTACTATACCCGGCGGACCTGCATATGCTGTGAAGAAATCACTCATTGACAGGAATACCATCACAAATGATAAAATAGCGGCCAATAATCGTTTTCTAATTGTATTCATATTTCCTCCTCTTAATAATAGTTTATACATAACCTTTTAAGGGAGTCATTCGTCAGATCACTCCTTAACTAAAGTTCGATATATAGCTAAAACTCATTTTATTCTTTTCATAAAACCCTCCTTTCACTCAACATTAGGCACATGATATCATAATAAATTATTTTTGCAAAGCATTTTTTCGATTTTTGTAAAAATTATTTTTCAAGTAATTTAATTTTATCATTTTGCATTGAAAAATATTTGCTAGCTGAATATACAGAGTCACCATAGCACAATTTACATGCTCAGTAACATTGGTACAATGTAAACAATAATTATTTTTAACCCTACGTTTTATTATTTAAAATCAAAATATATACTTTACTTTTTGGGTTTTTTATATAATAAAATTAGTAGAGCTATTAACACATATATTGTGCTGATATCATATCACTCACAATATATATGTATGAATTTAAGGATGTTTAGAAATGATAAAAGTTTATGGCAAGGAAAACTGTGGTAAATGCGTATCTTTAAAGGGAATATTGGAAAATAAAACCTTGAATTGGAGTACATTGAGGACATGAAGACACTTATGATAGTTGCAAGTAAGGCAAGAATTATGAGTGCTCCTGTAGTGGAATACAATGATCATGTGTACTCAATGGAAGCCTTCTTACAGGTGATCTGATGTCAAACGAAAAAAGAAAGGTTATCAATCGAGATAACATAATTGAAGATCTTAATATAGAAAAAATCAGAGAAAAACTCTTAAGGGCCTGTGACGGTCTGGAAGTGAATATGGTTGAGCTTGAGAGTAATATAGACTCAATCTATGAGGAAAATATTACCACTCAAAAGATTCAGGCATCTTTAATAAACACCGCAGTTACTATGACAAGCTTTGAAGAAAGTGACTGGGCATACGTAGCCGGAAGACTGCTTATGATGGAAGCCGAAAGAGAAGTTTATCACTCACGAAAATTCTCTTACGGTGATTTTTCCAAAACAATAAAGCATATGGTTGAACTTGGACTGTATGATGAAAGACTGTTAACCTATAGCAAAGAGGAATTGGACCAAATTACCCCACTTATAGATATGAGACAGAGTATGGTCTATGACTATGCGGGACAAATCATAACTTGTTAACAGATATTTACTAGCATGAAGGCAAGACCTATGAACTGCCTCGGAAACATTTATGTAATATCCATGATGCTTGCTTTAAATGAAAAAGCCCAGTGAAATAAGATAAATATAATAAAAGAATTCTATAATGCATTATCTCTGAGAAAGCTCTCACTTACAACTCCTGTAGCACAAACCCTAGAGTCCTCGAACGGCAATCTGTCATCCTGCTTTATGTACAGCAATAGATGACAATATAGAATCTATCTTCTATAATATTGACTCTTGGCAAGAATCAGTAAAACGGCGGCGGAGTCGGTGTTACATGTTCAAGAATAAGAGCAAAAGGGCTCTATGGTAACGGATACTATAATGCAAGCGGCGGTGTTGTACCATGCGATCAGAATAATAAATGATACCGCGGTTGCCGTAAACCAACAGGGAAGAAGAGCCGGAGCCGCTACAGTGGCTTTGGATACCTGGCATTTGTGACATTGAATCATTCCTTGAACTTCAAACCGAAAAACGGTGACCAAGAGAGAAAAGCCTATGATATATATCACAGGTAGTATGCTCAAATCTCTTTATGAAGAGAGTTAAAAACAATGAATCCTGGACTTTGCCAGTCCGTATGAAATAAGAAGAAAAATGACGGTGTTGAACTTTTGTGAGCTTTTATGGTTATGAATTTGAATCAATCTATGAAAAGCTTGAAAAAGGACGATAATACTCAAACTTAAAAAGTTTTTAAATGCCAAGGATCTGTTTAAAAAGCATTATGAAAACTCAGCTTGAAACAGAGATGCCTTATATCTTCTTTAAAGACAGAACAAATGAGGGTAAATCACAACTCTCATATGGGTATGATAGGTAACGGAAATCTCTGTATGGAGAGTTTTTCAAACTTCAAACCTACCGTAAGTGAGGAAGAAGTTGACGGCAATACGGCTATAAGAAAAAGTGATATGGGTGAAATTCACACTTGTAACCTTATTTCTCTTAATCTGGCCGAACTTACCTCTGATGAGATTGAAAAAGCATGTCGCCCCTTGCAATGAGCTTTTGGACAATACTATAGATTTGACAGTTTACTCCTTTCAAGGAATCCAATAAGCATAACTTACTTTTACAGAACAGTAGGTGTCGGTGCAATGGGACTTGCAGACTACTTGGCAAGAGAATATATGATTTATGAAGACTCTATAAAATGAAATAAATGAACTGTTTGAAAGAATAGCGCTTTATTCTGTAAAGTCTTCCGCATTGCTGGCAAAGGAAAGAAGACTTACAAGGCCTTTAAGGGTTCTAAAATGGGACCAGGGTATATTCTTCGGCAAGAAAATAGAATGGTATGGAGCAAATTCAAAATTTAAAGATGAATGGAATGAGGCTTTTTATCTGGTTGAGGCTAACGGTCTCAGAAACGGTGAGCTTACAGCAATAGCGCCTAATACTTTCCACATCTTTTGTTAATGGGATCGACCGCATCTGTAACTCCGACATTTTCAAGATTTTATATTGAAAAGAATCAAAGAGGAGCAATACCCAGAACGGTTAAGCATTTGAAGGACAGAGCATGGTTCTATCCCGAGTTTAAAAATGTAAACCCTATCAGCTATGTAGAATAATGGCAAAGATGAGTTCATGGATACGCAGGGTGTATCTATGGAAATGGTCTTTGACTTTAAACAAAAATATTAAAGCAAAAGATATTTATGACACTTTATGACTGCCTGGGAAGAGGCTGTAAGAGTGTTTATTATATAAGAACAATTCAAAAGAATACGAATACTATTTCAGATAAAGAGGGTGCGAAAAGCTGTAGTGGATAGAAAGAAATTATTTAATCCGGCAGGGTAATGATACATTAAGTGCAAGAGAAAATTATAAAGGGGTAATCTCAACAAATCTTTTAACTTTCGAATAATGTCAGATTTCAGTGGGCCAATCACTCTTTACAGAACTATGATGGCAAATTTTCTGGATACCGGAAAAGGTTGATTTTAACCAAGGATAAAAATGACTATGAAAATTTGACTTTACACGAGAGAGGCATATGACGGAATACTTTCATTTTTGATCTTCCTTGACGAGTATACAAACCAATAATATCCTAATATTTCAGACCATGTAACCTTTAGGTGAATTTGTGTACTAGCTATACAGACTTTCAGGGAGTCATCCCTCTCAATCTTATCAGTATATAATTGGGTCCATACTTCCCAAAAGCAGGCAGGGATCTGATCTATGATAAATGGAGAGATGATAAGATATTATTTGAAAGAAACAGTTTTTGTTGCAAAAGATATATCGAGTTTTATAGATAATCAGTCCGATGAGAACTTTACTAGGTCATATAGCAAACTATTTGCTTGAATCACTGTATTTCTATAACGGCTTTAACTTCTTCTATCTTCTTGCAAGCAGGAATAAGATGGTGGGTACCCTCTGATATTATAAGACTGCTATACGAGAGATGAGCTCTCACATGTTGTTTTTATTTAGAAGTATTGTTAAAAATAAAAGACGATTACTGACAGTTTTTCTCGGCGGAAACTATCTATTCCATGTTTGAGTACTGCTGTTGAGCAGGAAATTAACTGGACAGAGCATATATAGAAATCGTGTGCTTGCACACTTCTCAGACAACTGAGGGTTATATACAAAATGGCTGGCTAATGAAAGATTAAAGTCTTTAGGCCTGGAACCTCTATATTCGAGGTTTTACTAAAAATCCTTATAAGCATTTGGAAAGATTTGCCGATACCGAGGGCGAAAGCGTGTTAAGTCTAGTTTCTTTGAAAGGAACTGTTACAAGTTATAATATGAGTTCTTCCATTGACGGATGGAAGATTTTCTAAATAATATACTTTGGCTGTCGACTTACGATTAGTAATCGTAAGCCGGCAGCTATTTTATTTCTGATTATCTACATCATTTATCTCTGCAAATACCATATTCTTTTAATGGTAAAAGCGACATAAAGTCGGGGACCGAAAAATTATCTTTCCTCTTTTCTTGGATGCCAGTGCCATTGCAGCTGCGATTGAACTCATTAGAATAATACATATCCTCTCACGTCCTTTTCTGTCCTCTGTCTTCGGTACTGCAAGTGCCACTCTTGTACTACTTGTTACAGGTGTCACTTTCTGTGGCTGTGGATTCTTGTTAGCTGTTGGTGTGTCTATCAAGATCACAGGATTTTCCTATTGCATTCTTTGATGTTACTTTGTTGTCCTTACCTGTCCCGGTCTTACTTGTGTTTCCACAGATCACGAACTGCCGCTTCCACCTCTGCTTGTGTTTGAGCTTGTCGCTATTGACAGTCAGTCGCTAAAAGGTCTTGTAGGTCTTATAACTTCATCCTCATCTCTTCCCGGTATTGTGATCTGGCTGGGGTTGCCACTCTTAGTCAGGGTTGTAGAGTGAGTCGGTGTGGTGAGGGGTTGTCGGTGTCTCGGATTTACCGGTGTTACAGGGGTTAGCGGATTAATCAGGTTAATCGGATTTTATCAGGCTTGGGTTTATCGGAGTTACAGGCGTTGCAGGTCCCGGTATTACTACCACGCGGGTCCTTCTTATAGATGTATGTTACTTCTATTCTTCCTGTTGAGAATACTCCTGTTTCAGCTCCCTGTAGCAAAGGGTGTAAACTATATCCGTCTATTGCCTTTTCGCTGTTGCGTATGGCAGGCTGATCTGGTTCCGTCAAGTATGTTCATCACTTTTCTATCGGTATTCCTGCAGTATTTACGCAATGGGCGATTACGTCTCCTGCATCTCTTCTTCTGTACACATATATTTACAGTCTGACTTCCGCTTATAAATGTTCCTGTTGCGTTCACTTGGTACACTTATCAGATCGTAATTGTCAAATACCTTCTGAACTTGTTTATAGTTCTCTCCAAGTTTCTCTGTTCCGTCAAAAGTACCTCGAGGGGCTCTCTAAAAGGTACATTCAGTTCTCATCTATGCTCTACTACAACATCTCCCGCATCATCTCGCTTATATATATGAGTTTACAGTTATCGGATCTACGTAAATGTTCCGTGCGTTACCCGGTACTACTATAAGTGTGTAGTAAATTATAACCTTCGGGGTTGTTGTGTATGGCTTTACCATTATCTGTTCCTGTTATTGTATCGTGTCTCAATTCTGTTTCCATGATTGTCCAGATAATTTTACTGTTACCTCCCACGATTGCTTTCTCTATATAGATATGTTACAGTTTGGCTTCCCGCTTACAAATGTTCCTGTTGCGTTACCAGTACTGTATCTATCTCATAGTCTGAGTATGTCTCGGGGTTGTTGTATATGGTAATCCCAGCTTTCTGCTTCCGTCAAGTACTGTCGGGGTGCTTAAGTCGCTATTATCATATACTGATTTGTAGGTATCGGTTACATCTCCGCACATCAGCTCTTCTATACATAGGTTACTGTCTGTGGTCCCCGGTGTGAATATTCCTGTTGCGTGTGGCGGGTACACTCACCAATGTGAAGTTCGGTATTGTCTTTGATGTGAGTTGTGTATGAAGTCAGGCTTTTCCTGTTCCGTTTTTGGGTCTGGTATATCTATCTCATTTCCGTCCTCATCTAGCATATATGGTTGTCACATCTCCGGCAGGCATTCTTCTATATTCATAGATTACTGTCTGTGGTGTGTTTATATATATTCCGTTCTTATTTGCAGGTTGTGCTACGACTCGTAGTTAGGGATGTTCTTCTCTGTTGTTGTGTATGGAGTCCGAGTTTTCGGCTCCTCCCATTACATCATCTGTGTCCAGAGTGTTCCTGTTCCCTGTTCACATATTTTACAGTTATACTCTGAGCATCATTTCTTGTGTAAAGATATGTTACTTCTATTTGTTCCTGTAGCAGGATATGTTCCTGTATGTCCTGTCGGTGTCCTTGCCACACTGTAAAGTTTGTTACATTGCAGGACTTGTTGTATATGGAGATCTGACTTTCCTGCACATAAGTTTTCATCGGGTGGACACAGATGTTGTTGTTCCCAGTTCTACGTGATGTACTAATACATTTCCTGCATCATTTCTTCTATAGAAATAAGTTTACAGTCTGGTTTCCTGTTAGTATAGGTTCCGTTTCTTATTTGTCTAGCTGGGCTACCAATGTAAAAAGTTCGAATACTATGCTCTAGTGGTTATATAGTAATCCAGCTTTCCTGTTTCCGTTCATTGTGTATCGGTACAAGCGGTGTTGTGAGTTCCTCTTCATAGTGGTGTACTACTACATCTCCTGCATTGTTTCTTACATACTCATATGTTACTACTGTTGTTCCTGTATTAGGATATGTTCCTGCTATGATCTGTCAGGGTTGTGCTTACTACTGTGTAGTTTGCTACTGTTGCTGCATTGTTGTATATATGGTGAGCCTGCTTTGCCGGCTCCGTTTAATGTCTCATCGTGCTACTGATGTTGTTGTGCCCAGCTCTACGTGGTGTACCAATACATTTCCTGCATTATTTCTCTTATAGTAATAAGTTACCGTCTGATTACCGGTTGTAGTCTTCCATTCTGATTTGCCGGTGTGCTCACCAGGGTAAAAGTTCGGAATATTTTGATCTGTAGTTGTACATGGAGAGTCCGAGCTACCTGTACCGTTCATTGTGATACTCGGTACGAGCAGGGTTGTTCCATCCTCGTAGTGATGTACTATAACATTTCCTGCATCGTTTCTCTTTGTACTCATAATATTACTACTGTTGTTCCGGTATTTGGATATGTTCCTGTATGTGGTTAGTAGGGGTTGTATTTACTACTGTGTTTGCTACTGTTGCAGGGCTTGTTGTATATGTAAGTCCGACTTTCCTCATGCAAGTTCTCATCGAGTGATACAGGGGTTGTTGTTCCCTCGCTCGTAATGGTGAACTATAACGTTTCAACGTCTTTTCTTCTGTACTTATAGATAACAGTCTGTGGACTGTTTTCCATGGAGTAAGGTTGTTGCTCCTGTTGCACTTGGGGTTCGTTGCACTGGCGCTCCGCTCATCCACGCTTACAAACTCGTAGTTTGCTATATCTCGCAGACTTGTTTGTAGGTTTTCATTTGTTCCCAGCTTTCCGCTTCACGAGATTACCTCTGCACGGGCCCGCAGCTCCTGCAGGTGTGTAGCTCTGTTGTTGTTCCGTCCTCTACGTGATGTATTGTTATATTTGAAGCATCTTTTCTCTTGTAGTAATAGTTTACTACACGATTGCCTGTCTGATATGTAACTGTAGTATCTCCGCTTGCTGTCGAGTGTGCACCGCTTGCTCTATTACATCTACATTTACAAACTCATAGTTGACTATATCTGCTTCCTTATTTGTGAGGTTTTCACTCAATCCCGAGCTTTCCTGTTCCGTCGAAAGTCTGTCGCGCTCTCGGTGCTGTCGCTCCCGCAGGTTTGTAAAAAGCTGATTTGTTGTTCCTGCCTCGTAGTGATTTACTGTGATATTTCCTGAGTTCTTGCGCTTATATACATAAGTTACAGTGATATCATTTCCTGCCGGCGGATAGTTTCCACTATGATTTGCAGGTGTTGCACCCACAAGCTCATAGTTTGCAAAAAGTATCGGTGTTGTTGTATATGGTAAACCAAGCTTTCTCTGCTCCGTTCATTGTAACAGGACTCTTAAGTGGAGTGTTTGTTCCCTGCTCTACAAGTTTACTATAACATTTCCTGCATCTTTTCTCTTGTACTATAGATTACTGTCTGTGCATTGTTTCCATGTGTAGGGTTGTTGCTCCTGTGCTGCTTGGGCTTGTTGCACTTGGTGCTCACTTAGCATCAATCTCCTACATATTCAAAGTTTGCTATATCAGCCGACTTGTTTGTAAGGTTTTCATTTGTTCCAGCTTTCCTGCTCCGAGATTGTCTCCGCACTTGGTGCAGCCGCTCACTGCTAGGTGTGTAAGCTCTGTTGTTGTTCCAACCTCACGTGATGGACTGTTATATTTGCGCATTCTTTCTTCTCTGTATCTATAGGTTACTGTCTGAGTTTCCTGCTCTGTAGTAACTCCCTGTAGCTCTGCTGTGGCTGTCGGTACTTGCTCCCGGTGCCAGTTACTTCACGTTTACAAACTCATAGTTGGCTATATCTGCTTTCCTTATTTGTAGGTTCTCAACAAGTCCAAGCTTTCCTGTTCGTCAAAGGTCTGTGCACTTGGTGCAGCCGCTCCCGCCGAGTGTGTAAAGCTGTATGCTTCCGCCTACCTCATAATAGTTAACTCACGATATTTCCGCATTCTTTCTTCTGTACTTATAGATTACTGTCTGTGCTGTATTTTCCATGTGTGAGGGTTGTTGCTCCTGTTGCACTTGGAGTTGTTGCACTTAGCAGTCCGCTTACATCCACTCCTACAAACTCATAGTTGTCTATGTCTACGATCTGTTTTGTAAGATTCTCTGTAAGTCCCAACTTTCCGCTACCGTTTATTGTCTCGGGTCCCGAGACGTTGCTCCTGCGGTGTGTAAAGTTCTGTTGTTGTTCCGTCAATGTAGTATGTACTGTGATATTTGCAGCATCTTTTTCTCTTGTAGTAATAATTTACGACGATTGCCTCGCTATATATGTAGCTGTAGTTGCTCGCTTGCATTCGGTGTGCTTACCGCTTGCTCCTGTTACATCTACGTTTACAAACTCATAGTTGGCTATATCTGCGCCTTATTTGTTAAGTTCTCACTTAATCCAAACCGCTTCCGTTAGAGTTTTTCGAGTCTCGCTGTCGCAGCTCACGCCGGTTTTGTAAAGCTGATTTGTTGTTTCCAACCTCATGAGTGGTTGACTGTAATATTTCCGGCATTCTTTCTTCTGTAAACACAAAGTTACGTGATATCACTTCCTGCCGGCGGATAGTTTCCTGTATGGTTTGTAGGTGTTGCGCTTACAGCTCATGTTTGCGAATGTATCGGTGTTGTTGTATATGGTAAACTAGCTTTCCTGCTCCGTTCATTGTAACGGGACTCTTAAGCGGGAGATGTTTGTTCCCTGCTCACAAAGTTTACTATAACATTTTCCTGCATCATTTCTCTGTGTAATAAGTTACTGTCTGTGTTCCCTGATTGGTATGTACCGTTTTGATTTGTCAGTACTGTTACCATGCAGTTTTGGGGATGTCTGTGTTGTTGTGTTGCAATGCAAACTTGCTTATGTTCCGTTTAATGTTACATCGGTACAAAAGCTGTGTTGTTGTTCCCTGCTCATAGTGATGTACTATAACGTCTCCCGCATTTTTCTCTTATAGTAATAGTTACTGTCTCGCGATGAATGTTCCGTGAGTAAGTGTTGTTGCACCTGTAGATGTAGGTGTTGTCGCACTGATGCTCCAGTAACATCTGTACACATATTCATAGTTTGCAATATCTGCAGCTTTGTTTGTAAAAGATTTTGTGTGGTTCAAAAGCTTTTCCTGCTCCACGAGATTGTCTCCTGCACTTGGTGCAGCCGCTCACCTGAGTGTATAAAACTGTGTACTTTCCTCCCCACTTCATAGTGGTTTACTGTTATATTTGCAGCATCTTTTCTCTTGTATCTGTAGGTTACTGTCTGTGGTGCAGCTTTGTATGCTAACTGTGGTTTTCACCTGTAGCTGTCGGCTTTGATGTCGCTGAAGGTGCTCCTGTTGCTTCGTGCTTACTCAATCAGAAGTTTTGCGATGTCCGCTTCTTTGTTTGTAGATTTCTCGACTCAGTCCAGTTTTTCCGTTCCTACATAAGTTTCCGCACTTGGTACTCCGCTCCCGCAGGTAGTATAAAGCTGTGTACTTTACCTACTTCAGTGGTTTTACTGTTATATTTCCTCGCAGTCTTTCTCTTGTGCTTTATACTACGACATTCCTGTCCAGGATTTTAATGTTCCTGTCAAGGTCTGCCGTTTTGTGAGATCGGGCTCCGCATACTCATAATTAGCCACACCTGTAAGTGTTGTAGGCGGTGTTACCGTATATGGATCTCTAAAAAGCCGTGAACGCTGTCGAGTATCGGCAACTTGTTCCGCTTCCGTTATCAAGCGGTATGGGATTTTCCTGCCATATCTACATATTTTACTTTCAATGTAGAATTCACTTGCCACAGGCGCTGCATCTGCTGTTTCTTATCATCACTTGGTGTGAGTGTTACGCTTGTTTTCAAGATACGGGAGTTGCTTCCACAGTTCCGATCAGCAAAGTCATTTCCTATTATAAGAGATGTAGATGTAACACGGTTTTGTATGCTTGTATCTCTGCCTACTCCCGGTGTTATCACTGCTTTTAGCTGTTTCCTGCTCTTGAGATGTTGTCAAAAGCGTAGTCTCCGTTTGCATTGGCTGTAGTTGTATCAGTTACACGATTCGTCAAAGTACCGGATTACCGCTTGCATCGCAAGACTACCGTTCTGCCTGCTGCAGGGTACGTCATCATCAGTTGTAAGACTATGTACCGTTTTCCGCTTCCGCCTGCCGGTGGAACATCATAGTAGATCTTACCGCTAATCTTATACTTCTTTGGTACTACAACGTTGCTGAGGTGCCTCGATGCACCTGTATAGTTGTCCCGGAAAAATCCCGCAAAGGCATTTACCGCTTTGTTTGTAGCATCAAGAGGGTGGTATCCGCATCTTTGCTCTGAATGATATCATCCGATGAACCGCTTGCAGTGTATATCCAGCTTCTATTCTGAACATAGTAACCGCATGACCAGTCTGAAACTGATGAAGACCATGCAGCTCCTGCATAGTTAGCAGCTATCTTTCCTTCTGTGCAGGAGTTGTGACTGTATTCATATGTATAGTTCGGATTGGGATCAGAGAGGACCTGTAAGTCCGAATCTGTATGTTGAACCTCTGTTAGCATAATTACCCTGCTGATCCGGTGCTATTGCCTTATCACCCTACATGTGGCAGGATATCAAGAATGTAAATCCGCTAACTCCTGTTATAGAGTTATTGAAAATGTTTAACTTATAGTCTACTATCTGTCTCACTGTCGATGTGTTGTAAGCGATGAATGTTGAGCAACACTTGAATCCGCTCTCTTTGATCTCTCTGTGAGGATCAACTCTAACGGAGGTGAGTAAAGATATGTAGCCTTTTTGCTACCTAAACTTCTCTGCTGTGTTTCCGTCATTATCAGGTCAAGTACATCTTCGTACTTACCGAGTACTCGTAAAGTAGCTGCTCATTATTGTCCCACTGACCAAATATGTGTCGATGAGTATTCTGACCTGCCTGCCATATTTCTTGTAGTCTTAAATTTGGTGTTCAAAATATACATTATTATATCTGTCATTTTCCTCGGGAATATTTATATCCGGAAGATCCCATATATAAACTGTCTTTTCTCTGTATTCTTGAAGTTATACTCAACTCTGTAGTTACTCATAACATCAGTTGTAGATTCAGAGTATAGCCTGTACTGCAGTATATGTCGTAAAACTCAAGTGCAGGATCTGCAAGTACGAAGAACTTAGGATTTTTATTTTTCTACCACCCAGTGGTAAAGTATTGGAATCTTACATTGTCGGTCATATTGAACTCTTCGTTTCAGATGCTTTGTTCCAGATTCTGATTCTGTGTATCATGCTCATACTCTGCCGCAAAAGCCTTTGTCCAGGTAGCATAGTCAGTTCCGCTGGCTGTCCATGTTCTTCAGCACCATTATCTCCGGTTACTGTTCACCATTTCTTGTCTGAGATAACTGCTTGCACTGTTTGGCTTTTGCCGCCAACTCTGCTTTTGCAGTATTATATGCATTTTCTTCAAAGCTGAATCTATATCTTATATCCACAACTCTTCCTGTAGGGCACTGAATCTCTATAGGATTTTGTAAACCCTAAGCTCTATCTTCTTATAGAATTTGGAGTCGAGTCTGACCTCATCTGCAGTAGCACGTGATTTTGAATATTTGCTATGTACTTCCTCACTACCGTCATCCTTTATACCTATAAACATTTGTTTTTGAAAGAGCTGCAAAGCTGTGTATTATCAAGTGCCGGTATAGTCTGTATATTTCCTGAGGCATCTGCACTTTTACCTGTAGGATTAAGGTTCTTATCTGATATCCCACGAGTTCCTTATCTGTAACCGGTGTATCGACTACAGAACTTACTCTGTATGATATGCTCCATGGTGGGATACTCTTGGATTACTCATGACAGTTCCAGATCTAAATCCCATGTTATAAAGCATGTATGGTTTATCTCTGTGTCTGTAGTAAATCTCCACGGACTGATATTTTTATATGCAGAATACCTCCTATCAGCTGCCGGAACTCTAGGGAAAGACCAGTATCTTACAGAGCTCTTTGACTTCTCAAGAAAGCCGTATCCAATGAATCGTCATCATTTACATACTGCTAGTAATGAGGAAAATTCACTGTCACAGGAGACGCCTGTGTACCTACATCTAGATTATTATATCTGATATTGAAACCGTCATTGGTATAGTTTTAGTTACTTGAAACTCTACATCCCCTACTTATAGTATGGTTTGCTGCATTATATGTCCAACTGCTGTTTCTGGTATCTGTGGTATCAAAGTTTTTCATTTGCAGGAAGCTGTACAGCAACTCTTGTCTTTCTTCTGTCACCACCTACAATCTTTGTCTCCGTACCATGGTATGTACCCTGCTGTCAGCCAGTCAGTTCTTCTTGTATTAAACTGAATAAATGTAGATAAATCGTTTGCAAAAGTTGTACTGTTTTGCAAACAGCTTTGTATCCCTCTGCATAGTAGTAATCTCTTCTGATATTGTTGTTTTCATCTGTATATCCTACCGGATATGTCTTTGCAGAAAAAGAGTATTATTGGTACTCTCCAAAGCAAGTATCATTTTGCATCATATACGATAAGGGATAACATAGGTCTCATCATTGCCAATGAACGATCTTTAATGTTCCATAAAAGGTACTGTCTGTAGTATACCGCCTCCAAGTGTTATAAACTTTAGTTTAACCTTGAAACTCACTGTCTGAGCTGTCAATGCTCAAAAGTTGCCTTGATCTGTTTTATCCATGTAGAAATATTACTTGAGAGCTTATGTGCGGAATACTTTCTTTGAATATAAAGCACTCCTATGCTCCAGGATACTTCTTGTAATAGATGATATCGTAATATTTGCATAGAACGAAAACCTCTTCTCCTACGATAGAAATCACTGTTTCCTCTGCTGTTGACAACTTGTTTCTGTCGTATGTAACCTCCGCCATAATATCCGGATCATTTACTATGCCGACGGACCCACACAAGCTGTAAAGAAATTCACTCATTGACAAAACCATCACAAAATGATAAAAGAGCGGCCAACGGTCGCTTTCTAAAAGTATTCATTATTCCTCCTATATAATTATAATTTAGTAAAATATTAAAACTGTAAAATTGTTGATTTCTTCTTTTGATGGCTCCACTATTCATATCCTGTTCAATACTTTTACCATTTGTGTGTGCATTTCTATCTACTTCCCTTACTCTACAATCAAAATAGTAGCTTTGAAAGACTTTTCAAAGGCTTTGAAAACACTTGAGGTTTATCATGTTTTCCCTATCATTAAAAGCTTTCCGATATCTTAGTACAGCATCCATTTATCGACAGTGCTCGACTATCATAGCATATGTTTTATAAAAATCATTAATAAATTTATACAGTTTTTAAAAACAATACAATTTTAAATGTAGATTTAAAGATTTAAACAGTCTTTGAGCTGAAAGCCAGGATTTTCTTATCCCGACTCTGATCTTATTCTATGTATCCTATCTACAGCGCAATGTACTCTCGTTTTTCCTTGGCTATAAGGTTAAATACAAACGCCGCTGCCGGTATAATTCCTGCTTAAATATTATGGCAACATCCACACTATAAGCTCCATATGCTGCAGCCGCTATAATACAGTGAGACAAAGTACCATTTCTTTATTTTTCTCCTTATCATACCGAAGATAATACCCAAACCAAAAACCGTTATACAGGTCTCGGTTTGCAGCCATGGTTGCTGTCTGAGAAACAAAATCCGCAGTCATATTCGGATCGATTTTCGTTCCGGACTGCTGCCGAAAAACATGTTCCAAAACCATTATTCCAAAACATTCAATTGCTGCCAATACAGCTAAAATCTTTGCCGACTTTTAACAATCCTCCTATATAATATTTTTGAGTTTTTATTTTATATATATTAATGTAATAACACTGCACGACATTAAAGCTGTTATCATAAACAATGATATAAATGCCGATATAAAGTTCTCTTCGTCTTCACTTTTTACAAGCGGCTTTATCTGTAGCGCACCGGAAATCCTGTCGGACACATAAAGTATAATAATACTCCGGCTTTAAATATATTATCCCATGCATATGTCGGGAAGAAAAATAAAAATCTATAATTATAACTACACATCGCATATCCTTATTATACCCAGCTTCAAAAAGCGGAAGCAGTAGAGATTTTTCCATCTTCAGCTCCATAGCAAATGTAAAAGTTATTCCGGTAATCGGTGTAATCACCATATATCTATTGTAGATGTGTAAACACTTCCAAGTTCGCTGTTCATCAAATGGCCAGACACCTGTCATATTGGAGACTATTCCGAATATAACCGCCAGCATAAACGGACTTAAGATTATTCTCTTTAATAATACCCTTATATCAGCTTTTTCTGAAAGATCCCTCGTAACAAGTATAGGAAGCAATCCGAAGTTTATTAAAATACCTGCCACATCAAAGGTTAATATGTTTACCGCATCTCGACTTTGCCACCATGCTTGGGTATAGAGCGCATGCTACATTTCCACCTTCACATGTGAAAGCCAGAGGAGATGGCGAAATCTTTGCATATTTTTCCTCCTTTACCCACAATAAGCTTTCCTACTATATATATTATTATCCATACTGCATCCACATATATTATCTGTGGTACAAAAGCTTTCTAAATCTTTTTGATTCTGCAAGTACATGATATACCAGTAATGGAAACAATATATTAAATACTATTTTCTTGGCCTTCATTTTGTTCCGGCTTTATCCACGAATACTTTCGGGATAAAAATCCCAATCATCATAAAGAAAACGGAAATAATACTTCAACAGCTCATTAAAACTCCTTCTATCGTTTTACTGTTAAATTCTGCTCAGCCTGCTGAGTCATCAAAGCTATATATCTATTCCGTTTTTCAAAGTTGTCTTTATAATATTTTATAATTTCATTTGTATATCCCGGTGCAACTATTATTATAGCCTCAAGTTTTCTCTTCCTTGCCTCATCCGGTGAAATAATCGGAATATGTGATGCCGGTGCATATTTTCCCTGCTTAAAAGGTGGAATCTATTATACAGTCTACATAATCTGCAATCACCTGTGGTTGCTGGAGGTAAATCACGATGTGACGCTCCCCATATTGCTATTTTTACCGCGCTTTTGCATATTTTACAGTTTCCACTACCTCCGTTGCAATATCGTTTTTCTTTGAAATGATACCGCAAATATCCGGAAGTTTTCTTTTCTTTACAATCATTGATATGGTGTCTCTATTTACCATTTCTTTTTCAAGTACTTCAAAATCCGCATATATTTAAAAAGATGTGTAAGGCTCTCAAAGCTGTAATAAGCTATATGATCCGGAATTATCTCATAAAAGCTGTTTTGCGCCATGATATATTCAAAAGCTTGGCACCGTAATCAGTCCATAGCCTTCATCACATAGATTATTGTATATTGCTTTTTAAATATGTTCTCGGATGTGGCTGATGCTCAAGGAAGTTAAAGACATAAAAGCATCAAAAGGTCCGTTCTTGAATATATGATCTTCACTCTCCGGGAAATCCCTCATCCACTCTGAGTCCTGCTTCTTTGCAATCTCTACAAGATCTTTTTATATTCGGTGCCGTATCCCTCTACCGGAGTCTGAGAGCATTCAAAGGAATTCTCCTCCTCTGCCACAGCTCTACCTCTATTATCTCCTCTTCCCTCCAATGATGCAAACTCTATAAAATGTTTATACTGGCTTTCTTTCAAGCGCTTCCATTGTGGTGGAATAGCCACCGGCTCTTATAACATCTCTATAGTAATAAACCGCATCATTTTTAACTGCACAAGACCGCAATCCTCACAGACACCTAGTGATACTTCTATACCGCTGTCTTTATCAAGCTCTTCCTTTGTCGGAATATCCTGTGCACTTGCCGGCATATTTTTCTATTTTTCATAAGTTCATGTAATGAACCTCACAACTGATACATTTTTTCAAAAATATTCTCCTCTATAGCTTTTTAATCTTTGATATCGCACATATCCATGATACCGCCGTCAAAACCGTAAACTTCTTTAAAGCCGATTTCCTTTTAATAAACCGATACTCGGATTTTAAAAAGGTGTCCCTCACTTGCAGCCTCTTTTTCAACTCCATGATATTGCTGTTGTTTTCAATATCCTCTTCATATCCTTTACATAGTCCATAAGCCGCTTATTATCTTCACCTGCTATATTGAACACATAATTCCCGTTTAAATTCTTCGTTGAAAGCAGGTAAATCGCATACAAAGGTCTTTTAATATATAATTCCAAGACTGTAAAGCATTCCTCGGTATGTACATCAATATTTTTCTAAAATTATTGATACAGGAAGATATAAAGAGGTCTCATGATCTCCTTTTTCAAACACTGAGAAAATACGCATATGTGCATATTCTATTCCTAAATTATCTCCAAGTTTTTAGCTCTGTCTTTAATAAAAAGCTTTGCCTTGCATACTCCGATTTTGGTAAACCGGATGAGTTTTCATCCTGCAAAGGTATTTGTTTGATATCAAAAATCCTTACCGTATACTTTTTTGTATATCTTCCAGAGTCTGTCCGTATTCTGCCCCGAGATCCGGCAAAGAGCATTCTTTTGCATTCTTTCTCCTTACATACTATGAGCCTTTTTGCGAAATCTATATTTTCCGACTGAACGGCTTTTATCCATTCTTCCGACCTTGCCTATTCCTCCCCACGCCAGATGTATGCATATATCAAAATCTGTATCCAGTTTTTCTATATCCTTCATATCAAGAACTATAAGCTTGAATTTGTTGTTTACTTCATACTTTAAAAGCTCATCTTTGCCCCTTGCGTTTTCTCTGATTAAAGCAAGCACTTCTTCATCTTTTGAAAGGAAGTATTCCACCAAATGTCTCCCCAAAAACGAAGCCGCTCCTGTAATAAGTACTCTCATAGTTTACTCCGGCATCCTTGGTACTATCATATTCTCTTCCATTTCTTCATCTGAAAGGAAAGGCACCAAATCTTCAAGTGGTGGGCTCACCATTCTACCATCCGGCAATTGCTTACCTGATGACTTAGGCTCAAAGTTTTGCTCCTTTGTAACAAAGGCCTCACATATAACAGGTCCCTTTGCTTTAAAAGCCCTTTCAACAGCATCTGCAAGTTCTGAATTGGTCTTTGCACTTATATAATTGATTCCATAGGCCGCTGAAAGTTTTTCCATATCAGGGAAGGACAGATCCCCACTGTCAGGTCCTATTCCAACCAAAGGCTTTATCACCGAAGAATTTTGTTTTGTGTCTGTCTGATACTGTGATATCCTTCATTATTTATTAGAATATTTTTATATCCGCATTATGATGCACTATTGTCTGTAACTCCTGCAAATTCATCTGTATACTTCCGTCACCTGTAATAAGTATCAGCTCTTTATCAAATCTCTTTCCGTCAAGATTTGCCATATATGCTCCTATTGCGTACGAGCAAATCATATCCCATAGATACCACTGCAGGTTTGATATAAATCTTGGCCTTTTTATAATGTGAGATGTCCGCCAACCACAGAGGCAGATCCGTTTCCTACCACTGTAATCTGATTTTTTCTTTTTGCCCTGTCACCTATCTCTTTATAAAGGCATATCATTTCGCCTTTTTACTGTCATCTGTTTCAAAATTCTTCCTGCACACCGGATATTTCTTTTAACCAGTACTTCACAGTTCATTTCAGCTCATCCCTTTCAATACCTTCACCGCCTTCAAATACAGGCGTCTTTTTGCTCTTTAATACATCTATAAGCTGTCGCATAAATACCTACAGTCTGCATGAACAGGTATATCAATATGTAGAGTAGACTTCTTCAACTCTTCTTTATCAATATCATTTACTATGGTAAAGGCCTCCTGCCATCCTTGGTAGTTAGATCCCTACTGCGGGAGACTGAGTCTTGAGCCTCGACAGTAAAAAGGTCTGAGTTTTTGTACAGTAAAGTTTCCGGGTCTGTCGCCGAAATTTTCCAGTCTTCGGCGTATAGAGGATGGTCTGCTTCTACACAGTCCTCCGAGTTCCATCCCTACAACAACCGGAATATTTTAAAAAGTTCTGCTAACTCCATAAAACTCTTTATGTGCATTTCCTATTCTGATACCGTTTCCGGCATTAAATACAGGTCTCTTGGCTTTTTCTTATCCTGTCAATAATTTCTATAACACATCCCTTGATAAAGGTTTCGGCTCATTACCGAGGTCTAACTTGTTCTGTCATCAACATCAACCTTATATGGTGAGGGCTTTGCCCAACCGTCACCACTGACTCATAATTTCCGATATCAAAACCCTATCAGTTCATCTTCTTCTATAAAACTTCCCTGTACATCGAAAGCGGTATATCAAGCCAAACCGGTCCCGGTCTGCCATGTGTTGCAGATAGGCACATTTTTCAACAGATACGAGTTCTCATGGGTTCCGTTATCGACTTTCACTGTGCCTCACTCCTACACTCTATTGGTTTACAGATATCAAAGCTCACGATCTCCCATAGCTCTGATACCTGTTCGTACAGGTATCTGGCGGTCCAATCATGTCTTACCTGTCTACGGTACAAACACTGCGGTATGGAGTCAAACCATGCACAAGCACGCCTGTTATGGCATTTGTTCCTCCAGGACCTGTAGTCACTATAGTACCGCACATTTGGTTATGTATTCTTGCATATGCCCTCAGCCGCCATTGCACAGAGCCTGTTCGCTGGTGATTATATGTAATGGTAAGCCCTCTGATGTCCGAGTCCGTCATTCAGATGCATTGCTCCTCCGCCATGCTTACTGCAGACCATGGCTTATTCCGAGTTCTGCAAGTCTTTTGACAATATAGTTGCTCAATTTGATTTTCATAGTATTCTCCACGATTCTAAGTGCTTAAATTTTATATCAAGTCAAAATCACGACCAAAAATATTTATAAAATATCAATGCGATTATACCATAAGATTTACTAAGTATGCTATAGCTCACCGAGCTAACTTTTGATTTTTATTACATATTTTATCGTTCTTTTCAATTCACAAGATAGAAATTTCTGAAAATCTCTTTCTTTTTCTTCGGTTTCTTACCATTATATTTATTCCCTTTTTCAATCGAAAATATTGCCATAATGATAGAACAAAGCTACAAAAATGCAGTTTGAATATATTGATGGAAAATAGAGGTCAGTTATGTTTGAAAAACTATACTACTGCTATTGACTTACTGCCACTATTTCCATGACTGTTGCTGTATCCCAGCTATGCTGCCATGAGAAATTACAGACGCTAACTCGCTTTAAGTGGAGTCAGACCAGGCAGTGAAAGTGGAAGAAGTTGTTGATGGTTCGAGGCAGCACCCACTACAGGCTTTATCAGATTACAATGAGTCAGACTTATTTTTGCAAATAAGAACGGCATCATCGAAGACAGGTTGGATTAAGTCTTGGGAGCTCTGGTATTATGCGTAAGCAATGGAACATTAGCTGTGGATCAGTGGATCGACAGATTGCTATGTGGACTCCACCGGTAAAATGACCAAAATAGAGTAGGGATAAAGATAAAAAGGCATTGATTTATTCAATGCCTCTTAATCAATTTATTGACGCTAATCCTTTTGTGTACCCAGCTTTGCAATATCACTACATTTTTCTTATTAAAAATATTATTAAATTTGAAATACTTTATTTGAATTTATTGCTCAGAACATTCTTTGATTTTATTTTTAGAATCAGGTATAACATCTTCTTCAAACCACGGATTTTCTTCAACCATATCATATTCCTTGGTGAAGGATGTACTATAAAACCGATACTTCGGTAAGTATTCATTATACGCTTACGGTCCTCTGTCAGATTGGACTTTTCTTTCCTCACTTCAAATAGTATTTCTAGGCATATTGTCTATTAGAATAATCAGCTCTGCTAGATAATTCTTTTTAATATTTTTGGATGCCACTTGGCTCTTAAAATCTTTTCTTGGAGAGGTAAATCCCGCTTTTGACCTTTTCCCCGGATAATAAAGATCCATCGGTACAATATGGCGAAGATATCAGATTCATGAAAAGTCTTTTTCATCTACATCCATTCCTCTTAGCCTGTCACTCGCTTTTATCAAACCAATATTTCACCTGCCTCCTGATAGCTCGAAGTTCCGGGAGCGAGCGCACCAATCACATTACTCTGTAGCATTCTCGGTGCCGAGACAGCGAGACTCTATTCGAGCTTTGTATAGACTTTTCATTTTCCTTGGCCGACGTTATCTCATCAAATATCTTTTTGAACACTTCACGAGACTTCAGTCTCCTTATCCACTAAAAATCATTATCAATATTTGTCTTGCTGCATATACTCGTACATCTTCATATGGTATGCTATAAAATATAGATTTTCAAAGCTGAGCAAATCCGTAATTTCATACAGATTGATATTCTACATTACGTATTGACGTCAATTTTGTTTTAAAAGTATAACGTTTTCAAGTATGCGAGTTGTGGTGGAATTGGCAGACACACGCAAAGATTTAGAGTTCTTGTGGGCGACCGCGCAGGTTCAAGTCCTGTCACCGCAGTAAGCTGTATTACTTAATGACTTCACGCTTTGATCTTCTGAATTTCTTATATTTTCTTTATACTCGCTTCGTCATTTACGACTACGCTTATCACCTTCAGTAATTATAATTGCCAATAAAAAGAAAGATGCCGGATTACGCCACAAAACACCTAATCGCAGTCACGAGGCAGGAGTTTCTTATGGCATTTGGATCATTGTAGGGCGATAAAACGGTAACCTATAATCAGAGTTTCTGCTCATCTCTACCTTGCCTGTTGTATTTATGATTTTTGCATTGATTTTTCCCCGATAGATGAAACTCACCGGGATTATGGCGAATAATAATCCTTACAGCCGATGCTTTGCAATTACAGATTATATTGTTGGTAGTCGGAGAATAGGTGCGGCATTTTCATGTCCCAGGAACTCACACTCTGACTTTTCTTTTACACTCGTTTAAGGTGAGGTTTGACGAACATATTGTAGTAGTTCCTACCTTATTTTCGGTTTCTCTGCTCTTTGGCAAGAACTGTGTGACCAAATATGCGAAACTGATACTCTTCGAAACTGCTATTTAATATCCAGACTGCATGGATATTCACTTAAATATATCTATCACCGGCTTACTGGAACCAGCCTTTTCACCTGCAATTACTTTGGTAATGCAGCATGACCTCAATAATCCTGTAATTAATCGACTATTGCTACCAGTATTACCGAGGACTGCTTATAAGGAGATGTATACGCTTCCTATATCCATTCCTGATAAAATCTTCACGCAAGGGATACTTCTCTTTACAATGTAGTTTTTCATCCGGTATTATAGCTTTCACGTGTATATATATCCATATTCCGTTCTTTCGGTATGAGATGTTACACACAAGACTTATCTGGGACAGATCACATACTCCGCGCTTTGCGGTTGCACATTGTTGTGCTGTTCATACGCTGATGATACTTGCGATAATGCTCGACGGCAAAAGCTGATACTACATGTACTTTAATCTTTTACCGGCGTACATGGTGCCCGCAACCGCGAATGCTCGGATGCCGTATATATCTTTAATATGGCTGCAAACGGAGATCCTTGCCGCTATACTGTTTGCCTACAAGGTGATTTAAGCAGACGACTATCGGATCATGTTTACAATGGTAAGTTTTTCTCCGGCGGGTAGCTTATGAGAAATATCCTACCTATGATGGTGGGTGTATGCTTCTCAGCGTTGCTCGACAATGGTATATTAACGATCGCGCTACCGCACCCTCCTTCTTTCCACCACCCTGGCACCCTATTGCCGGAGAGTTCAGTGTTATTATAACGGGGCTTATAGCAGGTTTATACATTCATCGGTAGCTTTAAATGTGGTGTGTTTATGAGTTGAATCTTACAGCCTTGGCTTTGCCGGCGGTATCAACCAGCGCTATTTCACGGTTCCGGTTATAGAATTGATTATTGAAAAAGAAAAAAATGATAAAGAAAAAATTAAATAAATCGTAGTTATTAAGTATAGACTTTGGTTTATAAATAAATTTATGAATTAAAGCCTATAAATTTAGACAGGGTAAATATGGAAAATATAACTGATGATATGATTCAAAAATCTTTCACCATGGAATGACATTATAAAACTTGGAATATTACAAAAACCGTAAAAGAATCGGCTATGAGCGGGCCCTATCAAGTCAGCCGAGATATTTCGTGCAACAGCCGGACTTTTAGGAGGAAGATCTGCTCTCGTGGATGAACACAGGCGCTCTTGCAGCAAAGAGACAAACCACAATAGCCTGTTTCCACAGTTACCATAGATAATATACATTTTATAGCTTCCGCCAGCGATATTGTGTCTTATTTCAATGTAACTCATGTGAGCAACAACACCATGGAAGTCGAGTAAACAGCTATGTTGGGGACCTTGGAGCAGGTCACAGTCTCTTATAAACCACCCAGCCTTATCAAATTTGTATGTGGCATTAAGATGAAAAACCTTCGAGTACCGAGACTTATACGAAACCGATATGAAAAACATGAATGGTTTGCAGGTGAAAAAGTGAAATAAAGAAGTCACAATGAAAGAGACTATGTACAAAAATTATAAGAGCATAGGTTTCTCAATAGCATAAAAGAAGACGGAAGTCGAGAACTACAGATAAAGATTGGAGAAAATATAGCATCCGCAAAGATTATAGTCACTGCTGAAAAGAAAGAGCTCTGGGAGATGCGAAATATCTCCTTTCCTCAGACTTTGTATTCGGTTATCTCGAAATCTGGGTATCTTTGTCAGAGAAGGTTATTTTCCCTATATCAAAGATACTGCTGTCAGTTCTGCACCTGCAAGTACTGGCATTGAAGGCAACATAAACGAACACTGTTTCGGTATGATTGATGATAATGAACAGTATAATATTGATATTTAGACTTTCAAACAGTTTGACTATCTGGACAATATAAATTACAAGAATAGATCAGCCATTCTTTGGACATGAAGACGGAAAATGTGTACCGATAAAAAAGAACCTTGGCACCAGATGATCTCAAAGCCAAACATCAGAAATAATAACGCCGACAGCAAAACTGGGGATGAAGGCCGCTCTGGGTACCTTATGCTGACCGTTTGATCACCACGCTACTTCAAATACGGGCCAAAATGAGAGACCTCTACCGGTGCCAGGTGGATTACTCTCTGCCTTCGGTATGGAGCGGTATAACACCGAAGTATTATCAGGCCATCTTACGGATAGGTGGAAAATTCCATTACCGGAGAAAGTGTTTTGCTTCTTAAAACGAATCCGGTATTCTTCCTCTTCTGGTATATAAAGGATGGTTACAAGTAAAGAGCTGGGCGGGACGAGCGTTTCAAAAGGTATTGTATGGCTGCGCGGTAAAATAATCTTCAAACAAAGGACTCCTTCGAAATTCCTTTTTATGCGCGTCTGCGTTGCCGTACCATCACGATACGTCACTACGCATACGATGCCAACCGCCTTTGTTCTGGCGCATTATAAGGCGATGATGCAGCTCTTTTGAACCTGCTGTTCTACCACCCTCACGGATGAATCAGAACCGTAACCGCAAAACAGGATGGATAAGCTCGATAATACATCTCGCTCTGAGCATGCACATTTCCTTTCGGGAAGGTTGCAAACACCTGTATAATATCTATTGTTCAGGTAGACACAACGGACGATGATTGTTGGAAAGAGTGGTGTATGACGTCCACCTCAATCACCCCAGCAGAGCATGAAACTGAGCTGTAAACTAGCATGGCAGGTGCAGAACCCGGCCAGCAAAGAGACACGACCTCTTGATCTCTGTTCTCTGAACACCTCAAGTGCACCGATGTTATCTCCCGGCACGGGCGATCCGAAAGCTCTGTGAACATCTCGATACCTGTAACAATTCTTATCCTCATGGATACCAAATCTCTGTATCATTAGGTTAGTGCTCTCCTCTACTCTACCTGCTAACAACTGTACCACGACCTGTGATTGTAAGCCTACGTCCTCAACAGGCATAGGGAGATGAGGCTTATCTGTCTCTCTCTAGGGATCGGGAGATGTGGCTTTATGTGTGAGATCACAGTGTCATGATCTTGTCACCCCACTCTGGTTTGGATCTCAAACTACAGAGCTGAACCACAGACAGTAAAATTATTATCATCACCAGAACCTCATACTCTCGTTAAGAAGATCTCTGATCTCTCCATCTCCTACAAACTCAAGCTCCCTCATCGTCAACCATATCACGCCTTCAGGCCTGACGATATATGGAACGCCTACCTTGTCTTGAAAGAAGGATATGCTCTCTTGTCTGGCTATGTACCAAATATACTTAACAACTTCTAAGGATAACTCAATCCCATCTATTACCGCTACTGTGATCATATTCTTTACATAGTCAGCGTGTCGGACAGTCAACATGTTATAGTGTCTCTTCCTCTGTCTCGTACTCGATATGAAGAGATAATTGAGATGTGATACCTCTCTCTTTCTCCTACAGGGCCTTGTCGATCTTATCAAAATCAACGATCTTGTTTGTCTCTGAAGGCCAATCTTGTATAAAGAACCTTTGAGATGTACTTTCTGTAAAAGTTGTTTTACCGTGATCTACGTCCGATTGTACCAATGTTAGCAGGCTGTTCTTATCAAATTTTGACTTTTACCATTGTTAATTCTCACTTAGATTAAACCTTCAGAATTAATAATAGTTGTTTATTATAGTATGAATTTGAGATTAATAACTTACTCAACCAGGTTTTAGATTTCTTATCATTAGAACTTTTCTTGAATGAAACTTTGAGACCTCTCCTATTTTCCAAAGAACATGGGAAGTAGTTTCCTGACCACAAGTTCTTGAACGAAGGTTGTTGGTAACAACCTCTGAAGCGGAACAAATGCATTTTACCTGCTTACCATGGGATATCCCTCCATACCCTCTATACGACCTCTTCTGAGTTGATATCACCGATAACATCACCCATGTACTCATAGAACGTATTGCCCGACCTTCGCGATAAGCTCAGAGGCTGGCACCGACGCTAACCATAACGTCATGAATGCCGTGAAACCTGCTATATGGAATGCCATTTCTGATGATCGACACCGGCGGTACATGAACAATCGCCGCCACATTTGCGTATGCACACCGAGGCCAGGAATCTCAAGAATGCTGACTTTCGCCCGCCTCTCGATACCTTCGCCGACTGCGGGTATATTCATAGGAATAACTACCGACAACGGTTGACTCGAACTTGGATGTCTGCCTCCCGTTCAGATCATGGTTCAAACTTAACTTTACGGTGACCGTGCCGACCACGTCCGCATTTGCTCTTGCCTTCCGCCGGAATCAACGTCAACAGCCTTGGTAAATGTTCCGCCGCCAACCTGTGGTGCCTACATTTGCTTCTACGATAACTCTCTAAGTCTGTCTGAAATAATCTCAAAGATGAAGGCTCACCCCCATACGATATAATGGTCTGTCTGTTTCGGTATCTGTCTTAACTCAGATGGATCTTCCTCAACAAGCAGGGGTGCATCGATCATCTTTCACACGACCTGCCAGCACATGCTTGGGCTCGATAGCGATATCGATAACCACAAGGGATTATTGACTCAAGGATTACAGGATGCTTTGTTCGTCTGGATATTATCACCTGTTGTTGTAAACTTAAATCCTACATGCAACTGCGATATCTCTTTGAGTAAACCTTGTCAATTTCTATTCTCTTGTTTACGCCGTCACAGGATGACCGACTCTCCTTCTTGCTAGCGTTGGTACATATGAACCTGATTAAGTGTTCAGGTAAACTCCTGACCATGCCAACTTTCCTACGAAAAGGATCTGTCGCAATCTTAAATACCAAGCTGAAAGGCTCTCATCTGATGAATGTCTCTCAATTTCGTACCGTCAAGGGTAGCACCATAATTGCAGGGTATCTGTCGATTGCGGGCATAATTCTTGGCTTCTGCGTAATAAGCTTCTGGAATACCTTTGTTACGTTAGCTTCGCGCAACATACACAGGATTGCCTGTTTCTACAAGTTCCTTTCTGAGGTGCAGCCTTAAGCTGTTCTATGACTCCTCACCCTCAAGGAATTTTGTCATAGTAAGTTCGTCATCAAACTCCAATCTTTCAACCGAGTTCCCATGGTATAACTCAGCTTCGTCTTTTACCTCGCCGGTATATCAACAGTGGTATGTCATCACCCTTGTCGTCATTGTAATATAAACTTTCATTTCAGTCTACAATTCCATGAAATCCATCTTCTTTCGATAAGAATCTGAAGCATAGTTGTCATTTTTCAATCTTGCTTATGAATCGCTCTACTGTGCACCAATAATCAGCACCCATAACTCATCTTATTGATGAATGCCATTCTAAATTTGTATTATGTATCCGCCTGTCTCCTTACATTTACTCAGACTGGCATCGCACCTGCCTTCTTTTTGCAGAGAATCTATACAGCACCGTCAGTACACGAAGTGATCTCTGCCTCTGCTGTCAGTCAATGTCCCAGGTATCGATAATATTTATACGATTTTCCTTCTCACCACAGCTGCACATTAGGGGTCCTATGTGTCAGTGGCAAGTTGTAGCAGCTGAGTAATTGTAATACCTCTCTCGCACTCCTCCATCAGTCCATTGTGGCGGGTACCCTCATGGAATCACGATCTTATAATTTACCAGTATAATAGGATACGCTCAGTAGTGTGGTTTACCGGCATCTATGAGCCATGATACCTGTCTTTGGTTGTATACTCCTAGGGATATTCTCTTCCAGCCAATTGGTTTCCTCTGTAGAATCTATAATAGTGAAACCCCACTTGTCCTTCTGCCATCTTATGCATATCATACTTTTCTCTTCACTGCAGCACACCATATGTTGTTTGCGCCATCCATTATCTCATTGCAGAACAGTCGATCTGTGTCTTCTGCACTGCGAAAAGGTATAAACCATCTAAGGCAAACGTATTCTTCAGGTCTTACCTCATTAGGAACTTTGATATGTGTCCCGCAATTCTTCTCCTAACTTTGCCTCAAGTACAGCCTTGGTATTTGATGTAGCCATCAAAAACCTCTGGGATCCTTTCCTGTCTGTCAAACCTTCAATAAAATATACGTACACAATCTTCTTTAACTTACCACTTTTTACCGTCTAACATGATAGTATTTGACTTTGTAACTACCTTGTTATTGTATAAAGGATCTGCTAATACATCTCTTTTGATGTATGTGTCCTTTACATTAGCGTTCTTCCCACTCGCTAATATTTGGTGGATCGGTACTCACTTTTTGCGTCCTCATTCTTATATATTTTTTAATAACAAAAAATCAGCACTATCTAATTAAGCTTTTGCTTCTTTTGAACTAACTTTTTCTTATTCTTTTTGATGTAACTGCCGTACCGCACCGGAACAGGCCTGTTTTCTATTAGCGACACCTGCAGTATCTACATCTCTAATATGCTGTTATCTTGTACCAGGCCAGTCTTCTCTACCTCCACGGATAAACACAACCTTATACTCACGAGGTTGCTGTCCCTCTCCCGGGATATAGCTTGTTGCTTGATTCCATTGAAGAAGAACAGACTCAACGTCTTGAAGCGCTGAGTTAAAACTGTAGGTGTTACAGTCTTAACAGCGCCTGAACTCTCTTTTCTGTGGTGAAGGAATATCAGTTGACTTCTTGTGAAACAGTTGATCCTTCTGAAGAGCAGACTATGAACTTTTTAACTTTGAAGTCTGTCTGCCTTTCTAACTAACTGGTTAATGTTGCTTCCTTTTCCCTCCTTTTTTATTGGTTCATTTTGTTTTTAGTGAATCGTCTTCTTCACTGTATGTAAATATCATCCTTCTACTTGCAGTATTTATTCTACTAAAAATAAATCTGTATTATCGGTGTTTACCAATTTGACAAATCCTGACTATACTTTGATGTAACAATGGGGTCCCCGACCTTTTCAGCCAGGGACTTGTTTAAAATTTAGTCTTCCTTATTCTGCCTTTTGTAAAGATAAGTCTGCAAAGATATTAAGCATCAACAGATAAATATATATTGTTCCGTCTTCCAAATCTGATACTATGAAAGTTCCGACGTTTCTGATTTCTAACAAACTATTTAGTTTATGCAATTCTTTCCTCATATTTTAAGGCTTTTACGAACATAAAAAATGTACAAAATTTTGAAATGTTTTTTAAATATCATTATAATCATATTACTTCATAAGGCACTTTTACTTTTAGAAGTGTTTGTAACCTTTTTGAGAAAAGAAAAAGAAGAAAAAATTCTTACATCTTCAGATATGTAAAGATCATTTTTGGGATAAGGATAAAAAACAATAAGAACAAAAATATAAATCTTGGTTATGTTGAGGATTTGATTTGGGTAATTCGAGATCCTGTTAAATTTACAGCGACTATGTAAAAGGCAAAACGAGAATAGAACAAAGTTCTTTCTGAAGAATACGTCCTCGTGCATTTTCCACTCCTGTTGAACAATATAGGACGCTTCTTGCTCTGCTCATTGATTGATGAGCTTGATGGTGAAAACTATTGATATCTTGCTTCTCCAATGCGTTTCAGTTCTCTGTATTTGACAGTACTGACTTATTTATAGGGTTATATCACCGTATACTCTAAGTCAAAGGAACCAGCCTCATGTCTTTCATACATTTCGGCAGCTCTACAATCTCTGAAGACCAAGTATATGACAGATTATTCTTTCATAGGAGAGTGCTATAAGTACACATTGATTTGTTTAATCTCTTATGAAGTATTTTAAAAGTTAACAATGTATTTTTCGATTGTATAGTGTTACTTTAAAATTGATCTTCCTAGCGATGACAAGCAAAAGGGACCTTCAAAGAGAACCAAGGCACTCTCCGATAATAGGACGACTTTTTGATGCTGATCTAGTACCTGTCTCCCATGCAAATATGTCCAGGAAATGAATCGGAAGAAGCCATATATTGAAAAGTTATTGAAAGTAAACAACAGCTACGACGTATCAGGCAAGACAATTCGGTGGCCTGATAAAGGACTTGGTAGTAGAAATATTGTCTGCTGCAGTTAAAGCCAGTGACGGCTGTATTTTCCAAAATCAATACATAGTAAGAATCTGAAGTGAAAAGGAAAAATGGGTTCACGCGAGAATGAGCTCAAATATCTTTTCTAGTACGCAGTGAGGTAATATCTTTTCGTCTTAAATCCTGTATTGACTTTGGCTTACATTACAGTTTTAAAGAAGTTGAAGTCGAGTGAGAAGAAAAGTGTTACAGGTTTTCTCATCAAAAAGCGTATCATATAATCCTAACCTTGCAAAGAAACAAAAGAGCTTGAAATAATGAGAAAATGATCGATAAAAGCTTCAAAGTTTCTACATACAAAAAATATCGCTAAAGATGAACTTGAAGTTATTACTAAATATATGAACTGTTATAACTTCAAAATGCTTGAGGCAAGACAATAAAACCTATAATAGATTCGACAAATCTACTAAGATTTGATGAGATCTTAAATATACAGGATATAATCTTTTAGTGACATCCGAGATGAATGTGGAATACATTACAGATGATCTAAAACATACCATAACCTATGAAATCTGAGATCTTTTAGACTTACAAAATCATACTTGGATGCTAGGCCTCATTTATTTAGAAAAAAGAAGCGTCTATGTTTTTGATATGCTGTAGCTTGTTCTTAAGGTATTAAATCAGAACTTCAAAGGCGATAACTCTGTGACTTAATTAACTGTGCGTATTGATTTTAGAGATTGGTAAAATACAGGGTGATATACATATAAACATATCAAGAGACCAAGGGTAACGAAAAGGTTAAAAAACTGTTGGTTTATAGTATGATGCCCTCTAAATTTAACAAAGCACAAGTCGACAATTTCTTTCAAACTGCATGCTCTTGGATACCAGAGTACTAGGTTTAAGAGAAACGACAAGTTTTACAAACAAATCTGTATTAACACTGTATTTACCGCACAATCTGACTATTCCTTACAATGTCAAGTCCCAACCTCAGCAGGACTTATTTAAAAGATTAGTCTTCCCTTATTCTTTACCTTGCAAAGCCGTCAAAGATAATGTAACACCAACAGACGTATATATTGCCTCTCCTCTGTCTTCTGTACAGACATCCTCTTCCTACCCACTTCTACTGCGACAACCCGTCTGTCTACGTTTGCATTCTGCATTTAGATTTCTAAGTTTTAACATAGTTATCTCTTTTATTCCCAAACGTTATAGCCAAACCACTCTTTCAGCTCTTATACTTGCATTGAAACCACTCCGAACTACCTCCCCTCTTCCTACATTTGATCTTGTTACTGTTGAAGGTGTCGCCTGTTCGTCTTAATGATGTAACCACTATTTCTCACCTAGTACGTTACATTGCTTGGGTTTGCAGGTATCAGGGTTCAGTATTATGATTACACTAGATCCTTTAAGCATACATAGTTACTTCACCATCATCCACTCTAAAGATTCAATCCATATTTCCGATCTTAAGAAGTAAGTAGCCGTTTATCTCTCATTGCACCTTGACTGTCATAAGCCGAGCTTTCTCCTCCTTAATACATCATCCGCACTTAAGCTTCCATGCAGGATCTAAACATAATGAATTGTCATATCACATCTTCTTCATATACATACACACTGTTTCCTCATCCTCAATAACACTCCCTTGCATTTGCAGGCACACTGATTAGATCCAGGTTTCCATTGTTTCTAACACCTGCTGAATAGATGACCAACTTTCCTCCGTCTATTACCTCCTAGAAACCAAGTCTTCTCCTTTCCTCATCCACATATAGAACACTTTCCTCCGTTCTTCTTCTCTACAAACATAAGTTACTGTCTGTGGACTTGATATTATTACTCCTCTTGCATTTACAGACATACTATAAGTTCATATTGAGCTATTGCTTTATATGCTGTATATGGAGGCCCGCATTTCCACTCCCTAATACTCAGCATTTCAAGCCTCACCTACTCATCTACATGGCTTTTACTTCACCTCCATCCTATCCTTATATACATGTTACAACCTGGCAAGTTGTATATACTCCATTTCATTTGCAGGTAGTCTAAACATCTCAGTCGCACAGCCATACTGTGCTGTAGGCAAGACCAAACTTTCTTCTTCCATCAAGTACTTCATTTTTTATAAGATCACTTCCGTCATACTGATATATGATGTACCAACACATCTCCCATTCCTCTCTGCATACTGTAGTTTACTGTCTAAACTCACACTAAACACTCCTGCTGACGGTACTGACATAAGATCGTAGATTTATGTTTTCACCCACGTTACTGTATGGTAAACCAAGTTTTCTTTGCACCGCAAGTATTGAGAGGTAATATAACAATACCTGTTCCAAACCTCTATATGATTTACAATACACTCCATCTCTTCTTCTGTAACATATGATACCATTACATTTGTATTTGAGAAAGTGCGAATTATTGCAAATACCGATACCAAATCATAGTCTGCAAAGGTCCTTACCTCCGCATCACAAATGGAAAACCGACATTCCGTTCCACTTTGTCCTGCTAGGGAATCACCCTGTCAGCCTCATCAGTATATTTTGCTATTACATTTCCACCATTCTCTCTCAAAACGATAGTTTACCATCTCTACCCTGTTTGGCATGTTCCTCGCCATACGCAGGCATACCACAAACAAACTCATAGTTTGCAAATCTGCTGCCGTTTTTGCCGCTGTTGTATAAGTAAGTCCAAATCTTCCGTTCCGCTAATACTATCAAAAACTTACTCCTGTTATTGCATTTATATGCTTTACTTTACATTTGCAACATCTCACGCCATATTTTACTTCAATAATACATGAGTTTTAAATGTTCCACTCTGTTTGCAGGTACCACATAAGATTATAGTTTGCAAATATCTTTTGGTCTGTAAATAAAGGCAATCCAAGCTTATTTGCCACCTCTTGTACCTCAAACATCAAAGTACATCGCCTGTTATATCATCTACATAGGCTGCCGTTACATCACCTCCATCCTGTCTCTCATATAAAGATATATTATCTCTACAATTGTTGCCTGCACTATACATCCCCGTTACCTAGGTAGGAACTCCCTCTACCAATTCATAGTTTGAAGCTGTGCCTTGTTTTGCCTGTATTTATTACAGTAATCCAAGTTTTCCTGTTCCGTCCAACAACTCATTAGGATAAAGCAACGCATAGTTCCCTCCAGATGCTTTACTATACATTTGCACACTTTCTTCTATATACATAGGTTACAGCTCTCTCTGTTGCAGTAAATGTTCCTGTCGTATACGAAGATTCATGTCAACTCATAGACTGCTACCGTTTTTGCTATCAGCATATGGACCCAAACTTTCCTGCCCGTTTTGGGTCTCATCTGCTGAAGACTATATTGAATTCCCTACTCAATACTTTGCTACTACATTTCCCATCCTCTTATAGTAATAAGTTATGATCTGCTGTAGTATATACTCCCGTTATCATTTGTCGGAAGATTTCCAGTATCCAGATCATAGTTTCTACAGTCTCTGCACCCTCTGAATATGGAGTCCAAGCTTCTTTGTTCCGTCAAGTATCTTATCCGCACATATCGGGCATTACTACCTACTTCAAGTACTCAACTACAATATTTCCTGCATTCTCTTCTATAATAGTAATCCACTGTCTGTGGTGCCACTATGAAGTTCCGTTCTTATTTTGCCGGTTGCAACAACTCATAATCATTTATTGTCTCACTTGCAATTACGCTAGTCCAAACTATTTGCTCCCCAGTTGTCACTGCTTTAAGCCTGTTGTAGATTCTCTCAGTGATATGGATCACATCTCCTGCAGCCTCTTACATAGTAATAAGTTACATTGGTATCTGCATACACTCCGTTTGCATTGTTGAAGAGGAGTCTCCCGCCTCATAGGTCATCTGTTACAGGCTGCTGCATATGGTGTACCGTCGGCTGTCTTGCCACGAAAGTTCAGTAACATCCTCCCTCATATGTTTTACAACAAGATTTGTATAACACTTAAGTCCCAAGTTCTTTATCTTTACTTGTACATTCTTGCAAGAGAACACAGTTCTACCAATTTTACATTCAGCACAGGTACCGATTTTCCTTCATCTTCTCGGAAACTTTACTATATGAAAGTCATTTCCATCACATCTGTACTTGCATTTAAAGGTCTGAAATTCTAGCAAGGTCTCTATATATACCTTATAATCACCCTCATTACATCTTGTCTTTAAATGTATAGTTCCTCAATATCTGTAAGTATTCTATCTATAGCTCAACACCCCCCCTACCTTTACAAGTCTTACAGGTCTGCATCAACCACAATATCTCCGTATTGAAGCTTCCGTTTTCATTCATCATAGCATACGCCCACCGGCTATGATTTATTTATTATAATAACCTTTGAGATAAGGACTCAAGGCACCGTTTAGATTATTTCAATACGATGCTACTTGTTTCGCACCTTGAACCTCGCTTCGTCTTTGTCCTTTATCTCACCTATAGTGAATACATCTGTACTTCCCGGAATCAACAGATAAGAATTATTCATCACAGCCCCTTCAAACATAGTAACACATGACCATCTGTAATTTATACCACCTCACCCAGTTGGCTGCCGCATTGGCTTCACAGTTCCTGCAGGTGCATCGCAGAATAGTAAACCATATCCTGCAGCACCGCACACCTGCAAAAAGTATACATCTTGCCTCTGGCTACATAGCCAAATGCTCTCCTTACATTATTCTTATCGTTTACATATGAATATATCCATTACATTGATTCTCCGGCATTGTCAATGATTACCCATGATAATTCATATTCTACTATATCGCCGCTCTCCATTAATAGCACCTAACCCACCTCTGTAATAAGCTTTTTCTTTGTTAAGATAACTGCCCTGGCGAATAAACTAAACAAAGCTCTGGTAAAATCCGTCCATATTACTCGTTATTATACATCGACCTACCAAGAAACCATATCACCCTGAATATACCTACTAGGATCATTCCATTTGCATCACTGAATTATCCAACCAAAAATACTCCACAGTAATTTCACCCTCTTCAAAACTGGTGGTCGAAGTCATAAACAAACTGTCCAAACTAAAAAATCACTATCCGTTTGTGGTAATGTAGTTACAATAAAACACACAAGCAGCCTCACCTCAACCCTTTATATCAACACCTCTACAGTGTAGTATTTAGAGCAAATCTATCATCACGACACCAATGATGTAATCACTATCAAACCTGCCCGGATCTACCAAAAATAACAACTCCATTCTGTACAGTTCAGCCCGAGGAATGAAAATAATATGTCAGCACCACATGGTAACGTATAGTATCAACAAGCTGCATTTGTAACAAACATTCATTAATATTTTATGAATGTTTATCCAAAGTCTTATATTTGCATCCCAGTGGTAAGCTTTATTTGACTGGATCAGTTGCCGAGTTTACCCCAGTACTGTGCTACATTGATTATCCATTTATCCTTACCCCAAACCAGCACCAAATAAATATCTATCACCCAAACAACAGCATTTGTCTGACCGTTCTCTGTTACCCGGTTATATTTTATACATAAAAAGCTTAGGTACATACCAATATTTATAAACTTTGACTTCTTTTCACTCATATCCACATTACCGTCATCATTTATAAGATAGTTGGTCTGTGGTATACAAACCATAACATAAGTCCCACTACATCAAGCGCATAGTAAACTTTACCAAATAGCTTAATACAATCCGGATTCATAATTATCCCGTAATTGCGACAACATGGTCATAGATCCAACTTGCACTATCAGCAGACTTGACCCATACTATACTTGACGGTAAAGCTACAGTTCTTTTCTTCTCTGTCCACAACATAGTTAATACCATTTATCTCCTTATCATGTACATACTTTGTAAACCGTTTTGCATATAAATACCAGGTAAATATAAATCCGTTCTTTATATAGAGTACGGCCCCATCCGTCTCCATCATCTGATACCCCACACTATTGTCTGAAATCCACCCTAGTCCATCCATTGATAGTACCATTGTCCACACTGTTTACAACTTCCAAACGTATGTTTCCAGTAATTTACTTTAGTATTTTGCAAACTCTACATCATCCTTGTAAAAAGTCTTGTCTCTATAATAGCTTCACCATTTGCAAACACCGTTTATCATAGTTGCTCTGAAAGATCCGAACCATCGGTCCAAATTGCATATATATGTCACCTTATCTTCCAATATAGCATCATTTATCACACATTCATCAGGAGAAAAGCCCCCTGAGACATCAAGCTACTCTTGCTGATTGAAC
>BNJU01000095.1_pt1 | contig 132350 bp, 210 predicted proteins | sample 8539281 | NCBI WGS metagenome assembly BNJU01 (sample SAMD00202456, study PRJDB9452) | human saliva metagenome | isolation source: human saliva | place: Japan
ATAACCAAATCAGGTCAAGGTCAAAATCAACAACCACTACTCCAGTCCAATTATTGACACTCACTTATAACTAATTTTTTATTATTAATTTTCTTAATATTTAAAAACACACATTTTATTTTTTATACAACACTATTTTACTCTTCTATTTTCCATTTAAAACATACTAAAATGTAATATAATAATCTTCAAAAATATAACACAAAATATAAAGTTCAAAAATATATATTTTAAAGAGAGATTAATAAATGAGATTTTATTCTTAACATTGCCAGAGCAAATTGCCCTAAATTCGATTGGTGAGGAGCTGTATTCACTCTATTTTAATTATATGTCATCACTTTTGAAATACAACAAAGGACATAAAAAAATAAATTTAGGAACTGGCTTTATTTTTACTCTTACTATATTCATTGTTATAAGTAACAAGATTACTCAGTATCAAAATCACATATCAATAATCATTATAAACAGGCTATTCATCCCATTGAAGTTGCAGCAGAGGATTTGAAAACTGATAGGAAAATATCCACATAAATACTTCAGCTTCAATAGATGGAACAGCGAAATGGAACTCTAACCCCAAACATTAGTGGAACAATGGTGAAAATTATCTTTAGAAAAAATTGATTTGGAAAATCAAAGGTAAAATTAACGTTGAGGTGAAAATAATAGGATTATCTATTTAGACATTGTATTAAATTATTATGGGACTTCTTTCTTTGGTCTTAGTTATAAATATATCGAAAAGAAATCTTTGCACCTTCATCAGCTATAGATAAGTTTTAAACTATGTTCTGAGAGATTGTCGGAGGTAATATATAACCTATATAACTGTACTTCAATACTTTATCATCCTTATAGTCTTAGACAATCATAGTTCTTCTTTATAAAATGACAAAACTAACAGTGCAATATTCAAAACTATTTTATGATGGACGACCTGTAATCTCATATAAAGGGAGTATTAGATGTTGGGGCTTAGTGTGAGCAGGATAACAGCCTATGATATAACTTTCCAAATTACGTACTAATGGAACTATGGTATCAAAAAGTTAAAGAGCTGTGCTTGGAACAAAATGGACAACTGATGGTTGTTTTACAAGGATGAAAATCCTAAATATCCTATATAACTGATGGTACGGTACAAACAAATATACTTAGGCTATTGATAAAGATACTGAATGGCTAGAAACAGTAAAGAAATGGGACATGATAGCATTTCTGATATATTCTTAGCAGAATGACAATGGAAAATTACAGCAATAACTTACAAAATATAATTGAAAAATAAAATACTATCTGCCCATAGATAGTATTTTTGTCATTCTATTTTTCGGTTGCAAACATGCTAAAAATGTAATATAATAGTCTTCAAAATGTAACTGCAAAATAAAAGTTCAAAAATATATATTTAAAGGAGATTAATAAATAAGTTTATTCTTACAACTGTTTGCATGACAAATTCCTAAGATTCGATTAGTTGAGACAACATTTCCATTATTTTTAATTCTTGTCTTATTTTCCTTTTTTAAATACAACAAAAGGACATAAAGACAGTAAATTTGAGAACCAGCTATTATTTTTACTCTCTATTATTGTTATAAGTATTAAGATAACTCATATCAAAATCACTAACAATGACAATCGTTATAGAACAGGCAGTTCATTTCATTGAAATTATAGCGAGGATTTGAAAACTAAAGAAAACATCCTAATACATCTGCTTCAATAGATGGAGCCTTGGTAAAGTGGAACTCTTTATTTCAGAGTTAATATGGAATAATGGTGAAATTATCTTTTAGAAAAAATTGATTTAGAAAAATCCAAAAATGAATTAATAAACAAAAGTGAACAAATAATGGATTATTATTTAAACATTATATTAAATTGATTATGGGACTCTCTACAGTCTTAGTTATAAATATATCAGGAAAGGAAATCTTGCCTTCATCAACTATGGATCAAGTTTCAAACCATGTTCCTAGGGGAATTGTCGGAAGGTATCTGTGCCTAATATAACTGTACTTCAATTTTTATTGTCCTTATGATATGGACAATCATAGTTCTTCTTCTAAAATGGCTAAAACTAACAGTGTAATATTCAAAAGTATTTTAGATGGACCTTGTAATCCTCATAAAGAAATTATTGAATGTTGACGAGACTTGTCGTAGAGCAGGATTAAGCCCATGATATAGCTTTTAAATTACGTATAATGGATTTATGGTATCAAAAAGTTAAAGAACTTATGGAACAAAATGGACAACTGATGGTTGTTTTGCAGATAGAAGAAAATCCTAGGTATCCTATTATAACTGATGGTACAGTACAAACAAATATACCTGAGTTATTGATAAGATACTGGAATAGCTAGAAACAAAGATTAAAAATGGGATATGATAATATTTTCTGATATATTCTAGCAGAAATATAATGGAAAAATCATAGTAACTTACTAAAAATATAATTGAAAAAAGAATTTTAATGATATGGGAACACTGCCAGTTGTTCCTTTTTATTATAAAAACTGAAATCTATGATATAATATATGCAAAATAAATAAAAAAATTAGAGGTAAATATGAAAGGTAAGATTAGCGAAAAGAAGATGTAAATTCAAATTATAAAGTTAGTTTGAATTGATATTTCAGAAAAAGATTTTATGAAAAATTTTAGAAAACTATAATATAAATACAAAAGAACAGAATACTTTAAGGATCTTTTCATGTATAAATTAATTGATATCAACAGTAAATTTATCATGATATTAGAAAGGCTTCAAACTATATTAAATATATTGAGCCTGTTTTCTATATATTCTTTGCCTGCGAATTGAGATGAAGATGGCGAAATCCTGTAATCTACTCTGAAGAAAATAAAGATTATGTAACTTTAGGGTTATAGACAATGGTATAGCCCATATAAACATTTAGATCCTTAGATAAAAAGGGTTCATACAAGATTTTCAGGAAGAGACAAGTAAAACATGGAACATTTGTTCCAGGTATTGCTCTGTATGGGGATAAACTAGAAAAAGAGATGATGAGAATGAGCCTTTCTATCTTTTAGATCTATTACTATTCTCTGCTAATAGAAGAAGATGACTTATTAAAAAATATCACTTTAACCAGAAAATTATAAGAGTTAAAATTTGAATTTATCTTTGATGTTAGATTAGGTATAAGTCTTTCTCAGATTTTAGAGTAGTTTTAGACCATTACAAAACTTAAGGTTTGATTTTAAAATCTGTAATAATTGGTAACTTTGTGAAACAACTTCCAAAAGGAAAACTTTATCATGGTTCAGACTCATTGCTATCACTTGCATAGTTGGTTCAATAACTAATGAGTTATGCTTCAAACTACAAGCGTAGAGTGAGTTTAGGATATAAGGGAACAATTAAGCCTGACGCAATAGTTATAGTGGTGACTTATTACGTAGTAATAACGGTGAATGATAATAGAGAGCAGTAAATTCATTATCTAAAAATAGAAATATTTGCTGTCATCAGGTACAAGTTTGCCACTGCAAAATTATCTCTTGCGTAATTTATCAAAAATATATGTAAGGATTTTAAAGATTCTCTGATTTTAATCTATACTTTTAAAGCTTTGATTATATTCGGCTAAAATACAGATAAAATATCTGTGGAAGAAATAGGATATAAATTTCTAACACTTAACGAGATTTTATCATATTTAAGAATGAAAATATTAAGATATTTAATGGGTTATGGAAAGAATCAGAAAATTAGACTAGATGCTTCATTCTTCAAACTATAAAAGATATAAAATTAAACTTACTTTAGTCAATATTTGAGTTTGATTACTTACAAAGGGTTACATTAAATCAGATATAAAAATTAAAAATATATATCAAATGGAAAAAAATTAACTAGAAAATTTGAAGAATTTTAGAAGAAATAAAAAATTGGTGTATTCAGATAATGACATAAAAAATATACATTAATAATAGAAAAGTTAAATTAGAAGACTGAAAAAATGATAATACTGGAATATTAAGCACCTTTGAGGAGGAACTCTCTGAGATAAACAGGTTAAGGAAACCACTTGTTTCTTAATAAAAATGTTACTACTCCTTGACGCCACCATACAGATTCTTGAATGCAACAGGTTTCTTACTACTAGATTCTATATATAAAAGACCTAAGATTTTGATGTTTAAAAATCTAAAGATTTATTTCAAATTACTACTTTGGTTATTGATATTGGTACACAATATACATATTTCTCTCTATTCAGTTTTCGTCTGCCACTTAACAATTAACACATATTTTGGTCTCTATGGTTTATATATATATTTAAGAGAAAAACCTTTGAAATATGAGATTATTTCAATCTGTCTATCAAGTTTGAGTTTTTCCCTTTTAGCAACACATGGAATCTACAAGTTTCAAATATTTTAAAAGCTCTTGTTTGAGTATATTATCTGCCTTATCTGTTGTATTTATACTGTATACAACCTGAAAGTCTTAAAGAAAAACTATGGACTTCAATAGTAGTTCTTGAATTATGATGATAGGTGGAATATTGTGCCTTTGTAACAAAACTTGAATATCAATGTAACTTTTGATTTTATAACTTTCCTTGTGTTAATGTTAATATGTATTTGGAACAACAATTGCATTTATTCTTTTATTTGACAGGAGTAAAATATAATGGGATTCAAACGAAAAGCTTGAGTATAATCGACTTGTATTGAACCTGTGCTGCAACTATCTGTAGCTATATTATTCTTAGGTGTGCAACATTTGATTTCTCCTGGATGTAATAGGATTTTATGTATAATATCAACAGTATAGTTTGCTGTATCTTTGATAGAAAGCAAAAGAAAAATAAAGAAGTATATTGACGTCAAAAGTCCGATATAGTATAAAATATATAGAAGAGGATGTTGGCACAGTAGTCGAACAGGGTAATAAAAGCATACTGCCAAGAAAGATATGTTTCGTATGATAACGAACAGGATAATAAAAGATATCATTCAAACGAGAAGATTAAAAGTCGATAATGTCATGGACACTCTAGCAATTGGAGGACATAGCGAGATCCCTTGTTTCTCGGCTGATAACTTTTGAATCGTAGAAGTGCCAGAAGAGATCGAAAAGAAAAATAATAGACCTTATGCGACAGTTTGTCCTATTAAAATATAAAGACTCTATTTTCGCGTGGTCACCTGTCAGACATCATATAAAACATCAGTATGCTATATTTACAGACAAAGAAAAACAAAAGGACTTGGTGTCTATCTAAAACACTGATTGTAAAGATTTGCGTATATATAATTCAAAGAAATAAAACTCGCTTTTTATTTCTCAATCAGAATAGTCAGTCAATTAATGCAAAGAAACTTTCATTATATCCAAGCTTTGTCTATATCTCTCATCTCTAAAAAGCCTTAGAGCATCAAGAGATTAAGAAAAGAGTACTTGCTATGTTCAATGTCTGTTCAAAATATTTTCATAATGAGTTAAATATCAAAACTAGTACTAAAATAAAATGAGGGTGGAATATTGGCAGATTGCATAAGTAAATGGATATATATATGGGTTTCTCTGGAGAAACTCTTTTAAGAAATATCTTTTCAGTTGATGAGAAAAGATAAACCTAGGACTAACAGAGTGTAAAATGTCGGAAAACAACCATGATTAAATTACTACTGGGTTTGGAAAATTCTGGAGAATCAACCCTGCTACAAAATGAGAGAGGAACTATCTCTAAAAAGTAATTTAAAAGTGGGTTATCTTGCACCAAAATGCACAGCTTACACAAAGGAAAAATACAATTTTCAGCCATGACGCGGCTGATCAGACGGTAACAATCTGCAGGGCCCCATGGCGAAATGCAGAAATAAATTTTCGTCTAGCACTGTTGATTTCAGATACCTTTGACAGGTTGATGGAACGAGGTGGCGAGAGGTTTCTGAAAGATATGAGAAAGACACAGGAAGGATATTCAATAGAATATAAAATAAAGCAGTTTTTAAATGGTTTGCGATATTCCTGAAAATCTTTGGACATATGAAAGATGGAGGAAATCTATCAGGTGGACGTAAAATTCAAAGAGTATGCTCTACAAAAATATTGTTGGAAGAACTCGATTGCTGATACCTGACGAACTCCACTAAACTACTGCTCTGGATTGCTTTTCATCTATTGAGATGGCTTGAGAAAGATCTCTAAAGACTATAACAGAGGCTAGTACATATCTACTGTCACATGATGCGTATTTCTTGGATAATGTAGTCACTAGAGCTTTTTGAAATTGAAGGTCAAAAGATTAAAGAGACTGATGTGAAGTACACTGATTTGCTTTAATTCAAAAAGAGGCTTCATTTAAGTGGAAATGAAGCGCTTCGAACATATCAAGATAAAATAAAGAGATGGATGATTCATCGAGGATGATACGTTGAGAATCTAAAACGAGGCTAGAGGTAGAGATACTTAATGGGAATGCGGCATGGAAAATCCTGTTGTAACACCAAAAGATATAAGTAAATTTGATCTCACTAGCACAAAGTGTTGACTTTAGTTTGAGATATGTAAAAGTGATCTAAGACTTTTGAAGATAAAGTTGTTGTTTAAGGATTTAATTAAAAGAGTTTCTATCGTGAGAAAGAGATAGGGTTTGATAGGATAATTTGGAAGAGGAAAATCGCTCTTGAGATTATCAACAGTTTTAGAGAAAAAGGCTGGTCTCAGGGGGATTTAAAATAGGTGAAAAGAGTTTCTATTGTACCATCGACCAAAAATCTGTCAAGGATTGAGGTTTTAGATAATAATATTATGGAAGGAACTTATGTTCGCTTTGCTTTATCTGGAAGAAGAAGCTAGCATATCTGTGGAGCCTCTGTTAGAGAAGATGATATGTTACAAAAGATTACTACTTCATGGTGATTGAGGAAAAAGCTGGGGTTGCTTTTGGTGAAACTTGTATGTGGCTAATTTCTTCAATGCTTACACGACGAACCTACTCAACCACTTGGATATCTACCTCAGAGAAATTTTAATGGATGCACTTGAGAAGAGCCATCCTGGAACCATCTTGTTGTATCTCATGACAGAAATTTCTGAACACCGTTGTAACTAAATCTATGAGTTGAAAACTGATGGAGTTGGAAACACTGATGGAGATTATGAAAGCTACAAAGCAAAGAGAGAGACAATGTAAAAGTTAAGAATGAAGAAGCTGTGTAACTCATGAAGACACGAGGCTATCGGTACGTATTTGAAAAGAGAAACATGGTAAGACTTTCGAAGGAGAAATACGAGAAATTGAAGAAGGAAAAGAAGAAAGTGAAATAAAGAAGACTATCTGCTGAGGATGATGTGGACAAACTTATGTCTTTTACAGGAAAGGAGTGAGATAATCTTGATAATAAAATATTAGAAAAATATCAAGAATATGGAAAGGCAGAAATAGAATTAAAAGTCTTGTAAAATATAGAACTGAGGCTTGTGGGTAACAATAGTGAATAGTTCAGCTACTGGGTACATTTCTTGGCGATAAAGAATCAAGGAATCTGCGCGTCAGATCAGGAGCTCGCTGTGCTCTAGCGCTCCTGGTATACGGCTCGGCTCGTGTATCGATATCTGTAATTTCCTTCTGTAACTCGCTTAGCTCTTTACTTTGGGTTTGTAAATTTTGATTGCAACAGCCTGATTTTTCACCTATATTTGTACTAGTTTCGTCTTTTAAAGAGTAAGGGCTTTCTTTGTGTATATATAATTTATTAAAATGTGTTGAGGAACACTCGTGGCTCCGCGCTCGTTGGGGTGTTAGTCGTGAGTAGTTCACACTATCAACTTTTCAATTCTTTCCATTGGAAAATTCCGAGTGTAATATCTGGGAGTTCAGCAATCTCTTCGTCTCTAACGCACACCAAGGCAGCTGAGTGTTTATCGTTTTGTCAATATGTGCCGAATAATATGCACCCTATCTGTATTTCGCAGCTCCATCTATGCTGCTCTATCAGCGCAAGATTGGGAATATGTATATCTGGCCAAACTCTCTATAGATAGTTCGCCTGTATGCACAAATGGTAAAGAACGAGCTTTTCGTTTGCGCTATCGTGACTGCTGGTCAGCCGAAGCGTACCGATATTCTCGTAGCCCATCTCAGCAAACTCAAATATATATCAGCTATAATATCACTGTTTTGATTTGAAAATCCGACTGTAATTCTCATCTAAAGATTTTATATCTTTCTAAAGTAAAAATTCATCTATGCGTACAAATCTGATAAACAAATCTGGACTCCATGCTCTCCTGTGTTTTTGCTTTAGACTCTCTTTTTCTTCTGAAGGATAGTTCTCATCTATATCATTCTGCATAGTAGATGAAGTTAATTCAGACTTCCATACGCAACTGTCTTCTGCCCTGCTATTATACAGGAATCTCGAAAACTAACACCCTTTCTCAATTTTCTCTGCATAAAACTAACATCTCCTGGATTGCCTGCTTAGCTGTAAACTATAATAAATTCACTTGAAGTATTAAGTTGTTACTGATATAGTAACTACCAATTTGATATATTGGTAAAGTCATCACCATATTTTATATGTAAAATATCATCTAATAATTTTCTCTATACATCACCATATATATCTTCAACTGTACGAATGTCAAAGCTAAGATTTTCTCACCTTTTCATGCTACTCACTCATCATCATTATATCTCGATCATGAGGCCCTTTTATAACTGGAACTACAGCAAGGAGTATAACTAGGCTTAGCACTATATGAGTGACCCTTCTCATCAAATCTCCTTTTATGCCAATTTATCATATTCTCACCATTTTATCAGCATCTAGACTGACTCACTTGCTCTTGCTAGAGAGTGAGACTTCTTCACCGGGATGTAGATGAAAATAGCTGTTAATAAATTAATAACTAGTATTAATTACACCATGGCCCCATTTGTAGTTTTACATAGTAGCGATCTTTTCAGCACAATTTCGCAGTGGTTTTTCTCTGGTCGTCGAGTTTTGGATCTGCCACACTGTAGCTTCAGCAAGTCAGACTCATGTTTAGCACCTAGTCAACTGCACATCCAATGGCATCATATGCATGCCTGTGCTGTACCAAAAGTTCCGAAAAGATAAAGTGCTCTATCTTTGGAAATCACTGAGCATTTCTTTTCTTGAAAGGAATTGAAATAGCTTTCTCTATAGCTTTCTGTTTGATTTAGCTGCAGAGAGCCTAGATATTTCAGATCAAAAGCCTCCATCATCATAATTCAACTTTCACACTATGATTGAAAAGGAACTCCTGCTACCAGAAAGTCCTTTTCGAAATGCTTTTCGCATTCTTTGAGACATTGCTACCTTAAATCATTGTAACGAGACAATGTACTTTTATTCAGTTTTGCACCTGATCTGGTGTAGTTTTCTCTCTGACCTCATTTTCAGCACCAAAGAAAGTCAATATGTATGAAAGTCTACTTTTAAAAGTAACTGCTTCTAAGAGATGTCTCTAAACGTCTTTTCCTTCTAAAGTCACACACCTGCTATTGTTCTCAACTATTTTGGTACATATAAACTCCAGCAGAGAATTTTGGATTTTCTAAAAGCTGATATTAAAAATCTTATCTTCATCTTTGATATGCAGTGCTTTAATTTCACCCTGAGTCGGCTATGTTGAGTGGTTCTATTTCTTTAAATCTTTTATGTTGGTTTCTCAGCTTTTATGCCAACTCTCTCTTTGTTTCCGGCTGAGCTTTCTCACTCTTTACTACTTTACTCAAACTCTTCCTTCAATCACATCTTTATCTGTGCATTAAATCTATTCTATTCTGACAGGATCTGATAATGTATATCTTGATCTCAATGTAGAGCATTTGATTTCCTGCATGTAGCATTCCACAAGGACCGAGGATTGCTAGCTTCCTTCTAGAAAATTTGAATCCCACCTTACTACTTGCAGCTCCAGTTATACTCACGAAAGCTATCTTCCAAAAGGTTGTCTCAGCTGCTCTAAAACACTGTGCTTTAAATTCACTCATTTCATCTAAAACTAGTATTCCATGCCACGCAGCTTTATCTTCGCTTCAGTATAGTCTCCTCCACCTAGCATGGAGCGTACTGCTATCGTTGTGTGGCATTCTGACAGGTCTTTTTGATATGATGGGATCGGATAATTCGCTGCAGCACTGTATATTTTAGTACTTTCTCATTTCAGTCAGACATCTCAGGAGCCTTCTAATCATTTCTTTGGCAAAGCATAGACTTTTCTGCACCTGGGCTTTCCAGTCAAAGAGGAGATCTTATGCCTCCTGCTGCCATAGAAATCTCCATTGCGCTTTTGCATAGAATATTGTCCCATTTGCATCGGAAGGAAGAATCTGAGAACATTATTTCTCATCTTTTCTGTTTTGTATCCCAGTATGCTCATTTTTCTATGAGGTTTGCAGACATCAGTTATATTCTTCATCACCACTATATCTCTTCCATCTATTAAACTGGCTTCATTTACACCAATTTCTCGTCAGGAATGCCTATCCGCTGTGAGCACCTTTTCTCTAGCCTAATATGACAGTGTTGTGGTTCCTGTGACTCCTTTAACTTCTCCATCTAATGATCTGTGTTCTCTGTGAAGATGTTCACTCAACTATTTCTCTTGATCCTCAAAAGTGTCATGTCTGATTATTCCTGTATATGGCTAAGTCAAATGAGCTCGTCTCTATACCCGCAGGAGATAATCGTGCACTATCTTTTGAGGTCTGCACCAATCAGAATTTTTAAAGTACTGCTTTAACTCCGATTTACTCCTCAGGTGGCAGTATCTCCCATACCAGCATTGAGAACATGGGCGAGCCCTTGAAATATCAACGCTACTTCAGCTGGCTAGTAGGACTCCTGATCACAATGAGAACGTAAAATTTCTATTTTCAGTGTTGATTATCTCCCTCATTTTATGATAGTGCGCTTAACTGTATGATTATATGTTAGAAAATGTTTCAAATATTAACGTGTAACATTGGCAAGAGAGAAATCCCAACTAAAAGGGAGCCACAGCCATTCTCTTTACCATTGTGAGAAATGTAAGTTTTGAGTGTACTCAACATATATTGTTTCACCATGCTCGTATATAACCGATGCCTACTATTGAATCTAGTAAAAGATTTCGTGACAGAAAATTACCATAAGAGTGCTGGTATTGAGTGACGGTGTATTGATCATCACTCTCGTGGTTCTTAGTGAACAGGTACGCCTCTGACGGGAGTATTCTTTTATTTAGGAGATCTCATGTAAAATCAGAATATAGTTTGCTTTTCGTTTATCTTATGAGAGACAGTGCATAAAGATTTGGTGATCAATAAATATTTAATTTTTATAAATGACAACATATATAATCATGCAGCTTGTTACAAAGTAACGAAACTCTTTCTAAACAGTCAACATTATTTGGCTTATGGTGTACCTCCAGCATAAGTCCAATCGAGGTCCAACTGTTGAGTTTTCGAAAGAATTCTTCAGCAGGCAACACTCCTCATCTTAGCAGCTGGCGCTCCTCGGTTTCACTGTTCACGCGGTAATCAGTGTGGTACTGAAGTAGTGCTTTTAATTTACCTGATATATTTATCTTTTCCAATTGGGATTAATCCTTTTAACGTTTATACCATAGTGAAACTCCGTCATCAGCATTCATTGGCATAAATGTTCCTGAGAGTTATTTCAGTTTTTCCATCTTCAGATAATGCTTTATGTTTACTGTTAGTAAGCTGACCAAATATCTTCTCATCTCAAATCCATATTTTCTAGCAGCATCTGGTAATGTCGTGGCTGCGGCTTCAATGCATATCGATTCTGCAAACTGAAGTTGTTTTCTTCTTAGACTATCAACTTAGCTTGGCAGACTAAACTGCTGCTGCTTTGTACGATTCCCTACAACTGTTTCATCTATAGAGTACTTCTGCGAATCCAGATTCACCTGGTTTTTCTGCCATTAGTTTGTCAGCTTTCTTTACGATGCTCAGTAGTGCAGCTGATGTTCGCTGGTTTAGCCTCTTTCTTTTCTCTCTCCACAGCTGCAAGACCTAAAAACAAAGTACAGCTCCTAATAATAATTCAAAATTTTTCATGTTAAAATTCCTCCTGGTAGTTTAGTAATTGAATATGTTATTACTTGCTATTCTGACTGCTCTACTTTTCATTTTCTCTTCTGAAATATGGCTTTGACTGGCATCGACGGAAGCGTTTCACTAACGCAATTTGTGTTAGTACAGTCGGCTCCCATCACGAGATATGGTCGTAAGCTGGGTAAATCCATTCACCCAGCTGAAGAAGTCACTGCGCTGATATTGCTCGCTACTTCCGGTAAGTCTCTATCTGCACTTTTCCCATAAATGAGCCCTGCTGACGAGCATATACGTAGCACGTCATGTGAAGAATGGTGCTGGTATCTCACTGGCGAAATATCTAAATATTAGATATATTATTACCAAAACTACTGCTCCTGCTAAAATCCATAAAAGCAAACGGTTTGTGTAGTTTACGACCTCATGTTAGCATGTGCAGAGATCAAAATCTATCTGCTCCTTCTGCAAAACGCTAGAGAGAGCGGGAAGATTAAAGCTTCTCACTGGCTGATCTATAGATTTTGAACTTGCGATTTTATATATCTTGACCTAGCTTTGTTCCTCTGAACGAGACATCGTTACTTGCGTGAATAGAACTGCCGCTGCGAGGAACATTGTGATTCCTTCCACAATTCTTGTCCACCCACCGAATAAAATATCTGTAATAAAGTAGCTGGGATGAAAGAACAAATAACTCCGACCCATTCCACTATATACATTTGCATAGTTTTTGATTTCTGTTTCCCACTAAATAAGCCAGTGTGCAGCAACAACTACGTTGCTTCAAGTCAACTTACTCTCAATAGTAACCCAAACTGACCAGTGCCGATGATTTTAATTATAGCTGTGTCATCACCAACACTAACTGCTCGTACTTGAAAATACTGTACTCTAGGTCATCAGATCATCTTTGAGATGCTTACTCCATCAAGTGCCATAGCATCCTTATATACCTTCATTTGCACCGAGTATCGTGATTTCTTTATCAAGTTCAGACACGCATTTCTCCTTGGATATTTCTGCAAAGTATGTTTCATTCTACGGAAAAGTTGCCTCAGCTTTGACTACTTTAGCTCGCAACTGCTGTCTTGCCATTACATTTTTCTCATGCCGGAACTTCACCAGCAACCAGTCAGCTCCATTCATTGCATTGCATGTCATCATCGATGTGCCTTCTTCAATGAATGAGCGGCTTGAGAATTCAATATTCGTGTCCTTTAGCGACATCTTTGCCAAAGTATTATACGTTTTCTTCTGCTAGCTTCGATATCTCATGGAGGAGTAATGAAATGCCAACACAAGAATAAAAGCATATTCGAAAGATTTGCAAAACATCTCATTTGCTTCACCCTAAAACATTTAGCTGTCTGTATAATTTATCCATACATATATAATATAGCAAATCATTTTAAATGTCAATATATTTATTATACAAAAATGTTAATTTTGACTTTATTTTAAAGAAATGTATTCTCTCATTTATCTAACTGCTATCTAGTACTCTGTTTAGTACCCTACAAACTTTTTAGTATTTTTACTCTATTGAAATAAAGGATTTATACTTTTAATACCGAAACAAATTAATTTTTAATTGTTATCTATATTTTCTTAAATCAATTATGTTAAGTCTCCTAATAAAAATACAGAGGAGAAGGAAAGATGAAAAATACTAGTATATTAAGTTTAATAATATCTAGCAAGAAGTCTGCACTTCTATAAGTAGAGATGAATTGCATCTACCATTGTTTCAAAAATGATATAATCCGTCAGTAAAGGTACAAAAAGATGTTTTTTGAGTAGAATGTATTGAGTATTGGTGGAGCAAGTAAGGAGAAAATGAAAAATAGTTAGAAAAAGCATATAAATTCAGAATATATCCTATCTAGAATAAGTAATCTTTTCTCTCAAAAAACTTTGGTTGTGTAGAAAGTTCATGCAACCTTATGTTAGATGATAGAAAGAAAAGTTGAGGAAGAATATAAATCAGCAGGAATTAAAAATAAATATCCTAGCCTCTGCAAATATAAAGAAGAATATCCTTATAGAAGTTGATAGCTTTAGCTCTTGCTAATGCACTATAATTTAGAAAAAGGCTTTTGAGAATTTTCTTAAAATAAAGATTTTGGTTTTCAAAAATATAAGTGTAAAATCCAATCCAGTCCAAAAGTGTACTACAAATAATCAGAACACAATATATATTAAAGATAACTACATAAAAACTTCCTAAACTAAATCGCTAGTTAAAATTAGACCATATAGAGAGCGTATAATTAACTCAGCAACAATAAGTAAAAATAGTCTTGATCATTATTTTGTTTTTCAATATTATGTGAAGAAGAAATAGACGACTGCAAAAACACTAAAATATTGGATAGATTTGGGAATACTATCATACCAATGAGTGATTGCACAAAGAAATAGAAAATTTAGAAGCTAACAAAAGAATATGAGATTGAAAGAGAACGACTATCAAGGAGATGTAAACTTTCTAAAGATAGCGATACTATCAGATAGTAAGAATTATCAAAAAGCAAAAGAGTAAAAGAGATATAATAAAAATTAGAAATAAAAGAAAAGGACTTTTGTAAATATAGTTGGTACATTATCATAACCACGATGTAATCAGATAGAGACTTAAACATATAAAGGAACGTTCAAAAATCACAAATTAGCAAAAAGTATATCGATGTAAGTTGGAGTAATTTGAAAGACAATTAGAATATAAAAGCAAATTGGTAAAGGAAAAGAAAGATTATAAAAGTACCTACATTTTTATCCAAGTAGTAAGACTTGTTCCAAGCTGTAGTAGTATAGTGAAACTCTACACATTATCAGAAAGAATATATCATTGTGAATATTGTGGACTAGAAATAGATAGAGATTACAATGCAAGTATAAATATAATAAGGTTGAAACATTAAGAGAAGAAAAATAAGTTAAAAATATATTAGGGTAGGGACTACTCTGAAGAGCTTTGGTAAATATATGTACAATAAAAGCACTATACTTCCCAAGAAGCTCCCTCTTCTATAAGTGGGAGTGGTTCACGAGAGGAACTAAAAAGAATTTAGCTGCTATTAAGATATATGAATGATAAAAGTACATAAGTGAGTTGCATTATAGTATGAAAATTTTCTTTTGGATTGGAAATAAATTAATTAGTTTCAGTAAGATTATTGCGACGTCCATTATTGTTTTGTAGCCATCTGAAATCCTAAAAACACTAATGGCGGGCAAGTAATCGATATATATAACTAAATTTATTATTATCTTCAAAGAAAATTTTCTAAATCTACTCAGTAACGAACTATACTTTTTATGAATTTGCACACCTCATAAAATTTTATTTGATGAAAGTTTTGAAAAATCATATTCATTATTTTCATCAAAAATTTGTATGAACATAGATGACAACTCCATCAGTGAATCGCAAATCTATAATCTTTAGCATTTTAATTCCACTGGCAATGCAAGACATCTTTACTTCTTCCAAGACTTCTATGGATAAATTCTTCACTCATAATCAGCTGAGATGCATAACTATAGTTCTTCTTTCAGCATTATCGTTTTTCCTTCCTCTAAAACCCTATATAGAACAAGAGATCTTCCATGTTTACCATTGTAGAATATTCCTGTCAAATAAAAACCTGAAGAACTTGCATAAGAGTTATTTCTATCAGTAAATGTTGTTGCACACGTCCTCATTTCTTTTTCCATGAGAAACAAGAGAAGAAAAAGAATCTTACTTAAATCAACAACAAATAATCTTTCTTCAGTTGAAGTAATAGTATAGTCTACTAAAACTAAAAGTTCATTAGTAGCATAAGATATCTAAACCTGAGAGCTGCATTTGTTAAAGCAAGTAAAACTTACTTTTATCATTTTAATCTTTAAATCATAGTACATATTTCTGATTTCTTTATCTGAAAAATCTTTTTATAACCGATAGAGAAATCACTTGGCAATTCTATAGCTGTAAAAATCTGCAAAACTACTGAAGATAGTACAGAAATAGAATAACAGCATAAAATATATTTTTTAAAACTCATATTATCACTCTCATTACTTTAGAGTTACTTTCATAATAGTGTCACCAATTTTACTACCTTAGATAGAGATAGAACCTCAATTTTTCAACTTTTTCATATTATTTATTATAATAGGCTTTTGTAGAAGGTACCTGGCTTGAAATTTGGTCTAGATCATTTTATAATCTCATTCCACCTTTTATAGCTCTGCTTCTTAGCTTTTTGGAAACCTTTTTCCATCTAATTTAACAGCATTTATTCCAAAGTGTATCATTTCTAAACCATCAACTGTTTCAAAATAAGTGCATGATTAGTTGGAAAATATTCATGTTGTCCATCACAGGTGAGTATATAACCTCATCTGGTTCTATAGCACAACCATCCCCTACCATGTGCAAAAGCCCATCTGATCTTGTTCTATTCTCCATTCATAGGTAGTATATAGTAACAACTGTCTTTTTCTTTCTTTTAAATATATCAAATAATCCCATAATAAGCTCCTCTCTTCCCAGTTTTATATTTACTGTGTTGCTGCTGCTTTAGGATCTTTTAAAAAGCTAATTCTATTCCTTCAGTAGATGTTAAAGTTAAAGTGTCTCCTGATAATTTAAACTACTTTTGTTATAAGATATCAAGGAATTTTCAATTCTAGAGTCATTTCGCTTTCGCTACCAGCCATTCTAGTTAGAACCAAATTCTCCAAAAACAAATTTTCTCCACTTTCACTTGGTAAGTTCCAGCATCTGTTTATTCCACTGAAACCATAAACTCTATCTCCTTTGAAACCAATACTTGTTTTACTGTTGTATCCTTTCAGTAACTATACATAAATTCTACCATTTAATTGTTCTTTAAATTTGCAAAAATTCCAGTTGATGATGAAGAAGAACTAGAATTAGTGTTATAGATGAGATGACAAAATGGAACTTTGTATCTGTACAAGCTGTTAAAGCTAGTGCTGCTATTCCTAATATTAATAATCATATTTCTCACCGTCCTAAATAATTTACTAATTATACAATATAATTATGAAACAAAAGAAAATATTTATTATAGCAAGTATTCTAGTTCAACATATCATAAGGTGAGTATGTTACAGGGCTTTATTATATAAGTAATCTTTAAAAGACAGTTGTCTTAATTAAATCTTTTATCCATCTTTGATATATCTAGGAATATTTCATATGTATTTCCTATTTCAACCTTATCCTTTAGCTAAAACAACAGTATAGTCATCATATTATTATCATCGGTTATATCAAATTGTGAATATAGTCCACCTATTTCATCTGCTAAACCATTTTTAACTGCCTCTGTTCCTGTCCAAACTCTACCTTCAGCAAGTTCTTTTTATTTTTTCTTTATCTATCTTGCACCTTTGGATACAACATTTAAGAAATCTTTCATAAACTTTTAGATTTGAATTATATATTTTATTATATCTCTGTGATAGTATTGCAGAATAAAGATCTGAATATTCTCCTCAGATATCTACATTTATCCATTGTCTTTTAACAAACTTGAGTAATCAACTAAAACACTTACTCACTCCAACAGAACCTGTTACAGTGTTTCTATCTACATATATTTTATTAGCATTAGCTGAAATATAGTATCCTCTGAAGCTGCAACACTAGACATAGAAACGTATACAGGTTTTTCACCACAAGTTCCTTAACTTTTTCAGCACAATATCTGATGTTAAAGGCTGAACCACCTGGCGAGTTTGATCTCAGACTACAGCTTTTTATGATTTTCTTAGCTGCATATTAATTTTTGCAATAGTTTCATTTACATTGATATTAGCTTCTCCTGAGAATATTTTCATTTGAGATTCAACATATCTCTCTAAAGGAATTACTCAAACTATATTGTCAGAGTCATCTAAAGTAGCTTCTGATGTTAAATTTTTAGCATAATCTTGAATACTCAATTAATTTATCTTTACCACCTAAAAGAGCAAGGTTGATGCCCAATATGAATATTTGTCAATTAACTTATTACTGAACAAAATCTATTGATGAAGCAAATACTAAATTCCATCTTTAATAATCTTGTCTAGCTCATTCTCTATTTAGTTTTCTATTTAATGAAACTATATCTAAGAAATTTCATAATTTAAATTTAAAATTTTGTGCTATCTTCTAGCCTTTTTAGACATAGTATCTTTTGCAAGATTTTTCTTGATAACTCTTATAATCTGCACTGAATAATGTTGAATTTTCATCTAAATTATCTACTTAATTTTTCAGTATAAAATTCTTTCTCAAAATATGGGATATATATTTACACTTGTTGAATTTGGCATCATATATATTTCATCAGCATCGAGCAGATAATGGTTCTTTTCTATTTACATTTTCAAAATATGCTATTACTTTTTATCTGCTCCTCTTAACATAGATACTCTTTAAAGTGCTAATTCTTTCCACTTTTGGGCATAGCTAAACTATTACTATTTAATTTTTAAAACTACACTAGATACCTTATCATCAAATGATAAATTTTAATATATTGTATAAATTATAGAAATTGAATTGAACTATCTTCAAATAAGTTTGAAGATAATGATCTTCTTTATAACTATTAGCCAAATCTATAACAACATAAGCATTATCTTTTATAACCACCTTCGGTTTCTCCTCCAATGCTTTTTAAAATTAAGCTTTATAATAACTCCACAATCAATAAGAACAAAAATAACTTAATAAAGAATGAAAAATTCTTTTTATAATAAATAAAATAAATAAATAGTGCAAAATTTTCATTTTTATACCCTTATCACAAAACTTCATTATATTTTCAAGTATCATTATTTCTATTTTAGCAATGAAAAATACTAAAAATAAATATTTCTTGCTTTTTGCAAATATTCTGCTATAATATAACATATGTTATTTTATAGGAGGTTTTGTATGATTTTCAAGAATTAGAGAAAATTTTGCACAATTTATTGAAAAGTATGAACATCAAAAAGAAAGAGATTTTCAAAAGTACATAAATTTATTAGTCTTGAAAATCTACTTTCTTTTATGAGGAAAAACAAAAATACTTTTGGATAGAAAATTTATTAGCTATACTAAATAAGTACTTTCCAAATATCAATCTCAAATATTAATTTAAAATTTTAATCTAGATCTGTCATTTTTAGAAAACTGGAAATAGATAATATAGATGAGATAGTTGAAAAGTTGGAACAATTTTATGAAGCTAATTATATTGAACCTGCAGAAAGTAATCTAAGAAAAGTTGTTGAAAAATTCAAAAATTATCGTTTACAAAAATATTTCTTTATAGATTACTCTGATGTATTTTTAAATTATACTTCAATTAATTTAAATAAAAGATTGAGAGAGCTCCCCTCTATAATTTTGATTTATATTTAGAACAAAAATAAAATTGAAACTTTTAAGGAGGAAAAATGAAAGGTATATATAGGAAAATATTATAGAAAACCAATAGTTCAAGGTGGAATGGGTGAGGAGTAGCTGGAATAATCTGCAGTGACAGTTTCTAAAATGGCGCTGAGGTACAATAAGTGAATTTGTACAGCTTACTATGATAACTTAAAATATTGTAAAAGGTTAATGGTAGACCAGTAGGAGCGGAAGCTTTTAAACTCTAAAGAAGCTATGATGTGAAAATTTTTAAGAATGTTAGAAAAATTTGTGGAGATAAACCCTTGCTTGCAATATTCTACATGCTTGAATGACTATGCAAAAAGTTGTTGAATTTGCGTAGTAGCTGGAGCAACATCATCAGTTACAGGTGCTGGGACCCTTTAGAATTACCTAAACTTGTTGAAAATCATCCAGATGTTGCTAATAGTTCTATTGTTTCATCAGCAAGAGCTTTACAAAAATTATTTGTAAAAATGGAAAGCTGCTGGAAGATTACCAGATGCAGTTATAGTTGAAGCATCCAAAAAGTGGAGGACACCAGGGAGCTAAAGCTGAAGACTTATTCTTACCAGAACATCAACTGGAAAAAGTGTTGTTCCTGAAGTAAAAGAAGAAAGAGATAAATGGGGAGACTTCTATAATTGCTGCGGGAGGAAATTTGGGATAATGATGATATCCAAAAATTTATGGCTCTTGGCAGATGCAGCAACTAGGAACAAGATTTATAGGAACTATGAATGTGATGCTAGTGATGTATTTAAAAATATTTTTAATCATCACAAAAAGAAGATATAGTTATAGTAAAAATCTCCTGTAGGTTATCCAGGACGTGCTATAAAAACCAACTTAATTAAAACTTAGTAGCCGATGATCAAACTGTAAAATGTTATAGTAATTGTGTTGCTCCATGTAATCTGGAGAAGGAGCTAGAAAAGTTGGTTTCGTATAGCAAATTGTTTAAGTGACTCTTACAATGGTAAAAGCTGAAACTGGATTATTTTTCTCAGGTGAAATAGCTATAGAGTAAATAAGTAGGTTTCTGTTGAAGAATTAATTAATGAGCTTATGACTCTAACACAAATGAAAATATATTAAATATAAAAATCAGAAAACACTAGAAAGTGTTATAAATTTTTAAATTTGTCTGTCATAAAGAGTCCATTTAAAAATGGTAAAACAGTGAGAAGTTCTCTTTTTCACTTGTTTTATCTATTTTTATTTGTCCAAAAATAATATAGATTTCATTAATTGCTTTTTACAAAAATAGCACAATATAATATAATTATTAAGTAAATCATTATTTTAAAATGGGATAATATTAGTTTTTACAAGGAGAATATTTTTAATGAAAAAGATAAAGAAAGTAAACTTAAAATTCTTTCTGCCTATATTGGCAATTATAATAGTAATAGTATTAATTTTTAATAGATTATTATTCAAATTAAAAGATCAAGTAGATAAAGTTGCTTTGCCTGTTCAAAAGTAAAGTTTACAATGCTAACAGAGCTGTTGGTATAAAAGATATAATTTTTCTTATGGAGGATATCATGGCAGAGAATGAAAATCTAAAGAAAGAAATATGGCTTTGAAAATTAGGAAAAATTAGAGATGAAAAATATATGAAGAAAAACGAAAGATTGTTAAAAGCTTTTAGACTATGAAAGAAAATAATCTTTACAAAGGTGAATTAAAAATTTGCAAGAGTTAGTTTCAGTGATATTAATAATCTTAATAATAAAGTTTATATTGATCTTGGAGAAGAAGATAAATTAAAGTTAATATGATAGCTGATATGGTGATTCTCTAGTTGGTAAGGTATCTAAAGTCTATGATAATTATTCTGAACTTGAGCTTATCACAAATCCTAACTCCATTGTCAGTGCTAAAGAAACTGAAGACGATGTTTTAGGAATTGTTAGAGGTAGTGACGAAGAAAAATGGACTTTATATTTTCAACCATCAGTATATGAAGATAATCTAACAGTAGGAGATGAAAATTTTTTACTTGGTGTAAGTGATATTTATCCTGAAGGTATAAAATGGAAAAATAGAAAAAGTTAATGATAAAGAAAACTATGCTTATAAGATGATAATTTTAAAAGCCTGATTTTGAAAAATAGAGATTTAAAAGAACTTATAATTATAGGACGTGAAAATACAGTAAAATAGACCTATAGTTAAAGAAAAAGAACTTGAAGAAGGAGAAGAAGGAGAAAGCAAAAGAATGAAAAATTTTAATAGTATTATTTATATTACATAGGGATCTTATTTTTGCAGCTGGAAAGAACCTAGCTGACATAAAACATTAAAAATTTGATGTTGTGGAAAAGACAATTATAAAATCTAAGAAAAGAGAGCTTACTTTATAAAATTGATTTTATCTTACCTAACAAGATAAAAAGAAGTTATTGCCCCTAAATTAAATAAAGGGTGAAATATACATGTATGACTATTCAGCAAATAAAAAGTCTGTATACTTGCTCTATGTTTAATGAAAACTAAAGAAAAGTGAAATAGTAGATGATGAAAAATAGAATTATAAAAAGCTATATAATAAAATCATTGAAGAAGAAAAAACTAATAAGAATTTTTAAACAAAAATATAATGCTAAAAAGGCTCAAAAACCCTAAATATAGATAAACAAATAAGTATTACTATTTCAACTTATCTGAAGTTGATGGTTATATCTTCCCAGAAACTGTTCAAATCAAAAGATTCTGGTACAAAGATAGCTGATGTAAAAATATCTAATTTACAAATTAATCCTAAAAAATAGAGGATGTAAAATGATATTTTTAAGAGGAAAAGGCATTATTATTTCTAAAAAAAGATGTAGAAGAAGCTGATAGATATATTGATATATTTATGGAGGACTACGGAAAGGTTTCTACTCTTATAAAAGGTATTAGAAAAAGTAGAGATAAGACGGCTGTAGACATTCTATCTTTAACAGATTTTCAATTTTATATGATAGCTTGATAATTTCTAATTTTTCAACAGTTAAAGACTATCTAGCTATAAAATCTGATATAGATAAAATAAATATGGCTTTCTATATCTTCTCTATATTAAATCAAATTTTAGTTGAAAATGGTAGAAATAGAAAAATTATATGAAGTACTAGAAAAACTCTAGACTATCTAAATAATTCTGATAACACTAGAAAAATTATCTTCTACTCCTGTATTTTCTATATATAGTTATTAAAAGAAGAAGGAATTTCAATAGAAGGTGATATTGATGAGCTAGCAGTTTGAGATACCAGAGCAAAGAAAATCGACTTAGATAAAACTAGTGAGAAAGATATTGGAATATCTTTTGAAGAGAAATTAAAAATTGTTATAAAATGATGAAAAATTTATGAACTTAATTCAGTGAAAAAGCTATATTGGTATTAGAAAATTACATAAACTTTAATTTAGATACCAATATAAATGCTAAAAAAATGCTATGGGGGCTTTTATTATGGTAAATTCTATAAAAATAACTGACTATATCACAGAAGATTTAATAGATTTTAGATCTAAAATCAAAGAATAGAGATGAAATTTTAGTAGAGTTATCAAAATTATTAGAAAAATCAGACAATATGTATGAAAAATGACATTCTTAAAGCTTTTAGTTGACAGAGAAAAATTAGGAAGCACTGGAATAGGTAAAGGTGTTGCTATTCCTCATGCTAAAGACTGAAAGTGCAAAAAAGTCTTACTGTTGGCTTTTGGAGTTAGTAGAGAAGGAATAGATTTTAATTCTTTTAGACGAAGAAGATGTACATCTATTTTTTGTATTTGCTTCTCCTAGTAAAGATAGTCATATATATTTAAAAGGTTTTAGCTAGAATTTCAAGGCTTATAAGGAAGAAGATTTAGAGATGCTCTTTATTTAACTGTAAAACAGCAAAAGAAATTATTGAATGTATAAAAAGAGAAAGAAGAGTAGGAGGTTTTTATAAGAAATGAAGTGTCCTTTTTGTAGTTCAGAAGATACAAAAGTTGTTGACAGCAGAACGATGATAGATGGCTCTACAAAGAGAAGAAGGAATGTAATCATTGCTCTTAAAAAGATTTAGTACCTATGAAAGATTTGAAGAAAGTCAAATATATGTGGTAAAAAAAGATAACAGACGTGTTAAATACGATAGAGAGAAACTTTTAAGAGGACTTACTTTGCAACTGTAAAAAGAAATATAAGCAGAGAAGAACTAGACAAAATAATTTCTGACATGAGAAAGAGGACTACAAAAACTCTTTAGTCAGTGAAATCAGTAGTAAGGAATTAGGAGAAAAAGGTTCTAGAAAAATTGAGAGATTTAGATCAAGTTGCCTATGTTAGATTTGCTCTGTATATAAAGAATTTGATGACATTAAAGTCTTTTTATAGAAATTGTTGAACAAATAAAAAGATTAAAGGAGAAATTTTATAATAATGAAAAATTATTTTTATGGGTACACCTACATTTGCTCTTCCAAGTTTGGAGAAGTTAAATGCAAGGTATGAACTTTTATCAGTATTCACAAAAATTGATAAAGTCAATGCTAGAGGAAATAAAAATAATTTATTCTCCCAATAAAAAGATTTTTTGCCCTAGCTAATAATTTAAAAATTTATCAACCTGAAAATTTTAAAGATAATGCTTTAATAGATGAAATCAGAGCTATGGAGCCTGATTTAATAGTTGTTGTAGCCTATGGAAAATTTTACCTAAAGAAGTTTTTAGATATTCCAAAATATGGAGTTATCAATTTACACTCTTCACTATTACCTAGATTTAGAGGAGCTGCTCCTATCAATGCAGCAATAATACATGGAGATAGTAAAAGTGGAGTATCTATAATGTATGTTGAGGAAGAATTAGATGCTAGTTCCGTTATACTTCAAAAAGAAACAGAAATTTCAGATGAGGATACTTTCTTAACTCTACATGATAGACTAAAAGGATATGGGAGCTGATTTATTAGTTGAAGCTATTGAACTTATAAAAAGATAATAAAGTTGAGCCTAAACTTCAAGATAAGAATTTAGTTACTTTTGTAAAACCTTTTAAAAAGGAAGATTGTCAAAATAGATTGGACTAAAAACAAGTAGAGAAATCTTTAATTTTATAAGAGGTATGAATCCCTGCTCCAACTGCTTTTTCTATGCTTGATAAGTCAATTATAAAGATATATGAAACAATAATCTATGATAAGACTTATGATAATGCAAGTTGTGGAGAGGTTGTTGAATATATAAAAGGTAAGTAATCTGTTGTAAAAACAGCTGATAGTAGCCTTATAATAAGTTCTGCTAAGCAGAAAATAAGAAACAAATATCTGGAGTAGACTTTAATAAATGGAAAAATTTTAAAAATAGGTGAGAAAACTATGTTAATGGATGGAAAAGACTTTAGCTAAAGATATTAAAATAAAGCTAAAAATGAAATAGATGATATCAAAAAGAATTTATGGTGTTACTCCTGCTGTTGCTTCTATATTAGTTGGAGATGACCCTGCTTCTCAAGTCTATGTTAATTCACAAATAAAAATCATATCAAGATTTAGGGATAGTAGTTCATAAATACCTTTTTAGTAAAGAAATATCTGAGGCTTATCTTTTAAACTTAATTGATAAATTAAATAAAGATACTGAGGTTGATGGTATAATGATAAACTTACCTCTACCTCCTCAAATAAATGCTACAAAAAGTATTGAATAGAATTAAATTAATAAAAGATGTTGATGGATTTAAGGCTGAAAATTTAGGTTTATTATTCCAAAACAGTGAGGATTTTATATCGCCTTCAACTCCAGCAGGTATAATGGCTTTAATAGAAGGTTATAAAATTGATTTAGAAGGTAAAGATGTAGTTGTTGTTGGAAGAAGTAACATAGTTGGGAAAACCTGTTGCTGCTTTTAGTTTTAAATAATCATGGAACTGTTACTATTTGTAATAGCCACACTAAAAATTTAGCAGAAAAACTAAAAATGCTGATGTCTTGATTTCAGCTGTAGGAAAAACCCAAATTTATCACAGAGGATATGGTAAAAGAAGGTGCCGTAGTTATTGATGTAGGTATAAATAGAGTTAATGGAAAATTAGAAGGAGATGTTGACTTTGAAAATGTTCAAAAGAAAACATCATATATTACTCCTGTGCCAGGTGGAGTTGGAGCTCTAATCAGGGCTAATGTTGCTTTCAAATATATTAAAAATCATTTAAAGCAAACAGAGGAATTATTTAATTAGGAGGAACGGTAGCTGTAAAATCAAAAAGATAAGGGCAATAAAGAATTTTTATATCGTTGACAAGAGAATTTTACCTAAATCTATTCAAACGTAATAAAGGTTAATGATTTAATATTAAAGACTAAAAATGTCTAAATACAGTGCTATAAAGAAGGTTGGAATAAGTAGAAGTACTTATTATAAATATAAAGACTTTATAAAACCATTTTTATGAAGGTGGAGAAGATAAAGTTTACAGCTTACATCTATCATTAAAAGATAGAGTTGGAATTTTATCTGATGTTTTAGATGTAATTGCTAAAGAAAAATAAGCATATTGACAGTGGTTCAAAAATATGGCAGTTGATGGAATAGCAAAATCAACTATACTTATCAAACTAACTCAAAGTATGTTAAAGAAAGTTGATAAAATTATATCTAAAATTGGTAAAGTAGAAGGTATTGCAGATATTAGAATATCAGGAAGTAATTAATAAAATATAAATAAGGAAGGTGTATGGCTAATTGGACACGTATCTTAATGTGTTAATATTGGTAATTTTAATTTTATTGTCAGGATTTTTCAGCATCGGAGACTGCATTGTCAGCTTATAGATCTAATTATTTAGAAAAATTAGATGAAGAAAAACATCCTAAAAAGATATGCGGTATTGAAAAATGGTTAAAGGATCCTAATTCTATGTTGACAGGGATAGTTATAGGAAATAATGTGGTTAATATCTTAGCTTCATCTTTAGCTACTGTTGTCATAGTAAATTATTTTGGAAATAAAGGTTCTTCTGTGGCTTTAGCTACAGCTATAATGACTATATTGATCTTAATTTTTGGAGAAATAAGTCCCAAACTTATGGCAAGAAATAATAGTGCTAAGATAGCTGAAGGAGTTTCAGTTGTTATATATATTCTTTTCTATTATTTTCACTCCTCTTGTCTACTGTTTGATATTTATATCAAGATTTGCTGGAAGAATATTAGAGTTAATATGAAAGTCCTCAACTTCTGATAACAGAAGAAGATATTATTTCTTATGTCAACGTTGGAAAATGCTGAAGGTATCATTGAAGAAGATGAAAAAGAAATGATACACTCTATAGTTACTCTAGGTGAAACAAGTGCTAAAGAAGTTATGACACCTAGAACTTCGATGTTTTCACTTTGAAGGCGAAAAAACAATAAATGAGATATGGGATGAGATAACTGAAAAATGGTTTTTCAAGAATACCAGTTTATGAAGAAACTATAGATAATATCATTGGAATACTTTATGTAAAAGATTTAATGGAACATGTTAAAAATAATGAATTAGATATTCTATTAAACAATTTGTAAGATCGGCATATTTTGTTCCTGAAACAAAATCTATAATAGAAATTTTAAAAGAATTTAGAACTTTTAAAAGTTCATATTGCTATGGTTTTAGATGAATATGGTGGAGTTGTTGGACTTGTTACCATAGAAGATTTGATAGAAGAAATTGTTGGTGAAATTAGAGATGAATATGATGATGAAGAGGATAGTTTCTTTTAAGAAAAATAGCAGACAATGAATATGAAGTTGATGCTATGACAGACATAGAAACAATAAATAAAGAGCTAGAATTGAATTACCTATTTCAGAAGATTATGAAAGTCTAGGAGGACTTATAGTTACAACTACAGGAAAAATTTGTGAAGTTGGAGATGAAGCCCAAATAGATAATATTTATTTAAAAGTTTTAGAAGTGGATAAAATGAGAGTTTCTAAAGTCTTTATAAAGATTTTTAGAAGAAGAAAATAAAGAGAAGAATGAAATTAAAAAGAATTTTTATACTGGTTTACTTATGATATTACCAGTTGTAATAACATACTATATATTTAATTGGCTGTTCTAATCTAGCATTTTAGGATTATAAACAATACTATAATTATAAAAATTCTAAAAAGATTAGTTGATTTTAGTTTTTGGAGAAAGCAGACACTTTCTATATGCAGGTATCAGTATATATAGCTGCTTTCTTAATAATATTCTTGTCTATAACTATGCTTGGCTATATGACAAAGGTAGTTTTTCTCAAAAATCATAAGAAGAGCAATAAATATACTAGAAAGAATTCCAATTATAAAAAAACTGTATACTCGACATCTAAGCAAATTATAGGTATTGTGTATTCAGACAATGGAGAAAGTGTATATAAAAAGTGGTAGCTGTCGAATTTCCCAGAAAAGGACTCTATGCTATAGGTTTCTTGACAGCTGATAAAAATACAGCTTTAAAAGAAATCTTACCTGATAAAAGAAATAGTAATGTCTTTGTTCCAACAGCACCTAACCCAACTTCAGGTTTCTTATTGTGTCTTCCTAAAGAGGAAGTATACTATTTGAATATGTCAGTTGAGTGGGCATTTAAACTTATAGTTTCAGGTGGTTATATTACAGAAGATGTAGTTAAACATAATGAGCAAAAAGCAGAGCAGAAAACGAAGAAAATAACTAAAAAGGAGCTATAGCTATGAAAAAGATGATGACAATAGTTATATTAAGTTTTTTATTTTTAGCTTGTTTTAACAGTCAGAAAGAAAAAAATTATAATTTTATTAAGGGTTTGAATGAATATCAGAAGAACGATAAGGTTTCTGCCTTAGAGAACTATAAAAAAAGCCTATGAAATGGATAAAAATAACATTGTTTTACTCAATGAAATAGCTTACCTGTATGTTGATTTAGGAAATTATGAAGAAGCTGAAATTTACTATAAAAAGGCTTTTGGAAATAAAACTCAATGATGAAAAATTCTTTTTAAAGAATTTTACTACAATTACTATATTTTCAAGATAAGAGAATTGAAATGAAAAAAATATATTCCTTTTATCATTGATAAAAAAATAGCTTTACCTATAATCTTAGTAATTTTTAGAGTAGCAGTTTTTGAAAAATGATGAAATGGAAGTAGAAAAATCTTTTATTAAGAATAAGTTCAAATAATAAATTTTTAGAGGAGTATAACGAAAGTTTTTATACAGAATTAGCTAGTATTGCTGGTCTTTCAAAAATACAATAAAAGTATTCTAATATTATTTTTGAAAAAGCTTATAAAAATATGCAAATAAAGAGATAGTGATACATATGCTAATTTCTTAATAGAGATAAAAAGAATATAGAAAAAGCAGAAGACATTTTAATGAAATATATTGTTAATAATGAGAATAATTTAGATGAGTATGCACTTTTAAAAACATTGTATACAAAAGAAAACAATAAAGAAAAATTAGAAAATTTAAAAAGATTTTAAAAATAAAATATAGATTCCAATGTTTTTAATAAATTTATAGATAGAGATAGGAGAGAGTATGAATTTAAAAGATTATGTAGCATCAATAGAAAATTATCCAAAAGAAGGTATAATATTTAGAGATATTACACCACTTATGAATAATGGGGAAGCATATAAATATGCAACTGAAAAAATTGTTGAATTTGCAAAAATCATGACATTGATATAGTTGTTTATCCGAAGCAAGAGGATTTATATTTGGTTGTCCTGTATCATATGCTTTAGGTGTAGGTTTTGCACCTGTTAGAAAACCTGGTAAATTACCCTCGTGAAGTTGTTGAATATGCTTATGATTTAGAATATGGTTCAAAACAAACTATGTTTACATAAAGATGCTATAAAACCTGGACAAAAAGTATTAGTTGTTGATGACTTACTTGCAACAGGTGGAACTGTAGAAGCAACAATAAAATTAGTTGAAGAATTAGGTGGAGTAGTAGCTGGTTTAGCGTTTTTAATAGAACTTGTAGACTTAAAAGGTAGGGACAAATTAAATAATTATCCTATGATTACATTAATGCAATATTAATTAGAGAGAAGGTATATTATGATGAACTATTAGAACAATTATTAGAAAAAGCAAAAGCAAATCACTTAAATTATGATTTTGACAAACTTAAATTAGCTTTGGCTGCAGAAGAAAGTCACCAAGGACAATACAGAAAATCAGGTGATGATTATATCATTCACCCTGTTGAAGTTGCAAAAAATTTTAATGGATATGAAAATGGATACTGACACAGTTGTGGCAGGTCTTTTGCATGATGTTGTGGAAGACACATTGATTCCTATAGCAGACATCAAATATAACTTTTGGAGATACTGTTGCAGTCCTTGTAGATGGAGTTACTAAGTTAAAAAGCATTGACCAAATGGTACAAAAATCAAGCTGAGAACATAAGAAAGATGATTTTAGCTATGGCTGAAAAATATAAGAGTTATTCTTATAAAATTAGCTGATAGACTTCATAATATGAGAACTTTAAAATTTATGAAGCCTGAAAAAGCAACAGGCTATATCAAAAAGAAACTTTGATATTTATGCTCCTCTTGCACATAGACTAGGTATGGCAAAAGATTAAATCTGAGCTTGAAGATTTATCTTTTAGCTATTTACATCATGAAGAATATCTAGAAATTAAAAAGGTTAGTTGAAAATACAAAAGAAGAAAGAAAAAGACTATATAGAAAATTTCATTAGAACTATGAAAAGAACTCTAGTTGATTTAGGACTTAAAGCTGAAGTTAAAGGAAGATTTAAACATTTTTATAGTATCTATAAAAGATGTATCAAAAAGGTAAAGAATTTGATGATATCTATGACTTAATGGGAGTTAGAGTAATAGTCGAGGATAAAGGCAGCTTGTTATCATATCTTAGGTATAGTGCACAGTCAGTATACTCCTGTTCCAGGAAGATTTAAAGACTATATCGCAGTGCCTAAATCAAATAACTATCAGTCTATTCATACAACTATAGTTGGACCTTTTAGGAAAAGTTTATTGAAATACAAATTAGAACTAAGGACATGGATGATATAGCTGAAGAAGGTATCGCTGCTCACTGGAACTATAAGGAAAAATAAAAAGTCTTCTAAAGATGACAATATCTATGGTTGGCTAAGACATATTATAGAGTTCAAAATGAGTCTGATTCAACTGAGGACTTTTATTGAAGGAGTTACAGGAGATATAGATAGAGGTACAATTTTTACTTTCTCACCTAAGGGAGATATTATAGAATTACCTGTTGGAGCTACTGCCTTAGACTTTGCTTTTATGGTTCACACTCAAGTTGGTTGTAAGTGTGTGGGAGCAAAAGTAAATGGTAGAATGGTTACTATTGACCACAAGCTAAAAGTGGAGATAAGGTAGAAATTATAACTACAAAAACTCAAAAGGACCAAGTATTGATTGGCTAGATATAGTTATCACTCATGGTGCTAAAGGGAAAAAATTAGAAAATTCTTAAAAGATGAAAATAAAGAAATAGTTTCAAAAGTTAGGGAAAGATAGTTTGAAAAAGAAGCTGCTAAAATAGGGTATGACTTTAAAAGAAATTGAAAATGATTCTACCCTTAAAAACATATGGAAAGAAATAATATTCCTAGTATGAAGAATTTTTATTTCTATCTTGGTGAAAAAGAAGTAGACTTGACATTTTAATCAATAAAATAAAAGGTTAACTTAGAAAAGGAAAGAGCTGCTTCAACAATAACTATTGAAGAAGTTCTAAAAGAAAAGAAGAAAAACGAAAAGAAGGAAAAAATGACTTTGGTATAGTTATAGATGGAATAAACAATACTCTATTAGATTTGCAAAATGTTGTACTCCTTTGCCTGGAGATGAAATAGGAGGCTTTTGTTACTAAAACTTACAGGTATAACTGTCCATAGAAAAGACTGTCCTAACTTTTCATGCTATGGTAGAAAAAGATCCTAGTAGAGAAATCTTAGTTAAATGGGATGAAAAACCTAATAGAAACTAAGTTGAATAAATATAATCTTACTTTCACTATAGTATTAAATGATAGACCAAATATATTGATGGAAATTGTCAAATTTAATTGAAACCATAAAATTAATATCACATCTTTAAATTCATATGAAGTTAAAAAGATGGTGATAAAGGTAATGAAAGGTTAAAAATATCAGTAGAAATTAAAGGAAAAGCAGAATATGACTATCTAATCAATAATATTTTAAAATTAAAAGATGTCATAGCTGTTGAACGTTAATGATTGGAGAATTAATGAAATTAGCAGTTACATATAAAGTTGAAAAATAAAGATGGTAAAGCGAGAGCAGGTATTATTACAACTCCTCATGGTGAAATTGAAACTCCTGTTTTATGCCTGTTGGTACTCAAGCAACTGTAAAAACTATGTCAAAGGAAGAACTGATTGATATAGGCAGTGAAATAATCTTAGGGAATACTTATCATCTTTTATTTAAGACCAAATGATGAATTAATAGCTAGACTAGGTGGATTGCATAAATTTATGAATTGGGATAGACCTATTCTTACAGATAGTGGTGGCTTTCAAGTTTTTAGTTTAGGTTCACTTAGAAAAATTAAAGAAGAAGGAGTATATTTTAGTTCTCATATAGATGGTTCTAAACATTTTATATCTCCTGAAAAATCTATACAGATACAAAATAATTTAGATTCAGATATAGTTATGCTTTTTGATGAGTGTCCACCAGGACTTTCAACTAGAGAATATATAATTCATCTATTGAAAGAACTACAAGATGGGCTAAAAGATGTGTTGAGGCACATCAGAAAAAAAGATACTCAAGGGACTATTTGCCATAGTTCAAGGTGGTATCTATGAGAGATTTAAGACAGAAGAGTTTAGATGAACTTAGTGAAATGGATGAACATTTTCTCTGGTTATGCTATAGGTGGACTTGCTGTTGGTGAGCCAAGGAAGACATGTATAGAATACTAGACTATATAGTGAAAAATGCCCTGAAGATAAAACCTAGATATCTTATGGGAGTTGGAGAACCAGTTGATATGTTAAATGCAGTTGAAAGTGGAATAGATATGATGGATTGTGTCCAGCCTACTAGACTTGCAAGACATGGAACAGTTTTTACAAAAAGGTAGACTTATAATTAAAAGTGAAAGATATAAAGAAGATACAGCTCCTTTAGATGAAGAATGTGATTGTTATGTATGTAAAAAAATTATTCAAGAGCCTATATAAGACATTTGATTAAAAGTTCAAGAAGTTTTAGGACTTCTGTCTGACATCATATCATAATTTACATTTTTTAATAAAACTTATGAAAGATGCAAGGAAGCTATAAAAGAAAAAGATTTAAAGAATTTAAAGAAAAATTTTGAGTAAAGAAAATATGAAGGAGGGATAGAAATGGAAGAGATAGTTGGATTATTAGAACAAAATAAATTAGCTGAATTAAAAGAAATTTTAATTAATGAAAAATCCTATAGATATTGCTGATGTATTTGAGGATTTTTCCAAAGGAGAAATATTTAATTATTTTTAGTTATTGCAAAAGACTTTTCATCAGAAGTATTTTTCCTATTTATCTCCTGAAAAACAACAAGATGTTATTGAAAATATAACTGATGACGAGATAAAAATTTATAGTTGAGGATATGTATCTTGATGACACCGTAGACTTTTATAGAAGAGATGCCTGCAAATATTGTAGATAAAAATTTTTAAAAATACATCTTCTGATAAAAGAAAAATTAATAAATCAAATGCTAAAATATCCAGAAAATTCAGCTGGAAGTGTTATGACTGTAGAATATATATCTTTTAAAGATAACTATACAGTTAAACAAAGCTATAGAATATTATAGAAAAGTCGCTATTGATAAAGAGGAAACTGATATTTGTTTTGTAACAGATACTAAGAAAAATTAGTTGGTATAATATCATTAAAAACTTTAATTTTATCAAAAGATGATCTCATATATACAAGATGAAATGGACACTAATTTTGTCAGTGTATTGACGCTAGATGACCAGGAAGAAATTGCAGCATTATTCAGAAAAATATGACTTAACTACTATGCCTGTTGTAGACCATGAAGATAGACTAGTTGGAGTTATCACAGTTGATGACATCGTGGACGTAATCGACCAAGAAAATACAGAAGATATCCAAAAATGGCTGCGATGAATCCATCAGATGAAGAATATTTAAAAAGAATCTGTTGTATCTCTTGCAAAACACAGAATTTTTGTGGTTATTAGTACTTATGATTTCTGCTACTTTTTACAGGTTTAGTCATAAAGAAATATGAAGATATACTACAATCAGCTGTATATTTAGCTGCATTTTATACCTATGCTTATGGATACTGGTGGAAATGCTGGTTCTCAGTCAGCTACCTTGGTTATTCGTGGTATAGCCTTAGAAGAAATAGAATTTTCAGATATCTTTAAAGTTATTTGGAAAGAATTAAGAGTAAGTATCTTAGTTGGTTTTTATTTTATCAGCTGTAAATTTTTATAAGAATCTATTATTTTACTCGTTCAGGTTTAGAAACATCTTTAGTTGTTGCTATAAGTATGTTCTTACTAGTAATAATGGCAAAGGTTATAGGTGGTGTTCTACCTCTTGTAGCTAAAATCACTTAAGATTGACCCTGCTATTATGGCAAGTCCTCTAATCTACAACAATAGTGGATACTGCTGCTCTTATAATATTCTTTAAATTGTCTGTAATATTTTTACATATATAATTTAGAAAGGTTTTAAAAATATGAAAAATTTAGAATTTTTAGAGAAAGATTTTATGACTTACGTTATAAATCTGGAAAGGTACATATATTTTATAGTATCAATAAAGTTAGTTGGAAGGTTTGGAAATGTTGTAAGTCTAGATAAAATCTATGTAAGTAAAGGAATACTTATCTTACTTTGTCTGAAAAATTATTTCAAAGATAGAGAAAGACTTACTAGTTTCTTTGGTGGAAATAATAAATTTGTAAGACTTAGTTTAGTACAAGAATTTATGCAAGATTTTTGGAAGAGATATTGCTCAAGACGTAAAAGATGATTTCTTAGAAATAAAAGCAATATAACTCTTCAGTTTTTAAAGCTGTTAAAGAAAGAATGATAGCTCTTAAAGATAATGAAAATGAAGAAATTACTAAAGAAGATATAGACTTAATTCAAGGATACTTAACTAACTGGAAAAATTACAAGATAAAATTAAACACTTTATTCCAGAAGAATTTTATAGTCAAAAATAATTACTTTCTATACTTCTCTACTTTCTTATGTTAAGTTTTTTTAGATAAACTTAATCCTAACTATGAAAGTTGGAATGAAAATATTTAGAAGAAATTAAATAAAACATAAAAATTATTCACAAAAAGGAGAAAACGATTATGAAAAAGAGAATTTTTTTGCAATGTTTATTTTAGTAGCATCTATAGCTATGGTAGCTTGTTCAAGTTCAAGTACGGTAAATGAAGGAGCAACAAATGGAGACAACCAAGCTCTTCAAATATTAGAAAAGAAAAGAGAGTTTTATAAAGCTCAAGATAAAGAAAAAGCTAAAATTAGAAGCCGAAGCTAAAAAGGCTGAAGAAGAAGCTAGAAAAGCTCAAGAAAAAGCTATAGAAGAGGCTAAAAAGGCTGAGGAAGAGCTAAGTACAAGCTGCTAAAACTGAAGAAGAAAATAAAAAGCTGAAGAGAATGCAAAATTAGAAGCTGCTAAGGCTGAAGAAGAGGCTAAAAAGGCTGAGGAAGAAGCTAGATTACAAGCTGCCAAGGCTGAGGAAGAAGCTAGACAAGCTCAAGAGAAAGCTATGAAGAGGCTAAAGAGCGGAAGAAAAGCTAAACTAGAAGCTTTTAAAAGTTTTAGAAAAGAAAAGAAAAAAACAAACTAATAACTTTAGTAATAAATGGTGTTGACGGAAGAAATTTTCTATCAGCACCATTTTATTATACAACCTATTTTATTTACTCTTCATTTCCAACTAAGATTTTTATCATAGTATTTTGCGAGTCCACCATCAGAAGTTTCTTTATATGCAGAACACATATCTTTTCCTGTTTCTTTCATAGTCTTTACAACCTCATCAAAACTTATAGTATGTTTTCCATCAGTAGACATACAATATATAGCTGTATTTACAGCTCTTACAGCACAGATAGCATTTCTTTCTATACAAGGTATAATTACATAACCTCCAACAGGGTCACAAGTCATTCCTAAATGGTGCTCCATAGCACTTTCAGCTGCATATTCTATTTGGTCTATACTTCCACCCATAAAATATGTTGCCATTGCTGCTGCCATTGAACAAGCTGTTCCCACTTCTGCTTGACAACCTGCTTCTGCTCCTGAAATAGTTGCATTGTATTTTACTAAATTTCCAACAAGTCCTGCAATAGCTAAACCTCTTAGAATATGTTTTTCAACTAGTTCATATTCCTCTTTCATAGCTCTTAAAACTCCAGGAACAACTCCTGAGGCTCCACAAGTAGGAGCAGTTACAACTTGTCCCATACTAGCATTTTCTTCAGATACTGCTAAGGCATAAGCAAAAATCTTATTTGTAAATACTAATGAAGCTCTTTTAGATAATGCTTTTTCATACATTTCTCTAGCTCTTTTTGGATATTTAAAAGGTCCAGGAACATCCCCTTCTTTTTCTAATCCTCTTTTTACTGCATCAGTCATAGCTTGATCAATAAATTTTTAAATGTTGCCATATAGTTGATCTTCACATTCTTCAACATATTGCCATAAGTGCTTTTTATTCTCCTTGCACCATTTTATAATTTCTTTCATAGAGTTTAATGGATAAACTTCTTTTTAGGTGATTTATCAGTAAGTTCATCATAATCTCTTATAGTTCCTCCACCCTACTGAAAATACTACCCATTCCCCTATTTCTTCCTTATCTTTATCTAAGGCGATGAATTTCATTCCATTAGTATGTAGCTCATGGACAAACTCAGGTTTCCAAATAATTTCAACTGGAATAGGCTTAAACGTTTCTATTATTATCTTATCTGTATAGTGTCCTTTTCCAGTAGCAGCCAAACTTCCCCAAAGCTCAACTATGTAACTATCAGCATCAGGAAATTCTCTTTTACTCTCTTTGTTGCTCTTTCAGGTCCTATTGTATGTGAACTTGATGGACCTGCTCCAATCTTAAAGAATTCTTTTAGTGTATCCATTTCCTTCTCAACCTCTCTCTAATTTTATTTAAAATATGCTTAATACGTCTTCAAGTATATCGTTTGCAAACTTTCCTTTTAAGTAATTTCTAGTTCCATCGATAGTATCTAGAGTGCTATCATTGTGGTATTTTTCTGGGAAACCATTGAATACTCTTAACTTAGAAAAATCTTCACCCTAAGAATACCGCTGTCTGGTACAACAAAATCATCTTCATGAATTTTTCAAGTATCCTGCTAATTCAGAAAACCCTCTACCATAAGTTATTAAAGATAAATCAAAGATATGATTTATTTCATTGATTTTTCTCATAGTAGTTAGGAATACTCTTGCATAAGGGCACCAAGTTTCAACACTTGCTAATACTGGAACTTTTTATTTATTCCTTTTATTCTATTAATAAATTCATCAGAAATAACTATATTTTTATATAGTTCCTCTAATTTCTCTAATTCATCAGTACTTGCTATTCCAAAAATATTTATCCAAACTAAAACCTTTTTAAATATATTTCTTCTAATCCTTTCATTCATTATCCTCCTATTTTCATATTTTTAAAAATTCCTTTTATTGCTTCTTCTAAAGAAGAATATGCACTTAAATCCACTTTTTCTAAAGTCTTGTCGATTTCTTTTTAGTATATCCTAAGCCTTCCAATGCTAAGACTAAGTCTTCTAGCATATCTATAGATATAGTTTCCACTTCTGTATAAGTTAGATTTTTAACTTAGCTTTTAGGTCTAAAATTATTATTTGAGCTTTTTCTCACCCTAATTTTGGGACTTTCTTAAGACTAGTATAATCATTTTTAGAAATTATTTCAACAATTTTGTCATAAGAAAAATTAGACAATACTGCTAAAGCTAAAGATGGTCCTATACCATTTTATTTTCAATAGCATTTCATATATTTTCTATCTCTCTCATCTAAAAACCCAATTAATTTGTATGCATCTTCTTTGATATGATTATAGATATAGAATTTATACTTATTACCTAAGTCAATCTTCTCATATTCCTCAAAGGAAAATAAACTTTATAACCAACCCCATTTATATCTATGGCTATATAGTCCATTTTCTTGTATTCTACTGTTCCGTATAGATATTCAAACATTTTTATCCTCACTTTTATTTTTTTATTAGTTCTACCTTTATTATATTAGATTTTTTAGAGTATTTTTCAAATTAAAAAGTAAAAATAGCTCGTTACTAAGTAGATTTTAGAAAATTTTCTTTGAAAGATTTAAATAATTTATAGTTATATATAGCGATTACTTGCCAGCCTATAATGTTTCTGGAGCTCACAAAGGCTCCTTCAACATTATAGGACGTCGCAGTAATCTTATAAAACATTAGTTATTTTACTCAAAGAAAATTTCTATTAATAAATTATAATGTAACTCGCTTATTTTTACTTTTAATCTATAATTTAAATTATTGTACCTTATAAAAATTATTGAATTTCTCTAACAACTTCTCCATCTTTAACTTCTATTTTTTTAATAACTTTCCCGTCTTCAGAATAAGTAGTTACTATTCCATTCATTTTACCATTTTTATTAGTTGCTACAAGTTTTAATTTACCATTTTTCATAATAAAGTTTTGCTTCTCCATCTAAAAATACCATTTTTCACATTCATAGTAGAAAAAGTTTTCCACTATTGTAGAAATATTGAATTTTTCCCACTAAAGTTTTGATATCTACATTTGTTATTTGTAGTAGCATTGGATTTTCTCTATAGTCTTTAACTTCAATTTTTACAGTATTGTTTTTATGGTTAACATATATATATATATTTTACATTATTTGGGTGATATCCTATAGTTTCCATAGTATCAACAGCATTAAAAAGTTCCATTAATCTATCATCATAAGGGATATCTCCATCTAAATATGCCATTATATTTGCTGTCTGAACCTCCCACGACTGAAGTCGCAGGGTTCTTGGGTAGTAGTTGCTTCTGTTAGCCAACTAAATTTACCAAGCTATCCCCATAGTTCCCTACGGTTCATATATTTATATATTTAAGCACTTATACCTAATATCCTTAGTCCTTCTTTTAATATGTTTTTGGCTGCATTTATATCTCTATTATGTACAACTCCACATACTGGACAAGTCCATTCTCTCACACTTAAATCTTTTACTTCTTCATTTCTATATCCACAACAATTACATATTTGACTACTTGCAAAAATTTATCTACTCTTACTATTGTTTTTCCATGCCATTTCGCTTTATAACTTAGTATTCTATTAAATTCACTCCATGATACATCTACAATATTTCTTGCTAATTTATGATTTTTTACCATATTTTTTACTTGTAAATCTTCCATACAAATAATATCATATTCTTTTTATTAGCATTGTTGATAATTTTTGCAAAAATCTTCTCTTTGATTTGATATTTTTCTCAAATAATCTTGCTACTTTTTATTCTAGCTTTATTCTATTTGAACTACCCTTTGGTTTTCGTGATAGTTTTTCTTTGTAATATCGCTAGTTTATTCAAAGATTTTTGTAAATATTTTGGATTTTTCTATTGAGATTTCATCACTGGTAATCGTAAAAGTCCTTTATACCTAAATCTATTCCAACATTCTTATTTGTACTTTCTAATTTTTCTACTTCCACATCAGTACAACATAAAGATATATAATATTTTCCACTAGGTACTTGGGTTATTGTTGCATTTATTATTCTTCCTTGTGGTTTTATTTTTATCTCTTATTTTTAGTCTTCCTAACTTAGGGTACTTTTTATCCATTTATCTAAAAACTCTATATTATTATTTGTATAATTGGTTCTGTATGATTTTCTATTATCTTTCTTAGATTTAAACTTTGGATAGCCACTTCCACTAAAAATTTTTTTATAGGCTTTATCTAAATCTTTTAAAGAATTTTTGTAAAGAAAAATTTATCTACATCTTTTTAACCATTCTTTCTCTGTTTTTAAAACTGTTAATTCTTTACTACACTCACTATATGAAATAGATTTTTCTCTTTGTTATATAGCTCTTGTTTTAAATCTAAAAAAATGATTATAGACATATCTTACAACCAAAAGTACAATTTAATATTGTTATTTGAGTTTTTAGTTGGATAAAATCTAAACTTATATGCTTTTTCCATGTGATTTCACCTCCATTTACCTATATATAGTATACTACTTTTTATACTATAAGTAAATGAAAAAGTAAAATTTTTCTAAATATATGAACCTAAAACTGACTTAGTCGTTTTAGAGGTTGTCGTTCACATAAGTACGCTACCACTTATGCAGTTCTCTTGGCATATACACTCCTTAATAAATTAAGGAGATTAGCCTCGAACTTCTTAATATTTCTATTAAGCACAGACTATATCTTATCCCACAGCTCTATCTGTTTGGGTCTACCCACTTCCACTAGCTTTAGTGTACTTCCCTCAGGAGGAATAGTCGTTGAACCTTACCTTTCGGTCTTGGCTGCTGATTGCCCATTATCTTAACACTTAGGATTTAACCTTATGCCATCTAGTATATTTTTTCTGCTTTCGCCACTTTCACACTTGTACCATATTTTTATTTAGGTACTATGTTGTAGTTATACTAGTTTTAGGGGTTTCCAGCAATTCGAGTAGTATTGGATAGCTTTTTAAAGTTGCTACCTCTACATACATATTTCTATATATGCTGACTATACTTAATGGTCTAACTCATGACTGACACCCTACGAGTGCTAGAGTCACAAGTGTGCGACCATATTTTTTTAATCAAAAAGTCTTATAGACTTATTTAACTTGTATTTTTGTTCACTTAATAATTTTTCCATCAGCTGCAAATATTTTTATACTCAGGATTTAATTTTACCATTTTTCAGAAACTACTGATTTCATTCCATCCATAGCAGCTTGTCCTGGATTAGATTTTAAATCAGTTACTGCTGTAAGTTTCCCATCACTATAACCTTCTAAAAGTAAAAATCAGCTTGATTAACCTTATAAGTAAAAGTTATTTCTGTCCCTATCTAGTTTTTGTCTAATATATTTATCTACTTCTTGATAATCCACAGTTTTTGCTGAGTAAGCTAATAAACTGCAAAATGCAAATATCATTATTTTTTTCATAACAACCTCCGTATTATTTTTGATATAATTATAGTTTACTCTTTATAAAAAGTCTGTAACATTTGTTACAAACTTATTTTATTTTATCATAAAATGGCTTATGATTTTTCAACAGATTTTTTTAGCAAATTCATCATCATAAGCTATCATATCTAAGTATCTCATACCTAAATAATTTCTTGCTGCATCATTTATTTCACGGAAGATTTCATTTTTATCCCCTTTAAAATCAACTACTAAAAGCCAACTTTCATCTTTTTCAGTTGTCATTTCAGTAACCATAATCTATTTATAGTTCCTATTTCATCACAACACTTAGTTACCTCTTCAGCTAACATAGTAGGAAATCTTTCTGGTTCACTTAATAAGATTTTTTTGAATTAACAGGAATTTTTAGCTCTCTAACTTTTTAATCTCTCTTCTTTCATAGTTCTTAATTCGCTTAACCATTCTTCAGAGATAATATAACTTTTTCCAAAAAGGATTTATAACAAGTCCTTCTATATCATGAGGATGATCTAATATAATTTCAGAATAATTATCAAAATTTAATTCTATTGTGTCCATTTCTTCAGGAATACCCCATTTTGCTAATTCTTCTACATCTGTAAAAACAGGTAAATAAAGTTTTTATCATCTGTCAATAACATATTTATACTAAAAACATCTGTTTTTTTCCGTTATCTGGTCTATTGATATAACTTAAAAATTAGCTTTCATTATTATTTCTTCAAGCATTTCATTTTCTAACTCTTGGCTAGGCTCCTCATACATTTTTTTCTAAAAATTCACTTACCTTAGTCATTCAAAAATCTCCCTTCATTTAAATTTCACAGTTTCTATTATACCCTAAAAATTAATAATTACAAATAGAAATAGAAATAAAAAGTAAATCTAATTCTTAAAATAATTCTATTGATTAATCTGATAAAGTAATTTTTCTTAAATTCAATATCATATTTATTAATCATAAAAACCTCTATAAAATATTTTTATCTTATTAGACTCTTGTGTTACAATTTTATTATACCACTACAAACATTATCTATTAAGACCTTTCTTTCATAAACCAATATTCACTCCTAAAAATTTTTAAATTGTATAAAATCTGAACAGATAAATTTCTATTCAGCTTTTTTTCTGATTATTATTTTAATTTTACCTTATCTAAAAAAACTTTTCAAATTCTTTTCAATGAATATTCTCCCATAAGTTCATCCATTTTATCTTCATACTCTTCTACTTCTTCATCTTCTAACTCATCATCTATATATTTTTCATAATTTTCTAGTAGTTTTGGATATGATTTTTCTAGCAATTTTTTCAAATATTTCTATATATTTTTCTTCTTTTTCTATATTGACAGTTACTTTTTTTATTTACTATATCTATATTTATTATTCCATATCTAATTACTTCCATTATATATGAATATTCACAATATATATAATAAATATTTTTCTATTTCCTTTTCCTTTGAAATTTCAAATAAATAGTCTTTTTAATTCACTTTCATTTTGAAAACATAAAAGCATAGTAATTTCTGCCATAAGCTCTCATAATAAGTTTGTCATCTATTTCATAGTGTAATCCATTGTATTCCATATCAGATAAAGCATCATACATATCAATATCTTCTAGTAAATCATCTTCATATTTTTTCCATTTTTCTTATATTTTTATTCTTACATATACATCTGTTTGTTCTGACATTTAGTATTCTCCCTTAAATAAAGTATCCTTCTTCTTCTTCTTTTTTTAATTCTTCTGGTTTTGGATGATATTCATATATCCAAGCTTTCCATTCTTCTGCTGTAATAGTTTTTAAATCGAATTTTTTCATAAATTCATAAGGCTCTGGATACTCTTTAGCGGGTGTATTATCTATTAATTCTTTCGGTGCAATATCACTATCCACTTCTAAGTCTATTCCGTGATATAAAGCCATCTTTGCATAGATCAGTGCATATATTTGAAGATAAAAAAATCAAAATAAAGATCCTTATCATATACCATTTTTTTCTTGCTACTTTTTAAATCAAGCATAGTATTTATACTTTCTTTCATCTTTTTCAATATTCTTTTTCTGCTAATGCTTTTTAAAAATTCAAATTGAATATAATAATATTTATCTTTTCTATCCTTTGAAGGATTAGCTAAATAGAGATTAGCTCTTAATATTACATCTTCCCATTCTCCTTTTTAAAAGCAAGTAAAAACTGTCCTTGTTAAAAAAAGAAAGCACTATAACTTTTTTTATAAAAAATTTTTCTCCTTTTCGTAAGCTAAAAATATCACTATATTTTTTTAAAAAAATTCTAAAACATCTTGATTATTTGACATTAATGCCGAGAAAAATCTTTTTACATGTCCTCTAAGATAACCTCTAGTATCTGTACCAAGTAAACATAATTTTTGTACTAAGATACATATTTTGTCTAAATTTTTCAATATCTTTATCCACTAATAAATTGACCGATGCCATTTGATGAAAATCATGTCCTAACAATGTCATACAACTAAAGGATCTCCTTCTTTATTAGTTATTAGCTCTAATGAAACTTTTTCTCCTTCAAGTCTATCCTGTGAATACTCAATAATTCCTAATACATGTTTAAATTTTTCATCAAATTTCTTTTTTCCTACTAACATACTAAACCCCTTTTTCTCTTACCAAAACATATTAACTACATATATTTGTTAAAAACTTAGACTTTCATAAATAATTCAATATTAAATTTTTTATAGTAACATTTATAACAGAAAAAGCAATTTTTACAACAAAAAAAGAGAATCTTTAAGCTTTTAATTCTCAAAAATTCTCTTAATTCTATTTTTGTAATAGTCCCTTAACTATATTGAAAATTCTTTAATCTTCATATACTTTTTAAGATTCCATTTTTTCTAATTTCTTCTATTGCTTCCTTTTTCTTCTTCTGTCATAATTTCTGTTTGTGTATTTGTCAAAGAATACCCTATATCATACTTTATATTATCTGAAATTTCTATTCCTAATTCTTCTGCATTTTTTTCTATTAATACTAATTCTTCTGCATCTAAATGTCTTAAAATTAGAGGATAGGTTGAAAAATCTTTCAAAATATTCTTCAGATAATTTTTCCAGTCCTATAAACATTTCTTATAAAAATCAAAAACCTTTCTTGCTCTTCTTCAATTTTTCTAAGGAAATTGATTCTGATTTATATATTTCTCTTACTTTTTCTTCTTTCTATTTCTTTTTAACTTCCATTCTTCTTTTAGCTTCTTTTTCATAACATACCCAATCTTCTAATTCAAATTCTGCATATATTTCTCCTAAATTTTGGAAATAGATAGACATATTTGAATATGGAAAATCACATTCACATAAAAATCTTTCTATTTTTTATTTTTCAGAAAAAAATCTTTATAAAATTCTTCCATTGTTATTGGTTCTTTAAACTTCTCATGCTCACTAAGGCTTACACTATATGCACTTATATTAGTTAGAGTAATTATCATAGCTTTTATAGTATGTTCCTTATAGTTATATATTTTATTTTTACATTCTTCTGGTAATTGATACCAAATATATTCTGACATATTTAAATCTACACCATAAGCTCCAAACATCATTGATTTATCCATTATTATTGGTATTGTACAGAAAGAATTAGATAAATTCAATATATTCTCCAAAGATTCCAATTTTTATTTTTTTATTTTCATAGTTGCTCCTTTAAAAACTCTTTAATCTCTTGGCACATTTTTCTTCTTTCTCTGTTTTTTTATTTTAATTTGAATATCTCTTAACCAATGCTCTATTTCATCTTTTTAACTTATCAGAAATTATAATTTCAAATTCTTTTGATTTTTTTAATTACTTCTAATAAATATTTTAAATCATCTATAAGCAAAAAAATTTTTCTAAAAACTTTTTGAGTCTCCTCTTTTGAAAGTTCATCTATATTTTTATTTATAAGATTTTTTTATAATAAGTTGTTCATTATATATTTGTTCTAATTTTTCCTGTATTGTTCTCTCTTTCTTTTTCTATAATTTGAAGTTTTCATTTGCTTGGGCATTATACCATATTGAAATGAGTTTTCTTCATCAGAAATAGCAACTAATTCATCTAAATCTACTTCAGCATAAACTTCTCCTAAATATTGAAAATATATTGACATAGGAGCTTTTGGAAAAATCACATTCAGGAATAAAATACTCAACCCACTTATTTTTTATCAAAATTTTTATAAATTTCTTTCATCATTATACTATTTTTTTAATTTAATATTATTTCAAAACAAAAACTATATGCAGTTATATCTGTAACTGTAATTAGCATGGACTTTATTACCTTTTTCCAATTATATTTATATTTTTTTCTTTTATATTCTTCTGGCAACTGTTTCCATATATTAGCTGTCATTTTAAAATCTACATTGTATGCTCCAAATATCATAGTTCCATTTGTAATTATAGGCACTGTAGAGTAGGATTCATATATCCATATTTCCCAGTTAGGCTCTACTTTTAGTTTAATTTTCATAATTATTCTCCTATTTTTTTCTTAATCTTATTATTCTATCAGTTTTTTGAGTCCCTACTCCATTTTTGTTCCTATTGGGTCTCCATTATTTCTGTAACCTTGTTTCCTTAAATTTTTCTGGTATTTCTCCTTCTTCAATTAGTTCAAAACCTTTTGGTACTTTTAACTGTCCTTCTACTTTTTACTATACAGTTGTGAAAAATATGAATTTGAAATAACTCCTGTTATCTTTATCTCTCCTCCAGGCTTTTACAACTCTTAATATTTCAGTATTAACTGGGTTAAAAAGTTGGATTATCAATAATAACTAAGGATAAAAATTACTTGGAATACCTTCTAAATTTTACTGCATCTCCTTTATTAACTCCTTCTACTATTGGATTTATATCTATACTATACGCTCCACTTATAGCTTTGGTTCCAGCTCCAACAACCATTATTCCTCCTTCTTCTGGTTTAGTAAGATAGTTAGGAGGTGTAACTACTTGACTTACTTGATTTGCTCCATTTGTTAACAACGGTACAGTTGCTAGTGCTCTATTTGTTGTTAATGGTGGTACTAAAGTTCCGTTAGTTGCTACTGGTACAGGTGTTTTATCATATAATACTAGAGAATTGTTTCCTGTCTGATATGAAACTTTTAGATATAACACTTTGACTTACTGCTCCATTTTCCTACTAACATTTTAGAGCTTGAACTTGTTCCTATTAAAGTATTTGCTTCATAAGGTGTTAAAGTTTTTTCAAAAATCCGTTGACCTAATGAATTCATTTTTTTGTGATGATATTTCTCCAGTTGTTAAATTTTTTGTAAAAATACTCATACTACCATCAGGATAAGTAATTATATTTTTGATAAGCTTTTTGTTGTCTCACCAGTTTTTTACATTATTTACAAATACTTTACCTTGAACAGAATTTACTTTATTTTCTAAAAAGTAATTGTTCTTCATTTGTTACTCCACTAGCTGATACTAAACTAGGAACAGAGTGAGCCACACCTAAAAATCTTGAATAAAAGATTTTGGGTGTGGCTCATATCTTCTATCTATACAGCTTCTCATAAATTAATTGTATATTTTACACTAAATCATATGATACATAACTTTTTCTGTAATCTTATAAAAGAATTTTTTTCCAAATCTACTTACTGCTACTGTTATTTCTTTGTTAACTTTTATGTGTTTTTTCTAAATCATTTTTATCATAAACTGCATATTCTGAAATACTATTAATATGTGAATTAAAATAACTTTCTCTTAAAGAATTTAAGTTTTTTAATTCCCTATCTGTTATTTTTCTTCTAATGTTAAATTAACTTCTTCTAAAAACTCTTTTAATTCCGTTATATATTCATCTGAATCTTTTTCCATATCTTTATATTTTTCAATTACACTTATTAGCCCTTCTACTGAGTCCCTAAGTTCTATAAAATCTTCTTCTACAAAAATTTTTTTCTACTTTTTTTAATTCTTCGCATATCATAATTATATAGCTCCTTTTCATTTACTATTTAATAGGGTGACTTTTTATTACTTTTACCAAAATTTCTTGAGTTTGGAATAAAAATATTGTTCTTGATTTAATCCTCCAAGAAATGGTCATCCTTGATAACCCACTTATCGCTTTATATTTAGGTATACCTTCTGGAAATTCAATATAATACATTGTATCCAATATTGATTTATCTGCTTCTAATCCTCTTATTTTTTTATTTCACCATTAGGTTTAACCCACCATTTTTTAATAGCAAGGTCTACCCTTGCTTGTGCTTCTAATTCTTAGAGACTTTTTGTATACCAGCTTCCATAAGGTTTTATTTTATCTCCCATTCTTACAAATATCCCACTTTCATTTGAAGCATCATTATACATTCCACCATAAAAATTATTTATCGGTGGATCTTTGCCTTCTGCTAATGAGATGAGGATTAGTAGTAGCATTATATTCATATTTATTTACATCATTATATTTTAGACACTATTTTTCCTGGCATTTCTTTATCCATATAATCATTTAGAAATTTACTTTTCACTATCAGTTAAATTTGGATATTTAACTGGAGATTTTTAGTACAGGGTTATATGGTAGCTTACTTGCTACTTGACTTACCTTATTTGCTTCATTTGTTAACAATGGTGCAGTTGCTAGTGCTCTACTTGCTGTTAATGATGGTACTAAAAGCTCCGTTAGTTGCTACTGGTACAGGTGTTTTTATCATATAATACTAGAGAATTGTTTCCTGTCTGATATGAAACTTTAGATATAACACTTTGACTTACTGCCCCATTTCCTACTAACATTTTAGAGCTTGAATTTGCTCCTATTAAAGTATTTTGCTTCGTAAGGTGTTAAAGATGCTTCAGAAATCTGTTGACCTAATGGATTTATTTTTTTGTGATGATATTTCTCCAGTTGTTAAATTTTTTTGTGAAATACTCATACTACCATCAGGATAAGTAGTTATATTTTTGATAAGCTTTTTGTTGTCCCACCAGGTGTTCCATCATTTATTAATACTTTGCCTTTTTATTTTTATGTGACACTTTATTTTACAACTTTTTTTCAAAAAAGAGAATTTTTAAGTTTTTTTAATTCTCAAAAATTCTCTTAATTCTATCAGGTCATAGTCTAAACTTTTTATCAACACTATTTGACAAATAACCAATTTTCTTTGGACTAAATAATTAATAGTTTTTGACAAGATTACTGCGACGTCCATTATTGTTTTAAAAGCCTTATATAATGTTAAAAAAACACTAATGGCAGGCAAGTAATCTTTAAAAGAAAATTTCCTATAAAACTATTCTTAACATATCTAGTTCATTCATAGGTATATCTGTTTTTTTATCTTTACAAATGAATTTGGGTTAGCAGATTCAACACTTTCTGTTTCTCTACCCATTTTATCTAATAGTATCATTTCAGGCATTATGAAAGTCTCTAACTTTTATTTCTGGACTAACAATTTGAACTGCTTGTCCAACAAACAATTTATTTCTAATAGCTACTAGATATTCATTGTCACTTAGCTTTTTCTCAATCTTTAGCAACTAATTTATGAGTTTGGCTATATGAATTTCTATTGTTATAGTTTAGAGATTCTTTTTCCTGCTTTTTCCATGGTAGAAACCTTCTGTATATGATCTATTTGAAATAGATTCAAGCTCATTTCTCCATTCAGGATTATATTCAAAATTTCCACTATAGTAAGAATTTAATGCATCTTTATATACTTTTTACACAGTTTGAAACATAGTAAATTCCTTTCATTCTTCCTTCAATTTTAAGTGAATCTACTCCTGCATCTAAGATTTTTATCTATCATTTCTATAGTACACAAATCTTTTGAGTTGAAGATATATGTTCCATGTTCATCTTCATATACTGGCATAGTTTCTCCTGGTCTTGTTTCCTCAACCAAAGAATACTTCCATCTACATGCTTGAGCACAGTCTCCTCTGTTTGCATCTCTACCTGTCATATAGTTGCTAAGTAGACATCTTCCAGAAATTGCCATACACATAGCTCCGTGCACAAAAACTTCTAATTCTATATCAGGTACTTTTTCTCTAATTTCTTTAATGTTTTTCTAAAGAAATTTCTCTTGCAAAGTACAACTCTTTTTGCTCCCATATCTTTCCACATTTTAACTGATCTCCAGTTTGTGTTACTTGCCTGTGTACTGATACTTATGTTTAAGTTGGAATTTTCTTTTACAACTTGGAATACTCCCAAGTCTGCAACTATAACTCCATCTACTCCTATTCTTTCTAAGAACTTTACATAGTCTGGTAAAGCATCCAATTCATCATTGTGTGGAATTATATTAAGAGTTACATAGACTCTTTTTCCTCTTTCATGAGCATAGTTAACAGCTTCTTCTAATTCTTCATCAGAAAAGTTATTACTTCCAGCCCTCAAATTAAACATCTTTCCACCCATAAATACAGCATCTGCTCCATAGTGTAGTGCCATCTTAAATTTTTCCATATTCCCAGCAGGTGCTAGTAATTCCGCTTTTTTTCAAAAAATATCATCCCTTCTAAAAATTTTTTTAATTTACTTGATCTGTATAACTTGTGAATTTTCGTGAATTCACTTAAGAAATTAAAGCTTTACTGTTCCAGTAGCTCCATTTCTGTGTTTACCAATAATTAATTCAGTAATTCCTTGTTTTTCTGTGTCAGGGTATATAGTACTCTTCTCTGTAAAGAAAAAGCAACTATATCGGCATCTTGTTCTATGGCTCCAGATTCTCTCAAATCTGAAAGCATAGGTCTTCTGTCAACTCTACTTTCAACAGCTCTTGATAATTGTGAAAAGAGCTATTACAGGTACATCTAATTCTCTTGCAAGTCCTTTCAATGCTCTTGATATATCAGAAATTTCTTGCTGTCTACTTGCTTCAGAGCCTCTACCTTTCCCAGTTCCATTTATTAATTGTAAATAGTCTATTATTATTAAATCTAAAAGACCTTGAGTTTTTCATATTTCTTGCATAAGATCTTATTTCTAAAAACATTTTGTATGTGGTAAATCGGCAACATATATACCCAAATTAGATAAGCTAGTTGTTGCCAATGTCAACTTGTTCCATTCATCTTCTTCAAGATAAACATTTCTTAATTTATTTTTGAGAAATTCCTGATTCCATTGCTAAAAGTCTTTGATATAGCTGTTGAACAGGCATCTCAAGACTAAAAATTAAAACATTTTTCTTTTTCCTTTAGCGGCATTCAACGCTAAGTTTAAAGCAAAAGCTGTTTTTCCCATGGCTGGTCTTGCAGCTAGGATTATTAAGTCAGAATTATTCAATCCACTTGTCATTCTATCTAAATCGACAAAACCAGTTGGTATCCCTAATGTTTTACCACGATTTGCAGTTACATTATCTATTCTTCTCATTTCATCTAAACTTGCAGTTCTCATATCTACTATGCTATTTTTAAGTATATTTTTAGATAAATTTAAAACTTTTGCTTCTGCTTCATCCATAATTTCTTCAGCAGTTCTAACATCAGTATATGCAGTCTTGGTTATTTCCATTCCTACCTGTCCCTAATCTTCTTAACATAGCTTTTTCTTTTAATCAATTCAGCATATTCTAAAAGATTGTACGAACTAGTATTTTCATCTATAATTTCAGTCAATACTTGAAGAATCTCTTCTTCATTTTTTTAAATCACTTTTTTTAATCTCTTCAACTACTAAAAATAGGATCTACTCCTCTGCTTTCAGAAAAAAAGATTTTCAATAGCTTTATATATTTCAGCATGTTCTTTTTTTATAGAAATCATCTGACTTAATAATGTATTTTATTTCATCTAAAGAATTTCACATCAAAGAAAATTCCTCCTATTAGAGCCCTTTTCAGCTTCTAAACTATAAGGAATTCTATTTAGCTCTTCAAATTCCATTTTTCCTCCATTATTTTTGCAACTACATTTATTTTTTACTACTGCCTTTACATCTGTAAATAGTTTTATTACTACTTCATCAGGTCCTAAAAGCTTTTTATATTTGCTTCTATTTTCTTTTTTTATCTATATCTAGACCTAATTCATCTTTAATATGGCTTGCTATTTCTTTTTGCTTGTTATTGCTCCAAATAGTTTTCCATTTTCTCCAGCTTTAACTGAAATATTTAAAGTTTTAGCTTCTAATATTTTCTTTAATTCTAAAGATTTATTTCTTTCTTCTTCAAGCTTTTTAGCTTCTTTTTTTCTTTCTGCTTTCTATTTTTTGTAATTCTTCAGGAGTAGCTAAAACTCCTTTTTTTCCTTTTTAAAAAGGAAGTTATGAGCATATCCATCAGATACTGTAACTATTTCCCTTTTCTTCCTTGTCCTGCCACATCTTCTAAAAAGTATAACTTGTATTTTTGCCATTTCAATGACCTCCTTATATTCTATATTTTTTTATTTCTTTTACTTCTATAAATTCAAAACTTACCAATGCACCTAATATAAATACAAATGGTGCAAATTGTAAACCTATCATCATACTTATTGCATGTTTTATTATATTTGCTTTTACTCCTATTCTATCAAGTAAAGCTATATATAACTTTTTATTCCATACAATACATACATCCATTTTATACATTCTAATATATTGTTTTTCAATCAATAGATTGCTTGATATATTATATTTGTGTGCCCATAATATCAACATATATGGTATTAACCAATAACATGAAATTTTCCATAATTTATATGTACTAGGTATAAGATTTAAGAAAAGAAAAAAAGTAAGAAACTATTACAACAAAAAAATGCTCCAAAAGATATAGTAATTAGTTACTAAGGTCATTGATTCTTGTATTGATTCTTGTACTGCTACTACAGTTTCAATTCCTACTTGTTCCACAATATCTTTCATTCTAGGTAAATTTGTTATCATATAATTCATAGTATAATTTATCATATCCATATTTGCATATAGATACAAAGATATTAGTATAGTTGGTACTATAGACATTAAAACTATTCTATTAAAAACTTGCATTCTTTTTCGCTATTTTATTAAATAGATAAAACATAAATTCCATTGCATATGGAAAAATTAAATATAACATTAAATATCCTGGATTTATAAATACTAAAATCAAGGCTACTATAATATTTACTGCTAGTGAATATTTTTTTCTTATATAAATTTACCCTTGTTATCTTATAGTAAGGTATAAGATAAGCTAAAAAAAGGTAAAAATAAGGATAGGAAAAAAATACAATACTATTGTCGCTGCTGACATTAGTATACTTACTATTAGCATATCTCCCCTTAATTAGAATTTCCCCTTTAAAAGTAATTTTTCTATCTTTTTTTAAAGAATTCCTCCTCACCACTTTTCTTCTTCTTTTTTTCTGCCCAATAACTTCATATTTTTAATTCTAAGCTGTTTTTCATTGAAGAATTTTCCTTATAATTTCTGTAAATTCTCTATTATACTCTTCACTTTCCATTTGTTCTTTTTGAAATAAATATTTTTTTGTCATAAGTTATGAATATAATATTATCCTCTACTCTTACAGGATTAGCTCCCATTAAGAAAACTTTATATGAAATTCTCTTCTTTTTAGCTTCATCTAATATAGAGTTCCAATTACTTTTTACATCAGCTATAGTAATCTGTACTTTTGGCTTTTTCTTTAACAGCTTCCACTACAGTATTAGGTGTATTATCAGTGTCTTCCACAACTTTTTGAACCTTAGTTACTGTTCTTACTATAGTTTGAGTTGAATTTGCTAAAAATATCTGCAACTATTACATAGCCAACAAGTTTTTTTATCATCTTCAAATTTGAATTTATTTATTACATCATAGATAGTTGATATTATTTTTAAGCCCTTATCTATATCTAATTCATTTTTAACTATAGCATTTTTTTACAGTATTTAGCTAGGTCTTTAAAAATAATTCTATATCAAAAGATTCATTTGCTAAAAGCTTCTAATTCATTTATTATATTATATTCGCTTTCATTTAACAACTTATCTAAAAAAATTTTTATTCTTGAACTTGGTGTTACTCCTAAAGTCTCTTCAGCTATCTTTAAATTTATCTCATTTCCATTGGCTGTGACTATAAGTCTTTCTAAAATAGAAATTGAATCTCTCATACTTCCAGAAGAATTTTTCATAGATAAGCGGATATACTTCATCACTCATAGATAAATTTTCTTCTTTTAAAAATATGCTTCAGTCCAGACTTCATATCTTCTATATCAAGAGCTTTAAAAATCATATCTTTGACAACGAGAAATTATAGTAGGTAATATCTTATCTAGTTCTGTCGTTGCCAATATAAACATTACATGAGATGGTGGCTCTTCCAAAGTCTTTAGAAGTGCATTAAATGCTTCTTTTGTTAGCATATGTGCTTCATCTATTATATATACTTTTTTCAAACCTTCCACTGGTTGATAATTAATCTTTTCTTTTTAAACTTCTTATTTCATCAATACTTCTATTTGAAGCAGCGTCAATTTCTATAAGGTCAGAAAAATCTTCCTTCATTTATAGCCTTACAATTTTTACATTCGTTACAAGGTTCTCCATCTTCACCTAAGTTTAAAGCAATTCACTCCCTTTGCAATGAGCCTTGCAATGGTAGTCTTTCCAACTCCTCTTGATTCATGAAAAAAAGATAGGCATGAGCCATAGATTTGTTTTTTTAAAGATAATTTAAGACTTTTTACTATTTCATTTTCTCCAGATACTTCTGAAAAAAACTACTTGGTCTATATTTTTCTATAAAGTGTAATATGCATTTTTACTCCAAATCATAATAATTCATTTTTAGTTCTTAAAGTATTTCTTGTTATTCCTAAAATCTCAGCCGTCTCTACTTTCTTTCCATTAGTTATTTTCAAGTATTTGCTTAATCAGCTCTTTTTCAATCTTTGAGATTATTTCAAAGTAATAATCACTTTTCTTATTTTTTTACCCTTTAATTGACTTATTTCATTTTTAATTAAATTTTCAATAGAGAGTGCTCTAATTTCTTCTTTTTGAAGTGATTACTTTTTCACCTATTACATTAGGGAGGTAAGTCTTCTATCAAAAATACTAGAACCTCTACACATTGCAACTGCATGTTTTTATTGCGTTCTTTTAACTCGTTTACATTACCTGGCCAATCATATCTCAGTAACTTTTTTCAAGGCCATCTTTGTTACACCCTTTTATATTTTTTTCCATTTCTCTATTACACTCTGGCATATAGTGGTCTATAATAAAAGGTATGTCATCTTTTCTGTCTCTTAAATTAGGAATATTTATTTCCAAAAACTTTTTAATTTTCTATAAAGTTCATCTATAAATAGTCCTTTATCTATAAGTTCTTCAAGGTTTACACTTGTAGATGCTATTATTCTAACAAAAAGCATTTATTGGTTCCATTCTCCCAATCTAAAAAAATCTATTTTCTTCAAGTAAAAATAGTATTTTTAGATTGCATATCAAGACTTAAAAGATTCTATATTTGCTAAGTGAAGTATTCCTCCTTCAGCCTTTTTCTAACTCACCATATTGACTAAAAGCTGCTCCTTCAAATGAACCCTTCTCATAACCAAATAATTTTCTTTCCAATAAGTTTGCTCTGTATGAATTACAGTTTACACTTATAATAGGTTTATCATGAACATTACTAAATTGATGTATAGCCTTTGCTACACTCGTTTTTCCTGTTCCTCTTTCTCCTGTAACTAAAACAGGAGCAGAGTTATTAGCAACTTTCCTATAACTTTATAAAGGTCTATCATAAGTTTACTTCTACCTATTAATTTTTCCCCTGTACTCTTTGTTTTATCAACTTTTTCTACCAAACCTTTATAATCTTTTACAGATTTTTTTCTACCACTTTTTCACAATATTTTTAGGTATTTCTGGTTTTTAATATATAGTCATAGGCTCCTGCTTTTATACTTCCTGCAATAACTCTCCAGTTTGATGCCTCTCCTAAAAATAATTATTACCACCTTTTTTTGAAGTTCAGTAATTTTTGTTATTAAACTGATAAGTGCTTCTTCTTTTGAATTTCTTTCATCTATTACTATAGCTTCATATTTTCTATTTTTTTATAGCATCCATAAAAGATATCATATTTTTCAACAAATACTAAATCATTTTCAAAATTATTTTTCAAACTCTAATTTTAAGTCATTATCTAAGCGAAGTCCTAATAATAGCATTTACCCCTCCCTACTATTTAAAATCAAAATTATAATTTAAGTAAAATGTTCCGTTTACAGGTTTACCATTTTTTTCATAAGTTTAACTCTCCAAGTTCCTACAACTCTTTCTACTGCAGCATCTATTTCAGGTACTCCACTTCCTTCAACTATAACGAAAGATAAAACATTTCCCATCTTATCAACTTTTAATTTTATCTTTAACTTTCCATGTTTTCCAGAAGATTTTGCTGCTTGTGGGAACTCAGGTGCCTTATTTTTAGCATTCCAATCAACTACTCTTCCATCACTAGAATTTCCCATCTTACTTCCTGAAACTAGTCCATTTGAATAAGTTACATTTTGTAGAACTCTATCAACTACTTCTTCTCCATCAGGATCAGCTGTTGGGCTATATCCACCATTAGAAGTCTTAGGTTGTGAGCCTGATATTTGTTTCTTTAAGTCTGCTAGAGAAGGTTTTTCTTGTTTAGATGTTCCTTTTGAGTCTGAACTTTCTGAAGAACTTTTTCTTTGAATTCTCTTTAGTTGCTGGTTTTTTCAGGAGCTTTCTTTTTCATCTTTTTTTCTCAACTACTTTTTCTCCCTTTTTCAGCAAGTTTCTCTACTTTCTTCTCAACAGGTTTTTCTTTTTCAACTGGCTTTTTCTTTTGGTTTTTCTGGAGTTTTTTTCCTTAGGTTTTTCAGCAGGTTTTTTTCTGCCGCTTTCTTTTCTGGTTTCTCAGTAATTTTCTCTACAGTTTTTTTCAGTTTTAATTTCTTCAACTTTTCTTTTTCTGTAGGTTTTTCTGGTTTCTCAGTTTTTTTCTTCTTTCTTTTCTATACTGTCAGCATCTAAATTTTGTTTTTTTAGCATCTACATTCTTTTTCGCCTCTAAACTTTGTTGAAGCATCATTTTCTACTGCAACCAAACCAATTTTTTTATTTGTTCAGCATCTAATATTTCTTGAGTTGTATCCTTTGAAAATACTGTTAAAAGCAAGTATAATTCCTATATTTATAATTATAGATAAAAACAGACAGATATAGTCACTCTTTTTCATTTTATCACCTACTTCGTACTGTTAGTATCTATATTTATACCCACTTGCTCCTGCTTCCTTTAATAAGCTCATAATTTCAACAATAAAACCATAATCAATGTCTTTATCAGCTGAAACTACTACATCTTTACTTTCAGAAGTCTCAAGTTTTTCTGATACAAAATCAACAAAAGTTGATAATTCTAACTCCTCAGTTTCAGTCTTTCCTGAATTATTAGTATATTTTATATAAACATTTTTTTATCTTTATCCACTAGAACTTGAACTTCCTTCAAAGTACTCTTTGTCTTTGCAACAGTTGATTTAGGAAGCTCTATTTTAAAAAGCAGACCTTTCATCGAAAGTTGTTGCCAACATAAAGAAAAATAAGTAGAAGGAAAACTACGTCTATAAGTGGAGTAATTTCTAGTATCAATGTTCCCCCACTTCTTCTTTTTTATTCTATCTAATTTCATTATTGTCAACACCTACTCTCTGAAATAATTTAACAACTCTGTACAAGTTTTTTTCTATATCAGCTACTACTAAATCTATTCTCTTATTGAAATAGTTATAGAATATCATACAAGGAATAGCTACAAATAGCCCTCCTGCTGTTGTATATAGAGCTTCAGATATCCCTTTTGCTAAGATTCCAGCATCTCCTGTTCCATTTAATGCTATAGAGTTGAAGGCTGTTATCATACCTGTAACTGTTCCTAAAAGTCCCTAATAAAGGTGAAGCATTAGCTGCTAGAGATAAAAAGCCACATATTTCTTTCCAAAAGTTTTATTTGTTCTATTGCTTTTTCTTTTTCCTTTTTCTTCAAGTGCTGATAATGTTTCCTTATTTTTCTTTATATCCATAAATTAAAATTTCTTTTTAAAACTGTTGAAGTTGATGATTTATTAGAATTAAGGTAAATTATAGACTCTTTTTATTTTTCCCTTCCTTTTATGAGTTGTTTAACCTCTAAAGGTAATTTAGAATAGTTATTTCTTTCTTTTAAAGCAAAATAAGAAAAATCTTTCCAAAAATTGCATATAGCCCTACTATTCCCATTAAGAGAATAAAAATACATTAATATTCCGCCTGCTTTTTAATATTTGCATTTCTATTTCTTCCTTTCTATATTGTTACTATCCAAATAATTTATCTATTATTCTTCTAAAAAAATCCTTTTTCTCTACTCCTTGAGATAGTTCTTCCTCAATAGTAGCAGTATTTTTCACGATTAACCTTTACCTTGTCACCATTTTCTTTTTAAATTTTTCACCTGTAATATTTATAGAAGATGACTCTAAATTTTGATTTTGAAGAATTAACTCTTCTGTATCAATTTCTTTAACATCTAATTGTTGGTTATTTTCTCCAACAACTTTTTTAGTAACTTCAGTTGTTATAACTTCACCGTTGTCTGTTGCTTTTTGTGCATTATCATTAATGATAACAGTTGTATCATTGTCTTCTGCATAAGTTAGTACTCCCAGTAGTAAAAAAATATTGCCAATAATTTCTTACTCATTTTTCCTTCCTCCTTCTTTGTTCCTCTAATTAATATAAAAATAAGATCATTAGGAAAGTAAAAACAGTTCATTGCTAGCTAAATTTCTTAACGATAAAAAAATTAACGTTTCGCTGTAAATTCGACATCTGTAAGAGCTCTAAATGAACAAGTTCATTAAAAGCTTTTAAGATCGCTAACAAGTTAGCTCAAACATGTCGAGATTTACTCGGCTCACTTGCTTTTAATTTTTTTATCTAAAATTTAGATGCAAGTTCACTTGTTTTTTTACTTTCCAATTTTACTTATAACAAACTATTTTTTTATATTTTTAGAAGTATGCTTTGAATTTTTTCTGCTCTCTTAGCATCTAATTTTTTAAGCTCATCATAATATTTTTTTAGCTTCTTTTGTTTTTTTCATTTAAAAGTTTATAGTAAATTAATTTTTTTCTATAGAATAAGCTTTTTAAATCTTTATTTCCTTTTGTTGCATAAAAGTTTTTGTAAAATAATTTTTTTCTGCTTCCACATTATTTTCTTGTCTATCATAGATTTCAGCCGCTCTTAGCATAGCATCTTCTGCTAGTTTACCTTTCTTTTCATAGACTAACTTATAATCTGTTAGAGCCATCTTTAAGTTATTTTTCTTTTTCATTAGCTTGTCCTAGTCTATATAGAACATACTCATCAGGATTTTTATTTACTGAAACATGAGTTCCATAGTATTTTTTTAGACTTAGCTAAATCATTCTTATCAAAATAATAATCTCCTAAAGCTTTTTGAAGCATAAAGCTTTTGTACTTTTCAGATTTTAATAATGTTTCATATTCTTTTACAAGTTTTAGGATCTTTCTTTTGGGCATAATATTGAGCAGAATAATAAGCTCTTTCTTCTGGATCTGCTATTTCTCCTAGATATTTTTTCCATATCCTTGTAATCTTTCTTTTTCTAATTTTTAGTCCTATTATCTTAATAGTGTTATTTTTCTTTAACATCGGCATCATCTGTATTTGCCTTGGACTTATCAAGAGCTTCTATGGCCTTTTTCTGTATCTCCACTTTCTATATAGAAGTTTAGTACTTAAATTAGATAGAGTAGTCTTTAAATTACTGTTTGGATATACAGATAAGAAATTATTCTTTTCTCTTTCAAATGCATCAGTTTTTCCAAGTAAGCTAAGAGTAGTTATATATTTATAATAAGCTTTGCTCACCATAGAAAGTTTCTCCATAGTTATTATAGATAGCTTTGTATAGTTCTCCTGCTTTAGCATAGTTCTTTTCATTGTAGTAACTATCAGCTATTTGGAATTTTTCCATAAACTTCATAACCTTTCATACTAGCAATTTTTTGAATAATAAGATCTAGCTTGGTCATATTTACCTACTCTGAAGTAACTTAATCCTATTTTATCTAACATTTCACTATATATAGCTTTTTTTCTTTATCAGGATTTATTCTAGATAAATATTGTTCTCCAGCTTGTATTGCTTCATTATATCTTTTCAGCCAAGAAGAAGTTTCTAACCCTATTTAAATAAACCTTTGTACTTAAACCTTTATCTCCATTAGCTAAAACTTTTTGGAAATGAGTTTCTGCCTCATCATATTTTTTTAGTCCCATGGCTGCTACACCTTTTAGGTAGCTTAAGCTATTGTCATCACTTACACTTGAAAGATATTGATTCATCTCATCATATTTTTGTTGGTCTAGTAAACTAGACATCAAACTTGATATGATTTCTGTGTTTGTATCTTGACTCAAATATGCCTTATAGATTTGTTCAGCTCTTTTCAACTTGACCTGCCTTATAGTAGGCATCTCCTGTGTATAAATATACATCTTTCTTATATTCAGTATCGTCTGAATATAATTTATTATATTGATTAAATCTTATTTGTAAGTCTTCCATATCTAGCATTTGACTATCTAAAAGTATTACTCTAAATAAATTGTCTTTATCAGGAGAAACTGCAAATAATCTACCATAGTAATCTTTTGCTAATTTATAGTTTCCAACTTGATATGCAGAGTTTGCAATTATTCTTATGATATTATCTGTATCAACTCAGCTAACTACAACCTTTCTTATAATTTCTCTATCTCTTATAATTTCGTCAAAGTTCTTTAGCTTATAATTTATGGCAAAATATATGATAGATAGATTGGTTATAATAATCACTATTTTTTTAATGATTGGAATTTCTTTAAGGCTGCTTCATACTTACCACTCTTATAAAGTGAGTAAGCTTCTCCATAGATAAGTCTTGGATTATTTTTATCATCACTTTGATCATAGTATTGAAGAGCCTTATCGTAATTTTCCTTTGTTACATATAAGTCACCTATCATAGTCATAGCAGTATTATATTCTTTTGTACCCTTTATTTTTTTCTAGATAGAAACTTACTTTTTGCTCATCTTTTTTTATTGCTGTAAATTTCAATTAAATATAGTATTGCTTTTTTAGAATAATCATTAGCAGGATTTGTATTTGCTAATTCTTCAAAATCTACTATAGCTTGTTCTGTATTTTCCTTTTCTGTAAAAGAGCTGAGGCTTTTAAATAAGAAACCATGTCTTTATTTTTCTTTAGGTTTAGATTTTTGATATTCAGAAAACCAATAGATAGCCTTATCATAATCTTTTTAAATTATAGTTTACTATACCTAATCCCATCATAGCTTCTTTATCATTTTCATACTTTTTTTATCTATAATTTCTCTGTAAAATATCTTTAGCTGCCCTCATTATTATCCTTAGATAAAAATCTTGTCCTACTGCAAAAAGTGCTCTTTGATAAGTTTTTCTCATTTTTTTATCTCTTAAATAAAATCTAGCTTCATCTGTTTTTGTTTTGTAAGGCATTTATTCTTGCTAAGTAAGAGGCATACTCATCTTTTTCAGATTTTTTCTTCCATTACAAATAACTTCTTAAATACTTCTTCAGCCTTTTTTTATAATCTTTCTCTAAAAAGTAAATTTTTGCAACCTTATCTCTCATACTCTTTTTGATGTTTAGACTCAGGATATTTCTCCAAAAATTTCTCTGATTCTATAAGAGCTGATTTAAAATTTTTCTCTTTATACAGTTCGTTAACTGTTTTTAAAATCTTCAGCTTCTCCTGCAAAAATTATACTAGAACTAGCTAAAAGTGATATTATTAAAAAAATTTTTCTCATAACTCTCTCCTATTAACTTATTTCTTCTAAAATAGCATAGATATCTTCAATAGCAACTGTTGTGTTGATACAAGATTCATTTTTTTATCTTATTGAAAACTCCATAGACTAAAAAAGGCTCTGCATCTCTTTATTCCACTTATTAAATCTCTTTTACAAGCCACTGCAATTATTAAATCAGGTCTTAGATCTTTGACGTACTTTCTTGCAAGTGTTCCTCCTGTCGCTATCTTAACATCTATATTTTTATATTTATTTTTTTATATCAACAAAATTATAGACCACACATTTACCACAAACTCTACAATTATTTATATCTGCTGTTATCTTATATTCACAATCATAAAGTTGTATACAATGAGGCAAAAAGTATCAAAATTTTTATCATTAGTTTTTCTTTTTATCTTTTTTAATACATATTTATTATTTATCTCTAGAAATTTTTTGAGAAAAATAATTATTTAATTTTTGGATTTTTTTAAACTTAGTTGTCATCATAAACAATATATATAACAAAGATTTTAAAAGATTTATATAAAAATTTTTTTCCACAATAATCTCCTCAATAATTTGTTTACCAAAAATTATAACATATTAAGTTTATTATTACAATTTTAAGATTAATTATTTACCTTAGACTTTGAAAAAAATCCTGAAAAGTTTGTTTAATTTTTCACAAAAATGGTGTTGATAAAAATATTTCTACCAACACCATTTCATTTAGAATTTATTATTTTTTTAGAAAAGGAACTATTTAATTATTAGAAATCTTTTTTTCTCTTAAGATTTCTCCTGTATTAGCATCTATAAGAAATTCTCTATCTGCAAATCCTTCAGCAATTTCTACATCATATACTAATACACCATTTTTTTATGTTTTAATTCAATTTCTTTAAATTTTCCATTTTTAGAATTTTTTTAATGCAATTTCTTTTTGCTTTATCATAAGAAATTTTTGGTTCATTTACTGATTTAGCTTTTTCCAGCTCCTTTTTGTTCTTGTTCAAATTTTACTATTGCACCTGTTTCAGCGTCGATTTCATAGTCATTTTCAACATTTCCATTCATTACTTCAACTTCATAAACCATTCTTCCTTTTTCTCTATCTAGTTTTGAATTTAGTTATTTGTCCACCTTGTGCTTCTTTTTAAAGCTATATCCTTTGCTTGTTGTTCACTTATTGCTGCTAAAGCACTTGTTGAAAAATCCTATACTTCCTAAAATTATTGCTCCTACTATTAGTATTTTTTTCATTATAAATCTTCTCCTCTTTTTATTTTTATATTATTTTATTTTTTTCTTTCTATACTCTAATTATAATTCACGATTATGAATTATAAATGAATACTCTGTTTTATTTTTATTTTTTATATTATTTTTGTAAATCATTATTTTTCTATTTTAGAGATGGATATTCTCTATATATAATGGCTTGAGAGAAATTTTGTAAACTTTCCTCTCAAGCTCTTGTACAACAAATATACATAAGAAAAATGAATACTAAATGAAAACACTCTATCTTTTTTTAATACATTTTTTTATTTTACATATAAGTCTCAAAAAAATGATATAATATTTAATAATATGATAATTTAACATAATAAGGAAGTATAGAATGAAAAAAATTTTAATAACAGGTGCAAGCTCTGGTATAGGAAAAGAACTTGCAAAGATTTTAGCAAACAGAACAAAAGAACTTTTTTTACTAGCAAGATCTATAGATAAGTTAGAACTTTTTAAAAAAGACTTAGAAGAAAAAAATCCTTCACTAAAATGTGAATGTATAAAATATGATTTAAGTGATATAGAGAATTTAGATAAAATAATTGAAAATTACGATATAGATTTACTTATTAATTGTGCAGGTTTTGGGAAAGATTACAGATTTTTTTCAAAAATTAAGTGATAAGGAAGATTTAGATACTATCAATGTAAATTTTATCTCTCCTATGTTACTGACAAAAATATTCTGAAAAAAATTTTTACAAAAGGGACAAGGAATAATTTTAAATGTCTGTTCAACTGCTGCCCTATATCAACATCCCTATATGGCGATATATAGCTCAACTAAGTCAGCTCTTTTTACATTACTCTTTAGCACTTGATGAAGAGCTACATAATAAAAATAAGAATGTGAGAGTTCTATCTGTCTGTCCCAGTCAACTGCAAGTAACTTTTTTTGATAAGGACATACAAGCAAAATTTGAAGCTCACAAAAATTTATGATGAGTTCTGAAGATGTAGCTAAAAAGAATTATAAGGATAATTGAAAAAGAAAAAAAGATTTTCTATAATAGGTTTTAGAAATAAACTTTCTATGTTTTTACTAAATCTTTTACCTGCTTCTTTACAATTAAGACTAGTAGGCTCAATATTAAAAAAAGGTGATTAAATGATAGAACTATTTTTATTTTTTACTTACAATAACAATAATTTTACTTATCTTAAAATTGTTCTTTTCTTTTTGCTTATTTCTATAAAATAGATAAGCTTGAAAAAGACTGTAATAGATGAAAAAGAAATACACTGTGCTTCAACCTATTCTATCAGGTGATCCTAGACTTGAAGAAGATTTAAAAGCTAATTTAAAAAAATACCACTGATATGAATTTTTATATGGCTTGTTGATAAAAAGTGATAAAGTAGCCATAAACACAGTTGAAAGTATTTTTAAAAGATAAAAAAATTATTCAAATAGAATTGAAGTCTATTACTTAGATGATGTTCCTCAGGAGTTAAACCCTAAGATATTTAAACTTGCTCAAGTTGTAGATAAGATTAAAACTGAGTACTCTATAATTTTTAGATGATGATGCTGTAATAGATAGAAAAAAATTAGATGAATTGAGTGTATATGAAAAAGATAAATCTGAATGGATAGCAACAGAATTCCTTTTAACTATAATATTAAAGGTTTTTATTCAAAAATTAATCTCAGCCTTTATTAATTCCAATTCCATTTTTCATATTTTTTTCTATGTCATTTTTAAAACGAAAATAAGACTATAAATGGAATGTTCTATATTTTAAGAACTGATATTTTTAAAAAAATATTCTGCCTTTGATGAGATAAAATATTGGCTTTGTGATGACTTAGCTCTAGCAACTTATTTACTTTCAAAGAAGGTAAAAAAATTATACAAAGTACGATTTTTTTGTAATGTGAGAAATACAGTTCCAAGCTTAAAAAGATATATACTTCTTATGAAAAGATGGTTGCTATTTAGCAATGTATATATGAAAAATGCTTTTTTCTACAAAAATTTTTTTATTTATCATATTGCTTCCTACATTGCTTCCAACTATTTTTATTATTTTTTTAGTTTCTATTTAGGCTTAGATTACTTGGTAATAATACTTAATCTTTTTATAGGAAAAATAGCACTATTTCATATAGTGAGACTTTTTTATTTATCAAGGTCGAGAAGATGAAACATCTTCTAAAAAAATCTTTATTTACTTTTTCACCTCAAACTACTGAAATTCTATATGAATTGCTAAGTGAATTTTTATTACCTTTTATGTTAGTATATACTCTTTTAACTCCTCCTGTAATCCTATGGAGAAATAAAAAAATTAGAGTTAAAGATGGGAAGATACACTATGAAATTTAAAGAATATTTAGAAAAAAATTAGAGAGTTTAGATATTTCAAAAACTCTTTTAAAAGAAGATAAAATTGTCTTTGTTATAAGTGGAAGTAGCAATCTAAAAACTGCTGCCTTAGAGCCTGATAGATTTGAAATATTGAATATTTTTTTAAAGAATTTGGCTACAAGGTGATAAAGTCTAACTTTCCTTATAATGAAGATTTTCCATACAATGAGTTTGAAGATATCAATATCCTAAAAGCTAGTTTATCCAATATCATTTACTATCCTCATACTCTTTTTAATAAAAATTTAAAAAGAGATTTTTAAGACATTTAGAGCCTATAAAAATCTTTTAAAAGATGTCATTATTATTTCTCAAAGTTCAGGTTTAAATGTATGGAAAAAAATTTATGGAACTATCAGGCTTCAACAATGAAAATATTAAAATGTTTGCACTATATCCTGTTGGAAAAGGCTATGGTAAACTTAATAATGTGGTAGTTCTTAAAGGAATTTTTTGATATTTACAGTTTGCTTTTTAGACTTTCATAAGTTTGATAAAATAGTTAATTGCGGACATTTAGGATATTTTTAAAGATAGAAAGGTTAAGGAAATAATCTATGAATACTTACAAAGAAAAAAATTAAAATTACAGTTGTTGCTCCTCCTTTCAGTGGACATCTTTACCCAATTTTTAGAATTAGTTTTACCTCTATTAAAGAAAAATTGATAAGTATGATATTTGTGTTTACACAGGTTTTAAAAAGAAAGAAGTTGTTGAAAGATTAGGTTTTCCTGTAAAAATTTTACTTGAAGATAGACCTGATGTCTTTGAAAAACATATCTGATACAGATAAGAAAAACTAATCCTATCATAGCTTACAAGCAATTTAAGGAAAACTTAGGACTTATGCCTAAAATTATAAAGGAGATGGAAGATTATTTTTAGTGAAGAGAAACCAGACATAATTGTAGCAGACTTTATTGCTGTTCCTGTTTGTTTTGTTTCTAAAAAAATTAAATATCCCTTGGATTACAAGCATTCCTACTCCCTTTGCCATAGAAAAATAAGACAACAACACCTGCCTATGTTGGTGGGTTATATCCAAGAGATAGTTTTATCTTTAAGTTAAGAGATAAATTTGCTCGTGGATTTATTAGAACTTTTAAAAATTACTTTGCTTTATACTAAGAAAAGAATTAAAAGAATTAGATTTTACATTGTATAATGAAAAGGGAGAAGAAAATATCTATTCTCCTTATTCAATACTTGCTTTAGGTATGAAAGAGCTTGAATTTAGAGATGATTTTTCCTAGTCAATTTTCTTGGGCTGACCTTGTTGTTCATCTCTTTTCAAAGATAGTGCAAAATTTGAAGTTGAAACTAAGTTTGAAAAAAATCATATTATTGACTAAGGGAACTCATTTAAAATGGGCTAAAAATTCTATAATTGATATAGCTAGAGAACTTTCTCAAAAATATCCAAACTACCTATTTGTAGTTTCATTGGGAAAGCTATTTAGAAAGAGAAAAGGAAATTATAAAAGAAAAATAATTTACAAGTATATCATTATTTAGATTATGATGAAATTTTACCCTAAGGTTGACTATGTAATTCATCATGGTGGAGCAGGCATACTTTTACTCTTGTATTAAGCATAACAAGCCTGCTGTTATTATTCCTCATGATTATGATCAATTTGATTATGGAGTGAGAGCAGATTTAGCTGAGATTGCTTATGTAGCAAATTTAAAATCAAGGAAGTCTATTTTTAAAAGCCTTTTGATAAAATGCTAGAAAGAAAAAGAATGGAAAAATTTAGAAAAAAATTATCAAAAGCTTTCAATAATTATTCTCCTAGTGACTTATTAGAAAAAAAGAAATTGATAGAATTTTTGAAGGGGGTCAAAAAGTGAAAATTTTACTTACAGGAGCTACAGGATTTTTTTAGGAAAATATGTTATAGATGAATTAAAAAAATAATTCTTATCAAGTTGTTGCCTTTGGTAGAAATGAAAAGATAGGAAAGACATTGATTGATGAAAATGTTGAATTTTTTTAAGGGGATATAGATAATTTAGATGACTTGTATAAGGCTTCTCAAGATTGTTCAGCAGTTATCCACGCTGCTGCTCTTTCTACTGTTTGGGGACTATGGGAAGATTTCTATAATGTAAATGTTATTGGAACAAAAAAATATCGTTCAAGTCTGTGAAGAAAAAAATTAAAATTAGTTTTTTTGTTTCATCTCCAAGTATATATGCTGGAGCAAAGGATCAATTAGATGTCAAAGAAGATGAAGCACCTAAAGAAAACGATTTAAACTACTATATAAAAAGTAAGATTATGGCAGAGAATATAATAAAGGCTTCTAATCTAGACTATATGATAATTCGCCCTAGAGGACTATTTGGTATAGGCGATACTAGTATAATTCCAAGACTTTTAGAATTAAATAAAAAAATGGGTATTCCTCTTTTTGTTGATGGTAAACAAAAAGTGGATATAACTTGATGTTGAGAATGTTGCCTATTCTTTAAGATTAGCACTAGAAAACAAAGAACATTCAAGAGAAATTTACAATATAACTAATGGTGAGCCTATAGAATTTAAAGAAATTTTAACTTTGTTCTTCAATGAAATGGGAACTGAAGGAAAGTATTTAAAATGGAACTATAATTTAGTCTTACCTTTAGTTTCATTTTTAGAGAAGGTCTATAAGTTATTTAGAATAAAAAGAGCCTCCTATCACTAAGTATACTCTATATTTAATGAAATATAGTCAAACTTTAAATATTGATAAGGCTAGAAAAGAATTGGGCTATTCTCCAAAGATGTCTATATTAGAAGGAGTTAAAAACTATGTCGAACACAGTAAAAAAATGATAGAAAAAGTTGATTATTTTTGCTTGTGGCTATTGTACCAATGATTTAAAAAGAGTTTTTAAAGGCTTTGATTAAAAAAATATGGTCGCACACTTGTGACTCTAGCACTCGTAGGGTGTCAGTCATGAGTTAGACCATTAAGTATAGTCAGCATATATAGAAATATGTATGTAGAGATAGCAACTTTAAAAAGCTATCCAATACTACTCGAATTGCTGGAAACCCCTAAAGCTAGTATAACTACAACATAGTACCTAAATAATATGGTACAAATGTGAAAGTGGCGAAAGCAGAAAAAATATACTAGATGACATAAGGTTAAATCCTAAGTGTTAAGCCAGTAATGCCCCAAATCAAAGATTTGGGAAAGGCTAAAAATGGGCAATCAGCAGCCAAGACCGAAAGGTAAGGTTCAACGACTATTCCTCCTGAGGGAAGTACACTAAAGCTAGTGGAAGTGGGTAGACCCAAACAGATAGAGCTGTGGGATAAGATATAGTCTGTGCTTAATAGAAATATTAAGAAGTTCGAGGCTAATCTCCTTAATTTATTAAGGAGTGTATATGCCAAGAGAACTGCATAAGTGGTAGCGTACTTATGTGAACGACAACCTCTAAAACGACTGAGTCAGTTTTAGGTTCATATATTTAGAAAAAAATTTTACTTTTTTTCATTTACTTATAGTATAAAAAAAGTAGTATACTCTATATAGGTAAATGGAGGTGAAATCGCATGGAAAAAAAGCATATAAGTTTAGATTTTTATCCAACTAAAACTCAAATAACAATATTAAATTGTACTTTTGGTTGTGTAAGATATGTCTATAATCATTTTTTTAGGTTTAAAACAAGAGCTATATAACAAAGAGAAAAAAATCTATGTCATATAATCAATGTAGCAAAAATACTCACAGTTTTAAAACAAGAAAAAGAATGGTTAAAAGATGTAGATAAATTTTTCTTTACAAAATTCTTTAAAAGATTTAGATAAAGCCTATAAGAACTTCTTTAGTGGAAGTGGCTATCCAAAGTTTAAATCTAAGAAAGATAATAGAAAATCATACAGAACCAATTATACAAATAATAATATAGAGTTTTTTTAGATAAATGGATAAAAGTACCTAAGTTAGGAAAAACTAAAAAAATAAGAGATAAAATGAAACCACAAGGAAGAATAATAAGTGCAACAATAACACAAGCACCTAGTGGAAAATATTATATATCTCTGTGTTGTACAGATGTAGAAGTAGAAAAAAATTAGAAAGTACAGATAAGAATGTTGGAATAGATTTAGGTATAAAAAAAACTTTATGATTACCAGTGATGAAATCTCAATAGAAAATCCAAAAATATTTACAAAAATCTTTGAATAAACTAGCGATATTACAAAGAAAAACTATCACGAAAAATCAAAGGGTAGTTCAAATAGGAATAAAGCTAGAATAAAAAGTAGCAAGATTATTTGAAAAAAATATCAAATCAAAGAGAAGATTTTTTTGCAAAAATTATCAACAATGCTAATAAAAAGAATATGATATTATTTGTATGGAAGATTTACAAGTAAAAAAATATGGTAAAAAAATCATAAATTAGCAAGAAATATTGTAGATGTATCGTGGAGTGAATTTAATAGAATACTAAGTTATAAAAGCAAAATGGTATGGAAGAACAATAGTAAGAGTAGATAAATTTTTTTGCAAGTAGTCAAATATGTAATTGTTGTGGATATAGAAATGAAGAAGTAAAAGATTTAAGTGTGAGAGAATGGACTTGTCCAGTATGTGGAGCTGTACATAATAGAGATATAAATGCAGCTAAAAACATATTAAAAGAAGGACTAAGGATATTAGGTATAAGTGCTTAAATATATAATATATGAACCGTAGGAACTATGGGGATAGCTTGGTAAATTTAGTTGGCTAACAGAAGCAACTACTACCCAAGAACCCTGCGACTCTAGCACTCGTAGGGTGTCAGTCGTGGGAGGTTCAGAAGACAATAGTCAATTTTAATGCAGGAGTTTTTTTGATTAAACATAGGGAAAAAGGCTATATACTTTATGATACTGGCTACTCTATGGATATTTTTAAAAAAATAATCTTAAATATTTTTCTATATAGATTTGCAAATCCTATAACTTTAAAAAAGAGAAGATATGATAGACTATCAACTTAAAGAAAAAGGTATAAGTCCAGATGAAATTAAATATATTATTATTTCTCATCTACATCCTGACCATATTGGAGGCTTAAAAATTTTTTTCCGAATTCTTACCTAATCTTAACCAAAACTTGTTATAATGATTTTTAAGTTAAAAAGGGATAGTCTGTTAATTTTTTTAATGAATTGTTCCCTGAAGACTTTGAAAAAAAGACTGATAATCATAGATGACTATAAAGAAAATACTCAATTTCCTTATAGAAATAGTTATGACTTATTTTCTGATTCATCTATGTTTCTTGTAGAGGTAAGTGGGCATACTAAGGGGCAAGCTTGTTTATTTCTACCTGAAGATAATTTATTTCTTGCTGCTGATGTATGTTGGGGAACAGATTTTTACCTCTTACAGAAAAAAATGAAATGGCTTCCTAGAAAAATTCAAAATAACTTTGAAGAATATAAAAAAAGGTACTAAACTATTAGAAAAATTAATAGAAGATAAAAATTTCAGTCATCGTCAGTCATGACAAAAAAAGAAAAAAAATAATAGATATACTGAGTAATTAAAAAAATAAATGAGTTACGAATGTAGATTTTTAGATAAAAAAATCAAATAGAATGAGCCGAGCAAATTCAGGAGTGTCTGAGTGCAACGAGTTTCCTGATTTGCAGCGAATTCTTGATTCTTTATCGTTAAGAAATCTACTCAGTAACGAATTATTTTTTAATGCAAAAAGGAGGGAGAGATAGAATGAATAAAAATTTTTGAAAATTATATCTACTTTTTGTAAAAAGTTAGATATTTTTTTCTAAGTGGACTTCAAGAGATAAACTTTTAAAATATCAAGAAGAGCAAGTCGAAAAAAACATTTTAAATTTTTTTAAAAGAAAATTCACCATATTTTTAAAACTCATCAAATCACAGATGACTTCACTATGAATAAAGCATTTATGATGAAAAAATTTTGATGAACTCAACACCTTTAGGTGTAAAAAAAGATGAGGCTATGGAAATTGCTTTAAATAGTGAAAAAAACTAGAAATTTCAGTCAAAAATACAAGGATATTTCAGTAGGCTTTATCATCAGGTACATCTGGTCATAGAGGAATGTTTATCACAACTCCTGAAGAACAGGGGACATGGGCAGGAACAATTCTTGCTAAAATGCTACCTAAAAATGATATCTTTGGACATAAAATAGCATTTTTTTCCTAAGAGCAGATAATGATTTATATAAAGCTATAAATTCATTTTTTTAATAAGTTTAGAATACTTCGATACTTTTTAAGGATATAGATGAGCATATTGAAAGGTTAAATAAATATCTACCAACTATGATAGTTGCACCACCCTCGTTACTTTTTAGTTCTTGCTAAAAAAATTGAAGAAGGAAAATTAAAAGTTTCTCCAAAAAGACTTATCTCTGTTGCAGAGATTTTGGAGAAAAGCTGATGAAGAATATATTAAAAAAAACAATTTAATTTAAAAAAATAATACATCAAATTTACCAAGCTACTGAAGGTTTCTTTAGCTTGTACTTGTGAATATGGACATTTACATCTCAATGAAGATTTAATAAAATTTGAAAAAGCAGTATATAGATGAAAAGAGATTTTTATCCAATAATTACTGATTTTTAGAAGAACTAGTCAACCTTTTGTAAAAATATTATCTAAATGATATCTTAGTTGAAAATACTGAGCCTTGTCAATGTGGTTCAGTTCTACAGAGAATAGAAAAGATAGAAGGACGTTCAGATGATATTTTTCAAATTTACTAATAAGTTTGGAAAAAGAAATTGTAGTCTTTCCTGATTTTTATTAGAAGAACTATACTCTTTGTTGAAAATATAAGAGAGTATCAAGTCTTTTCAAATCAATGATAAATTATTAGAAGTCGCTATTTTTAAATATTAGTAATGAACAAAAAGAATTAGTAAAAAAATGAATTTAATAAATTATTTACTTCATTAAATATTGAAAATGTAGAAATCAAATTTATTAACTACGAAATAGATAAAACTAAAAAAACTAAAAAGAATAGTTAGGAAGGTAGAAAAATGAGAAGAATAAAATTTAAAGGATATGGAGTAGTATTACCTAAAAATACAGTTAGTTTTTAAAGGAGCATATTCGTTACAGAATAAGTGAAGGAGAAACTCAGCTTCAGCTTGCTGTTGCTGCTGTGAAAAAAAGCTTTAAAGAATTCTAATATTTCTATAAATGATATTGATTGTATAGTTTCAGCTTCTGCTGTTGGTGTACAACCCTATTCCTTGTATGGCAGCCTTAATTCATGAAAAAAATAGCAAAAGGAACTTCTATTCCTGCACTTGATATAAATACAACATGTACAAGTTTTCATTACAGCTTTAGATACTATGTCTTATCTTTTTAGAAGCTGGAAGATATAAAAAGAGTATTAATTGTTTCTTGTGATGTTGCTTCATCAGCATTAAATCCTAATCAAAAAGAAAGCTTCCAACTTTTCAGTGATGGAGCAGTAGCCTTTGTTGTGGAAAAGTCTGATGAAGAAGTAGGAATCATAGATTCTACATTAAAAACTTGGTCTGAAGGAGCACATTCAACTGAAATTCGTGGAGGTTTAAGTAATTTCCACCCTAAATATTATTCTGAAAATACAAAAGAAGAATATATGTTTGATATGGCTGGAAAGAGTATTCTAGCTCTTTGTATCAAAGAAATACCTAAGATGTTTAAAGAATTTTTAGAAAACAACAAGATGAAAGTATCTGATATTGACATGGTAGTTCCTCATCAAGCCAGTGTTGCTATGCCAATAGTTATGCAGAAAATTAGGAGTAGCTAAAGGTAAATTTATAGATGAAGTTAAAAGAATTTGGTAATATGGTTTCTGCCTCTGTCCCTATGACTCTAGCACATGGATTAGAACAACAAAAAAATTAAAAATGGTGATATAATATTACTTACAGGTACTGCTGCTGGGCTTACTACAAATATGATGTTAATAAAAAAATCTAAAAAGGAGATTTAACAATGTTAAGAGAAGATGGGAGAAAATTTAACGAAGAAAGAAAAAAATTAAAATTACTAAAGATGTAAATATCTATGCGGAAGGTTCTGTTCTGATAGAAGTAGGAAATACTAAAGTTATCTGTACTGCCTCTGTAAGTGAAAAAGTTCCTCCATTTTTAAGAGGAACAGGAAAAGGTTGAGTTACTGCTGAATACTCTATGTTGCCTAGAGCTACAAATGAAAGAAATCAAAGAGAAGCTAGCAAAGGAAAATTAACAGGTAGAACTGTTGAAATCCAAAAGACTTATTGGTAGAGCTTTTAAGATCTGCAATAGATTTAGAAAAATTAGGTGAAAGACTTATAACTATCGACTGTGATGTTATTCAAGCTGATGGTGGAACAAGAACAACTTCAATAACAGGTGGTTATGTTGCTCTTTGCTCTCGCTATAAAAAAATTATTAAAAGAAGAAATTATAGAAGAAAATCCTTTAATAGCTAATGTTGCTGCTATAAGTGTTGGAAAAAAATAGATTCTGAATTAATGGTAGACTTGAAATATTCTGAAGATTCTGCTGCTGAAGTGGATATGAATGTCATTATGAATAAAAAGGTGAGTTCATTGAAGTTCAAGGAACAGGTGAAGAAAAGTACATTTACAAGAACTGAATTAAATGGACTTTTAGACTTAGCTGAAGCTTCTATAAAAAGAATTATAGACTTACAAGATAAAGTTATTGAACAAGAAAATTTAAAAATATTTCTAGCAACAGGAAACAAACATAAAAATAGAAGAAATATCTGATATTTTTTTCAGATATAGAAAATGTTGAAATCCTTTCAATAAAAGATGGTGTAGAAATTCCTGAAGTTATTGAAGATGGAACAACTTTTGAAGAAAATTCAAAAGAAAAAAAGCAGTAGAGATTGCAAAAATTCTTGAATATGATTACTATTGCTGATGATTCTGGTCTTTGTGTTGATGCACTTAACGGTGAACCTGGAGTATATTCAGCTAGATATAGTGGAACAGGTGATGATTTTAAAAAAATAATGAAAAAGCTTATTGAAAATCTAAAAGGTATAGAAAATAGAAAAGGCTAAATTCGTCTCTGTAATAACTTTAGCAAAACCTAATGGAGAAACTTTCTCTTTTGAAGGAGAAATTCTTGGTGAAATAATTGATAATCCTAGAGGAAATACTGGTTTTGGTTATGACCCTCATTTCTATGTAGAAGAGTATCAAAAACTTTTAGCCCAATTACCTGAACTTAAAAATAAAATTAGCCATAGAGCCAAAGCTTTAGAAAAATTGAAGAAAGAACTTAAAAATATCCTTTTATAGCAAGGACTTTCAAATAATATTATCTTTTATATATTTTGATAAAAAATAATTGACTTATAGATATATTTATTATAAAAATATGTAGAGAATAATTTATTTAGGGGGTACTACTATGAAAAATTTTTACTTGCTTTTAATGTTAGTGGGAGCTGTTTCAGCTGTTGCTGCAACTAAATCTGCTCCAAAAGCTCAATATCCTGATGGAACTTATAGAGGAGTATATATTTCTGGTCAAGAAACTCAAGTTGAAGTTCAATTTAACTTAAAAAAATGATGTGATCACTGATGCGAGATATAGAACTTTATTCTATAAAGGACATGACTGGTTAAAAGAAGATGATTTTTATTGCTAAAAAAATGATGGATATATGAAACTTCTTGAAAGAATAACTAATAAAAATACAAGATGTTATGCCTACTATGTATAACTCTGAAGAAATAGAAAAAGGTGGAGCAACTGTAAGAGAAATGAAAGTTAGATCAGTCTCTACAATATGGTTTAAATGTAGGACCATTTAAATTACCTAAAAAAAGAAGCTAAATAGATCTTAATAAACTAATGATTTTCCTAAATAAAAATCCCTTTTATAGAGGGATTTTTTATTTTACTCATTTTGTAAAGAATATGTTATAATAAAATAAATTAAAAATCAGATTAAGGAATTATTTTACTTATTATTTAGTTTACAAATCAATATTCCTAATTTATAATATTAAAAATTTTTAGATGGAGGAACAGAATGACTAAGAAAAAAATAGTTATAGGTGTTATTGGTTCAGACTGTCATACAGTAGGAAATAAAATAATTCATAACAAATTAGAAGAAAGTGGTTTTGAAGTAGTAAATATTGGTGCTCTATCTCCTCAGATAGACTTTTATAAATGCTGCTCTTGAAACAAATTCAGACGCGATAATTGTTTCTTCAATCTATGGCTATGGAGAATTAGATTGCCAAGGTATAAGAGAAAAATGTGATGAATATGGATTAAAAGATATACTTTTATATGTTGGTGGAAATATAGCTTCAAGTAATGAAGAATGGGAAAAAAACTGAAAAAAAGATTTAAAGAGATGGGCTTTAATAGAATATATAAGCCAGGGACTCCAATAGAAGAAACTATAAGTGATCTCAAAAAGATTTCAAACTATAAATTTCTTATAAAGATTACTTGTCAGCCTATAATGTTTCTGGAGCTCCACAAAGGCTCCTTCAACATTATAGAACATCGCAGTAATCTTTAGTTTGAAACTTTATTTTTTATTATAATAAGGAAAGGTGTGAAAAATGAGTAGTCGTATTTATCTCAGTATAGATTTTTGGTAGTACATACACAAAATTAACTGCAATAGATTTAGACAAGGAGGAAATTATCTCCACAGCAAGAGCAATGACAACGGTAAAAACTAATGTTTTAACTGGTTTTTAATATGGCATTTGAAGAATTAACAAAGGACTTAAAAGATAAATTGAAAGACTATGAAATAGTAAAAAAAGTAGCTTGTTCCTCTGCTGCAGGAGGATTAAAAATTATAGCCATAGGTTTAGTTCCTGAACTGACTACTGAAGCTGCTAAAAAAGCTGCTTTAAGCTCAGGTGGAAGAGTTGTAAAGACTTATGCTTTTAGACTAAGTCCTGAGGATATGGAAGAGATATCTTCTCTTGACTACGATATTCTACTTTTAACAGGTGGAACTAATGGTGGAAATAGAGAATATATCTTAGATAATGCTAGAACTTTAGCAGAAAATAATATTAAGAAACCTATTATAATTGCAGGTAATGAAGAAGTTAAAGAAGAAGTAGAAAAATATTTAAATCTCATAATATTGAATACTACAGCAGTGAAAAATGTTATGCCTGTTGTAAATAAAATTAATGTACTTCCTGTCAAAGAAGTTATAAAGGAAGTTTTTATGACAAATATAATCAAGGCTAAGGGTATGGAAAGTATACAAGAAATTGTTGGTAATATTATTATGCCTACTCCTACTGCTGTTATGAAGGCTGCTGAAATTTTTTCACAAGATAATGATGACACTATTGTTATTGATATAGGTGGAGCAACAACAGATGTACACTCTATTGGAGCAGGTCTACCAAAAGCTAATAATATTCAATTAAAAGGTATGGAAGAGCCTTATTCAAAAAGAACTGTTGAAGGCGATTTGGGAATGAGATATTCAGCTCTTGCTCTTTATGAAGCAACTAGTCTAAATAAGATCAGAGAATACCTAGGTAGTAAAAGATTCTAAAATTAATATAAGAGAAAAATTTTTGAATTTAGACACGAAAATCCTGATTTTATATCTGAAACTGAAGATGATATAACTTTTTGATGAAATGATGGCTATGCTATGCACTGAAATTGCTATGGATAGACATGTTGGTATCTTAGAATCTATTTTTTCACCTATGGGAACTCTTTTTGTTCAAAAGTGGAAAAGGATTTAACAGATGTAAAATATGTAATTGGAACTGGTGGAATAATCAATAATAGTAGAGATCCTAAAAATATTAGACTTATGCTTATATGATGAGAATAATCCTCAAATTTAAAACCTAAATATCCAAAAATTTTTAGCGGATAAAACTTATATCATGTCTGCTATGGGCTACTTGCTAGTGATTATCCTGACATAGCATACAGAATAATGAAAAAGTATCTTGTAGAGATATGATGGAGGAATTTAAATGTCTATAACATTTTAAAAATAGATAAGGAAGATTTTCTAGAGATGAGGAAAAAATTTTTAGAAAACTATAAAAAGCTTAGATGACTTTGATTTAGACACAGCTATTAGATTTCATAAAGTCATTGCCAGACTATAAAAATTTTCAAAAATGCTAGAAAAAAATCTATACAAGATAATAAAAATTACAATTGAAGCATATAGCAAAGAAACTCTTTTAGAAGATTTAATAAAAAAATTTAAATTCTCTCCACAGAGTTGGACAGGCTGATTTTTCTCTCGATTATAATAGATTCTCATACTAGAGAAAATCATTATGAAAATGCTAGAACAATATTAAATGACTCCATTAAATCTAATAAATCATTGCTGAATGGTTTTCCTTTAATAACTTATGGAACTAAACTGGCTAGAAAAATTATAAATGATGTAGAAGTTCCATTGCAGATAAAACATGAGCTCAGCTGATGCAAGATTACTAGCTGAATTCTCTTTCTTAGGTGGTTTTTCTGCTTTTGATGGTGGAGGAATTAGTCATAATATACCTTTTTAGTAAATCTGTATCATTAAAACGATAGTCTAGAAAAACTGGAAATATGTTGATAGACTTGTTGGACTTTATGAAGAAAATGGAATAAAAGATAAATAGAAATATTTTTCTCCACTTACAGCTACACTTGTTCCACCTGCAATTTCTAATTCTATCCAGATTTTAGAAACTCTACTTGCTGTTGAACAAGGGTAAAAATATAAGTATAGGTGTCGCTCAATATGGTAATATAACTCAAGATATTGCTTCTTTACTGGCTCTTCAAGAGCAAATTCAAATTTCTATTTAGATAAGTTTTCTTTTAAAGGACATTCATATTTCAACTGTCTTTAATCAATGGATAGGTGGTTTCCCAGAAGATGAATTAAAAGCTTATTCTTTAATTTCTTATTCTGCTACTGTTTCTTTATTTACTAAATCTAATCGAATCTTTGTTAAAAAAATATAGATGAATATACAAAAAAATTCATTAGGAAATACTATGATTAATTCCCTAGTTTTTAACTAAAACTATTTTAGATATTGAAATAGCCAAAATTTTAATAACTATGAAGAAGTAATTTTGAAAAAGAACAAATAAAAAGAAAACTAGCTCAAATAATAGAAAAGATTTTTTTCTATATGTGATGGAGATTTAAGAAAAAGCAATTGCTGAAGCTTTTGCAGATGGAATAATTGATATTCCTTTTGCTCCTTCTAAAGTATAATATAGGAAAAGATGATGCCAGCAAGAGATAAAGAAGGTATGATAAGATATTTAGATATTGGAAACTTACCTTTTGATACTTTAACACAAGAATTTCATCATAATAAAATTAAGGAAAGAGCTATAAACGAAAATAGAAATAGATTTTCAAATGACTATTGATGATATTTTTGCTATGAGCCAAAGGTAAATTAATTAATAAAAAGTCGTGAATAAATTCACGACTTTTATTTTCAATTATCAATTTTTAACTATTAGAAGCTAACTTTCATACCAGCCCAAGCAGTTGGTCTCCATCTCCAGTTTTTAGCTTCAGATTCTGTTGAAACTTTCCAGTTTCTATATTCAGCACCTGCTGCTGCAAATAAATTTACATTATCAGTTACTTTATAATTTACATTTTAAAGTAGGTAATAAATATACACTGTAAGATCTTCTATCTGTTCTAACTCCTTGACGATTTTTTTACAGTCTTATATTGATGGAAGTCATATGCATCATATCCTCCTTCAGACTTTAATGATACAGTTAACTTATCATTTTTATATAATGGAAGAGTATGGTATAGATAAGCTTCCATAGCTCCATTAAATTGTCCTTTTTAGTTTCTCCACTTGTTCCTACTTCAAATGGATCTCTGTATCTAGTGTAATTTGAATATAAGTTTAATTCAGCACTGAAACCTGCAGGTAATTTATATGAAGATTCAAAATCTAATGAATATTTATTATATGTACTATCATTAGTATGTCCTGCCCTAACTATGAGTGTATCCAGGTCTTAATCCAAATGAAGTTACTTTAACATATTCGTTTGATGGTAAGTAATCTGCAAAATCAAAAGAATACAGAAGCTGATAGACTCTTTCTTCCTTCGTCACCATTTGATTGATCGTATGATAATCTTGACTTAGCTTTAACTTTAGTATTTTTCTAAAGTTCCAAAGTTATAAAAATGTCTAACTCTTAAAGTATCACTACCTATAGTTGATTCTCTGTACCTCTCAAAGTATTATAATTTCTTGTTCTTACATATAAAGTTTGTTTTTCTGTGAAAATTTAAATTTAAAACACTTTTGAAGTCTTCCAGCATTTGCAATACTACCAGCCCAATCTCTGTCCTTATCTTCACCAACATTTTTTATTTTCAGTTTCTCCATACCAAGTATATCTTAAATCAAGTGAACCATTTGGTTTCCAAGCAGGTTTTAACTTCTCTGTCTTTATAAACTATAACTGGTTTTTCAACATACTCAATTACCTTTTTCAGGTTCTGGAGTAGGTGCTGGCATAACTTCCTTTGCTGATGCTATAGAAGTAACCACTAATAATGATCCTAATAATAATGCTAATCTTTTCATAATAAATCCCCTTAAATTTATTTTATATATAATTTTTAGTTTTTTCTTTATTTAAATTTATCCTATTATAACATATCATTTTTAATTACAAGTTTTTTGCTTTTTATTCTTACTGTATTATTTTTAAAACTTTTTATCGTATTTTAAACATATTAATTTAGCTAAAAAGTTATTTTTTTAAAATTTATGAATTATGCCAGAACACTCGCGACTCTAGCACTCGTAGGGTGTCAGTCGTGAGAGGTTCAATCAAATAAAAAAATGAGGATAATATCCTCATTTTTCTCAGTATTATTTAATTTTATCTTTTAATTCATCAGAAATTATGAAGTCTGCTTCTGTTGTTGCTCTTATATCTTCTAGAGAAGAATAAGGAGTTATTTCTTTTAGAACTAATCCTTTATCTGTAACTTCAAAAAAACAGCTTTTTCTGTTATTATTAAATTTACAACTCAACAGCTGTTAGAGGTAATTTACATTCTTTTAAAATTTTTATTCCACCATTAGATGTATGTTCCATTGCAACTATAACGTGTTTTAGCTCCAACAACTAGATCCATAGCTCCACCCATTCCAGGAACTTTCTTTCCAGGAATCATCCAGTTAGCAAGATTTCCTTTTTCATCAACTTCTAAAGCTCCTAATACAGTTGCGTCAACGTGTCCACCTCTGATTATTCCAAAAGAATAAGCTGAATCAAAGAACATAGCTCCTTTAGCAGCAGTTATATATCCTCCTCCTGCATTTATTAAATAAGGATCTTCTTTTCCCTTTTTTTCTGGTGCAGGCCCTACACCTATACAACCATTTTCACTTTGAAAGATAACATCCATATCTCCAACATAGTTAGCCACTAATGTAGGAAGACCTATTCCCAAATTTACAACATATCCATCATGAAATTCTTGAGCAACTCTTTTTGCTATAACTTCTCTTACTAAATTTTTATCCATTTCCATATTTATTCACACCTCCATTATTTGCTTTCAACTATGTAGTCTACGAATATTTTTGATATATCTAAATGTTCAGGACTTAATGAACCAGCTGGCACAATTTCTAAAGCTTCAACTATAACAACATCAGCAGCTGTTGCCATCAATGGGTTAAAGTTCTTTGTAGTTTTTTCACAGATAACATTCCCTTGTTCATCAACTTTTGAACCAAATAATACTGCTACATCAGCTTTTATAGGTTTTTCTAGTAAATAGTCTTTTTCCATCAACATTAACAATTGATTTTTCCTTCTTGAACTACAGTTCCAAGACCTGTTGAGTTAATACTCCTCCTAATCCATAACCTGCTGCTCTAATTCTTTCTGCCAGAGTTCCTTGTGGAACTAATTCAACTTCCATTGTTCCGTCATGCATTTTTACCAGTTTCTGGGTTTGTTCCTATATGACTTGCTATTACTTTTTTTACTTGATTATTAACTACTAGTCTTCCAACTCCTTTATCAACAAATGCAGTATCATTACAAACTATTGTTAAATCTTTTTCACCTTTTTTTCTATAAGAGCTGTAACTATATTTTCTGCAGTCCCACAAGCTAAAAATCCTCCAAAATGAACAGTCATTCCATCTTTAATGTGAGATATTGCTTCTTCCATTGAAACTATTTTTCTCATAAATTTTTCCTCCTTAATCTTAAATATTTAATTCTAAATTACTTATAACTATATATTAATATTCTAAACCTTATGTAAGTCTTATTTTGTAATTAGAATAATAAGAAACCTGTACAAATAAATAGACCTGAAACTATTGTTACTATTAAGCAGTAACCCATTATATCTTTTAGCCCCCAAGACCTGCTATTCCTAATGCTGGTAAAAAGCCCAGAACAGTTGTATCATATTAGTCCAAGCATCTCCCCAAGCTATAGCCATAGCTGATTTTGCAGCAGATACTCCTATTGCTTGACCTGCAGGCATTACTATTGGAGCTTGAACTGCCCATTGTCCTCCACCTGATGGTACAAAGAAGTTTACTAATCCAGCACTAATAAATGAGAATACTGAGAATGTTTTTTTCTGTTGATATATTAACAAAGAAATTAGACATAAGTTTTGCAGAGACATTCCATCTGCATCTGCTCTACCATTATACCCATAATTCCTGCATAGAATGGGGAATTGTAATAATATTCCCCCTGCACCTTTTATTGCTTCTGCTAGTGCATTTAAGTATCTTCTTGAGTTCCATGTAATAAAATTCCTAAGAATAAAAATATAAAGTTTACTAGGTTAAGATTTAATGCAAAAACCTTTAGTATATAAATATTGCCCTATATAAGCAAATCCCATAATTGAAAGTAAAATAGAAACTACTCTACTATTTTCTATTCTTTCAGCTGGAGTCATTTTAGATTTATCTAAAACTTCTTCCTTAGTTTCCACTAATAATTCTTGATTAACTTCAACAACTTCATCTTTACTTGGAAACATAGCAACATTTAATAAAGGTACTATTATTAATAAACCAACAACTATGAATATATTCATTGGTGAAAACATTGTTTGACTTGTTGGAATAGTTGCTGTAACAGCTCCTGCTGTTTGTTGAGCTAAACTTTCTGGATTTCCACTTGCAAGTTGTAGTGGAATAGAACCTGATAAACCTCCATGCCATACTAAGAATCCTGTATATGCTGAAGCTATAAGAAGTCTGTAATCAACACCTTTAACTTTTTTTGCAATTTCTTTTGCAAATAAAGCTCCTATAACTAGACCAAATCCCCAGTTTAAAACACAGGCTATACCTGATACCAATGATATGATAAGTATTGCTTGTTTTGGACCTTTTATTCCTGAAGCAAATGTTTCTAGCATCTTTTTAAATAATCTTGAACTTGCTAGAGCATGTCCTGTTACTAGAACTAATGCCATTTGCATTGAAAATGCTAGTAGTGACCAAAATCCATCTACCCAATATCCAATTACCCCAAAGAAAGAAGCTTTAGTGAAAATTAATGCTCCTCCAAAAACTAAAAATGTTAATAATGCACAGAATATAAATGGATCTGGTAGCCATCTTTCCATAACACGTACACACATTGAAGTGAATCTTTTTAAAAATTCCTTTTTCTTTTTACACTTTCCATAAATTTCCCCTTTTTTTATAAAAATTGAGTTTCAAATTCTCTTTATATATTTTAACTTGTTTATTACTTTATGTCAACTATAAAAGCTTACTTTTTTTGGTACAATATTTTTAATAAATGAAATATATGTTTTTAAAATATAACTTAATTTATTATTAAAAAAATATATACACAAAAAACCGTGAGATAACTCACGGTTTTCAAATATTATTTTTCTTGGATTTTAACCTTAGCCTAAACTAGATTAGAAAGAAACTTTCATACCAGCCCAAGCAGTTGGTTGCCATCTCCAGTTTTTAGCAGTTGAATTAGCTTCAACAGCCCAGTTTCTATATTCAGCACCAGCAGCTGCATGTAATTTTACGAATTCAGTTGGTTTATAAGCAACTTGGAATGTTGGTAACATATATACGCTATAGAAGCTCTTTTCACCTTTTTCCTGAACCATTATCTACAACTTTATGTTGATGCCATGCATATGGATCATATCCACCTTCAAAATCAAATGATAATTCTACATTGTTTGCTTTGTATAATGGAGTATGTTGATAGATATAAAGCTTCTAATTCTCCATTATATTCGTGTTTTTATCAGCATAAGCTAATTTATCATGATGCCAATCATAATAGTTGTAAACATTTAATTCTGCACTGAATCCTAATGGTAAAGTATATTCAGATTCAAAGTTTACTAAAGCTCTTTCTACAGTATTATCATTGTCATGTCCAGCCCATTTATGAGCATATCCAGTTCTTAAACCAAATTTTTCAACTTTAAAGAAGTTGTTTGAATAGATGTAATCAGCAAAATCAAAGAATACTGATGCTTCCGCTTTCTTTCCACCATCTCTACCGTCTTGTTTGTATTCTAATCTAGAAGTTGCATTAACTTTAGAAGAACCTAAGTTTCCAAAGTTATAGAAATGTCTTAATCTTATTTGATCATCAGAAGAATCTCCTTTAGTTCCTCTTAAAAAGCTTGATAATTTCTTGTTCTTACTTGTAAAGATTGTTTTTCAGTAAAGTTTATTTTTGTTTCAGTTTGTAATCTTCCAGCATTGTTTCTTCCAGCTGCCCAATCTCCGTCAGTATCTTCTTTTTTTAGTTTTGTTTTCAGTTTCTCCATACCATCTGTATTGAACATCTACTGATCCGTTTGGTCTCCAAGCTGGAGTAACTTCTCTGTCTCTGTAAACGATTACAGGTTTTTTTCAACATATTCAATTACTTTTTCTGGAGCTGGAGCAGGTGCAGGCATAACTTCTTTAGCTGATGCTACTGATCCAACTACTAATAATGAACCTAATACTAATGCTAATTTTTTTCATGGTTTTTCCCCTTAAATTTAAATTTTTTTGTTTTTATTTTAACTTTATTTGTCTATAATCCCATATAGACATCTCCCATTAAAGTTAGTATACTACATTTTTTTAAATTTGTAAACTTTTTTATTTTTAAACTTAAATGGTTTTTTATAGTCTAATATCGCCTATTTAATGCTATATATTTTTTTCAATCTTACAGCTGGTTCTGATGGTAATTTAAATAAAGGTATAAATCTATCTAAACCAGTTAAAGTTAAAATTAAGATACTAAATACTGCTATCATAGCTATAAAGTTATATTTAATAATATCTATTGCTACGAATTCATGTAGAGGATAAACTACTGTAGCTATACCCATATAGAATGCTATATAAACGTGCCAAAGGGATAAGTTGAGATCCAAATACACCCATAGCATCACTGAATGTAGCATTTCTTAATCTCAATGTATACATATCTTCTTCTGAACCTTCAACGTTTTCTTCAACCATTTCTCTGATGATTGATCATATAGTAACTATTTGAGCCATTTCATCTGCAAGAGTTGCATTTCCAAATACACATAGAAGTCCATTGTAGAACATTAATTGTCTTACACTTCCAGAAATCTTAGATAATAATTTTTGAAACAGGTTCAAAGGCATTCATACTCTTCATGATACCACCGAAAGCAGCAACCCACATCATCATTACTATAACCCAGCTACCAGCTGAAGCAAAACCACCCATCATCATATTTAGGTAATCCATAGTACTTGTAACTGTTCCTGCCATCATACCAAATACATAAGCAAAGAATAATCCAGCGAATAAACAAATAAATGTTTGTGTTCCCATAAATGCTAGAACTAAAACTATTACTAATGGAACAGCCATATATAAAGGAACTCCATTTTTAACTTGTTCTAGTAATTTAACAGCAGCTTCTCTCTTTTCAGCAAGTGCTGTCCATACATCTGCAGGGATACTGTTGATAGCTTCAGTAGGATCTCCAACTGTTGAAGGTAATCCCATTGTGAAACCTGCTATAGCAAATAAGATTATTCCTGATAGTAGAACTAGTGCTGACCATACACCTTGGTGTCTAATTCTTCTGATAACTTCAACCCTTTGGATACCAGAACTTACTATTGTAGTATCTGAAATAAGTCCTATATTATCTCCAAAACAAGCCCCTCCTGCTATAGCTGCAGTTGTCAATAATAAGTTTCCACCAACTATGTGGTTTAACCACAAGAAGATAGGTGCACAAGCTGCGAATGTACCCCAACTTGTTCCAGTTGCTATTGATAGTATAGATGTTACTATAGCTCCAACAACTGCAACTGTCTTAGCTGTTATTCCAACTTTTAATGCAATTAATATAAGAGACGCTCCAACACCTGTTGACATAAATGATTCTGCCATCGCATAAGCAGCCATTAGGATAAATAATGCAACTTGAATTTCTTTTACATTATCTATTGCATGATCAATAACTGTTGAGAATTTTTGTTTAGAACAAATCATGGCAATAAAACAGGCATAGATAGTTGCAAGCGGTGCAGCAAGAAGTGCATCAAAACCCTTCATCATAAGTGCCGCTAATACGATTACCGGACTTAACTTTAAAAATGCTTTCATACCAAAACCTCCATAATATAAATTTTTTTATGTTTTTAAAATTAAAAATTAAAAACTTTACTACTTTATATTTATTTTTGATACCATACTCTAAGATGTAAAAATCTTAAGTGTTTTTTTATTTTTTTGTTTTATGATATGTTAAATATACCATTTTTATTAAAATTTGTCTATAAAAAAATTACATATATTTCTATATATATAATCAATATTCAACTTATATAATTTTTAATGATTATTTTTAGTATTCATTCCTCTTTGAACCATTTCTTTTTTAAAACAAATGTTGCAACATCATCTGCATATTTTTCCTGGTGCAAATCCAGCATCATAACCCTAATTCTTTAGCAAGATCGTTAGTGATTCTCGCTCCTCCTGCTATTAAGATTATTTTTGTCTCTTAGTCCTTCAGCTTCTAATAATTCAACTAGGTTAGTTAAGTTTTTCTATATGAACATCTTTTTGAGTTACAGTTTGAGAAACTAATAAGGCATCAGCTTTTTAATTCGATAGCCTTTTTAATAAATTCTTCATTAGGAACTTGGCTTTCAAGGTTGTAGCTCTTACACCTTTATATCTTTCAAGTCCATAGTGTCCTGCATATCCTTTCATATTCATGATAGCATCTATTCCAACTGTATGAGCATCTGTTCCTGTACTTGCTCCTACCATTACAACTTCTCTTCCAAAGTTTTTCTTCTATATTTTTCACATTCATGCATATCCATAGTATCTATTTCTAATGCTTGAACTTTTATAGCTGTGTAGTCTACATTGTAAGAAGTTGCTCCATACACTACATAGAATGAAAATTCTTTATCTAGTGCTTCTGAAAAAAAGCTACTGCTGGGTTAACAAATCCCATTTTTCTTGCAAGTTCAATGCAGCTTCTACCCTTTTTCATTACAAGGAACTGGTAAAGTAAAACTCATTTGAACCTTACCATCATTCATTGTATCTCCATAAGGTCTTAGTTTTGTTAAATCTAATGTTGTATCAAAAATCTCTTTTTTTCTGTTGAATATAATCCTGAACTCATTATCTATCCCTCCTAACATTAAAAGGAATGAAAGGATTGAAAATATGTACTATCCTTTTTCAAAAAAACTCCTGCAAGACCTTTTTCCACCATCTATAGGTCTTCTAACTCCACCGAATACACCCTTTTCTATTGTCTTAAAGATACCCATTGTTTCTATTGTTTTTTTAACAAGTCAGCAGCTTTAGCAAGAACTTCTTGGGCTCTTGTATTCATTATTCCACCTTTTTGAATTCTATATCATTTCCAAAATCTTTTAAGTTATTGAAAATGTATTTTGCATTTTTCTATTGATAATGCTCTGTCAGACATAAAAGGTGTATGGATTGCTTCTGTAAGCATTCCTAATAAGTGTACTTTTTGTCCTGTTGTTATAGTAACAATGTTAAATAGTGCATCTTGTATATGTCCTTTAAATATATTTCCTGTCATAAACTTTGTAGGAGGCATATATTTTAAAGGAGCTTTAGGGAAGATTTCTCTAGCCATTTGAGCTTGAGCAAGTTCTAATAAGAATCCATTTTCTGTTCCTGGTTCCATTTCAAAAGCATGTCCAAGTCCCATTTGTTCTTCAGGTAAACCTGCAACTAGAGCAAATTGTTCGTTGATAAATTGAGAAGCTAAAACTGTATGAGCTTCTTCTACAGCATCAGCTGTTGTTAAGTAGTTATCTTCTCCAGTGTTTATTATAACTCCAGCATAACCATTTATAATTCTTGAGAAGAATTGGTCAACCAATGTTCTCTTCATATTTATATCTCTGAATAGTATTCCATATAGAGCGTCGTTAAGCATCATATCTAGTCTTTCTAATGCTCCCATTGCAGCTATTTCTGGCATACAAAGTCCTGAACAGTAGTTACATAGTCTGATATATCTACCTAATTCAACTCCAACATCATCAAGAGCTTTTTCTCATTATTCTGAAGTTTTTCTTGGTAGCCATTGTTCCTCCGAAACCTTCTGTTGTTGCTCCATAAGGTACGAAGTCAAGTAGAGATTGTCCTGTTGTTCTGATAACTGCAACAACGTCTGCTCCTTGTCTTGCTGCTGCAACTGCTTGAGTAACATCTTCATAGATATTTCCTGTTGCAACTATAACATAAAGGTAAGGTCATTTTTATCTCCACCAAATTGTTCTAAGTAGTTTTCTCTTGCTTGTCTATTAGCTTTTATTCTATCAACTGTTGCATGAGTTATATCTTTTTAAAGCTAATTTTATATCAAAGTCATCATGCCATTGCATTTTTTGTAATATCTAATTCTTTTTAGTAATTTTTTTCTGCTATTTCTTGAGGTTGAAGTTTAGTTTCTATCATTGCATTTCCTATGTATTTTGCAACCCCTAAAAGTTATATTTCCATTATCTTTTATATAGTCTACAACTACATTTGGTAATGGAACTCCAAATTCATCAACACCATCTATTCCTAACAATCTACAGATTGTTCTTTCAACTGTAACTGTACTGTGAGCATCTATGAAAACTTGTGCATCAGCTGCTATTTTCTTTGCAGATTCACGAGCTTCTTTAACAAGCCCCCAATCTAGATCCAATTTTTCCCATTTTATTCCTCCATTTCATATTCTTTATATATCATTTCAGAAATTTCATCATCTAAGCCCTATTAGCTTTGCTATATTCAAAAGCATCTTTTTGGCACTTCTGTATCTGTGCTTTCCTCTAAAGTAAAATCCATATTATCTTGAATAGTTTCCAAAGAATTATTAACCTTTAATTTAGTTTTTTAATTTTTCAAAATCTAAATTCTTTAAACCTACAACTTGATAGTGTTTCATATTATTTTTCAACAACAGAATCAAAGTGTGTAGTTATTATTGATATACTTGATTTATCATTTAGATATTTCGCTAAAAGCTTTTACAAACTTTTGCCCCTCTTTTTGGATTTGTTCCTCTTGCGAACTCATCGAAAACTATAAGTCCTGTACCATTTTTTTCACATAAGAATTTATTTCTTTTTAATTTTATTATTTCTGCTCCAAATGTACTAAGCCCTTTTGAAATATCTTGCATATCATCAGAGACAAAGAATATGAAATCTAAAAGAGTATACTTGCATATTTAGCAAATACGAAGAAGCCCATTTGGAAAAAGTAATACATTTTCTGCTATTGTCTTAAGAGCTACACTTTTTCCTCCCATATTAGCTCCTGTTATCATAGTAGTTCCTACATTTAAGTTTATACTGATAGGAGTGTATTTCTTATTTTTAGCTTCTAATAACTCTTTTACTTCTAAGTTTATAGCATCTTTTAAGATTATTTCTTTCTTTTTAGATACTTCTGGTCTTATACCATTATATTCTTTAGTAAATTTTACCTTTGCTATTATAAAATCAAGATTTGATATTTTTTTCAACATTAGTTAGAAAATCTTCTGCATAAGATTTTATAGCCTTAGTTAAATTTCTTCTGATCTTAAATTCTTCTTTTTCTTCATCAACTAATATAGATAGTCTTTCGTCCTTTAATCTTTTACTATTTCATAATCTGTTTCATTGAACAGTCTATTTTTCAACTTCTTTTTTCTGTCTACGTATTTCTTTTTAAAAATTACAGAATAAGCCTCGTAAATATAAAAAGTAGCTATTTTTCTCATCATTGGGATCTAATATTTTTAAATAGCTCATTCATATCTTTTTAGTACAAAATTAGAAAAAGACTTCTTTGTTCTTTAACAAATAAGAATTCAAATCGACCATAGCCATAAGTTGAGCCTTAATCTCAAATATATCTACTGTGTCTAAAAGTATTCCTGCATCTGCATTCTCAACGAGCTTTTTTTAATGTCTTTAAATCTATGCAAAACTATTTCTATTTCCATTTCTTCTTTTTTATTTTTCAGAAATGAAATCATAAATCTTTTGCATTCTTTCAAATTCTTCTTCTAATTTTTCTTCTTCACCTACTAAAAAAATTTTTCTAGATTATTCAATTTATTTTTACCATAAGCTGAAAAAAACATCAACTCTTGCTAATAAATCTTTAAAATTTAATCTATTTAAACTATTCTCATCAATAAATTTCATATCAATCAATCTCCTAGAACATTAATCACTGGTACAGAAACTTCATTTTTGTAGTCTACTTTTAAATTCCTCTTTATTAAAATCAACGCATAGGGTGAGTGCGGATTTATAGTTACAAAGAGTAAATTTATTTTATTTAAGACTTGAAACTCCATACCACTTAACTTAGCTTTTATCTAACAAGGAACTACTTAAGAAAAAAACTTTGTTCCATCTTCAGCAAGAAGAGTTATTTTCTCATAACTTCCTCTATTATTTATAAATGCTTCTATTATCTTAGGAGTTATTGCTCCCCTTATATAGAAGTACTCTAAGTCTTTTTCAAATATTCCTTCAAGATATTTGATAAATCTATTGAGTTATCCACTTCTAAAATTGCTACTTCTCCATTTTTTTATAAAATAGAACAGCTTTCTCATTTCTAAGCTTTTCTACTTTTTCTTTTATATTTTTTCTGCTTCATCTAATTTTAAAAAAATAAACAGTTTTTTTGTTTCTTCAACTACTTTTTAGCATATCTAAAGATAATGCTGCTCCAGTTGATAAAATTGTTGCCTCACTTACATCACTTATAGCTGTGCTCTTTCTTCCTAAAGCTCCGTCTACGATAGAAATTTCACTACCAAATTTCTCCATAAGTTCAACTACAATTTTCACTTGTTTATTATATGAAGATTTCCGCTATGTCAACATAGCCATCTGATAGGGCTCTAACTATAACTACTACTCCCCATAGGAGTGGTGAAGTCAGTTACATAAAAGGATTTCTTTTGTAATATCACATTTTGCTAAACAGTTCCTTCCTGTTGCAATAATACTGCCTCTTCTAACATATATTCTAGGTTTATCAGTATTAGTTACAACATCTATGTCTTCACCATCTCTCCCTATGGAAGTTAAGCCTAATTTTTTTATTTGTTCCAATGTCAGCTATAAGTTTATTTAAAAGCGTAGTTTTTCCCTACATTCTTTTCCATACCTATTATAGATATTCTTTTGTACTTTTCTATAAACTTATATGTGTCTAACATTTCTTATTTTTTCCCTTCAGCTTCTGCTCTCTTTCTATTTCTTTCATGTCTTGCTAAGTGGCTAGGTTCTAGAGACATTTTTAATCCTTCATCTAGCATATATACTCCACTGATTTCATACATTTTTTCGAATTTTTCTTCATCATAGCAAAGTTCGTGTGTATAATTTTCAGGTTCAGTATAAGTAGTTATAACTCCTTCGAAGTTTCTTAATACTACTCTATGAGGAGATTGAGAAATTACATATTGAGGCATTACTGGAGTTTTTCCTCCTCCACCAGGTGCGTCAACAACGAATGTTGGTACTGCGTATCCTGATGTATGTCCTCTTAATCCTTCTATGATTTCTATACCTTTAGAAACTGGTGTTCTGAAGTGTTCAAGTCCCATAGATAAGTCACATTGGTAGATGTAGTAAGGTCTTACTCTCATCATTACTAGGTCATGAACTAGTCTCTTCATTACAGGTACACTGTCATTGATTCCTCTTAATAATACTGTTTGGTTTCCTAAAGGAACTCCCGCATTTGCTAACATTTCACAAGCTTTTTTAGCTTCTGGAGTTACTTCTTGAGGGTGGTTAAAGTGAGTATTTAACCAGATTGGGTGATATTTCTTTAACATATCACATAATTCAGGAGTAATTCTTTGAGGTAAAACAACTGGTGTTCTACTTCCTATTCTGATTATTTCAACATGAGGTATAGCTCTTAATTTTTTGATGATGCTTTCTAATTTTTTATCTGAAACTAGAAGAGCGTCTCCTCCAGATAGTAATACGTCTCTTACTTGTGGAGTTTTTGCAATGTATTCTATTGCTTTGTCAATTCTATCCATAGGCATAGCATCATCACTAGAACCAGCGAATCTTCTACGAGTACAGTGTCTGCAATACATAGAGCACATATCTGTAATTAGAAGTAAAACTCTATCAGGATATCTGTGAGTTAATCCTGGTACTGGAGAGTCTTCGTCTTCATGTAATGGGTCTAACAAGTCAGCATCAGCTTGATGTATTTCTTGTATAGTAGGGATAGCTTGTTTTCTGATTGGACATCTGTCACTGTTCATATCTATTAAAGAAAAATAGTATGGAGTGATTGCCATTCTTAAAGTTTCAAGAGTTCTTACAACTCCTTCTTCTTCTTCAGCACTTAATTGTACATATTTCTTTAAGTCATCAATTTTTTCTATTCTATTTTTTTACTTGCCATGTCCAGTCGTTCCATTCTTCATCTGTTACATTTGGGAAAAAAATTTCTTTCTAGTGTTAACTGTATTCATAATATCATCTCCTTATAACCTTATAATAATCTTTACTTAATTACATTTAATTCTACTTTTACTAATACTTTAATGAAAATATTTAAGTTTTTCTTGAACTACTGTGACGTCCATTATTGTTGAAAGAGCCTTTGTGGAGCTCTTGAAACAATAATGGCTGGCAAGTAGTTTAGATATACCTTTTCTTATAGATATAATTCATTAAATATTTCTCTTAATGCTGCACTTTTCTCTTAATTCTTCTAAAGTTATTGCAGCATGGTCAACTGTATATCCATTTCCAACTATCATAGTTATGTCTTTTCCTACTCCTTCTGCTCCTAATGCAGCTTTTGTAAATGCAGTTGCCATTGAGAAGAAATAAGCTATACCAAATTCTTTTACTGGTAAAATTGTTGACATTTCTGTATTAGCTACGTTTACACAGTTTATTGCAACATCTACTTCATTTCCATCATTTGCTGCAAGTACAGCGTTTAGAACTTCCATAGGTTTAGTAGCATCTGCTATAACTATTCTTACTTTGTCACTAACTCTTTTTAATAATTCTTTTTCTTTTTCATTTCTTACAACACCCTATAACTCTTCCAGTAGGTCCTACTCTTTTTACTGCTTCATAAGCACAAAGCATTCCAGATTTTCCTGCTGAACCTAAGATAGCAACTGATTGACAAGGTTTAACAAGTTTTGCTACTTGTGCAGGTGCTCCTGCTACGTCAAGTGCTGCTAGAGCTAGAGTTTCTGACATATCTGTTGGTAATACTGCATAGATTCCACTTTCAAATAGAACTGCTTTACCTTTTTATTTCAACTCTGTCTATGTCAGGGTTTGATATCTATTATTTCATCTATTCTTAATGGAGTTAATGAAAGTGAAACAAGAGTAGCTATTTTATCCCCAACTTTTTAAATCAGTTTTTTCCAACTAAGTCGTCACCAATTTTTTTCAACTGTTCCTATTAACATACCTCCAGAACCAGTTACAGGATTTTTGCATTTTTACCTTTTTTTCTGCAACTATTTCTTTGATTTTTAGCTTTAATTTTTTCTACATCATGTCCTGCTTCTTCTTCTATTTGAGTGAAAGATGCAGAGTCTATATTAAGTGCTATAACATCTATTAAAATTTCATTTGAGAATATTTCCATATCATTTGATATTTTTTTGCTGGTTGAGGTAAAACTCCTGCTGGTTCTATAACTCTGTGTGTTCCATATTTACAACCTTTTTTCATATTAATCATCCTCCATTATTTTTTTAAACTTAATATTTGTCTTGCTTCATCAGGTGTTGCAATTTCTCTACCTAGCTCCTTTGCTAGTCTTACAACTCTTTCAACAAGCTCTCCATTTTGATTTTGCTAAAGACACCTTTGTCTATATACATTATCTTCAAATCCAACTCTTACGTGTCCTCCCATAACTATTGCTAGAGCAGCCATTTGGAATTGATGTCTTCCCACTCCTGCAACTGTCCAAGTAGAACCTTCAGGTATACTTTCAACCATAAACACTAAGTCTCTTGCTGAAGCTGCCATTTGTACTCCTAACACAAAATCAAAGTGCATAGGTTTTTGTATAAATCCTTGTTTTTGGAATCTTATAGCGTAGTCAACCATACCTTTATCGAAAACTTCTATTTCTGGTTTTACTCCTCTTTCTATAAGAATTTTTCCAAAGTTTTTAATTGTATTTTCTGTATTTACAAATACTTCATCTCCACCGAAGTTACAAGTTCCACAATCAAGTGTTGCCATTTCTGGATGTAACTCAGTAGGTTGTAATCTTTCTAAGTCAGACATTCCAACTGCTCCACCAGTAGATGGTTGAATGATTACATCTGGGCATTTTTCTCTTATAGCTTCCATACATTTTCTGAATCTTTCTTTATCTTGTGTTGGAGTTCCATCATCTTCTCTAACATGTAAATGTATTATACTTGCCCCTGCTTTATATGCTGATTCAGCTTCTCTTGCAATTTCTTCTACTGTATAAGGAATTGCTGGATTATTTTCTTTTGTTACTTCAGCTCCACAAATAGCTGCAGTTATAATTAACTTTTCCATCTCTTAGCCTCCTCAACTAAAATTTATTTTTTCCCACGTTGTTTATCTTTTGGTGTTACACAAGTTCCAGTTGCTCTACATACAACTATTGGCTCTGCTAAAACATCTGCTGCTGAATCAGAAAGATCTGGTCTAGGAACAATAACTTTTCTAGCTTCAAATTTCATTTTTCTTGAGCTGTTTCCTACATTTACAATTTCACCTTCAGCTTCGATATAGTCTCCTGCAAAAACTGGAGCCATAAATTCAACGCTATCATAAGCTTTAAATAATCCTTCATCTCCATCTAATTGAATTAAAAGCTCAGTTGCCACATCTCCAAATAATTGTAACATTCTAGCTCCGTCAACTAAGTTTCCTCCGTAATGAGCATCATGAGAACTCATTCTTAATCTGATTAAAGATTTCATACCTATTCTCCTCCTTATAATTGTTTTTCTATCAACCTTAATAAAAAATAGAGAGATATACTGCTTGCCTAGTCTTATTCAATATGAATTAAAGAAAAAAACTATAAATAGCTCTCCATATCCAAAAGAATATGACAGTCAATGCTTGTTGACATTGACCAAGAAACCTAGTCATAAGCTACTAAATTTCTTTCAGCAACTATGCTCATTGTATGAAGCATCGGTGGCTTATACATAACATCTTCATACTACCTCTCATATATGCACCTCTATTTTTTTATCATTTATTCAATTTTTAATTTTTATCTATCTAGGCACTTCAAATTTATACCTGGTCTATGCCTTTATTATAACCAAAAAGAGTTTGTCAATATTATTTTTTGTAATTCGTATTATCTTTTTAAAAATATGTTTTTATCGTTCATATATAAAACAGTGAAATTTTATTTTTTTATTTTTATTTTTTTAGTTTTTAGTAAGGAATTTAAACTTTCATTTTCTTAGATTTATCTAATAAAACAATATAATAATATTTTCTTATATATGTAATAAATGAAAATTTTTTTCATAAAAAAAGTGCAAGTCCCTTGTTAGAAAATTGCACTAAAAATTTTTTTAAAATAATTTTTGCTATTCTATTTGTATTGATTCGAATAGTATTTAAATCTTTATATTCTCTGTATGATTTTTCTCTAGCATAATTATATACAAGTTGTATTATAACAGCTTTTATTATAGATATAAGTAAAAAGTATTAACAGCATAATCTCTGATCTTGCTGAAATAAAAATTAAAAGTTTAGTTACTAATTTTTATTGAAATATAGACTAAAAGATTAGTTACTATATTTGCTAAAAATACAGATAACAAAATATTCCTTCTTAAAAGTACTTATCCTCTAAAAAAACTAGAATAACTATTAATAGAATTCCACTATCTAAAAGTTTCTCAATCGATGTAACTCGGCTAATTTCCATTTCTCCTGCAAGATAATAACGATTAACCAATACCCATTTAACTACACTACTTATTACCATTAGCCAGATAATAAAAAGTTTTATTTAAGAAATTCATAAAATTTATTTTTCCACTTGGATTTTTTTATATCTAGAAAAAAATTTATAACTCTTATTTTTGTAAATCATTTTTTTGCTTCTGCCATTGAAATTAATTTTTCTATTTTTATATTTTTCAAAACTAGTATCTTCACCTTCTTCAATCAATTCCTCTTTATAGTTCTCATAGACTTCATTTAATTTCTTTTCACTTGAATAAATACGAGCATTATTTATAACTAACTTCTTCTTCTCTAAGTATCTTTTTCAATTTCCTCTATCTTTAAGTCCTTATATTTCAGTCCATCTTTTGTTATTAAATGATAATACACTTCCTTTCTCCTCCTTAAAAATTAAAAATCTTTATATCTATTGTATGACAATCTTCTAAAAAGATTATAGAATAACTGTGTCAAAATTAAACCTATAAATATTGCTAATAGTCCTCCAAAATTAACAACAAGTTTATTTTATTGTATCACCTAATATGTAGTCTACAATTTGATTTATAATTACCATTAGCTACTATAAACATTAATAAGTAATTTTTATAATATTTATCCTATACCAAATGAGTAATATGAAACTTAAAGGGATTCCCACATAAATAAAAATTACATACCATATTAGCTTTACATTGAAACCAAAAAGTAATTTATATGTTGAAAACTTATAGTAATTCTTATATAGATAATAAAAATAGATATCTATTCAAAACAGTACTAAAGCAACATTATCCATATAATGAAAGTTTTATTGAAAAACCTTCCATCTTGGCTGAGAATTTGAATTTAATATCTTCATAAAAAAAGTCATAGCTACAATTATGTAGATACTCACTTTTTATTCTTACAAGGGATAATATCTGTTATTCTTATTTCATTTCTGTCAGCTACTTCTTCTAAAGAGTTTTCATTTTGTTTAAATCTTTCTACAGTATGTTCTAAAGCTTCTGTACTTGAATAAATACGACTGTTATTGAAATTAAGTTTTTCTTTTTACTACTTCTTCTACTTCTTTTAAATCTAAATTTTTTATATTTTAATCCTTCTTGTTTTACTATATGATAGTACATTTTCCCCCTCACTTTCAAAAATTTTTCAAATTTCTTCTTATTTGAATTTTTACCAAAACTATCATTAATATTCAAGAAAAAAAGGAGACTAAAATTTTAGTCTCCTTTCAAAGCTTTATAGGTTTTTATTAGAATATGACTCTAAGTCCTACTCCGGCTCTTACATTATTTCCTTTTGTATCGTAACCTACATTAGCTGTTACTCCAATTCTTTGGTTATCCCATCCGATATTAAGATCTGTTTTTACATTTCCTCTTCTATCTTCTTTTTCTCCTCTGATATTGAAATAATCTGCAGCTGTTCCTGATACTTTAGCTTGGTTTTTACCATTTGCTACTCTTCCAAGTTCATTTTCATAAGCTACTGTTACTCCTACTCTAACTGTATTTCTGTCGAAGTGATGTTTAAATCCTAATTCAGCTCCAACTTCTGGTCTTACTGAGAAGTAATCATTTGATTTTACATCTAACTTGATTTCTCCTGATTTTTCTCTTATCTTAGATACTCTTCCGTATTCTAAACCTAGAGCTGCATATGGTTTTAATGTGAAGTCTTCACTCAATCTAAATTCTTTTGATATTTCATTCTTTAGACCTAGACCATAAGTATGATATCTACCTTTTGCATTAAATACTTCATCTACTACTAAGAATCTTCTGTTCATCTTGTTGTATCCTGCAAAAGATATCTCCTGATATTGTCCAATTTAAGCTATTATTATGGTCAAATGGTATTGATTTAAATATACCTACTTTTCCTTGTAATTGCTCTTCTTTAGAATTTCCTATATCTTTAAACTTAAATGTATTATTAACTATACCTGCATACCAACCTGTAGATTCTCCAAGTCTTACTGTTTCATCTTCATGAACATAAGCCACTCCATAAGCATTATTTGTATAATTGATTACTCCAGCTGTATCTGTATTATATTCTCCTCTAGTTCCAAATGTTTTTTATTTTATTTGAATCTTTAGATACTGTTTGCCATTCACTTCTTAAGTAGTTAAATTCTTTATCTAAGATGTCTCCAGTTGCTACTATTCTTTGTTGAGTATTAGCATATTGGTGTCCCATCATTTCATCTGTTGCTTGATAGAATAAAACTTCTTCATTCTTACCTATAGAGTTTAATTTTTGAAAAGCTTCATTTCTCTAGTTCCAACCGCTTCAACTCCATATCTTTGTTCTAATCCATCTAAGAAATTATATGTATCTGTCACTGCAACTGGTGAAGCTTCATTACCTGCAAAAGCTGTATATGGCATTTTTGCTAAATAAATATTATTTATTAAACCAGTTGTTTTTATCAAGTGTTGCAGTAGACATCCAAGTTAATGAACCTGAATAAATATTCCAATTCTTTATAGTCGGATTAGCCGCTATAGTTGTGTTATATGGAGCAATTATTTGTTGTGGAACTTGGATATATTTACTTGTTGTTGTTTTGCTGCTTCAGAACCTATAATTAAATCTGCAGCCTCTCTAATACACCTAAAGAACCTGTAATCGGGTTAGTTCCTCTTAATGTATCTATGTATAATCCTACATTTGAAGATAACATATTTCTATTTCCAGATACATTAGTTACAACTGGAGTTTGAATTTCTCCATTAGCAGTTATCGTTGCAGCCGTAGCATTTGCTGGTGCATCTATGTTAAGTACTGTTACTCCATTTACAATTAATTCTTTTCCAGTTGGTCTACTTCCAGGAGTATATTCTTTAACAGCTCCTCCACTAATATGGAAAGTTCCATAGTTCTTTATAACTCCACCAGTTGCTTTGAAGAATGCAAATCCACCATCTGAATTAATAGTGATTGTTCCATTGTTTTCAAATTCAGCACCATTTCTTACAACAATTCCAACTGCTTCTTTTGGACTTCCTACTGTAGTTATTATACCATCATTGACACCCTTAGCTCCATTGTCTAAATACATACCCATAGAACCGTCACCAGCTAGGTTTATTGTGTGCCCTGCACTATTCTTCGCTGTAGAGTTTGGTCCTGATGCATACATTCCTATAGCATCTTTTCCTACAGTTATTGTTCCACTATTTACTATATTTCCACTATCAGCTCTTAAATATCCTGCTGCCATACCTAGTGAGTATAAAGAATTTTCTTTATCAGAATCTCCTACAGTTATTGTAGAATTGTTAGTAGCTGTTCCACCTTTAATACTGTAAATTCCAACATTTCCTATTCCTCTAGAGAAGTCAATATTTGCATTAGTTACTAGAGTTCCTGCTGAGTACAATCCGTAGTTTTGTCCACCTGTTGCACTTGCTATTGGAGTTCCTGCAGCTGAACCATTTGAAGTTAACGCAACATTATTTGTTATATTTTCCAGTGGTATCATCTGAATATAAGTAAACAGATTTTTGTTCCTAAAGTTACACTACCAGAACTTGAGTTTGTAAAAAGTAGTTCCTCTTCCTTTTTAGAACATATCCATATGAATTATCTCCTATATTCATAATGCTTCCAGCATCATTTATTCTAACTCCATTAGCTTGAACTCCTGTAGCTGCATCTGTTCCTAAGAATACTCCAACTGCTTCATCTTTACCTAAATTAATTTTAGCTCCTGCTTGTATATCAATATTAGGTGTTGCTGGAGTTGTTGATGTTGAGAATATTCCTACTCCATTATCTCCAATATTTAATTCAGATCCTGATGTTAATTGTACATCTTTTTCCATAGATAGCATATGAATTCTTTCCAGCATCTATTTTACCTTTATTTATTATTTTTACATTTTGATTTTTAGTAAACATTCCTGTTCTTAGAACACTTTCACTTGTAGAATCTCCTATTGAAATAGTACCAGTAGAGTCATTTGTCATAGTAGCTGGTCTAACTCCATCTGTTTCTACAAACATTCCTGTTCCTTTATCAGCTGTAATATTAATTGTACCTTTATTTACTAAAATTTCCAAGTTTTGCAGCCATACCAATAGCTTCTTGACCTGACATATTTATAGTACCATTAGTATCATTAGTTGCTTCTATTGTATGAGGAGCAGTAGTGTTACTATCATTATTTTCTATATAGATACCAACTGCTTTTTTACCATCAAGTTCTATTTTACCTTTATTTACTACACCAACATCTCCTGCATATGGTTTAGTACCGAACTCATTTCTTTTTAAAACTCCATTACTATCTTTTCTATAAGAGATTCCTAAAACTCCTATTGAACCTTCTCCACCAACATTGATTTCACCTTCATTGTTAACAGTAGAACCATTTACTGCATATACTCCAACTGCTTTTGCATTGGCATCATTAAGTCCTGACTTTTCAACATTTACTTTAGCTCCACTACCAATGTTAGCTTCTCCATAGTTTATAAATAAACCAACTGCTCCACTTCCAGCATCTACTCTATCTGCATTAACACTTGAACCAGCTGCTAAATTTATTTTAGTGTCACTTCTACCAACTGCATTGGCACTTGAGTTCATATCCAATCCAACTACAGTGCTTGTATCTAAAGAATTTAGATCAGCAGTATTTAGATAAGCTGTTACATTTTTAGAAGCTGCTAGGTTTACATTAGCTCTTTGAACTAATAGGTTTCTTACATACATATTTGAATTTGCATCTGCTGTTCCTGCTGCAACAGCTTTTTTATCTATATCTTGATCTATATTATATGCAGTTAAACCATCTATCGCTGCCATTTTATAGTTTTCTGCTCCAGCATCATGAGTTGGAGTTGCTGCAAGTCCAGCCCAACCATTTAAAGTTGTAGATAAATTTGATACATTTAGTGGTGCTGTTGCATTTTTTAGACTTAATACAGTTACATCTTTAGATTTTATATGAATAGACATATTTGTAGTTGTTATTGGTAAAGTAGCACCAAAAACTTTTTCATATCCTATTGCACTTCCATCTAAGATTAACTTAGCATCTGTCATGTCTATGTTTTCCACCATTAGCTGCATATAGAGCATAACCATGACCTTTATACTCCACAGTACCTTTAGTCATGTTAACATTAGCATTTGTACCAACTGAAGCTACAGCTGTTGAACCATCACTTACTTTTACATAGTTCTTTTCAGCATTAATTACTCCACCATCTTTAGCCATTAATCCAAATCCAGCATATCTATCAGCATCTGTTAACTTAGTTCCTGTTATACTAATATTAGGAGTAGTTTCTTTAGTATGTCTATTAATTGTTATAACTGTTCCTGTGTCAGTTGCGAAAACAGCTCCTGAATCTTTTTTATTGACTGTAGAAGCATCTGCTTCAACAGTTGCTCCACTTATATTTAATCCATAAGTAGCTTTTGTTGGTAATCCAGTTCCATCTGAAAGCAAAACTTTAGCACCAGCACTTCCATAAATTAGAACAGAGTTTTTAGTATCAGTTGCTTTAACTTCTCTTACTTGTACATTGTTTGTTTCCCCAGTAGGTACTGCTCCACCAACTGCAAAAATTCCTAAGTTTCCAACTCCATTTTTTAATTCTACATTTCCTGTAGACTTTACCGCACCTTGTGTCTTAACATATATTCCTACGTTATCTTTAGCAGTTGTTCCTCCATCTAACTCTATACTTCCTCCACCTATATTAAGTAGCACATTAGCTGAAGGCATTACTCCTACGTTTCCTTGTGTCTTATCAAATATTTTTATTTGGTGAGATGTTAATTTTGTAGGACCATCTGATAAAATACCAAAAGATCCTCTAATATAATCTTTATCTGTAGTAGCAACATCACTAGAGTTTACATCATAATTTGATAAAGGCTACACCATTTGTTTCAACTCCACCTGTAACTGTAGAAGTTGCTTTTGTTGTAAAGTTTTTTTATTTCCTACTCCAGCTGCTCCTATATTAACTGCAAAGTTTCCTTCTATTGAACCAGTAGCTCCTTGATCCCAGTATATTCCCATACTGCTATCACCAAAAATATTTATTGGTTTATAATCTTTAGTTGCAGTGTTTGTAACAGTATTAAATGTAAATCCTTTTTTCTACAAATTGTAAAATCCATTTTTGAATATGTACTGTTATAGATTCCTGCACTTTTTTCACCATACATATTTATTGTTCCTCTATTTACAACAGATATTGGTTTTCCAGTTGTTTCTGAGTTTAAAAATACAGCTGATTCTTTTGTCCATAAATCCATATTTCCAGTACTTCCATTATACATTATTGAAAGGTGACCTGGATGACTCCCTCCAGGAGATAAACTAAATACAGCTGATTTAATTTCTGATACAGTTCCTGCTGCATCTTTATGTGGTTGAATGACTATATCTCCAACGTTTGCAGCTATTGATTTTTTGCCTCCTCCATTATGGTCATAGTTATTTGTTACAACATTATAACTACCTTCCATTACTATTCTTCCACTTTGCATCCAAATATACATATTTGAAGCTGGAGTGGCTGAATTTCCATGTGAAGGTATAGAATTTACATTATCTCTTAAATCCTCAACTGCACCTATTACTGAAGTTGAATTAGAACCTGAAGAAACTTTTTGAATCCCAAGTTGTTTCTGCAAGCCCTGTGTTAAATCCAGATATTACAGTTGCAGGTGTAGTGTCGCCATGATGATCCAAATGAACAAATTCTCTTAATACATTTGTTTTTGTATTAGTTAGTAAGTTACTTGAGTTTGTTAACATTGCCCTGTACCACTACCATCTCCTACTAATTTTTGGAATCTAAATAACTTCCTGTACTTGCTCCTGTTCTGTTCCATCCAGACCAATTTTTTCCACTTGCACCAAAGGTATTTCCTGAATCTGTTGTAGGTGTTCCCCAAGGTGCTATCCCTGCATAATCCTTGTACGAATAGTCCATTTTAGAGTCTGCTTTTCTAGTTATATTAAAGTTTCCTTTAGTTAAAACAACACTTTCTATTGCTCCATTACTATTAGTACTCAAATCTGCTAATGTTTGTCCACCATTTCCATTTGCTCCTGCCGCTAAATTAAAAGTAGGAGGATTTATTATTGGTGCATCTGGTGCATTTGGTGGAACAGGTGGTGTTATCAACTTAGGTTCAAAAAGCTGGTAATGTCACACTAGGTGCTGCTGGACTTGTATCAGGTGATTTTTTTATTTATCACTCTTGGAGTTATTCCAGCACTTAATTCCAATGAAACTATAGGTTCTAGTTGACTTACATTACTAGCTAATCCATAACTGTTTAATCCCTTTCTTGCATTAGTAGTTGCAGATCTAGGATTTTCTACTTGTTGTTAAATAAGAATACATTGAACTATTAGTCGCTACATATCTATTGATTTCATTTTCACCTGATTCTCTAGTGAATATTCCTTCAAAAGGATATTTTTCCTTCTTATCTCCTCTTCCTTTGTATGAAGATCTCCCAATTATCATAGAAATAGTTTGCTCCAAATTGCCATGATGACCATGGTGATTTAACTACTTGATTTCCTTGTTCCATAAGTTGAATTAATTCTAATCTCAATCCATTTATTTCTTTACTATTTTTCTCTTCTTGCTGTATCTATTTTTATCTTGCAAGCTTCCTACAGAATTTCTTAGTTCTTTTTTACTTGCTTTTATTTCTTCCATTGTTGGAGCTGCTGTTTTAACTTCTGCTGTTTCTTCTATATCTGACATAAGTTTTGCAAACATAGGTAAACTTGCACTATTATTTGCACTAGCCACTAAAACAGTTTTTTCACTTTTTTTACAACTGAATTTTTTTCAACTTTAGTTTTAGGTGTAGTAAAAAAATTACTATACATGTCATTAGCACCAAATTGCATGCTTGTCCAAGAGGCTTTTAATTTTGGTGTTGCCTGTGTTGCTTTCTTTGTTTCTTTAACCGCTTTCTTTGCTACTTGACCATCAGTCACAATATCTTTTTGTTTTTCTGGTGCTTGAATTGTATTTGTATCAGAAAAATGCACTTGCTCCATTCATTAAAAAAGTACTGCAAGACCAACTGAATATTTTACATTTTCATATCTTTTAGCAATTGAACGTAAATTTTTTCAGTATTACTTAGGCTGTTATTTCCCATATATACTTTTTCCTCCTCATTCTTATATTACCTCTAATATAAGGATTATCTTTGAACTAATCTGAAATTCAACTCTCCTGTTTTTGCAGTCTTCCTTCTGGTGTTTCATTTGTTGCTACTGGATATTCTTCTCCCTTAGCTTCTATACCAACTATTCTATCTTCTGGTAATCCAAATTCAATTAATTTAGCTTTTACAGCTTCTGCTCTTCTTCTTGAAAGCCCTATGTTATATTAGTTACTTCCTATAGAATCTGTATGTCCTTCTATTGTTAATTCATAGTTGTTTTTGTTCTATGAAATCTTTTAAGTTATTTAACATTTCAAAAATATTGAGGTTTTACTACTGATTTATCAAAATCAAAGTTTAGTGCTCTTTCATCCAATACTATTGTCATTTCTTTTGGTGCTTCTACATTAGTTATGTCTAAGTTCTTTATTTCTAATGCATTTATTCTTATTGTATTTTTCACGCATTTGTGTTGTTGTTAGCGCTTGGACTGCCAATGCTGGTAGAAAAATACTAATAATAGTAATAATGTTATTATTGTTGTTGTGCTCTTTCTCTTTTCCATTTGTCAGCCTCCTTTTCTAATGATAAGTATTCTTCTGTATACTCAACTTTTCCTTCTTCTACTAGTTTATCTAGATTTTTCTGAAGGTTTTACTGCTTTTATTATTTTGCTAAATAAGCTTCTATATTATCTAATCTTGCTGTATTATAGTTTACTACCTTCTGATCTGTACATGCTACTAACGATAAAACTCCTAATATTAATGCTAATTTTTTTCATATGTCCCCATTCTCCTTTTTCTATTAATAACTTACTCTTTTTTTCTAGCTCTCCAACATTCTTTTCTAGGTTATCAAGCATTTCATTTGTTTTGTTGTAGTTTTCTATCTTGTCATTTATTTCTAACATTCTTTTCTTAATTCTTTGTACTTCTAAATCCATTTTTTCTGATTCAGTCATATCTTTTCTTGCTTTTTTAGGCGCAACTTCTTCTTGAGCTACTGCCACTTCTCCACCTTCAACAGCTACTCCTTCTACTACTTCTCCATTTTCTGTAGCTTGATTAGCTATATCTTGAACTGACTGTGTTCCTTCTGCAGCTTGTCTTTTAGCTGCTTCTTCTGCTTCTTTAGCAGCTCTTTCTGCTTCTTTTTCTCTTTCTTTTTGCGCTTTTTCATATTCTTTTTAGCAATCTTTTCTTTGCTTCATCGTCACTTTCTTCAGCATAAGAAAATGAACCCACTAAAAAGTAGTCCTAGTAGTGCTGTTAACATTAATTTATTTTTCATCTTTATTCCCCCTATTATTGTTGTACAGGTTCTACTACTGGAGTAGCTTCTTCTATAGCTTCAGTTGTTTTTATATCTTCATCCATTATTTGATAATATCCTGCTACTTCTGCTTCTTCTCTTGCAACACTTCTTACTACTCTTTCATAGAAATCTAATTTTTCTAGAGCTTCTTTTCTTGTTGCTTCTAATTTTTCTGCTTCTGTCTTTGGTTTAGCTTTTTCTGCTTTCTTTGCTTTTACCATTGCTTCTATTTCTGCTAATGAGCTTGCTTCAGATGTAGATATTCCTAATTCTTTTGCTTCTTGTTGAAGTTTAAGAGTTTCTGCATCTTCTTTCTTTATTTTTTTTCTCATACCATCTAAGATTTCCATTGCTTCTTGTTCATCTTGAGGTTTAGACTTTCTGTTGCTACTACAGTTTCTGTTGGAGCTTCAACAACTTCTACTACTTGAGATTTAGCTTGTTCTTCAGCAAGTCTAGCTTGTTCTTTGGCAGCCTTCTCTTCTAGTTTTGCTTGTTCTTCTGCCTCTTTTCTTGCTTTTTCTTCTGCTTCTTTAGCTAGTTTTGCCTTTGCTTTTTCTGCTTTTTCAATTTCTGTTCTCTTTTTTTGTCTAATATTGACATTGCATCATCTTCTGCATAAGCTATTGATGATAGTGCGCATAAAAAAATAGAATAGTTTTTAGAAACTTTTTCATAATTCCCTCCCACTTAGTTTTAAAACTTCTAATAATTTAGTTAATTCTACTATTTGTTGTTCTTTGTCTGCGATTTTTTGTTCTAATTTGTTGTAGTATTCATCAAATCTTTTTAACAACTTCTTGTATTCATCTCTATGCCATCTTATTTTTGAATCTTCTTTCAACTTAGCATATAGTTCTTCTCTTCCTAATTGTTTTTCTTTTAATTCTTTTTACTTCTTTTTCAAGATTTGCCTTTTTCTTGAATAAATTCTTCTTTTCTTTCAGCTTCTTTTTGCATTAAAAGCTTGATACTCAGCTTCTATATTTCTTACTTCATTTATTACTTCTTGAGCTACTGTATCTGTTGCTTCTGCCGAATAAAAACTGCTCCTACCACTAACATTGCAGCTAAAAATAAATTTGATTTTCATAATTCCCCTTCAAACTTTTTCGTATAAAAATAATAAAGTTTTTATTATTTTAGTATACTTTTTATGCACTTTTTGTCAATATTATAAATAGTTTTTTTCACAATAATGCTACATATTATCCTTATTATTTTTAAAAGTTTTTTTCACTATTTGTATTATAAGCAAAAATAAAAAGAGAATTTTTAAGTTTTTAATTCTCAAAAATTCTCTTAATTCTATCAGGTCATATTATAAACTTATTAGAATATTACTCTAAATCCTACTCCACCTCTAACATTATGTCCTTTAGTGTCATAACCTACATTGGCTGTTACTCCTACTCTTTGGTTATCTATACCGATATTAAGATCTGCTTTAACATTTCCTGTTCTATCGTCTTTTTCTCCTCTGATATTGAAGTAATCAGCATTTGTTCCAGCTACCCTAGCCTTATTCTTACCATTAGCTACTCTTCCCAACTCATTTTCGTAAGCTACTGATACTCCTACTTTTACTGTTTTTCTATCGAAATAATGTTTTGAATCCTAATTCAGCTCCAATTTCTGGTCTTACTGAGAAATAATCATTTGATTTTACATCTAACTTAATTTCTCCTGATTTTTCTCTTATCTTAGATACTCTTCCGTATTCTAAACCTAGAGCTGCATAAGGTTTTTAATGTAAATGATTCACTTAATCTAAATTCTTTAGATACTTCATTCTTTAGACCCTAGACCATAAGTATGATATCTTCCTTTTGCACTGAATACTTCATCTACTACTAAGAATCTTCTATTTATCTTGTTGTATCCTGCAAATATATCTCCTGATATTGTCCAATTTAAGCTATTATTATGGTCAAATGGAACAGATTTAAATATTCCAATTTTTCCTTGTAACATTTCTTCTTTAGAGTTTCCAATATCTTTAAATCTAAATGTATTATGAACTATACCTGCATACCAACCTGTTGATTCTCCAAGTCTTACAGTTTCATCTTCATGTACATAAGCCACTCCATAAGCATTATTCTTATAGTCAATTACTCCTGCTGTACTTGTTTTTATATTCTCCATTAGTTCCAAAAGTTTTTTTATCTTGTTAGAATCTTTACTTGGATTAGACCATTCATTTCTTAAATAATTAAATTCTTTATTTAAGATGTCTCCAGTTGCTTGTATTCTTTGTTGAACATTAGCATATTGGTGTCCCATCATTTCATCTGTTGCTTGATGGAATAAGATTTCTTCATTGTTTTCCTATAGAGTTCAATTTTTGGAAAACTTTATTTTCTCTAGTTCCAATTTTTTTCAACTCCATATCTTTGTTCTAATCCATCTAAGAAATTATATGTATCTTTCTTATCAACTGGTGTTGGTTCATTTCCAGCCCATTGAGTATATGGTATTTTTTTGCTAAGTAAGCACTTTTGCATAGTTCCATCTATTTGATTTTTGTGTAATAGTTGCCATCCAAGTTAATGATCCAGAATAAATATTCCACTTTTTAATTTGTGGATTTTGTATTATCATAGTGTTATACGGAGATAATATTCTTTGATCAACTTGTATAGCTTTACTTGTTGTATTTTTCAGTTGCTTCATTACCCATTATTAAATCAGAAGTTGTTAAACCACTTAATGCACTTAAACCACTAATAGGATTGGTAAATCTTTTTATTAGATGTGTCTATATACATTCCAATTTTTGATACTGCCATATCTTTATATTCTTCAGCACTTGTTGTTGCTAATGTTGGAACTACTGGTTTTCCAGCTATTGTTATAGTTCCAACTGTTGATCCAGCAGGTGCATTTATTGTGACATTCCCCATTGTTTTACCCAAATCTTGCCCTCCAGAAGCTTCTTTTATAACTGTAGGATCATTAGGATCACTTTTTCCCATTAATATTGAAAGTTCCATAGTTTCTAATTATTCCAGGGTTTGCTCCTGCTGCATTTCCTTTAGATAAAATTCCAACTGCATCTTCTGCTGTAATTTCTATTCTTCCATGGTTTTCTATTGTAGAGCCATTTTTAACTACTACTCCAACTACTTTCTTTAAACCAGAACCAACCGATCTTATCGTACCATAGTTATATCCATAAGCTCCATTATCTAAGTAAATTCCAGTGGTATTATTTGCCCCTAGATTAATTGTTGCTGTTGAACCCACTGATGTACCATTATACACTTTAGTCCCCGCTTCTGTTCCATACATACCTATACTATATGGTCCAGTTACATTAATAGTTCCTTCATTAACTACATTTCCTGTATATGCTTTTGAAGGTATTCCATCTCCATTAAATCCAGCTGCCATACCTACTGCATATCTATTATTTAATGAATTATTAGGATCTATATATGAAGCTCCAACTGTTATTGATTTTCCAACTGAGTTTGTTGCAGTTCCTCCATGAGTACTATAAATTCCTACGTTTCCTAGTCCTGTTCCAAAGTTTATATCAGCATTATTTGTAACTGTTCCAGCTGAATATAATCCATAGTTATATGAACCTGTTGATGTCAATGTTGTATTATTTATAATTCCTGTTCTATCACTTGAATAAACATATGTTACATCATTTCCTAGTGTTTGGCTTACAATATTACTATTTATAGTATTCCCTTTTCCTTCATTTAAGAAGCCAAATGAACTATCGCCTATTGTCATAGTACTTCCTGCATTTGCAGTTACTACTTGTCCAGCACCCTTTGTGAAAACTCCAACAGCTTTATTAGCTCCAGTATTTATTTTACTTATTGTGTCCAAAGTAACATTTCCACCTTCACTATATAGTCCTGTTCCACCATTACCAACAGTTACTATTCCTTTTTGTAATATTTCTTTTCCAAGAACACCTACAGAATTTTCTCCAACAGTTACTGTTCCTGTATTTGTTATTTTATCTCCAGCTTGTGTTAATATTCCTACACTAGGTTTAGATGCTGTTACTGGATTTGTAAAAGTTATGTCACTTGTATTTTCTACTTCTGCTCCATTCGATATTATTCCATAACCTTTATCTCCTGTTATTTTTTTCCATTATTAGTTAGTTTTTCCACCGCCATCTGTATAAACACCTACAAGTCCTTCAGTTGTTCCAACTGTATCTACTAAATTTTACATTTTGTTCCATTTATAATGTTAGCTCCTGTTCCACCCTTTATAGAATAAACCTACTCCTGTTTCCAGCAACTGTACCACTATATTTTTAATTCAAATGTATTTTGAAGGAGATGATGATAAAAGTACTTCCATCATTTTTTAACAAATATTCCTGTTCCTTCATCTTTTTACTTCCACTCCATAATTAGAACTCATAGTTATAGGTGATTTTTCAGCATACACTCCTATACCTTCTTTTACCTACAACTATATCTGAGCTTCCTGTTCCATTTAAAGTAACTGTCGCTTTCCTAGAAACGATACCTACAGATTTATCTCCTGTTAAAGTTAATTTACCACTATTAGTTATGAATCCATTTGAAGCACTCAATAAAGTAGATGTTCCATTTGTATCTCCATATAACCCTATTGATTTATCTCCATTGACTGTTATTTGACCTTTATTTACTATTTCAAAAGTTTTTATCTGAAGCTGTTAATGTACCATCAGTAATCTTTTTATCTGTTCCATAAGTTTGATATTGTTCTACTCCATTTTTATCCTTAGCTAATGTAAATGCAGCCATTCCAACACCTTTAGTAGTAATATTGATTGTACCTGTTGTATCATTTGTTAAAAGTACTTCCATTTATTCATAAGCACCTATTCCTTCATTAACATTGATAATATTTTTATTATGTATTTGTCCATAACTAATATTAAGACCTATTGTTTCTGTAGATAAGCTTCCTCCTGTTATATCAACTTTTCCATTATTTATATATTGAGTCTTACTGTTATCTCCATCGGCAATAGACTTATCATTTGATCCCATTGCCAAACCTTTTCCTACTGTTGAACTAACAGTTTTACCTGCATTTATTGTAACAACTTCTCTTGATAAACCTACTTTATTAAAGTCATCTGTTGCATTACCTACATTTACATTTGTATCTATAACAAAGGTTCCATTAATATAGTAAATCTTATATGAATGTCCGTTTTTCATTAAAAAGCTGACACTTTCATAGTATTTTTTTACTAAATTTGATATTGTCGTTCCATCCCATACTTTATGTATTCCATTACTTGAAGCTAGAACTACATTATCTCCTGTAAGATTTACAGTAACATTAGACATTCCATTATATTTTTGCTGTTGTTCCTGTTGCTGCTGCATAATCAATTTTTGTTCCAGGGATTAATATACCATGTGATATATTTAATGTTGTAGATCCTGTAAAAATTAATATGAGAACTACTATCAGCAGTAAATGGAGTTGATGAATCATGGTCTCCAGTAAAATTTCTCTGAATGAGTTATTGTTCCTCCTCCAAATTTAACTACTCCTCCATTTGTTGCAACTAATGCTCCCGACTTCCCAGTTTTTATTGTATTAGCATTTCCATTTAGATTAGCTACTGCATTTGCACCTGATGCCATTGCACCTATCCCATAGATATCTGCATTTCCTGTTACATTTACTGTTCCATCTTTTTCCTGCATAAATTCCTATATTATTGTATAGATATGGTTTTGTTGCAACATCTGTTGCAGCTGCCCCATCTTTTGCAATAATATTTCCCTTAGCATTTACTATACCATTATTTTGTGCTAATGCTACTATCGAACTATATCCTAATGCTGTTACATTTTTTTCGGCATTTACTATCCCCTTGTTATCCCCTATAAGAGCTACTGATCTATTCAATTTATTGGAAGAATCCAATTTAGCTCTTCCAGTCATAACTACAGGTTTATATAGATTAATTTCACTTTCTTTTCCAGCTAAACCAGCAGCTGTTCCTCCTGGCATGTCAGTATTATTCCATACCCCAGTTGAGTAAGCTATAACTGTTCCTGTTGCTGCCTTATTTGCAGTATCCTTATAAGAACTTATAACATTTGTTGCTGCATCTCTTATTTCTGTTTGAGCTGACACAGCATCTTTTACTTCAGTTACATAGACAGTTTCACCTGTAGCATTTTTATCGGCTTTTTTAGATTTTCCAATATCCATTACAGTCCCATTTTCACTAGCAAACATAACACCATCTGTTGAATATTTACCAAAATAGATCTTTGCTGCTCCTATTTCAAGGTTATGCACTTTATCTAAATCATAGTCAGGATGTAAATTAGATACTTTTGATCTTGCTGTTGCATCAGGTGCTCCTAAATCTTTTGAAGGAACTATTCCTATTCTTTGTCCTGATTTAGAATAAACTCCCACATTTCCTACTGAAATAGATGAAGTTCCTATATTAGCATTAACATCAATTTCTCCTTGATATATACCTATTATACTTTTTAGCCCAATTATCATTATTTCCTACAGGTGTTCTATTACCATCAAAGTGTGGTATCGCTGCTGATCCATATCTATTACCCAGAAATATAATATCGCATTTTTATTTCCATTAACATTAGTTTTTGACAACTGTATGCTTGGTGTCATATCAGCATCAACTTTTGCATAAGTTTGATCTTTAACACTTCCACTTCCTCTAAGATTTTTCCCAGTTAGGTGAATATCCCAAACCTAAATAAACTATGTCACTATCTGAATTTATATTGTAATCTCCTGTGCTTTTTAATTTTTAAAAAGCTCCTTGGACACCTAAAACTGTATAGATATAATTATTTTTCGTTTATATTAGCAGTTAAGCTTCCATTGTATTCTCCTCTTTGATGCCAAGAGTTGTAGTCACCATTATTTATTCCTAAAGAATAATAAGATGATGGATATCCGTAAAATACACTATTATATTCTCCAGTAACAGTTACATCAACATTTTCTAATTGTACCTTTCCCTGAATGCCAAGTTTCTGATGATATAAAAGTACTATGTCCATGTAAATACCCATGAACATTTTCTATTTTTTTCCATTCCATACAGTATGTATAGCAATAGTTCCTATTGGATTCCACCCTTGTTTTCCTGCAACATGCACTGTTGCATCTTTAAGTGTCCATTTACTATCAGGATAGCTATTGCCAACTGCATGAATTCTTTTATTTGTATTTAAGTAAAATACATTTGGTGTTCTTCCAGTACTTGTTAAAACATTTCCTGCTCCATCACGTTCGTATGCAGATTCAGTGTCTGTTATAACTCCATTTTTCCATCCAGACCAATATGTTTTATTCATTCCATCATTATTATCATTATATGAACTTCCTCCTCTTATTAAGCTACGTTGTTCAAATTTGAATGATACAACTGGTTGAGCACTTATAGTTGGTACTTTATTAGGTGCTTCCACTGCATCTGGTTTCTTTATATCCAATGAAGGAGGTAGCAAATTAGGTACATTTAATGCTTGAAATCTTGGTGCAGTTATATTAACAGTAGGTGCTATTATAGGAGCTCTATATACTTCTTTTGGTCTAATTGATGCATCAACATTCATTTCAGCTAAAGGCTCTTGTTTTTTTGTTGTACCTGCTAGACCATATGTTGATCTTAATCCTTTTCTTGAACTAGTCGTTGCTGAATAAGGATCAGTTGATGTAGGTAATAAACTATAATTTGAACTTATAGGCGAAGTATATCTTTCAAAAAGGATCTGTACTTCTTGTAAATACTCCTTCAAATGGATATTTTTTCCTTCTTATCTCCTCTTCCTTTGTATGCTCCACCCTCAATCTTCATAGAAATAATTAGCTCCAAATTGCCATGAAGCCCATGGTGATTTTTACTACTTGGTTTCCTTGTTCCATCAATTGAATTAACTCTAATCTTAATCCATTGATTTCTTTATTATTTTTCTTCTTGCTGTATCTATTTTTATCTTGAAGATTTCCTACTGAACTTCTTAATTCTTGCTTACTTGCCTTTATTTCTTCCATTGTAGGTGTTTCTTCTTTTTAGCAATTGTTGTTAGAACTTCTGTTCTATTTTCTGTAGTTTCTTCTATATCTGTTAATAGTTTTTGCAAACATAGGTAAACTTGCTGTATTATCTGCACTTGCTACTAATACAGTTTTTTTCACTTGTTACAACTGATGTCTTTTCTACTTTAGCTTTTAGGTACTGCAAAATAGTTGCTATACATATCATTAGCACCAAATTGCATATTTACCCAAGAAGCTTTTAGCTTTTTGACTTGTTTGCTTCTTTTTCTGCTTTTGTTTCTTTTACTACAGTCTTTCCTGCTTGACTATCTTTTTGCTACTTCTTTTTGTTTATCTGTTTCTTGAATTGCATTTGTATCAGAAAAACGCACTCGCTCCATTCATCAAAGAACTGCAAGACCTACTGAATATTTTACATTTTCATATCTTTTTAGCTATTGAACGTAAACTTTTTTCAGTATTACTTAAACTGTTATTTCCCATTTATTTTTCTCCTTCTTATGCTTATATTACCTCTAATATAAGGATTATCTTTGAACTAATCTGAATTCAACTCTCCTGTTTTGCAGTCTTCCTTCTGGTGTTTCATTAGTTGCCACTGGGTATTCTTCCCCTTTGCTTCTATTCCAACTATTCTATCTTCAGGCAATCCAAATTCTATTAATTTAGCTTTTACAGCTTCTGCTCTTCTTCTTGAAAGCCCTATGTTATATTGGTTACTTCCTATAGAATCTGTATGTCCTTCTATTGTTAATTCATAGTTGTTTTGTTCAATAAAATCTTTTTAAGTTATTTAACATTTCAAAATACTGAGGTTTTTACTACTGATTTGTCAAAATCAAAGTTTAGTGCTCTTTCATCCAATACTATTGTCATTTCTTTTTGGTGCTTCTACATTAGTTATATCCATATTCTTTATTTCTAATGCATTTATTCTTATTGTATTTTCACGCATTTGTGTTGTTGTTAACCCTTGACTGCTAATGCTGGTGAGAAAATACTAATAATAGTAACAATGTTATTATTGTTGTTGTGCTCTTTCTCTTTGCCATTTTGTCAGCCTCCTTTTCCAATGATAAGTATTCTTCTGTATACTCAACTTTTTCCTTCTTCTACTAATTTATCTAGATTTTCTGAAGGTTTTACTGCTTTATTATTTGCTAAATAAGCTTCTATATTATCTAATCTTGCTGTATTGTAGTTTTACTACCTTCTGATCTGTACATGCTACTAACGATAAAACTCCTAATATTAATGCTAATTTTTTTCATATGTCCCCATTCTCCTTTTTTTAATTAATAACTTACTCTTTTTTCTAGCTCTCCAACATTCTTTTCTAAATTATCAAAGCATTTCATTTGTTTTGTTGTAGTTTTCTATCTTGTCATTTATTTCTAACATTCTTTTCTTAATTCTTTGTACTTCTAAATCCATTTTTTTCTGATTCAGTCATGTCTTTTCTTGCTTTCTTAGGTGTAACTTCTTCTTGAGCTACTGCCACTTCTCCACCTTCAACAGCTACTCCTTCTACTACTTCTCCATTTTCTGGAGCTTGATTAGCTATATCTTGAGCTGATTGAGTTCCTTCTTCGGCTTGTCTTTTAGCTGCTTCTTCTGCTTCTTTTTCTCTTTCTTTTGAACTTTTTCATATTCTTTTAGTAATCTTTTCTTTTGCTTCATCGTCACTTTCTTCAGCATAAGAAAAATGAACCCACTAAAAGTAATCCTAATAGTGCTGTTAACATTAATTTATTTTTTTCATCTATATTCCCCCTATTATTGTTGTACAGGTTCTACTACTGGAGTAGCTTCTTCTATAGCTTCAGTTGTTTTTATATCTTCATCCATTATTTGATAATATCCTGCTACTTCTGCTTCTTCTCTTGCAACACTTCTTACTACTCTTTCATAGAAATCTAATTTTTCTAGAGCTTCTTTTCTTGTTGCTTCTAATTTTTCTGCTTCTGTTTTTGGTTTAGCTTTTTCTGCTTTCTTTGCCTTTTATCATCGCTTCTATTTCCGCTAATGAACTTACTTCTGATGTAGATATTCCTAATTCTTTTTGCTTCTTGTTGAAGTTTAAGAGTTTCTGCATCTTCTTTTTTTATTTTCTTTCTCATTCCATCTAAGATTTCCATTGCTTCTTGTTCATCTTGAGGATTTAGACTTTCTGTTGCTACTACAGCTTCTGCTGGAGCTTCAACAACTTCTACTACTTGAGATTTAGCTTGTTCTTCAGCCTCTTTTCTTGCTTTTTTTCTTCTGCTTCTTTTGCTAGTTTTTGCCTTTGCTTTTTCTGCTTTTTTTCAATTTCTGCTCTCTTTTTATTTAATATTGCCATTGCATCATCTTCTGCATAAGCTATTGATGATAATGCGCATAAAAATAGAATAGTTTTTAGAAACTTTTTTCATATTCCCTCCCAGTTAGTTTAAAACTTCTAATAATTTAGTTAATTCTACTATTTGTTGCTCTTTGTCTGCGATTTTTTCTCTAACTTGTTGTAATATTCATCAAATCTTTTTAATAATTTCTTATACTCATCTCTATGCCATCTTATTTTTGAATCTTCTTTCAACTTAGCATAAAGTTCTTCCCTTCCTAATTGTTTTTTTCTTTTTAATTCTTTTACTTCTTTTTCAAGATTTGCTTTTTCTTGAATGAATTCTTCTTTTCTTTCAGCTTCCTTTTTGCATTAATGCTTGATACTCTGCTTCTATGTTTTTACTTCACTTATTACTTCTTGAGCTACTGTATCTGTTACCTCTGCTGAATAAGATAATGATCCTAGTGCTAACATTGCAGCTAAAATAAATTTTTATTTTCATAGTTCCCCCTTTTACTTTTACAAAAAAATATTAAAGTTTTTATGGCTTTAGTATACTTTTTTATCAAATTTTGTCAATATTCTTAATGGTTTTTACGATAAGTGTACATTTTTATTAAATGTGTTAGAACACTCGTGGCTCTAGCACTCGTAGGGTGTCAGTCGTGAGAGGTTCAGTCTTGCATAGATAGTGCCTCTCTTAGAAAAGGTAAGAAGAACGAGTTATTATTATTTTTCTGCTTTGAAATTGTAAAATACATTATTTTTCCCTTCGTCTAAAGCATCATACCACATAGTTTTTGCTCACCTTAAAAAGTTCTACTAGATCTTTTATACAGGTAAACTGCCCTAACTCATCTAAAAGCAATCTTTCTAAATACTTCTCAATATCATTTTAGCCTCCCAATTATGAAAGTTATTAGCATCGAATTCTTCCTTTGTCAAAGGAGTTTCAACAATATTATTATTATATGAAAGTTCTAAACTTCTTATAAAATCTTCCATATTGTATTCAGTTCTTCCATTTTTTCACGACTTCTCACCTTGTTATTTTTACTAAAGTATAAGTATAGCTTAGACTTATATTTAAAATATCATGTATTCTATTTGCACTTGCATATTCCCCACTTAATTTTAAGATATATTCAGCTAAAAAGTTTTGTATGTATATTTTTCATTTTAAGCCTCCTTTATTTTTTTAAAACACAAATTTTTTTATTTTTATAGTTTGTATTATACAAACATATTAATATTATTTTTACTTTTGTCAAATTATTTTTAGAAAACACAAATTATTTAAAATAATATTTGTAAAATACAAATTTATATGTTATTATTATCTTAAATGGAGGTATAAAATGAAATTGGTGAGTAATTTTGCAGAGAGACTAAAACTTGCTTTGGAACTTAGAAATATGAAAGCAACTAAATTATCGGAATTGACTAATGTAAATAAATCTACTATTTCTCAATATTTAAGTGGAGAATATGAAGCTAAAAAGAGAGGATTGAATTATTTGCAGAGGTTTTAAATGTGAATGAACTTTGGTTAAGAGGCTATGATCTTCCTATGGAAAATGAAGATGATAAGGAAAAAGATATTTTAATTAAAGAGTATCAGTTGAGTGCAGACGAAATAAGAGAATACGAAAATATAGCAATGACTACTTCAACACTTATGTTTAATGGTAAACCTGTAACAGAAGAAGATAAAAATGAATTGAGAAAGTTTTAAAGAATTTTTATTCGTGCATTGCTTAAAAAGAGAGCTGATGAAAATAATGACGGAAAGAAGAAAAAGAAATTCTAAAATTGATTGATAATTTATATTTTGAGTTTGGGACAAAGAATCCTATAAGTATTTGTAAGGGTTTAGATATTGAAATTGTTTCAGCTAATATAGAAATGAAAGGTTTATACACTGTTGTTTTGAATTCAAAATTAATAGTTATCCAGTCTTTGCTTGAGGGCTTTGCAAAACTTTTTGTCATAGGACATGAGCTTTTTCATGCTCTCGAACATGATTGTGATGAGATAAGATTTTTAGGAACACACTAGTTTTAAAACTTCTATCTATGAAGAAGAGCTAATTTCTTTTCAGTCCAACTTCTAAAAGATTATATTGAATATCATCAAGATGAAGTTGCTGACTTGGAAATTGCTGAAGAAATAGAGAAATTTATATGAATAAAAAAAGCTGTTGCATATAATAATCTTAATTCAAAAAGTAAAAATAAGCGAGTTACGAATGGAAAATTTACTCAGTAACGAACTATTTTTTTACTTTTTATTATTTTTGCAACAGCCTCTTTATTTTTATTCTCCCACATAATTTTCAGGGAACATTATTCTTTCAACACCTTCAATTATTATATGAAGTATCATCATATGTATTTCTTGTACTCTATCTGATGTTTTTCCAGGAACAATAAATTCATAATCACATTGACCTTTAAGCTTTCCACCATCTTTTCCAAGTAAAGCCACAGTTACAAGACCTTGTGCTTTAGCTTGTTCAACTGCCTTTATAACATTGGCAGAATTTCCACTAGTTGAAATTCCTATGAACATATCTCCTTCTTTTCCATAGGCTTCAACACCTTTTTGAAAAGATATAATCAAAACCATAATCATTTGCAACACAAGTTATATGAGATGGATCTGATATAGAAATTGCTGGCAAGGCTCTTCTTTCTTTTCTAAATCTTCCTGTAAATTCTTCTATGAAATGCATGGCATCACAGTTACTACCACCATTACCACAGATTAAAACTTTGTTTCCTTTAGTAAATATATCTGCTAATTTCTTAGCCACTTTTTCAGTTTCTTTTCTTTCTTCTTCTTCTTCAATGAATTTTTAATAATTCTAATTCTGTTTTATATGAAGTTATTAAATTCATATTTACACCTCTTCTAATTTCTAGAACCTTCCATAACTATCTTATGACTTTTTAACTAAATCAATAAACTTTTGTTATTTGAGATAGATCTTTTTGTCTTTAGTAATAATAAGTTCATATCCATCTTTAATTTCATCAATTTTAGCTATAACTTTGAAAGTTCCTTTTTCTTATATCCTTATATACAGAATAATACGAAGTATTACATTCTCTATTCCTTCTCTAACTAGACCTTTTATTACTTCCAAATTTCAAGAACATTGATTTTTGGTAAAGTTAATACCATATTTATCTTCAATATATTCAATAGCCTTATTATTATTTTGTATTACATCTCTTGTGATAATAGCATCCTTTTTCTATATCTTTTATATTATCATAATGCTTTTGAGCTAATTAAAACATAAGAATCTTTTTCATAGGAATTATTTCCAAATTAGAATCTGTTATATGTTGGCTATCTATTATTACATCTAGTTCTCCTTCTTTAAGAAGTTTTAACAGATGTTCTTTATTTGACATAGTTATATTATATTCAATTTCTCATGTATAGAAGAAAATTCTTTCATAAGACTGGGAGTAAGGGTTCTGCGATGATAGCTGAGCTCCTATTGCTATTCTTGCCCTATCAAATTCTATGACTCTTGAGATTTCTTTTTCTGCTCTTTTTACCTTTTTCAAAAATATCTTCAGCCATTTTTATACAAAGTTTTCCCTGTATAAGTAAGCTTAATTTTTTGAACTTCATCGAATAATTTTACTTTTAATATGTCTTCAAATTTTTTACTTGAATAGAAACTGCTGACTGATTGATGAAAGTTTTTCAGCAGCCTTTGTGAAACTCTTAGCTTTAGCAACTTCATAAAAATTTCTAAATAGTGCAGATCCACTTTAATCACTCCTAACTTTATATTTAAGGATTTTTAAATATTCTATCATAATTCTTTCATAATTACTATAAATTTTTATTATTTATGAAATATATATTTACTTTTTTCCTCTCATATATATTCTTAGGCATATTGGAAGAATTATATATCCTATAACCATTGATACTACAGCTTTTTATATTAAGAGTAGTTGTACCATCATCTAGTTTTGTTGAGAATTGTTGTGCCCAATTAAATTTTACTAATAATAAAATTGTAAGGAATAATCCTATTATTGGAATTATAACATCTGTGATAACATTTTTATTAGCATTTAAAATATCCTCTTTGCTCTTTCCAAAATAAAATGTAATTACAGCCAATGGAACTATTATAAATTGAATAAATCTTGATATTGAACTGATTATTATTATACCTGCCATATTATAGTTAAAAGTCAATGGAATTATAACAGCTATTCCAGCTGTTAATATAAAAAGAAGTTAAAGGTAAGCCACCCTTTAGTTCTTTTTGTAAAAATTTGAAACTTGTTTTTCTTGAGCCATAGCCTCAAAAAAACTCTTGGAGTTAAAAAAATGAAGCTGCAACATTTATTCCAAACATTGACATAAGAGCTCCAATAATAATTATCTTTTGTAATATTTGATTTTTAAAAACAGAAGCTAAAAACAACAGGTTCTTTTTGATGTTACCATAGCTACTGGATCAATATACATAGATACAAATACTATTCCAAAATATATAAGAGCTATTATTCCAATAGCTAGAGGAATTGCTCTTGGAAGATTTTTTCAGGTTTTTCCATATCAGCTGAACCACTTGCAACACTCTCAAAACCAGTAAAAGCATAGAAAGCCCCAACAAGTGCTGTAACAAATACTGAAGTTGTAAATTCTGGAATTATATTTTTACCATCAGCATCCTTTAATATAGTTAAATCTTGTAAATTAGCTCCATCAGAAAAAAACTAATATAAATATACCTGCTATTATAGTTATTCCTAAAAGCTCCTATTTTTCCCAATTGTTGATATATTACTGATTATTGTAAGAAGTTTTAGTTCCTATTAAATTTATAATTAATAAGACTACCATTAAAGTTATAAAACCTATTGTAACAGTTTTTCATATCAGATGAATCTTTTTCCAAAAGATAGAAAGAGCAGTTTTTACAACCCCTGTTGCTAAAACTCCCCAAGCAATACTTGCAGATACCACTCTTGTAATCCCAACATAAGAACCAACTTCATCTCCAAAAGGCAGCTTTTTGAATAAGCATAAAGCTGCTCCAGATTTTACAACATATTTTTGAAGCAGCTGCAAAGATACTGCTAATACAGCTGCAAAAGCTGCTGCTGCTAAGTAAATCATTGCTGCTTTATCTCCAACTAATTTAGCTACAGCTCCAGGTGATAAAAAAATATTCCTGTCCCAATAATACCATTGATAGTTAATAAAACTATTGACCAAAACTTCATTTTTTTCATTATTTTTGATTATTTCCCATATTCTCTCAATTTACATTATTTCTTAGCTTCTTCTATTAATCTATTGAAAAAGCTTTCTAGCTTCATCACATTCCACTGCCAACATTTCTGGGTGCCATTGAACAGCAACTAAAACTTATATGTTTTATGTTCGATAGCTTCAACTACTCCATCACTAGCTCTTGCAACAACTTTAAAATCGTCAGCCACTTTATCTATTGCTTGATGATGGAATGAATTTACCATTGTTTCTTTTCCAAAAATACTTGAAATAACAGAATTTTTCTTCTATTTGTATTTTATGAGTTTTCAATGTTGGTTTAGAAACTTGATTATGTTTTAAAAACATTCCCAGGTATTAAAGATAAATCTTGATATAAAGTTCCTCCAGCTGCTACATTTATTATTTGAGAACCCCTACAAATTCCTAAAATAGGAAGGTTTCTTTTTACTTTTCTTCTAATAAAAGCATATCATAAGTATCTCTTTCAGGAAAGTTTCTCCCTAATCTTTGGATTAGGGTTCTTGTCCATAATTATATGGGCTTACGTCATGTCCACCTGATAGTATCAAAGCATCTATTACTTGAACTTGACTAATAATAACTTCTTTATCTGTAGTAAACGGTATTATAAGAGGAACTCCTCCCTGCTCTTACAACGGCATCTACATAATCTTTTATTTACATAGGCTCTTTTTATATCCCTGCAAAATTTCCACTGTCATCAACTATTACACTTGATGATATTCCGATTATTGGTTTCTTTGACATAATGTTCTCCTTTATATTACATTTTATTAAGTACAGGTATTCCAAGTAGAGACAATCCTTCTTTTAGTACTTCACCTGTTTTTCTTTTATTAATAAGGCTCTTGATTTTAAAGTATCTATATCTTGATTTAATATAGGGCAATTATTGTAGAAACTATTTAACTTCTTAGATAAGTCATATAGATAATCTGCAATTAGATTAGGTTTGAATGTTTCAGCAGCTTTTAATACTGATATTGGGAAAGTCAATAGATGAGTTGCTAAAAGATCTTTCAATTTTTATTTTCTATTTTAATTTCTACACTGTCATTCAATTCTATATTTTGTTCATCTATTTTTTTCTAAGAATAGATTGTATTCTAGCATAAGTATATAGTAGGTATGGTGCTGTATTTCCTTCAAAACTTAGCATTTTATCCCATTCAAATAGTATATCACTTTGTTTATTTTTGAGATAGGTCAGCATATTTAACTGAACTTACTCCTACAACTTCTGCTATATTTTGTTTTTCTTCTTCAGAAAGATTAGGGTTTTTCATTTACAACATCATATGCACGACTGTGTGCTTCATCTAATAACTCTTCAAGTTTGATAACATTTCCTTTACGAGTTGATAAAAATACCATCAGCAAATCTTATGATACCAAACCAAATATGGTATTTTTCTATATCCCATCCAAGCATATCAGTTATCTTAAAGAATTGTTTAAAATGGTCTTGTTGTCTAGCATCTGTAAGATATATCATCTTATTTACATCATAGTTATCTTTTCTAAATTTAACAGTTGCTATATCAGAAGTAGAGTATAGATATGCTCCATCTTTCTTTTGAACTATGCAAGGAAATAAATTGTCTTTTTCATCAAAAAATACAACCTTAGCTCCATCATCATCAACTGCTAATTTCTTTTCTTCCAATTCTTTTACAACATCTGCCATCATATCATTGTAGAAAGATTCTCCATAGTATGTCTGAACCTCCCACGACTGACACCCTACGAGTGCTAGAGTCGCAGGGTTCTTGGGTAATAGTTGCTTTTGTTAGCCAACTAAATTTACCAAGCTATCCCCATAGTTCCTACGGTTCATATATTGTATATTTAAGCACTTATACCTAATATCTTTAGTCCTTCTTTTAATATGTTTTTGGCTGCATTTATATCTCTATTATGTACAGCTCCACATACTGGACAAGTCCATTCTCTCACACTTAAATCTTTTTACTTCTTCATTTCTATATCACAACAATTACATATTTGACTACTTGCAAAAATTTATCTACTCTTACTATTGTTCTTCCATACCATTTTCGCTTTTATAACTTAGTATTCTATTAAATTCACTCCATGATACATCTACAATATTTCTTGCTAATTTATGATTTTTACCATATTTTTTTACTTGTAAATCTTCAATACAGATAATATCATATTCTTTTTATTAGCATTGTTGATAATTTTTGAAGAAAGTCTTCTTTGATTTGATATTTTCTCAAATAATCTTGCTACTTTTTATTCTAGCTTTATTTCTATTTTGAACTACCCTTTGGTTTTTCGTGATAGTTTTCTTTTGTAATATCGCTAGTTTATTCAAAGATTTTTGTAAATATTTTGGATTTTCTATTGAGATTTCATCACTGGTAATCGTAAAGTTTTTTTATACCTAAATCTATTCAACATTCTTATTTGTACTTTCTAATTTTTCTACTTCTACATCTGTACAACACAGAGATATATAATATTTTCCACTAGGCACTTGGGTTATTGTTGCACTTATTATTCTTCCTTGTGGTTTCATTTTATCTCTTATTTTTAGTTTTCCTAACTTAGGTACTTTTATCCATTTATCTAAAAAAACTCTATATTATTATTTGTATAATTGGTTCTGTATGATTTTTCTATTATCTTTCTTAGATTTAAACTTAGGATAGCCACTTCCACTAAAGAAGTTTTTATATGCCTTATCTAAATCTTTTTAAAGAATTTTTGTAAAGAAAAATTTATCTACATCTTTTAACCATTCTTTTCTCTTGTTTTTAAAACTGTCAGTGCTTTGCTACATTGATTATATGACATAGATTTTTCTCTTTTGCTATATAGCTCTTGTTTTAAATCTAAAAATGATTATAGACATATCTTACACAACCAAAAGTACAATTTAATATTGTTATTTGAGTTTTAGTTGGATAAAATCTAAACTTATATGCTTTTTCCATGTGATTTCACCTCCATTTACCTATATATAGTATACCACTTTTTATACTACAAGTAAATGAAAAAGTAAAAATTTTTCTAAATATATGAACCTAAAACTGACTCAATCGTTTTAGAGGTTGTCGTTCACATAAGTACGCTACCACTTATGCAGTTCTCTTTGATATACACTCCTTAATAAATTAAGGAGATTAGCCTTGAACTTCTTAATATTTCTATTAAGCACAGACTATATCTTATCCCACAGCTCTATCTGTTTGGGTCTACCCACTTCCACTAGCTTTAGTGTACTTCCCTCAGGAGGAATAGTCGTTGAACCTTACCTTTTCGGTCTTGGCTGCTGATTGCCCATTTTTAGCCTTTCCCAAATCTTTGATTTGGGGCATTACTACTTAACACTTAGGATTTAACCTTATGTCATCTAGTATATTTTTCTGCTTTTCGCCACTTTCACACTTGTACCATATTTTTATTTAGGTACTATGTTGTAGTTATACTAGTTTTAGGGGTTTCCAGCAATTCGAGTAGTATTGGATAGCTTTTTAAAGTTGCTACCTCTACATACATATTTCTATATATGCTGACTATACTTAATGGTCTAACTCATGACTGACACCCTACGAGTGCTAGAGTCACAAGTGTGCGACCATATTTTTAATCAAAATGTACATCTAATCTTTCATATAGTTTATTGTACTCTTTTAAAGATTCTGTTATAAATTCTTTTCCAAAGTTTTGTATTTTTCTTCTTCACCATCTTGTACTTTTTTTAAGTTCGGCTCTTGCTAAATCTTCAAGAGAAGGATCTTTTTCTGCTTCTTCAGAAAAATTTAACATAAACTCTTTCTAATTCTTCTATGGCATTTTTTCATAAGCTTCTCTGTTTAGCCATTTTCTGTATCCAACTATCAACTTTACCAAACTGTGTTCTCAGTCTCCAATATGATTGTTCTGCAACAACATCATATCCTAAATATCTCATTATTCTAGCTATTGATTCTCCAATAATAGTTGATCTTAAGTGTCCTATGTGCATTCTCTTGGCAATGTTTGGTGATGAGAAATCGATGATAACTTTTCCCTTTTCTATTTAAAAAAATGAAAAATCATAGGCTCTCCAATTTTCTTTATAGAATCAGAAATATATTTATCTGTTAAAAATATATTTATGAAACCCTAGTCCTGCAACTTCTAATTTTTCAACGATTTCTCCATAGGAAACTTAGACTTTATTTCTTCAGCAATTTTTCCTGGATTATCCCCCTATTATTTTTGAATTTATCATTGCAAAGTTACATTGATAGTCCCCAAAAATTTTCATTTGTAGCTACTGTAATTTCTACTGGTTTTTAATTCTTTATCTGGAAATAAATTGTCAACAAGATTTTGAAAAATATCTGTTAATTCTTTACTAGTTATTTTCATAAACATATCTCCTTTTTCTTATTTTTTTGAGAATTAAAAACCGACCTATCGCCTCATTATGGTTTTTAGTCGTCAAATCCAATAAGTGGTAGTCAGATATCAAAAACATACAGGATCCGTAATACCCTAATTTGATATTCGTGATGTTACTGAGCTGTTAAAGACAGCGCCAACCCCATGACGACATTAGACCCAAAACCTCCTGGAAGTAGCGGTAAGGTCAGAAATTTTCTAAAAATATTATACCATATTTTCAATAAAATTCAGGTTTTAATTTAAATTTTTAAGATAAGTTTAAAATAAATTCTATTTGTTCAGATACTTTACTATATTGTTCTAATTCTTTTAAACCAGTATTTAAACCTATATCATATACTTTTTGAATTTTTATCTCTATTTTTTCAAGCTCACCTATCTTTTAAAAACTTCTGGAGGTCTTACAACAAAAAATTTTTCCTTTATTTTCTAAGTCTTTTTATTTTTGCAAGAACCTTTTTCGTAATCTGTAGCCATATTAAGAAGTGATTTCACTAAATTAGGGTATTTTTCTATAGACTAACTTATAAAAAAATCCTAACTTATCTTCTTTATATGTTCCTTCTGGTCTTGTTAACACAGCTATTATTTTGTCATAACCTAAGCTCTCACAAAAATCTATAGGAATACTATCAGATATTCCTCCATCTAAAATATTTTTTTACCATTTATTTCTATTATTTTTGAAGCAAAGGGTAAAAGCTGATGTAGCTCTTAAATATTCCATTTGTGCAAATGCATCTTCTATTAAGACATACTCAGGCTTTCCACTTTCAACATTGGTCATAACAACATAGAAGTCTGTCTTTGCTTTTTGAATGTTTCATTGTCAAAAAACATCTAACTTTACAAGGTAACTCATAGAAAGCAAAAATCTTTATTTACAGCATTTTCCTGTTGTTATCCAACTATATAGTCCCATATATCTTTTTATCATCTGCATATTTTCTATTGTATCTAACTGCCCTTTTCTTTTGTTTTTGAAACATAATTCACTCCAAATAAAGCTCCAGAAGATACACCAACAATTCCATTGACACTTAAGTCTTTTTAGCTCAAGTAAAGCATCTAAAACTCCAGCAGAGAAAAGACCTCTCATTCCTCCACCTTCTAATACTAATCCTATTTTTCATTTTTTTACACCTCTTATGTTATTATAACTAATTTTTATCTTGACTATAATTTTATTTAAAATTATGGTAAAATTAAATTATTATAAATTAGGTAAAGAATTTATTTTAGGAGGATAATATGGAAAAACTAAAATTATGACATAAAAGATTACGACAAAGAATTTTTTTAAGAAATATGCTGATGATTTTAATTTTGATATGACATTTTTAAAAGTAAGATTGACTGAAGAAACAGTTAATTTAACAAAAAGGTTATGATGTTGTTTGTGCTTTTACAAATGATGTTATAAATAAAACAACTATAGATATTATGGCTGAAAATGGAATAAAAGCTTTTGGCTATGAGATGTGCTGGTTTTAATAATGTTTCTTTAAAAGATATACATAATAGATTTAAAGTGGTTAGAGTTCCAGCTTATTCACCTCACGCAATAGCAGAATATACAGTTGCTCTTATTCTAGCAGTAAATAGAAAAAAATACATAAAGCCTATGTTCGTACAAGAGAGGAAATTTCTATCAATGGTTTAATGGATTTGACTTAAATGGAAAAACAGCTGGTATCATAGGAACAGGTAAAATAGGACAAATTTTAATAAAAATACTAAAAAGGATTTAATATGAAAGTTATTGCCTATGACCTATATCCTAATCAAAAAAAGCAGCTGAAGAACTTGGTTTTTGAATATGTAACTTTAGATGAACTATATGCTCAATCTGATATTATTTCTTTAAACTGTCCACTTACAAAAGAAACTCAATATATGATTAATAGAAAATCTATGTTAAAGATGAAAGATGGAGTTATACTTGTTAATACAGGTAGAGGAATGCTTATTGATTCAGCTGACTTAGTTGAAGCTTAAAAGATAAGAAAATTGGAGCAGTGGCTCTTGATGTATACGAAGAAGAAGAAGATTATTTCTTTGAAGATAAATCTACTCAAGTTATTGAAGATGATATTTTAGGAAGACTTTTATCTTTCTACAATGTGCTTCTTACTTCTCACCAAGCATATTTTACACAAGAAGCTGTTGATGCTATAACTTTAACAACTTTAAATAATATTAAAGACTTTGTTGAAGGTAAAGAATTAGTTAATGAAGTTCCACAAAACTAGTAAAATTCTTTTAAAACAAAAAAAGAGCTGTTGCAAAATTGAAAATTTTTAACTCTAAAGTAAAAATAAGCGAGTTACGAATGGAAATTTTAGATAAAAATTTACTCAGTAACGAACTATTTTTACTTTTGTTAATTTGCAACTGCTCTTTATTGTTATTTTATTTTCTATCAGCAATAAGTTTGTCTGCCATAAGATTAGCAAGTTCTATTAATCTATCTCTTTCAATAGGAGTAACATGACCCTTTTTATTTCTATAGGTTCTCCTATTTGTTCTAGACCTGGTAGACTGTCAGCAAATTCTTTTATTTTCTTTACTCCTCCACCACTCCACATCATATTTCCAAAAGATACCTAAGTATCTATTTTTTAAACCATAGTTTTGTAATTTATGTAGTAAAGGCTCCATCTTTGGATATACATCATTATTATGAGCACAAGAACCTAGCATAAGTCCTTTATATTTCCAAATTGTACTGAAGATATATGAGTGATCTGTTTTTAGATGAGTCAAAGATAATAACATCTTTTATTCCTCTGTTACCTAATTCTCTTCCTAAGTACTCAGCCATTTCAGCTGTATGACCATACATACTTCCATAAACTATAACTACACCTTCTTTTGTAGGTTCCATATTTGCCCATTTTTTTGATATCTTTCTATAAGTTCTTTTTTATATTTTTTCTCCAAATAAGTCCATGTGATGGGCAAATACATGAAATTTCAAGTGAAGATAATTTCTTTAAAACAGCATTTACTGGTGCACCAAACTTACCAACTATATTAGAATAGTATCTTCTCATTTCATCTGTAAAGAAATCTGTGTTTACTTCGTCATCAAAAACAGCTCCATCTAGAGCTCCAAAGCTTCCAAAAGCATCATTTGAGAATAAGATTTTATCAGTCATGTCATAAGTTGCCATAGATTCTGGCCAGTGTACCATAGGCATCAAATAGAAAGTTAGCTTATGTTTTTCCTAAGTCTAAAAACATCTTTTCTTTTTACTATCATTACTCTTTTCATCAGCTAAGTCTACACCCTAATAATTTTAACATCATTATAGTTTTTGCATTTCTACAACTTTTAATTCTGGATAAATTTTTTAATAGATTTTTAATTGAGCCAGAATGATCAGGTTCAACTGATTTTACTATAATGTAATCAATAGGAGCAGTCCCTATCATTGCTTCTATTTTACTAAGAAAATTTCATTTTCCCTTCCTCAACACCATCAATAATACAAATTTTTTCATCCAATATTAAATATGAATTGTATGTAACTCCATTATCTAAAAGGAATGTAATTTTCAAATCTTTGAGTTTTTCTATCGTTAACTCAATCCAAATAATATCATCATTTATTTTTGTACAACAATACATTATTTCTTTCCTCCTTCAAAAACTATAGTTTATTGTTAAATATTACTTAACATTATCATAATAGATTTATTAACTTTTTCAATATATTTTTAAAAATATTATAAAAATTTTAAAAAGAGAATCTTTTAAGTTTTTAATTCTCAAAAATTCTCTTAATGTATTAGCTCATAGTCTAAATTACTTTATCATATTGAAAAAAATTAATGTATTGGCTTTTTCTTCTTTTTTCTTGAGCAGTCCTCATATCCCATGACGGCTTTTTAAACATATAAAATATAAAAGGTGAATCCCTAACAAAAATACAACTATTGCCACAACGATAGGATACATATTACGAGGTATTGCTGCTTCACTTGTGGTAGGAATAAAACTCATAACAAATGCAAGTGCACAAGAAATAAATCCTATTCCTGATACAATATTGACTGCTGGAACTTTTATATCCTCTTTCTATACTAGGTTCCTTTTTTTCTCAAAACTATAATAGCAGCAAACATAAGCATATACATTATAACATACAAAGCTGCAGCCATACCTATAAGTGCTATGAACACATCAGAAACATCAGGAAATAAGACATAAATCATAGCAAGAATTGTTACAATTATACCTTGAAAAACAAGTATATTTACTTGTACATTATTTTTTTATTTTACCTTTTTGTAGAATTGGAGGTAACAAAACCTGTTTTTCCTGCATCTAAAAGTCCCTTTGAAGGTCCTGCAACCCAAGTTACAACAGAAGAAATTGCTCCAAAAAAACATTGCTCTGACATTACATTACTCATCCAGCTGATATTAAGTTTTTTTCAAAAACTCTTGAAATGCAACCATTATTCCATTTGCCATACCAAGTTTATCTGCTGGAATAGCTATTGCAATAGCTAATGTTGGAAAAACAAATACACATAATATTAAAATAAATGCAAGAGCAATAGCTTTAGTGAAAATCTTTTTGGGATTTTTCCATTTGTCCAGCATGTACTGCATTCATTTCCATACCCGCATAAGAAAGAACATTACTTACAATTAATACAAGAGAAGAAATTCCTGTTATTTTTGGAATATATGAGCTTTGTAAATAAGATTCTGAAATTGGTTGACCTTGAGCTATCCAAAGTAATCCAAGTATTATTAATATAGCTCCTGGTATTAAAACTCCTATCATTCCTCCAATTGAACTTACTTTAGCAAAAAGATTTCCTCCCTTAAAAGCAAGAAAAGGTTGAGAACCAATAGACTACTATTATAACAACTGCTGTAAATAATCCAGAGTTTGATAAATCACCTCTGTTTATTGTGAAAGCCAATGCAGCTGCCACAAAAGCAAGTTGAACTGGATACCAAACAACATTTTGTATCCACTGTAACCAAATTGCTACAAATCCCATACGATTTCCAAATGCTTCACGAATCCAAACATATATCCCACCTTTATAAGTAGTAGCAAATTCTGCACTTACCAATGAAGTTGGAATTAAAAATAATATTGCTGGTATAATATACATTAGAATAGAAGCTCTTCCTCTTCTGCCATTGGAGGTAATGTACGTAAAGAAGCTACACATATTGTTGTCATTACAGCTATTTGAAATATGGATAAAGTATCTTTCTGTATAGAACTATTATTTTTAATTTATCTTCATTCATTTAGATTATCTCCTTACTATTAGTGATGGAAGCCTCCAGCATTAGTCTTAGGCATTTCATGTTCAAGATTTTCAAGGTATTCAACTTGAGATTTAATATCGTCTAAAAATCTATCTGCAAGATCCATACTAAGTCCATTTCTTACAACTATTCTTTGAACAGTTATATTTGTTAGATCTACTGGCATTGGATAAGCTGGTACTTGCCAACCTTTCATACGTAATCTATCTGATAAATCATATAAAGTCCATTTACGATTAGGAGATTCTTTTAACATCCAAGCAAATACTGGTATATCTGTTGGATGATTCCAAAGTGTAAACATATCCATTTTACTAATTTCATTAGCAAGATGATTTGCTACATCCATTGTAGATTGTTGTACTGTTTTATATCCATTAAATCCATATCTTAAAAATGCCCAATATTGTAATAATATTTGTGCACCTGGACGAGAGAAATTCAATGCAAATGTTGGCATTTCTCCTCCAAGATAACTAACTTTAAATATAAGACTTTCAGGAAGATGGGCTGTACTACGACAAACTACCCAACCAAGTCCAGGATAAACTAAACCATATTTATGTCCTGATGTATTAATAGAATATACTCTTGGTATACGAAAAATCCCATTCTAAATCAGGTTGTATAAATGGAGCTATCATACCTCCAGAAGCTGCATCAACATGTATAGGAATATCTAATCCTGTATCTTTTTCAATTTTATCCAAAGCCTTAGCAATATCTTTTTACTGGTTCATACATTCCTGTATAAGTTACTCCCATTATTGCTACAACACCTATTGTATTTTTCATCTACATATTTTTTTCTAAGTCATATCCATCTAAAAACTTTATGATCCAAAACTTATTGGAACATATCTTGGCTCAACATCGAAAATAATTACAAAAACTTTTTCCCAGCAAACTTGTACTGCTGAACTCATTATAAGATTAGGACGAGCAGTAGATTTTCCAAGTTTTCTCATTTTTTTCTTGCCATCTACGTTTTTAATGCTAAAGCTCCAAGCATACATGCTTCAGATGAACCAGTTGTAGAACAACCAATAGCATTATCAGGATCTGGTGCATGCCAAAGATCAGCAAGCATGTGCCAACAATTTGTTTCAACCCTTGCAGTAGCAGGATATTCATCTTTATCTATTGCATTCTTATCAAATGTTTCAGAATATAATTTGTTAGCATTTTCATCCATCCATGTTGAGACAAAAGTTGCTAAATTTAAACGAGCATTTCCCATCTAACATAGATTCATCATGTACTATTTGATATGCTGTTTCTGGTAACATAGAATCTGTTGGGAAAACGATCCACTGGTGCAGATGTAATTTCACCTGGACGTGCAAAAATTGGATTAATGTCAATAGTTTTAGTAAAATTTTTAGCCATTTTTAAAACTCCTTTTTTAATAAAAACAAACTATAAAATATTCCATGGTGCCATTAAAATTAAATATAACATATCATCTACCCGAAGATTATTATAGTACTTTATAATTTGATTGTAAAGTATCTATTTTTAACTAATATTTTATTAGCTAAATTTCTTTTCAAAATAAATAAAAACTGCATCTCATTTTTATTTAAAAATTTGAGTGCAGTTTAAAAAAATTATTTATAACAGCTTTTGCTTTTTAATATTTTAAGTATTAGATAGCAGCTAATTTCTTTCCAACTTCTTTTTAATTGAGCTAATTCTTCATCACTTGGTTTCTTCATTTGCAAGAATAGGCATATCAACTATAGTAGCTCCAAATCCTTCTAATTGAGCTTTCCAGTTATCAGCATATTCTCCACCTCCCCATCCGTAAGAACCGAAGATATATACTTTTTTACCTTTTGAATTTATCTCCTGCTTCTTCCATGAATGGTAATAAATCATTTTCGTCTATTACTTCTGCTCCTGTTGCTGAAGATCCCTATAACTATAATCATCACTTGAAAGGATAGCATCTTTATCCATTGCATTTTGATTTGTAAACAGTTACTGCTCCTCCTGCTTCAACTATTCCTTCTTCAATAGCTTTTTGCCATTTTTTCTGTATTTCAGTTGCACTATAATAAACTAAACTAATTTTACTCATTTTACTCCTCCTAATTTTTAAATATATCTTTTATTTTAAATTTTAAACTTATTTATAATAAGTCATATTTATATATATATATAAATATAAAAATTTTGCAAGTTTTATTAAAAATAAATAAGATACAAAATAATATTCAGTACAATTTTGTATCTTTTTACTAATATTTTACTAGAAAATTATTTTAAAAAGTTCTCGTATCTATTGGTAGCACTCCATAGAATATATTCGTCCACACCCAGATCCTTCATTGCTTTAATTTGCTCTTTTAACTTCTTTTATCTATAATGTATATGTCCTTTTACCCAAGTTGCTGTAAATGCTTGTATCCAAGGTCTAT